>VOFH01000297.1_pt1 | contig 220000 bp, 224 predicted proteins | sample 5384091 | NCBI WGS metagenome assembly VOFH01 (sample SAMN12384727, study PRJNA508395) | human gut metagenome | isolation source: healthy gut G | host: Homo sapiens | reverse complement strand
GCTGTTCACGACGTTCTTTGCGTAATTCCAGATATTTGGAGTAGTTCACTTTGTAATCGTAAATGCGTCCCATAGTCACCTCGATGGTACGGGTAGTGATGTTATCTACGAATTTGCGGTCGTGACTGATGACGATTACTGCCTTTCCGTTATTGATCAGGAAGTCTTCCAACCATTGAATAGACTCGATGTCCAGGTGGTTGGTCGGTTCATCCAATAAAAGCACATCCGGCTTTTGCAATAAAAGTTTAGCCAGCTCGATACGCATCCGCCATCCACCGCTGAAGTCACTGGTCTGGCGGTGGAAATCTTCGCGCATGAAGCCTAATCCGAGAAGTGCCTTTTCTACGTCCTCTTCGTAGTTGGTGGCGTCGATGGCATAAAACTTTTCGCTGAGGGTCGACACGTTCTCTATCAGTTCCATGTAGCTGTCGCTCTCATAGTCTGTGCGTGTCTCCAGCTCTTTGTTCATGCGTTCTATCTCAGCTTCCATTTCGTGCAGATGGGCAAAGGCCTGGGCAGTCTCCTCAAACAACCGTTCGCCCGTCTTCTGTCATCAAATGTTGGGGCAGATAGGCTACTACGCAATCTTTGGGGGCCGAAACCTTGCCACGGGTAGGCTGTCGTACACCTGCCAGAATCTTGAGTAGGGTACTCTTACCCGCACCGTTCTTTCCCATAAGCGCGATGCGGTCTTTTTCGTTAATAACAAATGAAATATCGCTAAATAATGTGGTTCCGCCAAATTCCACGGCCAGTCCGTCAACAGAAATCATATCGCTTCTTTAAATTTTAGCCGCAAAGATAATCAAATCTATGATTTTTTTTATACCTTGCGGGCTGAATCGAATAAGATGAAATAAAAAGCAAACCTATTATATAAAATGGATATTGAAGAAATTAAAGATTTTCGTCCCCTTATTCTTGTGGCCGAAGATGATGATAGCAATTTCAAATTGATTAAAGCTATTATCGGTAAGAAATGTGACATTCTGTGGGCGAAGAACGGTGAAGAAATGTTGAACTTATACCGTGAACACACTCAAGATGCACATGCTATCCTTATGGATATTAAAATGCCGATTATGAACGGATTGGAAGCAACCCGGATTATTCGTGAAGAAGGAGCTTCCCTCCCTATTATTATGCAGACTGCTTATGCTTTCAGCTCAGACCGGGAGAATGCCATGCAAGCCGGTGCATCCGAAGTATTGGTGAAGCCCATTACGGTAAGTGCACTTCGAGGCTGTTTAAGCAGCTATTTTCCGGAGATCAAGTGGTGAGGTGACGTTGATTAAAATAGATGTCAAAACTCATATTCACCACAGATTACAGGGATTTACACAAAAACGATTTTTAATCTGCTGGTAACCCATAATATTTATCTGTGTAAATCCCTGTAATCTGTGGTGAGTTATGAAATACCTTCCTATTTTAAAGGGGATTATTAAATATCTGTTTCTATCTGGAATTTACGGCTTACTTTCATCAGGTTGATCGTATAAGTTACTACGTTTTGTGCTTCCTGGATCATGGTCAGATAAACCATACTTACTTTAATACTTCCGGTCTGGCTCTGGATACGCTGTAGTTCCTGGCGTTTCAGGTGTGATAGCTGTGAGTTCAGATCATTGGCCCGGTGCAGGTCTTCTTCAAGATTGCTGTAATTGTTGCCTTCCAGTTTTTGGCGGCATTGCTGGATCAGATAGGTGATATCTTCGGCTACATCTCCAAATTCACCTTTTTGGATAGCATCCAGCGGATTGAAATTGTTGTCAATGTGTTCCAGACAGGGTTCGCACAGGCGGCTGATACTGTATACCAGTTCACTTGCAAAGTCATTTCCCTGATAATAATAAAGTCCTTTTTCAAGTACGGTGTGATTATCCAATTTGCACATTGCTACGGTTCCGGTGCGCTTCATCTGCTTGATCAGTTGTTTTTCAAACTTGGTAGATCCCATTGCCCGGCGCAATCCGCGGAGGTTTTCGTGCAAGAATGAAGTCACGGTGAGCTCAAAGTTCTGTTCTGCATATTCCAGTACTTTACTCAACTCTTCGCGTGTATGCTTACGCATTAGCTCTAAAGCTTCGTGGCTGCTTGTGGCTTGCATCAATTGCTTCAAAGTTTCGTTTCCTTTCTCTTTCTCTTTTTTCTTTTTGTACATCAACTGGCTGCGGATCAGAGTGAATGCTGCCAGACCGATCAGGGCTATGATAGCTATGCTTCCTCCGAAGTGGATGACCATGGCAACAAAGAAACAGATCGTGAAAGCGGCTCCGGCAGTGATGAACCATCCACCGATAACAGAAAGTACACCGGTGATACGGTAAACGGCTGAATCACGTCCCCAGGCACGGTCGGCAAGTGAGGTACCCATGGCCACCATGAAAGTGACGTAGGTTGTAGAAAGAGGAAGTTTTAACGAAGTACCCACGGCGATCAACAGACCTGCCAATACCAGATTGACAGAAGCGCGAACCAAGTCGAATGCCGCACCGTCGGCAATGATGGCTTCGTCTTTACGGAAGCGGGTATCTATCCAGCGTTTGGCACTCGGCGGAGTAATGCGGGAAATACCGTTGGCCAGTGTGAGGCTGAAACGCACCAGTGTTCGGGCTATCGGTGTGCTTCCGAAGTTTTCTTCACCTTCATCCTGACGGGAGAGGTCTACCGAGGTCTTGATTACGGCATGTGCCTTTTTGGAAGTACACAAGGCGTATACCATGACGGCTCCGGCACCTATCAGGAAATACCACGGTGTTTTGGCTGACCCCATCAGAGAGGTCATCAGGAAACCGTCCGGTCCGACAGAAGTTCCGTTGGCGGTATAGTCTATGAACGAAGAATAACCGGCTAAAGGTACACCGATAAAGTTGACGAGGTCATTACCGGCAAATGCAAGTGCCAATGCAAATGTACCCAGCAGAACGACTACTTTGAATACATTTACTTTCAGCCAGTGTAATATCTGCATCAGGATGGTAGAGATGACAAAGAAACAACTTACCAGCATCATCGTGTTTTCTTGTACCCACTGCTTGTTCTCAGGAGTCATGAAAGAGCTGTCTTTCAATCCTTTTATCACCATGAAATAAACGATGGCAGTAGAAGCGATGCCACCGAATAGTGCAATGCTGTATTTTATATTGCTCTTGTAGTTAAATGTAAACACCATGCGTGCCAGCCATTGTACAAGCATACCGAAAAAGAAGGCAATGGCAACGGAGACAAAGATGGCCATGATGACAGACAAGGCTTTGTCGGTGTTGATAAGATCACCCAATCCCAGTGTATCACTGTTGTGCACTTTGATAAGTGCCAGGGCAAAAGTACCTCCCAAAAGTTCGAATACCATTGAAACAGTGGTCGAGGTAGGCATTCCCATAGAGTTGAATACATCGAGCAGAACGACGTCTGTCAGCATTACGGCAAGCAGGATGCACATGATTTCGGCGAAATAGAAATGTTCCGGTTGGTAGATGCCGTGTCTTGCGATGTCCATCATACCGTTTGATAAGGACGCTCCGATGAAGATACCGGCACCTGCAATGAACAATATTGTTTTAAAAGATGCTGCCTTTGCTCCGACAGCCGAATTGAGGAAATTTACCGCATCGTTACTTACACCGACCATCAAGTCGAATACGGCAAGTACGAATAGGAAGATAATAATACATAGATAAATTGTCTCCATAAATGTGTATGTTATTTCTGGCTGCAAAGGACGGATTTTCGTATTGCAGAGAAATGTCATACATGTTACAGAAATGTTTCATTCTTCTCTTTTAGGTAATTATAGAAGGTATATTGCGCTCTGACGGGCGCGGCATTTGTTTTGAATTTAAATATATTATTCAGTTTATCATCGACGAAGCAAGCCTTTTGATTGTCCGATAACTGGATATGAAGCATATCGACGATTTCTTCCCGTAATTCATGATCGAGAATGGGTACCACCGCTTCGATTCGTCGATATAAGTTACGACGCATCCAGTCCGGTGAACCCATATATACTTTGGGATGTCCGGCATTACCGAAATACCAGATGCGGGCATGTTCCAGAAAACTGTCCACAATACGGGTGACACGTATGTTACAACTATATTCTTGTCCGGGTATCAGGCAACAAATGCCTCGTACGATCAGATCTATTTTTACACCTTTTTGTGAGGCCTCGTAGAGCCGGTCTATCATTATCGGGTCTTGCAGGGCGTTCATCTTCAAGATGATTCTTCCGCCTCTTCCTTTTTCGGCCAGTTCTATTTCTTTGTCGATCAGCCTGTTCAGTTCGGGAATCAGGTTGAAACGTGCCACAAGCAACCGGGTGAATCGGGGATTCTCTTTGCCTCTGAGGGTACGGAACAGGTTTGTGAGGTCATGTACGATGACCGGATTGCTGGTAAACAGTCCGCAGTCTGCATACAGTGTAGCCGTCTTCTCGTTGAAGTTGCCGGTACTGATATAAGCGTAACTGTGAATCTTTTCACCGGTGAAGCTGCGACGGCGTATCAGAGCTACTTTGGCATGTACCTTCAGCCCCGGTATACTATAGATAATGTTGATACCGGCCGCTTTCATCATTTCGGCAGTGGCGAGGTTGTTCTCTTCATCGAAACGGGCTTTGAGTTCCACGAATACCGTGACTTTTTTACCGTTTTGTGCAGCAGCAATCAAGGTGTTGATGACAGCCGAGTTTTCTGCTACCCGATATTGGGTTACCATGATTTCACGGGTTTCGGGATTGTGCACTGCTTCGTAAAGGAAGTGGATAAAGTGGTCGAAAGAATGGTAAGGATAGTATAACAATAAATCTTTCTTTTCAACATAACTGAAAATGGATTCCTTGTCGTTCAGTCGATTCAGTTTCATTGGGATCGGTCTCTCAATCCGGGGAATGGAATGATTGGGGTTCGGCAAGTGACGCAGATCTTCCAGGTTAAGATGTTTGTCTCCCGGTACCAACTCTTCGTGCCGGATTCGGAAAGCGTCTACCAGGAAGTTCAGAAAATCATCGGGCATGGCGCGGTCATAGACGAAACGGCATACGGCACCTATCTTGCGCTTTTTGATTTTTTTCTTTACTTGTTCCACCAGGTCGACACTGTTGATCGTGTCGTCTATCATAATATCGGCATCTCTCGATATCTTGATACAATAACTGCAATCTACTTCGTATCCGGGGAAAATGACGTCTATGTTCGCTTTGATAATATCTTCGATAAACATCAGATAATACTCTCTGCCATGCTTGGGTAATTCGATAAAGCGGGGCACTTTACTGTAGGGTAGTTTCATCACAAAATATTGCAGATGATCAGCATCTTCTTTGTTTGTACCTTTCAGGAACAGGCGAACTGCCAGGTAGAGCCGGTTGTCGCGCAGAAAAGAGATTACTTTGTCTTTGGATACCGGTACCGGTTGCAGGTAAGGGAATATCTCTTCCCGGAAAAAGTCTTTTACGAATTGTTGGTGGAAAGGCTCTACATTGCGGCTTTGATAGAAGACAACGTGATTTTTGCGTAATGCAGGTATGATCTTTTTTTCATAGATGTGGATACGATCCTCCAATTGTCGGTTCACTTCCCGGTTGATTTCTTCCAGCAGGTCCTTGGCCGATTGCAGGGATTCTTCCGTTCCATCTGTTACGCCGGAGGCTACAGCTTTGTGGTCGGCTACTCTGATTTTGTAGAACTCTTCCAGGTTGGAGGAATAAATAGAGATAAAATTGATACGTTCGTAGAGTGGGAGCCGGTCGTCGTCAGCTTCCAGAAGTACCCGGTAGTTGAATGATAGCCAACTAATATCTCTTTTGAAGTATTGGTATTTGTTTTCCATTTGCACGTAAGGTTTGCCCAAATATAGTTACCTTTGCAGAGATAAACAAAGAAAGTATGACAAAAGTTGGCTTATTGTCCGACACACACAGTTGGTGGGACGAAAAATATTTGCAATATTTCGAAACTTGTGATGAAATCTGGCATGCCGGAGATATTGGTTCAGTGGAGGTGGCACAGAAGTTGGCAGCTTTCCGGCCTTTCCGTGCTGTGTACGGTAATATTGATGGTCAGGAAATTCGCCGGATGTTTCCTCAAGTGAATCGTTTTACGGTGGACGGTGCCGAAGTTCTGATGAAGCACATCGGGGGGTATCCGGGAAATTATGATCCGTCCATCAAGGGAAGTCTATTGGTGCATCCACCCAAGTTGTTTATCAGCGGACACTCGCATATATTAAAGGTAAAGTATGATAAGACGCTGGATATGCTTCACATTAATCCCGGTGCTGCAGGGATGTCCGGATTTCATAAAGTACGTACCATGGTTCGTTTTGCCATAGATAATGGTGTGTTTAAGGATTTGGAAGTGATTGAACTGGCCGGCTAATAAATTTGTATTTTTATTTTGTCACGTCAGAATTCTTTCCGTTCTTTGTCACAGGTTTAGGGATACAAGCTATAAGCAACCCGTTATGAACAAGCGGATTTTGCATTGAGTTTATATATAATTTACTGTAGCTTGTGATTTGTAATCTGTAGCTCGTAACTTGTAACATTCAAAATATGAAAGGAATTATTCTTGCCGGCGGTAGTGCCACCCGACTCTATCCGTTGTCAAAGGCCATATCGAAGCAAATGATGCCGGTGTATGACAAGCCGATGATATACTATCCGCTTTCTACATTGATGCTTGCCGGAATACGGGAAGTGTTGGTTATTTCTACTCCTCGTGATCTGCCGTTGTTCCGTGAACTTCTGGGGAGCGGTGAAGAGTTTGGAATGTCCTTTTCATATCTGGTGCAGGAGCAGCCTAACGGACTTGCCCAGGCTTTTGTGCTGGGAGCCGATTTTCTGAATGGTGAACCGGGCTGTTTGATATTAGGAGATAATTTGTTTTACGGACAAGGTTTCTCAGCTATGCTTCGCCGGGCGGCTACCATTGAAAAGGGAGCTTGCATCTTTGGATATTATGTGAAGGACCCTCGCGCCTATGGCGTCGTGGAATTTGATGGAAGTGGAAAGGTTGTTTCGTTGGAAGAGAAACCTGCTGTCCCCAAGAGCAATTATGCCGTCCCCGGACTTTATTTCTATGATGCTACGGTGACTGAAAAAGCGCTTGCTTTGGAGCCTTCTGCCCGGGGTGAATATGAAATAACTGATTTGAACAAGCTATATCTCGACGAAGGAACACTGAAAGTCGAACTCTTTGGCCGTGGCTTTGCCTGGTTGGATACGGGGAATTGCAACAGTTTGCTCGAAGCCTCTAATTTTGTGGCTACTATCCAGAATCGTCAGGGATTTTATGTCAGTTGTATTGAAGAGATAGCCTGGCGTAACGGATGGATTTCTTCTGCTCAGTTAAAAGCTTTGGGCGAGAAATTGGAAAAGACCGAATATGGTAAATATCTGATAGACTTAGCAAATTAATAAATCAATCATAAAGAATATGAAGACTTATCTTGTAACCGGTGCTGCCGGTTTTATCGGAGCTAATTATATAAAGTATATTCTGGCTAAACACAGTGATATCAAGGTGGTAGTGCTCGATGCACTGACTTATGCCGGAAATCTTGGAACGATTGCCAACGACATTGATAACGAACGTTGCTTTTTTGTGAAAGGTGACATTTGCGATCGTGAACTGGCCGACCGCCTTTTTGGTGAGTACAAGTTTGACTATGTAGTGAATTTTGCTGCTGAAAGCCATGTAGACCGTAGCATTGAGAATCCGCAACTTTTCTTGATGACCAATATTCTGGGAACACAAAACCTGTTGGATGCCGCACGTCGCGCATGGGTAACCGGTAAAGATGAATACGGATATCCTACCTGGCGTAAAGGGGTACGTTATCATCAGGTATCTACCGATGAGGTTTACGGTTCGCTTGGTGCCGAAGGCTATTTCCATGAAACGACTCCACTCTGTCCGCATAGCCCGTACAGTGCATCGAAAACCAGTGCCGATATGGTGGTAATGGCTTATCACGATACCTATAAGATGCCGGTGACTATCACTCGCTGTTCAAACAACTACGGTCCGTATCATTTTCCGGAGAAACTGATTCCGCTGATTATCAAGAATATTCTGGAAGGAAAGAAGCTTCCTGTTTATGGTGACGGTAGCAATGTGCGCGACTGGTTGTATGTGGAAGATCATTGCAAGGCTATCGACCTGGTAGTTCGTGAAGGTGTGGAAGGAGAAGTATACAATGTGGGCGGACATAACGAAAAGACTAATCTTGAGATTGTAAAATTAACAATCGCAACGATTCATCGCCTGATGGCAGAACATCCCGAATATCGTGAGGTGTTGAAGAAAAAAGAGAAAAATGCCGATGGTGAAATTTCAATCGACTGGATAAACGAAGATTTAATTACGTTTGTCAAGGATCGTCTGGGGCATGACCAGCGCTACGCCATCGATCCGACAAAGATCACTAATGCCTTGGGTTGGTATCCCGAAACGAAATTTGAAGTCGGCATTGTGAAAACAATCGAATGGTATCTGAATAATCAGGAATGGGTGGAAGAAGTAACCAGTGGTGATTATCAGAAATATTACGAACGGATGTATAGCAAACGTTGACTTGCTAACCGTTTATAACAAGTCCTATTGACAATAGGATTCCCATTAACAGCATATTGCGTGAAGTTTCGCCCAATATGCTGTTTAATTTTTTGCCACTATGTATCTGTACCATTTTTTTCCAGGTCCGAATGTGGAAGAACAGGTAAAGTTGGGGTAAGAGAGTTGCGTATAGGTGCCCGTTGAATAGAAACCAGAAACAAAGCCAGGCAGCTGTAATGCCGAGCAGTAAATAAAAGTATCTGCCGAAGGATTCACCGAAACGGACTACAACGGTCTTTTTCCCGCTTTCTCGGTCAGCATCCCGATCCCGGTAATTGTTAACTACCAGTAATGTATCTACAATCAGTCCGCATACCAGTGATGCAACCGTGACGTTTGGTGTCCAATTGAGAGCCTGTACGTAATAAGTACCCCCTACCGGAACGAAGCCGAAGAATACAATGACCAATACATCTCCCCATCCTTTATAGGATAATGGATAAGGTCCTGTGGTGTATAAGAAGGCGAACAATACACACAACGCACCTATAAGAATCAACTCCCATCCTGCATAAAACAGGAGAGTACACCCAATCAGGCAGGCCAGGCCTACCGTGATGAAGATACCTTGTTTCATCGCGGCTGCCGAAATCCAGCCTTGTGCACAGGCACGTTCCGGTCCGAGACGATCTTCGCGGTCGGTCCCTTTTAGAAAGTCAAATAAATCGTTGATGAAATTGGCGGCAACCTGCATCAGTCCGGCGAACAAACAGCAGATCAATGCCGGTATCCAATTGAATTTTCCGTCGGCAAAAGCCAATGCACAACCTATCATTACCGGAGTAATGGCACCTGCCAGTGTTTTGGGGCGGGCCGCAAGTATCCATGCCTGCAACGAGTTACGTTTCACTTTTTCCATTTTCTTTTTCTATCATCCGTTTTTGAGAGAACAAAGATAGGGCAAAAAACGTATATTTTTGCTTTTTTGTCTATCTTTGCGCTCCTGATATTAGAGAATATGAAGAAGATAATATACCTGTTGGCGGCACTTTTGTTGCTGCTTTCCTCTTGTAAATCGAAGAAGAATCTGGTTTCTCCGATTCCTCGTCCGGTATTGAATGTTGATTCTGTCCGTCCGGATAGCTCCGATGTAGTGGCCCGGCTGTTCTCGCCGGATACCTCCGAACTCAAAAAATTCTCAGTCAAGCGGAAGAGAGAAAAAACGCATGTTGCCTCTCCTGTTATAACGCGCTCTGCTCCTTCCATTGTAGCCCGGGGGACTCGTATTACCAGTTCTGCGGTGAGCGTATCTTCCGTTTATCCGGGTATCGACCGGGTGAAAAAGTACGAGTTCACCCATCGTGATGTGCCTGATGCTTTTGACGGTTTCCGTATTGCTTTTATTTCGGATTTACATTATAAGAGTCTTTTCAAGGAGAAAGGTCTGGAGAGTCTGGTGCGTTTGTTGAATGCCCAGCATGCCGATGTGCTGTTGATGGGAGGTGACTACCAGGAAGGATGTCAGTACGTACCCGAACTCTTTGCGGCGTTGGCTAAAGTCAAAACTCCAATGGGGACTTATGGAGTGATGGGAAATAACGATTATGAACGTTGCCATGATGAAATTATCTGTGAGATGCAACGTTACGGCATGCGACCTCTTGAACATCAGATCGATACGTTGAGACGTGATGGAGCACAAATTATCTTGGCCGGTGTACGCAATCCGTTTGACCTTGCCAATAACGGAGTTTCGCCTACTTTGTCCCTTTCTCCGTCTGATTTCGTAATACTATTGGTACACACACCCGATTATGCCGAGGATGTGTCAGTCGCTAATTCTGATTTGGTGCTGGCAGGGCATACACATGGCGGGCAAGTCCGGATTTTGGGATATGCTCCCATTATTCCTTCACACTATGGCAGCCGTTTTCTGACAGGATTGAAGTATAACTCGGCTAAGATTCCGATGATTGTGACCAATGGAATCGGTACCTCAAATAAGAATATCCGTATCGGTGCACCTGCCGAGATTGTGATAATTACACTGCATCGTCTCCGGAATGAATAATTCTCAGGTATGGCAGGAGTGGGAAGAATCAATGCTGTCGGTCTGTTGTATAATTCTTTTATATACAGCCGGATGAAGGAAATAACGTATATCTTTTCCGGTAGCCAGGGCTTCTCTGATGAAGGTAGAACTGATTTCGAATATGGGAGAATCTGCTACGTGTACGTTCGGGGGTAACTGTGACTTATCTACAGAGAATCCCGGACGGGGATAAACGAGTATCTTATTTTCTGAGACGATACGTTCCGATTCGAACCATCGGTCAAATACCATCCAATTGTCAGAGCCTATAATCAACTGGAATTCTCTTTCGGGATATTCTTGTTTCAGGCGATTGAGCGTATGGATCGTATAAGAAGGACGGGGCAGATGAAATTCGAAATCGGATACCCGGAATCGCGGATATCCCTCAATAGCAAGCTGTACCAGTTGCAGACGCAGTTCGTCCGGCCATAAATCAGCCTGATTCTTGAAAGGATTGTGCGGGGTGACCATAAACCAGACTTCATCCAGCCCTTCAAACTCGCACAGATAGTTGGCCAGTGCCAGATGTCCGATGTGGATCGGGTTGAAAGAGCCGCTGAAGATTCCGGTTTTAGTCTTTGCCATATGCTATAATCACGAATAAGAAAGAGTAGGAGATTATTCTGTATCGATGCCCAGAAACTCTTTGATCACTTTCAATGCGTGTGCCTTGGCTGTTTCCAGGTCGTCATTAATGATAACCTTATCAAATTTCGGAGCAAAACTTAATTCATATTCGGCTTTGGCTATCCGACTCTCGATCACTTCGGGAGTATCTGTTCCGCGTCCGATCAGACGGCGGCGCAGTTCGTCAATGCAGGGAGGCTGGATAAAAAGCGAAAGTGCCCGTTCACCATAATATTTCTTGATGTTACAGCCACCTACGACATCTACATCGAACACAACATTTTGTCCGGCAGCAAGCTGTTTTTCTACCTGTGCTTTCAGAGTGCCGTAGAACCGGTCGGTATATACTTCCTCGTATTCCAGGAATTCATTGTTTGCAATGCGTTGACGGAATTCATCGGGAGAGAGGAAAAAATATTCTACTCCATGCTTTTCGTTTCCCCGGGGGGGACGACTGGTGGCTGAGATCGAGAATGCAAGATTCAACTTTTGAGCCAACAAATAATTTATGATTGTTGACTTACCCGATCCGGAAGGAGCAGAAAAGATGATTACTTTGGCTTCACCCGTTTTGTGTGGGGTAGTTATTCTTTCAGTTGGGTTCATAATCTATCGTTATTACATCACATTCAGCACCTGTTCTTTGATCTGCTCCAGTTCGTCTTTCATCTGTACCACGATTTTTTGCATTTCAGCGTGGTTCGATTTACTGCCGAGTGTATTGATCTCCCGTCCCATTTCCTGAGCGATGAATCCCAGCTTTTTACCTTGTCCGCTGCCACTTTCAAGCGTACTGATGAAGTATTTCAGATGATTGCCCAAACGTTGTTTCTCCTCGTTGATATCGAGTTTCTCGATGTAGTAGATCAGTTCCTGTTCGAGACGGTTTTTATCATAGTCCACATTGAGTGTTTTCTCCAGTGCATCGGTGATACGTTCTTTAACCTTATCTACCCGTTCTTTTTCATAAGGGGTTACCGATTCGAGCAGACGATGGATATTCGCGATTTTTTCCCGGAACTTTTTTTCAGAGCAGCACCCTCTTGTTTTCGGAAATCGACTAAATGTGAAACAGCCTCTTTGACTGCTGCGTACACTATTCCCCATTCTTCCTCACTCAACTCCTGTGTTTCGGTGCGGGTCATTACATCCGGCATACGGAGTAAAGTCTGAAACCAGTCAGTAGGTACTGCAATGTGGAGGTTTTCGGAGATAGCTTTGATTTGGTTGTAATATCCTTCTACCAATACTTGGTTGATGGGAGTGGCAGCGTCTGCACACTCTTTCTTTTCCACCCAAAGGCTGAAGTCAACTTTTCCACGTTCCAGCACACGTGCAATTTCATTGCGGATTTCCATCTCTTTTTCACGGTATGCCGGTGCGATACGTGCCGACAAATCCATCGCTTTGCTATTAAGCGATTTTATCTCTACGTTAATCTTCTTATCGGGAAGTTCGGCAGTTGCTTTGCCATATCCCGTCATGGATTGTATCATATTACCAAAAGTTTTGTGCAAAAATACGGGATAATTTTAAGATAATCGCTGTAAATGGATAAAAAAGACATCTTGGTTAGAAGAAACTGTTTTGAATTTTCTGCCATAATAATCTTAGAATCCGGTATTTCGATAACGAAGGTGCGGCAACCGAACACATACGAAAAAGGTTCTTCTTCAAATTGGGTGGCAAGTTTTCTTTTACTCATGGAATCTAATTCAGTTTTCGGAAGTGTAAACCCTCGTTTATAGTTGACAAAAAAGCAAGTATCCCGGCTTTCGCCCGAAGAGTCCATCCGTGAGATAAAGAAGCGAACCTCAGACTAAACCATCTAAAAAATCAACACTTTTAAAAAGTAAGATCTCTGTCCTCAAAAGCTTTGTTTTAACACAGGGTTAAAACTTGTTCTTTGGATGTGAATAAAAAGTTCTTTAAATGCAAAAGACTTGTTATTTGCGCACAAGAACCTGACAACCTGCAAAGGGCGTTAACAATGTTAATTGAAGAAAGGTATAAGGATGAAGATACCGGTTCAGACGGCGTAAATTCACTTCCTAAACTTGAGTTATGAGTTGGGGTATCCAGTTCTACGTTCCTAAAATCGCAGTATCAAACGCCCCTGTTGTTGTTAATGTAGTGATCTGATATTTAGCATTTTAGTAAGCAAAATGTTTTTTGGGAAATTTGCATATTCCATTAGTTAGTAGTAACTGCTTCGAACATTCTGCTTTTTGAACGGGAGAAAGCGATGTGATCCTTATCCGTTGGGTCTGTTTGTTAATGTGATCGAGAGGCCCGTCAGACTTGCGAGTAAATAGAAATAGTATATAGTAGTGTATCTGTTTCATTGCAGGTTTAAAAACTTGTTATATTTGTCTTTTGCTTGTATAAAACAGTCTGATAAAGTATGTAAAAACTTAATTTAATGCAATGATTTTGAAGGAAATGCGCTTTATTTATATCTCGGTGCGGTAATCTGAAAATAATCATGTAAATTTGCGTCAATTTAATAATCTGATTCTTATGTCGTGTATCCTACATATTGAGACTTCTACCGCCGTTTGTTCGGTAGCAGTAAGTGAAGACGGGCAGAATATTTTTGTGAAAGAAGACCTTAAGGGGCCTTCACATGCCGTTTCGTTGGGAGTATTTGTGGATGAAGCGTTGTCTTTCATCGATAGTCATGCCATTCCTTTGGATGCGGTAGCCGTCAGTTGTGGTCCCGGATCGTATACCGGGCTTCGCATTGGCGTTTCGATGGCAAAGGGTATTTGTTACGGACGTAATGTCCCGTTGATCGGTATCCCGACATTGGAAGTGTTGAGTGTACCTGTGCTGCTTTATCATGAATTGCCGGAAGATGCATTGCTATGCCCGATGATTGATGCACGGCGGATGGAGGTATATGCGGCTATCTATGACCGTGCGTTGAATGTGAAGCGTGAGATTTCCGCCGATATCGTGGACGAGAATTCTTATCTTGAATATCTGGAACAGCATCCTGTCTATTTCTTTGGAAATGGAGCCGCAAAGTGCCGTGAAAAGATTACGCACCCCAATGCGCATTTTATAGATGATCTTCATCCGTTGGCAAAGATGATGTTCCCGCTTGCAGAAAAGGCCGTTGCAATCAACGACTATAAAGATGTGGCCTATTTTGAGCCTTTCTATCTGAAAGAGTTTGTGGCTTCGCAACCCAAGAAGTTACTTTAATGCTTTTCACTCCTTATTTGATTTACTATTTTTAAAATATAATTTAACTACATGCAGTATAATACTCAACAGAAAAGAATGCCGCTGCCGGAATATGGTCGCAGTATCCAGAATATGGTTGACTTTGCGTTGACTATCCAGGATCGTTCCGAACGTCAGCGTTGTGCCAATACCATTATCAATATCATGGGTAATATGTTTCCCCATTTGAGAGATGTACCCGATTTCAAGCATAAATTATGGGATCATCTGGCTATTATGGCCGACTTTAAGCTTGATATCGATTATCCTTACGAGATTATCCGTAAAGACAATCTGGTAACGAAACCGGATCCGATTCCTTATCCAAGTACTAAGATCCGCTACCGCCACTATGGTCGTACATTGGAAATATTAATCAAAAAAGCGTGTGAATTTCAGGAAGGGGATGAAAAGAAGAATCTGGTAGCCCTTATCTGCAATCACATGAAGAAAGACTATATGTCCTGGAATAAAGATACGGTAGACGACCGGAAAATCGCCGAAGACCTGGCCGAATTCTCGGGAGGCAAATTGCAGATGGATGACGAGATTCTGCGTCTGATGTCTGAACGTATTGCTCAGAACTACCGTCCACGTACGAATAACAACAATAACCAGAGAAATAATAATCAGAGAAGAAAATTCTGATCAAAGTGATTATTAGCATTATCATTAACCACTAATCACCTCGAAACATGGCTTCATTTGTAATCGAAGGAGGGCACAGACTTAGTGGGGAAATTCATCCCCAAGGTGCCAAAAACGAAGTGTTGCAGATTATCTGCGCTACATTGCTTACTGCCGAAGAAGTAACAGTGAATAACATTCCGGACATCCTGGACGTCAATAACCTGATTCAGTTAATGCGGGATATGGGCGTGACGGTTGCAAAAACAGGTGTCGATTCGTATAGTTTTAAGGCCGCAAATGTCGATCTGGCCTATCTGGAAAGTGACAACTTCCTGAAGAAGTGTTCCAGCCTGCGGGGATCTGTGATGCTGATCGGTCCTATGGTCGCCCGTTTCGGTAAAGCCATGATTTCAAAGCCGGGAGGAGACAAGATCGGGCGTCGGCGTCTGGATACGCATTTTATAGGAATCCAGAATCTGGGAGCCGATTTTACTTATAATGAAGAGCGGGAAATATACGAAATTTCGGCCGAAGAATTGAAAGGTACATCTATGTTGCTCGATGAAGCTTCTGTGACCGGAACTGCCAATATCGTGATGGCCGCTGTACTAGCCAAAGGTAAAACGACGATTTATAATGCGGCCTGTGAGCCCTATCTGCAGCAGCTTTGTAAGATGCTGAACCGGATGGGAGCGAAGATCAGTGGAATTGCTTCGAACTTATTGACTATCGAAGGAGTGGAGGAACTTCACGGTACCGATCACACTGTGTTGCCGGATATGATCGAGGTGGGTAGCTTCATTGGTATGGCTGCCATGACCCGTAGCGAAATCACAATCAAAAATGTGTCATACGAAAATCTGGGTATTATTCCCGAAAGTTTCCGCCGTCTGGGTATTAAACTCGAACAGAGAGGAGATGATATTTTTGTTCCGGCACAGGATTGCTATCAGATCGAGTCGTTTATCGACGGTTCCATCATGACAATAGCCGATGCGCCCTGGCCCGGACTGACGCCGGACTTGTTGAGCGTACTGCTGGTAGTGGCCACCCAGGCAAAAGGCAGCGTGCTGATTCATCAGAAGATGTTCGAGAGCCGTCTTTTCTTTGTCGATAAACTGATTGACATGGGCGCACAGATTATTCTTTGCGATCCGCACCGTGCGGTTGTTATCGGACATAATCATGGATTTACTTTGCGGGGAGGCAATATGACCTCTCCGGATATCCGTGCCGGTATCGCTTTGCTTATTGCGGCTATGAGCGCCGAAGGTATCAGCCGGATTCATAACATCGAGCAGATAGACCGCGGATATCAAAATATCGAAGGTCGACTCAACGCTATCGGTGCAAGAATTACACGAATATGATAAAAAGAGAAGATGTATACAAGATAGGCTTGTTCAATAAGCCACACGGCATACACGGTGAATTGTCGTTCACCTTTACCGACGATATTTTCGATCGGGCGGATTGTGATTATCTGATTTGCCGGTTAGATGATATTTTTGTTCCTTTCTTTATAGAAGAGTATCGTTTCCGGTCCGATTCCACAGCTTTGGTGAAACTCGAAGGTGTAGACACTGCCGAACGTGCCCGTATGTTCACCAACGTGGAAGTTTATTTTCCGGTGAAACATGCCGAAGAAGCCGGTCCCGGGGAGTTGTCCTGGGATTTCTTTGTCGGATTCCGGGTGGAAGATGTCCGTCACGGTGCTTTGGGAAAGGTGACGGATGTGGATACGTCTACCGTTAATACACTGTTTGTAGTGGACCGTGATGGCGATGAATTGCTGATTCCTGCACAAGAGGAATTAATTGCCGGTATCGATCAGAAGCACAAAATCATTACAGTCGATTTGCCCGAAGGCCTGCTGTCTTTGGACGAGTGCGATGATGAAGAAAGTTAAATAGCATAAAGAAACAGACGGCAAGTAAAGCGAAATGCTTACATTTGTCGTGATATTCTATAATAATGCCGAAAAAGAAACGTAGTAAAGCCTTTTGGAACAATATCAAGTTCAAGTATAAACTCACTATCATCAACGAGAATACACTCGAAGAGGTGGTGGGACTTCATGTATCCAAGCTGAATGGTCTTTCCGTGTTACTTTCGGTTCTGACCGTGCTTTTCCTGTTTGCCGCTGCCATTATCACTTTTACTCCTTTACGCAACTATTTGCCGGGATATATGAATAGTGATATTCGTGCTCAGGTTGTGGAAAATGCCTTGCGGGTAGATTCTTTGCAACAGTTGGTAGACCGTCAGAATATGTATATCATGAATATACAGGATATCTTCAGCGGCACCGTGCGGGTGGATACTGTACAGTCAATGGACTCATTGACCACCATGCGTGAAGATTCGCTGATTGCCCGTTCCGAACGTGAAGAAGCTTTCCGTCGTCAATATGAAGAGACCGAAAAATATAATCTGACCTCTATTACCACACAGCCCGATGTCAACGGACTGATTTTTTATCGTCCGACCCGTGGCATGATTTCCGATCATTTTGATGCCGAAAAGAAACATTTTGGAACCGATATTGCCGCCAATCCCAACGAAAGTGTATTGGCCACTTTGGACGGTACAGTCATATTGAGTACCTATACGGCCGAAACCGGCTATTTGATAGAGGTACAGCATAACCAGGATTTCGTATCCGTCTACAAGCATTGCGGTTCGTTGCTGAAGCGTGAAGGCGATACTGTGAAGGGAGGTGAAGCTATTGCCTTGGTTGGGAATAGCGGAACGCTCACTACCGGTCCGCATCTTCATTTTGAACTTTGGCACAGAGGACGGCCGGTTAATCCTGAAAAATACATTGTATTCTAATAATGAACGAGATAAAGAAGAAACAAATAGCTATCTTAGGCTCTACGGGTTCTATTGGTACCCAGGCCTTGCAGGTTATCGAAGAGCATCCCGAACTGTACGAGGTGTATGCACTGACTGCCAATAATAAGGTAGATCTCCTGATAGCCCAGGCACGTAAGTTTATGCCTGAGGCTGTAGTTATAGCCAATGAAGAGAAATATGCCCAACTGAAAGAGGCTCTCAGCGACCTGCCTGTTAAGGTGTATGCAGGTGCTGCTGCGTTATGCCAGATTGTAGAGTCCGGCCCTATCGATGTAGTCCTGACCGCTATGGTGGGGTATGCGGGATTGAAGCCGACCATGAATGCCATTCGTGCCGGAAAAGCCATTGCCCTTGCCAATAAAGAGACACTGGTAGTTGCCGGAGAGTTGATTAATCAGTTAGCCCGGCAATACCGTACACCGATTCTTCCTGTCGATTCCGAACATTCGGCAGTATTCCAGTGTTTGGCCGGAGAGGTAGGCAATCCGATAGAGAAAGTTATCCTGACTGCTTCCGGAGGTCCTTTCCGTACATGTACTATGGAACAGTTGAAGATTGTGACAAAAGTACAGGCTCTCAAACATCCGAATTGGGAAATGGGAGCAAAAATCACGATTGATTCTGCTTCTATGATGAATAAAGGTTTTGAAGTGATCGAAGCCAAATGGTTGTTCGGTGTTCAACCCAGCCAGATTGAGGTGGTGGTGCATCCGCAGTCGGTTATTCATTCGATGGTGCAGTTTGAAGACGGAGCAGTAAAGGCCCAGTTGGGAATGCCCGATATGCGTCTGCCCATTCAGTATGCTTTCTCTTATCCCGATCGCATCAATTCGTCTTTCGACCGGCTTGATTTTTCGAAATGTACGAACCTTACTTTTGAGCAACCCGATACCAAGCGGTTCCGTAATCTGGCATTGGCCTATGAATCGATGTATAGGGAGGGAATATGCCTTGCATCGTAAATGCGGCCAACGAGGTGGTTGTGGCGGCTTTTCTTCGTGATGAAATCAGCTTTCTCGGCATGAGTGATGTGATAGAACATACCATGGGGCAGGTGTCTTTCGTACAGACTCCTACTTACGACGACTATGTGGCAACCGATGCGGAAGCACGCCGGATTGCCCGTGAATTAATATGTAAATAAATAAATTGTAAATAATCTGATGGAAACATTTTTAATCCGTGCCCTGCAATTGATTATGAGCTTATCTTTGCTCGTCATCATTCACGAAGGAGGGCACTTTCTCTTTGCCCGCCTGTTCAAAGTACGGGTAGAAAAGTTTTGTTTATTCTTTGATCCTTGGTTCACACTATTTAAATTTAAGCCAAAGAAAAGTGAGACAGAATATGCTGTCGGTTGGTTACCTTTGGGGGGATATGTCAAAATAGCCGGAATGATTGACGAATCGATGGATACCGAGCAAATGAAGCAACCGGAACAGCCGTGGGAATTTCGTTCTAAACCTGCGTGGCAGCGCCTGTTGATTATGGTGGGAGGTGTGTTGTTCAACTTCCTTTTGGCTCTGTTCATCTATTCAATGATTCTGTTTAAGTGGGGAGATCAATACATTCCCGTACAGAAAGCCCCGCTGGGTATGGACTTTAATGAAACAGCCAAAGCGGTGGGATTTCAGGACGGAGATATTTTGTTGTCTGCCGACGGAGTCGATTTTGTACGCTACGATCCCGATATGCTCAGCCAGATAGCTGATGCCCGGGAGGTAACGGTGTTGCGTGAGGGTAAGAAGGCATCTGTATATATCCCTGAAGATATGATGCAGCGTCTGTTGGGTGACAGTGTTCGCTTTGCCGAATTCCGTTTCCCCTATGTAGTCGATAGCGTGATGGTCAATTCACCTGCAGCCATGGCCGGTATCCAGCCGGGCGACAGTATCATTGCTCTCGACGGAAAGCCGGTTTCTTATACAGACTTCCTGGCAGCTATGGCTGAAAGAAGACAAAATGCGAAAGCGTTACAAAATGACAGTATCAATCCGCACCAGATCTCATTGACTTATGTGCGTGACGGAAAGACCGATGTATTGACTTTGACTACGGATTCAGCTTTCAAAATAGGAGTAGCGGTCAATCCATATACGGATCAACTTCTTCCTGTAATCAGGAAAGAGTATGGTTTCTTTGAATCCTTCCCGGCCGGTGTAGCATTAGGAGTGAAGACTTTGAAAGGCTATGTAGGCAACATGAAATATCTTTTCTCAAAAGAGGGAGCTAAACAGCTGGGCGGTTTCGGAACAATCGGCAGCATCTTCCCTGCAACCTGGGATTGGTATCAGTTCTGGTACATGACGGCATTCCTTTCAATCATTCTTGCTTTCATGAACATTCTGCCTATTCCGGCATTGGACGGCGGACATGTCCTGTTCCTGTTCTATGAAATCATTGCCCGTCGCAAACCGAGTGATAAATTTATGGAATACGCACAAATGGCGGGTATGATTTTGTTGTTCGGCCTTTTGATTTGGGCTAACTTCAATGATATGTTGAGATTCTTCTTCTGATAGGAGAGTTCTCGGAAAAGTATTTTTTACCATAGGCTACTCAGGTTTTCAGGGGGGGATCTATTCGGATAACTCCTGTTCAATAACTAAATCTGAGTAGCCTGTGGTGTTTTTAGGGTATGTCGCTTTATATTTTCAGCATCTTTTTTTCTCTTTCCAGATCCGATTCATCCAGTTTGGGTGAGGGTACCGTACAAGTCTTGATATAGTCTCCTTCCTGGCATGTATAATTATAATAGATCTCTTCTTCAGGGGTCAGTTCCGATCTGGAGATTAACTTTCCTTCCATTTTCAGGAACTCGTCTATGTCTGTGCTGTCCGATTGCTTCACCAGGACAATTCTCCGGGCTATCGGGTTATGGTTATAGTCCAGACAGAGATATAATCCTTTCAGCATATGCGGAAACTCATAATGGGGTAATTGCAGATAGATGGTTACCAGGGCAAACTGCGGAAGTTCCCGTTCATTGAACATCAGGTATGAATTTTGATGATTACTGATAATGCCACTTCCCCAGTGCACGGATTTGTAGGCATTGATCATGCCTACTTTCACATAATCATTGTTTTCTGATGCACAGATCAGATAGGGTTCTGCCTTGAGGCTGTCCGTCGATGAAGAAAGGCTGTAGCTCAGGTACGTGCCACTGTAATTGTAGACTTCCCCCACAGATTCCTGCATTTCCTTTTCCAGTAATTTCAGAAAAGCATTTCCTGTTATGTTGGCTTCCTGATTGGGTTCCAGATCGAAGAGCCGTTCTTTCATTTCTCCCAGATTGCCGAGCAGCCGTTTCTTCGACACATTGTTTACCAGTGCCAGTGCCTCGTCCAGAGCCTCTTCCCGGGGCTTGGTCTTTTGCAGGTTCAGATAGGTGGGCAGCACACTGGAGTAGAGTGCGGACAGCACACTGGGAGCCATGTGTATCCAGTCGGCTATTTCTTTCATTTTCACTCCGTTGTTACGGAGATATTCGATTCGTTTGTATATATCTTCCAGAATGTATCATTATGGACTGGGCAGGAACTGCCGTCGATTACGGTTGTTTTGCTCCCGTCGCCGCCTTTGTCGAGAGCTTTCGGGCCATCGGCGTTCCCGTCACTGCTGCTGAAACACGTGCGCACATGGGGCTGACCAAAGTAGAAGAAATCCGTGCACTGTTCAATATAGAACGTGTCCGGACGGAATTTGAACCGTTATCGACGTGCCTGGACAGAGGAGGATGTCGTAGAACTGAACCACCTGTTCGAGAAATATCTGTTGTTTGCCTCGCTCGAAGATTATACCGACCCTATTCCCGGTGTGGTGGAAACGATTTCCGCACTGCGTGCGCAAGGTATCCGCATTGGCTCCACCACCGGCTATACCCGTTCTATGATGGATGTTGTGCTGCCTGCCGCCACAGCCAAAGGCTATGCGGTAGATAATTGCGTCACTCCCGACGGGTTGCCTGCAGGCCGTCCTGCTCCCTACATGATATATAAGAATATGGCAGACCTCGCCATCCCCTCCGTAGATTGTGTGTTGAAGTATGGCGATACCATCGCCGACATCAAGGAGGGTATCAATGCCAAAGCATGGACCGTCGGCGTAGTCCTCGGCAGTAACGAACTGGGACTGACACAAGAGGAAGTCTCCTCCTTGCCTGCCGATGAGCTCGAAGCCCGTAAGGCCGATGTCCGCCGCCGCATGCTTGCCGCCGGTGCCCACTATGTGGTCGATACCATTGCCGAGCTCCCCGCAGTCATCGCCGAGATAAACCGTAAACTTGAGATTTTGTAACCCTTATAAACGTATAAACTTAAAAACTCAATGCATATGAAACCCTACATTTCCTTACCCCCGGCCCCCTTACCACCTCACAAACCGTCAAGGAAGCCATGCTGACCGACTGGTGTACTTGGGACGAAGACTACAACCTCCACATTGTGGAAGAAATTGCGTAAAGAGCTGGTCGGCATTGCTACCCAGCAATACCGGAAGAGTATACTTCCATCCTCCTGCAAGGCAGCGGCACGTACTGTGTGGAAGCCGTCATCGGTAGCGTCATCAAGCCTGGCGACAAACTTCTCATACTGAGCAACGGCGCCTACGGCGACCGCATGGGCAACATCGCCGAGTATCACCATCTCGTACGACATGCTTGCTTTTGACGAAACAGAGCAAGTCTCCGTCAGCTACGTCGACGACTATCTTTCGCACAATGCCGAAATCACCCACGTTGCCGTGGTACATTGCGAAACCACTACCGGCGTGCTCAACCCGTTGAAGGAGATAGCCCACCTCGTAAAGATGTACGGAAAGAAACTGATTGTAGACGCCATGAGCAGCTTCGGCGGTGTTCCCCTCGATGTACACGAACTGGGCATAGACTTCCTCATCAGCAGTGCCAACAAGTGCATCCAGGGCGTTCCGGGATTTGGCTTCATCATCGCCCGCCGTTCCGAGCTGTTGCACTGCAAGGGCGTCTCCAAGTCACTCTCTCTCGACATTTACGACCAATGGGAAGCCATGGAGAAAGGACATGGCAAATGGCGTTTTACTTCACCCACACACGTGGTCCGCGCCTTCAAGCAGGCCCTTACCGAACTGATTGAAGAAGGTGGAGTGGAGGCCCGTCACTAATCTATCCCGGAAAAATTTCAAAAGCGGATACTTTCCGTATCGGCAATATCGGAGATGTTCATCCGGAGGACTTTGCCCGTCTGGTGGAGGTGATTAGAGAGACTGAGTACTAAATTTTTCATTCATTGATTGACATGGAGGTGGCTTCAAGAAACTTATATTCACCACAAAATAACCGGTTTGCACAGATCAATATTATGAATAGCTTACTCTTTCTGTGTCACTTTGTGTTACTCTGGCTTCCGGTGGGACGATATACGTGGATTGAGATGGTTATCGGGGCTTCGTCTTTAATGTGGAGGGTTGTGAAAGCCGCATGCTGCTTACCACTGCTGCGACAAACGCAAATCCGCTGCCGGCTATCAGACAGACCGCCGTACTCTTCTCGTGTACTACAAAACTGAAGAGCAAAGCAACCAGTGTCGTACCGAATGTCTGTCCCAAGAGCCGTGCCATACCCAGCATTCCGCTTGCTCCTCCCGAACGTCGTAGGAGCAGAAGAGATAATTGTACTGTTGTTCGGTGTCTGAAAAAGACCGAAACCTGCACCACATAGCATCAATCGCAGGATGATGCCGGTGACCGATGAATCCGCCGTTAATGTAGACAGAGAGTAAAGTCCGATACAAACAATGCCATCCCGATGCTGCCTAGTATTCCCGGATGAATGCGTTCCACCAGGTATCCCGCTGCCGGAGCAGTCACGAGTGTCGCTATAGGCCAGGGAGTTAACAATAGCCCGGTCATGACCTCGCTGTATCCCAAAGAGTTTTGCAGGAAGAAAGGGTAAAGAGACCATTGCCGACATTTGCGCGGTGAACGAACAGATACTGGTCAGAATAGAAAGCCGGAAAATAGGGATACGTAATAGGTCGAGGGGAAGTAGAGGAGACGGTTGGTTCAACTGTCTGCGCACATAATAAGTTCCGACAACTGCCAATACAACAATTAATTGGATGAAAAGAAAATCCATTTTTTCGTGGTGTGCAAATCCGTCCAAAGTATAAATCAGGAGTCCGAAGGTGATCGCATTGGCTATGGCACTCAGCTTATCGAACTTTCTGTTCGTGCGTTCTTCTTGTCGGGGTAGGTACTTTATACCCAGCACTAATGCCGTAATTCCCAAGGGTACGTTGATCGCGAACAGCCAGTGCCAACTGGCAATGGAAAGAATCCCGCTGGCTACCGAGGGGCCTGCTGCTGCAGAGATCGCTACTACCATGGCATTGATCCCCATTCCCCGGCCGATCTGTCTTCGGGGGTAAATCGTACGTAACTGAGCCGTGTTGACGCTGGTAATGGCCGAAGCACTGAATCCCTGGAAAATGCGGGCGATCGTCAATGTCCAGAATGAATGGGACAGGGCGCAGATCAGTGAAGTGACACAGATAACATAGCTATCCCCGAAAGATATACTTTTCGATAACCGATAATCTCCCCAAAGACGGAAAAAAGACAAAGAGATGACAATGGCAAGCTGGTAGCCGTTGATAATCCAGGTAGTCACGGCGGGGGAAGTCCCGAAGTCGTGAGAAAGGGTGGGGAGTACGACATTAATAATGTTGATATCGAGTACCGACATGCATAAGGCAAAAGAAATACCGACAACTGCCCATATGCGGTGCGGGGCATTGGTAGGCCGTCGGTTTCGTCCGTTAGCAGGATTTACTGATTGTATCATAAAAACTTTTTTTCTTTTTTGCTGTAAAAATAAACAAAACGGACTTCTTCGGTTGGGGGACGTGTTTTATAAGTTTTTTACAAAAATAAACTTTTTGGGGAGTGCAGCCGGAAGGTCGTCTTCACCACAGATTTCACAGATCGACTTTGTTATCGTTTAGTCCGTCCGATAAACCATTAATGTTTTTAATGGTGGTGAAAACGGTCTTGTTTATTTAATTTTTCAGTTTGATAATCCGCTGATTACTGCTTCCTCTGAATTCCAGATGCGGTGAGATAAAGTTCCTGTTTGAAGCGCCCGTCTACCAGTACGTTTATATAAGGAAGAACCGCATTCAGTCGGGGTTGTTCCCGGATTTCTTCATACGTATATCCTGTGTAACACCATATATTCATTCCTGTTTCCTCTTTCTCTTTTGACAAGGCAAAATGCTTCCGGATCATAAAAAGGATCGCCCCCGGAGAAAGTGACTCCATCCAGTAAAGGATTCGCTTTGATTTCCCGGATAATCGATTGTATCTTTTCTTCCGTAAGTTCTTCACCTGCGTTCGGATTCCAACTTTCCGGGTTATGACAACCAGGACAGTGATGGGAACATCCGGCAAGATAGATGGAATACCGGATACCTTCTCCGTCAACGATTGTTTCGGGATAAGTTCCTAACAAGCGGAGAGTTGAAAGTTGAGAGTCAAGATTGTTCAACTCTCAATTTTTACAAGTGTTTTACACGGTCTTTTTCTTCTGCACGTTTAGCGGAATTCCATGAACTTAAGTCACCGGTCAGGTAGCCTGTGATGCGGCGCATGCGCAGAATGCTTCTCACTCTGGCATACGGGGCATTTGTCGAAGATCACGCCCTTGTAGCCGCAATTGTGGCAGGTGTCTACCGGATGATTGATTGAGCCGTAGCCGATACCTCGTCGTCAAACATAACTTTCACGATCTTGGCGATGGCACGTACGTTTTTCTGGGCTTCGCCGTCCAGTTCTACATACGTGATATGTCCGCCACGTGTAATAGCGTGGAAAGGAGCCTCTCTCTTTATTTTCTTCTACAATACTGATAGGCTCTTTCACGTCCACATGGAATGAATTGACATAGTAGTCGCTGTCTGTTACTCCCGGAATTTTACCGAATTTCCGGCGGTCCATATTGGTGAAACGTCCCGAAAGACCTTCGGCGGGAGTAGCCAGAACGGAGTAATTCAGGTTGTATTTCTCTTTGTATTCGTCTACTATTTTGTTCATTTCCATTACAGCTTCGTACAGCGTGTCCCATGCCTTCTGGCTATGCCCGTGGCCTTCTCCATAGAGAGCAACCATGGCATTGTGCCCGCCCAGGAAGCCGATACCCAGCGTACCGCTACGCAGCACGTCGCCTACTTGTTCGTTTGGGTTCAGTGTGCAGCTCCTCCTTTCCATACATTATTTCCCATCATAAAAGGGAATTGGCGTGCAAGGGCTGTACGCTGATATTGATATCGTTCGTAGAGCTGGTCGGCCACTAAAGTAGCCGTGTTACGTACCGATTCCATGAAAATCTCCTTAGCTTTCTCTCGACGCGTCTTTATTGTGTCCGTCCTCCGTCATGTTTTCTGCTTTGATACGGGCTTCGATAGCCAGTCGAGGCATATTTAGTGTGGTGAACGAAAGGTTGCCGCGTCCTAAAGACGATTTCTCGCCGGCTACGTTCTCAAACACACGAGTGCGGCATCCCATTGTGGCCAGCTCGTAAATATAACGTTTCGGGTCGTTGGCTTTCCATTTTTCGTTTTGGTTGAACGGGGCATCCAGGAACATAAAGTTGGGAAAGTGCTTTTGCCGTAGTGTGGCAAGCTTTCAGGAACAAGTCGAAGTTGGGTGCTTCAAATTTTAATTTACCTTCATGGCAGCTTCGATGCTTTCCAATTACATAGCCTTCTCATAATCGGCTTCTGTGTACGATACTCCATTTTTTATCTTGAATATCTGAATGGGGAACACCGGCACTTCTCCCCTTGTGCCCAGTCCCTTCTAATCGGTTGCTTTCAGTAATTCTTCAATCACCATGCGTCCTTCAGCGGAAGTGTCTGTGCCGTAGTTGATGGAGCTGAACACTACCTGATTACCGCCACGTGAATGCATCGTGTTCAGGTTGTGGATAAAGCCTTCCATGGCCTGATGCGTATCTTTCTGAGTCTGCACAAATGCTTTCTCTATAATTTGGTTCAGATGTTCTTTGTCGATATTGATCTGTAGGGCTAGTCAGAGCCATGCGCAGCGTTTCGCGTTCCAGTTCCGATGCTTTGATGGACGACAGATGTTCGGCAATCACTGTACGGATAGCCTTTTCTTCTATCTCTTCACCCTTGTTCATCTGCACATAGAAGCTGATGAATGATGCCAGGTGTTTACGGAATGATTTGCTCACACCTTTTGCCATAAAGAAGTCGAAGGCCGGTATGGCCTGACCGCCGTGCTGCTCGTTCTGGTTAGTCTGGAAAATGATGGTAGCCAGCGTAGCATAGCTTTGGATGCTTTGTGGTGTGCGTATGCTGCCGTTCTTGGTACGGAAACCACGTTCAAACAGGTCGTCCATGTCATATTGGATACAGGTGGTCGTCTTTGTCGGATAGTAATCCAAGTCGTGAATATGAATATCGCCCAACTGGTGCGCTTCGGCAAAACGTTTCGGCAACAGGTATTTATAGGTATAATCTTTGGTCACTTCGGATGCGAAAGTCATCATTTGCCCGGCGGGCGTGTGGCTGCTCATGTTGGCGTTGCTCAGGTTGACATCGTTCTTGTCAATGGCGACGATACCGTCCATCACGTGCTTCATCTGGGTCTTCTTGTCTCGTTCGGTATTTCTCCATTCCCGATAAATGATGTACTTTTTGGCGACTTCCGGCCGTACCTTCATCAGCTGCTTTTTCCACCAGGTCCTGAATTTCCTCTACGGTAATGGTAGGGGTTGCAAATTGGCTGATTACATTCATCGTGATGTCAGCAATCAATTGCTGTTCATCATTGATTCCTGTGGCACTAAACGCTTTTGATACAGCGTTCTTGATCTTACTGATAGAGAAGTCTTCTCTTTTACCATCACGTTTGATGATACAAATTTCCGCGTAGTTCATAACTTTAACTCCCGAAAGCTGGACATTAATTAATATGGTTGATTTGTTCAGCAGGTCTTCTGACTTATCCCTCCCCCGCAACGCCTTCCCACGCTGGCCTGATGCAGTGACATAGTGTGCGGATTCACAGAGAATTACAGCAGCGGGTACTGTCGCCGATTTGCACAGCGTTCCCTCATTGACTAAACCTCTTTTTAGTACTGAAATCTGCTACAAAGGTAACAGTTAAAGCAATAAGTTGTTCTTGTTTTAACAAGAATTTTTGGAGAACTTTTCTTTCTTGCTGATACAGAAAGTTTTCCAAAACGGGAAACTTTTGGAGAGAAAAAGCGAATCGGGTTTGCTAAAGAATCAACCAGATGGCTATGATATGGCCTATGCTTCCGCCTAGACAAAACAGGTGGAAAACGGCGTGCATATAAGGTTTTCGCAACGAGTAAAACACGGCTCCCATGATATACGAAGCTCCTCCTCCGAGAAGCCACCAGAAGGCGGGAGAGGCTCCGATGGCGGACAGGCAGTCCATTAGTGGTTTGAGGGCCACCAGGATGGCAGAGCCCATCCCTACAAAACAGATCGTCTCGAGATTGCTGTGTTCTTTCAGTTTTTTGAAGGCTAATATGAATCCTACAATAGCCGACAGCCATACAAAAGTGAAGATTCCCCAGCCCCATCCGCCGGCATGGCGTAGCACTAACAGGGTGAACGGAGTGTAAGTCCCTGCTATGTGCAGGTAAATGGCGCCGTGGTCAAATTTGCGCAGAAGTTCTTTCCGCTTGCCGGGCCTGGAGCCGTGATACCAGGTCGAACTGATGTACGATGCCAGCATCCCCACCAGATAAGCCAGTACACAGCCTGTTGCCCAATAGGGGTGAGGGTTGGCGAGCGCCTTTTCCAAAAGAAAATATCCTGCGGTGATGCCCAGCAGGGTGCCTGCGCCATGGCTTAAAGTATTGGACAGCTCTTCGCCGCGTGAGTACCGTTTGTTCTTCATTGTGTGTAAGCCGGAGTGTTTATCTAATAAAAGATGACCGCAGATTTTTATCTTTTCGATTATCGGTGATAATTAAAAAGAGAATCTGCGGTCGTCCTTTCCTTGTCTTTGGAAATAGTTTGTATCAGACACTTGGCTTTTTTATACCAGGTGGCCGATCCATTCTTCACGGTCGCCCGGAAGAAGGTCGATAACGGGAACTTCTACCATGGTGTAGCATCCCGGTTGCTGCTTCATGGAAGCACGTGCCACGCATACCAGTACTTGTGCGGTCAGTGCGGGGTTATTGATACGCATATTGAATTCGAACAACTGGTTCTGTGTTTTTCCGGAAACGCCCTTACGAGTCAGGTTTACACCGTGTCCCATATCAAGCAGTGCATCTACGCTCGGCACTTGTTTTACGTGTGTCTCGTCGTTAACGAAATAAGCGTCCGATTTAATGGCTGCTGCCACTTCCTCGAATTTATATCCGTCTTTCAGTTCGATGTAGACCATACGGCGATGTATGCCCGTACCGGTAGGAATCGTCATTGAAAGAGCGGCTTTTACACCCTCGATAGCCTTTACTGCCACCGTATGTCCCATACTCATACCCGGACCGAAGTTGGTGTAAGTGATTCCTTTGGGGGCAATTGCTTCGAGCATGGTGCGTACGATCGAGTCGCTTCCCGGATCCCATCCGGCCGAGATGATCGATACAGCTCCGTGTTCTTTGGCGCAAGCACCCAGTTCACGACGCAAGTCAACGATGCCTGTATGAATATCAAAGCTGTCTACTGTGTTGATGCCCATTGCGAGAATCTCTTTTGCATATTTCTCAACGCTGCGGGTCGGAGTACAAAGAATAGCCACGTCTACTCCCTGAAGTTCCTTTATATCTTTAACTACTGCGTAATCATTCAGTTCAGCCGGTTTGTTCTCGGCACCTGCACGACGAACCACACCTGCTATCTCAAAATCGGGAGCCGCTTGGAGGGCTTCCAGCACATAACGACCAATATTGCCATAACCCACGATGGCTGCTCTTACTTTTTTCATCTTTTTATCGGTTTTGTTTAACACATTTCTTTATTTCGGTTGCAAAATTAGTCATTTTCTTTGTTTTCAGGTCTCTTAAGGGTGTTAAAGTTAGTTTTTGTTATTCAAGGTTCGTGAAGCACAATATTTATTATCTTTGCGTTCTGATTATAACCATTATGATAGAATACATAAAAGGTGAGATTGCCGAGCTGAGTCCGGCAACCGCAGTTATCGATTGTAACGGATTAGGATATGCCGTTAATATATCACTCAACACTTATTCTGCCATTCAGGGTAAGAGCAGTTGTAAACTCTATATCTACGAAGCCATCCGCGAAGATGCTTACGTTTTATATGGCTTTGCCGACAAGCAGGAACGGGAACTTTTCCTGCTGCTGATTTCCGTTTCGGGTATTGGAGGAAACACGGCCCGTATGATTCTTTCTGCTCTTTCACCGGCCGAACTGGTGAATGTGATCAGTACCGAAAATGCCAATATGCTGAAGACGGTGAAAGGTATCGGACTGAAGACCGCACAGCGTGTCATTGTCGATTTGAAAGATAAAATTAAAACCGGTGCCATGGCTGCAACTGCCGTGGGAGGTGCTGCCGGTGCTTTGTTGCCGGCAATGAATGCGGAAGTACAGGAAGAGGCCATCGCTGCATTGACCATGCTCGGATTTGCCGCTGCACCTTCACAGAAGGCGGTGCTTGCCATATTGAAAGAAGAACCCGATGCTCCGGTGGAGAAAGTCATTAAGCTGGCTTTAAAAAGACTTTGAGAACGGACGGAGGGGGGGCATTGCTGTCGCAGATTACATAATAGAGTTACAGCGCAGAGGAAAGGAATGTGATTGTTTATGTAATCTGCGATAGGGCTTTGTCGTTGTGTTGGCCTTGTTTTCTTGAAATGTGTGAGTTTAAATTTGTACGGTACATGTATATTGGGTTATATCGATGATTGGAAGTTTGCTTCCCGCATTATTTACTTCCTGCATGAATTCCTTACACTCCTGCTCTGTCATTTTCTTTCTGCAGTAAGCATAATATAAAAAATCAAGTGTAGTCAGATAGGTAATATTATTCTTGGAGCAATATTCTTTTATGTCTTTCAGGTTACTGCTTCCCAATACGTCTCGGTTGTCCCTGCAATAGATCATGCATGCACTTTCTCCTTTTCCCAGAGTGCGTTGCAATAAAAAGAACTCTTTCATTGATTCCCTCTTTGGGGAAAAAACTTCTTTTTTCAATTTAGGGAAGAAATGGAGATATTTATCTATAAAATCTTTTGTACCGGAATTTTGGGAAATTTCATTATATACCACATCCAATATCAAGTATTCGTACTCAGGAAATATATCGGGTAATATTGAGAAATAATTAGCCTCCATGAAATGGATAATTACATCAGCATCGAGTACTATCTTCGTTTTCTTGTGTTCCATTGATGTTTATTTTATGGAGTAACTCTATATAGTGACCTTCTGAAATTTTTTCCTGTTCGAATAGCTTGCGGGCTTTTTCACCAAAATCACCGATAACCAGTCCTTCGTTGGCCGGTTCGTATAAAGCTGTGTCATATCCGAAACATTTGGCAGAGTATTTTACTTTTTATTTCTGCCAATTGGGAACGTGTACTTTCTGTTATAAGTCCGATATTTTGTAATCTATACAATAAAGCGGAACGGGAAACGGAAAAATAGTGTTCAAGTTTTAGGACTGTTGCCATCGAAATGTTTTTGGTTTTTAATTCCATTTCGGGTATTAACTGGCATATACCGCCCTCCGGCATTAATAGAGAGGAAGCAAACATGTCGGCACATTGTTCTATCGGATCTTTGCTGGCACATCCCGGATTACATTTGTGAGGAGTCGGTTTTTTCTCTATATAAAGGTGGTATAATTCGTGAGCTATCGTAAAGTGTTGCCTTCCTCGTGGTTGATTAGAATTGATAAGCATGAAACGGTGCTCTGAATTATCTTTCAAACACATTCCTGAGAAGTTGTCGGATAAAGGTCTGAAAACAGTGAGTATGTTTAGTTTCAAAAGTAAACTTTTCAAAGTGATAGGCTCCGTAGCGCTAAGTCCATTGTCCATACGAAACTCTGAGACTTGCTTCTCTATGATAAACTTATTCGGCTTCATTTTGGGCAATGCGTTCCATTTTGAGATAAGACTTTACGATATCTTTGAAAGCTGCTATTTCTTTCAAATCATTTTCTCCTAAATTTGAAATTCTGAAAGCTGTAGCCATAATTTCATTATTCGTCTGAACATTGTCCTCAAACAATATAAAAGGTTCACAACCGAATAAATTTGAGATATCTTCCAAAATGGTATAAGGAATCTCTCTGGTTCCTCCTTCATAATTACTGTAAGTAGAGCGTTCTATCTTAATAGATTGGGCTACTTGTTCTTGCGTAAAACCGGACAACTCTCTAATTTTTTTTAGATTCTCTCCAATAATTTGATTAACCGTTTTCATTACTGCTCTTCTTCTGATTTCTGTGGCAAAAGTACCGATAATTTCTTGTATATACAAATATTGCCACACAATGTTTGCTCATTTATAGTTCTTTATCTAATCGTTCTTTCAGATTTGAAGAGAACTTCTTGTGTGGATGTGTTTCTATCATCGGCTTTCAGGGAGTGAGATGTGAATTGTCTGAAATAATTTTCTGATACATCCTCAAATCCAGTTTTTGCCGAACTTCTCCGCTACCTGCCGGATGTTTGCGCAACATTCGAAACCGCATTTTTCGAACAGGCGGATGCTGGCTTCGTTCTCTCCCGAAATCAGTGCCATTATGTTGCTGAAGCCTTCTTGGCGGATGATCTCTTCCAGTCGGAGTATGGCTTGTTTTCCATATCCTCTTCCTGTAAACTCCGGTTTCAGGTAGAGGGTCAGCTCTACCGAGATGCGGAAGGCTTCTCGGGGCTTGAAGCGTGCGAAATAGCAGAATCCGCAGGGTGCTCCTTCGGGAGTTTCAATGATGAACGACCGGTAGACGGGATCGCCTACGGGTATGTAGTTTTTTAGTTCGTCGATGCTGGCGCAGTGTACAAAGTACACCACTGTCGTGTGGAGGGTATAATAGTCGTAGATGTCTTTTACAAAAGGCAAGTCGTTTTCCGTGAGCGTTCTGAGCGTAATATCCATTGCCGTAAAGTTCATAAATTGGTGCAAATGTAGCCAATCTTATCAGAAAAGAAGTACATTTGTTTCCGTAAATCAACACTCCAATTCATGAAACTGCAAAAAATATATCGTCAACTGTGGATGGAAGTCCATCCGCGTCCGCAATCGGCAGATACCGATCAATGGTATGTCGATTTTGCCAACAGGCTGCTGCCCCTATTTGAGAAGTCGGAGCTTACCGGACAGATGATTCATAAAAACCGGGCCGTTCTTTATTTCACCTGGTATCTGGAAGATTGTGTGAATAATTCCGGTGGATGGAATAAGTTCATCCGGTTGCACAAGCGGTTGTACGGGCGTTTTCTGCCCTTTTATACCCTGACAGGGGCGTATGCCGATGATGAAATAAATTTTGAGGATGTGTCGTTCCTGTTATGGTCGCTTCTTTCTCCTGTCACAGACGATTCTCCGGTTCCTTGGAATCCGACGGATAAATCTCTGCTTCGACTTGCGACTGATATTTATGCGCTACTTGAAGCCCATTTTGAACAAGCCCCTCTTACCGATGACGAGTCGATGGACTGGCTTCCGGAGATTCGTGCCCTGTTGCCTCCTCCAGGACCTGTTTTGGATATTTTCCCGAAATGGAGCTTCCCCATGATGTGACCAAGTTCCTGAATGCCACCCAAGGGAAGCAGCTTGTCTATTTTGAGGATTATGCGGGCTTGCGCCGTTTCTGTGTCGATGCGTTGGAGTGGGCCGACGAAGACGATTCGTTAATGCCCGAATTGGCCGATGAAGAAAATTTTGTATTTTTTGCCAATCCGAAAGGCATCTTGCTTGCTCCCAATATCGGTGCTTGCTTCCGGGATGAACGAAACTCGACATATAATCCCGGGATTGCCGAACAAGAAGGGGCCGAGTTGCTTTATGTTCCCGGACTTTGTCCCATCGACTTGTTGCACTATGCCATGCAGCATGATTTATTGTCCGAGGTCACTTTTCCTTTTGAGGATGGCAGGAGGGTGTTGCACGAGAACTGGGATTTTATAGCCCGCAGATATTTAGGCAAATATTATAATGAAGATTTTTATGAAGAAGAGCGGAAATAGCAGTGCCCGTCCGGGTAGCGGACGGCCCAAAGCCTCGGGAGGTAAGAAACCTTCCGGTAAACGGATCGGAAAATCAAAGCCCTCAAAAGCCAATAACCAACTGAACCGTAGGGTGAAATAAGTTGTTACCTGTTATAAACAAGTGTTAGTATGAAATGGGAAAGTAGCTTGGTGGAGCATCTCCAATGGTCGGACACGATCACCAACCGGGAGAGTAAGGAGCAGTTAGCCCGTATGATTGCCATGCGTGTGCAAGAAGGGGAGATTATTGGGGCAGGTTCCGGATCGACCGTATATCTGGCATTGCTCGCTATTGCCGAAAGGATACGTACGGAGAATCTGCATGTCACCGTGATCCCTGCCTCGATGGAGATATCGATGGAGTGTGTCCGTTTAGGCATTCCGCAGACTACTTTATGGATGTGTCGCCCCGATTGGACGTTCGATGGCGCCGATGAAGTAGATCCCGATCATAACCTGATCAAAGGTAGAGGCGGAGCGTTATTCAAGGAGAAACTTTTGATATGCAGCAGCAATCGTACTTTCATTTTGGTGGACGAAAGCAAGCAGGTTTCTTTTCTGGGAAGCCGTTTTCCTGTTCCTATCGAAGTGTTTCCGATGGCTCTGCCTTATGTGGAGCGGGAAGTGCTTACTATGGGAGCTTTGCGTACGGAGTTGAGGCTTGCTAAAGGTAAAGACGGTCCTGTAATTACCGAAAATGGAAATCTGATTCTCGATGCCTGGTTCGGCAATATTCATTCGTCTCTCGAGAAAGAGATAAAATCAATCACAGGAGTTGTCGAGAATGGATTGTTTATGGGATATGATGTCGAGGTGATGGTAGCAAAATAAGATCGGAAGCGGTTGATAGTATGAAAACTAAATGGGAAAGGTGATACCACGCGGATATCACCTCTCCCATTTAGTTTTCGTTGCCTACAAGTTCATTGCATTACCTCCAAGGACTCCCAGTATGGCAGATGCCACTGCGATCATTACCTTTAGAACCGTACTCCAGCCTGACCTTTTCATTTCTTCAACACCTCCTTTCTATGTAATCCTGATTTATGCCGTCGGGTCATCCACAATGTCTCCGTCTCCACCTTTTTCAGATTCTTTACCTTCCAGTGCGGCTTTGATATCGATGAATTCGATTTTATCACCGGCCCGGGTCGATGTCAGGTTCGGACGTACACTCGATGACGGACGAAAGTTTATTTTCACTGCCATTATGTTTTTGGCCGTACATTCTTTTTCCGTATCCACCCCTTTGGTGCGTGCCGAAAGGCTGAATACTCCAAAATCCCGGATATTGACTGATTGTCCGTTATAGAGGGAGGTGCGCATCGCTTCTACAAAATTGGTGAGTACGCTTTTAATATCTCCCAATGATAACGAACTTTTCTCCTTCATTTCGTACGCAATGCTTTCCAGGCTTGCACTTTGGCCTAAAGTGACCAGTTGCGGATAAAATTTCTCTATAGCATCCGTTTTTCGCGGATCTTTTCTCGCGATTTTTTTGTATGGAACTGCCATTGTCTGATAGTTTTTATGGTTAATAATTAAGAATGCATCCGGAAGGTCGGACGAGCTCTTTCCCTTTCTTCCGGTATGTCAAAGATACCGCTTTGTAACCTCTGCTTTGTGCTTGTTGACGTGGGTTGAGGCGGTATGGATAAAAGATTGAAAATCAATGAATGTTTTGTGAAATAGTATGACTTCTGCTATGATATGTCGTTTGTTTTTGTTATCTTTATGCTATTGTAAAGTTCCGATTATTTATTAATTTAAAATTGAAAAACATGAAAGATTTAGAAGATGACAAGAGAGAGTTTCCTATCCGTGTATATACAAAAAGTCGAGTTGGCTCTGCTTTATGCACCCCATTTGTCTGAAAATGCCGCCCTCAATAATCTCAGCCGTTGGATGCGGCACAACAAACTCCTGATGGCTGCGCTCGAGGAGGTGGGATACTATAAATACCGCCATTCATTTACGCCCAAGGAAGTTCGTCTGATCTTTCGATATATGGGAGAACCGGGAGCATAAGGTGCTGGAAAAATAATGAATAATTAGTGGATTATGGATATTCGAATACATCGCTAATTTTTTACCCTCAGCAGTTGCCGCAAAATTTGCGGCAACTGCTGAGGGTAAAGTTTATCAGACAGAACATTATAATCTTAGTATGATTATATCTGTTGGTTTTAGAGTAAAGGCTAAACGTGGTGTTGAATTTAGGAGATGGGCTTCACATTTTCATGTTATTTATCCCCATAATGACTCCTCGCAGAAATGACTTCTACCGTTACGATCTCTTCATGTATTGTATAGATTATCCGAAAGTGTTTATTAATTCTCCGGCTCCAATAACCTGAAAGACTTCCTTTGAGAGCTTCTACCTGACCGGTTCCTGTAGTAGGGTGTTTTTCCAACTCCTGAAATAAAGAGAGAATCTTTTGAAAATCTTTTTTCTGCCCTGATTTCCTCCATTGAAGCAATTGTTTTTCGGCTTCTTCGGTCAAAACAAGTTTATAAATCATATATCCAACATTTTTCTCATCTCGTCTATTGTATATGCTTTAGTCCTTCCTTGTTTTGCATCCTCAATACCACGCATAACAGATGCCATATTATCAGGATCATCAAACCATCCGTCCCCACTTGGACTCGGATTGGTAGAAACTTCAACGCACACAGCATTAGCTTTTTGCAACCAGAAGGCTTTCAATGAATGCCTTCAAGCTTTTACCCTGTGAAGCTGCCATAATGGAGAGTTTTTGCAATGTTTCCACTGGCAGATCAATATTCTTTCTTTTCTTTTGTAATGCTACTGTTTCCATAAACTTGAGTATTTTCTACAAAGATATATAATATATATATGATGTATACTATGTATATGGAATAAATTAAATTAATTTCACTCTGTAATCAGCGGCTATACAACAGCGTCATATGTGGAAATAAGATCTTTCACCTTTGCCTTTAGCGAGTTCACCAGAAAGCTTTTTTGATTTCACAAAGATGAATATTTTTGCCAGCGTTATTATAAACTCTATTGAACTTTGGTTTTTAAATGCCAAAGGGGAACTTTTTGTCAATAAAACGCCAATATATGTCCTGCCCCGTAAGAATATATGTAATCGAAATAACATATATTCTTACGGGGCATTTCTCTTCTATTTCCTTCCCTCCGGTACTTTTAAAACGGGAGTTCATCCATTTCCTTTCCCTTATCCCTTTTCCTGAAGTTTTCGCTCACCTCCTGTTGTGTGAGTTCCACTACGGCATACTCCGTGATGCCATGGATGTTTACACGCTTGCCGAAGGCATCCCTTTCCAGAATCTGTACCAACACTTGTTGCGTTTGCGCGTTGGCCTGTGTCCGTCCGTATACAGATAGAGTAGCCAGTATTGCGGCGGCGGGTTTCCATTTCACCTCAAAGTCCTTTTCTCCTGCCGGACGGAAGTAAACATACAGGTTCTCTTCCAGTGGGTCTTTCATGCGGTGGCGTTCGTTTCGGGTGTTGATGTCGTCTATCTCGTTTCCTTCAAACCAATAGCGGAAACCGTCCTCTATCAGTTGCACCGCCTGCGCGTACACCCCTTTGTGGTCTACCGGGGTGCGGTAGTCGATGGTCTTTACAGGAATGACCAGGAAGCGCCGGTTTCCTCCGTAATCCTTGAGGAACTGCATGTTGTTGGTGCTTCCGATGAACGATGCCCTGCGTGGATACAGTTGTGCCTGGGTGTCATACACTTTCCGGATGGTGACGTTTTCTTGCCCGATGATTCGTTTTAGTTCGGCGATGTCCCCCGTTTTCACACCCTCAAACTCTTCCATGTTGATCAGCAGGCGGGTGGACAGCAGTAAGAGGTCGTCCTTGTTTGCCGGATCTATCATTCCGTTTCGGTAATATTCTGCCAGTTCCGGAGGCAGCAGATGCCTTATCCAGGTACTTTTTCCTTTTCCCTGTGCTCCGTGCAACACCAGTGCTTCTTGGTTTGCTTTGCCCGGTCGGAGGGCCGAGGCCACCATGGCCACGATCCACCGCCGGAATCCCTCCCTCCAGAACTCCTGATCTTCCGCCTGTATGGTGTCCGCCAGTTTTCTGATGTGGTCAGTCTTCCTGTCCCACCGGGCATTTCCTTCGAAGTAGTGCGTGAAGGGGTTGAACTCCGGTGAATAGTCCGAGTCGATGACCGATTTCAGGCTGTTGAGCGGATAAGCTATGCCCTGTCTGCTGATGTTCAGGAAGATGGAGTTGAAATCCTTGTTCCGCATGGCATAGAAAGATTTCTCTTCCGTTTGGGATAAGTCGCACATCTCGAGGCGGTCGAGCACCGTGTTTCGCCTGAAAGCATAATTCTTGTTCAGATAATCTATCACCTGTTCCACGAGTGGTATCTTTTTCTTCTCCTCTGCCCGTTCCGTCCTGTCGGTATATGTGTAGGCGTTTCCGATGGGTGTGTCCGTGTCCATCCCTCCTCCGTCTCCCAGCCTTTCCGCCGCCAGGCGCTTCACTTCCGACTCTTCGAGCCCTTTTCGGAAACATTTGTTTCCCAAGGTGAAGAGGAACGAATTGCGGCTTCCTTCCGTATATTTCATCAGCCTTTGCGTGGAGCAGAGGCATTTGTTGAATTCCATACACGTATAGGCGCTGATATCTCCCGTCTGTCCCGTTTCGGGTTCTTTCTTTTTCTTCCTTCCCCTTTGTGCAGGTTCGGGAGCTTCGATGGTGAGTGTCCGTTCGGGGATGCGTGCCACCCTTTCGGCAGAGTAAAATGCCTTCGGGTCATACGAGGCGAAGACACCTCTCGACAAGTCTTTTCCGCTGGTGTCCACCTCTGTTTGCAGCAGTTTCTCGTAGTGTTTCCGGGTCAGTTCGTAGATGCCTGCGTGATACTGTTCCAGTCTGTCGTAGGTGATGGTTGCTGTCTTGAAGAACGAGTTTCTCCACGCCTCCGCCTCAAGGTCTGTCAGGTAAGCCAGAATTTTGAAACCGTGCTGCTTGGCGGTGAGGAAACAGGCGAGCGTCGCTTCATCGGCTTCTATCAGAGCCCGTATGCGTTCCAGTTCCTCTTCCCGCAGCTTGTCGATGTCGATGGTGCTGGTGTCGTTGTATGCGGCTATGCTGTGCGCCAGCCTGCATTCATGATAGTTTGCCGTGACGGTGAAGTAGTCCAGTTGCCGTTTCACATTCTCCGCCTCCTTGGTTTTCCTTCACTGACCAGCCTTCCTATTTTCTCTATCAGGTTGGCGTATTGTCTGCTCCGTACCCATCCGATCAATTCCTGCAGTGAACATTTCCCTTTCACTTTGCTGAAACCCCTGTAAGTGGTAATACTAATGCTTTTCATCTTTCATTTTTTAAGTTTAACATAAATCTTTGATTGCAAAAGTACGGGTCTTTTTGTACCCCTGTTAGACGTTTTCATCCAGAAACAGGCTGATATCGTCTAATAGATTTATAATCAAGTCTTTATCTTCCGCTTTTTTCATGCTTTTTAATATCCTTAGTATCTTAAATATCTCAGTTTCAATGGAATCCGGCTTCATCTCCTCGTTGCTGTTGTGTTTTTGTCCGAAGAACAGTGACCGGTGCATGATCTTTGCCAGTTCCCGTATGTTTTTTCTCTTTTTGGGATCTTTCTGCTGATGGTTCAGCCATACGAAAAAGAAGATGACAAGCTCCCTATGCGAGCCTATATCCATCTTTTCTATGTTTTCTTCCAGTGCTTCCAACACTTTCTGTCCTTCGTCACTTTTTTCATTGACGATTACTACGTAAGGGGTATTTCCCATGTTTAATACCACTCCTTCATTCGGTTTTTTTTGCTCATTTCGTCTAATAAGTTTTTTTATTACGAATGCAAAATTAGTGGTTCTTATATGGATATTTCTATATATACGCGTATATTGTTTATTTTATATTGATGTTTCGCTCCGTTAAGTAAATAGGTAAGGTATACCTGACCTATTTACTTAACGGAGTGAAATAGATTAAAAAAGAAAAGATTATGCGCATGGGCGTACGCGCGATTATATATAATATATTAAGCTTCAGGAAAATCGAATTGTAAAGAAAAGAAGGCGTGTTTCAAAAACGTTCGTTCAATGGAACAAAGGTAAACAGTATTTTTACTATAGCAAAATATTTTTATAAATAAATTCATTTATTCTATTTTTATCTTCTTCATGATACTGTAAATCAATGAATTATTGGAATCTAAAAAAAATAGATTTTCTTTTTGAATTTTTCTTTTTGTCCGGTTCTGAATTTCATCAAAATGATGTTTCAAAAGACGAACGTTTTTTGAAACATAAACCGTATCTAATATCTTCGTTCATAGCTAATTAGTCTTTAAAATCAGCGTTTTTACGAAATCGGCTGTTTTTTGAGGCGGTCACATAACATTTCAGCATCCTTCTACTGTGATAGGGGAGGGTTTTGAGATCACATGAATGCAAGCAAGACTGATATTCGCATTACATCACCTGACCGGGAGGTACTTTCGTACTCCGGTGTCCCCAAAGAACATCCTTTTGTGAAGGAATCCCCAGAGCTGTTTTGGTATGCCGTTCGTGTCACTTACAGCCGTGAGCTTGCTTTAAAAGAGTATCTCGATGGCGAATGTATCGAGAATTTTATCCCCATGCACTACGAATACATCGTCAAGAACGAGCGCCGCGTGCGTAAATTGGTTCCTGCGGTCCACAATCTGGTGTTTATCCGTTCGAGCCGTGAACGTATCGATCGTATCAAAGACGAGATGGGCATGACCCTTCCGATCCGTTATATCATGGATCGTGAAAGCCGCCAGCCCATTGTTGTTCCCACTTCCCAGATGCGCAGCTTCATGGCGGTTGCCGGCAGTTACGACCAGCAACTGGTCTATCTCGAACCCTCAGCCGTAGCTTTCCATAAAGGGCAGCGTGTGCGTGTGACAGGAGGCATCTTTGCCGGCGTCGAGGGTGAGTTTATCCGTGTGAAAAACGATCGGCGTGTGATGGTTTCCATCCAGGGTGTCATGGCCGTTGCCACCACCTACATCCATCCCTCTCTAATCGAGCCGCTCGATCTTTAAACAGTAAAATAGTAGACAATAAATCGTAAATTGTAAATATTTCCATGAACTCTTTAGATTCTCAAATTACCGCTTTGTACACCTTGGCGCACGAACTTCTTTATCTGGGTTCCGATGGCAGCCCCATCTACAGCGACCACTTCAGCCGGTTGAACGGTGATGTACTCAGTCGTGCCAATACTTTATATCCCCATCATGGCTCCACCGACGAGGAAGAAGCCCGTTTGTGCCTTTCGCTTCTGATGGGTTATAACGCGACGATCTACAATAACGGTGACAAGGAAGTCCGCATCCAGCAGATCCTGAACCGTTGTTGGGAAGTGCTCGACCGCTTGCCCGCTTCCTTGCTGAAGGTGCGCCTTCTGACTTATTGCTATGGTGAAGTCTTTGACGACGACCTCTCCCGTGAGGCGCATAGCATCATCGACAGCTGGGGAGAGCGTGCCCTTTCCGGCGATGAATGTGAGATTGCCGAACAACTCCGCAGTCTTGAAGAGAATCCTTATCCCAACTGGGAAGTAGAGGAGTAAACTCTTTTCTTTTTCGACACAACACTGTATATAACCTAAATCCCCTTTGTCTTGAATATCCTTTTCATCATATTGGCTTTTGTCATCTCTGCTTCGGTTGCCCGGCTTATCATTCCCCGCATCCTGCTTATCTCTTTGCGGAAGAAGCTTTTCGATATGCCGAGTGAGCGCAAGGTTCATAAACGTGCCATTCCCCGTTTGGGCGGTGTCTCTTTCTTTCCCACCATCCTGCTTTCCTCCTGTGGAGTGTTCGCCCTTCGCATCCTGATGGGTTATGATGTTCCCGCCCTCCGTGCGGTGTACTTGTTGCCCGAGTGCTTGTTTCTGGTCTGCGGGATGACTTTGCTCTACCTGACGGGTATTGCCGATGACCTTGTCGGAGTGCGCTACCGTCAGAAATTTGTGATCCAGATCATCTGTGCTTCGTTTTTTCCCCTGGCCGGCCTTTGGATCAATAACTTCTACGGTCTTTTCGGCCTGTATGCCCTTCCTGCCTGGATAGGTATGCCTTTTACGGTTCTTCTGGTTGTCTTTGTCACCAATGCCATCAATCTGATTGACGGTATCGACGGTCTTGCCTCCGGTCTGAGCAGCGTTGCCCTGCTTGTCTTCGGCTTCCTGTTCATGCAGAAAGAACTTTGGACGTACAGCATGCTCGCCTTTGCCACGTTCGGTGTGCTGGTCCCTTTCTTTTACTATAACGTCTTCGGCAGTGCGGAACGTGCCCGTAAGATTTTTATGGGTGATACGGGCAGCCTGACTTTGGGCTATGTGCTCTCTTTCCTTGCCATCAAATACAGCCAGTACAATCCGGATGTCACCCCGTATACCGAAGGTGCTTTCGTGATTGCTTTCAGTACGCTGATTGTCCCTGCATTCGATGTGATCCGTGTGGTGATGGTTCGTGTTCGCAGTGGCAAGAGCCCTTTCGAACCGGACAAGAACCATATTCATCATAAGTTCCTGGCAATGGGTTTCACACCAAGAAAGGCGATGATAACGATCTTGCTGATTTCTTGTGCGTTTAGTGCGGTGAATATTCTGTTGGTTCCGGTGATTGACAACACGGTGATGCTTTTGGCGGATATTGCTGTGTGGGTGGGACTGAATTTATGGTTCGACAGGGTAAGAGATAAAAAACAGAAATAAGAAAAATAATTATACGATATGTCCCAAAAAGATCTATTGAAGCAACAAATTCTCGATTTAACCCGGGAATACTACAAAGAGGTTCACGGGTCCTCCCGCTCCTTCGAACCCGGTAAAAGTTTTGTCAACTACGGCGGCCGTTATTTTGATGACCGCGAACTGGTGAACCTGGTTGACTCATCCCTTGATTTCTGGCTGACTGCCGGTCCGTGGGCCCGGAAGTTTGAAATCCGTTTTGCCGAATGGTTGGGTGTTAAATATTGCTCCCTGACCAATTCGGGCTCTTCGGCCAATCTTCTTGCCTTTATGGCCCTGACCTCGCCACAGTTGGGTGAGCGCAGAATCAGGCGGGGTGATGAAGTGATCACGGTAGCCTGCGGCTTTCCCACAACCGTGACCCCCTGCATCCAGTATGGTGCGGTCCCTGTTTTTGTGGATGTCACCATCCCCGAGTACAATATCGACGTGACTCAACTGGAAGCCGCATTATCTCCCAAAACTAAAGCGGTAATGATTGCCCACTCTTTGGGTAACCCGTTTGATTTGCAGGCTGTCAAAGATTTCTGTGATAAACATAACCTCTGGTTGGTAGAGGATAATTGTGATGCCCTTGGCTCTACTTATACAATTGACGGTGTAGAAAAGAAAACAGGTACGATCGGCCATATCGGCACAAGTAGCTTTTATCCTCCACACCACATGACGATGGGAGAGGGCGGTGCTGTCTATACCGATGATCCTCTGCTGCACAAACTGGTCAACTCTTTCCGTGACTGGGGCCGTGACTGCTGGTGCATCGGGGGTGTTGACAACACGTGCAAATACCGTTTCAGCAAACAGTTCGGCAACCTCCCGGTAGGTTACGACCATAAATATGTCTATTCCCATTTCGGGTATAACCTGAAAGTGACCGATATGCAGGCCGCCATCGGCTGTGCCCAGCTTGAGAAGCTGGACTCCATTGTCGAAGCCCGGCGGTCGAACTTCGCCTACCTGAAAGAAGGCCTTGCGGGTACATCTGGCCTTATCCTTCCCGAAGCGCAGAAGAACTCCGACCCGAGCTGGTTCGGCTTCCTTATTTCGGTGAAGGAAGATGCGGGCTTCACCCGTAACGACCTTTCCCAATACCTGGAGAGCAGGAAGATCCAGACACGCAACCTGTTTGCGGGCAACCTACTGAAGCATCCCGCCTTTGATGAAATGCGTTCCACGGGTGAGGGCTACCGCGTAATCGGCAATCTGGAAGGTACTGATTACGTTATGAATCATACCCTCTGGATCGGTGTCTATCCGGGCATGACCCGTGCCATGCTCGACCACATGATCGGTACGATCCGTGACTTTGTCTCTTCCCATAAGTAATTTCCGGTTATTAACCTTCAATAATCTGTCAAGCATAATGAAAGCCGTCATTTTAGCCGGTGGCTTCGGCACCCGCCTGAGCGAAGCCACTAACCTGATCCCCAAACCTATGGTGGAGATCGGTGGTAAACCCATCCTCTGGCATATCATGAAAACCTACAGCCATTACGGCATCAACGATTTCGTGATCTGCTGCGGTTATAAACAATATATCATCAAGGAGTATTTCGCCAACTATTTCCGTCATAACAGCGATATGACCGTGGACCTTTCCAACAATACGACCACCATTCTGGACAACCATTCCGAGAACTGGAAAGTCACGATGGTTGATACCGGGCTGAACACCCAAACGGGCGGGCGTATCCGGCGTGTACAGAAATATCTCGGGAACGAACGTTTCCTGCTGACCTATGGTGACGGTGTCACCGACCTGAACATCGGTGATACCCTGAAGGCTCACGAGTCTTCGGGCTGCCTCCTTTCCCTTACGGCCTACAAACCCGGTGGTAAGTTCGGCGCCCTGCAGCTCGATCTCGATACGGACAAGGTCCTCTCTTTCCAGGAGAAGCCCGACGGGGACCGTAACTGGATCAATGCGGGCTATTTTGTGTGTGAACCCGAAGTGTTCGATTATATCCCTGAGGGTGACTCCACCATCTTTGAGCGGCAACCCCTCGAGTCTATAGCCAAGGCGGGCCGGATGCACGCTTTCCGCCATACGGGTTTCTGGAAACCGATGGATACTCTGAGAGACAATACAGAATTGAATGAAATGTGGGATCAGGGAGTCGCTCCCTGGAAAGTGTGGTAAGCCGTATGGGAATTGATATATTTGATAATTTTTATCGGGGCAAACGCGTCCTTGTCACCGGTCATACGGGTTTTAAAGGTAGCTGGCTTTCCATCTGGTTGCATGAATTGGGGGCCGAGGTGATTGGTGTGGCTCAAGACCCTTTTACGACTCGAGACAATTTCGTACTTTCCGGTATCGGCGAGAAAATTAAGGCCGACCTTCGTGCCGATATCCGCGATGGTGAGCGTATGAAGGCTATCTTTCAGGAATATCAACCTGAGATTGTTTTTCATCTTGCTGCCCAACCTCTGGTTCGCTTGAGTTATGACATCCCTGTTGAAACCTACGAAACCAATGTAATGGGAACAATCCATGTTCTTGAGGCAGTCCGTTCTACGGATAGCGTGAAGGTAGGTGTGATGATTACCACAGATAAATGTTACGAGAATAAAGAGCAAATCTGGGGCTATCGTGAAAACGAGCCTATGGGCGGTTATGACCCTTATTCCAGTAGCAAGGGAGCCGCTGAGATTGCTATTGCTTCATGGCGTCGCTCTTTCTTTCACCCCGAGCAATACGATAAACACGGAAAATCCATCGCCAGTGTAAGAGCTGGTAACGTTATCGGTGGTGGAGACTGGGCTTTAGACCGTATCATTCCGGACTGCATCAAGGCTTTGGAATCGGGACGGACAATCGATATCCGCAGCCCGAAGGCTGTCCGTCCCTGGCAGCATGTACTTGAACCGTTGAGTGGATATATGCTGCTTGCGCAGAAGATGTGGAGTGATCCTACGAGATACTGTGAAGGCTGGAACTTCGGTCCGAGAGCCGAGTCAATCTCTACTGTATGGGATGTGGCTACGGAAGTAGTGAATAATTATGGTTCCGGTGAACTTCGTGACCTTTCTGATCCGCATGCGTTGCATGAAGCGAAGTTGTTGATGCTGGATATTTCGAAGGCAAAATTCCGTTTAGGTTGGGAACCGAAGATGAATATTGAGCAGACGGTTGAGTTGACGGTGGACTGGTATAAAAGATACCGGGAAGAAGAGGTATATGATGTTTGTGTTGAACAGATAGTTAATTTTATACAGAAATAAGATGGAAACAGTATTTCTGATTGGAGGGAGTGGCTTTATTGGCAAGAACCTGGCACAATACCTGTCTCAAAAATATCATGTGCATGTATTTGATAAGTATATCGATCAGCCCTTCTTTACATCTTATCCCTCCATTGAAACAACGGAACTGGATTTGGTAAGTCAACGGATTCCACAGGATATGCCATCACCTGATTATATCATAAATCTTGCTTCGGTGGTGACAGCGGAGCGAGATATGTCCTTGTTTGATGAACTGATTTCGTCCAACTTGAAGATTCTTCTCAATCTGTATGAACGTTTCAAAGAAGAATCCTCGTTGAAACTTTTTATTCAGTTCGGCAGTTCTGAAGAGTATGGTTCTGAACAATCCCCCTTTCGGGAGGAAGACCGTGAGTGCCCTAACTCTCCGTATGCCTTGGTCAAGCAATTGACAACCAATACCTCCATGATGCTGTATCGGAATTATGGCTTTCCGATAATGGTTGTCCGCCCCGGTAATTTGTTTGGCCCGCTTCAGAATAAGGATAAATTCATCCCCTATGTTGTCGGGCAACTGAGATCCGGGCTTCCTTTGAATGTTTCCCCCTGTGAACAGAAAAGAGATTTTATTTATGTGGATGACTTCTCTTGTGCAATAGAATCCCTTTTACAGAACTATTTCAAATGTCTTGGGGAGATTGTGAACGTGAGTAGCGGAGAAAGTATTTCTTTGAAACAGATTATCGAGCATTGTAAAGCATCTCTTCATTCGTCATCGGATGTGAATTACGGTGCTTTACCTTATCGGGAGAATGAAGCTATGGATCTTAAATGCTCTATAGCTAAACTATCATCAATAACAGGATGCAATATCCATTTTGATAACGAAAAAAGACTAACTGATTATTTAAAACAATAACTATGAAGTATTTGATAACCGGCGGATGCGGTTTTATAGGGAGCAATCTTGCAGCTGAGGTGCTGAAGAGAGGTGAAGAACTCTTTGTCTTGGACAATTTATTTCGTTATGGGAGTGGTTCCAATCTTGAGTGGCTACGTACGAAAGGTGACTTTACATATTATCCTTATGACACCCGTAATACCAACGATGTCGAAACGGTAATAAAGGAGGTACAGCCGGATTATATTTTTCATTTGGCGGGTCAGGTTGCGATGACCACCTCCATCTCAATCCCCGGTTGGACTACGAAACAAACGCTTTGGGGACATTCAATTTACTGGATGCTGTCCGTAAGTATTCTCCGGATTCTGTGATCCTGTATTCTTCGACGAATAAGGTTTACGGTGATTTTGAGTATTTGCATTTCAGGGAAGAGTCTACCCGTTATGTTTGCGAAGAATATCCTAATGGCTTTCCTGAATCGATTTCTTTGGATTTTCACTCTCCTTACGGTTGTTCAAAGGGGTGTGCCGACCAATACCTGCTGGACTTTCATCGTATCTATGGCTTAAAGACGATTGTTTTCCGCCATTCTTCCATGTACGGCAGTAATCAGCACGCTACTTACGATCAGGGATGGATTGGCTGGTTCTGTCAGAAAGCTCTGGAGATCAAGAATCATACTTTGCAAGACCCTTTTACAATCTCGGGTACCGGTAAACAGGTCCGTGATGTTCTTCATGGTGAGGATGTTGTGAATTTGTATTTTACAGCAAAGGACATTGATAAAGCTTATGGCGAGGTGTTTAATATTGGAGGTGGTATAGAAAATAGTCTTTCTTTGTTGGAACTGTTTGATCTGCTTGAGAATAAACTTGATATTGAGATGACCTATACTCAATTATCTTGGCGAGAGAGTGATCAGAAGGTTTTCGTGGCGGATATTGAAAAAGCTACAAGGATTTTGGGATGGCTGCCGAAGGTATCGAAAGAAAGTGGAGTAGAGTTGATGATTAATTGGCTAAGAAGTTCATATGGACTTGGTTAATAGGTTATTGTTTAGGAAAATAGGGGTTGATCAAGCTATTCTATTTACTGGATTAGCTCGCATTGTACAGGCAATAGGGGGGACTAGTGGTCGTTGTTTTAGTTACAAAAAAATTAACCAATATAGAACAAGGATATTATTTTACATTTGCTAGTATTTTGGCTATTCAAATTTTCTTTGAGTTAGGTTTTAATAATATTTTGAGCCAATATGTGGCTCATGAGGCTATTAATATACGATTAGAGGAGAATGAATTTGTTGGATGTAGCACATCAAAATCTAGGATTTCGTCTTTATTGCATTTTTCTGTTAAGGTATATTCTACTTTATCTATTTGTTTGTTTTTTGTGTTATCTTTAGTTGGATATATATTTTTTATATTCTGTTCGAAAGATAATATTGTAGAATGGAGAATACCTTGGCTGATGCTATGTTTGATGACTGCTATATATTTTTTTATATCTCCTTTTATAGCTTTTCTTCAAGGATTAGGAAAAGTTAAAGAGATTGCATTAATGCAGTTTATACAGCAATGTGTATCTGTTATCGGCTTGATTGGTACCCTTCTTTTGGGTGGAAAATTGTATGCAGGAGGAATTGCCTTATTTTTAGGAGTTTTGGTCTGTACTTGCTTTGTTTATAAGAGGTTTAGTAAAATATTATATGCTATTTATCGTAATTCGGTTACTTGTGTTATATCTTATAAGAAAGAAATTTTTCCTTTTCAGTGGAAGATTGCTTTAAGTTGGATTAGTAGTTATTTTATTTTTCAATTATTTAATCCAGTCTTATTTGCTACTGAGGGTGCTGTAGTTGCAGGGCAAATGGGAATGACTTTAAGTGTACTTAATGCAATTATGTCTCTTTCTGATAGTTGGATAACTACAAAAATTCCTTTATTTTCAGGCTTGATAGCTGCCAAAGAATATCTAAAATTAGATCGTATTTTTAAACAGACTATGTTTCAATCATTTTTTATAAATATATTTGTGTTATTTCTTTTCATATTTGGTTTATATATAATTGACATATATAAAATTTCTATATCAGGTCATTTGTTAATTGATCGTTTTTTGCCGTACGGATTAACTGTGATGTTGATGTTTACAATTGTGTTGAGACAATTATATGGAGGATGGGCTATTTATCTTAGATGCCATAAAAGGGAACCTCTATTAATACAATCAGTAATAATTGCAATCATGTGTTCTGTATCAACATTATTTCTTGGAGCCATTAGTGGAATTAATGGAATTGTAATAGGATATACATTCTTAACATTATGTTCCGCAGTATGGATATATATAATATTTTTACAAAAAAAGAAAAAAGTGGCATTATGCAAGTATTTGAAGATAAACTTTTAACCATTGCTATTCCTACTTATAATAGACCTGAAAAATTGAAGGATCAAGTATCGTTACTTCTAAAGCAAGTAACTGATCAGGTTGAAATTCTTATTTTAGATAATTGTAGTTCATATAATATTTATCAGCTATTTTCGAAAGAAGAAAGACAGAGGATTCATATCGTGACTCATAAAGTAAATGTTGGGATGCCTACTAATTACATTCGTTGTTTAGAGTATGCAACTACTGATTGGGTATGGACTCTATCTGATGATGATCCTGTACTGCCAGATGCGATTAATAGTGTTTTATCGGTTATAAAGAATAACTCAGATGCGATTTCTATTTGTATGAATTCCACCTTTGATGTTAGTTCTTATAGTTTTATTGAATTTGTTACTTTATTGAAATCTCATAAAATTTTCTCTTTACATTTTTGGATGTCTATTTGTATTTATAATTTATCTAAATTGAGGCCTTATATATCATCGGGATGTAATGATTCTACGACAATGATTGGTCCACTCCTCGTCGTTCTTGAGTATTTGAGAATCAATGGTAAGGGACGTTGCGTGTTAACTTCACAGGAAATTATATTATCATCTAATTCTATAACATCATGGAAGAAAGCAGACTTTTTAATTCGTTTAAGTTTGGTATATGATATATTTAGAAATGATCGTAAAGTACTTCAAAAAACATTGTTTTATGGTATGACAAATTTAAGTTTATATGTCCTTATCCAGGGATTAGGGAGAAAACAGTAAGTAATAAGGATGGAAAATATATATTGAAGGAGTTGTTATTCAAAAGTGGGTATATGTATTTTATTAATAATTTCTTTATTCTTTATTTAAAGGCTGTATGCTATTTGTATTTACCTATTTCTATTATGGATAGAATTATTACTTTAAAAAAGAAATAACTATCTAATGAGAAAACTTAATATTTTATTTGTTTTTCACGTACCTTTTATTGCACAAAATGGCGGTGTTGAGAGAGTGACAGATATATTGTCACGCCATTTGATTAATCGTGGATATTCTGTTTTTTATTTAAGTAGTGAACAAAGATGTAGTAATTTTGATTTTCCTGTAAAGCAGTTTTATTTTCCAACATCTAGCTATTATTCTCAAAAAAATATAGACTATTATAATTCTTTTTTACTGGAAAATAAAATTGATATTGTGATTAATCAAAATGGTTCAGAGCAAGCGGCTTTTTTATATTTAAATATAAAAAATAGAAGTAATGTGAAAATTATATCAGTAATTCATACTAATCCTCTTGTTGGATTTCGACATCATCAATATGCATTGATACCTTTATGGGTGAGTTTTTCTTTACGAGATGTCTGTGAATATTTGATGAAATTATTATTATTCCCTCTCAGATATATATATAGAACGCTAGCTCAATTACATAAATTGAAATCTCAATATTCATATGTAACACAAAATAGTGATGTAGTTCTTTTGTTATCAAATAATTATATTAAGGATATGTCATATATATGTCCTAGTTCTGTTTTTAAACTGAGAAGTATACCCAATCCATTACCATATTCAGGAAATACATTATATTGTAAAAAGAAACAAATACTATATGTTGGGAGATTTGGAGTTACAGAAAAGCGTCCAGACAGATTATTGAAAATCTGGAAGAGAATATATAAACAATATTTGGATTGGGAATTGATATTTGTAGGATATGGTGGTCTTGAACGTTATATGCGTAATTATGTTAAGCGTCATAAATTAGAACGAATCCTTTTTGCTGGTCAATGTGATCCTAGGATCTATTATGAGTCTTCTGCTATATTATGTTTAACATCTTCATATGAGGGATTTCCAATGGTTTTATTAGAGGCTATGCAGCATAAAGTTATTCCAATGGCATTTGATAGCTTTGCTTCAGTCCGAGATATAATAATTCCTAGAGAGACTGGTTTGTTAGTAACTCCATTCAATTTGAATGAATATGCAAATCAATTAGCTGAATTAATGTCTAATCCTTCCCAAAGATTAAAGTTAGCTGAGCAAGCATATTCTTTTGTACAGAAATTTTCGGCTTCCAATGTTGTTTCTAAATGGGAGGATTTATTTGTTGAGATTATGGATAAAGGTTAAGAAAATGATGGAAACTATTGATATATTATTGGCTAGTTATAATGGTTCAAGATTTATAGAAAATCAAATATTGTCAATTATTGGTCAAACATATAAAAATTGGATTTTATATATTCATGATGATGGTTCCAGTGATAATACATTAGATATCATTAGGAAATACGAAAAATTGGATTCTCGTATTAAATTAATTGATGATGGAGTCTCTTTGAAAAGTCCAGGGGCTAATTTTATGCATATGCTTGGAGTGTCACAAGCTAAATTTATCTGTTTTTGTGATCAAGACGATTTATGGCTTGAATATAAGCTTGAAGTGTTATTATCTGAAATTATTTCTAAAGACAATTCTATTCCTCAGGTTGTTTATGGCAATGGTTACACATGGTTTCCGGAAAGTTATTATATGGGGCGTAATTCTGCATCTGTTTATCCTCATTCTTTACAAGATTTGTTTTTCTTTAATGGGGGTATCAGGGGGCATCTGCCATTTTTAATATAAAAATGAAAGAATGCATCGATAAGAAATATACTTATATAGCAATGCATGATCAAATCTTAAATTTGGCAGGGGTCCTTTTCGGTAATATACATTACGTTAATAAATCTTTGTTTTTATATATCGTCAGCATAGTTCTAATTTTACTCCCCATATTGTTCAAAATGGAATAGAAAGATTTGAAAGAATTATTCATAATTTGAAAGTGCCAGTACTAGAGGAAGCTTATTATCTTGGAATTAAATCTTTTTATGATATTCATAAGTCCAAGATGAAGAGCTGTGATATAGAACTATTTGATTGCTTTCTTGAATATCCTAATAAGAGAGCGTTTTGGAGATTTATTTCAATATTAAAGTATGGATATAAGGTTAATAATTCTAGGATATATTTATTGATTAAACTTTTGATAAGGCCTTTTCTTATTAAGTCTGGAAAATATTGATATAAGATGCTATATCTAACTTTGATAATTACACTGTTACTTATTAGGTCTTCTATAAAAAAGTATGATAGAGTATTTAATCCCTTTACTCTTTCTTTACAAATACCCTTGCTGTTTTTATTGATTCCACAAATAATAGCTATTAATATAGGGCTTGGTGAAGATTATTTGTTATCAGATATTGTTATATTACTCAACATTCTTTTTATATATATAGGTTCAAGGATAAATTGCCGTTTTGGGGCTGTGAAAGAGATTGAAAACGTTAATCTAATTTCTATAATTTCTATATGTATTGTTTGTGTGTTATTTTTTATAATGTTTCCTTTGCTAATATCTTATGGATTATCTTTAAAGGGGGTTAGAGATTTCTATGAAGCTGTTGTTTTTTCTCCTTATGCATCTTTATATGAAATATCAAAAACATTACTGATTATTATTGTTATACTTCAGTTTTTAAAAACACAAAAACTTACTGCTGGTATATTTATAGTGGCCTTCTTTTTGATTTTTTCAGGTAGTAAAATGGCTATACTTTCTACATTAATTGTTTTTGTAACAATGTATGAAGAATATAAAAAAGTTAATTATACTTATATGTCATTCTTTTTATTATTTTCTTTTATTTTAATGCTACTGTATCATTATTCTCAAAGCTCTCAAACAGAAATAGGAATGGCTGCTTTATCTTATTTTGATCTATATAAACAACAGTCTATTGTTATTGATATGTTACAGAGAAATCAAATGGATTATTATAATGGGCAAATATATATAAGTTCTTGGTATAAATTAATTCCTCGATTGTTTTGGCCAGATAAGCCTGTTGACTATGGTTTTGCGTTGTTGAATTATAAAATATATCCAGAATATTCCGCAGAAGGATATATGCCTTCTTTTGGATTAGGTTATGCTTATGCAGATTTAGGCTTTTGTGCAGTTGCATTAGACGGATTTCTTACTGGATTTTCCCGGAATTTTTTTTATAGTATATTTAAGAGATCCAATAAAAATAATACAAGCTTTATATTGTATATCTTGACGTTAAATATTGTGACCTTTATTTTGTTGATAGCATATTCTTTTTGTGATAAACTAAAATTAAAAATAAAGTGATTCCTAAAATTATTCATTATTGTTGGTTGAGCGGTGATCCATTTCCTGATTTAATAAATAAGTGTATTGATTCTTGGCATAACATTTTGTCCGATTATGAATTTATGTTATGGGATACAAGGAAGATTGATGTTAATTCTAATTTGTGGTTAAAGCAAGCTTATGAAAATAAGAAGTATGCTTTTGCCGCAGATTATATCCGTTTTTTTGCTTTGTATCATTATGGAGGAATATATTTAGATGCTGATGTTGAGGTGCTTAAAGATTTTAAATCGCTTTTGATTGAAAAGCAACTTTTAGGAGAAGAAGCTAGTGGAGACATTGAAGCTGCTGTTATTGGAGCTGAAAAAGGTGCAGATTGGGTGAAATCTTGTTTAGATTACTATGCAAATCGTCCTTTTGTGAAAGAAGATGGTTCATTTGATACTAAGCCTGTGCCTTTATTACTAAATAGAATTATTCAAGAAAAGGCATTTGATATTAAACCATATTATTATTTTTCACCTAAAGATTATAATATTGGCAAGATAGATATAAGTGATAGTACCTTTTGTATTCATCATTTTGATGGAAAGAGGATAAAACGGGGGCTGAAGTATTCTCTTAAAAAAAATATGCACAAAATTTTATACTATGCTTTTTGGGCGAAAGGGACATAACTGTTTGGTACGTGCTATAAGAAAATTGAAATGATGAAGTTCTCTGTATTACTTTCTGTATATTATAAAGAAAATCCTGATTTTTTGAAGCAGAGTTTGGATAGTATTTTGAACCAAAGTAGATTACCTGATGAGTTAGTTTTAGTAAAGGACGGTCAATTATCTATTGATTTAGATAGAATGATTGATTCTTATGTGAGAAAATATACTGATTTGTTTAAAATTTTAGCTTTGTCTGAGAATCAGGGTTTAGGTAAGGCTTTAGATGTCGGATTGAAGTATTGTACTTTTGATGTTGTTGCTCGCATGGATACTGATGACATTGCAACTCCAAACAGATTTGAAAGGCAAATTACTGTATTTGAAAAGTTTCCGGAATTGGATGTAGTTGGTGCTTGGATTAGCGAATTTGAAAATGTTTCTTCAAATGTTGTTTCTATAAGAAAACTTCCGGAATATCATAATGAAATATATCTTTATGCAAAGAAACGATGTCCTATTAATCATCCAGTTGTGATGTTTAAAAAGGATGCAGTATTTGCTGCGGGCGGATATAGGCACTTTCCATTATTTGAAGATTATTATCTTTGGGTTAGGATGTTGATGAATGGCGCGAAGTTTTATAATATTCAAGAGAGTCTTCTAGCATTTAGGTTTTCAAGTGAGATGTTTAAGCGACGTGGAGGTTTAAAATATGCAATCAGCGAATTGAATTTACAAAGAGAGTTTGCAAGAATGGGGTTTATTAATTATTACGAATTATTTCGAAATGTAACAATAAGGTTTGTATCTCGTTTGATTCCAAATAAGGTTCGGGAATTTGTCTATTTGAAATTACTTAGATAATATTGTGGAAATGATAGTAACTTTATGAAAGGCATTGTTTTAGCCGGTGGTTCCGGTACTCGTCTGTACCCCATCACCAAAGGAGTTAGTAAACAGCTTCTTCCTATCTTTGATAAACCGATGATTTATTATCCGATTTCGGTGTTGATGCTTGCCGGTATCCGTGAAATCTTGATTATATCTACTCCGGATGATCTTCCTGCTTTCCGACGTTTACTGGGAGATGGTTCTGATTACGGAATACGTTTAGAGTATGCGGAACAACCTTCTCCGGATGGTTTGGCTCAGGCATTCATTATTGGTGAGGAATTCATTGAGAGTGATTCGGTCTGTTTGGTGCTTGGAGATAATATCTTCTATGGGCAGAGTTTTACCCGTATGCTGAATGAAGCTGTACGTATGGCAGAGGTGGAGCAAAAGGCAACGGTGTTCGGTTATTGGGTAAGTGATCCGGAACGTTATGGAGTGGCTGAATTTGACAAAGAAGGAAATGTCTTGAGTCTGGAAGAGAAGCCTGAGGAACCGAAGTCTAATTATGCAGTGGTAGGGCTTTATTTCTATCCGAATAAGGTGGTGGAAGTAGCAAAAAAAATAGAGCCCTCTGCACGCGGAGAATTGGAGATAACGACAGTGAATCAGGAATTTCTCAAAGATCAGGAACTGAAAGTCCAGTTGCTAGGTCGTGGTTTTGCCTGGTTGGATACCGGTACGCATGATTCTTTAAGTGAAGCATCTACTTTTATTGAAGTGATAGAAAAACGTCAGGGATTGAAAGTAGCTTGTTTGGAAGGAATTGCTTTGAGACAAGGTTGGATCAGTGCCGATAAGATGCGTGAATTGGCAAAGCCCATGCTGAAGAACCAGTACGGACAGTATTTGTTGAAAGTGATACAGGAACTTGGTTTGAAATGAATGTAATAAAGACTGCTATCGATGGAGTTGTTATCCTCGAACCCCGTATTTTTAAAGATGACCGGGGATATTTCTTTGAATCTTTTAATCAGAGGGAGTTTGAGGAAAAAGTATGCAAGACTACATTTGTCCAAGATAATGAAAGTAAATCAAGTTATGGTGTACTCCGTGGTTTACATTTTCAACAGGCCCCTTTTGCTCAGAGTAAATTGGTGCGTGTAGTGAAAGGAGCGGTATTGGATGTAGCTGTTGATATCCGTAAAGGATCTCCTACATTTGGACAACATGTGGCAGTAGAGTTGACGGAGGATAATCATCGTCAATTTTTCATTCCCCGTGGGTTGGCACATGGATTCAGTGTATTGAGCGAGGAAGTCGTTTTTCAGTATAAGTGTGATAATTTTTATGCTCCGCATAGTGAGGGTGCCATTACCTGGGATGATCCGGATTTGGGTATTGACTGGCGTATTCCGGCAGATCGTGTGATTCTCTCGGAGAAGGACAGCAGGCATCCCCGGTTGAAAGATTTAAATTTATGATTCTCTCTTCTTTGGTACATACCGATTTTCAGCCTTATTTACTTCCTAATACGGATGCATGGGCTTTGCCTGGGGATAAGGCGTTGGAATTGTTGGTTTATCTTGAACAGCAAGGTGTCAGGCAGATCTACTGTGTACCTCCGGTAAAGGTGGAAAATGAAGGGAATGCTTTTTCTTTTCTGAAAGATGCCTTTCAATATTTACAGCAGCAATACTCCGGTAATATCTCTCTGCGTTTGTCGGCAAGATATCGTTTGGATGAAGGATTTCCGGCTTTGTTGGAGAAGGGAGATTTGTTGACGATAGGAGGGGGGAAGGAGTTGCTGGTAGATGTGTCTCCTTTACAACAGCCGGAAGGACTCAGTGAGATGATTCATGCCATCTGCCGGTCGGGTTATATTCCTGTCCTGATGCAACCGGAACGTTCGCTTTATTGGGGAACGGAAGACTATCTGCACTTGCGGGAATCGGGATGCAGGCTGATGCTGAATCTATATTCCTTGTTCGGTTATAATGGTGACGGAGCGTTGAATTACAGCCGTATGTTGTTGAGAAAGGAGTGGTATACATATCTCTGTTCGGGTAGGGAGGATACGAAAGTGATGCGCTATGGTGAATCGTTTTCGATAGAGGATGATGATGATTTGGCGATGAAATTGCAGGAGATAGAAAGAAACAGCAGGCTGTTGTGGGCTGCTATGGAAAACGGGTAACGGCGGTTATTCGTGTTTTAGGCGGCAGCCGGGATTACCGTAACAGGTGATTCCGGCTGTTTTTATATAATATCTTTAAGCCTCTTGAGGAATCAATATCTACTGATATGCTCAGTATAAATTAAAGGAATTGAAATTGTGCAAATAAGTAATTATCACGGGAAATATCCGTTACTTTGCTGAGAAGTTCTGTACTCACCCTGCCATAATAGTAGGAAGGCTGTAACATTTAAAGGTAATATCTTATTGGTAGGATCAGGAACTGATAGAGAAGGTCGATTTGGATAGTGCCGTTAAGTGATTGCGCTATCTGGCAATTCCGGTTCCATCACGATTGGGGCCGGAGAATTAGGAATAACCGAATAAAATGTGTATATTTGCCGTTACTAACATTGAGTTTATACTGAAATCTTCTTTGTGCATGATTGTTTTCCGCTTTATTCTGCGGACTATGGCATTCTCCAGTCGACATCATTATTTGCTGTTTTGTTCAGGATAATAGTAATTGCGCCTATGTGTTACAAGCATTCAGCGTGGTGTGTAGTCTGGATATAATAATGAAATCGTTTATTTATTGGTGTGCGTGACATAAAACTGCCTATTGACAATCAACATGAAGGAAAACAGGCAGTATTGATTCTGACATAAAATTATTGAATGGTAAAAAAGATAACAATAAGTAAACGTGACCGGGAGAAGCTAAAGGAGCAGAAACGTAAGGAGAAGCAACAACGTAAAGAGGAACGCCAAAGTAACGGTCCGAGTTCTTTTGAGGATATGATTGCATATGTCGACCAGTTCGGTGTTTTGCATTCAGTGCCGCAGGAAAGGCTTGAGGAAGAAGTGGATGCCTCTCATATCGAGGTTTCTGTACCCAAACAAGAGGATGTGGAAGTGGCTCCCCTTATGGGACGTATCGAGTATTTTAATGCCGCGAAAGGCTATGGCTTTGTGAAGGATGCGGATTGTGGCGAAAAGTATTTCTTCCATATCTCTTCTGCCCCTGCGACAATTGCGGAAGGTGATAGAGTGACATTTGAAATAGAGCGCGGTATGCGTGGAATGAACGCTGTACGAATATCAATAGTGACTGAATAGCAGGAACTTTCCGTAGCTTTATTTCCAGACCAAAATCGCACCTTGATGTTGAATTTTGCTTGAAATGAACGCTTTATAAGAATTTTGTTTGAACTTAGGTTATACAAAAAATGAAATACCAAAGCGATGATCCTCTTCTCCGGTATCGATATAGTGATTTAAAAAAACGATATTGATGCCGAAGAAGAGGCAGATATTTTATCCAGGGGGGGACGAAGGCTTCGGTAGTTAGTAACTGTTTACCATGTCTTCGGGTACGCAGATGTAAAAGTCTGCCAAGCCTTTATGGTCGTCATCCAGTTTCCGGATGGACTCTTGACGTACCGAGGTTACCGTCACTATACTCGTATTGGGGCGGTAACGGAGCAGATAAGGGATGATGCCTCCCTGTCGGTTGGAATGATAACTGCCGTTGATATGCAGGAATTTATTTTTGATATTACGGGCTATGAACCATCCCATTGTAGCATCTTTTATGGCTTGTGCCTGTGCCAACTTCCGATTGTCGCCGGCCCGGCGTCCTCCCATCATGTTCATCATACTGAAAGCTGCTGCGCTTTGGGCTTCATCATATTCGAAATCGATCGGTAAAGGAGCTATATATCGTTTGGCTTCCTCGGATAACGAGTCGAGTGCTTCGAACCCTTTATTTTTACAATGTTGGCGTAGCGTCTCGGGATATTGGTTGCAATGAACGGAATGTGATGTTCTTTGGCAAAGAAAACAACCGGATAATAGTCAGTCCGGTAATTATCCCATAGACGGGCTTCGGCCTCAAAGCGGTCGTAAGAGATCTTTTGCTGCATGTATTCGTCAAAAATCAGTTGATTGTCACTTTCGAACATTTCGGCTCCCAGCATCAGTTGATCTTTATGAATGTTATAGATGGAACGGGTTATTTCGAATTCCAGCCAATGGGTGATGGGGCAGTTATGCAGTTCCCCGAGGAAGATAACATCATAGCCGGAGAGTCGTTTGATTAATTCTCCGTAGCTGATTTGTTTTCCTGTGTTGTCGAACAGGGTATAGGCCGGTTTGTCCTTATTATCCTGAGAGAAGGCTGACTGCTGAAGGAAACAGCACAGGAAAAGCAGGCATGAAATCTGTTTAATGGTTTGAAGTATCATTTTTCAGTTTGTTTTTGCTTAAATATAAAAGGATATAATTCTCGGTATCCAGATAGCGACGGAATGCTTCGCGGAGCATGGCGGGAGTGATGCTGTCGAGACATTGTTCGTAGTGATCGAAGTCGCTGATGGTTTCACCGTTTTTTAGTAAACCGACCAGGGCGGTTCGCCAGGCAGAAGGTGATTCTTCGTTTAACGCTTCGCGTTTGGCTATCAGAAATGAACGTTTAAGGGTATTCAGTTCTTCATTATCCACTTCTTGCTGTTTTAATTGGTGGAGAATCTCTTTCAGCAACTGTTCTATTTGAGGCATGTTATCGTTATCGGCGGATGCATTGATGTCAAAGTAGAAAATTCCTTGTGGGATGCCTTCATACATTAATGAAATGTAAGGAGAGTAGACAAGGGATTTTTGTTCTCTGAGGACGGAGATCAAACGGTTGCGAATAAGGTCACGCATCAATTTTAAAGTGAGTGTGTTTTTTAATCCCGGTTGATAGTGGCCGGGGAGAAGATAGTCGAACAGTGTCTGAGTGTCATTATCATTGGGAAAGCCTTCTATATGCTTTCTGACTGGAAAATTGAAATGCGGATAAGAAAATCGGGACAAATGTGACGAAACAGGAATACGTCCGAAAACGGAGACAAACTGCTGCATGAGAGTGTCCGCATTGAAATTGCCGCAAATGACATAGGTGGTTCCTTGGGGATTCGTATAGAGCTTTTTATAAAAAGCTGCGATGGAATCCAGATTCAGATTTTTGATTTGTTCGGACGAAAGCTTTTGGGAAGAGCGGGCGAAACCGGTTCCGGTCAACTCGTTTATGCGGGCAGATAATAACCGGTCAGGACTTCGTTGAAGCATTTTCTCCAATATCGTTTCTTTGTCTTGATTTTCTAAAAGGTCCTGGCGTATTTCCTCAAATTCGTCATATTTTAATTCGGGATCGAATATCTTTTCATAAATCAGATTGAATAGCTCGGGAGCATTTGCAGTGGGAGACATGCCTATGAAGCCATGCCAGTGATTTTCGACTGCCATGGAAAGTGAGATTTCTTTCCGGAAGAGGTAATCGGACAAAACTTGTCCATCTACTTTTGCGATATCTCCCATATCTATGTATCCGGCAAATCCCTCTAATAAAGGATATTCTTCATCGGATAGGGAAGAAGTGCCGAAAGGGGCAAAAGAAGTGATCAGCAGGGTGGAATCTGCTTCAAGGGTAGGTTTGAGGACTAACCGTATGCCGTTCTTCAGTTCTACTTCACGAATCCTGTTTTGCGGATATTCTGTTTGTCGTAATACGGATGCAGGATCGAAAGGAAAACGGGCTGCCAGACATGGAGGAGTCTCAATGTCGATCTCTTCTTGTTTTTCAGGACGGAAATAAAGAAAGGGAGTGCATTCGACTTGCTCGCCTTGGGCCCATGCCGACGCTATTTCGGTTTCCGATAACGGGGCTCCCAGTCCCGGATGGGTTGAACAGGCTACTAATAGAGTTTCTTCACGGTAAGACATCCACTCCTTGAGCAATGTTTGCAAAGATTGGCCGGAGACACGGGACATGGCTTCTTTGAGTTGCTGCTGTTGGGATGGATCGGTCAGATAGCGGTCTCCCGATATGACGTAATCGGCAAAATCGTCACACCACATGGAGGAAGGACGTGACGGGGCATCGGTGGACAATTTCATCCGGCGGCAAAAATTGTTTTTAATATCTTGTAATTCGTCCTCTTGCCATCCGTTGCGTATCAGATCATTCAACAGAGATACGGTTGTAGAAATAGATGTAAGTATTTCTTTTCTGTTTTCTCCTTCCACTGTCAGAACAAAATGGTTCTTGTCACTTAAATACCATTGGTCTGTAACATCGGTCTTTAGTTTTCGTGCACGGAATCGTGAAGAAATGGCACTGACGAGCAGGCGCCCTTTCTCCTTTGCTATGGCGTCTTCCATGGTACGCTCTACTGTGCAAGGGTGTGGAATCATTAGTTCGACCTTTGTACGGGGTTGCAGAGAGTCTCGTATGGAGGCCAGATGAATTCCCCGGGTGTACTCTAACGGGTAGTTCCGGAAGTCATTGACCGGACGTCCGGGCAAGGATTTGAAACGTTCTTTGATTTTAGATTCGATCTCCAGGGGAGATATGTCGCCTACAATGACCAATGTTGCCAAAGAGGGCACATACCATTTATGATAATAATTTTTGAGCACCTGCGGGGTGACCTTGCGGATATCGTCTGTTGTGCCCAAAGGCATACGGTGACTGAATATGCCTTGTCCGATTTTGAGCGAATAGAAATCGTCTTCCGGGTCGAATCCGCGTAGTTCTTCAAGAATGATTCCTTTTTCATTCTCTACTTTTTCCGGATCTATAGTGACACCGTCCAACCAATCGTGCAGGATTAGTAATGAACGATCGAGAGCTTCGTCTTTGGCAAAATCGGTGGGAACTGCGAACATATAGATTGTACGGTCGAAACCGGTGAAAGCGTTGATATCTTGTCCGTACTTCATTCCTAAGGACTCGAGGTACTCTACTAAAGAGCGTTTAGGAAAATGACGGGTACCGCCGAAAGTGATGTGTTCGAGGAAGTGGGCACAACCTTTCTCTTGCTCTGTTTCTTGTACGGAACCTACCCGCATGATCAGCCTGAACTCTACTCTGGATGCCGGAGAAGCATTGTGCAGGATAAGATAGTGCAGTCCGTTGGGAAGGCGTCCCTCTACCGTTCCGGGTGGAAGAAGGATTGGAGTGGACTGCGGGCAGGCTGTATATGGGAGCATAGCAGCTATGAATATAGCTGCTATGTATAAATATCTGTTTTTATTATTTCTTTTCATAAACTACGGTTATGCGTGTATATCCTCCGGCGTTAGCATGGCTCAGGAGAAATTGATAAGTCATTTTATCTGTGGCAAAGTCTATGTTTCCGGTGGATTTGATAAAGTTTTCGGGGGTATCATAGTAGTCGGAATTGACAAGATCGTAGCAGTTGAGGTAGTAAGCCGGATCTGCGGAAGCTCCCTGGTCATTGATCTCTTTAATTTCTGCGTTTCCACTTTCCAGGAGCTTGTTTTGACGGTCTAAAGCACTGAATTGGTAGGTAAATGGAACGATGGTAATAGGAGCTCCATAATAGTTTTTTCCCGGACCCAGATATTCCAGCCGGGTTGAAGTGGAAGTGATGTCTTTGAGTCTGATTGCATCCAATGATACGGCAAATGTCTCTTTACTTTCTTTATTCCAGTTGAGTAGTTTCATCAGTTTTTGCGGTTCCGGCTGTTGAGTCCAGAATTCCGGATCTGCTACGGTCTCGGAACGGAGTACAAAGTATAAATATTCGGTCAGTCCGAATGGATTGTCTGTCATTTTTAATACCGGCATGTCTTCTGTGGCCTGCTCACTGAGAGTGATGACGGTCTTGCCATCATATTCTTTCGTAAATGCTGCTGCAAAGGGTTGGAGATACCCATCTGCAGGGCTTTGCACAGTGGTATGGCAAGAGGACTCCGAGCCATTTATTCAGGTCAATGCCGTATTTGGTCTTATAACCTTTGATTAACGCTTTTTGCTGAGGGGACAATTCCGGAATTTTAGGGTTAGGCTTGACACGTACCTGCAATGTTTCGTTTAACATTAAATTATCGGTAGGGAATTGAGAAATTCCGACCTGAAAGTATGTATCCTCGGTTAATAAATTCTTTTGGTTGGAAACTACTTCGAATGTTGCAGAACGTTTTCCGGCTTTAATCGTGACGGGATTGTTCTCTAATCTTAGAACTCCGTTTTTATCATCGGGCAATTCAAAGTTGAGTACGAGGTCCTGTTCACAGGTCAATGTTAAATCTACATTTACTGTTAATGGAATGTTTTCGGACTCGGTAATAACCGGGGTTTCGGCAGACAGGTAGATTTTGTTGATTCCTGTATATTTATTTTCTTCTCTATCGTCTTTGCATGACGTGAAAGCAGGCAGTAGGCAGATGCCTACTGTGTAGATAAACAGTTTTTTCATTCTAGTTTTCATTTAGTTTAGCATTTTATTTATTTTTCGACTTTAGTCCATCCTGCATTTTGCGATATATTTTCATTATATAGATATTCGCCTTTCGGAATGGGGAAAAGCCAGCGGTAGTCATCTGGTTTGATTGGTTTATTTTTCATTGTGGCAGAGAGATTCCAATCGGAAAGCAGGCTTTTCCGATAGCGCTTTAAATCAAAGTAACGTTCACCTTCACCGGCAAATTCTTTCCACTTTTCCTGAAGGATAGCTTTCAATAGGGGAGCGCCGGAAAGTGATGTGTCAAGCAAGGGAGCTTCACGTTGGGCCAGGTAGTTGTTTATTACTTCCAGGGCCAATGCATCGTGACCTTTCTGGTCTTGACAATAGGCTTCGGCAAGAATAAAACAGATGCCGGATACACGAAGTTTGTTGATATATTGTATAGGCTTATAATTCCAGTTCTGTTTGTTGTATTTTCCCAGATATAGTACCGGTAAGGTCTCGCCGATGCTTTCACCAGGCATTTCTTGGGGATAGACCGTTGCTTCGTAACGGATGTCATTGGCAGCATATAATTGGGTGAGTGTGGAGTTGATCGTGAAGTAGTCTCCTTTCTTCCTTTCGTAATTCATATCGGTATAATATGAATTGGTGGTATGCAGAGAAAAAATACATTCCTCGCATGGTTCTTGTTCCCATAGTTTTTTATAATGTACGGGGGCCAAGACATCGTATGCATTGGTTGAAGACAGGATTTTTAAGGCATATTCTTCGGCTTTATCGTAATTTTCGGCATAGAGTTCTAAGGCTGCCAATAGATAATAAGCACTTTGCCGGGAAAACCAGTAGACCTGTGAAGGACGGTTGTCTACGGTAACTGCTTCGGTCAGCAATTGGCGGATAGCATTCACACATTCACTGATGCTCGAGCGTTTTAGAAAAGCAAGTTCGAACCGCTCTTTTAAGATGATTCCGTCTTTTTCGGGACCTTCCGGATAGGTGGGGGCAAAAAGTCTGAGCAGATTGAAGTAACAATACGCTTTTAGGGTTTTCGCTTCGCTAACGATACATTGCAACTCTTGCTTGTCACTGTCTGAAATAGGGGATACATAATGGATGCGCTCCAGTACCGTATTGGCTATGGCTATGGCTGAGTAATATTTTTCCCACAGAGAGTTCGATAAGTCCTCCATCGGTTTAGGATGCCATTTATACAGGTTATTCAGGTCGGCATTCAAGTTTATTAAAAAAGTAGGCTGGAAGTCATCGCTCAATACGGATAAACTAAATTCCGGTTTGGGAATTGCATCATAGGCTGATGCCAATAGTTCGCGTGCGGCAGTTACTGTGGTAATGGCATCCGGATCTGAATACTGATTCTCGTAGGGGATATTGAGCGAACAGGCTGCACAACTGAATATCAATATGCAACAGATTTGTACTTTTCGTATTGGGCGTTGGAAATTATTTATTATTGGGTTCAGGTTCATATATTACTTGTATTTAGAAGGTCAAACTAAGATTGATGGTTAATACGGGCTGCATAGCTCCGGCCAATGAACCTGTTTCGGGATCGGACTCTTTATAAGGAGTAATCATAAAAAGGTTGGATGCCTGAAAGGCGATATTGGCATATTTTATGAAATGACAATTTTTCTCCAGAAAGGTGTGTGGAACCCGGTAGCGTAGCGACAACATGGCCAATTTCAGATAATCGCTTTTCCCGACGGTTTCTGTATTGGGCTGTTGGAGTGAAGCATTGGCAGGAGATATGTAAAATGGAGAATGGTATATTTTTCCTTCATCTCCTCGGTGGAACCACATGTTTTCTAATTGCTTTTGAATGGCATTCTTATTGGCACTGTCGGCTGAACGGACATAAGAATAATTGTAGGGTTTAATGCCGCCGAACACATAGTAAAAGTCCATATCCAAATCGAAATTCCGATAGGAGAAATTCAGGTTGAATGTACCGCTATAGGGAGGAGTGCTATGTCCTAAAACGATGAAGTTTTCTCTGGCCGGATTTTGTGTCGGGGGAATTTCACTTCCATCGGCTCCTTGAAATACCGGAAGACCGGTGATAGGGTTTATGCCTAATGACTTCAGCCCATAAAGCATGTTATAAGCTTTTCCGACTTCATAGTCGGGAGTCAGGGCGGTTTCGCTGGTGTATAAACGGTCGGTATAGTACAGGCTGATTACCTTATTACGGTTGTAGGCTAGTGAACCGCGTAAAGATACACGCCAGTCCGGTGTATCGAGCACTTTTAGTGCGGCGGTCAGCTCGTAGCCTTCATTGCGTAATACACCGATGTTACGTTTCATGGTATTGAAACCGTTGGAAAGGGGGATGGGGACGTCCAGCAGTGCATCACTCGTTTCGCGGCGGTATAGATTGAGACCCAATGTCAGCCGTTTGAAGAATTCGATGGATAGACTGAAGTCTGTTGTGGAAGTCTGTTCCGGTTTCAGATCGGTATTATAAAATCCGAGTAACTGTAGCAGACGGGCATTTCCGTAATAATTGGTGGAGTAGCTGAAGGTGCCGATTGTGGCGGAGGCAGATACTCCGGATAGGTTTGCCATACGTCCATGGGAACCTTTCAGGTTCAGGAGAGTGATGACCTTATTGTTTTTCAGGAAAGAGTATCGGCTGAGGGTCCACCCCAAGCCTACTGCCCATGCTGCATTCCAGCGCTTGTCCGGAGGGAGAACAGAAGAAGCATCGGCTTTGTAAGTAGCAAAAAGGTCATAGGTGGAATCAAAACTGTAGCCCATGACTATCCCGAATCCTAACTGAGCCGTTTTGTCCAGAAGCGAACTGGCTGTCGGCTTCCGGGCTCCGGTGATGGAGTGGTTGATTGCGTTTAGTGACATTTGTGTCCCTACTCCGTATCCGGTGGCAGACATGTTGTCTGTCTGGGTCAGATAGTAGTCCATGTTTCCACCGATTGTCAGGTCGTGTCTTCCGGCGAATGTCTTGTTGTAAGTGATACGTATATTGGAGGAAATATTGGTCGTTGTATTTTTTTCTTTTGTTAATTTTCCACGTTCGGCTATCGCTATTCCCATTTCCCGCTCTGCTATAGACGTGGAAGGAACAAGCGTAAGGGCTTCGTTCAGAAGGAAATCGATGCCGGTTACTGCATCTATCTCCAAACCTTCGAGTGGCCTTAAGTTGAAACTTCCGCTTACTCCGCCACGCTTATCGGTAGATTTACTATGGTATTGGCTCATCAAATCATTTAATGTATATTCGGATGATTTTTCGGAGTAGGAGATTAATTTACCGGTTTTGGTTTCATAAGGATTAAGTTGATAAATCAGATCTGTAGGGGAATGGGTACTGCCGTTGGGAGTATCGGTTGCCGAATAACCTGCATCGGTGCTTAAGGAAAAATATCCCCAGTTTCCCAGTTTCTGATCGAGGCTCATACGGGCGGTGAAACGTTGAGTGTCATTACCCGGTACTCGTCCTCCCTGCTTGGCATAATTGGTGGATATATAATAAGATGTCTTATCTGTTCCTCCTTTTATGCTAAGGTTATGACGCTGGTAGATGCTACGATGTATCAGTTCATCAAACCAGTCGGTATGGATATTCTTTAATGAGTCGAGTACTTGTTGTCCTTCTGCGATCAGCTCGTCGAGGTTGGGGGCGGTAGCATAATATTTCCGATAGTAATCTTCACTGTATCGATATCCCGGAGTCGATATATTCTGTAAACGTCTTTCTAATTCTAACTTTTCTTCGCTATCCATCATCTTGACTCCTCTGCGTCCACGGGTGGTGATACCTATATTGAAACTGTAACTGGTGGTTAGTCTTCCGTCGGGATTGCCACGCTGGGAGGTGATTTCTATTACACCATTGGCTGCTTTTATTCCGTATAAGGCACAAGCCACGGCATCTTTCAGAACCTTTATTTCCTGAATATCGGCGGGATTAAGAGTCATGAAGGCATCAGATGATATTACTTTGCCATCCATGACGTAGAGGGGTTCGTTAGCCATATCTCCTTTACGGAAAGATGAATTGCCTCGAATACGAATTTCCGGTTTGGAGCCCAGGTCGCCGGTGTTGGTAATGATCAGCCCGGGAACGGTTCCTTGTAGAGCGAGGGACATATCGATCATGGGTTTACTGTTGAGACGTTCTACGTCGACCCGTTGTACAACACCGGATTTGGCACGAATATCCAATTCATTGATATTCTGCCGGGCAACGATGATTACTTCGTCCAGTGCTTTGGGATCTTCTTGCATAGCTGCATCTTGTACCTTCTGACCGGTATATTTCACACGTATCTCTTTCATTCCTATGAAAGAGAAAAGAATTAGATCGTTTTCTTTCCATTTGCCACGTAACAGATAGTGCCCGTCGGTATCTGTTACTGTACCGAATTGGGTACCCTTAATGCGGATGGTGGCGCCGGGAAGCGGTTCGTTTTGATGATCCGTAACTGTTCCTGTCAATACAATATCTCTTTGCTGAGCATGACTAGTAAGGGTGGAAAGGGTGATAAAAAAGAAATGATTACTGCTTTCATATTAGCGTTCTATCATATGTACTCAAATGTTTCGGGGACAAAGATAGATACTATGAATAGTCTGTGTAATCGCTACACATAATGAACTTGTTTCTGAAAATACCTAAAATTGCTATCTTTATTTTAAATTGAACTCCGTATTATTGGGGAAATTCATGAGATGAAGAGTGAGAGCATGGAGAGGCGGTCGATCATTGATAGCGACAGGATAGTGGGGAATAATCGGGACGGCCTTTTCGGAGGGGATAAAAATAGATAGGACGGAAAGAGTTCACCACAGATTAACGGATGGGACAAATAAATACGATAGCTTGTGAGCTGTATTTTGTGTGATCCGTTAATCCGTGGTGAAACAGACAGTTGGGGTGCTTTATTATCTTTGTTTTTCCGCAGCCTCTTCTTGGGCTTTCTGTTCCATTTTTCTTTTCACAAATTCGATTTTCAGGTTGGCTTCTTCTTTCTCTTGCTGAATCTGACGTATGGATGAAAGTAATTTAGCCAACTCGTAAGTACCGACGAGTGCTTCACGGTCGGAAGGAGTCATGGTAGTGGAGAATTTCCGTTCGCCGAGATACTCGACACGGATATTTTTCTTATCGCGGTTCATGTAGAGGAAACTGAGGACGTTGCCGTCTTCTCCCATTTTGTAGTCGGCTTTTTCGATTTTTTCTCCCAGATCGGTAGTCTCGTAGCTGTCGTTGGAGGCTGGGGTTTCGGCAAAACTTCCGTCCGGTGCTATCACTTTGACGGCTACGTGGTGGATGTTACTTGGTCCGCAGTAGATAGACGTCAGTGTCATTACTCCCTGTTCGTTCACCTGAAAACGGAGGAAAGAGCGATGCAGGTTCTTCTCTACGGTCTGGGTAGGCCAGAAGTAGTTACCGATTTTTTGGTATTCTTCGTTTTTCTCGAAAGTATATTTGTTCTTGATCGCTTCGAATTCTTTCTGTTTGACCTGAAGCATGCTGTCGAGATAAACCAGGCTTTCCTGTTGCTCTTTCAGTTCGACTTGTTGCATCAACTTGATGCCCTCTTTACGGGTGTCGAAAGCTTTAGGATAGAGAATTTTAATACTGTCGATCTGCAACTTGGCTTCGTTGTAGTCGTTATGCTCAAAGGCTGCACGGGCAGCGGCAAGCTTTTCACCCGCTTTCTTTTCGATGCTGTCACCACAAGCTGTCAGTAGTGACAATGTACATGTCAGGACAATCAGTTTCTTCATTTTGTTGTTCTTTGTTATAGAGGGCAAAAATACAAATTTAGAGTGAAGAGTGGAAAGTGAAGAGCGAAAAGTTGTACCTTTGCAGACTGATTAGCTATAAAGAGGGTATGCCAAAAGCGTCAGAGGGTTTAGGCAGGCCTTTTTCAATAACTGTAAAAAAGATAAATAAAAGATGATAGAGTTGACTCAGGAGGAATTGAAGCAGCATTTCAGTGAGCCCATTTTCGGTCAGATCTCAGAGACGGCTGATGCGTTGGGATTGGAGTGTTATGTGGTAGGCGGTTATGTCCGTGACATTTTTCTGCAACGTCCTTCTAAAGATATAGATGTAGTAGTGGTGGGGAGTGGCATTGCGATGGCCGAAGCGTTGGGAAAACGTTTGGGACGCGGTGCGCATGTCTCTGTTTTTAAGAATTTCGGTACGGCCCAGGTGAAGTGTCACGGTACGGAGGTGGAGTTTGTAGGTGCCCGGAAGGAGTCGTATCAACGGGATTCCCGCAAGCCGATTGTGGAGGACGGGACGTTGGAAGACGATCAGAATCGCCGGGACTTTACGATCAATGCACTGGCTGTCTGCCTGAACAAAGGGCGGTTTGGAGAACTGGTCGATCCGTTCGGCGGCATGAATGATTTGAAGGAGAAGATCATTCGTACTCCTCTCGATCCGGACATCACGTTCAGTGACGACCCGTTGCGCATGATGCGTTGTATCCGTTTTGCCACGCAACTGAATTTTTATATCGATGACGATACATTTGAATCTCTTTGCCGTAACAGAGAACGGATTGAGATCATTTCACGTGAACGCATTGCCGACGAATTGAATAAGATCATGCTTTCACCTATACCTTCGAAGGGTTTTATCGATCTGGACAGGAGCGGGTTGTTGGAATTGATTTTTCCTGAATTAGTGGCTTTACAGGGAGTAGAGACCCGGAACGGGCGTGCCCATAAGGATAATTTCTATCATACGCTGGAAGTGCTCGACAATATCAGCAGAGTGACGGATAACCTTTGGCTCCGTTGGAGTGCTCTGTTGCATGACATTGCTAAACCGGTGACTAAACGTTGGGAGCCGAAAGCGGGATGGACGTTCCATAATCATAATTTTATCGGTGAGAAGATGATTCCGAATATTTTCCGGAAGATGAAGTTGCCGATGAATGAGAAGATGAAGTATGTGCAGAAAATGGTCAGCCTGCACATGCGTCCCATTGTGATAGCGGATGATGTGGTGACAGATTCGGCTGTACGGCGTCTGCTTTTTGAAGCCGGAGATGATATAGACGATCTGATGACGCTTTGTGAAGCGGATATAACCTCGAAAAATATGGAACGTAAACAGCGCTTCCTGAATAATTTTCAATTGGTGAGGCAGAAATTGAAAGATCTGGAGGAAAAAGACCGTGTCCGTAACTTCCAGCCACCTGTGAGTGGGGAAGAGATTATGGAGGTGTTCAATCTGGGACCTTGCAGGCAAGTGGGCTCGTTAAAAAGTGCTATAAAGGACGCTATTTTGGACGGAGTGATTCCCAATGAATACGAAGCCGCCTATGCATTTATGCTTCAAAAAGCCGCAAAAATGGGATTGAAACCCGTACAAAACAAAGAGGTTTAGATGCAATAAGTTTTTGTTTTTAGTGATCTCCGGGGATTCATGCCGGAAAGGATTATATATGCCATAGAGCACTTTCGTAACGGTTTTCCGTTACAAAAGTGCTTTTTTTATCTACTCTTTCTGTCTATTCTTTTTTCATTTCTGTGTATAAACAACCAAACTTTCGAGAAAATAAAAAAAAAGGAGTTTCTGTTAGTGATAGATTGCGGAATAAGTGCTTATTTTGCAAAACACTATTAAACATAAACTAAATCATTTTAAGGTATGAATAGGATGAAATGTGGATTTTACACTTACAGAGGTATTGCTTTTTGTTTTGTAGCCGCGATGTTCTGCGGACAAACAATGGCACAGGTTGTAGAAAAAAGGGGATTCGACTCTCAGAAAAAGATTAATGCATTTGATAACACGACTTTTTGTACTGCTTATTTGTCTGACGGAGCCCTGTATACCATGCGTGATATCGCTATTAATGATGTACGAAAAATTGAGCGTATCGTGTTTAACCCGACGGGAAGCTCCATCGCTCTGTTGAGGGCGAAGAATCCGATAAGTATTTACTCTTTTCGCGACAGGAATAAGAAGCTTTTCGAACTGAAGGAGAAACGTAAGAAATTGAAGGCTAAACCGATGCCGGTGTCGATGTGCTATTCTGCTGACGCCCGTAGTTTTATTGTGGGTAACTCGTTGGGAGAAATTGTGATTTATGATACGAAAGAATATATGCCGTTAGCTTATATTCAGGGGAGGCTCCGGCCACTGCCCTGGCCATGAGTTCGAACAATTATTTTATCGCCGCCGCGGCAGGACAGAATATTAATATCTGGAATTTCCAGACAAAGGAGTTGAGAAAAGCGATTCCTATGCCGGCAGTGGTTAAAGAGGTGACTTTCTCTCCGGATGCTGCATTGCTGGCTGTAACTACAGATGACAATCACTTGACCATTATCGATACGAAAAACTGGGATAAGGTAGATATATTTGATAAGCTGGGAGGAACACTCAGTTCTCCGTCATTCCATCCGGAAGGAAAATATATCAGTGTGGTGAAAGATGGAAAGAATATAGAGATCATCAACCTGAAGAATGGTGTTGTGGAACAAGATATCGTTGATCCTACAGGCGGTGTTACCGGTGGGCGTTTCTTTAAGAACAACCAGAACAGCGAGGTATTTCTGCTGACCAATCGTACGAAACAAATGGTCTTCTGGGATGCAAACGGACTGAACCCGTTCTATGGTAAGATTATGGGTAGGGAAGTGGATGCCAAGATGAACGAATGGGTGAAGATGATGCAGGGGGAATCGATGGAAGACTATGCGATTCGTGTAAACGATGAAACCCGTATCAAACAGCAACAGCTGTTTGCTCAGGAAGTTGCTACGGCATTGGCGGGTGACCGTATTTCTATGGATAATCCTTTTATAGATGGTTATGATGCTTCGAATAATATGTTGAATATCGGTTTTAAGGGACTGCCGTCTATCGGACTGGAAGTTCCCTCCAATGAAGCGGGCGACTTTAAAGACGGTAAGATGAAATTCTCGAATGCCGTATATGTGCTGAATGATAAAGATGAATTTGAGTTGGCCTATGTTGAAGTTACCAACGAAACGACGAACAAGGTTTATATTTATGATAATATCGGACGTACAAAACTGACTGCTCTGGAAGCAGATGAAAACTTTGTTCCTCTGGAAATTATGCAGCAGGCTACCCGTGAGGAAGCACAATTGGCCGAGATCAAAGAACAGGTCATCGAGGAGAAAAAACAAGATAAACTGATCACTGATAATACGCAGATCAATGTGAAGACAGAGGTAATCCCGGGAGTGGATGCGAATGGTAAAAAGATTCTGAACTACAAGGTGGGTTACCAATATGAAGTGATCAATAAAGAGTTTTCGGCTAAGGAAGACTTCCCGTCGGGAGGTTATAATATCGAACGTTCGAATGCAGCCATGTCATTGATGAAGATTATCAAGAATGCGTTTGAAGGTGACTTTGCCAAATATCTTTCTGAAGGTAAGCAGGTGAAGGTGATTATTACGGGATCGGCAGACGCAGCCCCGATTCGCGGACGTCTGGCTTATGACGGACGTTATGGAGAATTTGTGGACGAACCTTATTACAAGGATGGCAACCTCGATAATATCACAGTCACCAAGGCCGGAGGAATCACTCAGAATGAACAGTTGGCCCTGATGCGTGCAGCAGGCGTAAAGACTTATATTGAGAAGAACGTGACAACATTGGGTAATACAAAGAACGAATACGAATATCATGTGGAAGTAGCCAAAGAGCGTGGTGGAGAATTCCGCAAGATCAACGTAGAGTTTGTAATTATGGATGCATTTCAACAATAAACAATGAAGAGATTTTTTTTACTGACAATCATTCTTACTGTTGTTGTAACAGGTAAAGTGGGGGCACAAGAAGCTGCCTCCGCTTCAAAACGTGCCAACCAACAGTATGTGCTTTTTGAAAGTGAGCGGGATAAGGGAACGAACGTAACGGCCATGTATGATTATTTGATGGATAGTTACGAAAATTTCATGAAGGTTGTAGAGGCACCGGATAACAGTCAGTATATTGGAGGGGCCAAGAATCGACTGAGAGCGTTGTATCCTTATCTGCTGAACGGGGCAGTGTACTATTCGGAACAGAAACAACCGTCCAAAGCATTGGATTTTGCTGCTGCTTATATCGATATGCCGCAGCTGAAACTGTTCCGTAGTGAATTGTTGCCGAAAGATAACCGATATGCTTCGGTGGTGTATTACGCAGCTGTAGCGGCCTTCAATCTGGAGAAGAACGAAAAAGCTTTGAGATATTTTCAGGAATATCTCAATACCGGTACGGAGGCCCAGCAGAAAGACTGCTATGTTTATATGAATATGATTTATCAGAAGCAGAAGAAGTATGCGGACCAGGAACGTGTGCTGGAACAGGCTATTGCCAAGTATCCCGTTTCGCTTGATTTCCTATACAATCTGGTGAATGTGCATATTGCTACCAATAATATGGAGAAGCTGATTGGAGCAATAGACCGTATTCTGGCTGTCGACCCGAATAATGATAAAGTGTTGCCTATCAAGGCACGCATCCTGGAGCGTCAGGGAAAGAATGTGGAGGCATTGGATATTTATAAACGTCTTTATGCACTGCACCCTGAGAGTTTTGAATTGATGACGGGAGTGGCACGTGCCAACTTTAACTGTGCTACGGAGATTGTGAACAATGGTGCCACTATTGCCAACGATACGGAATATGCTTTGGTACGTCAACGTGCATCGGGTTATCTGATGGATGCCAAAGACCTCTTCCTGAAAATTTTGCAGAAAGATCCTTCTTCCAAAATGTATATGCAGGGACTGGCCGGGGTGTATCAGTATATGGATATGAAACCGAAATATGAGGTGCTGAACAAAATCGTTCAGGATGGGGCTTCTTATACCGCTTTTCCGTCTCGTCTTGCGGCCTATAAAGAGGCATTGAAAAAAACGGAGAATGTGGCTCAAGAGCAACAAGCGGTTCCCGTGCCTATTGAACCGGCTATGCTGGTTATCAAAGTAGACCAGTTTACGGATGCTAATAACAATAAGGTGATCGATGCCGGCGAAAGTTTTGCTATACGGTTCACCATAGAGAATCAGGGTAAGGGAGATGCCTACAATGTACGGCTTCGCCTGGCTGAACAGCAGGGCTATGATCAGTATTTTGACGGCCCTCGTGAACTGGACGGTGGTAATATTGCTGCCGGGAAGTCTAAGGAATACACTTTCCGTTATATAGCCAAGAAGGAGTTGCCGACAAGTCTGGCCAAGATTAATATTTATGCGTTCGAGGCGAATGGATTTGATGCGGATCCTTCCGAGCTGATTGTGAACACTCAGGAATATGCAATGCCTCGTCTGCGTGTTGCCGATCACCAATTCTTCGCTTCCGAGGGTTCTTCCATCACTTTGGGTAAGAACGGTAAGCTGACTGTTGCCTTACAGAATTTCGGTACGCAGACTGCACGCAAGGTGAAAGTGAACTTTACTTTGCCGAAGAATGTATATACGACTGATACGCCGGAAATTATTGTCGATAGCATTGCCCCGGGAGATGTAGCTATACTCGACTATGGTTTTTTGGTGAATAAACGTTTTGATGGAGATTCGATTGCAGTTATGCTGGCTGTCACGGAATCTACTCGTTCGGCTTCTCTGAATGAAGCTTATAAGGTGAAAGTCGGAGAGTACCTGAGTGCTTCCGCTTCGATGAACCTGAGTGGAAATGTAGCTGCACGTAAAGTGAATGTGAAAGACTTCTCACTCGGCTTTAAGAGTGAACTGATGGAGGATGTGCCTGTGGGAGCTGTCAATCGCCATCGGTATGCATTGATTATCGGTAACGAGGATTATAGCATGACAGGGGCTAATGCGGAAATAAACGTACCTTATGCGGTCAATGACGCTGTGTTGTTCCGTGAGTATTGCGTGCGTACTTTTGGGGTGCCCGACGGACAAATCAAGGTAGTGCCGAATGCCACAGCCGGTATGATGCACGAGCAACTCGACTGGCTGGTGAATATGGCAAGTACGGATCCGCAGGCGGAATTGATATTCTACTATTCAGGACATGGAAATAACGACGAGGCTACCAAAGAACCTTATCTGTTGCCGGTAGATATTACCGGTAAGAATATTCGTTTGGGTATCTCGTTGAGTGACTTGTATAAAAAACTGGCTACATATCCGGTGAAAGGGGCTTATGTATTCCTCGATGCTTGCTTTAGCGGTGGTTATAAGAGTGCTGCTCCGTTATTGGCACAGAAAGGGGTGCGTGTGGTACCAAAGGTGGGTTTACCACAAGGAAACACATTGAGCTTCTCGTCCAGTAGCGGTGACCAGACTTCAAGCGTTTATCATGAAAAGAAACAGGGATATTATACTTACTTCCTGATTAAGACCATTCGGGACGCAAAAGGAATATCTCCATGAAAGAACTGTTTGACAGAACCAGTGCTGCCGTGAAACGTGCAACCGCATTGATCGATAAGATTCAGGAACCTCAATGTATGGCTTCTCCTACGTGGATAGGCTGGGAAGATATAAAACTGGAAACTCCGGTTGTGACGCCTTAGTAGCATAACAGCCGGTAGTGGTATAAAAAGAATCGGGAGAGCACTTTCAAACAAGTGCTCTCCCGATTCTTTTTATTGTTGCGGCTTTAATTTACACTTCAGGTTCATCAATTGTGTGAACCATCCCTCGGTTATCAGTATCCGTAGAGAGAGAGCTGTCTTATTGCAACTCAATAATCTCTTCGTTGCAGATAGTCAGTTTCTCAACACCTTCGGGAGTTACTGCCCAAGAGTTTTCGATACCTACGGGACCTACACCCGGAATGACGATTTTCGGTTCGAGAGCGAAAACCATTCCCGGTTCCAATTCTTGTTTCATACGGGGAGCAAGTACAGGGGCCTCGTTGATTTCCAGGCCGATACCGTGGCCAATGAATTTGGCTTGTTGACTGATACCCATAAATTTGTCGGCAAAACCGGCTTTGGTTACTATGTTGATCGCTGCATTATATAAGTCTTCGCATACAACGCCGGGTTGAGCCATCGATGAAACGGCTTCCTGAATGTCAAGACAGACCTGATGAGCTGTATAAGCCTCGTCACTTAGCTTTCCGACAGAGAATACACGACTCATATCTCCCATATATCCATTGAAATTTCCGCCTAAATCTACCATAACACTTTGTCCTTCTTTTAAAGGAGTCTTATTCAGTCCGCCTGGCAAAGCCGGATCCAACCCTTCGCCTCCCAAAGCGAAATCGTAAGGTGAAGGATAAGCTGCATTGTCACCCGTCAGTACGCTACCCATAAAAATCTCCATACTTTGACCGAATACGCGGAAGATACCTAAGTTACCTTGCAGACGCATCAGCCTCTCTATTTCAATGGAGAATTCCAGATCAGTCATCCCCGGGCGATATACCGAAGGAATCTGGTCGTAGGCTTTGGCATGAGCTACACCCGAACGACGGAATAATTCTATCTCTACAGGAGTCTTAACGCTGCGCGCTTCACGGATCAGAGGAGTACCGTTTACAATTTCCGATTCAGGGAAAATAGCAGCAAGGCGATTGTATTCTGTAAACGAAAGTTCGTCGCCTTCCAACATCAACTTTTGTGGCATCGGCAGATTGTTTTCTTTGATCAAGTCTGGAATCTGTTCCGGTTTACGGATGGGAAATACATGTTCGCCGGTGATATTGTTGGGGCGTTTGATGAATAATAAAGCCGGTGAGTGGAGAGGTAAGTAGAGGTATCCGCTGACGATACGGCCGTAAGTATAGAGCAAATTTACATTACAAGTGATAAGTGCGGCTTCAATATTTTGCTGAGCCATAAGCACACGAATTTTATCGCGGCGCATCTTTAATTCGGGTTGTAACATTTTGTATTATTATTTGGTTTCGAGATGCAAAGTTAGGCGATTTTAGTTGAAAATGAAACCTTTTTATAAAAAGTAGCGTTACCCATGTCCTGTCTCAGGAGATGGATAACGCAAACCATAAATACAAATACAACTAAACAAAGTTTTTATGTTAGTGGACAAGTAATAATCAGATGATTCCTTGTCCCATCATTGCATGGGCTACTTTCATGAAACCTGCAATATTGGCACCTTTTACATAATTGATATATCCGTCGGGCTCTGTACCATACTTCACACATTGTGCATGAATGCCGTGCATGATAGAATGCAGTTTCTCGTCTACCTCGGCTGCACTCCAGCTCAAGTGCATTGCATTTTGTGACATTTCGAGTCCGGATGTTGCCACACCGCCTGCATTGACAGCTTTGCCGGGAGCGTACATTGTTTTGTGTTCGATAAAGAGATCGATAGCTTCGGGTGTACAACCCATATTGGAGATCTCTCCGACACAAAGAACGTTGTTGTCGATCAGGTTCTTGGCATCTTCGCCATTCAATTCGTTTTGAGTGGCGCAAGGAAGCGCTATGTCTGCTTTTACTTCCCATGGGCGTTTACCGGCTACGAATGTAGAACCCGGAAATTCATCTGCATACGGAGCCACAATATCGTTGCCCGAAGCACGCAACTCAAGCATATAATCGATCTTCTCTCCACTGATTCCATTCGGATCATAGATATATCCGTCCGGTCCGGAGATGGTAACTACTTTGGCTCCCAGTTCGGTAGCTTTGGTAGCAGCTCCCCAGGCAACGTTTCCGAATCCGGAGATAGCCACAGTTTTACCTTTTTATGTCGATACCCTTGGTCTGCAACATTTGGTTGACGAAATACAATCCGCCGAATCCGGTGGCTTCCGGGCGAATCAGTGAACCGCCAAATTCAAGTCCTTTACCCGTGAAAGTTCCTGTAAACTCACGGGTCAGTTTCTTGTACATGCCGAACATATAGCCGACTTCACGTCCTCCTACACCGATATCACCGGCAGGCACATCCATATCCGGCCCTAGATGACGCCACAATTCAAGCATGAATGCCTGACAAAAACGCATGATTTCCGCATCACTTTTTCCTCGTGGAGAGAAGTCGGAACCTCCTTTGCCACCGCCCATAGGTAAAGTTGTCAGTGCATTTTTGAAAGTCTGTTCGAATCCCAGGAATTTCAGGATCGAGAGGTTGACAGAAGCGTGGAAACGGATACCGCCTTTGTATGGGCCGATAGCGTTGTTGAACTGAACACGATATCCCAGATTGGTCTGAACTTCACCTTTATCATCCACCCATGTTACACGGAATGTGAAAATACGGTCGGGCTCTACCAGTCTTTCGATGATTTTGGCCTTTTCAAATTCTGGGTGTTGGTTGTAGATATCTTCGATAGAGAGTAATACTTCTTTTACAGCCTGAAGATATTCAGATTCACCGGGATGTTTTGCCTCAAGAGAGGACATGATTTTTTCGATGTTCATAATAGTATGTTTTAAAAAGGTTGATTCTGATAAAATGTAACTTGTTTCATATGCAAATATAAGAAAAGTTTTCTGATGTCATTCGGAATGGCGTATTATTTTGATTAAATAATGATAAAATGACAAAAATACCTATTCGGATATTTATGTCAGTATTTCATTTTCATCCCCAGGTTATACATGATAAATGCATAGATGTCTGCTTGCTCCTTTACTAACTTTGTTGTGGCTTTGTTGAAGCCATGTCCGGCCTTGTGGTCGATACGTACGAGAGTAGGAGAGATTTTAAGCCGAAAACGAGAAAGCAATCTGTGCATATATGGATAGTCAGCAATAAAGTGAATTGTTTTTTCTTGTTTTTCCCAATAAAAACAGCGACTTTTGTCTGTTGAATTTTAAAACTACGGGAAGCCCATGCTCAGCAAATTTAAATTAAACCAGCTCTACTTTAAAGATACCCAGTTTGCTAACCTGATGACAAGGCGAATTTTTAACGTCTTACTGATAGCTAATCCTTATGATGCTTTTATGCTGGAGGATGACGGGCGTATCGATGAAAAGATTTTCAATGAATATACCTCACTTTCTCTCCGTTATCCCCCCGTTTTTCACAAGTTTCCACCGAAGAAGAGGCGTTGAGGCAGCTTGAAAGTGTATCGTTCGATCTGGTGATTTGCATGCCGGGTACGGGAGATAACGATAGTTTTGATATCGGGCGTCATATTAAGGAGAAGTACGAACAGATACCGATTGTTATCCTGACACCGTTCAGTCATGGTATTACCAAACGGATTGCAAACGAAGATCTGAGTGCATTCGACTATGTGTTCTGTTGGTTGGGAAATACCGATTTGCTGGTGTCTATCATTAAGCTGATCGAAGACAAGATGAATCTGGAGCATGACGTAAAAGAGGTGGGCGTGCAGTTGATTCTGTTGGTGGAAGACAGTATCCGCTTCTATTCTTCCGTACTTCCCAATCTTTATAAATTTGTATTGAAGCAGAGTCAGGAGTTTTCTACCGAGGCCTTGAATGCCCATCAACGTACACTCCGTATGCGTGGTCGTCCCAAAATTGTATTGGCTCGTACTTACGAGGAAGCGATGGATATATATAATAAGTATACTAACAATATATTGGGAGTTATTACCGATGTCCGTTTTCCTCGTGTGGATAAGGGAGAGAAGGACGGTATGGCAGGTATCAAGTTGTGTGCCGAGGTAAGAAAGAAAGACCCGTTTGTTCCTTTAATCATCCAGTCGTCCGAGATGGAGAATGCGGCCTATGCGGCAAAATACGGGGCCACGTTTATCGATAAGAATTCCAAGAAGATGGATGTCGATCTTCGCCGGATTGTTTCCGATAATTTCGGTTTTGGTGACTTTGTGTTCCGTAATCCCGAAACGGGAGTCGAGATAGCCCGCGTACGGAATCTGAAAGAGTTGCAAAATATCCTTTTTGCCGTTCCTGCCGAATCTTTCCTTTATCATATCAGCCGTAACCATGTCTCACGTTGGTTGTATTCACGCGCCATGTTTCCGGTAGCCGAATTTCTTCGTCCCATCACCTGGCATAGTCTGCAGGATGTCGATGCACACCGCAAAATCATCTTTGAGGCCATCGTGAAATATCGAAAGATGAAAAACCAGGGAGTGGTAGCCGTATTCAAGCGCGACCGTTTCGACCGTTATTCAAACTTTGCCCGTATCGGAGACGGTTCGTTGGGAGGAAAAGGGCGCGGACTGGCGTTTATTGACAATATGGTGAAGCGCCATCCGGAATTTGAAGAATTTGAGAATGCCCGTGTAGCTATCCCGAAAACAGTAGTGCTCTGTACCGATGTATTCGACGAGTTTATGGATACGAATAATCTGTATCAGGTTGCCCTTTCCGATGCTGATGACGATACGATTCTGAGATATTTCCTGAAAGCAAAGTTACCCGACCGCTTGGTTGAGGACTTTTTTACTTTCTTCGATGTAGTGAAGTCCCCTATTGCCATCCGTTCTTCTTCTCTGCTTGAAGATTCCCATTATCAGCCTTTTGCAGGCATCTATAACACTTATATGATTCCTTATCTGGACGATAAATATGAGATGCTTCGCATGTTGTCCGATGCTATTAAGGGAGTATATGCATCAGTCTATTTTCGTGACAGTAAGGCATATATGCAAGCCACTTCGAATGTGATCGATCAGGAAAAGATGGCCGTTATCCTGCAACAGGTAGTCGGCAATCAGTATGGTGACCGTTATTATCCTTCCATGTCCGGTGTAGCCCGCTCTCTCAATTATTATCCCATTGGTGACGAAAAGGCTGAAGAAGGTACGGTAAATCTGGCTCTCGGTTTGGGCAAGTATATCGTAGATGGAGGCATGACTTTGCGTTTCTCGCCTGCCCATCCTTCGAAAGTGCTACAGACCAGTGAATTGGATATTGCCTTGAAAGAGACGCAGACCCGTTTTTATGCCCTCGACCTGAAGAATGCCGGTGATAACTTCTCGATTGACGATGGCTTCAATCTTTTGAAGTTACATGTGAAGGAAGCCGAAAAAGACGGTTCGTTGCGTTATATTGCCTCTACTTACGATCCTTACGATCAGGTGATTCGGGACGGTTTGTATCCCGGAGGTCGCAAAGTGATCACGTTTGCCAACATCCTGCAGCACGATGTATTTCCGTTGGCACGCATCCTGCGCTGGGTGCTTCGTTATGGTCAGCAGGAGATGCGCCGTCCGGTAGAGATCGAATTTGCCGTGACGCTCAATCACGACCGTGATAAGACCGGTACATTCTATCTGCTTCAGGTGCGTCCTATTGTGGACAGTAAAGATATGTTGGACGAGGATCTTACGACTATTCCTGACGAAGACGTGTTGCTTCGTTCCAACAACTCTTTGGGGCATGGCATTATGAACGAGATACACGATATTGTGTATGTCAAGACCGATCATTACAGTGCATCGAACAATCAGGCTATAGCTTGGGAAATAGAAAAAATCAACCGGCAATTTCTGAATGAAGGCAAGAACTATGTGCTTGTCGGTCCCGGACGTTGGGGAAGCAGCGATACTTGGTTGGGTATTCCGGTGAAGTGGCCACATATTTCTGCTGCCCGTGTGATAGTGGAAGCCGGTTTGACTAATTACCGCGTAGATCCGAGTCAAGGCACACACTTCTTCCAGAACCTGACTTCTTTTGGTGTGGGATATTTCACGATTAACGCGTTTATGAATGATGGAGTATACAATCAGGAATTCCTGAATACGCAACCTGCCGTATTTGAAACCGAATATCTCCGTCATGTACGCTTTGAAAGGCCGATTGTTGTGAAAATGGATGGCAAAAAGAAACTTGGAGTAGTCCTTATGCCCGATAAATAATTGAATAACGTTGTATAAAAAAAGTCCTGTTTTTCATAAGAAATGCAGGACTTTCTTGTTTTACCTCCTTTTTGTGGTCTGTTTTTATGATTAAACAACTTTTTGTGGCTCTTTTTTCAGATTTTGTAAGGAATCGCATGTTGTGCATTTATTATAATAAAGGAAAACTATAACTTTGCGTTCGGTTTTTACAACTTATGAGTAATAATTAGTAGTTATCATTATGAAAAGACTCTCTTTTATGGTTAGTATGGCGATGCTAATTTCATGTGTTGCCTCGTGTGATTCCGGCAGTGATGCTGTTTCATACGGTGTAGGAACATTGAGCCTCGGGCTCTCTGCCAATCCTTCTTTTTCCACGAAAACCCGTTCCGTCAACGAAGCGGAATATAAAAAAGCCGATAATTATCAAGTGACGGTCAAGGATGCCGACGGTGCCTCTTTATACAATGGTTTGTACAAAGACATGCCCTTGTCCATTGATCTGACTGCCGGTAAGGGGTATACCGTAAAAGCTTTCTATGGCGAGAATGTGAACGCAGGCTTCGACAAGCTATATGTGGAAGGTAGTCAGGAGTTCACGGTCAGTGAAGGCGAACAAAAGAATGTTATTTTGTACTGCAAACCGGCTAATGTCAAAGTATCGGTTATCTATACCGAAGATTTTCTGAAATATTATTCGGATTGTACCGTATCCCTCTCTACTTCACACCTGACTGCTCCTTTTGAAGTGAATATGAAAAAGATTCCGGTAAGGATGCTTATCTGAAAGCAAATGCCGATGGCGAGAAGGTATCGATCACTGTAGGAGGTTTCAGAGATAAAGAAGGCAATGAGGTGGTGATGGAAGCTTTGGTTGCCGAGAAAAAAGTGGCTCCCAAAACACACCTTACTATTACAGTCGATCCGGAAGTTATTACTATTTCCACGGGTACGGCGTCGTTGGACGTAACAGTGGATACCGGTACAGAAGATAAGGATGTGAATATCGAGATTCCGGAAGAGTATTGGCCGGGTAATGCAAGTAAGTAAATATAAAAAGATTGGTATATATGAATGCGATAAAAAACATATATGCGGTGCTGGCATTGATAGCACTTTGTTTGAGTTCCTGCGAGATGAAGAATGAATTGGAAGGCAAATATAATTTGAAGAATGACGAGGGGCTTCTGACATTGGATCTGGTGAACAAGACTCAGGCTACGCCTACTACAAAGGCTGAAAGTACATCACTTACTGATGAACTGGATGTGAATACCTATAAGGTGGAGATTGTTGATAATGCCACTGAAGCCGTGGTCCGTTCATTTGCCAGCTATGCAAAGTTGAAAGAAGCTTTGCCGTTGGTCGTTCCGGTAGGAAACTATAAGATTGTGGCTAAAAGCGGTGTTTTGCAAGATGCTTCGCGTACTCCCTATTTTGAAGGAAGTTCTTCTATCGAAGTGAAGCAAGGAATGGAGTCTAAGGCAGAAGTTCTTTGTAAATCGGCAACTGTGAAGGTTAGTTTGAATATATCAGAAGAGTTTCTCAATATGTTTGCCGATGATTACGTGTTCACCGTTTCAAACGGAATCGGCGGAGTCATTTATGTAAAGAAGGAAGATTTAAGTTCGATTTATCTCAGCATTCCTGACGGCTCTACTTCGATCAAAATTGTAGCGAAAGTAACGGAGAAGGACAGTGGTAGAGACATTGAGACTGTTTATACAGTGACGAAGCCCGATGCAGAAGGTCTGCAAGGCGGTGATTCTTTTAATGTCACGGTGAAACCGGTAGAAGAAGGTGAAGATCCGAACAATCCCGACGTAACTCCTTCTGATCCGAAGTTGGGGATACAGTTGGATATTGACTTGACCATGGATGAAACTGGCATTACAGTGAAAGTACCGACTGAACTGATTGAAGAATCGAAACCGGACGAACCGGATCAACCAACAGATCCCGATCAGCCGACAGTAGACGGACCGGAGATTATCGGGGCGGATGAAGTGGTAGAAGTGGATACCAATAATCCTCCAACAGTTCAGGTTACAATGAAAGCTCCGGCTGGAATTCAGAATTTACTTGTGACGATAACTTCAGATTCCAACGAGTTTATAGGTTTAATTTCTCAAATGGGGTTGGGCGAAACGTTCGACTTAGCTAATCCCGGTGATTTGGAGGATAAACTTGGAGGTAGTTTAGAAGACGGATCCGGTATAGGCCTGATTGACCCGAATGATCCGATTAAAGATAAAAAAGAGTTTATCTTTGATGTATCCGGTTTTATGCCTATGTTATCGCCGTTTGGGCTTCAGCAACACTATTTTACTATTAAACTGATTGATAATAATGGTAAGGAGTTAGCCAAGAAATTGACAGTAAAAGTGGTGAAAAACTAATTTGAATTTTCAATGAAAAGATATATATATTTGTTCGTCTCTGTCTTTACTCTTGTGATGGCATCATGCCAACAAGAGGAGACTTCCAATGGTAAGACCGGATTTCTCCAGTTTTCCGTGGAGAAGAATACAAGTACGATTTTAGTTCCGGCAACAAGAGCAGAAGAGTTGCCGATTGCCTTGCAGGTAGTTGACAGAGCCGGGACCGTTGTAAAGGAGACTGATGATTGGCATAACTGGACATCTACTCCTCTTGAATTGCCATTAGGTTCCTATACCATTAATGCTTTCTCAAAAGGGGTTGATGTAGGGACAGCCGGATTTGACGAGCCTTATTACTGGGGGCAAAGTGAAGTAACGGTTGTTCCGAAAGTAAATCAGAGTGTTAACATAGAGTGCCGTTTGGCCAATGTGAAAGTGACAGTCAATTACAGTGCTGATGTGAAGAAGTATTTTTCGAAACTGAACTGTTCTGTGGGTAATTCTTCCGGTAAGCTGGTTTTTGGTAAGGACGAGACACGCTCCGGGTATTTTGCGGTGGATAAGTTGAATATTTCGTTGGCATTGACAAATACGGATGGGCGTTCTTTTGTTTTTGAATCCGAACCGATTACAGATGTAAAAGAACGTCAGCACTATCGTATTAACTATACTATGAAGGCCAATGGTGCTATTGGTGGGGTATCAGTCACCTTAGATCCTTCTACCAAAGAGTATAATGTGAATATAGCCATTCCTAAAGAAAGTAATCCGAGTGTAAATGTCTGGTCTGATTTTGCAGACGTAACTCTTCCTCTTCCTGACGGCGTCGTTACCAAAGAGTGTAAGTATCGCATTTCCGGAACGGAAGATTGGAATACGGTGTCCAATGTTGAACAGGCCGATGGAAAGCTTGTTGCAACCATAACCGGTCTGATTCCCGGTACGGAGTATGATTTCTGTTTTGCAATAAATGGAGTAAACGGAAAAATAACGACTGCGACCACCGAACTCCAGAAACAACTGGAAAATGGAAGTTTTGATGAATGGAATCAGAATGGAAAAACTTGGTTCCCGGGAACTGCGGCTGAGGCTTCTGCAAAGAATTCGTATTGGGATACCGGTAATGTGGGAGCAGCTACCATGAGTAAAAATCCAAGTATCGGAGAAAGTAACGATGTACATACCGTAGGTGGTAAATCGGCCAAATTGTCTTCGCAATTTGTGGGAATGTTTGGTATCGGAAAATTTGCTGCCGGTAACATCTATATCGGGCGTTATATGGAAACGTATACAAGCCCGATGGGAGCACGTATACGTTTCGGCCGTGAGTTTACGTCACGTCCTACGCAGCTGAAGGGATGGTACAAATACACTCGTGGAACCAGTATAGATCGTGGAGATCATAATGTGGAGGAATTGAAAAACTCGGGTGGTGATAAATGTGCTATCTATATTGCCTTGACTGACAATGAAGGTTTGGTTGATGATAATGGAGTGAAGACGGCTTATGAAGTCAACAATAACAAAGAAGGCAGTCCTACGCGTTATACGGTTGATCTTTCTGAAGCCAATAAAGATGTTATAGCTTACGGTTCCATTACCGATGAAGAGTCTAAAGGTTCTTTCGATGAAAGCGGAAATGTAGTCTGGAAGCAGTTTACGATTGATTTGAAATACCGTGATTTGACCCGTAAACCCAAATATATTATCGTCGTTGCTTCTGCAAGTAAATATGGTGACTTCTTTACCGGCAGTGAAAGCAGTGTCATGTTGATTGATGATTTTGAATTGGTGTACGGTACACCTGTTACCGCCAACTAATCCATAGCGAATGAAAAAAATAATCATATTTCTACTTCTTCTTTGTCCGGTACTGGTCCAGGCAAAGAAGAAGTTTGACCGTGGAATCGTGAAGAGTGTGTTTGTCCCGAAAGGGCAATGGTTTATGGGTTCTACAGTTTCGTATTCGGAGCAGAGTGCTGATCAATATCAGTTTTTGGTATTGGCAAACATCGATGCCAAAGGTTATACATTCCGTTTGAGCCCTTTCGGAGGATACTTTTTTGCTGATAATATGGCAGCGGGAGGCAGGTTCACCTACTCCCGTACCTACTTCAATATAGGAAACGTAGACATTAATCTGGGCGATGATCTTTCGTTCCACATCAAAGACGATATGTATCTGGAGCATAACTACTCCGCATCCGGATTTCTGCGTACCTATATGGGGCTGGGCAGCAGTAAAGTGTTCGGCTTCTTCAATGAAGTGCGTCTGACTTATGCTTACGGGCAGGGGAAACATTCCAATGGTACGGGTAATGACTTGACGGGATACTATCAGCGTTCTCACACGTTTGAGATCGGTGCGGCTCCCGGATTGGCAGCATTCGTATCCGATTTTGCTTCGGTAGAAGTTTCGGTAGGAGTGATGGGATTCAGTTATAAATGGGTCGATCAGATACACAATCAGGTAAACAAGGCGTCCCGTCATAGTGCAAGTGGTAATTTTAAGATAGACTTATTCTCGACTAATCTCGGAATGACGATGTATTTCTAACTTAAGCAGTGTTTTGAGAAATGAAGAGTTTACAAATTTATCTATTCCTGTTTCTGTCGGTCTTTGCTCTGGGTGCTTGCATACAGAATGACATTCCTTACCCTTACATCAAAGGCGAAATTACAGCTTTCGAAGTAGAAGGGCAGACCGGTGATGCCGAGATAAACAAGAACAGCCGCACCATCGTAGTGGAAGTGGGTGATGAAGTCGATATAGAAGAATTGCGTATTACCAGGTTCGTTGTGAACGAAGAGGCCACTTACAGCGTAGACGAACAATACTGCGTCAGCCCCAATAAATTTCCTTCGGCCGGCTTTTCTGCTTTAGCCGACTTGCCGGCAGGAGCAGATACACGGGTCGATTTCAGTAAGACCGTTCCTGTTCTGTTGCGTACTTATCAGGATTATCAGTGGATGATAACCGTTAAGCAGACAATCGAGAGAGTAGTCGAAGTCGAGAACCAGGCCTTGCCTGCCATCATCGATGATAAGAATCACACGGTATTGGTGTATGTCTCGCAGAAACAGGATTTGTCTGCTGTCAAGATAACAAAGATGATTCTGGGAGGCAGTAAGGCTACCATCACTCCCGATCCGTCCACTGTAACCAATTTCAGGAGACCGCAAGAGTTTGTTGTCAACCGTTTCGATAAAGAAGAGTTATGGACGGTCGATGTGGTACGTACCACATCGACAGGTACCACGGGAAGTGCCGATGTGTGGGCTACAAGAGCCACATTGAACGGGGGTATGAAGCAAGGAACCACTCCCCGTGTGGAATACAGGAAGAAGTCGGAAGATACCTGGACCGTTGTACCCGAAACAGATGTGAAACTGGAAAGTGGTACAACTTTCAGTACGACACTGACCGGATTGCAAGATGGTACCGATTACGTTTGGCGGGTAGTGGTCGAGGAAGTTCCTAGTACGGAATCCGGATTTACTACCGAAAAGATACAGGAAATACCTAACTTAAACTTCGATACCTGGTCGCAGAATCCCACAGGAACCTTTAAGAAGAGTTGGTATCCTAATGCCGATGGCTCAAATTCTTTCTGGGCAACCGGAAATGATGGAGTGACCTCTTCACTGGCGGGCAGCCGTGATTCGAGTACCCGCCCGGAAGAAAAGAGCGTTGTGAACGGAAAGGCGGCTTATATGGTCACTTTAGGTAGTGTGCCGCTGGTAGGGGTGGCTGCCGGCAATCTGTTTATCGGTGATTATAAAACGAATGCCCAAAGTCCCAAGGATAGCCCCAAGTTTGGACGTTCGTTTACGGGGGCACGTCCCACCGGATTGAAGGGGTGGTATAAATATACTTCTAAACCGGTGGATTATGTCGGTAATCCGGATAATCTGAAAAATGATGAATGCCATATCTATCTCCGTCTGTGGGACGATAAAGACAACGAGATCGGCTACGGAGAGTTTATCGGAAAAGAGACGGTGACCCAATATACTCAGTTCCGGTTCGATGTGACTTATACCAATAAAACGGCGAAGCCTGCCAAGATAACGATTGTTGCCACTTCGAGCCATTATGGCGGTGACTTTACCGGGATGAAGGTGACCGGTTCGGTGGGTGTAGGCAGTGAACTGTGGGTCGATGAATTTGAATTATTGTATGAATAAGAAAGAGAGCTATGCATAAATCTGTTTTATCTTTAGTGTGTTGTTTGTTCTTTTTCCTGTCGTGTCAGGAAGAAATAGAAACGATGCCTAACGGCAGTTTGAATATCGTATTGACGGATGAAGCGGCGGTTACCCGGACTTTGCCGGAGGCTTTGTCAGATGAATTGCGGCAACAGTTCACGATTGAGTTGCTGCGTGACAGAGAAGGGACAATCGTGCCCGAATACAAAGGTGCATTGAGAGATTTCGGAGATCAAAGGGTATTCAAGGTAGGCAGTTATCAACTGAAGGCTTATCTTGGAGAGAATCCGTCACTGGCATTGGATGCACCCTATTATTATGGAGAAGTTCAAGACATTGCCATCGAGAAGGGTAAAGCAACGACGGTTACTGTCGGCTGTAAGGTAGCCAATGCGCTGGCTACTTTTGAGATTGTGAATCAAGAGGTCTTTGATAAACGTCTGAAAGATTATTATGTGGAAGTCAGCGCAGGGGAGGAGTCGGTTACTTGGAAACCGGGAGACGCCACACATCCCTACTTTAAAGCCGGAGGCCGGGTGACAATGGCATTGATCGGTACTTCTGTAGAGACAGGGCAGGAGGGAAGTTATGCTTTGAATCCGATCGAGACAGTGAAAGCGGGTGTTAAGTATAATTATAAGCTCTCCATGAAGGCTTCCAATGTAAGTCTAGAGGTCACTACGGAAACTCAACAGGAACCTATTACTATCAACGAAACCGTACCCGACAGCTGGTTGCCGAAGGCTAAGGTATTTAGTGAGGATTTCGATGAAAATCATGTGTTGACTTATACCGAGACGGCAGATGCTTTGTCGAGAGCCGGCATTGCGTATACAGCTTTGCGTCCGGTTCAGGATGTGGAGTTTGCCTTTAACTTTGCGGATAAGCATTTGGAACATCTGAATAAGACGTATCTGCTGTCGGAACTTTCCGAAGAAGATCGGCGGGCTTTGGCTGCTGTGAATATTGTCTTGCCCGATCTGACTGCAGGAAGTACTGAGGGAGTTATCGACTTTGCCGGAGTAACTTCCGGCATGCTGACTCACGATGGAGGACAGGATACGGATAATATAATAGCCGTTCGGGTAAAAGCAAATGACCGTTGGAGTGATGCCGGTATGTATACTATCCGGACTGTGAAACCAGTCTTTAAAGTGGGTTATTATCCGGGCAATGTTTGGACGAAAGAGTTTACTTTGAACACACTCACTGCCGATAGCGTGAAAACCGGCAATTTAGATAAGTTTACCGATATTGCTTACGAATTTAGTGCCGATGGTAATAGTTGGGAGGCGATGCCCGGAGATTTGCGAAAGGCAGGGCTGAGTCCGGGAACCTCTTATTATGTGAGAGCGAAGTATAGGGGAGAAGTGCCGGGAGAGAAAGTGGAGGTGAAAACGTATGAGGCGCTATCCATACCCAATTCTGATTTTAATGCTGGATATGATGTTACATATCCCAAGAGTGAGAATCCATTATACACATTTAAAGGCGATTGGATTGGTACGCGAAATCCTTTGACCTGTCATACTGATGGAGCTAACGCATTCTATGTATCTAAATCAAGTACGCTTCCGGTAGTTGATGGTGAGCGTAATGTTGCTCATATGATGACATTAGGGTGGGGAGCAGGAAACACTTGTTCTTTCGGTAATAAAGATTATTGGCTTGGAAATAGTGTTATTAATCATATCAGTGCGGGTATCGTTTGCGTAGGAGATTATGAGGCTGCTGGAGATGTAGTTAATGGTAAAGCGGCTTATATTCGTCCAACGTCTATGAGTTTTGTGTACAAAGCTGCCCCATATAAAGATGATGAGTATTTGATTGAAGCCTATTTGGAAAATATTACAGGAGAAGTAGAAACCATAATTGGCAAAGCTTATTTGAAATCCGGTACTGCATATTCATCCTATCAAACTCAAACCTTGAATTTTGAGTATAATAATGAACATAGAAACTTACCGATCTCTCATGTGAAGATTATATTTAAGGCCGGTACTAAAGAAGATCGTGATCACTTGGAAGATAAGTTTAGGGATGCAAAAGTTCCATATGGTGATGCTTATATCATAGGTTCACAGTTCTGGCTCGATTCATTCACTTTACATTACGACAAATAAATATGAAAACCTATATATACCTCTTTCTCCTCTTGCTTGCTACGGCTTCCTGTAGCGAGCAAACTGCTCCCGATCATTCCGTCGGTTATCTCCGTGTAGAAAATATCATCCTCAGTTGTGATACCGAAACGCTGCCCATTACTCGTGCCGTCGATGCCGGACTTAAGCTTGAGATCTGGCAAGGTTCTGAGTGTGTACGTAGTTATGATCCGGGAGCAGCGGAACTTTCCAAAAGGATCGTTCTTCCGGTTGGTGAATATACCCTGAAGGCCTTTACTCCCGATCAGACCGAGGCGCCGGACAATGAATCGGGTACACCCATCTACAGCGTCGACTATCCTTTCGCTATTGTATCGGAGGATGTTACTCTGATTTCGGTGAAAGCGCCCCAAATTAATATCGGGGTTGGCGTTGAGTATTCGGATGAATTTATGGCAAACTTTACAGACTTCTCCGTTACCGTAAGTAGTCCTACAGGACGTCAGGCAAGCCTGGCAGGTAATGTGACAGACCTTTTATATTTTAATGTCCCGACCGGTGGAACCCATTTAAGTTATACGCTTACCGCCACCAATGCCGATGGAGAAACAATGACTTCCGAAGCGCGTTCCATCCTTCAGGAATCGGGAGCGGAACTTACTTCCGGAAATTATAAAGTCCGGATCGGCCTGGTTCAGTAAGGAAGGTCGATGAAAAGCAGTCCGGCTACTCCTAAACTTCCTTAAACCTCCAAACTTTCTTCTTCCGGATTTGTCATATTGCCAATCTTTAAAACGTAGAAAGTATGAATAGAGACAGGCAATTGAAGAAGGACATGGAGAGCCGGGAAGTGCAGATCCATGAAGAATATGAAAAGAACAGGCATCTGATGTCTGAGGACAAAGTAAAGGAACATCAAAAAAAGAATAGGGGCATTAAGACCACTACCCAAAAATGACTCTTTGCGTGCAAACGGTTAATGGTTTAGCGATAAACAGTTAATAGTTTGCACGCAAAGTTTTATTATAGGGTAGGAGCTTTCTGGAGTGTATTATATCTGCGATTGATTCATATTTACCTTCGTTGCCGGTCTTCGATCAAACGACGATTGTGCGGCTGCCCGATCTTATTTTATTAACTTTTGTGAGAAAACGGGTTAATAATGTATTTTTGTAGTATATTTGAATGTAAATATCAATAGGGGTTTATTTATGAATGAAACAGTTAATCTTACTGTATATCAGTTTGGACCTATATCCGAGGCGGATGTCGTGTTCGACAAATATACGGTTTTGATAGGAAAACAGGGATCGGGAAAAAGTACCATTGCCAAATTATACTCCATGTTTACGTGGTTGGAGAAGGGGCTGGCACGCCGTATCACCAGTGAAAAATACATTACCCAATATTCACGATTCCAGAAAATATATTGTGCCTATCACCGTTTGGAATCATACTTTAAGAGAGAAACGGTTATCCGTTTTTATGGATTACATTATAACTTCTTCTATGAAAATGAAAAGTTTCATGTTGAAGCCAAAGGACTTCCGGAGTCTTATAAGGTAGCGAAGGTAATGTATGTTCCAGCTGAACGAAATTTTTTGAGTACAGCCGATGATACGGATGGATTGAAAAGTCTGCCGGAATCTTTAGAAACCCTGCTTGAAGAGTTTGATAAGGCTAAGGAGGCATTCAAAACCGGATATCGGCTTCCATTCAATGACACTGATTTTGAATATGACGCACTCAATAAGATATCGTGGATTAAAGGCAGCGATTACAAGATTCGTTTGTCGGCAGCTTCCAGTGGTTATCAGTCTGTTTTACCTCTTTCTTTAATTACCAGATTCCTATCCGACCTAGTGCTGGACAATGCCAATAAAGAGGACTTGAGCATTAAAGAGAAGAAGCAGATTGAAAAGGAAGTGAATAAAGTTATGAATGATAAATCACTTACGGATGGGGTAAAGTTCGCTATGTTGCGCAATATCTCATCCCGGTTCAAATATTCCTGCTTTGTGAACATTGTTGAAGAGATGGAACTGAATCTCTATCCGGAGTCACAGCGAAGTGTACTTTTCGATTTATTAAGTTATGCCAATAAGATAGAGTTGAACCGCCTTGTGCTTACTACGCATAGTCCTTATGTCATCAATTATCTCACTTTAGCCGCAAAAGCTTTTTTGTTGACTCAAAAAGTATCTGCAAATGAAACTTTGCAAGAGAGAGTAAAAGAGGTAGTTCCTGCGGACAGTGCGATAGATCCGGCGCGACTCCGGATTTACGAACTGAAAGACGGAGGAGTATTTAGGTTAAGTACTTACGAGGGCTTGCCTTCTGACGAGAACTTTTTGAATATCCAATTGGGAGTGACTAATGAATTGTTCGATCAGTTACTTGAAATAGAACAAGAGTTTGATTATAAAAACTAAGTGACTATGTCCATTGATTTTTTTATAGCAAAGTGTCAGACAGAGAACATCGTTGATAAGGAATTTGGCATTTGCGATGATGAAGACGAAGAAAAAAAGACCCCTGCTTATGTAGATAGGAATCAACCGGATAAATGGGGTGCTGTGGTAAAGAACCAAACGAATCAATCTATCAACTTTACAGCAGTCGATAATTGCGTAGAGATGAATCGAAGTGACGGAACAATGGACTTTCGTTGTGATGCCATGTTAACCAATGATGACAATATTGTTTTCGTTGAACTGAAAGTACAAGCAGCCGATTGGATCTTTCATGCGGTGGACGAACAATTACAAACTACCATTGATCATTTCAAGGCTAACCACGATTTATCGAGATATAAATATAAGCGTGCATTTGTATGTAATAAAAGGCATCCTAACTTTAGGGTCAGCTATAAGGACAAAATGACATCATTTTATCAGAAAAACGGTATTCGTTTGAATCTGGTTAGAGAAATTATTTTTAAGTAAGAGACGTATACACTATTACTGAAAAGATATAAATCTGATGATGTAGAAGGGGAATATCAAAATTATATCGTTTCTGCTGTAATACAGATAAAAAGCAATAAAATTCTTCTTTTTACAGACTCGTACTTTTCTTTCTCCGGATCAACTAGGACGGTAGAAGTGAGAAATGGCTGGTTTCTTTGGCGAAGAACCGCTCTTTTGAGTCGGTAGAGCCTTGCTTTTCCGGAAAACAAGTAAGCATTTACCTCAAAACAAGTAAGCATTTGCCTTGAAAGACGGTTACATTTTCCTAATTTGCTTACTTCTTTTTTAAATATCTCCTAATGTTTTGGCAGATTACATATATTGTTATGCAAATCGGGCGATAAGAGCACGGATTTTCTTCCCGTTGCTCGCAGGAAAGTATCCTGTCCGAAGTGTGTAAAGGAATGGTGTTTTACTCTAACAAGGAGATTACGGCGGATAATACTCCTTTATTGTTTCTATTTGATAAGGAAGTAGTTGAACGACCTGTTAAAACGATAATCGGGGAATCGTCTGTGAACCGTTTTTCCGAACTTCATCAGAGACGTGTCTGAAAGAACAGGATATAGAGCCATTGGATTATCATTTTGACATTTTGGCACTTTGACATCTGCTCTCAAACACTTCTCCAAATCTATCGATCTTTCGTTTGGCAATGCCCAATCTTGTTGCTAAAGTCACCGTTCCGTAACCGGGTCATCACCTTTTTATCATCAGGAATAGTTGATTGTTATCAAATAGAGATGTTATTGATAATATTTTTAACTTCATGTTTTAAAGAATTTGGCGTTATTATTGTAGCAACATCTGCGAAAGACAAATACCAATGTGCAAATTTACTGATTGAAAAAGTAATAAAACGGTACTCAATCATATTGTCTATTTCTTTTTCGGATGTCAATCCGTAGTAATATTTATCATCATTTATCATGGATGTTTTATCTTTTTCTATTCTTATGACAACTTCATATAACTTTTCTTTGTCGTAAAACTCATCCAAGAACTTTTTAAAAGGTGGATGTTCTCGTGATTGAAATTCATTAAGAATGTGTATTTCTTGAATTCTATCTATACGAAATGTAAGATAGGCTTCTTTTTGAAGACAAAACCCTATCAGATACCAGTTAGTTCTCGAAAAGAAAATGCCAATAGGTTCAACCTTTCGTTTTGAAACACTTAATGTAGTACCTGTAAAATAAGACATTTCAACAATTCTCTTTTGATATATACTTTGCAATATTAGTAAAAGAATGTCTGGCCTATACGCAGATGATTTATAAGTATTTAAGACAGACAGGCATTCTTCCATTGTTTCCAACATCTTTTATCTACAAAGCGCATGACAGACTTTATCTTTTCTATGCCCGACTTGTAATGTTCATTACTGTTTGAATCAGTTAGTTCATGTACTAATTTCTCTGCAATTAAAAAGGACAAGGCTTCTTTTTGAGTAAACATTAGCGGGGGCAATTTGAATCCTTCTGCCAGTGAATAACCAATACCGGGATTTCCAATAATCGGAATTCCTGCCTCTTCCAATGTTCTTATATCCCGGTATACAGTACGAATACTTATTTCAAAACGCTCTGAAATCTGTTGTGCTTTCACTAACGAATGCGATTGCAATTGAATCAATATAGCAGAAATACGGTCTATCCTATTCATCTTGCATCTTTAATTTGGATATTTGAGTCTTCAATAAAAATTGCTTGTTTATTACTTATTGGGATAAGCTGCAACTTTTCATTATATAGCTGAATTACTTTTTTCACCTTTTTTTTCTTGAATGGGAAATTACCATAATGGGGAATTGTATAAAAATCAACCAAACCTAAAGAAGAATAGTCCTCCAATTCAGGAGCTTTTTCTATTGGGTCAAAGTTTACATTCTTCATATACTCTGTATCGGGAGATGCTATTATTGCTCCAGCAGACTCCCCAATATACAGTTTTCCCGATTTAACTTGTTCGGATATGATTTTATCAACACCTTTTCTTTTTAACTCTTGCAGAAGGAAGAATGTATTTCCACCTGTTATATAGATATAATCACATTTGTGTAATATAGAAGATATTTCTTCATTGGAAAATTGGGTAATCTCAACTTCTTCAACAATCATTCCTACTTTTTCAAGAGCTTTTTTCCCTGTTTTTACATAGAATCGTATTGATTCTGTAAGGCTTGCAGTTGGTATAAAAGCTATAATTTTTCCTTTTAAATCCTCATTAGCAAAATCAATAAGCAGATTGGCTACATCGGCAAAAGATGAGCATAAAAATAATCTTTTCATATTCATATTTAGTTATATTAAATTTATTATTGTCGGGTATTTGGTATTAGCAACCTAAAATCATCCAAAATCAACGTTGAATGCTTAATGGTGCAAAAATAACAACTTCTATGACAACCCTATGTCAGTAAGTCTAATATATCCAGATAACCATGTCCGGTATTGTAGTCGTCCTTGCAGATTAGAGCAAGTTATACTTTTATTGCTGGTTAGAAATTTTATGTTTTTAATAAAGCGCAGAAACATATTACCACTTCATATTAAAGGCCTGGGGATCTTCTTTCCTTACTAAAAAATGGTTTTGACAGGTTCAAGCTGAATCTGTCATATGTATACAATGTCATGTGGAATATACCCGGATCGAAGATTTGTCCGGAGAGACGGGTGAGGGATGCCCGCCCCGATGGAACTTGCACATAATAAGTAGGGTGTAGCCATCCGGGACGGATAGCTACACCCTAACCCCGATATGGCTACACCCTAAGCATCGGATGGCTACACCCATTTATATGGAGAGATATGTTTGCGGAATTACTTTCCGTTGTTATTTTGCTGTTCCAGGCCTTGAATCCGTTTTTCAAGCGCGGCATATTTTTCATCTTTCTCTTCGAGAAGACGCTCGTAGAGTTCGGTGATTTTATCAATCGGATTAAAGCTGTTGGTTGTGGCATCTTGTCCTTTATAACCCGTAATGGGCACTGAGCTGTCTTTATTGTCATGCACATTATTTGTGATATTCTCAAATACTACAGAAGGTGCATCCTCTTCCAGCGTTTTCAGATATTCTACCGGCACATTCAGTGCCCTTGCGAATCTATTTAGCATTTCATCCTCAATCACCCGCATCTTCTCGTATTTGGATACATTCGGTTGTGTCATGTTTACGAGTGCTGCCAATGCGTCCTGCTTGATGTTTTTCTCGATCCGGGTGCGCCTTATGTTATGTCCGTGATGGACATTTACATTCTGTATTTCTTCTTCTGTTTCCATGTTCTTTTTGCTTTTTGAACAACGATTTCCGTTAAAATGTTCCGTTCGAAGCAAATATACGAAAAAATGGAATAAGATGAATAAAATGAATATTACTTTGCTTAAAAATAGAATATAAGGAATACGTATATGCTTGCAGAATCAACTGTTTTACGCTTATTTTACAGCTATTGAAATAACAACAATACTATTACACACTATGATCGGACTACTGACAACTAAAGAACTTGATTTCCTCACCAAACTGGCTGAACTTTTAAAAGAATACAGTGCCATAATATCTTACGGTCATTGTAGCGAACTGCGTATTCTTGTTTGTGCTGGTGACAGCGAAGATGTGGAAAAATATCCCATTATATTTGAGGACAGCTTTGATGAAAATGAGATTTATGATCTGTTGCGCAAAAACAGAAAACGGATCGAGGAGATTATCGAACGTGAGGTAGCTGAGGCTGTTCCCGAAGGAGAACTATCTCAGCCGGACGATCAGGCCGGATCAATGGCAGACCATTTTCACTAAAGATAGTAAGGAATATGAAATGCGTTCAGAGGCATAACATGGAGAAGGGTACTGCTTCACCTGTTTGTATATTAATGTGTTGTCACATGGTTTTAAGGAAGGGGCGGGACTTATGAAATAACAGTCCCGCCCCTTCACGGCGTGAATAAAAAGTAATGAAATCTTGCTTTACCGGAAAGCTGTGACTTCATTTACATCAACGGAAAATCTGCCATTGAAGGCCATCATATTCTCGAAACGCACTTTAGTACATTCCACCGGTTTTTTAAAGCTTATATAAGCAATTCCATCCATACTCTTGCGGTCGAATACTCCATGGTTCACCCAATTCCCATCCGGTGCTTCAACCATCACTCTACAGGATTTGAGCATATACGAGCCGCTTGGAGAGGTGTTGGTGTCCAGCCTGAACCCTTTGAGCGATTGTTTTTCCGGTAGAATTATCGTCAGATAATTGTTCGCGTTGGAGGTATACCAGTTGTTGGCTGTGAAGTTGCCATCGTTTAACGAACCTAATTTATCCGGGCGTATGTCCGATTTAAAACTGATTTCTTTGTTGAATCCTTTTCCTTCGATCTTTTTATTGCTTGAATCGATATTGTCCAGGCGTATAGAAAGATTTAGTTTCACAAAGTATGACGAGCGGGTTCGGGCGATGGCCAAATGTTCATGCGATCCTTCCATCGTCAGCTTTATGGCCATCACATAACCCGATAGGTTGTTTAACTTCTCAACATCCTTGAGGGTCAGTTTCACCGTTGTTTCCAGTTCGCCGGCTTTCAGCACACCGCCTTCAAAGGTGCAGTTTTCGCTCGGAAAAAGAGGTATTCCCTCCGCCATCTCTGGAAAATCGGTTACCAGTTTGTCTTCTTTCATAAGATTGACTTTGATATCTTCTTTGTAAGGCTTCGTCACTTTTACTTTGAACGAAAGTTCGTTCTTTCCCACCAGTGTGGTATTTACCAGGTCGTTGATTGCCTCCAACTGTGTATAAGGATTGCCGTAATATCCCAGGTACACCAGATCTGTGAACGGATCGATGCCGAGTTGCTCACGGATATCTTCTTCGATATACTTATTGTCCATTTGCCAACTTGTATCCTGATCTACGATCTGTATTTCGTCTTTACTGCACGATGCTGACAAAATGAGTAATAGAACCCATAAAATGCTTTGGGCGGATTTTATTTTTCTTTTCATTTTGAATTCCTTTTATTCTTGATTTACAATTACTAATTCATCTGCCGGGAATTTAACGTTTTCCACATATTCAATGCGGGCTTTCGTGGTTACATTCTCCGTACCGGCGGGGGCTTTCAGGTCTTTGGTCTCCATCTCTTTGCTCAGTGGCAGATACGAAATGAGATGCGGGGTTGCAGGGTCCATCGGGAGGTATAAGTAATCGTTGATTTCCGACTCTGTCAGCGCCTTGTCCCATAAACGTATCTCGCGAAGATAGTCGTTACGGTAACCGGAGTTTCCGACTACGATCATGCTGTTCTCGCCAAAGGTGATGGCACTGTTCTCAAATACCTTCTGGACTTTTCCGTTGACATAGACTGTCGTTTTCTTATCCTTGTGCACATAGGTGATATGCAGCCATTTACCCGCTTGCAGGGGCATTTGAGTCCATGTGTCGTCCCCGTCGCGTCCGTTTTTCACTTGTATGCCGGCAGTAGATGAAATGCGGGTATAGAATTCTCCTCCTGTTCCGTTGCTTAGATAGGCTGTGGTCAGGTTGCTTCGGGTCAGGCTGGAATAGATGGCGCTCATTTGAATGGTCCATTCGGCCTTTGTGTGCATTCCGACAGGTTTTATCCGGATGCCTTCTCCACCGCTGACTTTGGCTACCGACGAAAGGATGGAACGATTCAGGAGCAAGATCGCGCTGCGTTGTGAGGGAATCAGCGAATAGTTGGAAGCACCCGTGATGCTCAGGGGAATTGCATATTTCTTATTGGCGGGGAAATCCTTGGAATTCAGTTGTCCCACTTTCACCATTATTTTTGCTGAAAAGTCACCGGCGGGTACCCGTATGCCTTCGGAGGCGGATAGCTCGTTTCCCTCTGCATCTGCCAGTTTAAAAGCGGAGGGGGAAGGGGTTCATACGAGGCCCCGTTGTCCTTGTTGTATTTATCCAAGGCCTCTTTGTCATAACCCACTTGTATAGTCACCGGGCTTTGGCTGATATTGGCCAGCCGGGGTGTCAGATAGGTTATTCCGCCATCGGGCTCTAAAGTGAAGTTGACGATGCCTTTATTATCGGGTGTTTCCATGTATACTGCGTTTTCCGAGCCTGAACCTTCTCCGTCGGCATAGTCACAGGCGGAAAAGAGCGGGCAAAGTATGCCGATCGCAATAAACAGATATTTGTAAGATACGTTACATTTCATGTTTCAAACTGTTTTTAGGTTAATTATTTTACGGGAGGATTCATGATAGAGATGGCCTTTCTGATGTTAACATAGGCTTCGTCTTCAAATGCGTCTTCATTAATATGAAAGACCCGATTCCTCCCACATTGCCTTGTTTGGAAGCCACGTAACCGGCGTATGTACCCGGGAATCTGCTTCGTGCACCGGGCTTGTTCTGAAAGCTTTCCGTAAATACGAGCTGTTCGGGTTTGATATTCAACCGGTTTTGGATATCATTGGTCCATCTCTCAAAACTGGAAGCCGATCCGTTGTAAGATTGAACGACAAAACGGTCGAAATACTGTGCCGCACGCGGGTCCAGCCAATGGATAGAGCCGTTCAGATGAAACAGTTTGTCCGGTCCCAGCAGCTCGCGCATGGTCTTCATAAACAAGATTTCTTTCTCTTTATTATAATCGCGTGAGCAAGAAGTCAAATTGCCGCAATGGTTGCCCGGCTTGAACGGTGATGCGTATGACGGCTCATAGTCATAATCGAACCGTCGTAGCCGTATTTGTTGATTGTGTCTACGATGGCTTGCGCATACTCTTTGATGGCTTGAGTATCATCGGCGGGCCATTGGTCGCGTCCCCATTTTATCTGGTCGCCTATATCTTCTATAATCCAGCCGATAATGACTTTGGTTCCTTTGGCCTGTACGCTCCGCAACTCTTTGATTTTTTCTTCGCTCAGAGAGTGCCAGTTTCCCCATATCGAAACAACATCCATGCTGTCCGGCAAAAGAGACAGGCGGGGATATTTTCCCGCTCCGTCCGGTTGCCAGGCATTGAACCACCCGAACATAATGGGGTGCTTGGTGCTTTTGTAAGCTCTCAGGTTCTCCAGGTATTTTTCGTAGGCAGCTTCGTTCTCTTTATGCCTTTTTTCTTCTTCGGCCCACTTGATGGAGTCGCGTTTGGAGTAAAGGTCACCCACTGCTTCGTTTTCTACATCGAGTTTCTCCGGTGAGGTCCAGTCATCGCATGCGACGAAGCCTACCAACAATGCTACTCCGATAAATGTAAAAATGGTATTTCTCATATTCATGTTTCTTTAATTTTCAGGTTCATTATTATTTGCTTTTTTGTCCCACCATACTTTGGTGGCAGCATTGTCTACTCCTCCCAAATACTGGCTGATGGCGTTGTGGAGGTTTTCGCCGTTTTGTTCATATTCGGTGCGGGGATAGGGCAGTCTCCTTACGCCTCCCAGGTCGTATCCGTTTCCGATCAATACTGCGGAGTTCGTTTTATTTTCGGCAACGACTATTTGGCGGGGATATCCGGTACGTCTCCATTCGGTCCATGCCTCTTGTCCGTTGGGGAAGATGGCGAGATATTTTTGAGTGATGATACGTTCCAGCTTTTCTTCTTCCGTAGCTCCGTTTTCCCAACGGATGGTGATGCTGCTCGGAGCATTGGCGCTCAACTCGCCGTTGGAGGTATCGGTGTAGTTGGCCGGTTTGCGGGTGGAGTCTTTCAGATAGGTTTCGGCCGACGAATTGTCCAGTCCATTCTCACTGAACGACATGCGGATGCCTGCGTTGTAGAAGTCGCCGGCACTGCCGCCCATATCGAATCCGGCCAGTGCCCCTTCGGCTTTCAAGAAGCATACTTCGGATGCTTTCATCCAATAGAGAGGGTCGTCTTCATGCACGTTCGGGCGTGTGAATCCGTTATAGGCGTCTCCGGACTTGGCGATCCCGCAACGTACGGCTTTGAAACCATTGTTTTTGACAAAGTATACGGCAGCGCGGGCGTCATTGTATCCTGCCAGGTAAGAATAGATGGTGGCCCCCATACGGGTGTCATTGTATTCTTCGTTGATCACTTTCAGCGGATTCTTCATCTGCAGGCCGGCTCCTTTACCCATCTGGGCTGCCAGTTCTTTACTGTCGATCAGGCCTGCGGGATGCTTCACGGCTTTCTCCGCATATTCTTTGGCGAGTCCCGCATCGGCAAAACGGACACGGATGGCCAGGCGGAGCATCAGCGAATTGGCAAAGCGCATCCATTTATTGACATCGCCGTTATAAACAATGTCGAAGGCAGGCAATACTTCTTTGCTCTTATTCGAGTAATCGTCCAGGGTTTGGACAGCTTCTTCCAGTTCTTTCAGAAAAGAGCGGTATACGCTTTCCTGAGAGTCGTATGCCACTTTAAAAGAACCTTTGCCCACTTGTGAGTAGGGGATGGGGCCAAACATATCCGTAGTGCGGTGCAGTGCCGCGATCTTGATGATCTGGGCTAGGGCATAAATCTCGTCATTTCTTGTCCCTTCATCCTGCGAGATGCGTTTTATCTGCATCCATGGCGAATATACATCCGTCACCATAAAAGAATACACATAGTTCACCCAGTTTTCGTACATGAAATAGTTGGTGAAATTCTTGCTGCCGTTGAATTTGTTGTCTCGGGGAGACATGTATCCCGCCCAGGCGTCACCGGCCAGATTTACTCCGATCTGATAGCGGTTTACCGGTTCTGTACTTTCTGAAGCGGTGCCGATGGGGATTACACTTTTTTCAAGATTGGGCAGGTAGGCTCCGTAAATAACTCCGTCCATCTTTTCATCTTCTTTCGTCGGGAGCAACGGGTTCCGGTTGATATCTTCGGATATACACGAGGTGCATAGTGTTGAACCCAAGAGGGCTATGACCGATAGAGTTCTCCACATATTCTTTACTTTATTTAATTTCATAGTGTTGCATTTTTTAAAGGTTATAATTCAATCTTCACGCTAAATCCCACACTACGCAAACTGGGTGGCATAAAGACATCTCCCCGGTTATAGGTACCTGTCGAAGAGGTCATTTCCGGATCGAATGGGGCTTTATTATAGATCATCCACAAATTGCGCCCGATGGCGGAAACTGTCAGCCGGTTGATCACATTGCCGAACCATTTGCCCGGTAGGGTATAGCTCAGGCTGGCTTCTTGAAGACGGATATTGGTTGCTTTGTATGCATAATATGCCATCAGTTGTTCGCCGCCGATGGTCGTATAATATTTTTCCGCGTCGTATTGGGTTCCGTTCACCCATACACCACCGTTCTGACGCGCTTTATAAGTGTCTTTCGATACACCGTAGTCGTCAAGGAATGCTTGGGTGGAAGAAGTGACAATACCTCCGAAACGTCCGTTGAACAGCAGGTCCAGAGTAATGTTGTTCCAGGTGACATTGTGTCTCCAGCCGATCGAGAAGTCTGGATTGACCGATCCTATCTTGATGCGTTGTGAGCGGTCTACTTTATATCCTCCTTCTTCTTCGATCAGTTTACCGTCTTTGCCCCTGGCAAGGATGCCTTTTACATATACGTCTCCGATGGCGTCCTTTTCCCGCAGGTAAACTCCTCCCTTATCTTGCAGGGTCAGTTCAGTGATGCTGAACAGCGAACCGTCCGAAGGGTTCTTATAGTCATGCACCATCTTCATGATTTTATTTCGGTTGGCTGTATAAGTCAGATTGGTGGCATATCCCACTTTTCCGAACCGATCGTTATAGCCTAATGACAGTTCGATACCTTTGTTGCGCACTTTACCCGCCTGTACATAGAAGCCCGAGTATCCCGAAGCAGGAGACATGCTGGAAAGGAAGGTCTGGTTGTAGGTATCTGTCAGGTACACCGTGGCATCGATATTGATTTTGTTGTTGAAAAGTCTCAGGTTAGTTCCCAACTCATACGATTTGGTTTGTTCTGCTTTGAAATTCGGGAAAGGATAGACAGATATCGGATTGATGACTCCGCCTTTCATGGGATCGGTGACAGTTCCGGGAGTCAATCCGGTATAGTTGATCGGTCCTCCTACTTCGGCGAAGGAAGCTCTCATCTTCCAGAATGAAATAAATTTAGGCAGACTTACCATCTCAGAGATTACGCCCGACACTCCGACAGAAGGATAGAAATAGGTGGGCTGGTCAGAGTTGACTAACTGGGAAGCCCATTCCTGTCGTCCGGTAAGTGTGAGGTAAAGCATGCTTTTATATCCCAGCTCGGTACTTACAAAAACCGAATTGTTACGTGTATGGGTGTGCGATTGCGAACCGGGTCCGGAAGCCGGATCGAAGTTATAGGCTGAGAACAGGTTGGGGACGGTAAACAGTTTTCCTCCGATGCCCATGCCGGTGGTCAGGTGATCTTCATAACTGAATCCGGCATTTGCCGTCAGGTTGAAGTTACCGAAATTCTTGTTCACATTCAGCATAATATCCGCATAGGTCTGCTGATATTCTTCCATGCTCCGGTTGTAGGCTCCTTTGTCCGATTGGGCATGCAGCTTGATTGTCGAAGCGTGTAATTTGCGCTCGGAAGTAGTGTTGGTGTTATCCACACGTATACGTCCTGCTATGTTCAGCCAACTGAGAATATCGTATTTTACGTTGGCATAAAACATGTAACGTTTCTTTTTGGAAACAAACATTTCGCGGTTCACAATCCAGTACGGGTTTTCCAGATTCAGGCCCTGATCGCCATAAGACCATTCCTGTATGGGGAATTTTCGGTTGGTGTCATAGCGCTCGTACACCTTGACTGCTTCGAAATCTTCACCCCGCGGAAAGAGATACAGAGGTACCAGCGGATTAAAGTAACGCCCTGCCGACAGCATATTCTGGTCTCCCTGCAGAACATAACTGGCTCCCAGGTCGAGATGGAGTTTGTCATTCAGCATACTCGCGGTGTTGCGTAATGTGAAGTTGTAACGATAGTATTCGTTGTTGGGAATGATGCCGGTGGAGTTTGTTGTTGCCACCGATACGAACGTTTGATTATTTTTGTTTCCTACTGAAAAATTGGCGGCATTCATGATATTGGCGCCTGTCTTGAAGAAGTCTTTCGGGCGGAACGTTGAAGGCTGTTGCAGCATCTCACCCCAACTCTTGTATGATCCTTTTGCATTACCGTATCGGTTTTGAAATTCCGGCATTACATACGGGGTCATAAACTCCGTATTGTTGGAGATCGAGATTTTCAGTTTGCCTTCCTGCCCTTTCTTGGTGTTAATCAGGATAACACCGTTGGCTGCCGATGAACCATACAGGGCTGCGGCGGCCGGACCTGTCAGTATTGATAAACTTTCGATGTCCTCCGGGTTGAAGTCGGAAATACCTTCACCTCCTCCCGGAGTGCTATAGTCATTGTTGATTTCGCCTTTTGAAGGGTTGCCGATAGGCATACCGTCCACCACGTAGAGCACATTATTGTTTCCTACGATAGACTTGGCTCCGCGCATGACAACACGGGTCGCCCCGCCGATGCCCGAGGAACTCCGGTTGATGGATACACCTGCAACTTTCCCGGTCAATCCGTTCACGAAGTTGGCATCTTTCACATCGTTGATAGCATCCGATTTTACCTGCTGAACACTATAACTCAATGCCTTTTCCGCACGTTTGATACCCAGTGCGGTAACAACTACTTCGTCCAGTGCCTTGGCGTCTTCTTCCAATACGACAGTTAGCGAAGAAGCATCGCCCACTGTAATATATTTGGTGGTATAGCCTACGTAGGAGAATTCAATGATATTTCCTTTGGCAGCCAGAATGGAAAATCGTCCGTCAAGACCGGTGACGGTTCCTGTGGGGCTGCCTTTGAAGGAGACGTTGACTCCGATCAAGGGATCTCCTTTGTCATCTTTCACTATCCCCGACAGTTTTTTGCTTTCGACTTCCACTTTTGATTGCGGAATAATCATGATATATTTGTCTTTGATTTTGTAGGAAAGCCCCGTTCCGGACAGGATAGAAGCCAGTGTCTTATCCAGAGATTCAGCATTAATATTCAGGTTAACGCGCTTGGTTTTCTCAAGTTTGGATTCGTTGAAAGCGATCAGATAATCAGATTGTTTCTCAACCTCCCGCAATGCTTCCTGCAACGTGATATTCTTTTTCTTGATTGTTATTTTTACGTTGTTTTGAGCAAAGGCAGCCGTTTGTAGAATAAAACAGCTAAAAATTATAAAAAAAATAGACTTTAATCGATAAAAATTCATAGATTTGAACGAATTTTAGTGTTAAATCATAATATTTATTTCCCAAAAAGTAAAGCATAAGCTTTAACGCAAAGAATTCAGATTTCATATCCGGAATCAGGTGGCCGCCTCTTTCCGGATACTTTTTTACATACTAAACAGTTGTTTTTAAGGTTAAACAAATCAATATATTAAATCATTTTATTTTTTTGTCTCCGGTTTTATATAACATATATTTCCCTTCAGTTCATGACTGAATCCTCCCACAACTTCCTGCATAATGTTCAGGATATCTTCCAAAGTGGATTTTTCACGAAAACGGAAGTTGAATTTATCATCATTAAATAAATTGGCGTTATACTGGAAGGTGACTGCATAGCGTCTTTCCAGCTCGTTCAGGATTTCTGACATGGTGACGCCTCTGAATACGTACATCCCTTTTTGCCAAGCTGTTACGTCTTCGATGTTTGCTTCGGCGAGCCGGCTTTCTCCCGTACTTTTACGATAAGTGACCTGTTGTCCGGGAGTGACGATATAACTCTCTTTCCCATTGTCGCATTCCACTTTTATTTTTCCATGGATCAAAGTTGCAATCATTTCGTTCTCTTCCGGATAAGCAGCGACATTGAACTCAGTGCCCAAGGCTGTCACCGACATGGTACCCGATCTGACAATGAATGGCTGACCGGAGTTTTTCTTTACTTTGAAGTTGGCCTCACCGATTAGGTAAACTGTGCGGGTTTCACCTTTAAACTTTTCGGGGTAGAGCAAGATACTGCCCGAGTTGGTTTGTACTATGCTGCCGTCCGGAAGACGAAGGCTGCTCAGTCGTCCGTCCGGTGTTATGTTTTCAATAAGGGGAGCTTCGGCAAAGTGCTGTTTGGTCATTTGAAAAGTGACCGAAACTGATACGATCAGCAACGCTATGGCAGCCGCATAATGTGCGAAACGGATACGTGGCTGATGTCTGTCCCCGGAGTTGGCTCCGACTTTGGTATATACCGATGCAAGAGAATCCCAGGTAGTTTTGTCCACCTTTCCTTCCGTTTCGTTCCATAAATCGTGCAGTGCCGTCTCCTTTTCCCCGGCATGCTCCTGATCGAGCAGCCATCGGTGGATCTCTCCGGTGAGCTTTGGGTCGGGGTCGGAGGTGGCAAACAGACGGATGATTCTCTGAATATAATTCTTCATTTTTATAGCCTTTATATAGATAAGACAATTAGGTGTGACTGATTACTCAACCGAGATAGAAAAAAAATAGGGTGAGGAGTACTTTTTTTAAATCGATTAGTGCCAAATAGATGTGGCGCTCTACAGTGCGGATCGAAATATCCAGCTCGTCGGCGATTTCCTGATTACTTTTTTCCTGTGTCCGGCTCATTCGGAAGATTTTCCTCCTCTGTTCGGGCATATTGGCAATCGTAAGTTTTATCAGAAGTTCACTTTCCTTGGCATAAAGTTGATCGTGAATGTCAGTTTCGGATATAGCCGGCTCCTCTTTTGTGCATTGCTCCTGATAGGTCTGCCGGATTGATTTATGTTTTAGAAAGTTATAAATATGGTTGCGGACCATTGTATATATGTAGCTGTTCCAAGTTTCCTGATTTTCCCAAATCTCAGGATTAGTCCATAGTTTTGCGAATATATCCTGGGCTATATCCTCTGCATCTTCTTCTGACTTCAACAATTTCCATGCAAACGCTTTGACTTTGGGATAAGTCATAATGAAAAACTGCTCAAATTTCTTCTTCTTATTAGACTCGTTATTTAAAATCATTTAGTAGAATATAAGGCTGATTGTGATTTTTTCAAAAATAAGGCTTTGGTTTTTAAAATTCCAAAAGTAAATGGTTTAAAACAAACAAGCAAATTTTTAATAGATTAAAAAAAGAGACCTCTTTTTAGTTTTATGAAAGATTGAAACGATTGTTTTTATTTTTGTGATGCCGGCAACTTCTTTTATAGCAAACTGATAAGGCATCTGTTTGAACCGCCTGTTAATATTATTTTTTGTGACTGAACGGTTGGCGGAATATCGGCGGGAACTGAATGGGGAGACATATTCCGGTGTCGTTGAGAGTACCGGACGGAGGTCGGTAAAATGGTGGACGCGTGAAGGGAATTAAAAAAGCACTACTGGCTCTTCAATATAGTTGGTAATGCCTGTCAAGCCGTTTTCTATTCGTATTTTCGTATGGTTGCAACCAGATGAGGGATAGTTGTACTCGCAACGCCGGATGGCTCTGCCTGATTGGTTGCGGAGGTATGAAAGGAGGGGGACATATGTGTGAAAGCTGTTCGATAGGGAGATTTTCGAACCGGAGGTTATTGTAAAGAAGTAGTGTGGATTGTTTAAAATGAAAGCCCGTCCTCCTTTTAGGAGAAACGGGCTTTCTTTTACTATGACATTATTGGATTCTTTGCTGATTATACGATTCCTTGTGCCATCATTGCCTTGGCTACTTTCATAAATCCGGCCACATTGGCGCCCTTTACGTAATTTACATAACCGTCGGCTTCCGTACCATATTGCACGCAAGCTTCGTGGATGTTCTTCATGATGCTTTTCAACTTCTCGTCCACTTCTTCCGAACTCCAGCTCAGTTTGATAGAGTTTTGAGTCATTTCCAATCCTGACACAGATACACCGCCGGCATTGGCTGCCTTGCCCGGAGCATACAGAATCTTGGCTTCCTGGAACACTTTGATGGCTTCGGGAGTAGAGGGCATATTTGCACCTTCGGATACGGCTATCACCCCGTTGGCAACCAACTTGCGTGCATCGTCGCCGTTAAGTTCGTTCTGAGTGGCTGAAGGCAGTGCGATATCACCCTTTTCACCCCAGGGACGGGCTCCTTCAACATATTTACAACCATAAGTTTCGGCATATTCGCGGATACGTCCACGATAGAGGTTCTTCAACTCCATGATGTAATCCAGTTTGGCACGGTCGATTCCGTCCGGATCGTAGATGTAACCATCGGAGTCGGACATGGTAACTACTTTACCACCGAGTTCCAATACTTTCTCGGCAGTGTACTGAGCCACGTTGCCCGAACCGGAAATCAGGCATACTTTACCTTTCAGGTCGGTTCCTTTGGTCTTCAGCATTTCCAGCAAGAAGTAGATGTTACCGTAACCTGTAGCTTCCGGACGGATCAGTGAACCGCCGAATTCGCGTCCCTTGCCGGTGAATGTTCCGGTAAATTCGTGAGATAACTTCTTGTACATACCGAACATGAAGCCTACTTCGCGGCCACCTACACCGATGTCACCGGCCGGTACGTCGGTTTCAGGACCGATGTGGCGCCACAGTTCGAGCATGAAGGCTTGAGTGAAACGCATTACTTCGGCATTTGACTTTCCGCGTGGAGAGAAGTCCGATCCACCTTTACCGCCACCCATAGGCAATGTGGTCAGCGAGTTTTTGAAAGTCTGTTCGAAAGCAAGGAATTTCAGAATGGAGAGGTTCACGGAAGCGTGGAAACGGATACCGCCTTTGTACGGACCGATGGCGTTGTTGTGCTGTACACGGTAACCCATGTTGGTCTGCACGTTGCCTTTATCGTCTACCCAAGTTACACGGAACTGGTATACTCTGTCTGGAATGCAAAGACGTTCAATCAGATTGGCCTTGTCGAATTCAGGATGTTTGTTGTATTCTTCTTCAATGGTAGAAAGAACTTCTTCTACTGCCTGATGATACTCCGGTTCGTTGGGGAACCTTCTCTTCAAATCTTCTAATACCTTAGCTGCATTCATAATTCTTTTTTCTTTTTAATATGATTGTTTTTAAATTCTATCGTCTCTGTTGATGACGTTGCAAAAGTAAACATAAAAATCGAACTAGCAAGCATTTTATAAAGAAAAACGGCATAAAACATCAAAATTGATATTTTATGCCGCAAAAAAGGAATAAAAAGATATTATTTATTCTTTTTAAGTGATTTATAGACGGGAATAAACACTAATACTGCCGAAATGATAAGCATAAGTATGGTAGGACCGTCAATACGTTCGGCGTATACCAATACTATGTAACAAAGCGCCACCCAAAGCAGAATGATACAAACTATTTGTGATTTGGATAATGGCCGTTTCATTTATTAGCTTTTTTCTTTCTCTACAATAGCGTCGATCACAGCCACGGCTGTGATGTTTACGATGTCGCGTACCGAGCTTTCTATATCCGTAAAGTGGATAGGTTTGTTCAGTCCCATCTGGATCGGGCCGATGAATTCGGTATCCGGATCCATGGCTTGCAGCAGCTGATATCCTGCGTTGGCAGAACTCAGGTTGGGGAATACCAATGTATTGACATCCTTGCCGTTGAGGCGGGTGAAAGGGTACTTAGAGTCACGGAGTTCGCGGTTCATGGCGAAGTTCACCTGCATTTCACCGTCAATTGCCAGTTTGGGATATTCCTGTTGCATATAGGCCACTGCCTCGTGTACCTTCAGCGGGCTTCCTGCCTGGTCGGAACCGAAGTTGGAATAGCTCAGCATGGAGATCACCGGAGTATGATTGAAGAATCTGACAGTTTGATCGGCCAGTTTGGCTATATCTATCAAAGTGGAAGTATCCGGATGACGGTTGATCAAAGTGTCAGCCAGGAAGTAAGTTCCCTTTTTGGAGTTCAGGATGTGCATGGTTCCGAAATGTTTGTATTCCGGACGGATGCCGATTACTTCTTTGGCCACCTTGATGGTGTTGCTGTACTTGGTGTACAATCCGGTGATGAAAGCGTCGGCCTCACCGGTTTCCACCATCATCATGCCGAAGTAGTTGCGCTCGAACATCTTGTCGTTGGCCTCTTCGTATGTAGCACCTTCGCGGGCACGCTTCTGAGAGAGGATGTGTGCATAGCGCTCACGGCGTTCCGCTTCACGGTCGTGGCGGAGGTTGATGATTTCGATTCCGTCCAGGCTCAGGTCGAGTTCTTTGGCCAGTTTCTCGATGCGCTCTTCGTTACCTAATATAATAGGATGGCAGATTCCTTCCGATTTGGCTTCGACAGCAGCTTTCAACATGTTGGGGTGTCCGCCTTCGGCAAATACCACACGTTGCGGATTGCGACGGGCCGTGTCGTAGAGTTGGCGGGTCAGCTGAGATTCCTGTCCCATCAATTCGCGGAGATGTGTTTTATAATCATCCCAGTTCTCTATATTCTTACGGGCAACACCACTCTCCATAGCGGCACGGGCCACGGCGATGGATACTTCCGTGATCAGGCGGGGATCTACCGGTTTCGGAATAAAATATTCCGGACCGAAGGTGAAGTTGTTCACATGGTAGGCTTCGTTCACTACATCGGGTACGGGCTGTTTGGCCAGATTGGCAATGGCGTGTACAGCGGCAATTTTCATCTCTTCATTGATCGCTTTCGCTTGCGTGTCGAGAGCTCCGCGGAAGATATACGGGAAACCGATTACATTATTAATCTGATTGGGATAATCCGAACGTCCGGTTGCCATCAATACGTCCGGACGGGCTGCCATGGCGTCTTCGTAAGAGATTTCCGGGGTCGGGTTTGCCAGGGCAAAGACGATAGGCATCGGAGCCATGCTGCGCACCATATCCTGCGACAAAGTGTTTCCTTTGGAGAGTCCTAAGAATACGTCGGCATCTTTGATGGCTTCGGCCAGTGTGTGAATATCGGTACGGTCGGTTGCGAAATAACGCTTCTGTTCGTTCAGGTCGGTGCGTGCCTTGCTGATAACACCTTTGCTATCGAGCATGACAATGTTTTCAAGGCGTGCGCCCAATGATACATAAAGCTTCGTACACGATACGGCCGAAGCACCTGCACCGTTAACTACGATTTTTACATCTTCAATCTTTTTACCGGCTACTTGCAAGGCATTGACCAATCCCGCACTGGAGATAATGGCCGTTCCGTGCTGGTCGTCATGCATTACGGGAATGTCTAGTTCCTCTTTCAGGCGGCGTTCTATTTCAAAACATTCGGGAGCCTTGATGTCTTCCAGGTTGATACCGCAGAAAGTGGGAGCAATCGCCTTGACTGCTTCGATAAACTTGTCGGGGTCTTTCTCGTTCACTTCGATATCGAATACATCGATTCCTGCATAGATTTTGAAAAGCAAACCTTTACCTTCCATTACCGGTTTGCCGCTAAGAGCGCCGATATCACCCAATCCCAGAACAGCTGTACCGTTTGAGATAACAGCTACCAGATTGCCTTTGGCTGTATATTTATAAGCATCTTGTGGGTTCTTTTCTATTTCGAGGCATGGTTCTGCCACGCCGGGAGAGTAAGCGAGAGATAAGTCGGTTTGTGTACTGTAGGGTTTGGTAGGTACCACCTCAATTTTACCGGGTTTGCCCTGTGAATGATAGAGCAATGCGGCTTCTTTGGTTATTTTAGCCATGATTATGCGTTTTAATAAAGGTTATCATTTGCCCGCAAATGTAGGAATAAAAGTTCGAAATCGTAGTCTATCTGATATAAATTCTATTAAATTAATAACAAAAAGCCACAAAAAGATGAAAATGTATCCGGTTTTTTGCGCTCTTATTGCATATTTATAACAAATCGGTTGTCGATTTTGGATAATTGTGCTTGTAGCGGGCTTTTATATAATTAGGAGTCGGGGAGGTAAAGGAAGTCCCCGGATAACTATTTTCACTATAAATGACTATTTTCCGCCGAAAAGTTTTTGTAATATCAGAGTTAATCGTATTTTTGTGTACAATTTTGGTGTAGTGATGACAGAAGAAGAAAAGAAGCTATTAAGTACCTTTGAAGCAAGGCTGCGGCATTTAATCTATCTGCACGATGAATTAAAGCGCGAAAATGCTGAGTTAAAGCAACTTCTCGAAGAAGAGAAGTCCGAACTCGAAAAGGCGAGAGCTGAATACAAAGCGTTAGAATCAAGCTACACAGACCTAAAAACAGCTACGACAATCAGCCTTAACGGCAGCGACTGTAAAAGAACAGACGAAGCTGCGATTGTCCAAATTAGTGCGTGAAGTCGATAAATGCATCGCTTTGTTGAATGAATAACATAAAAAAGGATGTATGAACGATAAAATAAAAATAAACCTGCAAATAGCGGATTCTTATTATCCTCCGATCACCATTAACCGTGATGAGGAAGAGACCGTAAGAGAAGCGGCAAAGCAGGTAAATATCAGGCTCAATGCGTATCGGGAGCACTACAGGAACGTGGCTCCGGAGAAGATTATAGCTATGGTGGCATATCAGTTTTCACTGGAGAAGCTACAGTTGCTGCAACGTAATGATACCCAACCGTATACGGCCAAGATAGAAGAACTTACGGAAATGCTGGAAGAGTATTTCAGGAACGAGGAATAACTGTTTCCATTTTTATAAAGAAAATCCACGCACTGCTAAAGATGCCCGAAAGAGGAAGCTCTCGGGTATTTGGCAGTGCGTTTTTATTTATATTTAAATTAAATTACAATGTTAGTAACAATAGTAGCATCCATTGCATGCTTCATCGTAGGAGGAATCTTATCGTACGTATTGTTTAAATACGGACTAAAGGCCAAATATGATAATGTCCTGAAAGAAGCAGAGACAGAAGCGGAAGTGATTAAGAAAAACAAACTGCTGGAAGTGAAAGAGAAGTTTCTCAATAAGAAAGCAGATTTGGAGAAAGAGGTAGCTCTACGTAACCAAAAGATCCAACAGGCCGAAAATAAGTTGAAGCAACGTGAAATGGTGCTTAGCCAGCGCCAGGAAGAGATTCAGCGTAAAAGAGCCGAGGCTGATGCGGTCAGAGAAAATCTGGAAGCTCAATTGGGTATTGTAGACAAGAAGAAAGAAGAACTGGACAAACTCCAGCATCAGGAGATTGAGAAGCTGGAAGCACTTTCCGGTTTGTCGGCCGATGAAGCCAAAGAACGTCTGGTAGAGTCACTGAAAGAAGAAGCGAAAACCCAGGCACAGTCTTATATCAATGATATCATGGATGATGCCAAGTTGACCGCAAGTAAAGAGGCTAAACGAATCGTGATACAGTCTATACAGCGTGTGGCTACGGAAACTGCCATAGAAAATTCAGTGACCGTATTCCACATTGAATCAGACGAAATCAAGGGACGCATTATCGGTCGCGAAGGCCGCAATATCCGTGCTCTCGAAGCTGCAACAGGTGTGGAAATTGTAGTAGATGATACGCCGGAGGCTATCGTATTATCAGCGTTCGACCCTGTACGTCGTGAAATAGCCCGCCTGGCACTGCATCAGTTGGTTACTGACGGACGTATCCACCCGGCACGCATCGAAGAGGTGGTTGCCAAAGTGCGTAAGCAAGTGGAAGAAGAGATTATCGAGACAGGTAAACGCACCACTATCGACCTTGGTATACACGGATTACATCCGGAGTTGATTCGTATCATCGGTAAAATGAAATATCGTTCGTCTTACGGACAGAACCTGTTGCAACATGCTCGCGAAACGGCTAATCTTTGTGCTGTGATGGCATCCGAACTGGGACTGAATCCGAAAAAGGCAAAACGTGCCGGATTGCTGCACGATATTGGTAAGGTGCCCGATGAAGAACCGGAATTGCCACATGCTTTGTTAGGTATGAAGCTTGCTGAGAAGTTTAAGGAAAAACCGGATATTTGCAACGCTATCGGTGCTCACCATGATGAAATAGAAATGACCAGTCTGCTTGCACCTATCGTACAGGTGTGTGATGCTATTTCAGGAGCACGTCCGGGTGCACGCCGTGAAATTGTTGAAAGCTTATATCAAGCGTCTGAACGATCTGGAACAATTGGCTATGTCTTATCCGGGTGTGACCAAGACTTATGCCATTCAGGCAGGACGTGAACTTCGCGTCATTGTCGGAGCGGATAAGATAGACGATAAGCAGACGGAGAATCTGTCGGGTGAAATTGCGAAGAAGATTCAGGATGAGATGACCTACCCGGGACAGGTGAAGATAACCGTTATCCGCGAAACACGTGCGGTGAGCTTTGCAAAGTAAAGATTGAAAAAGAAAATGTTTAGGATAAGGGCGAAGCAATTCGCCCTTTTTTAATTCTCCGTTCAACAGTTGTTTTAATATGGATAAAATATGAAGAATTACTTATTTGAGGTTTGTACCAACTCTGTAGAGAGTTGCATTGCTGCACAGGAAGGTGGAGCAAACCGTGTGGAACTTTGTGCCGGTATCCCCGAAGGCGGAACTACTCCGTCGTATGGCGAGATAGCAATGGCACGTGAGGTACTGACGACCACCCGGCTGCATGTCATCATACGTCCGCGCGGCGGCGATTTTCTTTATTCTCCTGTCGAGGTAAAGACCATGCTGAAGGATATAGAAATGGCTCGTCAACTTGGAGCCGACGGGGTGGTGTTTGGCTGCCTGACTACAAATGGCGGGATAGACGTACCGGTGATGAAACAATTGATGGAGGCCTCGAAAGGCTTATCTGTCACTTTCCATCGGGCATTTGATGTCTGCCGTGATGCGCCTGAAGCTTTGGAACAGATAATTGATCTGGGATGCGACCGTATCCTGACTTCGGGGCAACAGGCAACGGCGGAACTTGGAATACCTTTGTTGAAGGAACTCCGTGAAAGGGCGAACGGCAGAATTACTCTCCTTGCAGGTTGTGGGGTGAACGAAAAGAATATCTGCCGGATTGCAAAAGAGACCGGTATTCAGGAATTCCATTTCTCGGCTCGTGAAAGCATTAAGAGCGGAATGGAGTATAAGAATGAGGCGGTATCCATGGGAGGAACTGTCCACATCAGTGAGTATGAGCGGAACGTGACGACAGTGAAACGCGTGAAAGATACGATTGAGAGTATTACTTCTTCTCTTTAAAAGAGTATTTGAGCCGGTTCGAATGGGTGTCGGCCGTTTTTTCGAAACAAACCATCCCTGCAAACTGTTAGTTAGCGAAAAGTATTCACCCGATTAAAATGCTTTAGCTATGATAAAATTGAGATTCAGCTTGTTGATGGCTTTGTTGGTAGTGGCTGTGTCGGTTTTTGCGGATAATGCACCTGCCAAAGTGCAGACAGCCCTGAAAAAAATGTATCCCAAGGCTGATGGAATCGCCTGGTCGCAGGACGGTGGTTACTATTGTGCCGATTTTATGATGAATGGTTATGAAAAGAATGTCTGGTTCAATGCACAGGGACAATGGCAGATGACGCAGACAGAGTGGGGAGATACCGATGAACTTTCTGCCACGGTATATAATGCGTATGCTTCCGGACCCTATTCCGGCTGGCAGGTAGAGGACGTCACTTACGTAGAATTTCCGAAATGGCAACCGATTATTGTCATTAAGGTGGGACAGCAAAATGTAGACATCCAGTATCAACTGTTCTATAGTCCGAATGGGACATTGCTGCGTACTCGCAATGTGAGCTATATGGATGATATATTGGGCCCCGGTACTTTTTTGTAGCTTTCTTCATATTATGGATTTACGGGTGGATGGAAGGAGTCCGAATATCTTTCCATTCACCCGTAAATGCTTGTTCTTTATCCCATAAACCAAACGGCTTTTTGTGGCATCAGCTTATAAATTAGTGCAGTAAATGCCCAACTGCAAAGGAATATGCAGATAGCCATCAGTGGAACCTGCAAAGGGATGGGCAATGACGAAGGTCCTATTAAAAGGAAGAAGGGACCTACGACAAAATAGTGTACCATATAGATGCCGAAACCACACTGGGTCATATTGGCCAATACTTTAATGACAGTAGAGTTGGTGATGACAACCTTTTGTAATAGTAAGAAGGTAGCCAAAGTCATTAGTAGCACATTGGGGCTGCAGAAGGTAAAGAAGAGTTCCATCTCCGTTTCCGTCGCATTGGGATTTGACGCTGTGGTGCTGAACCCTGTATAAGTGATATAATATCCGACGGCAAACATGAGTATGCAGAGTATGAATGTTTTCATAAGGCTCCAGTCATTTCCTTTTTTGACATAATGCCCCAGTAATAAATAGCCGTTGAATCCGGCAAAGTAATAGAAGAGCCCGAATTCATTCCACGTGTCCGTGCCGAATACATATCCGCTTCTTTCGAACAAACAATTGGCAACATACTCTTTCAAATAAGGGATGAAGAGTGAGATAATCCATATCAGGAGAAAAGCTCGTTTGGTCTTTCGGTCGGCATTTTCTATCCATGCCGAGAAGAATGGCATGTAGAGATACAGACCGATAAGTAGATAGATATACCACATGTGGTTCTCTTTATGGCTGAAGTTGAATGGAATCATTGCCACATCTTTAAGAGAGTCTATCAGGCTTTGTGATTCCTGCCCTTGTGTATAGCAAAAGAAGTCACCGATGATCTCTTTCGGTAGTCCGAGTACGCCTGTAACCCAAGGAAACATGCTATACAACACCGACCATATAAGAAAAGGGAACAAAACACGGTAAATGCGCTTTTGTAGAATTTACCCAGTGGTTGTTTTTTTTACGGGGAGCAGAAGCAGTCCCGTCATCATAACAAACAGAGGTACCGACGGACGGAGCAGTGAACCATAGATCGCTGCCCAATGCGTGTATTCCGGAATAGCCCGCATTGTGGGCGAAATGTAAAAAGGGTCGATACAATGAACGCCTATGACCATTATCATTGCAACACAGCGGATGACGTCGAGCCAGACGATACGATTGTCGGAGATAGAGTTTTGAATCATGATATTTGTGCTTTAAGTTTCGGGCAAAGATAGGATGAAAAGGAGCCGGGTATATGTAGATTCTGACCAATTAAAGATAATATCTGGTCAATTTGGCTTTAATTGATTACTTTTGCAGCGATATAAATGTATGAAATTCAAAAAAAGTAATCATGTTAAAGATATTGGTGACTTATGCCGTACAAGGCGAATTTACAGAAATCAAGTGGCCCGACGTGGAGGTATATTATGTGCGGACCGGTATTGGAAAAGTGAAATCGGCTTTTCATTTGTCCGAGGCTATCCAGCAAGTGAAGCCCGATATTGTGATCAATCAGGGAACAGCCGGAACTATTAATCATCAGGTAGGGGACGTTTTTGTCTGCCGTCATTTTGTCGATCGGGATATGCATAAGATGACCGGATTGGGAATGGAATACCGTATTGATTCGTCGGAATTGCTTGCTGCCAGGGGCTTTTGCCAACACTGGACCGAATCGGCAACCTGCAATACCGGTGATAGCTTCCTGACCGAGCTGACGGATATTGAGGGAGATGTGGTTGATATGGAGGCTTATGCGCAGGCTTTTGTATGCAGAGCCAAAGAAATTCCTTTTATTTCGGTTAAGTATGTTTCGGATGTGATTGGACAGAATTCTGTGAAGCACTGGGAAGACCGTTTGGAAGATGCCCGTGCAGGCTTATCTCACTTTTTCAATGTTTTAAAAGAAAGTATATGATAAGTTACGCCTGCGGCTATCAGGAAGAGGAGTATCTTGACCCAGACCAACGGGATCAGGAAGAAAATGCAATAAAGCATTGTGCCCCACATGAGCAGCAGTGAGATGATTTTGGCGCGTAACGGGATCGCTTTATTTTCCCGAAAGTTGCGTATATAAGTACCAAAGTATTTGTGATTCAGAAGCCACTGGTATAACCGGGGAGATCCCTTGAAATAGAGGGCGGCAGTGAGTAGCAGAAACGGGGTAGTGGGCAATAATGGCAGAAAAATGCCAAGAATGCCGAGCCCCAGCGAAATGGTACCTAATATAATACAGATAGTTTTCATTCGGCAAAAATAGGAAAAATAACTTTTCTCGCTGAATGAAAACTATCTTTTGTATTATCTTTGTGCCCGCACCGAGGTGACATTAGGTGCAGTAACCATTAATAATATCTACAACAATGTTTACAGTAATCAAAAGAATGGAGATATCGGCTGCACATAAGCTGATTCTTCCGTACCGGAGCAAATGCGCCAGTCTTCATGGTCACAACTGGATTATCACTGTCTACTGCCGTTCTGAGCGGCTCAATGCAGATGGAATGGTAGTGGATTTCACCCAGATTAAGCAGGCTGTTAAGGAGAAACTGGATCACAGGAATCTGAATGAGGTACTTCCTTTTAATCCCACGGCAGAAAATATTGCCCGTTGGGTATGCAAGCAAATACCTCAATGTTATAAGGTCGAAGTGCAGGAATCGGAAGCAAATACGGTGATTTATGAGAAAGATTAACGAAATTTTTTATAGTTTACAGGGAGAGGGGTATCATACGGGTACCCCTGCTGTTTTTATACGTTTCTCGGGCTGTAATCTGAAATGTGACTTCTGTGATACCCGACACGAAGAGGGTGAAATGATGACAGACGAAGATATTGTCAATGAAATAGGGAAGTATCCGGCTGTCATGGTGATTCTTACCGGAGGAGAGCCTTCTTTGTGGATTGACGATGCTTTTATAGACCTTTTGCACCGTGCAGGCAAGTATGTATGTATCGAAACCAATGGTACGAAACCCTTGCCCGCTGCTATCGATTGGGTGACCTGCTCTCCCAAGCAGGGTGTCAATTTAGCTTTAAACCGGATGGATGAAGTTAAAGTTGTTTACGAAGGACAAAATATTGACGTTTATGAACAACTTCCCGCCGAACATTTTTTCCTTCAGCCTTGTTCTTGTAATAACACCGCAGAAACGGTGGATTGCGTGATGAAGCATCCTAAGTGGAGACTTAGCCTGCAAACGCACAAACTGATAAATATTCTATGAGCTGTGGGATCTGATTCGGGCTATATGTGATAAGCTGCAAGATATAGGCAGCCGTATTGTGTCTTGTGTGTTATTGATCGTTTGTGACTCGTAGCTTGTGACTCGTGACTTGTAACTAATTAATGATATATTATGAAAGTAGGTTTATTTATCCCCTGTTATATCAATGCCATTTATCCGCAGGTAGGGGTGGCATCATATAAATTACTGAAGAACTTAGGGGTGGATGTTGATTATCCTCTTGACCAGACCTGTTGCGGACAGCCCATGGCGAACGCCGGTTTTCAAGATGAATCTTTAAAAATGGCTATTCGTTTCGATGATTTATTCCGGAAGTACGATTACATTGTCGGTCCCTCTGCCAGTTGTGTGGCTTTTGTGAAAGAGAATCATCCCGGCATTCTGGCCAAAGAAGGCCATCAGTGCCAAAGCGCAGGTAAGATATATGACCTTTGCGCTTTCATTCACGATGTGATAAAACCTACGAAAATTCCTGCCCGCTTTCCCCATAAAGTCAGCATCCATAACAGTTGTCACGGTGTACGTGAACTTTTCCTGTCAGCTCCGAGCGAACTGAATATACCTTATTTTAATAAATTGCGTGATTTACTTCAGATGGTCGAAGGAATTGAAGTTTTTGAGCCCTCCCATGTGGACGAATGTTGTGGTTTCGGAGGTATGTTTGCGGTCGAGGAGCAGGCTGTTTCAGTCTGTATGGGACGCGATAAGATACGGCATCACATGGAGACCGGTGCCGAATACATCACCGGAGCGGATAGCTCCTGCCTGATGCATATGCAGGGTATCATCGAACGTGAGCACCTGCCTATCCGAATGATTCATGTTGTAGAAATATTAGCATCACAATTATGAGTACCAAGCATGCAAAAGCTGCCGAAAAATTCCTGGAAAATCCGGTGATGGCAGCATGGCACAACGAGACCCTTTGGATGGTTCGTGCCAAGAGAGACAAGATGAGCAAGGAAGTACCCGAGTGGGAAGAATTGCGTGATAAGGCATGTGCGTTGAAACTTTACTCCAACAGCCACCTTGAGGAACTCTTGCTGGAGTTTGAGAAGAATGCCACAGCCAATGGAGCCATCGTTCACTGGGCAAAAGATGCGGAAGAGTATCGTGCCATCGTTTATGAAATATTGAGCAGTCACGGAGTAAAGCATTTTGTGAAAAGCAAATCGATGTTGGCAGAAGAGTGCGAACTGAACCCGTTTCTGATAGAGAAAGGAATCGATGTGGTGGAATCCGATCTCGGTGAGCGTATCCTGCAATTGATGAATCTGGCACCGAGTCATATTGTACTTCCGGCTATCCACATCAAGCGTGAGCAGGTAGGAGAACTTTTTGAGAAAGAAATGGGAACGGAGAAAGGGAATTTTGATCCCACTTATCTGACCCATGCCGCCCGAAAGAACTTACGAAATATCTTTCTGAATGCAGAAGCCGCTATGACGGGAGCCAACTTTGCTGTGGCGTCTACCGGAGATATTGTGGTTTGTACCAATGAAGGAAATGCCGATATGGGTACATCGTGCCCGACACTGAATATTGCTGCTTTCGGCATGGAAAAGATTGTGCCGGACATGGAGGCTCTGGGAGTGTTTACCCGTCTGTTGGCACGTTCGGCAACCGGACAGCCGATCACTACTTATACCTCTCAATACCGGAATCCCCGTGAAGGAGGTGAATATCATATTATTATTGTAGATAATGGACGGAGTGCCCTGCTGGCCCATCCCGACCATATCAAGACTTTGAACTGTATCCGATGTGGTGCCTGCATGAATACGTGTCCGGTGTATCGTCGGAGTGGAGGATATTCTTACACTTACTTTATTCCCGGACCTATCGGTATCAATCTGGGAATGGCACATGATCCGGAAAAGTATTACGATAATCTGTCAGCCTGTTCTCTCTGTATGTCTTGTTCGGATGTTTGTCCGGCAAAGGTGGACTTGGCCGAACAGATTTATAAATGGAGGCAGGATCTGGATAAGATTGGAAAAGCTAATACGGGTAAGAAAATAATGTCCGGTGGCATGAAGGTGTTGATGGATCATCCTACGCTTTTCAATGCGGCGCTTTGGGCTGCTCCGGTAGTTAACCATTTGCCACGTTTTATGAAGTATAACGATTTGGATGCGTGGGGAAAAGGACGAGAACTTCCTAAATTCGCGGGCGAATCGTTTAACGAGATGTGGAAGAAAAATAAAGTGCAGGGAAAGGAGGAAAACAAATGAGTAGTAAAGAAGACATATTAGCGAGTATCCGTAAAAATACGAAGAACCGCTACGAATATCCCGATTGGCAGATCAATGCAACTGTTTATCCGGACGTGGTTGCCAAATTCTGTGAAATGAGTTTTGCCGTCGGTGGTGAGGCTATTGTGCTCGGTGAGGGAGAAGATATCAATGCTGTCATTCGCCGTACTTACCCTGATGCCGGCAGCATTGCTTCCGATTTGGAGGAAATCACGTGTGCTACGTTCAATCCTGATTTGTTAGGTCGTGCGCAGGATCTGAACGGAACCGATATAGCCGTTGTCAAAGGTGAAATCGGAGTAGCCGAGAATGCGGCTGTCTGGATTCCTCAGACAGTGAAATACAAGGCACTCTATTTTATTGCCGAGAAGCTGGTGATTGTTCTGGACAAAAATCGTATTGTGAGCAATATGCATCAGGCTTACGAACGTGTAAAAGATGAAAAATATAAATTCGGTACATTTATCTCGGGACCCTCAAAGACTGCCGACATTGAACAGGCATTGGTGATGGGAGCTCATGGAGCGAGAGATGTATTGGCAATATTAAAGTAACGAAGCAGTGTCAGAGGAGATGCGACTGCGGGTTGCCTGGATGAATATTGGTTTTGATTGATATAAGTGTATGTTTGCAAATAAAGTAAAGAAGGTGGCGGCCATTCACGATCTTTCCGGTATGGGAAGGGTCTCTCTGACGGTCGTCATTCCCATTCTGTCATCGATGGGGTTTCAGGTATGTCCGTTGCCTACGGCCATCCTGTCTAACCACACGCAGTATCCTGATTTTACTTTTCTTGATCTGACGGACGAGATGCCTCGTATCATTGCTGAGTGGAAACGGTTGGAAGTGGAGTTTGATGCTATTTATACCGGTTATCTGGGATCGCCCCGACAGATTCAGATTGTATCTGATTTTATTCGTGATTTTCGCAGAAAAGATAGTCTGACTGTAATAGATCCCGTTTTGGGAGACAATGGTAAGCTCTATTCCAATTTCAATGAATCGATGGTGGTGGAAATGCAGCATTTAGTCACACATGCCGATGTGATCACCCCCAATCTGACGGAACTTTTCTATCTGCTCGACCGGCCGTATAAAGAGAGTAATACCGATCAGGAACTAAAAGAGTATTTGCGTTGTTTGTCGGACAAAGGGCCGGAAGTGGTCATTATCACCAGTGTACCGGTGTTGGACGAACCCCACAAAACTTCTGTTTATGCTTACAATCGGACAGGAAACCGTTACTGGAAAATCACATGTCCCTATTTGCCCGCCCATTATCCGGGTACGGGAGATACGTTTACGAGTGTCATTACCGGAGCTTTATTGCAGGGAGACAGTCTTCCCATTGCTCTGGACCGTGCTACGCAGTTTATTTTGCAGGGCATTCGTGCTACTTTCGGTTACGAGTACGACAATCGTGAGGGTATTCTGTTGGAGAAGGTACTTCACAATCTCGATATGCCCATCCAGAGCAGCAGCTACGAGTTGATTTAAGTAGTGACTCTGAATTTTGTTCCGGAAGTCGGTTGCTTATATTTATTGTCCCTATCATTCGTTGCCGGACAGGGGGAGGCCAGTCAATAGATGATAAGAGGCAAATAAACTGTAATGGTAAGTCCACATTCCTCCATAAATGGGAAAAGCACTGCTCCCCTGATTGGAAACAGTGCTTTTCGCCCTTTAAACGTGCACTTTTATTTTACTTCTTCCCCTTTTTCGTTCAATACCACAGTCACGTCTGTTCCGTCTTTCTGAGTAACGACTACTTTGTAAAGTTTACCTTCTTCTTTAGTTGTTACCGATGCTTCCTTGATGGTTGATTCAGGATAAGCTTTTCCGAGAGCTTCGGTTACTGCTGCAGGCAGATCCTTTACTTCAATCTTTGTATACTCGTCTTGCGGAGCTTGTGCGGTTGCTACCACTGCGTTAGCGTTTTCTGCGTTCTGTGCGAATGCTACTGAGCTACCTAATCCCATAACCAATGCTACTGCTACTAATACCTTTTTCATAATTGTAAGTTTTAAGTTAATAAATGAAGTTTGTTTTTCTGTAAGCCACTTGCTTACGATAATAATATTGCAAGCCTCGTGCCAGAACGAAGGTGGATGTGCTATAGTGTTAGTATATAGCTGTTTATGAACGATGACCTAAAGTTCAAACTGTGGAAAACGGGACTTTGGAGTGTGGATACCGTGGAAAACTTCCACAATCTCAGAGACTTTTGGCAGTTTCTGCAAGCCGTATGAATTCTCTTTTGTATCCTTTTTCATCATTTTCTAATCCGGTTTTTGCCAAAGAGATCACTTTGTCATAAGTGGCGTTTCCTTTGAATTCCGAGTCTCTCAGTAGTTGTCCGAACATGGCTACTGCGGCTGCAAAGCGGAAATCGGCAGAGACCCGGTTGCTTTTATGGTCAATCAACGGCAATTCTATCTTCTTGCTGGTGTTACTGTCCGGAGCTTTGTAACGTAGCTTAATGGTTAATAACTCGTCAGATTCATTGAGAGGCGTAGATGGTTTTTGCTTTTTCTGATATTTGAGATCGTCTATTTTTCCTGCAAAATCACTCTTTACTCCCGTGGGAATTACTTCATAGAAAGCTGTCACTGTATGTCCGGCTCCCATTTCTCCGGCATCTTTTGTATCGTTATTAAAATCCTCGTCTGCAAGCAAACGGCTCTCGTAACCTATCAGTCGGTAGGCCTGCACTTGTGCCGGATTGAACTCTACCTGTAACTTTACGTCTTTGGCAACAGTGTGTAAAGTTGCTCCGAATTCGTTCACCAATACCCGGTTGGCTTCTTGTAAGTTATCGATGTAGGCATGGTTTCCGTTGCCTTTTTCGGCGAGAGTCTGCATCTTGCTGTCTTTGTAGTTGCCCATTCCATATCCCAATACGGTGAGGAATATACCGCTTTTACGCTTTTGTTCAATCAGCTTTTCAAGTTCCTTGTCCGATGATACGCCCACATTGAAATCACCATCGGTGCAGAGTATGATACGATTGTTGCCTCCTGATATAAAGTTCTTTTGGGCTATTTTATAAGCCAGCATGATCCCTTCACCTCCTGCGGTAGAACCACTTGCTTCCAGCTCGTCAATGGCTTCACGTATCTTTTGTTTGTCACTGCCCGGAGTTGCTTCCAGTTTCACACCGGCATTGCCTGCATAAGTCACGATAGCTACTTTATCTTTATCACGTAAGTTGTTTACCAATAGTTTAAGAGAGGATTTCACTAAATCCAACCGGTTCGCTCCCCACATAGAGCCAGAGACGTCGATCAGAAAGACAAGATTGGATGCAGGCAGATTGTCCGTCGGGATTTCTTTAGCCTTCAGTCCGATACGGACAAGACGGTGATCTGCGTTCCAAGGGCAGGTTCCGGCTTCCATCGTAATCTTCACAGGATCACTTCCCGTCGGTTTCGGATAATCATAGGAAAAGTAGTTCACTAATTCTTCCGTACGGATTGCATCGACTGGAGGCAGTTTACCTTTATTGATAAAACGACGCATATTGCTGTAAGAAGCGGCATCCACGTCAATAGAAAAAGTAGAAAGTGGAGCATCCGACACATTCTTGAAACCATTTTCCTGAATCTCGCCATATTCTTCCGCATTTACAGCATTATACATGATTCCCGATGCGGGACATACTGCCATATAAGCAGTAGACATTGATTTAGTGGCCCTTAGTTCGTGTCCGTATCCTACAACCACACATTCTTCCAATACAAGTTCGTCAGCTTTCATCTTCACATCCAGTGTGGACGATTTTACCACCCTTTTCTCTTGCTTATAGCCGATATACTGAAACAACAACGTCTCTCCTTTCTTAGACTGAATCGTGTATTGACCGTTCATGTTCGTCACCGTACCTTTCGTAGTACCCTTTATCTGTACCGAACAGCCGACAAGCGGAGTTCCATCTTTTGCATCTGTTACAGTACCCGACACAGTAATAGCTTGTGCACTCACTGTAGCCAAAGAGATAACTGCCATTAGCAGTGCGAACACCATCGCTCTGAATTGATTTGTTTTCATAACTTCATTATTTTAAAATGTTACTATTAGTTCGCTTTTACTATAGAGATGCAGATTCCACACAGATTCCATAAACAACCCAAACTTTTTTTATTTTGCTGCAAAAGAGGTTCATTTCAAAATTCTCACTCATTCCTTTGCAACTCATCAGATGATGTGTATATTTGCGAATCATAAACATATCACAAATATGAAAAATGAAGTTGATGGAAGGCGGGAAATAGCCTCACGAAACACGGCCTGGGCTAATATCATTGCCCGTAAACTTACTCATTGGGGTGTCACACCCAACCAAATTTCCATGATGAGTGTATTCTTCGCTATGGTGGGATGTCTCCTGCTGATTGGCACAGTCATTTATCCCGGCTTCAATAAATATGTAGCCTATATTCTGTTTATCGTTTGTATGCAGTCGCGATTACTCTGCAATCTGTTCGACGGGATGGTAGCCATTGAAGGAGGAAAGAAAAGTGCCAATGGAGATCTTTATAACGATATGCCCGACCGCTTTGCCGATGCTCTGTTCATCATTCCCGTGGGGTATGTAGCTGGTGGATTCGGCATTGAATTGGGATGGCTGGCTGCTCTTCTCGCTGTTATGACTGCCTATTTCCGCTGGATAGGGGCATACAAGACACACCAGCATTTCTTTAACGGTCCGATGGCCAAGCAGCACCGTATGGCATTATTGACTCTGACCTTCGTGGTCGCCACTTGCACTATTTATTCAGGATACGACCGGATGGTATGTTTCATAGCTCTAATCATTATCAACATCGGTCTTATCGCAACACTGATACACCGCTTGTACCTCATATCACACACTACAAACACTGAAATAAAATGAAAGACCTACTGGATAAAATATTCCCCACATTAAGCGATGAACTGATTATTGTCATCTCGCTTATCATCGGACTACTTGTTACGGCAAGCCTTATTCTCTTTCTCGTAAAGAAGATATTTCCGAAAACAAATATCAGCGAACTCGCTGCACGCACACGCTCATGGTGGATCATGGCGGGCATGTTTATCGGTGCCGTATTTATCAGCTATAACATCTCTTATTTCTTCCTTGCATTTCTCTCTTTTATCGCCTTCAGAGAACTTTATTCGGTACTGGGATTCAGAGAAGCGGATCGCGGAGCATTGTTCTGGGGCATACTAGCCATTCCCATTCAATATTACCTTGCCTACCTGGCCTGGTATGGAGCCTTTATCATATTCATTCCGGTAGTCATGTTCCTTGTATTGCCTTTACGACTGGTTTTAAAGGGAGACACGCATGGAATTACCAAGTCGATGGCCCTGTTGCAATGGATTCTGATGCTTTCGGTATTCGGTATCAGTCACCTTGCTTATCTCCTGTCGCTTCCCGAACTACCGGGATTCAGTTCAGGAGGACGAGGTCTGCTGTTGTTCCTTGTATTCCTTACCGAAATAAATGATGTCATGCAGTTCATTTGGGGTAAACTCTTGGGACGGCATAAGATACTTCCGAAAATAAGTCCGAACAAAACATGGGAAGGTTTTCTGGGTGGTGTAATCAGTACCACTGTGATTGGTTACTTTCTCGGTTTCCTGACTCCCCTCTCCGCTCCTAATGTCATCCTGGTAAGTGCCCTTATCGCAATTGCCGGATTCTCGGGAGATGTAGTCATCTCCGCGATCAAGAGAGACAAAGGAATCAAAGATATGGGAAACAGTATTCCCGGTCATGGAGGGGTGTTCGACCGGATCGACTCTCTGGCCCACACTGCCCCCGTATTTTTTCATTTAGTTTATTATATTGCTTATTAAGAGGAAAAGATGAAAAAAAGATTCATGCAATCTGTTGCCATGCGGATTATATATAAAGGTGTTTTCCACTGGTTCCTGAAATTAATCGTAGGGGTTCAGTTCACCGATTGCCAGTTCCTCAAAAAGGAGAAGCAGTTTATCATCCTTGCCAATCATAACAGCCACTTAGATACCCTCAGTTTGCTATCTTCTTTGCCCGGTAACCTTTTATGGAAAGTCAAACCTGTAGCGGCAGAAGATTATTTCGGGAAAACTCGCTTTCAGGCTTCGATAAGTAACTTTTTCATCAATACTCTTTTAATCAGGAGAAAAGGGGAAAAAGATTCGGAACATGATCCGATTCGCAAGATGCTCGAAGCCATTGATGCCGGATATTCACTGATTCTTTTTCCGGAAGGAACCAGAGGAAAGTCGGAACAAATGGGAAAAATAAAATCCGGTATAGCCCGTATCCTGTCTCTGCGACCTGAAGTGAAATATATTCCCGTGTTCATGACCGGCATGGGACGTTCACTGCCTAAAGGCAAAATGATACTGCTACCCTACAAAGCATCCGTCTATTACGGTATACCCACATTGGTAAAGAGTACAGATACACATGAAATATTAGACCAGATTACAGGTGATTTTGAAGTAATGAAAGAAAAATATCAAGTCGTTATCGACGAAGAAGAGGAATAGATGTTGTTTTTCAAAAGAAACATATCGAGACTATCGGACGAGGAATTACTGATACACTATACGAAGTCTGGCGATACGGAATATTTCGGCGAATTATATAACCGATATATACCGTTACTGTATGGACTTTGCCTGAAATACCTGCATGATGAAGACCGGGCACAGGAAGCAGTCATGCAACTATTTGAAGATTTACTACCTAAGTTGGGAAATTATGAGATAAAAGTGTTCAAGCCATGGCTCTACCGGGTAGCGAAGAATCATTGCCTGCAACTTTTACGGAAGGAAAATAAAGAAATTCCGTTAGATTATACGGTTAATATTATGGAATCTGACGAATTTCTGCATCTATTAAGTGAAGAGGAAAGTTCGGAGGAACAACTGAAGGCATTACATCACTGTCTCGAAAAGTTGCCCGAAGAACAACGGACCAGTATTACGCGTTTCTTTCTCGAAGAGATGTCGTATGCCGACATTGTGGAACAAACCGGATTTACTCTGAACAATGTGAAGAGCTATATCCAAAATGGAAAACGAAATTTAAAGATTTGCATTAAAAATCAGCTTAAGGGATGAAACTATCGGATTACATACGGGGATTCCGCAAGGGGAAAGAAGCACATCGATTGGAGAAAGAAGCGATGCGTGATCCTTTTTTGGCCGATGCGTTGGAAGGGTATAGCCGGGTGGAGAGTGGAGCCGATGAGCAAATAGAGTTGTTGCGTCGCCGGGTGAATATGCGCGTAACGCAAAAACGCAGGCATACCATTGCCTGGAGTGTGGCTGCCAGCCTTCTGATCGGAGTTTGTATCGGTTCTTATTTCCTGCTTCAGGAGAATACTTTACCGGATGAAGCACGGATAGCAATGGAAGAAGTATCTCACTTGGAACCTTTGTCTGTACAAAAGGAAGAAAAGAAAGAGGATTTGGTGGCGACGGTGAGAAAAGATTCCGCAACTATTCAGAAGGGATTGATAACCGGGAATAGAGAGAAAAAAAGTTGTTGTATCTCCCCACACAGAGGTGCCTCAGGCCATGACACAGGAATGGATCGATGAGGCATTGGAAACCACTATTGCCGAAGAGCCTTTGGCTGCTACCACAAGTTCGGCTATGAAATCTATTCCGGCTAATGACAGCAGCCTTACTGCTCAGGTAGCGGTTGGGGGTAAAGTACATGGCAGAGTGACAGACTCCAGCGGTTATCCTATTGTCGGTGCTACCGTTAAGCTGAAAGGGACTAATCAGGGAACTATCTCCGACGTAAATGGTAATTTTGTATTGAAGACAGGTGGAAATCGGGAACTTGCAGTCGATTATATTGGTTATGAATCCGTTACGCTTCCGGTTGATACGACTAAAAGCTTATTGATAGCGATGAACGAAGATCAAGCCACGCTTGATGAGGTGGTAGTGGTAGGGTATGGTTCGCAGTCGAAAGGGAGTATAACGGGAGCTGTAGCGAGTCTGAAAATGTCCGGTACTCCCCAACCTACCATAGGTAGAAAGGCATTTCGGAAATATCTGAAAGAGAGTCTGGTTCATCCGTCTGATAAAGACTGTGCGCGTGCCAAAGGAAAAGTTATTCTTACTTTTCGGGTAGATAAGGAAGGACGTCCACAAGACATTACTGTTAAAAAGGGACTTTGTGCTTCGGCTGATGAGGAAGCCATTCGCTTGATCGAGGAAGGACCTGACTGGACAATGGGTGAGGAACCGGTAGAAATCAGTATCCGTTTTTGATTAATGAAAAATCCCGCCTAAGTCATGTGACCTAAGCGGGATTTTTTCTGCACGGGAGGAGAGGCTCGAACTTTCTTTCTACTCTCTCAATACTTTATAACTGTTGATAATCAAAAAGATACGTACTTCGATTAATACTCGTTTTGTTATTGGATGTCCCGATTTTGTCCCTGCGAAATTGAATTAATATGTTTATTATTAGAATATTATATTCAATATCTTTTATTGTGAGCTTAGTCATTGATCTGTTTCAGCAGAATTTGGATAGTTCTTTCCTTCTCTTCAAGCAGTTGCTTCAAATGCGATAATTCTCTCTGGCATTCACTTAATGCAATATCTCCAGATACATTATTTCCATTACCATTGACATGATGTCCCACATTCATAGATATATCATTAATCACCCTATAAGTACCTATTCATTAATCGGGTGGATTCATTCGTTAAAGTTGATTCAGTTCAGGTGCCTTATCCCGTTGAAAGGAAGTTAACTCGTTGGGAGTCCATGAAGATGGAACTTGGTGGCTGGGCATTCGGTGGTCTGATAATGGCTATTATTATTATCTGTTGGCTGATATTTAAGTCAAGAAGTAAATAGTATATTTGTGCATCAATAACAGTTTTTTCATTATTAATAATGAAAACGAAGTATATTTATTAGCTCTGGATCGTGAGATTCGGAGCTTTTTTCTATCCTGTTTAGCTTCAGCTAAATAAAGCTAACTTCTTGATAATAAAGCGATAATCGCTACGATGTCCGCATTTATAGTGTTATCTTAGCTGTATAATAATAAAAGATAATGAACCATGTTTGAAAAAAAATACAAAAAAAGACAAAAAGTGACTTACCAAAAGAAAATATACATTTGTAATGGTTATGAATGGACTGTATGCACTTCAAAAGTTGTATGTATTTACGGTAATACCATGTTGATGGATAACGGAGATAGTATACCTGTTTTCTAACTAATAGATTGGATCATAATTGGGGCTGGAATATTCATCTTTCAGACCTTTTCTATGATTTATTAGCATCAGGTTATATAAGTGTTAAAAAGTAGTCTGATAATAAAATTATTATCAGACTACTTTGTGGCTGATAATAAAATGTTATTTTTGTCATGTCAAACAAAAAAAAGAGCTCTTTGAATGACTGATGAAGAAGCGCTAAAAGCGCGGGTAGAAGAGTTAATAGAGAATTTTAACTACTACCTCCGAAACTATAACCGTCTTATTCAGATAGGTTTTAGGAAGTCGGTACTGGATGCAGAAATCGAACTTCTCCGCTTGGAGATTCAGCGTTTATCTGCACTGTTGTAGAAAAGGGTTCCCCACTCGACGGGGTAGGGAGCCCATCTTCATTATTTAGGGACTCTTTTATAAAGAAAGGCGAAGTTATGGGAGTAAAAGAAACATTTTTAGAGCTAAAGCAAGCTTGGATTAACAGTCGTGGTGAAGAGCGTGAAAAAGCTGAACGTGCTATGGATGCTTTTTGGAATTCGCTTTCTGAGGATGATAATACAGAACTTCAGAAAGCCATTTCAGAAGATTTTGAACGTTTACATCGTGAAGCTGCTGACATAAAGGAGACGATTATTCGTAATCAGATGAAAGAAGTGCTTCCGGCTATTTCCGTATCTTATCTGGCAAGGCACTATTTTGGAAAATCAACATCATGGTTTTACCAGCGTCTGAATGGGAATGAAGTACATGGTAAAGTTGTTCGTTTTACTCAAGAAGAACTTGAAATACTGAATAGTGCTTTAAAAGATATCGGATCAAGAATCAGTTCATTGCATTTATCTTATTAACGATACTTCTCGGTCGATCGCGAGACCTTGATGACAGTGAGAGAGGGTATTCTAATACTTTCTTTCAAAAGCAAAGGAGCTTTCACGGGTTGGAAGCTCCTTTTTTAGTCCTATATTTTAATTAATGAAGTATTATCCCCATCTTTGTATTGCCAAAAAACAATGAATAAACATGAATCCCTTACCATAGTGTAATCCGTAAAATCGGATTCAGGTGTCATTACCTGTTGGCGCACTGTAGTGAGGGATTCTCCATTTTGTTATGATAGAGGAAAAACAATTAGATGGATTATTAGCTGTGATTCGTTTTCATAATGTTAGCCGTAATCAGGATTTTGATACAGATTGGATTTCTGATTTAAGTGAAGAGCGGATTCAAGAAATGGTTGTTACTCTCTATACATATGGCTATATTACATATAAGAAAGTTTCTCGAGAACACCACACTACTAATCTTTGTAGACTAACTCCAGAAGGAATGAAGTTTTGTAAAGAAGGAGGTTTTAGAGCATTGGAAGTTAAAAAGCGAAGACAAAAAATCAATTCAATAGGATGGGTGATAGCAGTTATAGCTTCTTTGTCTACTATTGGGGCATTTATTTGGCAAATGCTAAGTAGATAAGTAATCCGATATATCCTATTAATAAAAAGGAAGCTATTAACAGTAAATACATGATTATCTTTTCAATATTGAATTCTTTATTGACCTTATTGAAAGAATAGTTTGGCTTTTTCATAACTTATTGATTTTGATACAAAAATACGAATAAAAATGAAATGTGATGAAGCATTATATTAGAAACTCTTTCATTGAGCCAGAGTATTTGGATTTCTAACTAACATTTTTTTTATTAAATGTTTTTTAGTGCAATTTTTGTACTTTGATAGGAATTAATGCCTAACTTTGAGAATGATATGATGTAATACTAAAAAAAGAACATTATGGTTGAAAAGTTATCTAAGCATCAAAATGGTGCATCACACACAATATGTGCATCAGTGCAGGGTAAATCACCGAATATTGTAGATAATAGGCCTATTTTAAACTATCAAAAGGGCTTATCTCTGGTAATTCATAATTCCACCATGCAATGTCTTAGCCCCATACAACGTATGGTAATTGCTGAAGGAAAGGAGACGTCTGATAATTTGAAGTACATAATAGATACCTCAAATCGAAAACAATTAAAAATAAAAAATGGAGAGTCTGCACTTACAGATAAGCATTTTGATTCCAAAGGAACTGAAACTATTGGGACTACATCATATAATATTTTTGAGTCTAAGCCATTTATGAGAGAGTATAAAGGAAGGCATGTTGATGAAAAGGGACATTCTGTAGAAATATATGAAAAACCAAATGATTGTGGAATGTATGCTAATGCATTGGCTACGGGAAAGGACACTTGGGAGAGTGAAATGTATCCGGGGAGCATTTAGAAGGATTAAGACAGGCTCCTGTTGGGTATGATCCTTTAAGTAGTAAGGCTGAGGATAGTGAGAAACATTTCGATATGGAGGTAGGTGATATGTATCGTATTTCATGGGATGATCAGCTAAAAAGAAGGGAATTTCCTAAAGCTTATTTTCATGCAGCTACAGTAATAGCGAAGGATAACACTGATTATGTGACAAGTGAGGCAGATGCTTCAAAAGATGATATGGAGCGTCCACTCTTCCATATGTATGGAGAGCAAAAACATTCTATGATACATATAGGGGTGACTTTACTGAAGGGGAAGGGGCTGAGGAGAAAAAGCCATTTCTAACAAAATATACAAAGCAATCTTGATAATGTGTTGATGATTTTTGACTATTACTGCTATTTAGATTATAGTTATGCCAATGCGATGGTAAGCTTTTGCTAAAGGAGTGGCAAGGCTTTGCCATTATGATGGCAAAAATAAGAAATCGAATAAACGCCAAAAATGAAATTAATGAGAAAGCTAATATTTATTTCGATGCTGTTGTTCAGCATTGGTTCTTTTGCCCAAGAAAATCTTAAGTTCACTAAAGTGATTCAAGCAGAATCTGCTGCTGATAAAGCAACACTATATACAATGTTGCGTAGCTTTGGATCTACCCTATTATCATGATTCACAAAAAGTGATTCAAATGGATGATAAAGATGCAGGAATTATTATTTGTAAAGCTACGTCGCTCTTTGACTCTCCCAGTTTGATGTTATCAGCTTACGAAGGGTGGCTCGACTACAATTTGAAATTACAAGCTCGTGATGGTCGCGTCCGCGTAGAGATTTCTAACTTTTTTCACCATAATAAGCCGGGGAATCAAAAGAAAGCTCAATTGGGATTTCTTACTACTGCAGATATATATGCCGACAGTGGTATTCAAAAGAAACACCATAACATAATAAAGTATGGGTAATGCTTCAAGAACAAGCAGCTCAGATAAGTGCTCGAATTTTTAATGGAGTTGAAGAAGCCATAAAGCAAGGTGCTACTGTGGAAAGCCAAGAGGAGGACTGGTAATTATGAAACCAGATAAATTAGGAGTAGTTATAATTCAATTTCTCGGTGAAAGAGATAAAAAGACTGGACGATACTTGTATGATAAGATCCTAAAGTATAAGCAATTTGAAAAGCAAAATTTGAGTAGGGATTTTTATGATGTCCATTCGAAAATAGAGTTTGTTGAGACATTACAGATTTTTATTGAAAGAATTAAAAATGAAAATTATTATTTCATTTTGCATATAGAAAGCCATGGAAATAGATATTATGGCTTAGGAAATAACAATGAATTTATAGGATGGGAAGAATTTTTTGATTATACTCGGAAAATTAATATTTTATTTGATGGTACTTTGCTTTTAATTATGGCAATGTGTCATGGAAATTCTGTTATTCAAGCTATAAATATTGATTCAAGGTCACCTTTTAATTTTATTATAGGTTCTTTTCGAGAAATATCTGAAGATCAAATAGAAAGGGAATTTGAAGCCTTTTATAGCAGATTTTTCTTTGAATTCAATACTGAGAAAGCCTTGGAAGCTATGAATAATGAGATCAATTGTTTACCACCTTTGTTTTGGATTATATCAAATGAATATTGTTTTGATAGTATTTCAGCTCCTAAACACGATTCTCCAATATTCTGGAGATTGATGTGTACAGAAATGAATACCTATTACCTACAACATCCATATACTTCATTGTCTTTATCAGAGGTTGCAACTAATGTTGATAATTCTTTGCAATGTAAGTTTAAAGAATCTCAGAGATATCGTAATCAATTTTTGTTTAAAGATATATTGAAAAATAAGTACGGGTACTGCTTGAATTAGTCGGCCTGACTATCGACTCTGATAAAGTTAACGATTTTATCTCAAAATTTTGATTATAATGCGGATCCTAAAAAACTCCGCATTTTTTTTGTTCATTCAAATATTATCCCCATCTTTGCAGAAGCTAAAAGTTACATCGTCGTTAGTCGACGTCGCGAGCAACGAATAATGCTCATGTGGATTAATGGGCTTTTTTTATGCCCAAACTTTTGATATTGGCGGCTGCCTTTCCCTGCATTTATTATACGCTCCGGCGGACTAATGATGTGACTTTTAGCGAAGCGGGAAAGTGCAGCCGTTTCTGTATTTCCGATTGTTGAGCGGTTCTCAACAAAATAGCTAAAAGTCACATCATTATGAAAAAGAAATCCCAATCCGGCAAAGTTCCGGTGTCTAAGCTCCAAGCATTCTTAAGTGAGCTTTCAGGCATGCTATCTCAAGAAGGTAGTGAGTTTTTCGTAAATCGTTCCGATGACGGTACCACCTCCATCCGCCTCGCTCGAGGTCAGTATTTAACCATTTCCATGCAGAAAGGAGGTCGGTCATGATGTACTTTACAAACAGTCTTTCTATCATCTCACCTAAAAACCGGGCTTGGAAGAAACTCGTTGACTGGATCCGGTGGTTCGAACACATTCTTATCCTGGATGAATGTTCCCTTGATGCTTTGAAAATGGAAATTGAAGCTAAGGTAAATGAAATTAATGCTGAACATCCTAAACTTAAACCAATCATTTTCAGTGGTGATAACAGTAAGATTTCCGGTTGCATCTCTGCGAGGGTAATGTCGTGTGGATGCCCTGATACTGTATTTAATCTCAATTATTGCGTCGTAAAAAGCACATACGCATTTTCAGAAGATAATTCTAAGGAGACCATTTTACTTGATAGTCAGAAAGGAGGTCAATCATGTCTTCAGGCAAGGAATTAGCTGTCGATAAGATTGAAACCTATCGGATCAATGGCAAATCTGAATTATTTTTAATCAAAATTGATGGAAACGAAATTGTAGCGTTCAATCGTGAAGAATCTGAAGAAGTAATATTTCTATTACAGGGTGCGCTTAAAAAAGAAAAGGAGGTTGACCATGAACACTAATGTTGATGGAGCAATTATTACTCCCGAAGCCATTCAAACCGTTAAGTTTCTTCAGCAAGAAAATTATGTCGATGAAACTTTGAATCAAATCAACGAGGTTATAGATATCGTCATTGCCGAAGATATTCCAGCTATTTTAGATTCAGATAAGGATTGTCTCCATATTGTGCGCAACCTTCGTTATCTTGCACAACATATATCAACTTTCAAAAAACCTATAAATCATGGATAATCAAGAACAGAAAATCACCGATATCAGCATTTATATAGCTGGATTGCAAGCAACCTATCGTCCTGCTCCGGACGCTCGTCATACCACCCATTGGTTCTCTACCGATGAAGTCTATACCGCTATCAAACGTCTGGATCCTTCGGTCAATATTACGAAGGAACAACTCTTCCATGCAATGACTTCTGCCGGCTTCAAGTTCCAAAACCGTCCGGGAGCATCCGGATGCGATTTCCGCTGGATGCTTCAGGAGCGTAGTAATAAATAGAAGAAGCCTGGGAACTATCATCGTTTGAGTTCCGTTACACAAAAGATTAGCCGGTCGGTAGTTCCCGGCTTTTTTGTGTCCTTTCCCCTCCTGTATCCCCTTCCTACATTCGCTGAAAAATAACTTCAGCGCACTATGATTACTGACGATTTAATCAGAAAACGTTTTATTCATGACACCATTTCCCAAGGTATAAACCAAATTTATGCCATTCAGGAGAATGTTGTTCAGGCCAACCTAAAGACTCAATCCGGACAGCTCAAAGCACATCTCAGCCGGCGGCCTTTTAGTTTTACTGAGTCCGATTCCTGGGAAGAGTTCTTCATCCGCATCTTCCCCTACCTTCGCTTCCTTGACATTAACTATCGTCGTGGTTCCGATCGTATTTCCCGTCACATCCGTAGTAACCTGGCTCTCTACAATCGTGCAATCAGGGGAGTTCTTTATCACGAGACTTTTCCGCAAATCCGATATGGTTTCAATGACGAGATCCGGAACTCTATCCGGCAGGAACTGGAGCAGGCACTTCAATATGAAACACCAAATAGTTAATTCCCATGGCTAAGTGTGAAGAGCGTAAATGTTTGAAAATCAATTGTTTTTAAAGTGTCCCGATTTTGTCCCACTTCTAAAATAAAATAGCTGTAAATCATTTATTTACAGCTATTTATCATTGCACGGGAGGAGAGGCTCGAACTCCCGACACCCGGTTTTGGAGACCGGTGCTCTACCAACTGAGCTACTCCCGTGTTTGCGGCTGCAAAGGTAGAATAAACTTCTGAATTTGCAAGCTTTTATGCAAAGAAGTTGCTAATTATTTTAATTTTTCCCATTCTTCGGGTTTAAATCCTACCAATACGAAGCGCTCGGTCACTACCAGCGGGCGTTTCACTAATTTGCCATTGGTAGCTAAAAGGGCGATCTGTTCTTCTTCAGTCATTGTAGGAAGCTTGCTGCTGAGTTTCAGCTCTTTATATACTACACCACTGGTGTTGAAAAACTTCTTAACGGGTAGTCCGCTTAGTGGAATCCAGGCTTTCAATTCTTCTACTGTGGGATTATCGTCCACAATAAGGCGGTTAGTATACTCAATGTTGTTTTCTGTCAGCCACTTTTTAGCTTTCTGGCAAGTGCTGCATGCGGGATATTGCAAAAAGAGAGTTTTCATATTTATTCTATATTGAGCATTTGTAAGTCCTGATACATAATGCGATACGCTGCTGCTTTTTTTTCGAGTGCCAGCGGGTAGGCTCGTGAGGAAGAAGGCATGCGGTATAAGCGCATCGGGCGTCCATCAAAGACGAACTCAGAGAAATCGCCCACCTTGGGTTCTTCCACTTCGAATTGTGCCCGGAGTGTATCTGTTGCCTTTTGTCCTGTTGTGACGATGGCTTTGCATTCCGGGAGTTGTCCGAGAAGCCGGCTTATATCAGTGGGCTGCACCACTTCCAGGAACTTGTCTGAGGCATTGTCCTGTAGGCGTCGGATGGCCGAAGCGGTATCGAATAAAGCTATTCCTTTATCGTTGAGAAAGCTGATAATGCGTTCGCGGCAGAAAGCTTTCCGGGTTTCGTTAAGGAAGTAGTCTTTGTTGTTAAAGAACAGCAATCCCACGATTCTCCACATATCATTGTTCAGGTTCGGGTAGTAAAAATCCATCGACCATCGTTTCTTTTGAGGTGGAAAACTTCCCAGCATCAGCAAGCGGGCATTGGCGGGGAGAAAGGGCTCTAACGGATGATTTTCTATTTCTATGTCCATTGTTTACTATTTGATCGGGAGCAAAAATAGTGATAATATCTATTTGATAGAAACGTACTCCCACGATTTTTAATTACTTTTGCGCCTTAATAAAAAAACATTCAACATGAGAAGGACTGCTATTGCTCTTTTTTGCCTGTTTTTGTTATCTGTTGGCATCGGATTAAGGGCACAAAACATTCAGTTGCACTATGATTTCGGACGTTCTTTGTATGATAAAGATTTAAAGGACCGTCCTGTATTAACCTCTACCGTAGAGAAGTTTCATCCTGATAAGTGGGGTAGTACTTATTTCTTTGTGGACATGGACTATACTTCTGACGGAGTAGCGGCTGCTTATTGGGAAATAGCCCGTGAATTGAAATTCTGGAAGAATCCGTTCTCGGTACATGTGGAGTATAATGGAGGTCTTGCCAAAGGTTTTTCTTATCAGAACGCTTATTTGGGGGGAGTTACCTATACTTATAATAATACTGCTTTCTCGCGTGGCTTTTCATTGTCGGCCATGTATAAGTATATTCAGAAACACCATTCTCCCAATAACTTTCAGCTAACCGGAACCTGGTATATGAATTTCAGCAATAACTTGCTCACTTTTTCCGGCTTTGCTGACTGGTGGCGTGAGGAGACTGCTTATGGGAAGACTATTTTTCTTACCGAGCCCCAGTTTTGGGTGAATCTGAACCGTATAAAAGGTATCAGTGATAAATTTAAGTTGAGTGTGGGCTCAGAAGTTGAGCTGAGTAATAATTTTGGTGGACGCGATGGTTTTTATGTCATCCCTACACTGGCACTGAAATGGACAATAAACTAAAAACTGATGAAAACAGACTTGATATACGGTATTGAAGACCGTCCGCCTTTTAAAGATGCATTATTTGCGGCATTGCAGCATCTGCTTGCTATTTTTGTAGCTATTATTACTCCGCCGTTGATTATCGCCAGTGCCTTGAAACTGGATGTGGAGAAAACCGGTTTCTTGGTTTCGATGTCTCTCTTTGCTTCGGGGGTATCTACTTTTATCCAGTGCCGCCGTTTTGGACCTATAGGGGCAAAGTTGCTTTGTATTCAGGGAACAAGTTTTTCGTTTATCGGTCCTATCATTGCTACGGGACTTGTCGGTGGACTTCCTCTTATTTTTGGTGTCTGTATGGCGGCTGCTCCCATTGAAATGATTATCAGCCGCACTTTCAAATATATGCGTAATATTATTACTCCGTTGGTTTCGGGTATCGTGGTGTTGCTTATCGGGTTAAGTCTGATAAAAGTAGGCATTATCTCTTGTGGAGGTGGTGATACTGCGATGGATAATGGTACGTTTGCTTCTTGGGAGAATCTTTCGATTGCAGGTGCGGTTTTGCTCAGCGTGCTGTTTTTTAACCGTTGCAAGAATAAGTATTTGCGCATGAGTTCCATTGTGTTGGGACTCTGTTTGGGATACGGCCTTGCTTTTGTTTTGGGAAAAGTAGATATGAGTGCTTTGAATGTAGAGATGCTGATGAGTTTCAATATTCCCCAGCCTTTTAAATACGGACTCGATTTTAATGTGTCTTCTTTCATTGCCATCGGGCTCGTATATATGATTACAGCTATCGAAGCGACCGGAGACGTAACGGCCAATTCGATGATTTCTGGTTTGAAGATCGAGGGTGACGACTATCTCAAACGAGTTTCGGGAGGTGTGATGGCCGATGGTTTTAACTCTTTTCTGGCAGGTATATTTAACTCTTTCCCTAATTCTATTTTTGCTCAGAACAATGGAATCATTCAATTGACAGGAGTGGCCAGTCGGTATGTGGGTTACTATATAGCTGCAATGTTGATTCTTTTGGGGCTATTTCCGATTGTGGGAGCTGTTTTCTCACTGATGCCGGACCCTGTATTAGGCGGAGCTACTTTGTTAATGTTCGGAACTGTCGCAGCAGCCGGAATCCGCATTGTTGCATCACAAAATATCGGACGGAAGGAAACATTGGTATTGGCTGTCAGTCTTTCATTGGGACTTGGAGTAGAATTGATGCCCGATGTGTTAAGCCAGGCTCCGGAAGCTATTCGTAGTATCTTTTCGTCTGGCATCACGACCGGTGGTTTGACTGCTATCATAGCGAATATCGTAATTCGGGTGAAAGAGGAAAACGAGGAATAACGGACGCTCGGCAAAGAGTGATGAACTGTGAATAATAAACAGGATACGCATTATATATTAGGAGGCTGTTTATTATTCACTGTTTGTTGTTTATAATACTTCCAGATTGCTCATCCGTTCTGTTGTGTGGAATTCAAATTCAGGGTATTCATACAACTTGAAGCGAGGATGTTATGCCCGTCGGGCAGCAGCCAGCCGGCGGCATTAGGCTTGCCGGGTTCCACCATATCTTCCCGTTCCCAGGCACGTATCTGTCCGTAGGTTTCCACCAGTTGGGGTGAATAGAGTATATAGCTGCGCAGAGCCTCGTCGTCGTATCCGCTGCCGGTGCAGTTCAGCAGTGACAAATAATAGGGGGTGGCGAAGAAAGGCATTCCCTTCTTACGGGCTTTTGAGAGCAGGTACATGGTTTCGGCAGAAAGGGAGTTGCCGAGAAGACGGTTTAGCTCCGTAGGGCTTTTGACGGCCATGGCAAGATGGAAACGGAAGTCATTCCACCATTCGCTGACGAGGTTGAACTTCTCCTCGTAGCTGAGTCCCTCTTCGAAATGGAAGCGGGAAGCCGGGTTCTTGCGGTGCTCAATCTTCTGCACCAGTGCATGCAGGATGCGTTCCTTGTTCTTTGCACGGATATGCTGCACGTCTTCATCCAGTCCGCTGGGCCAGCGTTCGGTCAGGGTTTTGATTTTCTGTGCGGAGGGCAGGGCGGGGGCGGGTTGGTGGAGGCGTTTGAACTGCTGGAACAAGTCGATGAACAGGTCCGTTTCCGTTTCCTCTTCCCATTGTCCCGTGAGGAAGGAATGCAGCATTGATAAAGTTGATATGGGCAGCTGTTCTCCGATGGAGAGCTCGTGTACTTCCTGCCCGTCAAATTCAATCAAGAGTCGAATTTGCTTACCGGCCTCGCTGTCCACTTCCGGATGTCCGGCAATGTACTCCGCCAGGTTGGCCTTGAAGGCTTCCGCATCGTCGCTTTGAACGGCGATGCTGACCAATTCAGGGAGTTCGTGCCGATAAAGTTGTTCCAGTTGTGATAGAGTGAGTGCAAGCATTTTCTTTTGTTTCATAAGCGGTTGTTTTTTTGAAGTTAATATTTATGATGGTTGACGCGGGGTGCGTCCTTGTGTTCCGTGAGGGGAAAATGATTTCATTTGCTAAAAATAACAAAAAAAAGCGGGAAATTTCTTTCCCGCCTTCTTGTTTCTAAAGTTCTTTAGAATTCTTTTTCTTTTATTTCTCTTCGTTGGCTTTCTGTTTCGGTTCCTTTTTGGCCAGCATCACTACGTTGTAAACGTACTCGGTCATCCATTGTTCCGAATATCCCAGACGCTCTTTGTACTGGCGTACTGCCGCTGCCGTCTTGTGCACATCGTCCTTTTTCCACACGGTCTTGGTGCAAACGTCATGTACTGTTTTTTCGGTCATGCTGCGTAATGCGCCCTTGAAGATGGAAGGCATACGGAATTTCCACTGCATCAAGTTGCCCATTAACATCATCAGGTCGTTGGAGAAGCCCTGATACATGAAGAGATAGGCTTGTACGTCGTTCTGTGTACGGCAGTGTTTTTTTACAGATGCGTCAATTTCTTTAAAAGAAATTTTCACTGATGCCGTAAAGTCCTGCATCAACATCTTTTTTGCAAGCGTGACTTCTCAGCAATTCCCAGGCGGCCTGTTTTGCGTGGGGATTTTGAACAAACGTTTGAAAACTGCCTATGTCTGGCAAAAAATTAATATTTGTGATACCTATATTGCAGGCCATTACAGACTGATAATATACACGGATTAGTGTCATGAAGTCTTCCATACCACCTACGTCTATGCGGCTTGTTTCTTCTCCTTCTGTCTGTTTTTTACCAAATAATTTTGAAAATATGCTCATTGTGTTCTTAAATTATATTGTTTTCCTGTCTGCAAAGATAGCGATAAAAACTGAAACATTTTTGATTAAAATCCTTTTGTTTTACTATTTATCATTTTTATTGAATGGTTGATGCCGGGGTGATTGCTTTGTGTTACCAGCATTCCAAATCATTTTCAATGTCTTTCATTCTGTCTTTGGTGAAAACTGGATTTTTGACCCCGTTGCGTTTTTGAATTCGGTAGTCTTCCAATAGACGGAATGCATATTTCCCTAGTAAAGTAATGGCTATCAAGTTACAGATAGTCATAAATCCCATTGCCATATCGGCCAGGCTCCATGCCAGGTCCAGACTGGCTAATGCCCCAAACATAACCATCCCCCCCACTGATATACGATAAATGGGGATAGCCCATTTCTGATGAGTTATGTAGCGTACATTGGCTTCACCGTAATAATAATTTCCCAAAATGCTGCTATAGGCGAAAAACAGAATTGCCACCGCTACATAAATAGTCCCGATGTTGCCTATTTCATTATTTAGTGCCATTTGAGTAAGTTTTATTCCATTGGCTTCTTTTGTGGAGGCTACTCCGCTGAAAAGAATGATGAAAGCAGTGCAGGTACATATGACAAGTGTATCGGTAAAGAACTCCCAATGTCTGAATTAATCCTTGTTTTACAGGATGGGTAACATCGGCACTTGCCACTACATTGGGTGCGGAACCCATACCGGCCTCATTGCTGAATAATCCACGTTTGATTCCTTGCATTAATGCTATGCCTATACCTCCGCTCAATGCCTGTTCCCAGCCAAAGGCATTCGCTATAATCAATTCAATAACTTCTGGCAAATGCTTTGCATTTACAATTACGATGAAAAGGGATAAAAAGATGTATCCCAATGCCATGACAGGAACAATAATGCTACTTACTTTGGCAATACGCTGAATACCTCCGAAGATGATAACTAATGTGAGCGAGGTAAGTATCACTCCCATTAAGCTGGGAGGAATATTGAATGCTTCTTCGAAAGCGGCACAAATGGTATTGCCGAAAGTGACAGTAATCAGTATGGCAAACAGAATTCCCATCCATGGTTTTTTAACCCTTTCTTCATGTAGTAGGCAGGGCCTCCGATAAAAGATTCCTTCCCTTTTTCCTTATATAATTGTGCGAGGGTAGATTCTACAAAAGCACTCGATGCTCCTAATAGAGCAATGATCCACATCCAAAATATGGCACCCGGTCCGCCGATGGCAATTGCCGTAGCTACGCCAGCCAGATTTCCTGTACCGACACGGCTTGCCAGTGATATGGCAAAGGCTTGGAACGAAGAAATATGTTTCTCTCCATGTTCTCCTTTTCCGGCAGAGTCTTTCAACAGACGTAGCATTTCGCCGATCATGCGGAATTGCACGAAACGGGTTTTAATCGTGAACCAAATGGCGCATCCCAACAGCATTGCAATCAGGATGTAGGTCCATAATATATCGTTAATTAGATTCATATCTATTAATTAATTGGTATCAGGGGCAAATTCTTTTATTTTAGCCTGAAGTAGAATTTATGGTTCTCGAATATCGGTTCCACGATATCAAACCGGATAAATTTAGCCAGTAAATGCTCTGCAGCCCGTCGGGAAATACCTGCTTGCCGGCAATAGCGGTTAAGAGAAAGCGAAGTATTTTCTTCCAGTAAGTCCAGCAACAGTTGTTCCCGTTCGGTATAGCGGATCAATTCTCCTGCCGGACTGCCGCTCTGTTGCCAGACGCGCAAATGTACCGGAGTAGCCAGGATATTTTCATCTTTGATCCGAATATATGCCAGTGATTTACCGTTTTCGTCTTTTGCAAAAACGGGCTTGTGTTCACTTTCATCTATTTGTACGACTAATACAGAACGTCCTTCAACGTGAAATGTTTGCATGGAATAATCAACTTCCGGCCAGCAATAAAGTTGGGCAGCTGCTTCTATCATATATTTTTCTTCATCCGAACGTACACCGGCTATTTTTCCATTGTCTTTAACGCCGATCAACAGCCGTCCTCCATCGGTATTGGCAAAAGCTGACAGTGTTTTGGCGATTTTACGGGTATCGGATATTTCAAATTTAAAGTCTTGCTGTTGATGCTCCCCTTCGGCTATCAATGCGTGTATGTAATCAGTATCTGTAAGCGGTTTCATGCCTGCAAAAGTAGATAAAAAAGACTAAACCTTATTTTTTTGCTGATTTTTAGCTGATAATTTCAAAAAAATATCGTTTTTATGCGTTTATTTCGGGAAAGGATGTATTTTTGCCCATCATTATTAACGAAGAAATAAATAAGGATTATGAAAGAATTAGTAGAAAAGATTGCTACTTTGGTAGCTGAGTTCAACAAAGATGCAAATGCTCAGATTGAAAATGGTAACAAAGCTGCCGGTACTCGTGCCCGTAAAGCTTCATTGGAAATCGAAAAAGCAATGAAAGAATTCCGTAAAGTATCTTTGGAAGAATCAAAGAAGTAATCTTACGAATAGAAAAAATGGAAAAGTCGGTCTCAATTTTGAAACCGGCTTTTTGTTTTACAGAATTTTAATCCGTCTATATTTCAGAAACGATAATCTTGTGGATATCCTCTTTTTGTGTACACTGGGATTCCGACAATGATTTTGATATCTGTTGGTGACTTATTTTTGAGGCAGAAGTTTCAAGTACTCTCCATATCCTTCTTCTTTCATTTTCTTTTTGGAATGAAGCGTAAGGATGCACTGTTGATGCAATAACGTAATCCTCCTTTTTTTCTTTAGGGCCATCCGTGAAGACATGTCCTAAATGTGCATCTCCCGTTTTACTCCGTACTTCTGTGCGTATCATTCCGTGTGATGTATCCATCTTCTCTTTTATCACTTCTTTTCTATCGGTTTGGTGAAACTGGGCCAGCCACAGCCGGAATCAAACTTATCTGTTGATATAAAAAGAGGCTCACCGGTAGTGATATCTACGTAGATGCCATCTCGTTTTTCATCCCAGTATTCGTTATGAAAAGCTGGTTCGGTTGCGTTCTTTTGTGTGACCGCATATTGCTCGGGCGTCAATTTACTACGAAGTGTGGCGTCATCCGGTTTTTTGTAATTTGTCTGGGGCTGCTCAGCCTGTGCATTTGCTTTTTTTGCCAACTCGAATAGTGCAGGGTTAATATGGCAGTATCCTCCGGGATTCTTATCCAGATAATCCTGATGATATTCCTCGGCTTTGTAGAAATTGGATAAGGGTTTCACTTCTATGACTATAGGTTTGGAATACTCTTTAGCCAATTCGTCGATGGCTGTCCGGATAGTCGGCAAGTCAACTTCATCAGTATAATAAATACCGGTGCGATATTGCGAACCTTTGTCATTGCCTTGTCGATTCAGACTTGTAGGATCTATTGTCTTAAAAAAAAGGTCGATCAATAGTTTTAGGGGAACTTCTTGTGGATTATACTCCACCTTAACGGTTTCTGCAAAATTGGTTTTTCCTGTACACACCTGTTGGTAAGTCGGATTAGCAATGTTTCCGTTGGCATATCCGACCTGAGTCGATTTTACTCCTCTGATCTGTTTCAGGAAATGGTCTGTTCCCCAGAAACAACCGCCTGCAAAATATATTTCACTCAGATTCTTCATGTTTTTTTTCTCCTGTTTTTGTTGATAAATCCATTGTACGCCTTGTGCATGGCCAGTGTAAATGATACCGGCCAATAGCATGACAAATATAGTAAACTTCTTCTTCATAATTTTCAGTCTCTTTTATAAATAACAAACGAAGATCGTTTTCGGATTATTAAGAACTGTTGTATCCTGCAATGAAGTGGTTAAAAAGAGATTATCTTTTGATCTTTTGGAGGATTGTGCTTATTTTTGGCATAAACATTTCCTTGCTTTGCAGCAGAAATCAAGTTTAGTATGGCAAAACAACAATTCAATAAACTAATCTGGCTGGTGGATACTATCTTCCGGAATGCTCCTGTGACATTTGCCGAAATCAATCGTCGTTGGAGAGCGGGAGATGATAATCGTTCTGATATACCTTTGCGGACTTTCCATAACCATCGACAGGCCATTGAAGAAATGTTCGACATAAACATTGAATGTGATAAACGGAACAATACCTATTATATAGCAGACGCCGAAGGAATGTTGGGTGATAAGTTGAAGATGTGGTTACTGAATAGTTTTTCGTTGAACAATGTATTGCAGGAAAATGTGGATATGAAGAACCGGATTGTATTTGAGGAAGTACCTTCGGGAGTGCAATTCATGGATCTTGTTATTGATGCTATGCGTAGCGGACGCGTGCTTGCTATGGAATATCAGGCGTACAACTGGGAACACTCCAAAGATGTGCTACTTGAGCCTTATTTCGTGAAATTATTCCGTCATCGCTGGTATTTGATAGGAATAAACCGGGAATATAAAGCTTTTCGTTCTTATTCTCTCGATCGGATCAAGAGAATCGCTCTTTCGGAAGAGACATTCAATTTCCCACGTAAGTTTACTCCTCAGGATCATTTCAGAGATAGTTTTGGTATTATTCGTGATGAAAATCTGCTTCCTCAGCACACTGTCCTCAGGACCACTATTTCACAGGCTCCATACCTGAGAAATCTTCCTTTACATTCCAGTCAAAAGGAGATTGCCGTTACAGAGAGTTATGTTGATTTTGAACTTTATATTTCGCATACTTATGATTTTTATTCAGGAGTTATTATCCAAAGGAGCGGCAGTGGAGGTGTTGAAGCCCCAGTCGCTGCGGGATAAGATAAAAGCCGAGATACAAAACATGCAAACTCTTTACCGCTTATGAATGCAAATGTTCTCGAAAAATTGAAGATACTGGCAGAATCGGCCAAGTACGATGTTTCCTGCGCCTCAAGTGGCACGGTGCGTGCCAACAAGCCCGGTACATTAGGTAATACGGTGGGTGGATGGGGTATTTGCCATAGTTTTGCGGAAGACGGACGTTGCATTTCGTTACTGAAAGTGATGCTTACCAATTATTGCATATACGATTGTGCCTATTGTATTAACCGGAGAAGTAATGACTTGCCCAGGGCTACGTTATCTGTGTCCGAACTGGTAGACTTGACGATTGAGTTTTATCGTCGAAATTACATTGAAGGGTTGTTTTTGAGTTCCGGTGTGGTGCGAAATCCCGATTATACAATGGAGCGTTTGGTACGTGTGGCGAAAGATCTGCGTGAAGTGCACCGCTTTAACGGGTACATTCATTTGAAAAGTATTCCGGGAGCCAGCCGGGAATTGGTGAACGAAGCCGGGCGTTATGCTGACCGGCTTAGTGTGAACGTGGAGATCCCCAAAGAAGAGAACTTGAAACTGCTGGCTCCTGAAAAAGATCATAAAAGTGTATTTACACCGATGCTTTATATTCAACAGGGCGTACTGGAAAGTAGTGAAGAACGAAAAAAGTTCCGGTATGCGCCCCGCTTTGCTCCTGCGGGTCAGAGTACACAGATGATTGTCGGTGCTACGGCTGAAAGTGATAAGGATATTCTCTTTCTTTCTTCCGCCCTTTACCAGCGTCCCACGATGAAGCGTGTCTATTATTCCGGTTACGTATCAGTAAATACATACGATACTCGTTTACCTGCACTTAAACAGCCTCCTTTGGTACGTGAGAATCGTCTTTATCAGGCAGATTGGCTGATGCGGTTCTATCAGTTCAAAGTCAATGAAATAGTGGATGACACCTATCCTGATCTTGATCTGGAAATAGATCCCAAGTTGTCGTGGGCGTTACGTCATCCCGAGCAGTTTCCTGTCGATATCAACAAGGCGGATTATGAAATGATACTTCGTATTCCGGGAATTGGGGTAAAGTCGGCAAAATTAATTATAGCTTCCCGTCGTTATTCGAAGTTGGGATATTATCAACTTAAAAAAATAGGTGTGGTTATGAAAAAAGCACAATATTTTATTACTTGCAGCGAATTACCCATGCGGACTGTAAATGAAATGACTCCACAGACCGTACGTAGCTTGTTACTGCCCAAATCTGCTAAGAAAAAGACGGATGAAAATCAGTTATCATTTGTTTTTAATGATTGAGATTGTTATGATTCTTTTTATCTACGATAAAACACTTGATGGCTTGCTGACAGCACTATTCGATGCTTATAACCGCAAGACCTTTCCTGATGTCTTACTCTCGAAAGGAGATACTTTACCACTTTTCTATGATGACATTTTTACGGTTATCACTGATAAAGAGAAGGCAGGACGTGTCTGGCGGGGATTGCAGAAGAAGATATCGGCATCGGCCCTTTCGGCTATCACCTGGTGTTGGCTTTCAGAGTTACCGGAAGTAGGTATGCTTTTGTTCCGATACATCCGAAAGGCCATTGACTCTCCCGTCTCCATTGAGACTAATTTCGGTGATCCGGATGTTCTCGCTCTTTCCAAAATATGGAAGCGGGTAGATTGGGAGCGTTTGCGTATGTTGCAGTTCGTACGTTTTCAGAAAGCGGTGGATGGTACCTTTTTTGCTGCTTTTGAACCACAGCACAATGCTTTACCTTTGACGGTAGGTCACTTTAAAGATCGTTTTGCCGATCAGCGGTGGCTGATTTATGACATGAAGCGCCGTTATGGTTTTTATTATGATCTACACACGGTAGAGGAGGTGACATTTGATGATGATGGTCAAGCAGCACATCTGATTACCGGCATGCTGGACGAAAGCTTGATGGATAAGGACGAAAAACTTTTCCAACAACTTTGGAAGACTTATTTTAAATCTATCACAATTAAAGAACGACTGAATCCTCGTAAACATAAACAGGATATGCCGGTGCGTTATTGGAAGTATATCACCGAAAAACAGAAATAATCTTATTCAATTCGTTCTACTGTCACTTCAGGAAATCCTTGTATTAAAGATAGCAAATGTCCTTCGTCATTGTTCCGTTTGGATTTGATGATCATTGTCACTTGATAGGTTTCTATGCTTCCGTGCTTCTGTGTATCCATCTGATACGACACTATGAGGTAATCTTTGGAATTAAATCGGTCAGCCACTCCTTTCAGTACTTCTTTGTTATCGGTCGAAAAAGTTATCATTGAGCTTTTCATTCCTATGCTTTTAAACAGGTAACTTAGCACTTCAAGACCAATCAGGGTCAGTACCATGGCAGCAATACCTATGACGTACATGCCCGCGCCTACTGCCAGGCCTATTCCGGCTGTCGCCCAAATCCCTGCCGCTGTAGTCAGTCCTCTGACTATCTGTTTTTGAAAGATAATCGTTCCGGCACCGATAAAACCAATCCCACTGACTACTTGTGCTGCTACACGGCTTGGATCGAGTGTAACACTATTCTCTTTTATGATTTCTTGAAAGCCGTATTGAGAAACGATCATAATCAGTGCACTACCCAATGATACCAGAAAGTGTGTGCGATAGCCCGCTTCTTTGGCACGATATTCCCTGTCCAAGCCAATGATGGCACCTAAGATTCCGGCGACTAACAGTCTTAATACAAAGTCGAAGTTCAACATCATACGTAAATTTCCTTTCTATCTTTATTTCAATCGTTTATTCATTACCTAAAGATACAATAGTTTTTTAGAAATAACGTATATTCGCAGTCAAAAGATTATTTCTATCGGAAATACTGACATCATAAAGTTGATATAATACATAAAGTTTTTAATAGTATTGATAAACAACAATCGAACTTTGTATTCTCAGTATATCCTGTGAAAGATAAAATTCGAAAGACACCATGAATAAAAGTTTTTTCTATGCGATATGTTTTGTCGTAATACTGGTAGTTGAGATTATTATTGGTATATATGTTCGTGATAACTTTGTACGTCCTTATATGGGTGACGCACTGGTTGTTGTGTTGATTTATTGTTTTATACGGATTTTTATTCCGAACGGTTTGTCACAATTACCTTTGTATGTGCTTGCTTTTGCCTGTTTCATAGAGATACTTCAATATTTTCAGTTGGTGGATGTGTTGGGAATATCGAATCGTATACTCCGTATAGCCCTTGGTTCTACTTTCGATTTGAAAGATATGGTCAGTTATGCCGGCGGATATGTATTTATTCTACTGGCAGAATATTTTTTAGATAAGAAAAGAAAATAATACATATATTTCTGCTTGTTTTGTAAATTCTTTAAATTAAAGAGGTCTCCTTTATAAATAAATATGTAATTTTGCCACATGTTATTGTTTGAATGTGAATTAATTAATCTCGTTTATCATGAGTCAAGAGAATCCTTCTTCACAATTGGATGTGGAATTTATTTATTTGCCTGTTATCAATTATTCCATGCAGCAAAACCGGATACCTGTTGTCCGGTTACTTTCTATTAAAAATAATACAGAACATCCGCTTACGGATTTGAAGGTATTTCTAACCCTGGAGCCTGAATTTGCATCAGTTTCACCGGTAATGGTAGAAAAATTAGCTTCCGGTGAGATTATTACAATAACCGGATTAAATCTGATGCTGGACCCTTCTTTTTTTATTCAGCAAACCGAACGCTTGTCCGGTACTATCGTTCTGGTAGTTTCTGATGAGGAAAACGTATTTTTTCAAGAGAAGTATCCTGTTGATATCCTGGCTTTTGATCAATGGGGAGGCATTCAGGTATTGCCTGAACTTTTGTCTGCATTTGTGGTTCCTAATCATCCGGTACTTACAGGAGTTCTTTCGCGGGCGTCATCTATCCTGAAAGAGTGGTCCGGTAATTCTTCATTGGATGCTTATCAGAGTTGTAATCCCAATCGGGTGAAGTTACAATTGGCGGCTCTGTACGAGGCTATTAAAGAGCAGCATATTGCATACTGCACACCTCCGTCCAGTTTTGGTGATGCCGGTCAGCGAGTCAGGCTTTCGGATAATGTACTTTCCGGTAAATTAGGGACTTGTTTGGATCTGTCACTGTTGTATGCTTCATGTGCCGAAGCCATGGGGTTGCATCCGTTGTTGGTGATCATTCAGGGACATGCTTTTGTGGGATGCTGGTTGATTGACGGGACATTTCCTGATGCGGTGAACGATGACCCTTCGTTATTGACCAAACGAACGGCGGACGGTATCAACGAAGTTATTTTGCTGGAAGCCACTTGTATGACCGATGGAAACAATGTGACTTTCGATACCGCAGTCGGGCTGGCTAATGACAAAATGTTGGCTGTGAATGACTTTACTTGTTTTATAGATGTTGCTCGCAGCCGTTTTGCTCATATTTTGCCTTTACCTCAACGGGTTATGCATGGGAAAGCATGGACTGTGAGTCCGGAGGTAGCTCAGATTCCTAAAGGCGGGTTGTACATTAGTCCTGTTAGTGCTCCGGAAGAGATTAAGCAATATGATTTGGATAATCAGGATAGTTATGTGGAATTCACCAAACAACTTTTGTGGGAACGAAAGTTACTTGACCTGAGTCTACGTAATAATTTTCTGAACCTGCGTATTACCCGTAATGCCCTTCAAGTGATCTCTGCGGATATAGATAAGATGGAAGATGCTTTTTCGGACGGAACAGAATTTCAGATTTTGGGTAAGCCCTCTGATTGGGATAATCCGTTGTATGACTTCGGGCTTTATGGCACTTTAACGGAATCGGATCCGATGATTGGTTTGATTAAGCAGGAGCTGACTCAAAAAAGATTGAGAACCTATCTTACCGAACAGGATCTGAAGAAATCGCTTACTTATTTATATCGTTCTTCCAGAATAGCATTGGAAGAAAATGGTGCAAATACTTTATATCTTGCCTTGGGGCTGTTGAGGTGGTATGAAACCGAACATAGTGAGCGTCCTCGCTATGCCCCGATATTGTTACTTCCTGTTGAGATGATCCGTAAGTCGGTATCCAAAGGATATATTATCCGTGCCCGTGAAGAAGAGAGTATGCTTAACATTACCTTGTTGGAGATGTTGAGACAAAACTTTGGCATCACTATTTCTGGGCTCGATTCATTGCCGAAAGATGAAAATGGAACCGATGTGAAACGTATTTTCTCAATCTTTCGGAAAGCTGTGATGAACGAAAAGCGTTGGGACGTAGAAGAACAGGCTATTTTGGGTACTTTTTCATTCAGTAAGTTCATCATGTGGAATGACATTCATTCGAATGCCGAAGAGTTGAGTAAAAATAAGATTGTCGGCAGTTTGATGAGTGGTAAAATGGAATGGGAGGTTGCAGAAGTCGATGCCAATGCCGTAGAACTGGATCATGCTTTAACTCCTGCTGATATTGCGTTGCCTGTCAGTGCCGATTCTTCGCAGCTTGAAGCGGTTTATGAAGCTGTAAATGAGAAAAGCTTTATTTTACATGGACCTCCGGGAACTGGCAAGTCACAAACCATTACGAATATTATAGCCAATGCACTGTATCAGGGTAAACGGGTATTGTTTGTGGCCGAAAAAATGGCTGCACTCTCCGTAGTTCAGAAAAGGCTTATGAATATAGGTTTAGCTCCGTTCTGCCTGGAACTGCATTCTAATAAAGCACGAAAGACAGATGTACTGAGTCAGCTGAAAGAATCAACTGAGATCTTTCGTTATAAGGAACCGGAAGAGTTTAAGGAAGAGTCGGAAAGGCTGTTTAAAATGCGTCAGCAGATTAATGGATATGTAGAGGCATTACACCGAATATATCCTTGTGGCATATCTGTCTACGAGGCTATTACCGTTATAGCTCCATTGACGAAACAGAAGAAATAATGATACCCGCTTCTTTGCTTGCTTCGTTGACTAAGGAGCAATTCAATGAATGGAATCATGCTGTGGAGGAGTTGATCGGAGTTGGAAAAGTAAGTGGACATTCCCATCAGCATCCTCTCACAGGAATCTATATAATGGAGTACTCTTCTCAACTGAAAGAAGAAGCGGATAAACTTCTGAAAGACTATATGATTCTGTTGCAGAAGATGGAAGAGAAGATGAATAGATGCTTCTCAAATTATGGAATAGGGAATAAATGCACAGAGAAGCTATTGGATAACTTTGTTCGGTTCATCCGAATCCTAATGCAACTTCCTGGTATGACCGGTAACTTGATGTTGTTAACCGATCTTGACGAGAATGTTGATAAGATAGGCCGGATCATTGAACATGGACGAAAAAGAGATGAATTTTGCAATCTGCTAAAACAATCATTTGAAGACACTTTTCTCACTTTACCGGTGCAGCAAAAGATCTCGGAATGGAAAGATATTACACAGAGTTGGTTTCTGCCTCGCTTGTTAAAACAACGGAAGTTTTGTAAGGAGCTGTCTCTCTTTTCGCTTCAGGGCCGTGTCAATAAAGAACAAGTTCTTCCCGCTTTGCAACAATTGCTCTTTTATCAGCAGCAAAAACAGGAAGTAGATAGCAGTAGTCGTTGGTTTGAGGACTTATTTGGGAATAAATCCCATCCCGGTGAAGAGCAATGGGACGATATAGAAGTGATGAGCAAGGCTATACTCCAATTGAATAGGCTTCTGGTGGAGGTAGTGGATGATCCTATGTCTATACGGCGAGTTAAGGAGAAGCTGGCGGAACAACTCTCTGAGGGTTATTCTTTGTTCCGGCAAATGAATCGGGAGTTGTTGGAAGGTTTGGTATACGACTGGGAGTGTATAAAGCAATTGGAAAAATCGATGTTGCAATTATTGGGCGTTTCCAAAGAGGTGCTTCATGCTTGTGAAGACGACTGGCTGGCAGGAGCGTCACGACAATGTGAGATTTGGGCAAGGAACACGGATAAGCTGAAAGATTGGTATCGTTGGCTGAATGTATCTCGTCGGTTCGAGGCTTGTGGCTTGACTTCTGTATTTGCAGCATATACGGAACGTAATTTGCCTGCCGAACGGATGATGAATATTTATTTGAAAGGGTTTTATCATAGTTTTATTGAATATGCCATCGGGAAGGAGCAGGTTCTGCAATTTTTTAACGGGGAGCTGTTCAATGACAGTATCCGGCGTTTTCGTGAATTGAATACGGAGTATCAGGAATTAATAAAAAAGGAACTTTATACAAAACTGGCTTCTAATATCCCATCGTTTGTACTTGCGGCTGCCCAAAGTTCGGAGGTTGGTATTTTGCAGAAATGTATTCGCAGTAACGGACGTGGAATGTCTATTCGTAAGTTGTTCGATTCGATTTCCAACTTATTGTCACGTATGTGTCCGTGTATGCTGATGAGTCCAATGTCAGTAGCGCAGTATATCAATGTGAACCACGATAAGTTTGATTTGGTTGTATTTGATGAGGCTTCACAGATGCCTACTTGTGAAGCCGTAGGTGCTATTGCCCGTGGAAATCATGTAGTCGTTGTAGGTGATCCGAAACAAATGCCCCCGACTAATTTCTTTACCAGTAATTCAGTTGATGAAGAACATATAGAGATAGAAGATCTGGAAAGTATCCTGGATGATTGCCTGGCTTTGTCTATGCCTTCTAAATATTTGTTATGGCATTATCGCAGTAAACATGAAAGCCTGATTGCTTTCAGCAATTCTCAGTATTATGATAATAAGTTGCTGACTTTTCCATCTCCGGATGATCTGGCTGCCAAAGTTACTTTAGTACCCATCGAGGGATATTACGATAAGGGTAAAAGTCGTCAGAATCAGGCTGAGGCACAGGCGGTAGTAGACGAGATTGTTCGCAGACTTTCCGATCCGGAATTGAGAAATCAGAGTATAGGTGTTGTAACTTTTAGTTCCGTACAGCAGACTTTAATAGAAGACATGTTATCGGATGTTGTTTTACAGAACGCAGAATTAGAGAATCTTGCATTCAATCGTGAAGAACCTGTTTTTATTAAGAATCTGGAAAATGTGCAAGGGGATGAACGGGACGTTATTCTTTTTTCTGTAGGTTATGGTCCAGATGTCAACGGAAGGGTGAGTCTCAATTTCGGACCGTTGAATAGGGATGGTGGCGAACGTCGTTTGAATGTGGCAGTGTCACGTGCCCGATATGAGATGAAAGTCTTCTCTACATTAAGAGCCGACCAGATTGATCTGAAAAAGACATCTTCTATAGGAGTGGCAGGTTTGAAATATTTCCTTGAATATGCAGGTAAGGGTACCGGAGTTTTGAATCATTCTTATGCAGCGGTATCCGAAGAGGTCGAAATGGGTGAGCTGATTGCTGCGGCACTTCGTGAAAAAGGACATCAGGTGAAAACCAAAATCGGATGTTCCGGATTCAAAGTAGATGTAGGTATTATCGATCCTAATGATACCTCCCGTTATATGCTCGGGATTTTGTGTGATGGCGAGAATTATCGGGCTGCAAAAACAGCTCGGGATAGGGAGATTGTGCAAGACAGTGTACTGAAAATGTTGGGATGGAACATTTGTAAAGTATGGACTCTGGATTGGTGGGAAGACTCACAGAAAGTTATTGACCATATAGAGGTGGAATTGAAAAGAGCAGAGTGCGGAAAATCGCAACGATCCGTTCCGGTGATTTCTTTGGCTTCAGGATCGGGAGAAGTGCAAAAAGAGGGTTTACTATGCCATGCACAACATTGTTTAGTGAAGTTGCCGGAGCTAGTAATTCGGGAAGAAGTGAAAACTGCGTCACCGGAGATCTATGAAAAAACTCTTCTAAACTCTGTAAATGTATCTGCTTGGGAATTGATGATGCCACGCCGGGAGCCCCGTATCAGAAAACAATTGAATGAGATCATGCGTACGGAGGCTCCGATTAGCCGTTCATTGTTAAGCAGCAGAATCTTTAATGCTTATGGTATTCTTCGGAAGACAGCTCGCCTGATTGAATGGATGGATGGTATACTGGATAAAACTCCTTATTACAAGCAGGAAATTGATGGATTGGTTTTCTACTGGAATACCAAGGAAGAAGCAGACTCGTATACCGGATTCCGCATAGACTCCAAGCGTGAAGCCGTAGATTTACCTCCTCGTGAGGTAGCCAATGCGGCTCGGAATATACTGGAACAGCAGGTCGCTTTACCTTTGGTTGACTTAATGCGGGTAACCGCCCAGTTGTTGGGGTATGCACGTTTCGGATTGAATGTGGAGACTGCCATGCGCAGGGGAGTGCAAATACTGTTGGACGGAGAAGAGGTAAAGATCGAAGGGGGTAAGATACTTATGAAGTAGTCCGATCCGGATCAGTTGCCGTGTTTTCTTGCCGGTAAATTTCATCATTTTTCAATTTATGTCCGCAGTATTTACAATAAGTGGCATTCTCTTCGTGCCCCGTTTTATGACAGTTGGGACATTGTAAGTCTTTTAATTTTTGTATTCTTTCATCATGGATGCAGAGACGATACCTGTAGGGACAGCAATAATTGTGTAACCGATCAGCATCACGCAGGCAGAAAGAAATTTGCCAAGAGCGGTAGCAGGAGTGATGTCTCCATAGCCTACGGTGGTCATGGTGACAATGGCCCAATAGATACTATTCGGAATGTTATTAAATTGTGTATTGGGTTGAGTCACTTCAATCATGTACATTAAAGTGCCGATGGCAACGAAGAGGATGACAACAAAGAGGAAAAAGACGGCGATCTTTTTGCTGCTTTCCCGCAGGGAAGTGAGTAGACGTTCACCTTCGAGCCAGAAGTTGAACAACTTGAATATTCGGAATACCCGGATAATCCGGAAAGCACGTATAATCAGCAGATAGCGTGCTCCGGGCAGGAAGAAGGCAAGGTAGAGTGGCAATGTAGCCAGAAGATCGACAATACCGAAAAAACTGAAAATATATTTCCGTGGATTGGGTGAGCAATAGATGCGGGTGACATATTCAAAGGTAAAAAAACTGTGAAAAGATATTCAAGCACGATAAAGGGAGTGGAAAGCCAGGAAGGCAGACCTTGAAGGCTTTCGATTATAGCAAGCAGGATACTCAGCAGAATACATATGATAAGGGTTACGCTCGAATGCTTTCCCTGCGGGTGTATCGGATTCGAAGATAATGACATACAGCTTATGCTTTAGCGGCTGATTATGCAAAAAACGATGGAGCCAAGAATCACTTTTCAATGTGCCAATATATTAATATACCAATGTACTTGTTTGATTAACCATTAGTCAATCACCCATTTATGTTCGTGAGGAACTGTTTTACGAGGATCATAATTCATACCCTCTTGCGTGGGTATATGTAAAACGTATTTCTTCCCGGTTTTGTTTTTTAGTGATGAACCTCGAAGCCAGGGGTTGGCATCGCGAAGTTGTGCATAGGTGATGCCTTGTTTCTGTGCAAAGTTGCTCAAGTCACTGATTTCTGTATCTACCGCCACTTCTTTGTAGGGAATGGCAGGGTAGAGATGTTCCCGCTTCAGCAGAAAACCGAAACGTTGAGGATTGCCGAATACCTCTTTTACAGCCAGTAGGCGGAACATGTAGCGTGAGGTTTCTTCTGTCAGCCAGAGGTCCATGGCATGATCCGCCAATTGTTTGTCTAGTTGAGAGGAAATACGTCCTTGTCCGGCATTGTAAGAGGCAGATACAGCCATCCAGTCGCCATATTTGGCATAAGCCTGCTTGAAATAACGGCAGGCGGCTGCGGTAGCTTTCTCAATATGATAGCGTTCGTCTACGTTATCATTTACTTCAAGACCGAATTCACGGGCAGTGACAGGCATAAATTGCCATAAACCGGCGGCACCGGCCGGTGAACGTGCTATCGGGTTGAGATTGCTTTCTATTACCATCAAATATTTGAAGTCGTCCGGAATACCGTTGGCTTTCAGTAATGGTTCAATGACAGGGAAGTAGCGGTTGGCCCGTTTAATCATTTGCATGGTGCTGGAGTGCATGTAAGTGAAGGACATCAGTTCGCGGTCCATACGTTCACGGCGGTCATAACGATGCAGGTCGATTGTGTCACCATCAAACACAGCTTGTTCGGGGACAGTGGGAGGAGTGACGCAATAAGGAACTTCGGATTGTACAGAGTGTTGTTCGCTGAGGCAAGTGCTGCCTATAAGGACAGGGATGCTGATGCCGATACCTAAAGCAAGTGCAGTAGTTAGAATATAGTTAATAGATATATGTTTCATGACAATTATTATGTTAATTAGTGGGGTAAAGATAACCAAAAGGATTAAACCAAAAAGGATGTTCATACGTTAATTATATGTAACGGGTATCGGTAGTATCGGTGTCGATACTTATTTTCGCAGCCTCAAAATGCACATGAAGAAGTTTATATTAATCACCTTGACGTTGCTTTATGCCGTTGTTTCATCAGGCATAACGATTAATTTCCATTACTGCATGGGCCGTCTGGCGGATGTAGAGTGGGGAAGTGCGTCCGTTTGTGCATCGTGTGGAGAGAAGAAGATGACCTCACATTGTTGTAAAGACGAGGCGCATTACGTCAAACTGGCGGTAGATCAGGATGTGAACCACGTACCGGTAACTAATCTATTACCGGCAGTGACAGAACTGTTACCTGTGATGTATAGTGCTTTTATACCATTGGAGGCAGAAAGTCTGCGTCGAAGTGTTGCTTCTTTCAATTTCCCACCTTGGCAAACAGATATTCCGCTGTTTGTTCATCATTGTACTTATCTGATTTAGTTTTCACATAGCTTCTCTTTCGGCCAGAAAAGAAGAGAAAATTAGACCTTACTGATTTTAAAGTGAGGTAGGAGTCGTCATACCCATGTATCGATGGGGATTTGGCTTCCTACTTTCTATTTTATTATCACTTTACTGATCCTTTTTGGCATTGCCAAGTGTTTACTAATTTAAAATAAATAATCTATCTGTATGATTAATAAAATAATTCGTTATTTCCTTGAAAATAGGGTGATAACTATTCTTCTGCTGACACTTGTCGTGGTTTGGGGAATTTCTACTGCGCCCTTTAACTGGCATGGGGGATTGTGCCGCGAAACCCGATTCCTGTGGATGCTATCCCCGATATCGGTGACAACCAGCAGATTGTGGCTACGGAATGGATGGGACGTTCGCCTAAGGACATCCAAGATCAGATTACCTATCCGCTGACCACTTCATTGTTGGGTATACCGGGGTGAAGACCATCCGCAGTTCGTCTATGTTCGGTATGTCGTTTATCTACATTATTTTTGAGGATGATATTGAGTTCTATTGGAGTCGTTCGCGCATTTTAGAGAAACTCAACTCGTTGCCTCCGGGCACTTTGCCCGAAAATGTGCAGCCTACGCTGGGGCCGGATGCTACAGCATTGGGACAAATCTATTGGTATACGCTGGAAGGGCGTGATCCTAAAACCGGGAAACCTGCCGGCGGCTGGAACGCTGAGGAATTGCGTACTATTCAGGACTTTTATGTCAAGTACTCTTTGTCTGCTGCCGAAGGTGTGTCCGAAGTAGCTTCAGCAGGAGGTTTTATCAAGGAGTATCAGATCGAGTTGAATCCGGATGCGATGTACTCGTTCAATGTGTCGGTGATGGATGTGATGAATGCTGTGAAGAAGAGTAACCTTGATATTGGTGCCGAAACAATGGAGGTGAATAAAGTGGAATACTTGATTCGTGGTCTTGGGTATGTGAAAAATGTGGCAGATATAGAGAATACGGTTGTTACCGTCCGTGAAGGGGTACCTGTACGTATTTCCGATATTGCCTTTGTGAATATCGGGCCGGGGACGAGACGTGGCGGTCTGGACAAGGAAGGAGTAGAGGCTGTGGGGGGCGTGGTGATTGCCCGTTATGGCTCCAATCCTCTGGAAGTAATTAATAATGTGAAAGAAAAGATACATGAGATGGATGCCGGAATGCCGCAGAAAACATTGGCTGACGGGACGGTGTCGAAAGTGACTGTCGTCCCTTTCTACGACCGGACGGGATTGATAAAGGAGACCATCGGTACATTGGAGACGAGCCTTTCGCACGAGATATTGATCTGTATTATTGTCATCATTGTGTTGGTACTTAACTTGCGGGCATCGGTTGTAATAGCAAGTATGCTGCCTATTGCCGTATTGGCTACATTTATACTGATGCGATATACCGGTATCGAAGCAAATATCGTGGCGCTGTCCGGTATCGCGATTGCCATCGGGGTGATGGTAGATGTGGGTGTGGTATTTGTCGAGAGTATTATCCGGTACATGGAGATGCCGGAGAATAAGGGTATCACGCGGGGTAAACCATTTGTCGGACTGATCTATAAAGCTGTAAGCGAGGTGTCGGGAGCTATTGCTACGGCAATGATTACGACTATTGTCAGTTTCTTACCCGTATTTGCCATGCAGGCGCAAGAGGGGAAAATGTTCTCTCCACTGGCATATACAAAAACTTATGCATTGGCATCAGCTTTTGTGTTGGGATTAATTTTGCTGCCTACATTGGCTTATATCCTTTTTTCGGTGCGGATTGACTCGAGGTTGATCCGGCGCGTAATGAACTGTGTGCTTATAGCAGCGGGTATTGTTTTGTTCGCCGTATACGATAGTGTCCCTGCATTGGGACTGACGGCGGTTGGAATCAATAACTTGCTTGCATATCGTTGGAAGAATCCTAAGACAGGCAATTATGTTAATATCGGTATTGCCCTGTTGGTAGCTGTTTTCTATCTGTCCGAAGAGTGGCTGCCGATGGGACCACAACGGGGACTGTCGGTAAATGTGCTGTTTGTAGCCGGTTGCGTTGCCATCATTCTGGCTTTACTTTGGATACTGGTCATTTTCTACGAGCGTATTTTGCGTTGGTGTCTGGCCAATCGTTGGAAGTTTATGATGATTCCTGCAGCAACCGCTCGTTTGTGGTTTCCTCATCTGGCGGAGTATCGGGCAGGAATTTATGCCCAGCCTGAACGAAGGCTCTTTTCTATTGATGCCTACCAGTATGCCTCATACGGGTATTGAACAGAATCTAGATTATGTGGAGAAACTCGATAAGCGGCTGGCGGCCGTTCCAGAAGTAGAAACTGCCATCGGTAAGTGGGGACGTGTAAATTCCGCTCTCGATCCGGCACCGGTCCAGATGTTTGAGAATACCATTAATTATCGTCCCGAATATATCATCGGAGAAGACGGAAAGCGTGCCCGTTTCCGTGTGAATTATGATGGTGCATTCCTGCTGAAAGGTGGAGGTACATATAATCCTGCCAATGGTTTCCGGCTTATCCCTGCCGATAGTCTGGTGCCTGATTCGCGTGGCGACTATTTCCGCCAGTGGCGTCCGGAGATTAAGAATGCAAATGATATCTGGCAACAGATTGTCAATGTTACCCATTTGCCGGGACTGACCTCTGCACCGAAACTGCAACCTATTGAGGCACGGCTCGTAATGCTTTCAACCGGTATGCGTGCACCGATGGGGGTGAAGGTATACGGTCCCACACTGGAGGATATAGAGCAGGGAGGTAAGGCGATTGAGCAGGCATTAAAGTCTGTACCGTCTGTCATTCCCTCGTCTGTGTTCTACGACCGGGCGGTAGGTGCTCCGTATCTTGAAATAAAGCTGAATCGTGAGTCAATGGCACGTTATGGCGTGGCGGTGGGCGATCTGCAGGAAGTGCTCAGTGCTGCTGTTGGTGGCATGGCGTTGACCCGTACTGTAGAGGGGCGCGAGCGCTTCCCCATCCGGTTACGTTATGCACGTGAGTTGCGTGATAGTCCGGAGGCTCTTTCCATGCTACTTGTACCTACTGCTACCGGAATACAGGTACCTCTTAAAGAGTTGGCGGACATCGAATATTCCCGTGGTGCACAAATGATCCAGAGTGAGAACACTTTCCTGGTAGGTTATGTCATCTTCGATAAACTTTCAGGCCGTGCCGAAGTGGATGTGGTGAAGGAGGCGAGTAATCTGCTCGAGGCTAAAGTAAAAAGCGGTGAACTGGTTCTCCCCAAAGGTGTTTCTTATAAGTTTGCCGGTAATTATGAACAACAGCAACGTGCTACGGACCGGTTGATGATTGTTGTTCCGTTGGCTTTGCTCATTGTCCTGCTGGTACTCTATTTCCAGTTTCGTACGGTGACGGCCTCGCTGATTCATTTTTCGGGTGTATTCGTAGCTTTCGCTGGCGGTTTTATTCTCTTGTGGCTCTATGGGCAACCGTGGTTTATGAATTTCAGCATTGCGGGTGAAAACATGCGTGACCTCTTCCAGATGCATCCCATCAACCTGAGTGTAGCGGTCTGGGTAGGGTTCATTGCTCTCTTCGGTGTGGCCACGGATGATGGAGTATTGATGGGAACGTATATTCACCATGTTTTTCTGGAACGCGATCCCCGTACGAAATATGACATCCGTGAGGCGGTAGTAGAAGCCGGGCTGAAGCGTGTCCGCCCTGCTGCAATGACAACGGCGACAACACTCATCGCTCTGCTTCCCGTACTTACATCTACCGGAAAGGGAGCGGATATCATGGTACCGATGGCTATACCCACGTTTGGAGGAATGCTGATACAATCAATGACCATGTTTGTCGTCCCGGTATTACAATGCTGGTGGCGTGAGACTGTGGAGAGGAGACGTGAGAAGAAAAACGGAAGTGAAGTTTCTGAGCCGGTTACAGGCTCTCCCGGTATCTGATCTTCAGATGGGCATCCGGCATACTCCCTGATGGCTATCCGGGACATTCCCGGATATTTGGAATGTCCCCTCTGCCGGTCGTATGGGGCTGAAACCGTACTCATCATTATAAAGAATAACAGAATCAGAATCCGACAGTCTTCGATTCGTCTATCGGATTCACATAAAAACAATCAGATATGATAAACAAGAAACATATATCTTTACTCACCTTGGCGATATTCCTTTCGCTGAGTCATTTTGCCGTTTCGGCTTCGGCGCAGCCATCCGTTGTGGAGGTGCCTTCTGTTTCGGTGCAACCCTCTGTCGACAGCTTGTCCCACTATCTGGAACAGGCGGCACGCAGTAATCCGCAAGTCAATGCCGACTTCATGCTCTATAAAGCCTCTTTGGAGAAGATCCCTCAGGCCGGTGCTTTTGCCGATCCCGAATTGGAAATCGGTTTTTTCGTTAAACCTATGGAGACGCTGATGGGAAAGCAGATAGCCGACTTTACGTTGATGCAGATGTTTCCTTGGTTCGGCACTCGCAAGGCCGCCCGCAGTGAAGCTTCTGAGATGGCACGTATGGCTTACGAACAATTTCGTGATACACGTAATAATCTCTGGTATGAGGTTAAGGCCCAGTGGTATCAGCTTAGTAGCCTCAACGAGCAATATCACATTACGGAAGCTAATATCCGTCTTCTTTATCAACTCGAGCAGTTGGCACTGAACCGCTTTTCCGCTTCATCGGCACAGGCAGCTCCCTCGTCGACTTCTGTAACGTCAGTTGCTTCGATGCCGTCTGCACTTTCTTCGGGAAGTGGCATGTCCGGTATGGGAGGAATGGGCAGCCCGGCGCCTGCGGGTACTCCAGGTGTCTCTGCCGGCAGCTCTTCCGGTAGAGGCATGTCCGGCATGGGAGGCGGATCAATGGGAAACGTTGCTGTTGGTGGTATGTCCGATGTTCTCCGCATTCAAATGGAGCGTGCCGGATTGGAGGATAACCTTGCCAGTTTGCTTTCTGCCCGGCTGACCGTTCAAGCCCGGTTCAACGCCCTGCTCAACCGTCCGTCCGATGCTTCTGTCTGTGTACCCGATTCTCTGACACAACGCTTCTACCGGATAGACGGACAGCTCCTGCTCGACAGCATCTTCACCCGTAATCCCATGCTTGCCATGCTCGAGGCGGAGGGAGAAGCCTATCGTGCCAAGGCAAAGATGGACCGTCGCATGAGTTATCCTATGATCGGTATCGGTCTTCAATACTCTGTGGTCAATAAAGTGGCCGATCCGATGGGAATGCCCGATATGAACGGCAAGGACATGGTGATGCCGATGGTCAAGGTAAGTCTTCCGCTGTTCCGCCGGAAATACAATGCCCGGCAGCGGGAGAGCCATAACTACCGGATGGCAAGCGAACTGCAACGTGACAATGTACAGAACCAGTTGCAGGCTGAATACATTAACGTTCGCCAGCAGCTCGACGATGCCGCCCGTAAGGTGTCACTTTACGAACGGCAGTATGCCCTCTCTCTTTCTACCTGGCAGTTGATGGTGCGTGAATTTACCGCCGGGCGTCAATCGCTGACCGATGTGATTCAGGTGGAGCGTCAGATGCTCGATTATAAACTGAAAAAGAGTGAGGCCGTAGCCGCTTATAATACTACGGTGGCAGCCATAGAAAAGCTGATAGCCGACTGAAAATAAATAGAACCACTAAAATAGTAATTGTATGAAAAAGATATCAGATATTCTTCGTAAGAAGCAAGTACTTTATCCCCTGATTGCCCTTGCCGGCTTTGTGCTGGGTTGGCTTTTGTTCAGCCCTTCATCTTCTCCGGAGTCTGCCGGGGGAACACATGCTGAAGCTCATAACCATGATATGCATGGAACGTCTCATGATCTGGTGCAGGACGAATCCGGTGTCTGGACCTGCTCCATGCATCCGCAGATTCGTCAGGACAAACCCGGCAAATGCCCTATCTGCGGTATGGACCTGATCCCTCTTAAGAAGAACGTTATTTCTGGAGGTGATGCTGTTTCCGATCCCGATGCCATCCGGCTCTCTGATGAGGCCATGGCTCTCGCCGATGTTCAGACTACCCGTGTCAGTCGCAGTAACCCCGTGAAGCAAGTCCGGCTGTACGGTAAGATTATTCCGGACGAACGTAGTCTGCAGTCGCAGACAGCTTATGTCGGCGGACGTATTGAACGGCTTGACATCGAGTTCACCGGCGAGACCGTACGTGCCGGGCAGACACTTGCTACTCTTTATTCGCCTGAACTTTTCACCGCCCAGCAGGAATTGCTCGAAGCGGTCCGTATGCAGCAACCCGCTCTTGTGCAGGCTGCCCGCGAGAAACTCCGCCTTTGGAACTTGACGGATGCCCAGATCGACGCTATCCAATATTCCGGCCAGGCGTCTCCTATGGTAGAGATTAAATCCAACACGAATGGGATCGTCATTGCTAAGCGGGTTAACCGGGGCGACTATGTTTCACAGGGGAGCATTCTTTTCGATATTGCCAACCTCTCCCGTGTGTGGGCCATGTTCGATGCTTTTGAGGTGGATTTACCTTTTCTTGCCAAAGGCGACCAGGTGGAGTTTACTCTTTCTGCCTTTCCCGGAAAGACGTATTCCGGGCGTATTTCATTCATCGATCCCATTCTTAATGCCACTACGCGCACGGCCCGGGTCCGCGTGGATGTAGCCAATCCCACTCTGGAGATGAAGCCCGAAATGTATGCTACTGCCCAGGTTGCTGCTCCTCTAAAGGGGTATAAAGACCGGATTGTTGTTCCGCAAACGGCTGTCCTCTGGACCGGCAAGCGTGCTGTGGTCTATGTGCGCCTGCCCGATACGGATACTCCCACCTTCCGGATGCGTGAAGTCACCCTTGGCCCCGCTCTTGGCGGAGCCTATGTGGTTCTCGACGGACTTTCCGATGGTGAGGAGATTGTGACCAACGGAGTCTTCTCCATCGATGCCAGTGCACAACTCGAAGGCAAACGCTCAATGATGAACGAAGATACTCCGGGAACTGCTCCCATGACCGGACACCAAGGACACAGCATGTCCGGTATGTCTGGCAGTCATGCTGTCTCTCAGGAAAGTGAACACGTACTGTTTGCCGTCCGTGGTTCTTGCGATATGTGCAAGGAACGCATCGAAACAGCCGCTAAAGGTGTCTCCGGTGTCCGGTCCGCTCATGGGACCGGGAGAAACAAATGATCCACTTGCAACTCGACCCGTCAGAAACATCGGCCGACGCCGTTGCCAAAGCCATTGCCGCAGCGGGTCATGATACGGATAAGTACAAGGCCGTCAAAGCAGTTTACGATGCTCTGCCCGGCTGCTGCAAATATCGGGATGAGTAACGCTGTCACAGCGTAGGATAGAAGATAGGGGGATGTGTCAAAATTCACCACAGAGCAACACTGAGTTCTGTAGAGCGAACTTAATCTATTGATAACTAATGATGTTTATCTGTGTCAATCAGTGCAATCAGTGGTGAGCAGGAGTCTTGACACATCCTCTTTTTAGCAGCCTGCTCCTCATCCGGAAAGTAGAGGACCGCTACCGAACCTTTTCTTTTCCCGATTGTTGTACTTCAACAAACATCTTTCGGATGTGTACTATGCAATTGGATAGACAATGGACTTATAAAATAGATTTAACTGTAAAACAACTCAGGACCATCTAAGTATTCATAATCATTACAGAATGGCTAAAAAACATCGTAAAGAGAGCCTTGATGCCCTTTTCAGGGAAAAGGTATTGCTGGAAATGCTGAAAATAGCAGGAGTTGGTATGTGGACATACAGTACCGAAACGGGAAGATTACGTTACATTGGATTCGCCGATACCATCCATCGGCACGACGAATTGCAGTATGTCGATCCAGCGGATTATCTAAAATTGATGAACGGTGAAGATCTGCAGACCGTCACTCAGTTTATGGCCGACATTCATGCCGGGCGTCCTCCCCAGGAAGGAATCCGTTATAAGATTCATGGCAATGGAGAGGACTTTTATCTTGAAAATCATGTTGTGACCTGCCAACCGCTGGGCAATGGATTCTATTATCTGAAAGGATACGTCAAGAATATAACCGCACAGGTGATGGAAGCCAACCGTCTGTGTATAGAGAAGGAGCGCACCGAACAGGCGGACCGGTTGCGCTCAGCCTTTTTTGCCCACGTCAGCAGGGAGCTGCGGGGACCTCTCAACCGAATAGAAGAACTTGCGTCGCAGATGGTACATGCCGAAAGTGTAGAGGAGCGGGAAGAGTGTTTCCACCGGATACAGGAGAACAGGCGGATGGCGATGAAAATAGCAGATGCCCTGCATGCGGTGTCGCAACTTCCGGTCAGCACATACGAGCCTTACCACTCACCCATGCAGCTCTGCCTGATATACCGTGACTTGTTGATGGAGAACGGCTACAGCCATAATCCGGAAGACGGAGAGCAGGAGGAGAATGCAAACTTCCTGTCGTTACTCTTTTCCTGATCAGAGACTGATCGTATAAATTACCCCCGGTTGGAAATTACCCGAAGTGGGTTTCACCAGATATGTCCTTTTCAACAGCGAAAGCAGCAGAACGACTTCTACCTTATAACTTGCTACTCCGGCAGGAACCATTACGGTATTGGTAACCGAACCTAGAAGGGGAACGGTCAATGTGATATCCGTCGTGGAACTGTCGTAGGTGACATTTCCGTTGCCAATGTCGAGCGTACCTTTATTGTACACACCCAGCAGCTTGATGCTGGACAGTGCGCCCAATAGAGAAGTGTTCAGTTGGAGTTGGGTCAACACATGGTTGAATGTCAGGCTGACGGGCATGGTGCTGGTACTTCCTGTGGGAGTGCCTGCGGCATACATGATGTCTTCTGTTCCCGTCAGCGTGAAATGATAGGCAGGGGCGACACCGTTACCCGGAGCCGTGATGTAATTGCTGCCGCTTGTGGCTGTCGTGCGCGGATAATAACTGTAGAAAATGACCCGTTTCCCTCCCAGTGGATAATAGAGTTTGGGGTTGAAAGAGAGCTGGCTGCCGCTGATGCCGCTCGGTACCAGATTCAGGGCGAAAGGAGTGGATGTCCAGGGATATTGCCCGGCTATGCTCCCTTCGCTGACTGCGTAAATGCCGACATTCGACAGATTGCTTGCATCGATCGTTGTGACAGGTGCCCGCGTGGAGAGCTTTCCTTCTGCAATCGCCATCCGTATGGGTACAGGTTCTTCGGGTGGGAGGCAGTCGTCGCCCACACCATAGCTGCATCCTTGCGAGAGCAGCATCCAGCCCAATAAGATGAGGATAGTCCGTTTCATCGCCCCTTTCTTTCTTGATGTGACAGATTGCGCGGATATAGCTGTCGCCATCTCCTGCACAACCTGCGTGTTATGAGAAACGTTTATTGTAATGTGGACGATCCGGTCCCTCCTGTCTGCCAGGCTGTCACACTGATAGAGGACGTGATTTCCTTCGGCGTAAAGGTAAGGGTGATTAAATGTGATTTTCCGACTTCGGTAGTGACCGAGATGGTAGATTCGGGATAAGTCACTCCGTCACTTGTGGTGACTGCCACCGTGAGGGCTTCGCCGCTTTTTACCATCGGATAGTTGTTGATTGTACTTCCGGCCGTTAGGATGGGGAATGTACCCGAAAGGGTAAGGTCTTTGGTGGTATACGTCAGGCTGGATGTATTCAGGTCCAGTGTGGCAGGTGTCTTTTGTTGCTTGATGACAAGACTGGTCACGTTGACACCCGATGCCGGATATCCTGCACCGGCCACAAGTTTGAATTGCAATTGCGTCAGCAGATGGTTGAAGACAAACGACAGTGCTCCTGCAGTCGCTTTCGTCCCTGAGGCTTGAGCGGTGAGCATCACGTCTTCTGTCCCATCGCCAGCCAGCGTAACTGTTTTGCCGGAAAGTGTCCCTGCCGGGTAGTAACCTCTGATATAGATGGGAGAATTATCCACCGGATAATACCGTGCCGGGCTGAAAGAGAGTGCGGCTGTCGGTGTGGGCGATGCCACAAACGTCACGGTGGAACTCCATGCATTCGTCGTATAGTCTCCGGTGGTGGCGGAGGCCACAAACGGAGACGTTATATTGTCATTGGTCGATACCGGGGTGCGGGTTGCCACTCCCTGGATACCGGCACTTAATTTGATTTCCGTCACATCTCCCGCAGGTTCGGGATTGGTAGCACAGTCATCCTCCGAAGAGCAGCCCGAAAGGCCCATCGCGCAAGCTATTACAGCAAACATTAACTTTTTCATACTTCTGTTGTTTTAGGTTATCATACATTGATTTTACTGTTTGAAAATTGAACATCTCTGATTATGCGGTAATAACAAAAGCCGTATGTGTTGGTTCTTGAATCCGGAAAAGAACTTAATTTTATTTACCGGATGCAGGCTGCTTTCATTTTATAAGCGTATTTTTGCAGGAATCAAAAGAGAGAGACATGCAGCAAATTAAAGTGATCGCATTCGATGCGGACGATACATTATGGGATAATCAGGTGTTTTACGACAAGGTTGAGAGTGAATTTTGCCATTTACTTGCCGGGTATGGAACGGCGGAAGAAATCTCGTCCCGCCTATTCGCCATAGAGATGGAGAATATGGATATCTATAAATACGGGGCTAAGCCGTTCACGCTCTCCATGGTGGAGGCTGCCGTGAAGATTAGCCGGAACCGGGTGCCTGCCGAAGTGATCGGACGCATCGTGGAGATGGGAAAAGAACTGTTGGAGATGCCTATCCGTCTGCTCGGCGGGGTGACGGAAGCGCTTGAGACACTGAAGGATGACTATAAACTGGTTGTAGCGACCAAAGGCGACCTGCTGGATCAGGAACGTAAACTGCAACGTTCGGGAATCTCCCATTATTTTGATCATACGGAGATCATGACCGACAAGGCACCGCAGGATTATCAGCGGCTGATCTCTTCACTGGACGTTGCTCCACAATCTTTTTTAATGGTGGGTAACTCGCTGAAATCGGACGTGCTTCCGGTATTGTCATTGGGTGGGCATGCCATTCATGTGCCGGCCGAAGCTATGTGGAAACACGAGGTGATCTCCGGGACGGAGCGAGAGTATTTGATGATTCATTCGTTGGCGGAATTGCCGGCAGTGCTGAGAGGATAAAGCAGAAAACGAGGTTGCACAAGAGAATGACTTTGAAGAGTAGGCGGTGTACTTCCAAAGCCTTGGGGCGCATCAACACCCTGACATGGTTATTGTGCATCGCACAGGAAAGGAGAGGGTTTCATAACTCACCACACAGGATTGCACAGATTTACACTAAACGATTTTTTTATCTGCTGATAACCAATACTGCTTATCTGTATACATCCGTGTAACCTGTGATGAATACGAGTCTTGACACATCTCCTCATTTTGACCTTATAACAGGCAGGCGCAATAGAGATCGTTTTTATTCCTTTTTCAAGACGCTTGCCGGATTCAGGTGCATTACTTTATAAATCTTGTATGCCGTAACCAAAAAGATCAAAAGAGCCATCGTGAAGAACAACAGGACTCCCCAGCTCCAACTATATATGCTTTGCAGATTGCTTTTTGTGTGATGCTTATCAACACCAATCGTACCAGCGGATAGATAATGACGAAGACAGAAAGATAAATAATCAAATAGATTTTGCCGAATAACAGGGCAATCACTCTCGGGGTGGCTCCGTTTATTTTTCGGATGGCCACTTCTTTTTGCCGATTTATCACATCCATGGAGATTCCGGAATAAATACTTAATATCAACAGGAGGATACTGACTATCGCCAACAACAGGGATGCTGTCTGCAAGAGTGCTACAGTTCCCATGACGGACTGTTTGGAATCACCCGTATTACGAATGTTAAGAGGCAATGTCTCGGGTACATAACGCCGGCAGATCTCCGTTATCTTTTCCAGGGCGACCGGAGTAATATCGGAATGGAGAGTTTTGAAGTAATAGGTGTAGGCTTGCGGGTTAACTAGAAAGACAGAACCGACTGAACTGCTCTGAGTATCTTCCCTGTTCAGTGCACGGTAAGTCCCGGCAATCCGGTATTCTTTGCCATCCAGCGTGACACTACCTGCTATACTATCCCTTTGCAATTGTTCTTTAAACTGTTCGCTTATATAAACAAAGCCTTGAGCATCCTTATCTACTAATTTTCCGGAGAACGGGATCTTGAAGAACTCAAAATAATGAGGCTCTGCTTGGATCATCATCACATTTCCTCTCGGCTTTCCGTCTTTCATATAGGTCATATAAGTATAAACATCGGCATCGAAGGTATTGAAGGCGGATGTCCGATCGGTTATCTCGGGCAAAGACTGGATATCCGAAAGAATGGCATCCATGTTTTTCTGCATGCATATGGTATTGACCGATATTGAAATCACCCGGTTCTCTTCTTCCGTGCTCAAAGGACGGTACATTCCTTCAAACATCTCATTGAACAAAAGCGTTATGCCGAATACACCGCCTGTGAAAAGGATGGAGATCGCCAATTGTAGAGCAATCATGAAATTGCGGAACACGTGCCGCTTCTGTCTCTGCACGACCGAATGGAGGACACTCAACCGGCGTAACCGATAGATAGGATAAAGAATGGCGAGCATGCAGATCAACAACAAAGTGAGGTATAAACCTAACTGTGAACCATACAAGTCTACCAGGGAGAATGAGATCATGTCTTCCGGACGGATGTACGTATATATCAGAGAGAGCGTGATTTCCGTCACGGCCAAGGACAGAAGGAAAGCAACAGATAGCATCCAGAAGATTTCGGCGAAAAGCAAGGCAAACAATCCTTTGATGTCCGAACCGATACATTTGCGAAGCACCAGTTCTCGTTGCCGGTTATAGAACATCTGGATAATGAACTTCAGAAAATTGATCAAACCAGACAATAAAATCAGCGAAGCTATAAACCGGGTGAGCAGAATGCTTATCGTTCTTTGAACACTGCTATTCTGTTCCGACTCCAGGGAGGCATATAAATAGATATCCTGGTCTCCATGCTTCCAGGTCAGGCCTTTTAACTGTTTATTCAGGCTTTCGGTCGTGGTTTGTCCGGTGAGACGTGATCTGATGCAGAGTGGAGTACGGGATTTTGCGGACAAGGGAAAATAACAATCGATCGTTTTCCCATGAAAATCTTTTTCTTCTGTCAAAGCAACATTGACAATTTTATACACCATAAGATCAGACGGGTTGGCAGCCTCTGTTTCCTGACGGATGACCTGGCCTATCGGATTCTCTTCTCCAAATGCTTTACGGGCAAACGATCGGGAGACGATCACCTCGTCGGGAGCTGTTATCTCTTGATTGCCATACTTCAATTGGAGCGAATTATAGGTGAAATAATTGGATGATACATTTTGGAACGACACCAAAAACGGCAGTTCCCGTTGTTTTTTGTCGATGGCCGTAATCTCTTTTCCATTGCTATAAGAGGAAGAAGCCACAAGGGTATCTATGCCCGCTATCGGCAACTCTTTCAGATAATCAAAATCCTCCTTAAACAAATAGATATCGGCGGCTGTCTGGGAAGATGCTCCGGACAACCGGATGCTGTATTTATTATTATCGGACAGTTCTACTTTACCCGTTATGGCATCAATAAAATAATTCATCATACTGAAGCAGGTGATACCTATCGCTAAACAAATAGCCGAAATAAGACTATGAACTTTAAAGTTCATCAAATTGCGTAATGCTACTTTCAAGTAATGCTTGATCATGGTTCTATTACTGTTTTTTCTTTATGCTTGCAAGAATCATGCCATATCGCTAAATGGCTATTATATAATACAATATATTCCTGAACATTCTTTTGCTATTGTGCGGACACGCACAAAGGCAGTTCACTATCGCACAATTACATCCGGCTACCCTTGGATATTGAATCGGAGCTTCTGTAAAAAACGGTACATTCGCAATCTTATTTTGAATATAGAATCCGATAAGTTTATTGGAAGAATTCAGTGGAAGAATCCGGTAGATTGAGATGTATTTATTCCTTTCTCTATTGTTTCACTTTGTGTCGTGTAGGTGAAAAACTTTTTTCTCTCGGGCGACAAAAAGTTGTCGCCTAGAAGTAAAGATTGTGACACTTTAGTGGAAGATTTCTCTTCATTTAAATGATGATTTGCCATGGAAACAATATCTGTTTGTCATCGGTTAAATGTCTGTTTTTCTGTGGTGAGGCAACTGCTTTTCTATGACAGATCGATTATTTTTCTTTGAAGAGGGCACTATTCCCCTTTTGTTGAAGTGATTGTTTCTTTTGTTGAAGTGATTGCTCCCTTTCAGATAGTAGGTTTTTTCTCTTCGGCAGGCTGACTGCCTTCTTTGGGTCGTGCGATTTTTCCTTTGGGAGAGGTCTGCCATTCCCTTTCAACAAGGCGTTTTCTCTCCTTTGACAAAGCATTCGTTTCTCTTTTATGAAGCAATCCTTTCCCTTTACCGAAGTTGCCGGTTTCTTTATAAATGCTTGTGCTACCAGTCGTACTTTTCTATGTATTCATCATATACCGGTAGTTCTTTGATTCCTTTACTGACAAATAATTTACGGATATATTCCTGTTCGGAAGGATCGAGCATCCGTTCTTTGCGGCGGCAACGATAATAAGTGGCCTGCTTGAAGTGTGCCAGCATTTGTCTTTTGATGCTGACTGCGTCACTGTAAGGCACATGATCCAGCAAGTGGGTGATGCCTAAGGCATACCGCACTTTCTTGTCGGGCATGAAGAAAGGGCACACGTTGTCGATAGTGGCGGCGTAAACGGGGTTGATTATTCTTATGGTCTGGCAAGCTGCCGGAATATGAGTGTACAACCGGTAGCGCAGGCACGTGGAGGCTTGCTTACATGATTTGTTGAGGCAATAGTTGAATCCGAAAGGCACTTCACTGTAATCGAAATCTGGAGTCATGTTATATGGATTGATATTAGGTTGGAAATGTTGTATTCCAACAAAGGTAGTGTTTATCCGACGAATATCATCCCGGCATGAAAGAATATTTTCATATCGGTTACAAATAAGTCCCGTTCGTTTTCAGAAGGGCAGACACCGTCCGTAGTCCTGAGCATTCTCTTTTATCGTTTCACCGATGCGGCCGTACGCAGCCAAGGGTATGTCTTTGTGTTCATAATCGGTTGAATAAAGGTATGAGGAGGTGAACGGTAACGGATGTGGAACCGACGGTTCTCTAAAGCGGGGACGATGCTACAATATCCACCAGAGTATGAGTGCCAGTATGGCTGTCACGGTCAGGAAGATCAGCGTGGCGCGCAGATAATATTGTGTTTCCGCTTTTTCCTTTTCACGGGTGGCCTTTTCTATCTTCTCCAGCTCTTCCAGGGTTACATTCGGATTTTGAAGCGTCCCTTTCCGGTACATTTTACCTTGAAGGTCCTTCATCCGTTCCCGGCGCAGAGTAAGCAGGTCTCTGTTCTCCTTATTGCGCCTGATCATATCAAAACGAATCCTGAGAAACTCATATACAACAGTTTTTATAAAGTGGGGAGTATATGGGTACAAAAGTAGGAAATAATCCGGGAATCTTTCTTCGTGCGCCTGCCTTATTGCTTTTATTTCCGGTTATTTCTCTGCCCACTCCAGGATGGCGGGGCTTTTTACGTTCACTCCCAGCAGATGTGCTTTGGCCAGGATGTTCCGTGCCAACTGCGCTTTATACTCTTCGGGCGCATACCTGAAGTAGGCTTCTGCCGCGCGTACATGGGCGGCGTCGTGGATGGGGAACTCTCTTAATTGGGGTATGCCGAACTCAGAGGTATCCAGTTCTTTACGTTCGCTTGCCGTCAGTTTGTCGGACGGTTTGGGGTTGAAATCGGACATGGTCATAAGAATTTGATGTTACACTTGGTGTAGTAACAAATCCGGGACGGTTATGATCGGACGATCGTCGAATTTTTACGGTTAAATTTCCATCCGGTAGCCATTCGGGAGGGATGCCTCCTGATAAATGACTATCTTTGCGGATCTTTATTGGACTTCATGATGGACAAAACGAAAAAAGTCAGATATGTATTCTCTGTTTTCATGGTGATGCTGATGGTGGGCATAGCCGAATGGACAGGCGAGAAAGAGATTATCTTTCCGGAGATGGCGGCGCTCGCCGTTGGCTTGTGGGTGATCGATAAGCGGGTTTGGAAAGTCGGGCGTTGGCAGCTGATTGGGCTGATGACAGCAGGAGCTGTTGCCGGAGTTTGTATCGTGCGCTACTCCACGCTGCCGTTGCTCTGCAATTTATGTCTGGCATTTGCCTTTGCCGCCTGTTGCCTGCTGTTCAGCCGGGCTACTCTGATTCCACTGATTTCGGCTTGTATGCTGCCGGTGCTGCTGCACACTGAAACCTGGATCTATCCGTCGGCCGTTTTCCTGCTTTCCGCCGTGCTTGTTGCCGGACAGAGGCTGATGGAAAAAGGAGGTTTGCGCCGGGAGACGGATTACGTCCTGCCCGGGCGTGAGTGGAAAAAGGAGATTTTCCGTTGGGCGGCTCTGCTCTTTTGGGTTTCACTGGTAGCTGCCCTTTCTATCTCCTGCGGATGCAGTTATTTCATTATTCCTCCGTTGATCGTGACATTCACGGAGATTGTCAATTCGAAGGCCGGATTCAGAAACCGCCCCATGCAGGTGTTTCTGTTTTTGGTTACCGGAGCTGCCTTGGGGACCGCTTTTCAGATCATCGGGCATACCTTTTGCATTTGCCCGAAACGGTGGTCGCCTTGCTCATCATCTGCTGCTTGTTTGCTGTCTTCGAGTGGACCGGAAAGTACTTTGCTCCCGCCGGAGCATTGGCGTTGATCCCTCTGATAGTCCCGCAAGAGGGTGTGCATTGGCTGCCTCTGCAAGCTGCTGCGGGCGCTGCCCTGTTCATCGCTATCGGTATGCTTGTGTTCCAGCAATGCTACAAGTGGAGTAAAGCCCAGTTGATTTTCTGCTTTACTCCCACATTGTTGCGCAGATATCTGAACCGCAGGAGGAAGGAGTGAGAGTTTGCATTGCCGGCACGGGCGGTCCCGTTTACCGGAGCAGACAGTTACCACGCTTTATTGTCACGGCGGTAAGCCAGCATCTCTGCGAAACGGTGCATGTGCTGTTGGTTGGTTCCGCAGCAGCCTCCGCAGATTTTTAACGGAAAGTCCCACAGCAGTGTCATCAGTCTGTCTGCCAGTTCTTCCGGTGAAGAAGAAATCAGATGATCGCATCCGTCCAGTTCCTCCGGGCTGAGGTTGGCGGCATTGGCCTGAATACCCTGAAAGCGCTGACGCACCAAAGGCGTATCGTTCCGGGGATGCAGCAGCGCCTGGTGCAACACATCGGGATGTACGCAGTTGGCCATATAGCACAGTGGACGGGTGGAAGTTTCCTTTTCGATGGCATCGATGGCGTCATGAATGAAAGTACCGTCTATCAGGCGTCCGTCACGACATATCATGAAGCTGATGATGTAAGGCAGTCCTGTTGCAGCCATGGCATTGGCCATTCCGATGGCTTCTGTCAGTTGCGGCATGATGCCGGCAAACAGATAGTCCGCCCCCGACTGTGCCAGCGTGCGGACTGTCGGGAAATGAAACTCCATGGCTTCTTCTACCGACAGATAGTAGCGGCCGTCGTACGCATTGCCGCGGCATCCGGCCAGTCCGCCGATATATACGGGAGTGGAAGCTTCGTCACGGAAGCGGGAGAGAAAGGCCATAGTATCCGCCAGTACATTTTTATGCCGGTAATCGGACGCGGCTATTTGCTCGATGTTCGCTCTGCGGGTGGGAGTCATCAGCATCAGTGGCAGGCGGAACTCAGTGGCTATCTGCAGGTATTGCCGGTAGATGGATGCCAGAATCTCACGATGGGAGTCATCGTAGATCAGTGCGGCATGTGCAATGTGTTTGTCCGGTGAAATGTGAAACTCGTGACGCAAACGTTCTACGATAGCGCCTTCGGTGAGAATGAAAGGAGAAGTCCGGAATGATTCTATAAAAGATAACTGTTCCATAAAAATGACTTTAAAAGTTTTACTTTACATCCGGCAACAAATATAGGATTTATCGGCTCACTCCGGTCATCTGCTCTCAGTACATTCACATCCTTTTGTAATCTTTCAGAAAAACAAGAGGTTCTGTTTATTTATAGTCTTTTATAAACCCTTCCATTAACCATTTGGCGAGTGCCTGCCGGTTAGAGGGGATCACCAGGCGACGCTGGTCGAAGGTATTCTGGATGTTGCCCAACTCGACAAAAACAGAGGCGGGCGTGGTGTGGGCCAGAACATAGAGGTTGCGTCCGCTTACGGTGCCCGAAAACCCCCGGTTAGGTTGATGCTTGCCGTATTTGGACTCGAAGGTTTCCTTCATGTTTTTGGCGAGGCGCTTACTCTCGGCTTTGCGGTTGGAGTGGTAAAAGAAGACGTCGGTCTGGGTACCTTTGCTGCGACTGTCCACATGAATGAAGATGGCGCGGCAGTATTTATACTTCTTGCGGTCTTTACGATAAAGGGCATTGATTTTGTCGCAACGCTGCTGAAGGCGCTGTACCTGGTTCAGCGGGATGGGAGAGCCCATGCAGGTTTCACGTTTACTGTTCGAGAGATAAGCCTCGTCACGGATGCCGTCTTTGGCATCTTGAATGATGATACGTACTTCGGCACCCTCCTGCATCAGGTTGCGGGCAAGGCGAAGGGCGATGTCGTAGGCATATTCGTCTTCGTGGAGTTCGTGTTTGCCAACGCGTCCGATGGCGCCCGGATCGGGACCGCCATGTCCGCTGACAACATAGAAGCAGGTACCGGCAAGGCGATTGGAAGTGACCTTGACATTTGAAAGCCACTTCCCGAAGAGCGGCTCGTTGACTTCCGTACGGCGCGGGTGATGTGCGGATGTCTTTTCGGCTGCTGCCTCCGTCGTTTTTCCGGAAGTGGTGGCCGACGCTTTCTTGACAGGGGGAATCAGGTAAGTGACACCCATTTTAAGAGTTCTGCTCTTCCCTAGTTTGGCTTTGTTGAGTTCGATGAAATCATTGTAGTATTTCTTCGGGGCGCGGTTGTGGCGCAGGAGGAAGGTAGAGATACCTTCACCGGATCTGGGAGTGGCTTTCTGCTGTGCCCGCAAAGCCGGGGCAGTCAATAAAAGACAGAAGAACAGGAGAAGACAGAGTTTTCTTTTCATATCGCTACGTATAAAAGATGCAGGCTCGGGCTGCTGTGCTATTGTTTGACTTCTAAGGTGAATTTTTGCTTTTTCGCTCGCAAAGATAGCCTTTTAAACCAATAATTTTCTCTACTTTTGCGTCGATATAACTTTTTTAAGGCAATATAATCGTAAACTCAATATCATTATGGCAAAACAATTCAAGCCCGAAACCCTGTGCGTACAAGCAGGATGGACTCCGAAAAAGGGCGAGCCGCGCGTGCTGCCCATCTATCAAAGTACTACTTTTAAATACGAAACCAGTGAGCAGATGGCCCGCTTGTTCGATCTTGAAGACAGCGGTTACTTTTATACCCGTCTGCAAAATCCGACGAACGACGCTGTAGCCGCCAAGATCGCCGCTCTCGAAGGAGGTGTGGGAGCTATGTTGACTTCCAGTGGACAGGCTGCCAATTTCTATGCCATATTCAACATTTGCCAGGCGGGCGATCATTTTGTTTGTTCGTCGGCCATCTACGGCGGAACGTTTAACCTCTTTGGCGTGACGATGAAGAAATTGGGTATCGATGTCACTTTCGTCAGCCCCGATGCCGGTGAAGAAGAGATTTCGGCGGCTTTCCGTCCGAATACGAAAGCACTGTTCGGCGAGACCATCTCCAATCCGTCACTTGAAGTGCTCGACATTGAGAAATTCGCCCGCATTGCCCATAGTCACGGTGTGCCTTTGATTGTTGATAATACATTTCCGACACCGATCAACTGTCGTCCGTTTGAGTGGGGAGCCGATATCGTGGTTCACTCCACTACTAAATACATGGACGGGCATGCCACCAGTGTAGGCGGCTGCATCGTAGACAGCGGCAATTTCGACTGGGAAGCGCATGCCGACAAATTCCCCGGTCTCTGCACACCGGATGAATCGTATCACGGGCTGACTTATACAAAAGCTTTCGGCAAGGGCGCTTATATGACAAAGGCAACCGCGCAATTGATGCGTGACCTGGGCAGTATTCAAAGTCCGCAAAACGCTTTCTTGTTGAATCTGGGCTTGGAGACGTTGCATTTGCGCATGCCTCAGCACTGTGGCAATGCACAGAAGGTAGCCGAATATCTTGCGCAGAACGACAAGGTGGCATGGGTAAACTATTGCGGTCTGCCGGGCAACAAATACTACGAACTGGCGCAGAAGTATATGCCGAATGGCTCGTGCGGTGTGATCTCTTTCGGCTTGAAAGGCGGTCGTGAGTTGTCCATCAAATTTATGGATTCGCTGAAGCTGGCGGCCATCGTTACCCATGTAGCCGATGCACGCACATGTGTGCTTCATCCCGCCAGTCATACGCATCGCCAGCTGACAGACGAACAATTGATAGAAGCCGGTGTTCGTCCGGATCTGATCCGCTTGTCGGTGGGAATCGAAAATGCGGATGATATTATCGCGGACATCGAACAGGCGCTGAACGCATAAGATGCCGTTTAAAACAGGAAAGCCCGTACATCCTTTTGTTAGAGAAGAGGTAGTACGGGCTTTTTCTGTACAGCCCGGTACACAAGGTACCGGACAGACAGTCGTCATCATTTAAGAAAGGTTGAAAAGTTAGGCTGTATTCTTCTGTTAAGAATTTCTTTCTCCGGAGGCAGTTTCCCTGCCCCCTCCCAATGCCTGATACAAGGTGATGACTCCCTGGATTTCGGTAAAGCGGTTGGCCACCTGGGAGAGTTGCGCATTAAGCAGTGTCTGCTGTGCGGTGAGCACTTCCAGGTAAGTCGTGTTACCATGCTTCATCAGTAGTTGCGTGCTGCGTGCAGCATTCTCCAGAGAGGCTACCTGACGGTTGAAATAGGCCGATTTGTCTCGTGCCGTCTGATATTGTACCAGAGCATTGTTGACTTCACTTCCGGCATTGAGTAAGGTCTGCTCAAAGCTGAGGCGTGCCTCTTCCTGCTGCGCCTTGGCTATGCGGAGTTGGGCGATGTTTGCTCCGCGGTTAAACAAGGGCTGGGTAAGAGAGGCTACTGCTGTGGCAAGAAACTTACCGGGGTTGACAATCATGGCACCTGCCGAATTGGTCCATCCCGCACTGCCACTCAGTGTGATCGAGGGGTAAAAGGCGGAACGAGCAGCATTGGTAGTGTAGAATGCCTGTGCCAGCGACTGTTCGGCACTGCGTACGTCGGGTCGGTTGGAGAGTATCTGCAGGGGTACGCCTACCGATAGATTCTCCGGGAGCTGTTGGTCGGCCAGACGTCCGCGGGGGATACGGTGGGGGACATCCGCCAGCAGCAAAGAAAGGGCGTTCTCGGCTTGGTTGAGCTGCTCTTGCAGATCGAGCAGAGTCGTACATATATTATAATAGGTAGCTTCGGTTTGCGACAAGGCAGCTTCGGTCACCATTCCCGCTGCTTTCATGGCACGGGTGGTGGCGACGCTCTCTTTCCAGGCAGCTTCCGTAGCGGTGGAGATTTCGATCTGGGCGTCGAGCATCAACAAGGTAAAATAGTTGTTGGCCACGGCGGCAATCAGTTGGGTCTGCACCGCCTGTTCATAATCTCGGCTTTGGGCCACGACAGCTTGGGCACGACGTTTGGCATTGGTCAGTCGGCCAAAGATATCTATCTCCCAACTGGCACTGACGGGCAGTGAATAGGTCTGAGTAGCTTTTCCGCCATCGAAGCTGCTTGCCGTACCTTGCGGAGAAAGTGAAAAAGCCGGCAGATAGGAGAGGCGTGCGGAAAGCAAGGTAGCTTCAGCCTCTTTCACCCGTAAGTGGGCAGTGCGCAGATCGGTGTTGCGCACGAGGGCAGAGTCGATCAGTACGCGCAGATATGGGTCGGTGAAAACCTCCCGCCAGCTGAGGTTGCCGAAGTTGGCGGCAGTATCACTTCGTTGGATTTCCGGATCGGCGGAAGTCAACCCGGGGGTGTCTGTTCCTCCGTGTCCGTAAAGTCCGTCGGGAATCTCCGTGACGGGTTTGTATTTGGAGTAGATGCCGCAACTGCTTAGGGCGAGGATAGCGGCAAGGGATATGATTAACTTTTTCATGCTTGTTTATTTATTTTAGAGGGCGATTCTTAGCTTCTTCTTTTTCGTGTTCACTCACTTCCTGCTCTGTCTGAATCTGCCAGTCATGACTTGGTTCTATCTGTACGGGACGTATCCGTTCCTGTAGCCATTGGAAGGCTATGAACAGCGACGGTACGATGAACAGCAGTGCCAGTGTACCGATGACCATGCCACCTACAGCACCTGTTCCCAGCGAGCGGTTACCGTTTGCACCTACGCCGCTGGCTACCATCAGCGGGAGCAGACCGAAGATCATGGTCAAAGCCGTCATTAATATCGGGCGCAGGCGGGCTTTGGCGGCACTCACAGCAGAAGCAATCAGTCCCATGCCTGCCTTACGGCGTTCGGCGGCATATTCCGTCAGTAAGATGGCGGTTTTGGCAAGCAATCCAATGAGCATGATCAGTCCGGTTTGCAGGTAGATGTTATTCTCCAGCCCGAACATGCGTGCGAAGAGGAATGAACCCATCAGGCCGCAGGGTACGCTCAGGAGGACGGCAAACGGGATCAGGAAGCTTTCGTAGAGTGCACTCAGGATCAGGTAGATCATCAGAAAACAGATGCCGAAGATGATGGCCGTCGTACCGCTTTGCTGATTCTCTTCGCGGGTGATGCCTCCGTAATCGTATCCATAACCTTTGGGCAGGGAAGTGGAAGCTGTCTCCTGAACGGCACGGATGGCGTCACCGGTACTGTATCCCTCGGCCGGCATGGCATTTACGGCAATAGAGTTGTACATATTGAAACGGCTCAGTGATTCGGCGCCATACGTACGGGTCAGTGTGAGGAATTGGCTGAGGGGAGCCATCTCTCCGTTAGACATGCGTACGAATGTATTGTTCAGTGACGCTTCGTCAAGCCGATACTGCGGGTCGGACTGGATCATCACCTTGTACACCTTTGAGAATCGGTTGAAGTTGGACACATACTGTCCGCCATAGTATCCGGAAAGAGTACTCAATACCTGGTCCGGTGTGATACCGGCACGCTTGCATTTCGACGGATCGACTTCGACCAGCCACTGCGGATAGCGCACGTCGAATGTAGAGTAGGCCATGGCGATTTCCGGACGTTGGTTGAGGGCTCCCAGATACTGCTGTGTGGTCTGGAAGAATTCATTGACGTCTCCTCCGGTCTTATCCTGCATGTGAAGTTCAAGTGCGTTACCCATTCCGTAGCCCGGAATCATACCCGGTGAGATGGCGAATACACTGGCATCCTTGATGTCTGCCGTCCGTCCGTACACTTGTCCGATCACTGCCTGCACATCATCTTCTTTTCCGGGGCGTTCGTCCCATGGTTTCAGTTTCAAGATCAGCATACCGAAGGAGCTTCCTTGTCCGGCCAGCAATCCGTATCCTGCCACCTTTTGCACATGCTTCACTTGTGGAATCTGTTCCATGCGTTCCTCGATACGTTTCATTACATCGTCTGTCGTCCGTAGCGAACTGCCTGCGGCCGTACTGACGTTGACGAATACGACACCCTGGTCTTCATCGGGTACAAGACTGGTTTTTGTTGTATTCATCAGTACTACCAGTAAGGCGATGGAAGCTATCAGGAGTGATCCTGTCAGCCACCGGCGCTTGATGAAGAAGAGAACGATGCCTTTGTATTTTTCTACCACAACATCGAAAGCTGCATTGAATGCTTTACGGAAACGGGCGGCGAAGTTCTGTTTCTGGGTACCGTCTTCATTGATGTACGGTTTCAGTAGCAGGGCGCAAAGTGCCGGACTCAGTGTCAGGGCGTTTACTGCCGAGATACCTACCGCAACGGCCATTGTCAGTCCGAATTGAGTATAGAACGTACCCGATGTGCCGGACATGAACGATACGGGGATAAAAACTGCCATGAACACCAATGAGGAGGTGATGACGGCATTGCTGATTCCTTTCATGGCATCGACACTTGCCATATAGGATGATTTGTATCCCACGTCAAACCGTGCTTGCACGGCTTCGACCACGACAATGGCATCGTCCACCACCGTACCGATGACCAGTACCAGCGCAAACAGCGTAATCAGGTTGATACTGAATCCGGCAACGGACATGAAAGCAAACGTACCAATCAGTGAAACAACGACACCTACCAGCGGAATCAGCGTAGAGCGGATGTCTTGCAAAAAGACATACACGACAAGGATAACCAACAGAATGGCTTCCAACAGTGTCTTCACCACTTCGTGGATGGAGGCATACAGGAAGTCGTTGGACGACATCAGTTGTGTCAGTTCCACTCCTTGGGGAAGTTCTTTCCTTGCCTCTTCAAGGAATCGGTTGATTTGGTTGTTCACCTCTGTGGCATTGGAGCCGGCTGTCTGGAAGAGCATACACGAGACACCGTTGTGCCCGTCCGTCGTACCACTGTAAGCATAACTTTCCTGTCCCAGTTCGATTGTGGCGATATCTTTTAGTTTCAGCACCTGTCCGTCGTCGGTGGAACGGATCACGATCTCACCGAATTCTTCCGGTGTGATTCGGCGTCCTTTGTATTTCATGGTATATTGATACGTCTCATCCGAGTTCTCACCGAACGACCCGGTGGCCGACTCAATGTTCTGTTCCGCCAGGACAGTCGATACGTCCGAAGGGATCAGCCGGTATTGTGCCATTACGTCCGGTTTCATCCAGATACGCATGCTGTAGTCACCACCCATAATCATCATATCGCCCACACCGGAGATACGGAGAATCTGCGGCTTCAGGTTGATGCTGATATAGTTGGCCAGGAAGGCTTCGTCGTACGAGTCGTCCGGGCTGTGGAGCGAGAACATTTGCAGGATACTCGTCTGCCGCTTCGAAGTGGTGACACCTACTTGGTTTACCTCCGAGGGGAGCTGTCCGGTAGCTTTGGAAACTCGGTTCTGTACATTCACCGCCGCCATGTCCGGGTCAGTCCCCTGTTTAAAGTAGACGGTGATAGAGACTGTTCCGGCATTGGTAGCGCTGGAGGTCATGTAGGTCATGTCTTCCACACCGTTGATGGCCTCTTCGAGTGGTGCGATAACACTCTTTTGCAGAGTTTCTGCGCTGGCACCGAAGTAACTGGTGCTCACCATGATGGTGGGCGGTGCAATGTCCGGATATTGTTCTACGGGTAGCGTAAACAATCCGATAATCCCGACCACGACAATGGTTATGGATATAACAGCCGATAGGACAGGCCGTTCAATGAAAGTTCGTAAATTCATAATATTCTTGTTAGTAATACGTTTAATAAGTGGATATTAAAAGCCGGCTTACTTGGATGGGCGGCTGTGGCAGTTCGGTTCATCATTCACCATTTATTGTTTTTATCTCTGTTCCTTCGCGAAGCAATCCTACACCTTCTGCCACAATCACGTCGCCGGGCTGCAAACCGCTCTCCACAATGTACTCCTGCCCGCCGTTCACACGTGTCACTTGTACCGGAGCGGATTGCGCTTTTCCGTCCACAACCTTATATGCAAATACTTTATCCTGTACCTCAAATGTGGCAGCTTGCGGAATGACCAATGCACCCGCTTTTTCTGTCGGTACAATCACATTGCCCGCGCCGCCGCTGTGCAACAATCCTTCCCGGTTGGGAAATACTGCCCGCAGGCTGACTGTTCCGGTGTTCCGGTCTATCACTCCGCTGATTGTCTCGATTCGTCCTTGTTGCGGATAGTCCGATCGGTCATTCAGTTGGAGGCCGATTTCCGGCATTTGTTTCAGTGCTTCTTCCTTCGATCCGTAGCGTCGGATCAGTCCTAAGAGTTGGTTTTCCGTCATCGAGAAGTAGACGTACATGTCCGAGTTGTCCGAAACGGTAGTCAGCGGTTCAGGCAGACTGGCACTCACCAACGTTCCTACCCGATAGGGCAGTGTTCCCACCACTCCGTCCGCCGGACTTTTTACCAATGTGTACGATAAGTTGTTCCGGGCGTTCACCTCCTGAGCCTTCATCTGTGCCAATTGCGCTTGTGCTGCCAAAAGAGAGTTTTTGGCCGTACTCAGGTCGAAGGCCGAAACCACATTCTGCTTATATAATTCCTGTTTGCTGTCATACGTCAGTTGTGCTGTAGCCAGTGAGGCTTTGGCTGCTTCCACGTTTGCCAATGCTGTCTGCAGGGCAGCTTCGTAAGGCACTTGGTCGATGATGAACAACGACTGTCCCCGTTTTACCCGTTCTCCTTCGCTGACACACACCTGTGTCAGTGTACCGCTCACTTGCGGATAGATTTCGATGTCTTGGCGTCCGCGTATTGTTGCCGAGTACGTACTCGATAGCGTCCGGTCGGTAGGCGCAAGGGTTATTACTTTGTATCCCGATTCTACAGTTGCCTGCGGTGCTTGCTTGCATCCGGTGGCGGCCAAACAGCAGGCGAATAATATAGCCTGCTTTACTTTACTAACCTTTTCAATCATAATTCCTATTTAATTTTGTCGTGGCAAAGGTAGAGCGTTTTCACTGTCGACTGCTTTTCATACCCGCCCCAGTATTGTTCATTATCGGAACAGTATGCGGGCTAATTCACTAAAAAGACCTATTTTTGTAGGCAAAATAAAGAACATGATATGGAAAAAAGAAACCCGCTTACCCTCACGCTCGACCAGCCGTTTGTGGCAGGGACCGATGATTTTTCTCCCTTTTACAACCGTTTGCATAAACTCAATTGTGCCATTATCCTTTATTGCCGTGCCGGCCGTGGTACAATGGCCATCGATCTGAAGAAATACGAGATAACGGTAAATACCCAGGTTGTACTCCTTCCGGGTGCTGTTATCAGCCTTGATGAGAAGAGCGATGATTTTCGGGTCTCCTTTTTCGCTTCACATATTGAAATGTTTCGTGAGGCTTGTATCCGTTTTGAACCCTCCTTTTTTCATTTTATAAAAGAGAAGCCCTGTTATACACTTCCTTCCGAATTTACCGCCCCCATAAACGGTCTCCTGCATGCTACGTCTGCTATTTATGCCGATACCGATCATCGTTTCCGCAACCAGATAGCGCGCAATCACCTGCAAAGTTTCCTGCTTGATGTATACGACAAAGTACACCGCCTTTTCACCCATAAAGAGATTGAGGGCGGCAGTCGTCCGAACGAACTTTTTCATAAGTTCGTTGCTCTGGTGCACGAATATTGCTGTTCGCAACGGGATGTCGTTTTCTATGCAGGCAAACTCTGTATTTCTACTAAGTACCTGACGAGCATCTGTCGTTCGCTGACAGGTCATTCGGCCAAAAAAGTGATTGATGATTTTACGGCACTTGAAATAAAGGTACTCCTCCAATCGACCGATCTCAGTATTCAGGAGATAGCAGACAGGCTGAATTTTCCCGACCAGTCGTATCTGGGTAGGTATTTTAAGCGACACGAAGGGGTTTCGCCGATGGAGTACAGGGCGGAATTGGCAGGATAAGGTTTCTGTCAGGTCAAGCTGGCATTATGTGTACCATATCTCGTTAAACACGGGTCTTTTCAGAGACTCTTTCGATGTTGTTTTCCAAGCATGCGGAGTGGTTTCCCCACATCCTTTTTCCACGAATGACTGCTCTAACAGAGTCGATTCCAAGATAACCTTCCGGTCCGGTGCGCTGTTGATAATAACTTCGGAATGGTTGAAGTTGAGTTTCTGTGAAGCTTTCATTCCTGGGAATGCTTTCATTTCTTGTGACATAGGCGGTTGTTTTTTGTATGTTGATGTATAACACCGGAGGTATGAAAGTGTTTGCCAAGTAGTGTTGTTTCCTGTTAATTTAAAAGAAATATTCCGGATTCAGATTAAATTTATAAGGAAAGCCTAACGTAGACCGATTTGTATTACCTTTGCGGGAGAACTAAAATAAATCGGGTCATGTTCGTATTAATATTGACTTATAAAGCACCTGTCGAAAAGGTGATCGAATTGCTGGAAGCACACTGTTGCTATCTGGATAAGTATTATGCTGCCGGAATCTTTCTTGCTTCCGGGCCGCAGGTGCCCCGGACGGGGGGAGTTATTCTTTGCCGTGCTCAGAGCCGTGCAGAAGTAGAAAAGATAATCGGTGAGGACCCTTTTAATGCTGTGGCAGACTATCGGGTGATAGAGTTTGAACCGAATAAGTCGGTAGAAGGATTCAAGGAACTTTTAAAAATAGGTTGATATGAAGATTGTGTTCAATAATATCCGTAGTTGAATGGACAGACATCAGGAGAATGTGATATTGTAAGGAGGTGGTTTACATGGCGCGCTTTCAGGAGTGAGTCTCCTCTTTATTGCCCCGATGTGATTAAAAACAAGCTTTTGAGAGGATTATTGAAAAAATCTCCCTTCCCCAGTCACATAATTAAAAAGAAAGATGTAATTTTGCATGCCAAAAAATAACTTATCTTATGGCAGTTTACGTAGAAGAAGTTTCAAGAACTTTCGGTGAATATCTACTTATTCCCGGTCTTACCACCAAACAGTGTGTACCCTCCAATGTCTCTTTGCGCACCCCGCTGGTGAAACATGCGGCAGGCACACAAGCAGCAATCGAATTGAACATCCCTTTCGTTTCGGCAATCATGCAATCGGTTTCCGGTCCCGAACTGGCCATCGAGTTGGCGCGTAACGGAGGACTCTCGTTTATCTTCGGTTCGCAACCCATCGCCAGTCAGGCGGAAATGGTGCGGAAAGTGAAGAAATTTAAAGCCGGTTTTGTGACCAGTGATTCGAATCTGACTCCGGAACATACGTTGGAAGACGTACTCCGCCTGTTGCGCCAGACCGGTCACTCTACTATCGGAATAACGGATGACGGTTCGCCAAACGGACATCTTCTGGGATTGGTAACCAGCCGTGACTATCGTATCTCCAGAGACCCGCTGGATAAAAAGATCAAAGACTTCATGACTCCTTTTGAGAAGCTGATTGTGGGTGAAGTGGGATTGACACTGAGCGAGGCCAACCAGATTATCTGGGATCATAAACTCAATACACTTCCTATTATCGACAAAGAAGGACGTCTGGCTTACTTTGTTTTCCGCAAGGACTACGACAGCCACAAGGAGAATCCGAACGAGGTGTCGAGTCCCGACAAGAAATTGTTGGTAGGTGCCGGTATCAATACCCGTGACTATCAGGAGCGTGTCCCTGCCTTGGTAGAAGCCGGAGTAGATGTGCTCTGTATCGATTCTTCGGATGGTTATTCGGAATGGCAGTATGAGACCCTGCAATGGATCAAGCAACAATATGGAGATAAAGTGCTGGTAGGTGCCGGTAATGTGGTAGATAAAGAAGGTTTCCTCTATCTGGCAGAGGCTGGTGCCGACTTTGTGAAGGTGGGTATCGGAGGTGGATCTATCTGTATCACCCGTGAGCAGAAAGGTATCGGACGTGGACAGGCGACTGCCCTGCAAGATGTGGCTCGTGCCCGTGACGAATATCAGGCACGGACGGGTATTTATGTACCTATTTGTAGTGATGGCGGATTGGTGCACGACTATCACATGGTGCTTGCCCTTGCCATGGGAGCCGATTTCCTGATGATGGGTCGTTATTTCGCACGTTTTGACGAATCGCCTACCAAGAAGCTCTGCATCAAGAACAACTACGTGAAAGAGTATTGGGGCGAAGGTTCAAATCGTGCCCAGAACTGGCAACGTTACGATATGGGTGGAACTGAATCGCTTAAGTTTGAAGAAGGTGTAGACAGTTACGTGCCTTATGCCGGCAAGATGAAAGACAACCTGGCGGCCACTCTGAGTAAGATCAAGGCTACGATGTGCAGTTGCGGTGCTGTTACCATTCCCGATTTGCAACAAAATGCCAAGATCACGCTGGTTTCATCCACAAGTATCGTAGAGGGTGGTGCACACGATGTGATCCTGAAAGAAAAAGGATAATGACGGTCATTCCGTTTCTCGCAATAGCGAGTTAAGAATACGGATATACAGATAAATGTAGAACAGGCGGACTGATGCGGATTCCAAGTGGGGTACATACCCTCCGGAGGTCCGTTTCAATCCGCCTGTTCCGTATCAGATATTCACTGAACACAAAATGTCGGTTGTTTTATTCCTCGACGATTGTTCCCGGAAGACAAAAATATTATCTTTTCGGATAAACAAACCTACTCAAAAGAATGAAACCTGTTTTGCATGCCTGAGTATAGTAAAAAATACGGGAGAAGTCATGCTGCGTTGTTCTATAGCCGCTTGTGACTTTTCCCGTGTGTTTCCTCCAAATATTTTATAAATAATTTTCTGCAGGAAAAGCGTTTATCCCTACAGCAGGAAGTTAGTATACGCTTGCCCCTTTAATTACGATTTTCTCCAGCAGTTCTTGCATCTTTCCGATTACCGGTTCGGCTTCCAGCCCGTATTCGGCCGCCATCGTCCTCATTTGTGGGAAAGTGGCCCATACGCTTCCGTTCTTGTCCTCCCAAACGGAGATCTTCAGCGGCAGTTCGATCGAGATACTCGGGTTGTCCTGCATCAGTTTTGTGCCAACTTTCGGTGAACCGAAAACGATGACCTGGTTGGGGCGGAGTTGTAATCCCACTTCTTCGGCGTTTTTCCCGTGATCGAACTTGGCAAAGACGGGAACGCCCATCGTGTGGAGGGTCTGCTCGATGCGCGTCATGGTTTCGGGCACGCTGAACTGGCTTTCATAAGTATAGAGCAGGTTGTCGTTGGCTCCCGTACCCATCTTATCACTGTCGAAAGCGGCTGCGATACGGCGTCCCAGATTTGTCAGGTCTACCCCCTCTTTATTGGCCAGTAGGGTAACGCACACTAGCTCCGAGGCGTCCGTAAATCGACTCAGGAAAGCCGAATGGCCCGATACGTTGCCTTTGATGTCCATCAGGCCGTTGTGGTTATAGAACTGCCATCCTGCCATGGCAGGTACTACTTTGCCGTTGGTCAGCCGGGTTGGCTTGTACACCATGTCACGGTTTTCGGGCTTTTCGATCAATGCACTTCCCGCCAGTCCGATGTCCCAGTGGCTCACATTCTCGGCTGATGCCCAGATGTCGGAGAATCCTTTCAGTGCCGTCGGGCTGACAGCCGGTGCGGCGATAAGGCGACCCTCTTTTTCCATATATCCGGTAGTCGTTTCCGAGGGATTGATGTAGTCTTTATTTTTTTTGAATGTCTGATGCACGTTGCCGGTGAGGGTCACGTCCTCCTGTTTTACTTTCGCCAGGTCTTCGCCGAAAAATGTCTGTTTCAGTCCCAGGTAGTCGATCTGATACTTTTTCACAAAGTCGTGATATGGCATCTTGCCGGTCTTTTCGATGATAGAAGTCAGTAGCAGAAAGTTTGTGGCGCTCTGTTTCACGTCTGTCCCCGGTTCGAAGGCGAGCGGAATGGCGGCTACCGTTTCGATCAGTTGTTCCGGGCGATAATCGGCCGATACATCGAATCCCTTTTCATTACGATAGTCCGCAATGCCCGAACTGTGTTGCATCAACTGAAGGATACTGATCGGTTTCCAGTTTTCGGGTATATCTTTCAGGTACTTGCCGATCGGGTCGTTCAGGTCTAGTTTTCCTTTTTCGTAGAGCTGCATCACTGCCACGGCTGCATATCCTTGTGAGATGGGACCGATGGGCCAAAGAGTCTTGGCAGCGGCAAGGTTTCCTTTTCAAGGTCCGTCACTCCGTAGCCTGCTACACGCGGAATATAAGGTGCCTGTACGATGGCAAGTGTCATGCCCGGTATTCCCTGTTCTTCCATAAAATCGTAAATCATTTGGTCGATGGCTTTGCCTTGGTAGGCAACATGCACGTTTCCTCTGCCGGCTTGCGGTAGTTGGTTCTCATACTTCTTCATAATGGTTCCTCCGTTCTGTGCCGATATCGTTGCCGATGTCAGCAGTGCGACTAAAATTAATAAATTCTTTTTCATAACGTTTTGGGTCTTCTTTTAGTTGTCTCAATCTGATGTTGCAAAGATAGGCGGCTTTTAATTCACGGGAAATAGCGATATCACATATTGAATAGGCAATTATTCCCGAATACAAAAAAGAACTCTCGGGAGTTACTGTCTAATGGTTTATAACATAAGTGTTTTATATATAAATAGGTGTTCCTGCTCCGGCTTCCTTCCTATACCGGTCCCTTTCCGGGATGAAAATAGATGCTTTTGTGTAATCGGGAAGAATTGCCAAATTATCCGGTTGAATGGCCATTTCCCGTACCGTACCGAATACCGACCTTTGCAAAGTCGAAAAAAACGGAGGCTGCCGATACGGCAGCACCCGGGTTGAAAAAGAATATAAACATCTAAAAACAGAAAAAGATTATGGAAGGTATCAATACCCCGTTCGTTATTGACGAACATACAGCGATTGTAATGACAGACCCACAAAACGATTTTCTGAGTGAGAACGGTTTAGGTTGGGGAGCTTTTGGAGAGAATATACAGAAGAACGGTACGGTAGAGAACCTCCGCCGCATCTTTGAGGTAGCGGCAGCGAAAGGTATGCTGGTATTCATCTCTCCACACTATTATTACAAACACGATCACCAATGGCTTTTTGAGGGGCCTATCGAGAAACTGATGCATGACACGGGTATGTTTGAGCGCCGGGGACAACTGACCGGTGAGGGATTTGAAGGTTCGGGTGCCGACTGGCTGGATCTCTACAAGCCTTATATCAACGAAGGCACGAATATCATCGTTACAGCTCCGCACAAACTTTACGGTCCGGAAAACAATGATCTGATTCTGCAACTCCGTAAGCGCGGGGTCAATAAAGTAGTGGTGTGCGGCATGTCCGGCAATCTCTGTGCAGAATCCCATTTGCGCGAGTTGCAGGAACGGGGATTTGAGGCAGCGGTGGTGTTTGATGCTACGGCTTCTGCCAAGCTTCCGGGGATGGATGCCGATACGGCAGCGTTTATCAACTTCACGTTGTTGGCGGAAAAGGTGTATACAACGGATGAATTTGTAAACGAGATGCGGCAGCGATAAGTGAAAGCGTTTTTTTAAAGTAGTCAGGTTAAAAAAAGAGAGAGGAGGTGTTGAAACTGGTATTCACCCTCCTCTCTCTTATGATTACTCCATCCGCCAGCTGTTTAAAGCGGCATGTTTCCGTGCTTCTTGGGCGGATTGGTCTGCATCTTGTTCTCTGTCATCTCCAATGCCTGTATCAGGCGTTTGCGGGTCTGCTTCGGCAGGATGATTTCGTCAATGAATCCCAGTTCGGCAGCCTGATAGGGGGTGGCAAACTTCTCTTTGTAGGCATTCAGCTCTTGGGCTTTCGTCTCTGCGTCTGCCTTGCGGAACAGAATGTTCACCGCACCTTCGGCACCCATTACAGCGATCTCTGCACTCGGATAGGCAAAGTTCACGTCTGCTCCCGTCTGTTTGGAGTTCATTACGATGTAAGCACCGCCGTAAGCCTTCCGGGTGATTACGGTCAACTTGGGTACTGTTGCTTCAGCAAAAGCATACACAATTTTGGCTCCGTGGCGGATGATGCCGTTGTTCTCTTGGGTGTACCCCGGCAGGAAACCCGGTACGTCTTCGAATGTAATCAGCGGAATGTTGAAGCAGTCGCAGAAGCGGATGAAGCGGCTTGCTTTATCGCTGGCGTCGATGTCGAGCACTCCGGCCAGATAAGCCGGTTGGTTAGCTACGATGCCTACCGAGCGTCCGCCCATGCGTGCAAAACCGATAATAATGTTCTTGGCAAAGTTCTGCATCACCTCAAAGAAATAGCCTCCATCGACTACTCTTTCGATGATCTCCTTCATGTCATACGGTACGTTGGGGTCGGCAGGGACAATGCTGTTCAGTGAGGCGTCTTCACGGTTGACGTCGTCGGTGCAATTCTGCTTGCGTGCCTCGTCCATGTTGTTTTGCGGGAGGAATGAGAGGAGCTCGCGGATCGACATCAACAGCTCTTCTTCGGTGTTGGCCATGAAATGTGTCACACCGCTCTTGCTGCTGTGTGTCATGGCGCCGCCCAGCTCTTCTTTGCTGACTTCTTCGTGGATCACCGTTTTCACGACGTCCGGCCCGGTAACGAACATGTGGCTTTTCTCTTTCACCATAAAGATAAAATCGGTTAGTGCTGGTGAGTAGCAGGCTCCTCCGGCACAAGGGCCCAGAATTGCTGAAATCTGTGGAATCACACCGCTGGCCATTGTATTCTGATAGAAGATGTCAGCGTAACCCGACAAGCTTTCGATTCCCTCCTGGATACGTGCACCGCCCGAATCGTTCAGTGCAATGATCGGGGCACCGTTCTTTAAAGCCAGTTGCTGCACCTTGACTATCTTCTTGGCATTCGATGCCGATAGCGAACCGCCGTAAACGGTGAAGTCATAGGCATAGACAAATACTTGCCGTCCGTCGATCTTTCCGTAACCCGACACGACGCCGTCTCCCGGAATCTTGTTCCGGTCCATGCCGTAGTTGGTGCAACGGTGCACCATCAGCTTGTCCAGCTCTACAAATGTACCCTTATCCAGCAACATGTCGATGCGTTCGCGGGCGGTCATTTTTCCGCTTTCGTGCTGTATATCAATCTTGGCTGCGCCTCCCACCCAGAGAAGCGATGCGATCACGTTCGGCGAACGTGGCATAAGCTTTATTTATATCTTCCATTGTTATTCTTGCTTTAATTTTATTCTAACGTTATCAGCGTCTGCTCTCCGGCAATGTTATCGCCCTCCTGCACCAAAATCTCTTTAATCCGGCAGTCCGAAGTCACCTTGTAGTTGCTCTGCATCTTCATGGCTTCGATGACGATGACCGTTTCTCCGGCCTTCATCTCTTGTCCCACACTGACGGGGATTTTCACCACCTTGCCCGGCATGGGCGAAGTGATACGGTCGTTCTGCTCCTCTTCACCTTTCTTGCGCATGCGCAGGTATTTCGCCTGGCTGTCTATAATCTCGACATTGAAGCTGCTGTAGTGTGTATTCACTTTGTAGCTCTTTCCGTTCTCTTTGCGAATCAGTTGGGCGTTGGAGCTGCGTCCGTCCATCAGGATGTTGCAATTCCCGTTCTCTGCCATGACAACGTCCGCTTCGAAGGTTTTTCCGTCGATGGTGAGAACCACTTTGTTGTCTTCCTTGCTGACCAATTCTATTTCGGCCACGCGATTTCCTATATGTATTTCCATACTTTTATATTCTTAATACCCCTTTGTGCAATCCAAATTCTTTCCACTTGCTGATCGGGCGGTTATCCGCTGCCAGTCCGCTGTTGTTTTCTTCCAGGTTCATCAGGTAGTCCATGTAGGCGGCAATCAGCGCAATGTTTTCCGCACGCTCACTGGTGCGCGTGATGCATTGCTGAAGCACTTCACCGTTTTTGGCGATGAAGCCTGTGTCATAGTGTCCTTCCACAAAGTCGGGTGTATCCATGATGGCGCGCAGGTAACTGATGTTGTTCTTTACGCCCGTCAACTTATATTCGTGAAGCACGCGGCGCATCCGTTCGATGGCATATTCCCGTGTGGTGGCCCACACGATCAGTTTGCCGATCATCGGATCGTAATAAATCGGAATCTCGTATCCTTCGTATACATAGCTGTCGATGCGTACTCCGATACCGTTGGGTTCTGTGATTTGCTTGATGACACCCGGGCTGGGCATGAAGTTCATTTCCGTATCTTCCGCACAGATGCGGCATTCGATGGCGTGTCCCCGTTGCTGGATGTCCTCTTGTCTCAGTTGCAGTACCTGTCCGTCGGCTACCTTAATTTGTTCTTTTACCAGATCTACGCCGACTACTTCTTCTGTGATGGGATGTTCCACTTGCAGGCGGGTGTTCATTTCCAGAAAGTAATAATTGCGGTGCTTGTCCACCAGGAATTCAATGGTTCCCGCGCCGATGTAGTTCACGGCCTTGGCAGCGGCTACTGCCTTTTCGCCCATATCCCGGCGCAGTTCCGGTGTGATAAAAACTGAAGGGCTCTCTTCTACGATCTTTTGGTTGCGGCGCTGCACCGAGCATTCACGTTCGCACAAGTGAATTACGTTGCCATGCTTGTCGCCCAGTATCTGGAACTCGATGTGATGGGGTTCTTCCACAAACTTCTCCAGATAGACCGTGTCGTCTCCGAACGAGGAAAGCGATTCGCTCTTGGCTGTTGTATAGGCTTCGGCCACTTCGTCTGCATGATGAATCAGTCGCATTCCTTTTCCGCCACCGCCCATCGAGGCTTTCAGCATTACCGGATAGCCGATTTGGTTGCAGAGTTCTACTGCTTCCTCAACACTTTTCAGGTTGTCTTGAGTGCCCGGAACTACCGGTACCCCGGCTTCGATCATCTTGATGCGTGCCGAGATTTTATCTCCCATGGCTTCCATTGTTTCCGGGTCAGGACCGATAAAGGTGATGCCTTCTTCCCGGCAACGGCGGGCAAAGGTTGCATTTTCCGATAAGAACCCGTATCCCGGGTGAATGGCGTCTGCGTGGCATGACTTTGCCACTTCAATGATTTTTTCTATATTCAGATAACTCTCTTTCGATGCTGCCGGTCCGATGCAATAAGCTTCATCGGCGTAAAGCACATGTTTCGCTGTTCGGTCCGCTTCCGAGAAAACGGCAATGCTCGTTATTTCCATCTCCCGACAGGAGCGCATCACCCTCACGGCAATTTCACCGCGGTTGGCGACTAAGATTCTTTTAATCATATTCATTTCTCAATTAAATGCATATACATATTCGCGCTTTTCCACCCTGCGGACATACGTCCACCCGATGAAAACACAGTATTTCTACGATTTGGGGCTTAACAACGATGCTTTCTTTCCTAACCCACGAGGAGAGAATGCTCTTATTCACGAATGGCAGGTCTTCTGACTGACTCTACATCTTACCGGGACCTTCCCGACAGAGTTTGCTTTTTCTGTCAGTGGTACGAAATTGGCTGATTGATAAGATGCTATACAGAGTTTCACAGCAGCGGGACTGTCCGGGATTTACACCCGATTCCCTTTTAATCTTCGTCCGTTGACCACGGATTCCGAACCAATTCGGCGACAAATATAGAGAAATATTGAATAGGATGGATACTTTTTTTGCACGAAAAGTTCAGTTTTGTGCAATGCCCCCGCAGCTTTTTTTCAAAATAAATGTCATATATACGGAACACAAACGGACTACCGATTGTTCTTTGGGTACAATAAACGAGCATAAAACGGAATGAAGTACTAACGAAATATACATACCATACTATGTCACATTTACCTACCTTGATTGCTGACCTTGCCTTAATACTGATGTCCGCAAGTATCATTACTCTTTTATTTAAATGGCTGAAGCAACCCCTGGTCCTGGGATATATCGTTGCCGGATTGCTGGCCGGGCCTTATGTCCGCATCTTCCCGACTGTTGGCGATATGGAGAACATCAATACCTGGGCTGAGATAGGAGTTGTCTTTTTGCTTTTTGCTCTCGGACTCGAGTTTAGCTTTAAAAAATTGATGAATGTCGGATCGGCAGCGTTTATTACGGCAACAACCGAAGTGATCAGTATGTTACTGATCGGTTTTATGGTGGGGCATCTGTTGGGGTGGAGTACGATGAATTCTGTGTTTCTGGGTGGAATGTTGTCCATGTCGTCTACCACGATTATTATTAAAGCCTTTGATGATCTTGGTTTGCGCAGCCAACGGTTTACAGGCATTGTGTTCGGAACCTTGGTGGTCGAAGACCTGATCGCTATCCTGATGATGGTCATCCTTTCTACTATGGCGGTGAGCAAAGAGTTTGTGGGTGAGGAACTCTTGATGAGTGTCCTGAAAGTTGCCTTTTTCCTGATTTTGTGGTTTCTGGTCGGTATATTCATCCTTCCGTTCTTCCTGAAAAAAGCAAAGCGGTTGATGAATAATGAAACTCTGTTGATTGTCTCTCTCGGGCTTTGCCTGGCAATGGTCGTGCTGGCTACCCGTACCGGTTTTTCGGCTGCGTTGGGTGCTTTCATTATGGGATCTATTCTTGCTGAGACGGTTGAGGCCGAACATATAGAACACATCATACAGCCGGTGAAAGATCTTTTCGGAGCTATTTTCTTTGTATCCGTCGGTATGCTGGTCAATCCGTCTGTCCTGCTTCAGTATGCCTGGCCGGTGGTTATCATTACATTGGTGACTCTTGTGGGTAAATCGATTTTCTCTTCATTGGGAGTCTTGCTGTCCGGCGAACCACTGAAGGTTTCCGTCAAGTCCGGGTTCAGTCTGGCCCAGATAGGAGAGTTTGCTTTTATTATCGCGGGATTGGGAGCCTCGCTCAAGGTGCTGGACCCGTTTGTTCCCCCGATTATCGTTGCGGTATCCGTTATCACTACCTTTACCACTCCCTATTTTATCCGGTTGGCAAATCCGTTTTCCGAATGGCTTTATAAAGTACTTTCCCCTCGGACCCGTGAATTCCTGGACCGTTACGCTTCCGGCAAGAAGACCGTCAATCATGATAGTGACTGGAAACGGTTACTGAAAACGATTGTCGGAAGAGTGATTATTTACAGTGTCCTCCTTACTGCTATTTGGCTGTTGTCCGTTCAGACCGTATACCCGACGATAAACGGAATGTTTGATTCCCCGGGACGATGGCTGAGTGTAGTGATGTGCCTGCTCACCCTTTTGCTGATGACTCCTTTCTTGTGGGCCCTTGTTTCAGATAAGTACAATTCTCCGGACGTGTTTCTGAAGTTGTGGAATGACGACAATTACAATCACGGGAGGCTGGTAGCGTTGATTCTGTTCCGTGTTTCGGTGGCTGTTTTTTTCATAGCGGGAGTTGTCATCAGTTATTTTAGTCTTAATTACGGGATAGGTATTGTCATAGCTGTTGCCGTGTTGGGACTGATACTTCTTCTCAGGGAGAACCTCACCCAATATTCGCATTTGGAGAACCACTTCCTGACCAATCTGAACGGAAGGGAGGAAGCAGCCCGGAATCGCTATCCGCTGAAGAGCCGTTTCAACAGTGAGTTTAGTGATAAAGATATCGAGTTGACCTCCGTTTGGGTATCTCCTTATTCATCTTATATAGGGAAGTCGCTGGAGGAACTTCCTTTCAGGCGTGAGTTTGGTGTCAATGTAGTGGGGATTGTCAGGGGAGAACGGAGGATATACATTCCGCAAAGTGACGAGTGCATTTATCCGCAGGATAAGTTGATCGTGGTCGGTACAGACGGCCAGTTACAGAAGTTTCGTTCGGAACTCGACATCCGGCAGGATTTTCCGGACGAAAAGAATGTGCGACAAGAGGTGACGCTTCACTCTTTCACGGTAGATGAAGAATCTCCGCTCCTGAATAAAAGTATTGCCCAGTCACGGTTGGGAAAACAGTATGACAGCCTTATCGTTGCCATTGAGCGGGAAGACGAGTTGATTTCCATGAATCAAAGTACGGTTTTCCGTTTGGGAGATCTGGTATGGATAGTGGGTGACAGGGAGAAGATCAGACAACTCCTGATGCGGAAAAAGCATGTGTAAGTAAAGAGAGGAGGAAAGACAAACGATTCAGATGAAAATTTTCATTTTGACAGAAGCACGTCGAACTGTCATTCTGTATTTTTAATACGGGCTGTATTCGTTTCTTTCCGGGCTTCTTTGCGATTGCTCCCGAAAAAGCTGTTGTTTTGCCATTAGTCAAAATTAAAATGATGTGATTGGGGCTCTTTATCTGATATTATGGATTGATAATCTTCCGGTATAAAAGCATTCTGTTGATGTAACTCAATTCCGTTCTCTAAAATGATAGTTGGTAAATGCTCCTCTGAGCTCTCTGATAACTTCAGAAAGCATGCATTTTACCTCTTCTTTTGCTTTATTAATTTCTTCCGGACAAAAGACTAACTTCTTCTGAAGAAAAGACTAACTTCTTACCGGGAAAACATTAACTTCTTTTTCGGAAAGAGTTAAGTCTTTGGGTACGTAAAATGGTATATTTACTCAATATAATGTAGATTTCTGTATGTAAATGTCATATCTATGCGTTGTATCTTTCTATTACATAAGTTTTGAATAGACGGTGTGTTATTAAAAAGAGAGAAATCGTTTCTTTCTGATCTTAAAATAGGAATATCTTCGTCTATTTGTGTTCGGGCCATTAAAGTGTCTCTTTTCTATGAAAAGTTAGTAGATATTATAATATTATTATTAAGTATAAAAGTTGGGATACCGCTTGTTGATTTCTGTTTTCATTGGCTATATTTGCGTGTGTCTAAAATATAAAATACTATGAAGTCCATTTTGTTATCTGTTATTTCATTCTTGTTAGTCATGAATGTCTGTGGTAAGAATGATGTGGATATGAGAACTTATTTGAAAAAAGTTCTCGGTAATCTTGGTAAGATAGAATCAGCTTCCTATCATGAGCAATCTCAGTCCTGGCAACCCGGCGATACCGTTGCCATTACCAATTTTCATCGTTTTATTAAAGAATACACCAATCCTTCTGATTCAACCATCGGCGCAAGCTATGTGTGTCTTGACGCCAAGGATACGACGCGATTTGAATTTGGTTATGATGGAAACGTGAGGATGATAAGTTATCATGAGCATAAAGGGATTATGATCGATGATTTCACGACCAGATCCCTTCCTTTCAGGTTGGTGGCTCCTCCGTTTTTTTGTTATACCCGGAATATCATCGGATATGCTTTGAGTACGGGAGATAGTATCACCACCGAATGGAAGGATTTAGGAGAAGCGTATTACTTCAAGTTGGTGATACATGAAGACAGGCAGGTTGAATTTTTTGGAAAAGCGTACTACATACCGAAGCCTCCTTTTGACTTGGGAGACCCGACCTCGATTTACGAATTGTGGATTAGCAAAGCGGACGGTCTGCCTTATAAAATGCGCAGGGAAATGTCGCATCAGATTTCTGCTACTACTTGTTCGGATGTAGTCTTGAATCAATTGTCGATAGCCGGTTTAAACTTATATGATTATGTGCCCCAAGACTATGAGATCCGCAAGTATGGCGAGCAAAAAAAGAACACTCAGCCTGCGGCGACAGATCTTATAGGACAGAAAGCTCCCGACTGGATGTTGAAAGATATGTATGAGAAACCGGTGGCGTTATCCGAATTTAAAAGTAAAGTGCTATTGGTGAACCTCACCGGTATCGGTTGTGGTGCTTGCCATGCATCCATTCCTTTTCTGAACGGATTGAAAGGGAAGTTCAATGCCGGTGAATTTGAAGTGGTTTCTATAGAAACCTGGGGACGTGAACCCCATTCGCTGCGAACTTATGCGGATAAGAATCAAATAAATTATAGTTTTTTGTGCGGTGATGAAGGTATTGTCAAGTCATACCGGACTTATGGCGCGGCACCTTTATTCTTTATATTAGATCAGGATCGGGTGATCAGAAAGGTCATCCGGGGGTATCGAATGGGGCGGACCGATGAAGAAATCACAGATGCCATCAAAGCACTGTTATGATAAAATGTATTTGCGGTTGGAGGTTACCCAACCGCAAGTCGTATAGACAGGCACGCACCTCTTCCGGGCTGCCGATATGTTTCCCTATGTCGTCTGATAATTTCACACATTCGCGCCACTCCTGGTTCATGTTCATCTTGCATTGCGATAGCTTCATGACAATGTTTGATGGCTTGAATCCCGTATCGTTGGTCAGGTTTGTCCCGATGCCGAAAGAGCAACGGATCTTTCCCCGGCAATACTTCTGGATATCCAGTGCTTTGCCAAAGTCGAGTGCGTTACTGAATACGATTGTCTTGGTGGTCGGGTCGATGCCCAACTCTTTATAACGTGCGGTCAGCTGATCGATGAACCGGAATTCATCACCGGAATCACACCTCACGCCATCAAACAACTTAGCCTGTTTGCGGCTTAGATTGCTTAGAAAGATGGCAGATGTATAAGTGTCGGACAAGGCGATGCCAAGGTCGCCATCGTATACATTTACCCAATTTTCAAGGGCCATATAGTTGGCATGTTTATAGCCGAATTGCGCTCCGTGAAACATGAACCATTCATGGGGATGCGTACCCATGGGCTTCATGCCGTATTTCATGGCGAAATGGCAATTGGAAGTGCCGATACAGTAATGGGCTGTCTGTTTCAGGTGCCCGATGACTTGATTCTGCACATCGAACGAAAAGCGCCTTCGGGTTCCGAATTCAGAGAAAAGTAGCTGATGCTTATTGGACAGTTCTGTCTTTTCGGACAGTTTGTACAGGATGTCTTCCAGGTTGGCAACATTGCCGGACGATTGGTTCTTTATCTCCGAAACGATGGCGAGTAGAGGTACTTCATAAAGCGTTGCTTTGTAAAGATAGTCGTTCACTTCGATGTGAAGCTGCCGATTCTCGTCCAGACGGATTTCTATTTTCTCGGGTTGGAAACGGAAAGAAGAGAGCCACTCCCAATAGACCCTGGGCAGGAAGCGGCAGTTCTTTATCATATATTCCAGTTCTTTTTCGGTCAGTGCCACGTGTGATAGCTGACTGATTTCCGTTCTCAATCTTTCCACAAACTCGTCGCTATATTCAGTCCCGTCCCTGTCTTTGAAGCTGAAAGTGCCTATTGCGTACGGGAATAGTTTGATATAAGCATACGAAGTAGTGAATTTATAAAGGTCTGTATCGAGTATGGTACGAATGATCATTGGGTTCTTTTTTCTCTGTTATTCTCGTCAAAGATACAAAATATTCTATAGTAATCCATTCCGTATCGGTTCATATGGCAAAATCATCATTCCGAAGATAAAGTATTTTCTTTATACACGGTGTTCATTTCAATGATGATAGCTGATATTAAAAACAAAAAAAAGATCTTATAAGTTGGTGCTTTTCTATCTTTTTATTAGTTTTAAAACTTAATCGCATACAAACAATCATGCAAAAATTAAACCAACAACCGGATATTTGTCCTTATTTCTCTCCGGAATTTAAAGTGATACCTCAGTATATTATAATGAAAGAGGGAGAGTGCATGGAATTGAATAATAGAACTACCAGTTTTTTTATTTTTATTCTTTCAGGTGAAATTACAATTAGTTTTGAGCAGTACACTAATCGGTCCGTGTTGGAAAATGAAATGTTTTTTCTGCCTAAAAACAACTGTTTTAAATGGAAAGCTGTTACGCAAACAGTGTTGATTCTTACAGGATACAACGCCACCATTTTCCCATGTACGAGTGTCAGGGCAAGAATTTTATATAAAATAAAGGCCGGCGTGAAGTTCGATTGCCGTGGAGTAGTGATGAAGGACGAAGTCAAAGTAGTAGTGAATCAAATGAAGCATTATCTTGAGTCCGGAATAAACTGTCATCATATGTACATTTTGAAACATAAAGAACTGTATCTCATGTTCAAGCACTTCTATACGTATGAGGAGATAATACAGATATTTTATCTTATATTAGGCAGCAATCCGCTCTTTAACGAACGGGTGTTGGATAATTATTTAAAAGTGAAAACCGTTAAAGAGTTAGCCGGTCTTTTAGGGTATGGCATAAAGACGTTTGAAAAGCTTTTCAGAGAGAATTTTGATGAATCTCCTTATAAATGGATGCAGAAACGGAAGGCTTTGCAGATACAACAAAGATTGATGAATCCCGCTATCTCATTGAAGCAGATCATGTATGAATTTAAATTTGCAACCTCTTCGCATTTTAATTTTTATTGTAAGCAACATTTGGGTGCCGCTCCGATGCAAATAAGAAACAGCAATAAGGATGATAATATGAGTACCTTGCCTTAATTGGTAGATTTTATACGCAAATTGGTAATAAGCTTCTTCTTTTTATTGCATAATTTTGTATTCAAGAAATAAGAAGACATAACCTGCACTCATATTCAGTATTTATGGTAATGAAGAAAAGAGAATTAATAAAGACGCAGATCTTATATGATAGGCATTAGGACAAGTAGCACACACATAGTTCTGTCGCTGGATTATGCAGTATAACTTCTTAAAAAAATGAATTTAAAGCACACAAATAAAATAACTGCGAAAGTCACTTGACGTCCGGTATACTGTAGCCTCCTGATGTAAACAGGAGGCTCGTTAACAAAATTATTTCGGAATACAAAAGTTCAATAAAGGATTTGGTATCGATCTTTTGCGCAATTGCTGGAGGAATCTTTTATTTGCAACCCGAAAAGATAATTTTGTTATATTAAATTAAAACTTATGACATCAGTAAAATTAAAATTGAACAAGACCCGTGCATTGAAAGATGGGAATTATCCGGTGGTATTCCAGCTAATCCACCAAAAGCGCAAAAAAATAATTTATACGAAATACCGTATGAAAGAAGAGGACTTTATAATTATTGCCGGAAATGTTGTTTCGGGTTGCCATACCGGTTGCAAAATCAGTCGCGAATTGTTGAGGATCTATAAGCAACTGACCGCACGAGTTCGCAGACTGGAAAGCCGTGGTGAGGAATATACAATAAATGATATCACTACTGTCATGTTTTCAAAAGTGACCGGGAAATTCTTATTACTGCCTTACATTGATACACAAATAGAATGGAAAAAGTCAATAATGAAAAACGGAACCGCCGCTGCTTATCAAAGTACCTATGCTTCACTTGCCAAATATATCGGTAAGAAAGAGGTGAAAATATCGCAAGTGAACCACCGCTTTGTAACTTGCTACAGAGACTTTTTATCCAAAAATGGGGCTACGGAAAATACGATCGGATACTATTTAAGGAACTTCAGGGCATTGTATAATCTCGCGGTAAAGGACGGCTTGGTTCCTCCATGCGATTATCCGTTCAAGGAAATATGTACCAAGCCCTGTAAAACAGTAAAACGTGCATTAGATCGGGAACAGATGGTTAAATTGGCTTGTCTGTCATTGCATTCCGATGCAGAGTTAAAACGTTCATTGGATCTTTTTCTTTTTGGTTTCTATGCCCAGGGAATGGCTTTTGTTGACATTGCATATCTGAAGTGGAAAAATATAAGTGGTAATCGGATTATCTATAGAAGACATAAATCAAAACAATTGATACAAATAGTCATTACACCCCAGATCAAATCCATTATAGACGAGCATGGGAATAATACGAACAATGCAGAAGAGTATGTATTCTCGGTTATCAAAAACAATGCAAATGAATATACTCAGTATCGTACAGCTTTAGGACGTACCAACAGGCACTTAAAAATAATCTCTGCGAAACTGAAGATTGATCCTCCGTTGACTACGTACACGGCGAAACATCATACAATCTCTATCTAATTGAAAATTAAACAGTTATTTCTGTTTAATTAATATCAGGTAACGATTTAGAAACGAGCGAATTACAATATTCTGTTTTCTTTTGCCTCTGTCAAAGAACGATTCTTTCAATGCAAATATACACTTTACTTGTGACAAAAGCAATCTTTTTCTACATTTAATCGACTTACAGTCAGCCTTAAAGAGGGTATCTGGTCTCATTCCATCTTCTTCCTCAAAATAACATAGCAGTCTAAATTGGTTTATGTATGGGATAGGTCTTGTTCATTCGATCCGGTAGACTACTATACATAAAAGTATAAAGGCGAGATACGACAAGGAGATGCCATGCTTTTGTGTAAGGGGAATCTCTCTTAGCTTATCGCAGACCATGTATAGCTAAGTGTTTTGAGAATAAACAGTCTGTAAAAAACGGAAAGACACCGATTATGGGCCGTGTCACCATCAATGGAACCCAAGCCGGTTTCAGTTGTAAGAAAGAAATGTCCCTCGCTTTGTGGGACGTCAAAACCAACCGGGCCAAAGGCAAGTCCGAGGAGGCCCGTACACTCAATCAGGAGCTTGACAATATCAAGGCGCAAATCACCAGGCACTACCAGTACATCTGCGACCACGACAGTTTTGTTACAGCCAAGAAAGTCTATAACCGCTATGTCGGCTTCTCAGAGGAATGCCACACCCTTATGAACCTTTTCAGGGAACAGCTGGAACCGTATAAAAAGAAAATCGGCATAGAGAAAGCCGAAAGCACCTACTGCGGTCTGGTTGCCGATTACAAGAGTCTCCTGCTTTTCATGAAAAGCAAGAAGAATGCAGAGGATATTGTCATCGAAGAACTAGAGAAATCATTCATCGAGGATTACTACAACTGGATGCTCGGTACATGCGCTTTGGCAAACTCCACTGTCTTCGGGCGTGTCAATACCTTGAAGTGGCTGATGTATATCGCGCAGGAAAAAGGCTGGATACGGGTTCATCCGTTCGCATCATTCGAGTGTATGCCCGAATACAAGAGGCGTTCTTTCCTTTCCGAAGAGGAACTGCAAAGGATAATCCATATAGAACCGAGATACAAACGCCAGCGTGCCATGCGCGACATGTTCCTGTTCATGTGCTTCACCGGTCTTTCCTATGTGGACTTGAAAGCCATAACATACGATAATATCCATACCGACTCCGACGGCGGTACATGGCTGATGGGCAACCGTATAAAAACGGGAGTGGCGTATGTCGTAAAATTATTGCCCATTGCTATCGAACTGATTGAAAAATATAGGGGTACGGATGAAAAGAAAGACTCCCCGAATGTGTCTTTCCGGTAGGTGAATACAATGCCATGCGGCTCAGTCTTGGAATCATAGGCAGGAAATGCAACTCCGGGGCGAGGTCACCCCGCACATCGGACGCCACGCATTTGCCGTTCTGGCCATACTCAAGGGGATGCTGCTGGAAACTCTTCAGAAAGTGTTTGGGCATAAGTCCATCACATACGTCCTGCGCATCCATTCACTTGTCCGGCGCAGGCGGGGCAATCTTTTTCTGGAAGTCGCCCATCTGTACGACCAGCGTGCTGACCAGCTTTCTCAACTCCTAATACGCGCTTGTTTCAATAATTGTCAGTTCCATACTAAAATTCTTTTTAAGATTCTGAATATGCGACAAAGTAACGCACATCCTATATCCTTTCCAAACAGATAATATCAGAGTCTTCCGTTGGCGTGATTGGCGTATCCAACGTTAAAAGAGAAGGTCCTTCACCTGCATCCATGCGGCAACGGAACTTCCATTCCCTTACTTGTTTTCCATAAATTTATAGGATTAATTTCTGGTGCATGATATTAATAGTCATTATTCTGTCTGCTTTTTTTTGCTTGCATAATTGCAGCTAACAGTTATCTATTCCAGAACGCATTGTTATGGAAAATGGCAAGCTGTTTTGTTGGTTTATGGATATTGTGTATGATAATTACCGTCTTCGTTTGTCGTAAACTTGAATGCTCTAATTAAAACAGTACGGTTGTCATGCTTTGTGTGTTTTATTATAAATATTATGAATTATTTGGAATTGATATGTAATATAGATAATTTTGCAGTCGGGAAATGGTTTCGGGAGGTTTACGCCTTCCGAATGAAAAGGGAACCCGGTGAAAATCCGGGACAGTACCCGCTGCTGTGAGTCCACAAAAACGGACATCGAACTTTTGCCACTGGTGTAATACCGGGAAGGCACGATGACCGGGACGAGTCAGAAGACCTGCCATGACCGGAATGAGATTTACACCTGCGGGATATACGGGTCGTAATCAAATAAGGAATAGCTCATCGGCCATTCAATATTTGAAGACAGACATATTCCCGTTCGTGTAAGTCCGCACGAACGGGAATTTTTTGTGTTTGTTAATAATATGTTTTACATTAAAATGAGTGACCTATGAAAAGAAAATTACGCTTTCTGGCAGGTGCCTGTCTATTTACCGCAACCGCCTTGTTCTCTGGCTGTAGCTCGGACGATGACTTTTTGATGGACCCGGTTGATTCCGGAACTTCGCAAACCCGTGCTGTGACAAATCCGGACGGTACTTTAACTATCACTTTCAATGATTTCGATCCCGGCATGTTAGCAGGACCTACCTCGGCCGGAGAAAATCTTTATTCGTACCAAGGGTATCCTCAAGTAACCACCATTTACGACAATACTCCGGAAGAATATCTCTTCCTTTCAATGTTTAATACTGTAGGTGGAAGCACAGAGTATTCCAGCGGCGGCATCGCACTTTCCAACTGGAACATCCGCTCCAATCAGTCGGGAAATACCGGAGACTGGTGGTATTCTTATCTAAACCAATGTTCTGTCTATAACACTGCGGTGGAAGCGGAAGGACAGAATAAGGAAGCCGGGCACAGCGGTTCCAATTTCGGTGTCGTTTACGGATATGTGGATGCTTACAATCAGGCATGGATGGCTAAACCAGAATTTTATTTCAATGTTCCCCGGAAATTGGTCGGCCTGTGGATCTGCAACACCTCATACACTTATGGTGTCATTACTTATGGTAATCAGTTCGGTTCTACGGGGGTAGCGACTCCTCTGAAAGAGATGAAAGGGTATTTCCAAGTGAATCTGGAATGTTATGATGCGAATGGCGGTCTGATCCGCACTTACAAACGTCTTTTAGCCGATTATCGTAACGGCCAACAACAGGTTGATCCTATCACGACATGGGATTATTGGGAAATCAATGCCGAAGGGGTGCAAAGTGTGAAATTCAACTTCGAGGGTTCGGATTCGGGAGCATACGGTTTGAATACTCCGGCTTATATCTGTATTGATGATATCACCATACAATAAAAAGAATACAAGGATATCCCTTCTGTCGGGGGTATCCCTGTTATTTTTCTAAAATCCACACATCATGCATCGTTTTCACTATTTTATTATTTCTGCCTGTATGCTGTTCACCTCCTGCAACAAGGATGAAGTCATTACCGAAGAAGTAGGAGGACAACCTATAATAGAACTTGACAGCGAGACCGGTATTTACACGGTCAAGGTCGATCACGAATTGACTATCGCCCCGACATACCAGAATGTTGAAGATGCTCTTTTTGCTTGGACGATAGACGGTACGCTGGTTTCTTCGGGTCCGTCTCTTCAACGTACATGGAATGAATGCGGGGATTTTTATGTCAAACTAAGAGTAGACAATGCGGAAGGCTATGCCGAAGAGGAACTGAAAGTAGAAGTGAAAGAACTCACCCCTCCGGTCATCTCACTGGCACTACCTTCGCAGGGGCTAAAAGTCGTCCGGAATACCGATTACACATTTACTCCCGATATTCAGCATTCGGATGTCGAAGGGTTCAAAATCGAATGGGTACGGGAAGGAAAAATCGTTTCCACCGAGAATACTTATACTTTCAATGAAAAAGAACTCGGTGTTTATACGGTGACAATCAACGCTTCCAATATAGATGGGACAACAACGAAAGACGTAAGCGTAGAGGTCGTGGAAACGATGCCCTACGTTGTCAAATTCCCGACCCCGTCTTACCTGCAAACATCCACGGACAGGTACACTTTTGCCGACCGTCCTGTTTTCCTGCGTCCGTTGTTGGAGTATTTCGACAATCCCCGTTTTGAGTGGAGTGTGGACGGTCAGGTCATGGAAGGAGAAGTGGAACGCATGTTCAAGTTCACGCCGTCCGCACCCGGAGAATACACCGTCTCCTGTACTGTGTCGGAAGACACACCGACGGAAAAAATAAGCAGGAATATCGACAAAGGGAAAACGGCTGTCACTGCCACCGTAAAAGTCGTTTGTGTGGACAAAAAGGAACAAGACGGCTTCCGGGCTTCGGGAAGTTCCAAGCTCTGGAATAAAGTCTATGAATATACCCCAGCTCCCGGCCAATTTATCAACGAGACGAGCACGATAGGCGGTATGACCGGCAACGAAACATCCCCTGAAGCGGCTGTCGCATGGGCAACACAGCGTTTGAAAGACAAACTGCACGTCTCTTTAGGTTCTTTCGGGGGTTATATCATCGTCGGCTTCGACCACAGTATTCCCAATTCGGGTAACCAATATGATTTCTGTGTTCAGGGGAACGCCTTTGACGGCAGTTCCGAACCGGGTATCGTATGGGTCATGCAAGATATAAACGGAAACGGATTGCCGGATGACGAGTGGTACGAACTGAAAGGATCTGAAGCAGGCAAGGAAGAAACAATACAGAATTTTGAAGTGACCTATTACCGTCCGGAAGGCAAAAAAATGGATGTCCAATGGATCAGTTCCGACGGTAGAAACGGCTGGGTAGACTATCTGTCCGCTTATCATACACAAGACTATTATTATCCGGCTTGGATTTCGGAAAACAGTTATACCCTGACAGGCACTTGTCTGGCCGCCCGCAACACCCAAGATTCTCAAACCGGTTATTGGGATAATCAGAGTTATGACTGGGGGTACGTGGATAATTTCGGAAACGACCAGATAGAAGGCGGCAGTACGGTGGATGGAAGCGGACAAAGGAACGGTTTCAAAATTTCCAATGCCATCCATGCCGATGGAACGGAAGCCAATCTGCAATATATTGACTTTATCAAAATACAATGCGGTGTTCTGGCCAAAAGCGGCTGGCTGGGCGAAGTTTCTACGGAGGTATTTTCTTTTGAGGATCTAACCAAATAATAAAAATTACAAGTATGAAAATTTATTTCTTCCCATGCTCCTATCCTTGTTCTTTTTGGGAGCGTGTGACAAAAACGATGAAATTATACCTGAAGATGCAGATGAAAATTTCATCACATCGGTCGTGATGACCGTGGACGGGAAATCGTACACGGCCGACATTACGGACAATACAGTAACAATAACCGTTCCCTATACGGTATCGCTGAACAACGCCGAAGTGGAATTCAAGTACACAACTTCTGCAACAATCATACCTGATCCTGAAACGGTAACGGACTGGGATAACGAACGAACCTTCCGGGTGACATCCTATAACGGAGATGCCCGCGAATATACCTATAAGGTCGTGAAAAGCGAGATAGAATCTGACGGAGATGTGGAGTTGAAGACCACCGAGGAGGTAGCTTCTTTTGCCGCAACCAAAACAACCGTTGTCAAAGGGAACCTGATTATCGGCTCTGATGCGGAAGAGGCAGAAAAAATCACTGACATATCTGCATTGGCATCTTTGAAAGAGGTTACTGGCAACATTGTCATTCGTAACAGTTACAACGGTGCAGACTTGACAGGGTTGGATAATATCGTTTCTGCCGGAGGTTTACAGGTAGGTTCGACCGATGTCGCCTCGAAAGCTACGGAACTTCACATGATTTCCATGAAAGCATTGGAAACGCTCTCCGGAGACATATCGGTATATAACGACCAAGTGACGTATGTCCTATTCGAGAAACTGGCAACTATTGAAGGAAGCGTGATGTTCAATGCGTCGTCGTTACAGAGTTTTGAGTTTCCGGTTCTGACTACTGTAGGTCAGGATCTGAATCTTCAAGGACTCAATGAAGAGAACACAGCAGCCGGTTCGATTGCGTCTTTGGAAATACCGGAACTGACAAGTGTCGGAGGGGTCTTGTCCGTAAACAATCTTGCCAAGCTGACTTCCATGAGCTTCCTTAAGCTGAAAGAGACCGGTGGCCTTGATTTCCATACCGTCCCCGTGATGTTGGAAACCATCAACCTTCCGAAATCGAAACAGTAAACGGAAGTATTATTATGGAAGCCAATATGGAAGCTCCTCCTACCGGTAGTTTTGTTCCCCAACGAAATGACGTGCTTCAGGCTTTCGGTGGAATGGACAAACTGACAACGATAAAGGGACAGATAAAGATAAAGAATTTCACGGCACTCAAACAACTTCCCGACTGGAGCAAGATCACCACACTTGGAAGCATCACGCTGGATTATCTTGAAGATGTGAGCGGAACACTGCTGTTGCCGAACGCCCGATTTGAAACCTTCGGAGAAACAGCGCCCCAGATTGAAATTATAAACAAGGTGCAGCTCTCCAAAATTGAAACAGCCGAAGATTTGTCAAATGTAAATTTTGTCATCACCAGTCTCACGAATAATAAGTTCCCTGAAATCACGTTCAAGAATATCAAAGACTTCACTTGTAAGCCAACCACCAACAATACCGATTATACCATATCGACAATTCAACATGTATATGGAAATCTAAATGTGACAGGCCAAATGCGAAGCAATGCCAAATTTCCCGACTTGGAAATCATAGATGGATATGGATATATCCAAATACCCATGTTTGCTTCAATCACAATGCCAGTCTTGAAAGAAGTGGGAGGACAGTTCTATTTATCTGGAAATTTTACCAGTTGTAACTTGCCCTTACTATCCAAAGTTTGTTGTTCAGCTTCTCCTGTATATTATAAAGAGGGAGAGGGTTCGTTAGCAATATCTTTACAAAGTAAATCGCTGGATATTCCGGAATTGCTTCACGTAGGAGGTGAAGGGTTGTTCGTTAATAAAGCAACAGGCATTACTTGTGATAAATTACAGACTATAGATGGTACGCTACAGATAAAAAGTGCGACTTCTCTTTCTCAGGAAACACTTTCCATGGAGAAGTTGGAGACCTTGCATGGGGTTGTTTTTGACGGTTTGACGAAATTTACCGACTACACTTTCTTCGGCAAGTTTATAGAAAACGGAATGATTACGGGGGAAAGTTGGAGCGTGACGAAATGTGGGTATAACCCAACCTTCCAAAATATGAAGGACAAACAATATACGCAGCAGGATTAAACCTTATACCTTAACCAGAGTACCCGTAATGATTCGGGTACTCTTTTTTATCCGAATGACAATGAGCAGAACAATACAACGGATTTGCCTTTTTCTTTTCTGCCTGCCAGTTTTCGGCAGTTGCATGAAATGGGATTACGGAGAGATGGAAGATTTCTCTGTATCGGCCTCTGGTCTTTTCATTACCAACGAGGGGAATTTCCAGTACAGCAATGCCACGCTTTCCTACTACGATCCCGCCACGTGCGAAGTGGAGAATGAAGTGTTTTACCGTGCCAACGGGTTCAAGTTGGGCGATGTGGCCCAGTCTATGGTTATCCGGGACGGTATAGGCTGGATCGTGGTGAACAACTCGCATGTGATTTTCGCCATCGACATCAATACTTTCAAGGAAGTGGGCCGTATCACAGGTTTCACCTCACCCCGGTATATCCATTTTCTGTCGGATGAGAAAGCCTATGTGACGCAGATATGGGACTACCGTATCTTCATCATCAACCCCAAGACATACGAGATTACCGGCTATATCGAATGTCCAGACATGGACATGGAATCGGGTTCCACCGAACAAATGGTACAATACGGCAAGTACGTCTATGTGAACTGCTGGTCGTACCAGAACCGCATCCTGAAAATCGACACGGAGACGGACAAGGTCGTGGACGAACTGACCATCGGCATACAACCTACTTCGCTGGTCATGGACAAATACAACAAGATGTGGACCATCACGGATGGCGGTTACGAGGGCAGCCCATACGGTTACGAGGCACCGTCTCTCTATCGTATAGACGCCGAGACTTTCACCGTAGAGAAACAGTTCAAGTTTAAGCTGGGCGACTGGCCTTCGGAAGTCCAGCTCAACGGTACACGGGATACACTTTACTGGATCAACAACGATATTTGGCGAATGCCGGTGGAAGCCGACCGTGTTCCCGTCCGGCCTTTTCTGGAGTTTCGGGACACCAAATACTACGGCCTTACGGTCAATCCCAACAACGGGGAGGTATATGTGGCCGACGCTATTGATTACCAGCAACAAGGTATCGTGTATCGCTATTCGCCGCAAGGCAAGCTGATCGATGAATTTTACGTGGGAATCATTCCGGGAGCTTTCTGCTGGAAATAACGAGGAAGGAGGACAAAAATGAAAAGACATCTTATTCTATTGTTCGTGGGGGTAAGCCTGCCCTTTCTGCTTGCCGCCCAGCAGAAAAAAATTCCGTCAGCATTACCAAAAGGGTACTACGTATTCCGGAGGTTACGGTGGTGGGCAAACGACCTATGAAGGATATAGGCGTGCAACGAACCCGTTTCGATTCCATCGCCATGAAAGAGAACATCGCCTTGTCTATGGCCGATGTGCTGACATTCAACTCATCCGTTTTTGTCAAGAACTACGGACGCGCCACGTTATCCACCGTGGCTTTCCGGGGTACCTCTCCCTCGCATACCCAAGTGACGTGGAATGGTATGCGCATTAACAACCCGATGCTGGGCATGACGGATTTTTCCACCATCCCTTCTTACTTTATCGATGATGCCTCGCTGCTGCACGGAACGTCATCGGTAAACGAAACGGGCGGCGGCTTGGGTGGTCTGGTCAGGCTCTCCACTTCTCCGGCCAACCATGAAGGGTTCGGGTTGCAGTACGTGCAGGGAGTGGGGTCGTTCAGCACGTTCGACGAGTTTCTCCGCCTGACCTACGGTGACAAACACTGGCAGTCCTCCACCCGTGTGGTGTATTCCTCTTCCCCCAACGACTACAAATACCGAAACCGGGACAAGAAGGAAAACATCTATGACGAGGACAAGAACATCATCGGTTCCTATTACCCGACGGAACGCAACCGCAGCGGGGCTTATAAGGATCTGCACGTCTTGCAGGAAATTTATTATAACACGGGCGAAGGCGACAAGTTCGGGCTAAACGCCTGGTATATCAATTCCAACCGGGAACTGGCGATGCTCAGCACGGATTACGGGAACGACATGGACTTCGAGAACCGCCAAAGGGAGCAGACGTTTCGCGGCGTCCTCTCGTGGGATCGCGTGCGGGAGAAATGGAAGGTCGGTGTAAAAGGCGGCTATATACACACATGGATGGCCTATGATTACAAGCGGGACAAGGGAAACGGCGAAATGGCTTCGATGACCCGCTCACGCAGTAAGATTAACACGTTCTACGGAAGTGCGGACGGGGATTATGCTCCTTCAGAGAAATGGCTGTTCACGGCCGGTGTTTCCGTACACCAGCATTTGGTGGAAAGCGCGGACAAAAATATCATCTCGCAGGAAGGTAACAAGGCTGTTGTCGGGTATGACAAGGGACGTGTCGAGTTTTCCGGTTCCGTTTCTGCGAAATGGCGGCCTGTCGATCGTTTTGCCGCCTCGCTTGTCCTTCGCGAGGATATGTTCGGTACGGAATGGGCCCCGGTTATCCCGGCTTTCTTCATCGACGGGGTACTGTCGAAAAAAGGCAATATCGTGGCGAAAGCATCCATCTCCCGGAACTACCGTTTTCCCACGCTGAACGACCTCTATTTTCTGCCGGGCGGTAATCCCGACCTGAAAAGCGAGCACGGCTTCACATACGACGTGGGGTTGTCGTTCTCGGTGGGGAAAGAAAATGTATATGCTTTGAGCGGTGGTATCAACTGGTTCGATTCGCACATCGACGACTGGATCATCTGGCTACCCACAACCAAGGGATTCTTCTCCCCCAGAAACCTCAAAAAGGTACATGCTTACGGGGCAGAGACCAACGCCCACCTTGATATAATGCTCGGAAAGGACTGGAAACTGGATATGAACGGAACTTTCTCGTGGACTCCCTCGATCAACGAGAGCAAACCGATGAGTCCGGCAGACCAATCCGTCGGCAAACAGTTGCCATACGTGCCGGAGTTTTCCGCAACGGTGACCGGACGTCTGTCATGGCGGACATGGAGCCTGCTTTACAAATGGTGTTATTACAGCCAGCGTTATACCATGTCGAGTAATGACTATACCCTGACGGGCTATCTGCCCCCTTACTTCATGAATAACGTGACACTGGAAAAACAGCTCTCTTTCCGATGGGCCGATCTGTCGCTAAAGGGCAGCATCAACAACCTGTTCGATGAAGAATACCTTTCCGTATTGTCCCGTCCCATGCCGGGCATCAATTTCGAGATATTCATCGGCATAACACCCAAGTTCGGAAAAAACAAAAATAGTAAACGATAATCTGCATCAATATGAACGCATTAAAGAATTTAAGCCTGATTTTGTTGCTTTCTCTGGCATTTACAGGCTGCCACAACAAAAGCTCAAAAATCAATGATTTCAACCTGCTGCTTTATGCTCCCGAATATGCCTCCGGCTTCGACATCAAAGGGGCGGGCGGGAAGGAAAGCGTACTGATAACCGTCAGGAATCCCTGGCAGGGAGCGGACAGTGTAACCACATGGCTGTTTATCGTCCGCAACGGTGAAGAGGTTCCCGAAGGGTTTGCAGGACAGGTACTCAAAGGAGACGCCAAACGCATCGTGGCGATGTCTTCCACTCATATCGCCATGCTTGACGCAATCGGTGAAGTCCGGTGTATAACCGGCGTTTCGGGAATCGACTACATTTCCAACCCAGACATCCAAGCCCGCCGCGACAGTATTGGCGATGTCGGCTATGAAGGGAACATCAACTACGAGTTGCTGCTCTCGCTCGATCCCGACCTCGTTCTGCTCTATGGGGTGAACGGCGCAAGCGCAATGGAAAGCAAACTCGAAGAACTCGACATACCGTTCATGTATGTCGGCGATTATCTTGAAGAGTCGCCTCTCGGCAAGGCCGAATGGATGGTAGTGCTTTCAGAAGTCACAGGAAAACGTGAGAAGGGTGAAAAAGCCTTTGCCGCAATCCCGGTCAGATACAACGCCTTGAAAAGAAAGTGGCCGACAGTACCCTCGGCACTCCTTCGGTTATGCTTAATGTTCCCTATGGCGACTCGTGGTTCATGCCTTCAACCCAAAGTTATGTAGCCCGCTTGATTACTGATGCGGGAGGCCGCTATATCTACCAGAAGAACACGGGAAACGCTTCTATCCCCATTGACTTAGAAGAAGCATATCTGCTCGCGTCGGATGCGGACATGTGGTTGAACGTGGGAATGGCGAACTCCCTTGACGACTTGAAGGCATCATGTCCGAAATTCACCGATACCCGATGTTTCAAAAATGGAGAGGTGTATAACAACAACGCCCGTACCAACACAGCCGGGGGTAACGACTATTACGAGTCTGCCGTCGTGAATCCTGACATCGTGCTCCGCGACCTCGTGAAGATATTCCATCCTGAACTGGTGCAGGAAGAGTGTGTGTATTACAAGCAACTGAAATAGATGCGTTCCCGTTCGACTATATTATTCTCCATATTGATTACGCTCACGGTCGGTCTTTTTTTACTGGACTTGGCCGTGGGAGCTGTCAACATTCCGATCCGCGATGTATGGGCAGCACTGACCGGGGGAAATTGTTCCCGTGCCACGGAAAAAATCGTACTCAACATACGCCTCATAAAAGCTATAGTGGCACTGTTGGCCGGGGCTGCCTTATCGGTCAGCGGTCTTCAGATGCAGACCCTCTTCCGTAATCCTCTTGCCGGTCCCTATGTCCTTGGCATCAGTTCCGGTGCAAGTCTCGGTGTGGCACTTGTGGTACTTGCCGGGATCGGTTCATCAATAGGCATTGCCGGAGCAGCGTGGGTGGGTGCGGCTGTCGTGTTGCTCGTGATAACTGCCGTCGGACAGCGAATAAAAGACATCATGGTAATCCTGATTCTGGGCATGATGTTCTCATCGGGCGTAGGTGCTGTCGTGCAGATATTGCAGTACCTCAGCAAAGAGGAATCGCTGAAAGCCTTTGTCATTTGGACGATGGGGGCTTTGGGTGACGTCACCTCCGGACAACTTCTGATTCTTGTTCCATCGGTGTTTGCCGGACTGCTGTTGGCGGTACTGACCATCAAACCGCTTAACCTCCTGCTGTTCGGAGAGGAATATGCCGTAACAATGGGACTGAATATTCGGCGTTCACGCAGCCTGTTGTTTCTCTCGACAACGCTGCTCGCCGGAACGATAACCGCTTTTTGCGGTCCGATAGGTTTCATAGGTCTCGCTATGCCTCATGTCACAAGAATGCTTTTCCAAAATAGCGATCATCATGTCCTTCTGCCCGGAACAATTCTTTCGGGAGCATCGATATTGCTTCTTTGCGACATCATTTCTAAAATATTCACCTTGCCGATCAACGCCATTACAGCTCTATTGGGAATCCCAATCGTCGTATGGGTGGTTTTACGCAACAAATCCATCACCGCATGATAGAATTACAGCATTTTTCCATAGGTTACAAAGAAAACTCGTTGCTCCACGAGGTAAATGCCACGATAAAAAAAGGTCAACTGACAGCCCTTATCGGAAGAAACGGGACAGGAAAATCGACGTTGCTCCGCGCCATAGCCGGTCTGAACCGGTGTTATTCCGGAAAAATCATTCTCGACGGGCACGACATCGCCTGCATGAAAACCGAAGATATGGCAAAAACGCTGGCTGTCGTCACGACCGAGCGCACGCGCATCGCCAACCTGCGGTGCAAGGATGTCGTAGCCATAGGCCGTGCTCCTTATACCAACTGGATAGGTAGGATGCAAGAAACAGATAAGGAGATAGTCATGCAATCGCTCATTTCGGTGGGAATGGAGGCTTATGCAAACCGCACGATGGATAAAATGTCGGATGGCGAATGCCAGCGTGTGATGATTGCTCGTGCATTGGCACAGGATACTCCTATCATTCTCCTTGATGAACCGACTTCCTTTCTTGACATGCCTAATCGCTACGAACTTGTGGCGTTGCTTCGTAGGCTTGTCCACGACGAGAAAAAATGTATCATGTTCTCGACACATGAACTTGACATCGCGTTGTCCATGTGCGATTCGATAGCATTGTTAGATACCCCGAATTTAAGTTGCTTGACCGCGTCTGAAATGCAGAAAAGCGGATACATTGACAGACTTTTCCAAAATGAAAACATCCGTTTCGACTCCTTATGCGGTACAATGATTTTGAAACAATGAGTATATACACTGTAGAAAATTTTACTTCAGACATCACTGTTGAAGGATACATCGCCGAATTCCGTGACGAACCACATTTTCTTGAACTTTGCAAACAATGTACCAATTACGGTAAAAGTTGGGGGTGTCCTCCATTTGATTTTGATACGGAATCGTTTCTCCGACAATACAAGTATGCACATCTTATGGCAACGAAGATAATCCCTGAAGACAAAGATATTCCGATTGAATATACAAAAAACTCATTTTACCGGAACATTTGCCTATATAGGTAAATGTCTTCACTGCTCAGATAACGAGTGTACGCGTAACTGCGGCACACCATGCCGACACCCGGAAAAAGTGCGTCCGTCACTCGAAGCCTTCGGATTTGACATAGCCAAAACGCTTTCTGAACTTTTTAACATCGAACTTCTTTGGGGAAAGGATGGCAAATTACCTGAATATCTTGTTCTCGTAAGCGGATTTTTTCATAATGAATACGAACTTTGCAACATAGCATACTAATGATTCGGACATGAAATAAACAGACAAACTAACCACATTCGGTTCAATCTGTTTTGTGATTTCAAATGAATTATAGTTAGATATGTAAAAAGCGACGCTGGAGCTTGAAATAAGTAACGGTTTATCGGTGTATTCTCCGTTAAACCGTCCTGTTTTCGTTAAACGAAAACACAACTTGCTGTCCGCAGGAGCGGACCACATTTATCCAATAATTATTGTGTAGGCTATTCTCCTGTGATTTACGAGGCATTTCCATCAGGGTCATGAAAGGCAGGTCCCGGCGGCAAAGTGACATCCCCGGAAGAATACAAAGGAAGTTTCTGGTTCCCGCCCCAAGTCCGCGGAGTGGAAGACCGTGTACATTGACGGGAGGCTGCACCGCCGTATCGCCATGCTGGTCAGGGCCGCCTTGGGTTGCGGCAGCATCTCAGGTTTCATCATCCGGCTGCTGGAGCTTCATATGGAGGAGCACAGGGAGGATATCGCCGGGCTGCTCGGTGAGGTCTACCGGCCCTGGGATGAGGACGGGCAGCCGGGAGAACCGGCCCGCCGATAAAATGTTGTCATTGTCCAAGAAGATATATCATGACAGGAAAGAACGTAAAAAGACCGGATGGGTCCCGGCGGGATGGACGCGAACCGCATCCGTGATGATTCTATGGAAAAGAAAAAGAGTTGTTGTTGCCGTCGCCAGCCAGAAGGGCGGCGTGGGCAAATCGATGCTTTACGGTACTGCTTGCTGGCCCGGTGTGCTGCGTACCTGAAAGAACGCGTGTGGCTGTCGTGGACTGTGACTCCCCCGCAGCACAGTATCGCTGATGCGTGAGGAGGGACATAGAGAACGTCATGAAAAACGATGACCTGAAGGTGGGCCTTTACCGGCAGCACGAGGAATCCAAGCCTGCCCTACCCAGTCATCAGAGCGATCGGAAAAAGCCGATGGAGGACCGCTGCGGCGTTATACCGTGGAGAAAGGCGAGGCCTTTTCGATGTCGTGCTTTTCGACCTCCCCGGAACGCTCCGCAGCGAGGTGTGGTCTATACCGTCGCCGCGATGGACTACATCTTTGTCCCGCTCAAGGCGGACAACATCGTCATGCAGAGCTCCTGCGGTTGCCAGGTACTCTGAAGAGGAGCTGGTCGCCAAGGAAGAACTGCAACCTGAAAGGACTCGGTTGTTCTGGAACATGGTGGGACAGGAGGGGGGAAGGACTTGGCCATGACGCCTGGAACCGGGTCATCCACAGGATGGGGCTGCGGCTGCTGTCCTCA
>VOFH01001478.1_pt1 | contig 223515 bp, 235 predicted proteins | sample 5384091 | NCBI WGS metagenome assembly VOFH01 (sample SAMN12384727, study PRJNA508395) | human gut metagenome | isolation source: healthy gut G | host: Homo sapiens | reverse complement strand
CTAGTTCGCTATCGGTCAGACAGGTATATCTAGGCTTACCCCACGGTCGGGGCGGATTCACACGGGATTCCACGAGTCCCGCGCTACTTGGGAGACACGATCCGGAGACGACGCGCGTTCGGCTGCAAGTGCCATCACCCTCTGCGGCTTCGGCATTCAATCCGGTTCGCCTCACCGCCGTTTTATCACTCCTGGTAGGCGCCAAACCCGGACACACGCTCCCTCAACACCACGCGCAACGGCTGGCGCCTGTCACACGCGCGCGGTTTGGGCCTGATCCGCTTTCGCTCGCCACTACTCACGGAACATCCTTTCCTGCAGGTACTGAGATGTTTCACTTCCCTGCGTACCCCCCGCGCGAACGCGGTGCCGGCCATGACGGCCGGCGGGTTCCCCCATTCGGAAATCCTCGGATCAAAGCCCTGCTGGCGGCTCCCGAGGCATATCGCAGCCTCAAACGTCCTTCATCCGTACTGTCTGCCAAGGCATCCACCATACGCCCTTGCAAGCAACCCGCACGACCCATCCGGGAACGGCGGAAACCGCAAGCCCACAGCAAAAACTCCGCTGGCAACACAAATCATCACACAAATGATCACACAAAACGATCAAAAACACCAGACTCCGAAGAGTCCGGCGAAATCAACAGCAGAAGACACCCCCAAAAGGGCGTCCCCCTGCTCGCGTCCACTATCCAGTTCTCAAGCCACCACGCACCCGCACGCGAGCCCACCCACCCCACCAGGGGACGGCGACCGGGCACGGAACACCAGCCACGCCAAACGGCGCGGGGTGGCATCAGGGAACCCAAAAGCATGCCCGCACCACTCCTGGACGCACCGCACGACCGGCACGCCCGAAGGCCGACTCCACTCTTCCACACCAGCAACCCCCACACCCGGCATCCGGGGCAGGGGCACACACCGGCCACCAGACAGTGGCCTGAATTCTCCGTAGAAAGGAGGTGATCCAGCCGCACCTTCCGGTACGGCTACCTTGTTACGACTTAGTCCCAATCACGAGCCTCACCTTAGACGGCTCCATCCCACAAGGGTTAGGCCACCGGCTTCGGGTGCTGCCCACTTTCATGACTTGACGGGCGGTGTGTACAAGGCAGGGAACGCATTCACCGCGGCGTTGCTGATTCGCGATTACTAGCGACTCCGCCTTCACGCAGCCGAGTTGCAGACTGCGATCCGAACTGAGACCGGTTTTCAGGGATCCGCTCCATGTCGCCATGTCGCATCCCGCTGTACCGGCCATTGTAGCATGCGTGAAGCCCTGGACGTAAGGGGCATGATGATCTGACGTCATCCCCACCTTCCTCCGAGTTAACCCCGGCGATTTTGTGAGTTCCCACCATAACGTGCTGGCAACACGGGGCGAGGGTTGCGCTCGTTGCGGGACTTAACCCAACATCTCACGACACGAGCTGACGACGACCATGCACCACCTGTGAACCCGCCCCGAAGGGAAACGCCATCTCTGGCGTCGTCGGGAACATGTCAAGCCCAGGTAAGGTTCTTCGCGTTGCATCGAATTAATCCGCATGCTCCGCCCGCTTGTGCGCCCGTCAATTTCTTTGAGTTTTAGCCTTGCGGTACCGTACTCCCCAGGCGGGACGCTTAACGCGTTAGTCCGACACGGAACACGTGGAACGTGCCCCACATCCAGCGTCCACCGTTTACGGCGTGGACTACCAGGGTATCTAATCCTGTTCGCTCCCCACGCTTTCGCTCCTCAGCGTCAGTGACGGCTACCAGAGACCTGCCTTCGCCATCGGTGTTCTTCCCGATATCTACACATTCCACCGTTACACCGGGAATTCCAGTCTCCCCTACCGCACTCCAGCCCGCCCGTACCCGGCGCAGATCCACCGTTAAGCGATGGACTTTCACACCGGACGCGACGAGCCGCCTACGAGCCCTTTACGCCCAATAAATCCGGATAACGCTTGCGCCCTACGTATTACCGCGGCTGCTGGCACGTAGTTAGCCGGCGCTTATTCGAAAGGTAAACTCACCCTCAGGCTTGCTCCCAAACAAAAGAGGTTTACAACCCGAAGGCCTCCATCCCTCACGCGGCGTCGCTGCATCAGGCTTACGCCCATTGTGCAATATTCCCCACTGCTGCCTCCCGTAGGAGTCTGGGCCTATCTCACTCCCAATGTGGCCGGTCGCCCTCTCAGGCCGGCTACCCGTCGAAGCCTTGGTGAGCCGTTACCTCACCAACAAGCTGATAGGACGCGACCCCATCCCACGCCGATAGAATCTTTCCCACAATCACATGCGATCATGTGGAACATCCGGCATTACCACCCGTTTCCAGGAGCTATTCCGGAGCATGGGGCAGGTCGGTCACGCATTACTCACCCGTTCGCCACTCTCACCACCAAGCAAAGCCCGATGGATCCCGTTCGACTTGCATGTGTTAAGCACGCCGCCAGCGTTCATCCTGAGCCAGAATCGAACCCTCCACAAAAAAAACGAAAGGGAACCATTGATGACCCCAAAAATTGACGCGACTTCTTAATAAGGAAAAGAAGTCCGCACGAAAAACCCCGGCCCCCATCAAGCGCCCTCGCGCACCCACGGGCAAACACCCGCAGGCGGGAACCGGACTGGCATAAAATCAACCAAAAAAGTAGTACAAACACACTCTTGAGTTCTCAAACCACCACACATCAACAAGCTTCGTTCTCAGGAGGAGAAGTCCGCCGTGCTGAGCAGCAAGAGATAAACATACACGGGATGGGCGAACAACGCAAACCGATGGGCGCAGGAAAGCTAGGAACCGTTGCAATGACGCGGTTCCTTCGGCGTGTCGCAAAAGCCTGTTTTTGGCCTTCTGATACCAGAATAGACCTCGAATACCGCTCCACACAGCACTACACTCACTGTATTTCGGCGTGTCGCGGATTGTTCACCGCCCATTCACCGCGTCCGCGTCGCCGCATGCCGGGTACAGCGCGTCCTAATGTTTCAGTATGAACGAACGAAACATCATCGAAACCCAACCGGAGCGCACGGATCTGCCGCTCATCGTGATTCCCGTGATCGTCGAATCAATGATCGAGCCGTTCGCCGCCAACTTCCCCCTGCTGCACGATATCGCCCGCATCCGCATGCACTGCGATTTCACGCTGGACACCGACACCATCCTCGAACGCACCAAGGATGCCGAAGCCGTCATCGTCATCGGCTTCCACATCACCGATGACATATTGGACGCGATGACCGTTCGGGGCCATGTCTCGTGCTTTGCGTTCGGCGGCACCGGCGTCGCCAGCTACATCAATCTTCCCGTCGCGCGCGAGCGTGGCATCCGCGTGTGCAACGTCGTGCATTACGGCGACCATGCCGTGGCCGAGCACGCATTCGCCCTGATCATGGAGCTCACCCGACAGGTCGGCCGGCTTGACGCGCAGGTGCGCCGCGGCGACTGGGGCGGCATCGACGGCATCGGGCTGCACGGCAAGAAGCTCGGTCTGGTCGGATTCGGCGGCATCGGCCGGACCGTCGCCCGCATCGCCAATGGCTTCGGCATGAAGACACTGGTATGGAACAGCCATGTGCACGGCATCGATGGGTTGGACATCACCCTCATTGACGATATGGATGAGGTGTTCGCGCAGTCGGATATCGTCAGCCTGCATCTGCCGCTGCTCGACGGCACCGCAGGCATCATCACGTCTCGGCAGCTCGACCGGATGCGCCCCGGTTCGATGATCGTCAATACCGCCCGCGCAGAAATCATCGAACCGGGGCGTTGACCCGCCGGCTTCAACGAGGCGACGTGCGTGCGGCCATCGACGTGTTCGACCATGAGCCGCTGCCGATGGACGACCCGCTGCGATCCTTGGACAATGTCGTATTGACGCCGCATGTGGCATGGCGTGACGACGAGGCCTGCGTCAATCTGACCCGACAGGTGATCGACGCGGTGGCCTCGTATTTCACTGGCGGCGACTATAACGCCGTGCCGTAGCACCAGTCAGCTGTGGCGGCGCTTGCCACGGCACCGCTACAGTGAGGCGGCTTCGATAAGACGAACCGTATATTCGGACTTGGGATCGCCCAGAATGCTTGCAGTGGAGCCGGCCTCCACCACATGACCGTCGTGCAGCACGAGAATACGGTCCGCTATATGCTGCACGACGCCCAGGTCGTGCGAAACCATGATCAGCGCCGTGGACGGCCTGGCCTGTCGGATCGCGGCGAACGTCTCCAGGATCTGCAGGCGAGCCGGCACATCGATGGCGCTCATCGGCTCATCGGCGAGTATCACGTCCGGCTCGGTGATGATCGCGCGGGCGATGGCGACGCGCTGCGCCTGGCCGCCGGACAGATCCATTGGATATCGGTCGATGAACACGCCGGCATCCAATCCGACCCGTTCCAGCGCCGCGTGCACGTTCTCGCGAATGCCTGCGGGGTCGGGCCTGCTCCCCCGCCGTCGCAGGGACAACGGCTCGGCGACGATATCGCCGACCGTCCATCTGGGGTCCAGTGATCCGTAGGGATCCTGATATATCAGTCCGGAATCGTGGCGCAGCCGCCGCAGACCGGAGCCGCCACGCAGCACCGGCGTGCCGCGGTACTCCACAGTGCCGCCATCGGCGTTCTCCAACCCCAGCATGATGCGGGTCAACGTCGACTTGCCGGAGCCGGAGCCGCCGATCACAGCAAGGCACTCCCCCTCATATACGTCCACGTCCACGTCGAACAGCACCTGATGCGCGGCGGCGCGCCGGCCGAACGACTTGCAGATCGACCGCGTGCCCAATACGACGGCGGGCCTGTCGAGTTTCCGCTCGGAACCACTTGTTGACGGTTCCGTCATGGAGGGTGACGCGGCAACTTGGGATATACGGAAATCGCTCACGATGACTGCTCCTTATCCCCGGCATCCCCGGCATGCAATGTCAGTTCCCGGGCAGCCCCGACCAGCCGCCGCGTCCGCTCGTCGCGCGGCGAGGCGAGCACGTCGGCGGTGCGCCCTGACTCCACTATCCGCCCTTCGTCAAGCACATAGCAGTGCGTCGTCGCGTGGGCCAGCACGGCGAAATCATGGGTGATGAACAGCAGTGACGCGCCCATGTCATCGACCAGGGAGACCAGCAGGCGCACGATCTGCCGCTGGGTGATCGAATCAAGCGCGGTCGTCGGCTCGTCGGCGATGATGAAACGCGGAGAGGTAATCAGCGCAGTGGCGATGCCGACGCGCTGCTGCTGCCCGCCGGACAACTCGTGGGGGAATTTGCCGAGGACGTCGTCCGGCAGCCCGACCTTGCGGATCATCGCGCGGACACGCTCCCGACGCTCGACGGCGGTCAGGTCATAATGGAGCCGCAGCGGTAGTCCGACCTGCTTCTCCACACTCATCACCGGATTGAGGGATGCGGCCGGATTCTGGAACACCATGCCGGCGTAACGGCCACGGATGTCGGCAAGACGCCTGTCATCCGTACCGACCGTCTCCATGCCGCCAATCACTACCGGAGCCGGACACCACGGCATGCGTCGGCAGCAGGCCGAGCATCGCCTTGAAATCATCGACTTGCCGGAGCCCGATGCCCCCCAGGCCGACGCGCTGCGCGTCGGCGATATCCAAGTCGACGCCGCGCACGATGGGCGCACCGCCGATGGCAATGTTCAGGTCACGAACCGTAACGCTCATCGCGCACCTCGCAATCGGGGATTCGTCAATGGGTCGGCGGCGTCGCGCAGCGCGTCGCCGAACAGGTTCAACGCGACCACCACGAGCGTGACGATCAGCCCCGGCCACAGCACGGTCAGCGGATACACGTTGATGAACTTCACGGACGTGGCCAGGAGTGCCCCCAACTGGGCACGCCCGACGGCACGCCGATGCCAAGGTACGTCAGACCGCTTTCGGCCAACACCGCGGTGCCTGCCGACAGTGACAGCTGCACCGTCAGCACAGGCGAGATATTCGGCAGGATATGGCGCGCCAGCACGTTCAGTCCCGAAGCGCCGTTCGACAGCGCCGACTCGACATAGGACGAACGCGCGGCGAGCATCGCCTGAGGGCGGACACGCGCGCCAGATTCAACCCGTATCCGAATCCGCACGCGATCACGATGACGGCCACGGACGGACCGAGCGGCACGGCGAGAATCAGCGCGATCAGCACCGTGGGAATGGATATCAGCGCGTCGACGACGACCACCGATGCCGCCGAAAGCGCCGCGTGCCTGGACACCATCAACGCCACGATGGCCAGTCCGAACACCGCAGCGACGGCCACGGTCAGCACGACGATCAGCAGGTTGGTGCGGGAGCCGGCCAGCAACCAGCTGAACACGTCGGCACCGGTGCCGTCGGTTCCCAGCCAGTGGTCGCGCGACGGCTTCGCCCACACATGGTAGCCGTCGGTGCTCCACAGCGAATACGGGGTCCAGACCAGCGACACCGCGGATGATGCCAGCCATAGGCCGAGCACGATCAGCGAGAACTTGCCCGCGACGTGGCCCCACATCGTACCCAGAACGACACGTGCGGCGCACACGCCGCGGGCAGTGCGGGCACGGTCTTGCGCCGTCGTCGCGCTGTTCCCGGAAGACGGTTTTCCGGCTCCGGCTTGAGTCTTGGCATCTTGAGTCTTGGCATCGACCGGTCGCGTCATGCGTTCACCTCCGTGACATCGTCAGCCGACTTCAGCCGCGGGTCAAGCACCCGATGCAGCAGGTCGACCAGCAGGCCGATCAGCAGGAAAAAAGCCGCCAGCATGAACAGCTCGCTCTGCACGGCGATGAGATCACGGTTGCCGACATCGGTCACCAGACCGTTGCCGATGCCCGGCAGCGCGAACAGGTTCTCGATGACCATGACGCCGGTGACCATCTCCGCGAACGTCAGTCCGATGACGGAGACCAGTTGCGGCATGGCGAGGCGCAATCCCACGCGCAGCACCGCCTGCCGGCGGGTCATGCCACAGGACATGGCCATGTCGATGTAACCGGAGGATGCCAGTCCGCCCAATGCCGAGCGGGTGTACCGCATCAGCCCGGCACCCACGATGATGCCCACCGAGCAGGCTGGCAACACCAGCGACATCAGCGCCGAACCGAAATCGGACCACCCGCCTTGGGGGAATCCCTGCGACGGAAACACGCCAATCAGTCCGGTTCCGCGCGAGAACAGCAGGATCAGCAGCAGACCGCCCCACAGCGCGGGCACGGCGCCGCCGATGATGGCGACCATGTGAAACATGCCGCGAGCGCGCGGGCTGCGCCAGTGTCGCCTCGCATCCCAGCGGAATGCCCAGCCCCATCGCGATAAGCAGCCCGAGGACGATCAGCGGGAACGTCACCGATGCCCGCTCGCCGACCTGGGCGCTGATGGAGCGGCCGGTCAGAATGGAGGTGCCGAAATCACCGTGCAGCAACGCGCCGATCCAGTCGGCGTATTGCGCGATCAGCGGCCGGTCCAGACCGAGTTGCGAGCGCAGCGCGGCGACCCGTTCCGGCGGGGAATTCAGCCCGGCCATCACCGAGGCCACGTCGCCGGGCAGCACGCGCAATGCCGCGAACACGACGATGGAGATGCCGAACAGCGCCGCCGCGAACAGCAGCAGACGGCGTATGACGAATCGCAAGTGGACTCCTTCCGGTGAGAACGCCGCGCATCCCGTCACAGCCCCCGACCCCGACGGCCCGGAATCGCCTGTGCCGGGATACGCGGCGATTTCAGCCGTCACTTGGTGTAGGCGACGTTGTACAGCGGCAACAGGGTCTGGTTGAGGTTGATCGGGAAGCCGGTGACGCCCTTCGCGTACGCGGTGGTGACGCGGTAGTTGAACAGCCAGTCGGCGGGGGGTCTTCGGACACCTTGCGTGCGGCTTCGGCGAGCAGCTTGTCGCGGTCGTCGTCTTTCGTGGCGGCGACGGCCTTGGCGTACAGGGCCCAGACCTCCTTGTTGTCGTAGTTGTAGTAGTAGGTCGGGTCGGCCACTGGTAGAAGTCGTGGCTTTCGTTGTGGTCAACGAGCGAGATGTCGTAATTCCTGTTCGTATACACGTCCTGCAGCCACGTGGAGAACTCCACCACATTCACCTTCAGGTCGATGCCGATGGGCTTGAGCTGGGAGCGCAGCTGGTCTCCGAGCTCGGTGCCGTAGATGTTCGCGTAGGTCAGGCTCAGCTGCAGCGGCTTCGATTCGGAGTATCCCGCCTCGGACATCAGCGACTTCGCCTTGTCAAGGTCGTACGGGTAGATGCCGGTCAGGTCCTCGTAGCCGGGGTCGAGGGAGGGGATCGGGCCGCCGAGGGCGGTGTCCGAACCGCCGCGCGAGGCGATGATCTCCTTATGGTTGATGGCGTAGCGAATCGCCTGGCGCACGCGCTTGTCGGAGGTCTTCGCTCCGGTGCCGTTGAACGCGAGCACGAATTTGTCGGTATCGTCGCCGGCCTTGACCACGTAATGGTCGCTGTCCTTGGTGAACGGTTCGGCCAGGTTCTCGCTGATCGGCGCGAGCACCTGCACATCGCCGGACTTGAGCGCGTTCACGGCCGCGTTGTCGTCGGTGAAATACCGCACGACGACCGTGTCGGTCTTCGCCTTGTTGGCGCCCCAGTAGTTGGGGTTCGCCTTGTTGGCGCCCCAGTAGTTGGGGTTCGCCTTGAGCGTTATGGACGAGTTGGTGACGAACTTCTCGACGGTGTACGGGCCGGAGCCGATCGCCTGGGTCTTCGCGTCGTATTTCGCGTCCTTGTCGAACACGAGTCCGGGACGGCCGGTCAGCACCCACAGCAGGTTCGCGTACGGCGCGCTGAGCTTGAGTTCGACGGTGTTCGGGTCGCTCGCTTTGACGGAGACGAAGTTGACCAGCGAATCGGCGTCGTGGTACTGCTTCGTGACGAGCTCGTTGATGGACCATGCCACGTCGTCGGCGTCGAGCTTGTCTCCGTTCGAGAACGTCATGCCGTCATTGAGATGAAACGTGTATGTGGTGCCGTCGTCGCTGACATCCCATGTCTTCGCGATGGCTGGTACGACCTGATTGTGCTCGTCGCGCGCCACGAGTCCCTCGTAGACGTTGCCGATGAGTACCTGGTCGATGGCCGATCCGGCGGTGTTGCGGATGTCGAGGTTGGTGGGCGCGAGTTTCAACCCGATGGTGACCGTATCGTTCGCCTTGGCGCCCGTCGTGTCGTTTTTGCGTCCGGCGAACGCCGCGATGCATCCCGCGACGACGGCGACGACCGCGATCACGGCGACGATGGCGACGATCCACCATGTAGCCCGCCGGTGCCCGGCGGCGTTCTTGGCGCGGCTCTCCAGCTGCGCGTCCATGCTGGCCGCGGCGCTCTCGTTCGTCGCAGCGGTTTCCTGTGCGTTCAGATCTTCGTTGTCGGTTGCGCCGGCGTCGCCGTGCGCACCATGGTTTTCAGTCATGATTCCTCTTCATTTGTATTGTGATACTGCGGCTGGCCGCCCTTGCGGGTCGTCCGCCACAGGACATTGTAGCGTCAGGTCGAACCCGACTCGCGCGCATGCCGCGCTGGCGTTCTATCATGGGTGAAGGCATCCGTTCATGATGCGCCCACGCATCACGATTCATAAGGGGATTCGCATGCTCGTAGCGGTCGACATCGGCAACACCAACATCGTTCTCGGCTTCCTGGACGGCGACGACATCATCGGCACCTACCGAATCACGACGAAATCGAACCACACGTCCGACGAGTACGGCCTGATGATCACGCAGTTCCTCGCGCTGAGCGGTCTGCGTCCCTCTGATATCGATGACGTGATCATCGCGTCCGTCGTGCCGAAGGTCATGCACTCGTTCCGTGCAAGCATCATCAAGTTCCTGAACATCAATCCCATGGTGGTCGGCCCCGGAATCAAAACCGGCATCAACATTCGCATCGACGACCCGAAGTCGCTGGGTTCGACTGCCTCGCCGACTGCGTGGGCGCGTATTACACGTACGGCGGTCCGGTGCTGGTCGCCGATTTCGGCACCGCCACGACGTTCAACTACGTCAATGACGAGGGCGTGATCACCTGCGGCCTGATCACCACGGGCATCCGCACGGCCGCGGCGGCCTTGTGGGGCGAGACGGCCCAGCTGCCCGAGGTGGAAATCACCAAGCCTAAATCCATTCTCGCCACAGGCACGAAGACCGCGATGCAGGCCGGACTCTACTACAACTTCCTCGGCGGCATCGAACGCACGATCCGGCAGTTCCGCATGGAGCTGGACGAGCCGTTCACCGTCGTGGCGACCGGCGGCCTGGGGCGTGTTCAAGGATGACACGGAGCTGATCGACGTGTATGACCCCGAGCTGATCTTCAAAGGCATGGCGCTGATCCACAGCCGCAACTCGCATCGCTGAATCGCGCGGGCAGGCAGCGGGTTCGCGTGACCGGCTTCGGCATTGGCCACGCCGGCGCAGGTCATTTGATGGTGAAGCCCTGATTGACGCCGTACTCCTTGAGGTCGCGCTGCCATGCGGCGATGCCGCTCATCAGCGTGATCTTCTTGCCAGGTCGGTCCGGCAGTGTAATCGACCGCCATCGTCATTGGTCAGTCCTGCGTCCTTGCGCGCCTTGGCCCGGTCGTATGCCTGCTTGGCCGCCGACCACGTGTATGCGTCTGCGGTGGCGCTGCGGAAGTGGCTGCGCGCGTACACTTCGAACGGCAGGTACTGGTATCCGACCGACACGGACTCCGCTGCCTCGGACAGCACCTCGTTGAACCGCTGCCCGCCGAAATACTCCACCTCGGCGTGATGCTCACTGGTGACGGTGGTCTTGTTGAGGAATTCGCCGCTGTTCAACGTCGCATTGTCTGGCCGGGAAGGCGCCACCATCGACGCGGGTCTTGATGCCGGATTTGTTGTGGCAGACATAATCCACGAAACGGAATGCCGCTTCAGGCTTGCGTGTGGTGTGCAGCACGCCCAGCGCGGAGCCGCCGTTCTCGGCATTGGTGACCGTGCCGTCCTGAGTCGGCATGCGCGTGACGCGCCACAGTCCCGATGTGCCCGGCACGTCGGCCAGCAGCAGCGACGGCATCCAGGCTCCGGCGAACACGGAGGCGACCGACCCGCCACCCAGCGCACGTTTCCAATCCTCGGAATACCAGACTTTGAGATGGGTGTTGACCAGTCCCTCGTCGATCATGCGCTGCCAGAATTCGGTGAACGTCCTGGTTCCGGCGTCGCCCTTGAGATCGACGGTCACGGTCTTGCCGTCGGATGACGTATGGAAAGGCCGACCGCCCGCGAGCCATATCATCGCATTGTAGAAGCTGGCGTCACCGGCGTCTGCGGCGATGTACACGCCGATGTTTTTCAGCTTTTTCGCGGCCTCGTAATAATCATCCCATGTGGTGATCTTGGTCGCGTCGACACCGGCCTGGCGGAACGCGTCATCGTTGTAGAAGAACGCCATAGGCCCGGAATCCATGGGTACGTGCGCTGCGCGAGCTGCACCGACGCCCAGGTGCCTGGGGTGAAGAACGAGCTGTAGCTGCCGACACGACCGGTGAGGTCCATCAGCTGGCCGCTCACCACGTACTGCGGCAGGGGCATAGTATTCGAGCTGCACCACGTCGGGCGTGCCGTACCCGTCCTGTATAGCGTTGTTGAGGTGGTCGTAGCCGCTGATGTTGTTCAGCTTCACGCGGACGTCTGGATTAGCCTTCTCGAAATCGGCGATCAGCGTCGTCATGCTGGGTTCCCACGACCAGACGGTGATGACGGTGCGCGTGTCCGGCTGCCCGCAGGAGGCGACTGCCAGCGTCATCGCACAGATCGTGAGCAACGCCGAGATACGCAGGCGCAGCCGCCGCAACCGTGCCGATATCGTCATGTCATCTCCTTAGCGTGCTCGATGTATCGGGAAGAAATCGCTCATCGTAGAGTCTACACGCGCGCTGCAACAGGTGAAGATACGTGAAGGCTCCTCCCTGATGAAGGGCCTTCACACGAGGAGGGGATGACCGAAGGTCACCGTATTCCGGTCATTACCACGCCAGATTGTTTGACTGCGAAGGTTACTTGACGGTGTAGCCCTGATCCTTCGCGTAGTCCTTCAGAGCCTGTTCCCAAAGCGGCGACGCCATCGCTCAGCTTCTGGTCGCCGGTGTAGGACTTGCCAAGGTAGTCGCCGAAGATGGTGCGGGCCTTGACCTTCGGGTCGCCAGTCAGGTTGATGGTGACCGTCTCGCCTTCGGTGGAGAACGGCGTCGCACTGGCCAGCCAGGTCATCGAGTCGTAGAAGCCGGCGCCACCGGTGTCGGACGTGATGTAGTAGTTGTCGCCAAGGGTGTGAATCTTCTTGGCGTCCTGATAGAACTCGTCCCAGGTCTTGTTGCCCTGGCCGGTGTTCACCAGGTTGACATTGATGCCGGTCTCCTTTTTGAAGTCCTTGGCCACCTGAGTCAGCGCAAATCCCAAGCCCACACGGTGATTTCCTTGACATCGCCTTCCTGCTTCGGAGCGGAGCTGCTGCTTGAGTTGCCGCGCGCGGCGACGCTGACCAGCATCGCCGCAGCCCGGTAAGCGCCAGCGCCTTCTTTTCCCATAAGGCGTATGTCGCGTGTCACCGCAAACATACGCCTTTCCTAAGCCCTTACAGCCCAGTGTTTCCAACGATTATCGTCTGAGCACGACAACGCCCGTCGGATCGATGGTGGCCCGCCCGTCGTCGACATGCGCGAGCGAAGCCGCGATGGCCTCCCCTTCAACGTCGACGGTCACCGGTTCATGGGTGCGGTTGAACACGAACTCGAAGTGGCTCGCCGCCGCGGCGTCGGCGCGTTCGACACGCAGCACACGGCCATCACCGGCGAGGTCCGACAGCCCCATGGAACCCAGCATCGCCGGCAGGCTCTTCGCAAGCCCCTGACGGCCCAGACGGCATCCGACATATACGGTCCGCCCGTCGCCATACCCGTTGGCCACGATGGCCGGCACCTCGTTCATGCCGGTCCAGCGTTCCGCCTTATAGGAGGCCAGTACCGTGGACGTGTCGGCCGTGGACGTGATCACGTCGGCGAAGTCATGCGCCACCGTGCCATTGTCCAGGTCGAGGTGATCCAATGCGCCCGGCATATCGTTGCCCATCGGGGCGAACTCTTCGACGCGCACGCCGACGACGTCACGAATCGAGCCCGGGTAGCCGCCAAGCCAGATGTGGTCGTTCTCGTCGCCCAATCCGGTGTAGTATGTCACGAACAACTTGCCGCCGTTCGCCACGAACTCCCGAACCCTGCGGCTCGGCTCTTCGGACAGCAAATACCCGCACGGCAGCACGGCAATCTCGTAGGAATCCCAATCACCGCACCGGAACCACGTCGGCGGTGATGCCGTTGTCGGCAAGCGCGCGGAACCAATCCAACGGCTCGGTCCAATGATCGACCTGCTGGGTCGGGTTCGCGGTGTACTCGGTGGCCCACTGGGACTCGTAGTCGAACACGACGGCGACCTTGGACTTGACCGTCTTGGTGCCCATCAGACCCTCGTCGGACAGACGTCCCAGATCGGCGCCCAGCTCGCACACATCACGGAAGATCTGCGAATCCTCGCCCGCATGCGGCACCATCGAGGAGTGCCACTTCTCCGCGCCGGCCTTGGACTGTCGCCACTGGAAATAGCAGATGGCATCGGCGCCCATGGCGACCTGCGCGAGGGCGCCGCGCACGACCGAGCCCGGCTCCGCACGGTAGTTGATCGGACGCCAATTCACCGCGGAGGTGGAATGCTCCATCTGGAACCACGGTTCCTGCGTGAAATGCCGTCCATCAGCGACGCGGCGTACGCAACCTCGTCGAAGTGGGCTTCGCCAGGCGTGAAGTAGTGGTCGTTGGAGACGAAATCGACCTCCGCACCCCAATCGTCATAGTCAAGCATCGAGCCGCCGGCGGACACCATGAAATTGGTGGTCAGCGGTAGACCCGGCGTGATGGACTCCAGCACGTCATCGCGTTCGGCGATGTAGAGCTCCTGAGCGCGTCGGAGCTGAACCGCTTGAAGTCCAACAGCTTGCCCGGGTTCATGAAGTTGCCGTCGCCGATGAAGCGCGGCGGGATGATCTCGGAGAAGTTGTTCATTCGCTGGGCCCAGAAGGCGGTGCCCCAGGCGTCGTTGACGGCGTCGATGGTCTTGTAGCGCTTTTGCACCACTTCTGGAAGGCGCGCTCGGCGTCTTCGGAATAGTCGAAGCGGTTGTGGCAGCCGTACTCGTTGCTCACATGCCAAGCCACCACGTATGGGTTGCCCTTGTAGTGCTCGGCCATACGACGGCACAGGTTCAGCGCGTACTCGCGGAACACAGGGCTCGTCGGGCGCCAATGCTCACGGGCGCCCGGCCACACGGTGTCGCCGCGCTCGTCCTTCCACAGCACCTCCGGATGGGCCTGGGTCAGCCACATCGGCGGGGAGGCGGTGGCGGAGGCGAGGTCTACGGCGATGCCCGCCTTGCCGAGCTTGTCGATGGCACGGTCCAGCCAGTCGAAATCGTACTTGCCTTCCTCCGGCTCGATCTTCGCCCATGAGAAGATGCCGACTGATACAAGGTTGACGCCGGCCTTCTTCATCAGACGGATATCATCGTCCCAGACCTCCTCCGGCCATTGGTCGGGATTGTAATCACCGCCATACCAGAGACGGGATTCGGCGCCCCTTCAGCGGCTGCGGCCAACTGTGCTTTCTGCGTTTACTCATGTTCCGCCCCATTACTTGTTCATTGTCTGACGCCCCCGGCCGAACCGTCGCATCGACGAAAAATCAACTGTGACATGCGAGCGGGCTGGTGCCATATCGCGCCAGCCCGCATCGCACACGGTGAGCGTCCTCCATATCATATACATGTTCCGTATGGAGAGCCAGCCGCTAGGGCGCACGTCAAGACCGTCAGACGAACGTGACGCATGCTGCAAGCGGACACTGACCCTCCCGCGAGATCACTCCTGACGGCGCCGGCGGCGAGTCCGGACTGCCAGTACTTCTGCAGGCACAGGAACGCGATCACCAGGGGGATGATCGTGATCAGGGAGCCCGTGATCACCAGGTTCTGGATCGCCTGGCCGCCCGCGGTCGAGGCCTTCGGTCCTTCCACTGGTTCAGGCCGATGGTCAGCGGGTACCAGTCCGCGTCCTTGAGCATGATCAACGGCAGGAAGTAGTTGTTCCACGTCGCCACGATCGTGAATAACAGGAGCCGTCGTCACGATGCCCGGCACCGAGATCGAGCCGATGATCACCGCGGACACGGCCTTGCGGCCCGGGAAGCGGAACTTCGCCAATGCGTAGCCGCCCATGATCGCCAGGAGGGTCGCACCGCCCGCGCCCACCACCACGTAGAGCAGCGTGTTGACCAGCCAGCGCGCGAAGATGCCGCGTCATAGGTGAACACCGTCACGATGTTGTCCCACAGCGCGAACGTCTTGCCGAAGCCCAGGCCGAACGCGCTCGTGAAGTCCGATTGGGTCTTCGTCGCGTTGATGAGCAGGACACGAACGGGAACAGGCAGCAGACCGCGAAGATCGGCACGATGAACACGACACCACCGCAAAAGGCCACATGAATTTCCATCCACGCCAATCCCGCTTGTGCTTATTCACACGAGCCAAAGGCGACACACTCACCGATGTCATACCCCTCTCCTTCGAAGGACTCGAAGCGAAGCACACCGCACATAACTTGCCACAACGCAACAGCTCATTGAACTTGTTCCGCGAAATGCACCCTCTATAAATGTTTGCGTTACCATAATATCAATATTGTTGGAATTGTCAACTTGAGGGTACGGCAAGTCATCAGGAAATAGTCTATACTGATGGTAACCAAAACATAGAAATGCCAAAAAACAAGCAGGAACCATGGATCATTCGCAACCCGCTTCCATGCAGGACGTGGCGAAAGCCGCCAGCGTGTCGCCCCAGACGGTCTCACGAGTCGCCAACGGAAGCAATGCCGTCCGACCGGAAACACGGCAGCGTGTGGAAGCCGCCATGGCCAAGCTGGGTTACCGGCCCAACTATGCGGCCAGGGCGCTTAAGCACGGCAAGTTCAAGGATGTCGGCGTCGTGCTGTTCAACATGCTCACTTATGGCAACGCGCGTATCCTCGGCGGCATCGCCGACGCGGCGAACAGCAATGGCTACGCCATCACGACGATGCAGTCCTTCGGACGCAATCGGGAACGCACCCTGCATGCCGCCATCGAGCGTATGAAGCAGCTTCCCGTGGACGGCGTCATCGCCGTCATGGAGGAGCACGTGACGGACTTCTCTCGGAGTTCCGCCCGCCCAAGGAGCTGCCGGTCGTCATCATCTCCGAGGATCCCGCGAACTACTGCCCCACCATCGATGCCGACCAGTACGGCTGCTCAGCCGCCGTCGTGGACTATCTGCTCAGCAAGGGGCACAAGACCGTCTACCACATCGCCGGCCCGTCCTCGTCGCGAGCCGCGGAAAGCCGCGCGCAGGGGTGGCACGACACGCTCGACCAACTGGGGCTGCGCATCCCTCCGACCTATATGGGCGACTGGGAGGCGGACAGCGGATATCAGGCCGGACTCGCGCTGGCTCACGACCCCGATTGCACCGCGATCTATGCGGCCAACGACCAGATGGCGTATGGCGCGATGCTCGGATTGCAGGCCGCCGGCAAACGCGTGCCGGAAGACGTCAGCATCGTCGGAGTGGACGATTCGCTGAGCGGGACGATTCCACGGCTGTCGCTGACCACCATGCGCATGAAATTCAACGACATCGGACGCGAGGCGTTCTTCATGACCAAGCGTCTGTGCGAGGGCCTTCGAGTGCCTTCGGGCGTGAAGACCGTGGTTCCCGCGGAGCTGGTGGAACGCGGGTCGGTGCGCGACCTGGAATCCTAGACGACGAATCTCAAGCGATAATGGCCTCGGCCTCGCCGGTGTCGAACGGGCGAAGCCGAGGCCATTATCCGTTCAGCGCCGGCGATTCGTCAGAGGTTCGCCGGCTACATAACGCCTTACGTTCTCCAATGCGATACATCCGGTCGATGCCTTCCGCCGTGCGGGTCGGGTCACGACGCACTCCCAGCGTGTTCGCGCCCATGGCCTTGCATATGCTGGCGAAATGCGAGCCGATGTCCCCGGTGCCGGCCACCAGCACCGTGGAGCCGCGCACGCTCAGCGCACGGCCGACATCGTGCCATCGCCGCTCCCCTTGTTGACGGGCATATATCGACATTGTAGGCGCATGGAATATTGCCGCGACGCCGGTGATAAAAATGACGATGCGCCGGCCCGTCTTTCTAGGAGACGGGCCGGCGCATCAGACGGACCGGAGAACCGATGTTACCGGTTGGACTTACGCTTGGCTTCAAGCGTCACGACCGCACCCACTACCATCGCAAGTGCAGCGAAGACAACGCCCATTGTGGAGGCGCCGGTCTTTGCGATCACGTCGCCGGGCTTCTTGCCGTCGCCGGGCTTGTTGCCGTCGCCGGGCTTCTTGCCATCGCCGGGCTTGTTGCCGTCACCGGGCTTTTTCACCTTCACCGCCGGGGGTCGTCGGCTTGGTCTTCAGCGCGTCGATCGCCGCAGACAGAGCCGCCTCGGCGGCATCGACATCATCCTGGCTCACCTTGTCATCGTCATAGACCTTGAGCGCTGCGGCGAGCTTGTCATCAAGCACCTTGAGCGACTCGTCCGTATAGGCGGAACGGTCGATCGCCTGAGCCTTGGTGATCGTGGCGTGCAGCTTGTCCTTGTTGACTTCGGTCGGAGGCTTCTCGCCACCCTTCTTGGTGAACGTCAGCTCATACGTGACTGGGGACGTCACACCATCCGGGAAGCGGTATCCGTCGGCGGGCTCGGCGGTGACCGTGACGGTCACGTCCTCATCGCCCACGTTCACTACGGAACCAGCGGCCAACACCTTGCCGTCGACCTTGTACACGACTCCCTCGATGTCGGGGATGGTGTATGTATCGGCATCATCGTCCACTGTCGGCTTCTGCGGGGTGGCGACCTTGTCCTCCTCTACGGCCGTGGGCAGCAACTCGACATTCATTTCCGCCGCGGAGCCGAAGTTCGATCCGGAATAATCGGTCTTGATGACGAACTTGACGTACCGTCCGTTCTTGGGGGTCAGCTTGATGCGCTGCGTGTAGGCGACGTTCTTCAACGTGCCCGAGGCCACAGGGGCTCCAAAATCGTTGGGATCGTCGGAGACATACACCTCGTAATCCTTGGCGGCACCGTTATTGTTGCCGTCGATACGGGCGAGGTAGTCGAAGTAGGCGACGTTCTCACGCGATTTGCCGAGATCGAGAGTCACCCAATGCGGGGCGGACGCGGTGGTCGGGCTGTACTGGGAGTGCCAGCTCGTCGACGAGTCGCCGTCGAGCGCCCTCGCCGCCTCTGCGCCGGAGTTCTGCGACGACTGGGCGTGCACGCTGATCTCATCCTGCGGGACATACACGCGGGAGGCCGGTGCAGTGGCGGAATCGGCCACGACCCAGCCGGCGTCGTCCTTGCCGAGCGCCTTCAGCGCCTGCTTCAGCGTCAGCCCGGCGGTCATGCCGTCGAAGCTCGCGGTGGTGGCTTTGTCGCTTTCGCCGTATGTCGTCACGGTGATGGGCTCGTCCTTGGTGCCGTAGCCGAAGACGGCGAAGTCCCCGGTCAGCTCGGTGCCCGCCTTGACGAAGATCACGGAGCCTGGCGCGACGGTCACATCGTGCAGCTGCTCGATCGACGTCATGGGCTTGTCCTTCGTGAATCCATCTCCGCGGTCTGCGCCGTCGGGTCGATGTAGTGGCGCGGGCGCCGGTCTGAATCTCGGATTCGGTGTGGAACACCTCAAGACGGCTCAGACGCACCGGACCGCGGGAGGAGTTGACCACCAGACGGATGGCATCGATGTTCTGGGACGTGAAGCGAAGGTCGCGCTGCTGCCCGACCGTCGTCATAGTCGCCAGATTCGTCCATGTTCCATTGACTCGTCCCTGCAGGGTGGCGCTTTCGATCTGCTGGCCGGCATTGCGCACGTCCTCGGAGATCTTCACTGCATCCACGGCGACAGCGCTGCCCAGATCGATGGTGTACGTCGGCGTATTGCCCACGGCCTTGTCGGAGGAGAGCTTCGAACCGTCGGTCAGCTTCGGGGCCGCTACCGCAGTGTCGTTCGCGGACGCGGCGACGGTCGCGCTCTTGCCCAGGGCAAGATCGGTGCCGTAGCGTCGGGCGAGCTCCTCGCCCAGCCCCTTAAGTCCCGCGGCATCCGCATCGGCGAGCTTGCCGGTATCGGACGGTGGGACGTTCAGCAGATACTGCGAGTTGCGTCCCGTGGACTGCTCGTAGTACTTCACGACTTCGGCTACGGACGCCGGCGATTGGCTGGCATGGTAGAACCATCCGGGCCGGTTCTTGGCGTCGACTTCGGCCGGATACCAGTGCAGCTGGTTGGCGGCGCCGCTGCGGATCTCGGACAGCACGCTCGACATGCTGCCAAGCGTACCGTCGGCGGCCATCTGGCCAGGCTTGAGCGACACCTTGTCCACGCCGTCGTTGTATGCCGCCTGCGGGCTCCACTCGGTCTGACGGGCCCAGTCCTCGTTGCCCACCCATCGGGCATCGTATGCGGCGTTGGCCTGAATTGCCTGGGGCTGAAGCCGGCGGATCATCTCGTAGAACACGCCATAGTCGTAATGCTCAGTGCCTGCGGTGTTGCCTTGGGCACCGTCGAACCAGACCTCGGAGATGTCGCCGTACTCAGTCAGCAGCTCATAGAGCTGGTTGAGCATGGTAGGCGCCGTAATCCGTGGCCTTGTACTTGAACGTGGGCAGTTTGCCGGAAGCCACCTTGTCGGCGCGGTCGTCGTTCTCCACCAGCGTGGGGATCGTGCGCTCGACGCGTGCGGAGTTGTTGCCCCAGACGCCCTTCTTCTCCATGTAGGAATCGGCCGGCGAATAGTAGATGCCGACCTTCAGGCCGTACTTCTTCGCCGAGGCGACAATCTTGCGGAACAGGTCCTTCTCCCCCGTGCGCTTGGCGACGGCGGTGTTTGCCCAGTCGTGCTCGGTGTTGTACCGCGAGTCGTACAGCTCGAAGCCGTCATGGTGCTTGACCGTCACCATGATCATCTTGAAGCCACCGTCGGCGAAGGACTTCGCCCACTGGTCGGTGTCGAGGCCGGTCGGGTCGATGCGGGAGGGATCCTCGTTACCGTGACCCCACTCCTGGTTGTAGTACGTGTTGATGCCGTAATGGAGGAATCCGATCTGACCCCAGTCGATGTAGTCGGCCTGTCCTTCGGTCGGACGCAGCTTGGACAGCTTGGTCTTAAGCGCAGCCTCGCACTCGGCGGGCTCCACGGCGAAGGTATGCGCCTCCTTGATGCCCGACGTGTCGCAGCTGACCTGAGTAGACCAGCTTGAATTCGTTGGTGGTGAAGTTCGCGGAGGTTTTGGCCAGGCGGATCTCGCTCAGCGAGCCGACGAAGCCACGGCTGAGCGCGGCGGGATGCACGTCGTTGCCGAAGCCGACCTTGCCCTTGATGCTCGAATCCAGGTAAGCCCGACCGGTGATGTCCTTGGTCTGGGCGTCGCCGCCATCCACGCGCATGACGAGCTTCGCGCCGATGCCGGCCTCATTGGGCACGTACGCCACCGACACGACGTGCTCCGCACCCGTGGCGGCCGCGGACTCGATCTTGTGGTCGGTCCAATTATTGCCGGACTTGGTGGAGGCGCCGAACACGAGCTTGTTCGACTCGTAGCGCAGGAACAGGTTGCCGCCCGCGCCGAACAGGGTCTGGTTGTCGCCGGTCTGCGTCGGGGTGAAGCGCAGCTCCGCGACCAGCGGCGTGGTGATGGCCTCGTTGCCACCGAGGGTGAAGTCCGTGGGCGTGAAATCGAATCCGGCCGTGCCGCCGGCCAGCGTGACGGCGGAGTTCGAGATGGACGGATTGGCCGAGCGCGACACCAGCGAGCCCAGCATCTGCTCGCCGCTCGCCGCGGTATATGAGGTGCCGCTGAACGTGCCGTTGAAATTGACATGCAGTAGCTGGGATGCGTCAAGAATCTCCCACGGGGCGTCCGAATCGGCGACACGCACGCGGAACACGTCACCGGCAAGACCGCGGCTCGCCGCGCCGGGAGCGGGGTTCACCTCGTAGCCGATCCCGAACTTGTTCGTGACGGAATCGCTGACGGCCGCGAGCTCGCCGGCCGTGGAGGTGGCGGTCTCGCCGGCCACGCCATCCACCTTCAACTGCAACGTCGAGGCAACGCCGTCGGCTCCCGGCAGATATGTCAGCTGGATGATGTGCTTCACATTGTTGGAAGGCAGCGTCACGGACTTTGTGTAGTCGTTCCATGTACTGCCGGAAGGGTTCGTGGAGAAGCCGTATTCGAGGTTGCTGCCGTTCGCCCGCACGAAGATGTTGCCCATGGCGGAGAACAATGTGGCGAGGTTGCTGGGCGTCTGCTTCGTACGGTATTCCATTTCGGCGCGGAATCCCTTGTTCACCTTCCCACTCTCGCTGAAGCTCGCGGTCGAGGTGAAGGTCACGCCGTTGGTGCCGCCAGCGAGGGTGATGCCGCCGCCGTCAAGCTTGGTCGGTATGCTGCCGTGCTTGGTCACGGAGCCCTTCGCCACCTCGTCGCCACCTGTGGTGTAGGTGTCTGCAGCGAACGTGCCGCCGAACGACACATCGAGGTATTCCATCGGATCCGCCGCCACCGCGACGTTCGGCAATGCCACGAACGCGAGCGCCGAGACCGCTATCAATGCGGTGAGTCTGCGCAGCCACGAACGCGAGCATCCTCTTGATGCTGTGTGTAGCATATTTCAATCCTCTATGATTTTGAACATTCTTGTACTTCTTGCCGGAATCTTTGCCCCGGAGGCACGACATCGTTCCGCCAAGTGTTCAGATTCCCGCAGACAGTCTATCAGATCAGGCTGATTTAAGGTACCCTATGCAGGAGTTCGACATATGACGATGCCGGAGAGCATTGGACTCTCCGGCACCGGTCATGTTCAGCCCCTACGGCGCTTGATGGTCAGCAGCACCGTCGCAGCGCTGGCGAGCGCCATGACCGCGACCGATATCGCGGTCACGTTCACGCCGGTCGCCGACAGCGGAGGCTTGGGTTTGTCGCAGGTCTCATACCCATGATCGCTGGTTCTCGCATAGTACGTCGCACACATTATCATCACCTCGTCAATCGCCCGGTAACGCAAGCATACCGCGGAACAACAAAAGTGGTCCCGCCGTTGAACGGCAGGACCACTTCATGCATTCCACGCGCCCGTGCGTCACGCAGCGGGCGCGGTCGGCTCACCACGGCGTCACGCCTTGACGACCTCCACACCCAGTTCGGCGCCTTCCTTCACCGCGAAGGAGGTGGCCAGCGTCTCATGGGCGATCAGATCGCGGAACCGCTCGACATCGGCCACATTGGCGGACGGCACGGTCAGCACCAGGGCGATGCGATCGGCGATGTCCAGGTCGGCGGCCTTGCGGGCGTCCTGCACGGCGCGAATCACGTCGCGGGCGTAGCCCTCGGCCTCCAGGTCGGCGGTCAGCACGGTATCGAGGATCACGAAACCGCCGGTGGGCAGAGCGGCCGACACGGAAGCGTCGACCTCGGCGGCGTTCTCCTCCTCCACGCGGTTGATTAGCTCGTATTCGCCAGCCTCCAGCGCAACCTCGCCGTTCGGCGTCTCGACGACCGGAGCACCGGTCGCGGCATCGACGTGCCAGGCACCGGACTTGGAGGCCTTGATGGCGAACTGGACCTGCTTGCCGAGGCGCGGGCCGGCGGCGCGGGCGTTGACCTTCAGCTCGTGCACGATCTTCAGCCCCTGCGAACCGGCATCCTCCATCGTGCAGAACTCAATATCCTTTATATTAAGCTCTGACTTGAGAATTTCGTCGTACGCCTTGACGGCGTCCACATCCTCGACCACGACGGTGAGCTTGGCGAGCGGCTGGCGCACAGGATCTTGGCGGCCTTGCGCAAGGACAGAGTGCCGGAGACGATCTCACGCACCTTCTCCATCGCGTCCACCAGTGCCGGGTCGTCGACCAGCACACGGCCAAGCTCGGTCGCCTCACCGGTCTTCTCGTCCGAGACGTACGGCCAATCGGCCAGGTGCACGGATTCACCGCCGGTCAGGCCACGCCACACGGATTCGGACTCCATCGGGGCGAGCGGCGCGAGAACGCGCATGAACACCTCAAGCACGGTGTACAGCGTGTTGAACGCGTTCGTGTCCTCGTTCCAGAAGCGGTCACGGGTGTTGCGGATGTACCAGTTGGTGAGCACGTCGATGAAGTCGGAGACCGCATCGCAGGCGTCGGAAATCGCGAACTCGTTCAGCGACTTCTCTACATCGCTCTACGAGCCTGCGGGTACGGGCCAGCAGGTAGCGGTCCATCTCCGGCAGACCGGCGACCTCGTCCGCGCGCAGCTGGCGGGCGTCGAATCCGGCCCCGCCGTTGGCCGCGTTGGCGTACAAGGTGAAGAAGTAGTAGGAGCTCCACACCGGCAACATGACCTGGCGCACGGTGTCGCGGATGCCATCGGCGGTGACGATTAGGTTGCCGCCGCGCAGAATCGGCGAAGACATAAGGAACCAGCGCATGGCGTCAGAACCGTACTTGTCAAACACGCCGTTCACGTCCGGGTAGTTGCGCAAGTGCTTAGACATCTTCTGACCGTCGGAGCCGAGCACGATGCCGTGGCAGATCACGTTCTTGAACGCCGGGCGGTCGAACAGGGCGGTCGCCATCACGTGCAGCAGGTAGAACCAGCCGCGGGTCTGGCCGATGTATTCCACGATGTAGTCGGCCGGGAAGTGCTGCTCGAACTTCTCCTTGTTCTCGAACGGGTAGTGGAACTGCGCGAACGACATCGAACCGGATTCGAACCAGCAGTCGAGCACGTCGCTGATACGGTGCATGTGGCTCTTGCCGGTCGGGTCGTCCGGGTTGACGCGCGTGAGGTTGTCGATCCACGGACGGTGCATGTTGACGTTGCCGTCCTTGTCGCGCGGGTAGTCGCCGAAGTCGGCCTTGAGCTCCTCCAACGAACCGTACACGTCGACGCGCGGGTACTTCGGGTCATCGCTCACCCACACCGGGATCGGCGAACCCCAGAAGCGGTTGCGGGAGATCGACCAGTCGCGCGCGTTGGCGAGCCACTTACCGAACTGACCATCCTTGACATTCTCAGGAATCCAGTTGATCTGCTGGTTGAGCTCCAACAGGCGCGGCTTGATCTTCGTCACCGACACGAACCAGGAGCTCACAGGCTTGTAGATCAGCGGCGTGGCGCAACGCCAGCAATGCGGGTAGGAGTGCACATAGCTCTTCTCCTGGAACAGGATCGCGCGATGCTCGGCCGGGATCTCGGCCAGCGGGCCGTCTCCGTTGCGCAGGTTGCGCAGGATCGGCTTGTTCGCGTCGAACACGTACATGCCCTCGTAGTCGGGGCACTGCGCGGTGAAGCGGCAGCCGGCATCGAGCACGTCAGTGCTCTTGATGCCGTGCGCGTTCAGCGTGTTCATATCGTCTTCACCGTAGGGGCCTGGTGAACCAGGCCGGTACCCTCGACGGTGTCGACGTAGTCCGCGGTAAAGATTTGGTAGCCTTCGGGCCCCGGCACGTTGCCCTCAGACTCGGCTTTGTCGCCAGCGAAGTACGGGAACACCGGCCAGTAACGCCAACCGGCCATCTCGGAGCCCTTGAGCTCGCGCACGACCTCGTAATCCTCGCCGAGCTCCTTCTCGTACTTGGAGAGCAGGGGCTTGCCGAAGTAGAACTTCTTGCCGGCGTACTTGCCCCTGCGTCGGGCGCACCTCGACATAGTCGATGTCAGCGCCGACGACGATCGCGAAGTTAGTGGGCACGGTCCACGGCGTGGTGGTCCAGAAGACCGCGTAGGCGTCCTCCTCGTCGCGCAGCTTCACGGCCACCGACACGGTGGTGTCCTGACGATCCTGATACACGTCGGCGTCCATGCGCAGCTCGTGCGCCGAAAGCGGCGTCTGATCCTTCGGGCAGTACGGCAGCACGCGGTAGCCCCTGGTACGCCAGGCCGCTTCTCGTACAGCTGCTTGAACGCCCACATCACCGACTCCATGTACGGGATGTTCAGCGTCTTGTACCCGTGCTCGAAGTCGACCCAGCGGGCCTGACGATGCACGTAATCCTGCCATTCGTGCGTGTACTTCAGCACGGAGGCGCGGCAGGCGTCATTGAACTTGTCGATGCCCATCTTCTCGATCTGGTCGACCGAGTCGATGCCGAGCTCCTTCTGCGCCTCCAGCTCGGCGGGCAGGCCGTGCGTGTCCCAGCCGAACACGCGGTTGACCTTGCGGCCCTTCATGGTCTGGTAGCGCGGGATCACGTCCTTGGCGTAGCCGGTCAGTAGGTGGCCGTAGTGCGGCAGACCGTTCGCGAACGGCGGGCCGTCGAAGAACACGAACTCGTTCTGGCTATGGTCGCCGGAAGGGTTGCGTTCAACGGACTTGTTGAAGGTGTCGTCCTTGTCCCAATACTTCAGGACGGTTTCCTCCATGTTGGGGAAACTCGGGTTCGGCGCGACGCTGGCGGTCTCGCCGCCCTCGTTCGCCTTGGGATACACGTGGGAATTGGTGGTTTCGCTCACCATTGCTCTCCTCGATGTCGCATTGCACTGGTCCTACGGGAGCTGGCTATAGCGAACCATTCACGGGAAGAACAGGGATTGAGACGGCCGTTCGCCACACCGGCGGCATATATGCGCCGGCGATGTCCTCGCGGTACCGGAACCCTTGTTCCGCCCGGAACGGCCGTCATGGCCATTCCGCCTACGAGGACGATGATCGGCGGCATGCCCTCAGGCTGCCGACCGCCACCGCGGTACCACCTCGCTTGTCGCTCGCATCCGGCCATCCTAAGACGGCGAAAACTCGCGACCGCTTGTGTTCGGCTGTGACGGGCCGATCCGTCGGTTCTACTCAGCTTCGTGCCGTCGACGTTCGATCGACCGTCATGAAGCTTTTCTTCCGAAGACTCCCCGCTGATAACGGATCATCGCCTTGACTTCGGTGCATATCCTAGCACGGTGTGTGGCCGACGGAACCGGGGTGTCCGCGAACGCCGTCGGCTCGCGGCCAGGCAATCATGCGAGGCCCGAAATCCGACCATCATGCCGGATGTACGCCGACGCTCAATCGCGCACGATGCTGCCGACGATCCCCGAGACAATGGACATGATGAGAGAGCCGAGCACCGCCCACCAGAACCCGTGCACCAGCACGCCAACACCGAACAGACTGATTGCCAACCATGAGGCGAGCCGCATGAACAGCCAGTTGATGACCAGATACAGCAGCCCGAACGTGAGAATCGAAAACGGCAACGCGATCAGCTGCGTCACCGGCTTGATCGAGGCGTTGATCAGCGCCATGAACAGCGCGAACACTGCGATTCCCAAAATCGGAGGCTGCCCCACCGCGGCCCTGCCGGGCAGAAGCCCCACCATCACCGCGCCGCAACCGTCAGCACCAGCCATCGCATCAGAAAATCCTTCATGGCGCCCATCTTATGCCATCCAAGCCGTCACCGATCGGTTGCGATGTGCCGGTTCGGTGCATTCATCATATGTCGGGCACGATCATCGAGAACGATTGCACTTAAGGGCACAATCGCCGCCTAAAGACCCAGACCACCCTCAGTCGGCTCCGCCGACAGCTCCCGCCAGCAGGAGCCAGCATGCAACTCCAATACGACGTCAGGGCGGAAATCGTCGATTACGTTCCGCGGATTCTTCGGCTACCATGCAAACAGGAGGACGACGATGACTACAAAGGAAACGGCGGCGGCGACCACGACGAAGCAGGCAGCCGCCCGGCAACGGGCGTTCGCGCAACTGGACGCGACCTTCCGCTCAGGAGTCACCCGGCCACTGCGCTGGCGAAAGGCGCAACTCGACGCGATGGCCCGAATGCTGAGGCAGAATGCCACCGTCATCGCCCGTGCGGTACGCGCCGACCTGGGCAAACCCGCCGCGGAGACCGCGCTGATGGAAATCGGGCTGGTGCTCGATGAGATTCGCTTCATCAAGCCACGCCTCGGCAGGTGGGAGGCGCGGCATCCCAAGCCGATGCATTACCTGCTGCAGCCCGCAGTCGGCTGGACAGTCGCCGAGCCGAAAGGCGTGGCGCTCATCATCTCGCCGTGGAACTATCCGGTGCTGCTCAGTTTCGAGCCTATGGCGGACGCGATCGCCGCAGGCAATTGCGTGTGCATGAAACCATCGGAGCTGTCTCCGCACACCAGCGGCGTGATGGCGGACCTCATCGCACGGTACATGGACCCAGGCGTTCCTCGTGGTTCAGGGAGGGCAGCAGGAGACGACAAAGCTGCTGGGGCAGCCGTTCAATCACATCTTCTACACCGGCGGAGGAAAAAGTCGGTTCGATAGTCATGGCCGCCGCCGCGAAGCATCTCACACCGGTCACTTTGGAGCTCGGAGGCAAGTCGCCGGTGTTCGTCGACCGTACCGCGAACCTCGACGTCGCCGCGCGGCGCATCGCCTGGGGGCGGTTCATCAACGCCGGGCAGACCTGCGTGGCACCCGACTATGTGCTCGCAACGTCCGATGTCATCGAGCCGCTGGCAGGAAAGATCGCCGAGGCCGTCACGCGGTTCTTCGGCTCAGACCTGCAACATTCCGACAGTTTCGGACGCATCATCAACGCCCGGCATTTCGACCGGCTGACTGCGCTGCTGCCCGATCCGAAGAGCCCCGCCACCGGACGCACGGTATGCGGTGGCAATACCAGACGCGATGACCTCTACATCGCACCGACCGTGCTATTGGGCGTCAAACCCGATGCGCCGGTGATGCAGGAGGAGATATTCGGCCCGATTCTGCCCATTTTGGAAGTCGCCGACGCGAAAGCCGCAGTGGAATTCATCAACGCCCGGCCACGCCCGCTGGCGGCCTACGCGTTCACGGGCAGCAAGAGGGTACGGCGGATGTTCGAGCGCGAAGTCAGTTGCGGAGCGCTGGGATTCAACCTGCCGCTTGGCCATCTGATCTCCAGTCGGCTGCCGTTCGGCGGCGTGGGAGCTTCGGGCATGGGCTCATATCACGGCAAGGCCGGGTTCCTGGAGTTCAGTCATGTCAAGACCGTGGTCGGCAAGCCCGCGGTGCCGGATACGCTTTCGCTGGTGTATCCGCCGTATGACGGCTTGAAGAAGATACTGATTTCGGCGGTCAGCCATACGCCGAGAGTGCGGTAGCGGGACACGGCGCACCTCCCGCTGGCGGGAGATGACGCGCAGCGCCGGTGGGTGGTGACCACCCCAGTCGGCTCAGCCGACAGCCCCCGCCAGCGGGGGGCGTTACAGTATTCCAGTCGGCTCGGCCGACAGCCCTTCGGGCCCTGCAATTATGGACGGGCTAGGCATGACTGTTCCGCTGGCTCACTATCGTTCGCTCTTCGCCTACAAACCGCACCGCTGTTTGCTTGACGGCTCAGCCCGTCAACGGGGGCATAATGGAAAAGCCCCTCGCGATGAGGGGCTTTATCGATGAGTAGGACTTGTTACTTGGCTTCGTTGGTGGTGAGCATGGCCTTGGTGACCTGTTGGTAGAGATCCTCGTAGCCGCCGGGTGTGGAGGCGGGCAGCACGACGGTCTTGGCGTTGTTCGACTCGGACAGCGAGCGCATCACATCAAGGTACTGGTTGAACAGCACGACGTTGTTGACATCGTTGATGTCCATGCCCACGGCCTGCAGGCTCTTGATCTGGTCGACGATGCCGTTTGCGATCTCACGACGGTAGTTGGCCTGGCCCTCACCCTGGAGTCGGGTCTTCTCGGCGTCCGCAGCGGCCTGCGTCTCGATCTGGATGCGCTGCGCCTCAGCACGCTGGCGGGTGGCCTCCTTCTCGCGCTGCGCGGCGTTGATGGAGTCCATCGCGCTCTTGACCTTCGGGCTCGGGTCGATGGCGGTGATCAGCGTCTTGACCACGGTGAAGCCGAAGCGGGCCATTTCGGCGCCGACCGTCTTCTGCACGTCGAAGGCGACGTCGTCCTTGCGGGCGAAGGCGTCATCGAGGCTGAGCGCCGGGATCGCGGAACGCAGTGCGTCCTCCATGTAGCTCCTGAGCTGTCCGGCGGGATCGCGCAGCTCGTAGTATGCGGTGGCGACGTTCTCAGGATTGACACGGAACTGCGTCGAAGCGACGACCGTGACGAACACGTTGTCGAGCGTCTTGGTTTCCAGCTGCACGTTCAGCTGGGAGACTCGCATGTTCGTCTTCGTCGAGATGCGGTCGACGAACGGGATCTTGGCGTGGATGCCGGCGAACTGGACCTTATTGTATTTGCCGAACCGTTCGATGATGTATGCCTGCTGTTGCGGCACGATGAAAATCGAGGCGCACAGCACGGCGAGGACGATGACGACGATGACGCCCAACATGATCAGAGCACCCGTCATTCCCACCAGAACACCCATCATTCCTCCTTGCCTGGTGTTGCCGCACCCTACCTCGGGCGCGATGTCTATTCCATCCTATCCGAAAACGACGGGCTTTCAGTGAAAGCTCACATAGAATTCAAGAGTTGTTCGCCGTGTGGCCCTTCTTCGTCTCACCGTACGGGACGGCGGCATGCCCGCGTCTACTCCCCGTATGCGCCGGCTATGGCCCGGTCAAGGTCGGCCATCAGGTCTCCCGCGTCCTCAAGACCGATGGACAGACAGAATCAGATCGTCGCTCACACCGGCGGCCTTGCGATACGATTCCGGCACCTCGCGGTGAGTGATGTTCGCGGGATCGACGATCAGCGACCTTGCGTCGCCGATATTTGGCACGTATGAGAACAGCTTCACGCCGTCGAGGATGCGACGCACACGGTGCGCCGCCTTCCACCTTGAACGAGAGGATCTGGCCGACGCCTCGGGGGAAGTATTTCCCGGCGAGCGCATGATACGGCGAGTCCGGCAACCCTGAATAATTCACCGACACGACATGCGGCGTGTGTTCGAGGTGCCCGGCGATGGCCGTCGCCGTTTCGACCTGGCGGGCGACCCGCTGCGGCAGCGTCTCCAGTCCGATCAGCTGCAGGTATGCGTTGAACGGGCTTTGCACGGCACCGAACGTGCGCAGGTATTTGACGCGGATGCGCCTGATGAACGCTTCGGAGCCAAACGCCCCGGAGAAGCTGCGCCGGTTGCCGTCGATGTCGGCGATGACCTGCTCAGGCCGCGTGAATTGCAGGAAACGGCCGTTCGCCCAGTCGAACCGTCCGGCGTCGACGATCACGCCGCCGATGGCGTTGCCATGCCCGGTGATGCCCTTGGTGGTCGAATGCACAACGATGTCGGCGCCGAATTCGATCGGGCGCAGCAGGTACGGCGTCGGCACGGTGTTGTCGAGAATCAGCGCCAGCCCGTGCCGGTGCGCCAGATCGGCCAGCGGACGGATATCGGTGATGGCGGTGTTCGGGTTGGCGACCGTCTCGGCGAAGATGGCACGGGTCGCGGGACCAGATCAGAGACTCGATCTCATGCAGGTCGTTGATGTCCTTGACGAAATCAGCGTGGATGCCGAACTGCGGCAGGAAGTCGCCGAGCGCATCGACTGACGCCCCATACAGGTTCGTCGGCGCGATGATGCGGCCACCGCCCTCCCCCGCGCACATCAGCGCGTATGACACCGCGGCCATGCCCGACGACACCGCCACCGCGCCGACGCCACCCTCCAGGGCGGCGAGCCGGCGTTCGAGCGCATCGACGGTCGGATTGGCGACTCTGGAATACTCGAACCCGGATATCTCACCGGCGGCCAGATCACGGCCACGAGCGGCGTTCTCCAAATCGAAGGCGGCGGAGGCGTAGATGGGCACGCTGACCGCATCGTCGTTGCGGTTCGCATTATACCGCCATGAACCGCAAGCGTGCTGAAATCAGTCATTTCCAAATCCCTTTCATCCGCATGACCGCCAAAACAACGAACACCGACCGCCATATTTCTTCAAGACACGACAGTGCGGGCGTCATCGCCATGAACGTCGACGCCCGCACGGCCCGCACCGCATGATAGGCACGGTACGCGACCCTATGCGGCCACTTCCGTCGTCAGCCGGTCGAGCACCTGACCGCTTACGCCGTCGATGTCCAGCGCCTCGAACGCCTTGTCGAAGCCCTGCCCCCAGATCCTCGATCAGGTCGGACACGTCCTCGATGCCCACCGACAGACGCACCAGCTCGTCGGTGATGCCCACCTGAGACGCTCCTCGCGAGGCAGCTCGAAATGCGTCATGCGGCATGGCAGCTCGGCGAGGCTTTCCACCGCGCCCAGACTGACGGCGAGATGGAACACGTGCAGGTTGTCGAGCACGATGGACGGGTCGACCCCCGGCACCACTTCGAAGGACAGCACGCCGCCGAACCCCTTGAGTCCATTCTCGGCGAGCAGACGGTTGCGGTCGCCATACACGCCCGGGTAATGCACGGCCCGAACGAGCGGATGCGCCAGCAGGTATTCCGCCACAGCCTGCGCGTTGCGCTGCTGACACTCCATGCGCAGCGCCAACGTCTGGATGCCACGGCGCACGTCATTGCATTCGGTCGGGGCGAGCACGCCGCCGAACCGGTTCTGCGCGAAGTAGATGCCATTGCCGACCTCATCGTCCAACACCACCACAAGGCCGGCGTTCACCTCGGAATGGCCTGCCAGGTATTTGGTGGCCGAATGGATGACGATATCCGCGCCCAAATCGAGCGGCTGCTGCAGGTACGGGGTGACGAACGTGTTGTCGACGATGGACAGCGCGCCGTATCGGTGCGCGATGGCCGAGATGCGGTTGACGTTGTTGATCTGCAGCAGCGGGTTGGTCAGCGTCTCGAAATATACGGCGCTGGCCGCGCGGCCGCCTCTGTCGCGCCCGCTGATCGCGGCGTCGAGCGCCTCGTAGTCGGCGGTGTCGACGCTGTCGAACTCCAGCCCGCGCTCGGCGAAGTACTCGTTGAACAGCGAATACGTGCCGCCGTAGATGTTCTTGCCGACCACGATGCGGTCCCCGGGTTTGAAGATGGACAGCACCGCGTGAATCGCGGCGAGTCCGGACGCGAACGCGAAGCCGCGAGTCCCGTGCTCCAGCTGGGCGATCTGCTTTTCCAGAAAGTCGCGGGTCGGGTTGCCGCTGCGCGCATAATCCCAGCGGGGCATGGCGTTGACCGATTCGACAGCGTATGTGGATGAGTTGTAGATGGGCGGGTTGACGGCTCCGGTGTTGTTGTCGTTGACCGGCAATCCGTGGACACAGCTGAGTGTTGAACCTCGTCATGAGCACCCCTGCGGTTTTTCTTGGCGGGTTTCCCGATGAACCCCGCGCGACCCTTATGAAGGTAGTCAGCGGCCGGCGGCCTCGCAACCCGGACGGCATACACATTATTTATAGGATGCTCAAAACCTTTGCAAACACTGGATTTTCACGACTTGTACGGTATCTTTGACGACCGGCAAGAGCCATTTGCGACACGCCCGGAATGTTCTGGCGGCAACCAAGGCGCGACTAAGTGCGACATGGCTTCGCGCAGAAACCGACGCCACGACCCATCGGCCATCGTGATGTTCGTCACATCCGGGCCCTGTAGGGCATTTGGTCTCACCCTGGCAGCGGAACCGGGCGATATGCTGGAGTGACGCCGGCGGGATCCACGCGCCGGAGGGACCCAAGCAAAGGAGCTCGCCCATGACCACCGTAGCCATCGTCGGATGCACTCACGCGGGAACGTTCGCCGCCACATCCATCCTCAAGCAGCATCCCGACTGGACGGTCCACATATTCGAACGCAACGACTCGCTGTCGTTCCTTTCCTGCGGCATCGCGCTGTGGGTCGGCGACCACGTGTCCGATCCGAAGCGCATGTTCTATTCGTCGCCGAAGGCCCTCGCCGAAGCTGGCGCCACGATGCACATGCGCCACGACGTGCTCGATGTGGATGCCGCCGGCAAGGTGTTGCGCGCCCGTGACATGAACACCGGGGAAGTCGGCGAATACCGATACGACAAACTGGTGATCACCACCGGTTCCGCGCCCGTGGTGCCGCCGATCGACGGGCTGGACGAGGCGCTCGAATCGGGACGCGTGCTGCTGTGCAAGAATTGGGACCATGCGATGGCGATCAAGGAGCGTGCGGGCAGCGCGAAATCGGCCGTCGTGATCGGCGCGGGGTACATCGGCGCGGAGATCGCCGAGCAGTTCAGCGAAATCGGCGTGAAGACCACGCTGGTGGATGCGCTGGACCGCGTGCTGGCGAACAATTTCGACGCGACCATCACCGATGACGTGGAGCAGGCGTTCGACGAGCATGGCGTGACCCTGGCGCTCGGCCAGAAGGTGACGGCGTTCCGGCCGGCGGCCGGCAGCGACGGATCGAGGGCTCCGGCGTGACCGTGGTCACCGAGAAGGGCGAGTACACGGCCGATATGGCGATCCTGGGTGCCGGATTCCGCCCGAACACCGCGTTGTTCGCGGATCAGCTGCGTATGCTGAAGAACGGGGCGATCGTCATCGACGACTACATGCGCGCCTCATTGCCGGACAACACGGTGCTCGACGACGTGTTCGCGGCGGGCGACAGCGCCACGGTCCGATACAACCCGACCGGCGCGGACGATTACATCCCGCTCGCCACCAATGCGGTGCGGCAGGGACTGCTCATCGGCGAGAACATCGTCGCCGCGACGAAGCGGTATCCCGGCACGCAGGCCACCAGCGCAGTGCAGTTGTACGATCTGGCGATGTCCGCCACGGGACTCACCGCCGGCGGCGCGAAACGCCGAGGCATCGCCGCGAAATCGACGACGATCACGCAGGATTACCGCCCCGATTTCATGCTCACCACCACGCCGGTGACGACCACGCTGGTGTGGAGCCCGGTCACCCGGCGCATCCTGGGTGCGCAGTTCCTGTCGAAGCATGACATCTCGCAGGCGGCGAACGTCGTGTCCGTGGCCATTCAGGCGGGGTTCACGATCGATCAGCTCGCCGGCGCCGACCTGTTCTTCCAGCCGAACTTCAGCCAACCGATCAATTTCGTCGGAGCCGTGGCCATTCAGGCAGTGGCCGAAAGCTGACCCCAATCGTTGACTCGCGCTCAACGCGGACGCGAAAGCCCCGATCATTGGGAAACGGCCATTCCGGTTCTCGTATCCGCGGCTAATGCGAGCGCACGATTCGCATCAGCCGCGTGACCTGTTCGGCGGTGCGGGCCACGTTCGCACGGGCGTCGCGCAGCAGCTCATCGAGGCTCGCGGCACCCGGCGCGGCACCGAAGACCGCATCGATGCCGCGCCCGTGCAGACACTCGATGCCGTCGCCGACGTGGCCGGCGATGGCAATCACCGGTTTGCCGTGCCGCTTCGCCACGGAGGCGACCCCGACCGGCGTCTTGCCGAACATGGTCTGCGCGTCAATCGAACCTTCGCCGGTGAACACGATGTCCGCCCATTGTGCGGCGGCATCCAGCCCGGACTGCTCGATCACCAAGTCGATGCCCGGGCGAAAATCGGCGTGCAGCACGGCGAGCAGCGCCATGCCGATGCCGCCCGCCGCCCCGGCTCCGGGATGATCGGCGATGGGCGTGCGGGTACGGTGGTCAGGACGGGAACGGTGGCCAGGAGACGATGATTCAGCCACGGCCGCTTCGACTTTTCCGCCATCGCCATTCCGTTCGGCGGGCACCTGTTCAGCGAGCGCACGTTCGATGACCGACGAGACGTGCCGCAGGGCGCCGTCCAACAGCGTCACGTCTTCGCGACTCGCGCCCTTCTGCGGGCCGAACACCGCGCTGGCGCCCTCGGGGCCGGTCAGCGGATTGGTCACATCGCAGGCGGCGATGACATGCACGTCGCCAAGCCGTCTGTCCAGACCGCTCAGGTCAACGCGCTCCACTTCGGCGAGCGCCGCCCCGCCCGGCCGCACGTCACGCCCGTCATGGTCAAGCAGCCGCACCCCCAACGCCTGCAGGAGACCGCAGCCCGCGTCGTTGGTGGCGCTGCCGCCGAGCCCGACGATGATCGTCTCGGCGCCGGCGTCGAGCGCGGCCCGGATCAGTTCGCCCGTGCCGTATGACGTCGTGGCCTTCGGGTCGCGTTCGGATGGGCGCAGCAGCGCCAGTCCGCTGGCGGCGGCGGTCTCCACGACCGCGGTGCGGCCGTCGCCGAGCAGCGCGAACCCGGCCTGCACCGGGCGCCCGAGGGGATCGTGCGCGCTGGCCGTCAGCATCGTGCCGCCGGTGGCATCGGCCAGCGCCCGCGCGGTTCCCTCTCCCCCGTCAGCCATGGGCAGGCATCGTATTTCGGCGCCGGGGTCACCGCGGCGGATGCCTTCGGCCATGGCTGCCGTGCCGCCTCGGCGGCGGTCAGGCTCTCCTTGAAGGAATCAGGCGCACATAGGTATCGCATCGCCGGATCACGCCTGCTATTCGGTGCGCAGCGCGGTGGCCGGGTCTGCTTGGCGGCCTTGCGCGACGGAATCAGGCCGCCGATAAGGGTGAGCACCATGCTGAGCACCACCAGGATCACCGCTCCGGCCACCGGCAGCGCGGCGTTCACGTCGTTGGTGCCGATGAAATGGTGCAGCACCTGGTTGCCCGGTATGAGCAGCAGCAGCGTCACGCCTATGCCGATCAGGCCGGCGCACAGGCCGATGAGTCCGGTCTCCGCGTTGAACACCTGCGACACATTGCGCTTCGAGGCACCCATTGCGCGTAGGATGCCGATTTCCTTTGGTGCGCTCCAGCACCGAAATGTAGGTGATGATGCCGATCATGATCGACGACACCACCAGCGAGACGGACACGAACGCGATCAGCACATAGGAGATCACGTTGATGATCGTCGTCACCGAGCTCATCATCAGGCCGACGTAATCGGTGTAGACGATCTTGTCGGCCTTGGGCACGGTCTTGTTGTAGTCGGTGATGGCCTTGGACACGTGGTCCTTGTCCTCGAAGCTGTCGGTGTAGATGTTGATCGTCGAGGGCACGTCCCGGCTCACCACGCCGAACGCGGCGAGGTTGTCGTCATACGTGCCGGTCGAGACGTACTGGTCGTAGATCTTGACCAGCACGTCCTGCGAGGCGGTGGCGATGTACTGGTCGAAGCTGTCGGCGAGCTGCTGCTCGCTCATCGCCGCCGTCCACTGCCCGCCCGCGGCTGACTGCCCGGCCTGCCCGGGCTGAGCCGACTGCGCTGACTGCGACTGCATCATGGCCTTGGCCATGTTCGCCTTGTCGCTCACACCGAGCGAGGCCACATAGGTCTTGGCATCAGCGGCCTTCGCCGCGTCGTCCGACGGCGAGAACGCCAGGCCGTTGAGCACGTCGCGGGTCTTGTCCTTCTCCTGGTCGGTGACGATGGCGCTGGAGTTCGCATGGTCGATCAGCTCGTCGGTCAGTGCGCGGGTGTAGCCGATTCCGGTGGCCAGCGGCGTGGCGGAGGCGTCCTTGATCGGCTTGACCACGCCCACGATCTTCAGCTGCTCCGCCGAGTCGAAGCGCTCTGCGATGGCGTCCGCGTCGTCGCCGATGTACGTGTAGTCGCCGTTCGCGTCCTTCACATACTGGTCTGCGGCGGGTATCATGGCCAGCTTCTGCCCCATCGCCGTCGCGTAGTCGATCTTGCCGGTGGGTGTCTTGACCGTCTCGCCGTCGTTGAGCTTGTTCATCATGTCGGTGTAGTCGCTGGCCTTGAGCAGGCCCAGCTCATACAGCGTGGTGAGCGGTACCTTGTTGTCGTCGTCAAGCACGAGCACGACCTGGTCCCTTGCCGGTCGGCCATGCGCCCTTGACCACGCGGTAGTTGTCGGTGATGACCTTGCTGATGAGCTGATCGTCCTTCGCCCCCGGCATGATTTCATGGAACGAGTTGGGCGACGCGCTCGTGTCGGTCTTGCCGGTCAGCATCGTCATCTGCATGCTCGTCATGTCGGACATGCTCGACGACTGGCCCATCGAGCTCATCCGCGCAGCGTTCGATGTCGAATCGGACTTGGCACCGATGGTGACGCCGTTCGCGGTGACCAGCGTGCCGTCGGGATCGTGGCTGAACACGGAGAACTTCACGTCGTACGTGTATTGGATGCCGGTTTCGCCGACATATTGGCGAACCTCGCTGTTGGGGTCGTCCAGATACTTCTTGAAATCGGTGAGGTTGTTCTTCGTGATGCTGCTCGTCAGGCTGGAGGTCTGCTTGATGCTGCGGTCGTCCGGGTAAATGCCGTCGTTCTTCGCCGATTTGCCTCCGGTCTCCTTGCCGCCCGCCTGGGCGCCCATGATGCTGGTCATGTCGAAGGTCTGCGAGTCGATGGTGATCGGATAGGCGGTCATCGTGTCGCGCTGGATGCTGTCGATGTACGCGTTAACGCCGGTGGAAACCGACAGGATCAGGGCGATGCCGATGATGCCGATAGACCCGGCAAACGAGGTGAGCAGCGTACGGCCCTTCTTGGTCCTCAGATTGTTGAAGCTCAGCGCGATGGACGTGGCGAGCGACATCGAGGCCTTGCCCAGCCTCTTGTGTACGGGTGCCTCGGACGCGCCCTCCTCGACCTCGTACGGGTCGGAATCGCTGCGGATCACGCCGTCGCGCAGCTGGACGGTTCTGGTGGCGTACTGCTCGGCGAGCTCGGGATTATGTGTGACCATGACCACCAGACGGTCCTTCGCCACCTCCTTGAGCAGGTTCATGATCTGCACGGACGTGTCGGAGTCGAGCGCTCCGGTCGGCTCGTCGGCCAGCACGATGTCCGGGTCGTTGACCAGGGCGCGGGCGATGGCGACGCGCTGCATCTGCCCGCCGGACAGCTGGTTCGGCTTCTTGTTGATGTGGTCGCCCAGCCCGACCTGTTCGAGGGCCTTGCGGGCACGCTCCCGCCGTTCGGTACGGGATACGCCGGAGATCGTCAGCGCGAGGCTCCACGTTCGACAGAATCGTCTGGTGCGGAATCAGGTTGTAGCTTTGGAACACGAAGCCGATCGTGTGGTTGCGGTACGAATTCAGTCACGTCACGGTTGTACCGTTTGGTGGAGACCCCGTTGATGATCAGGTCGCCGCTGTCGTACCGGTCGAGGCCGCCGATGATGTTGAGCAAGGTGGTCTTGCCGGAACCCGACGGGCCCAGAATCGCGACGAATTCGCTGTCGCGTAGGTTCAGGCTGACGTCATCCAACGCCTTCTGTACGAAATCGCCGGTCTTGTATTGCTTGGAAATCGACTTGATCTGCAGCACGATGCTCCCCTTTATTACCCATGGGTGGTTCGTCGTATGTCTCCATGATTTGCGATATGACACCACTGTATCCGACCCGTTCCCCCAGCGCCTCGTGATTCACTGCAAGCATTGGGAATAAAACCGACAACAAACGACTTTGCGTCGCTTTGACATGACGGAACCGTGACGGCCTCGCGCGTCAAGTGTGTGTATCAAGCATGCTTTGCGTTTTTTTAGCGCCCCCTCAGCAGTTTTCCCATACAGTCGAAACCATGACAGGACTCACTACATCTGAAGTCGAAGAACGCCGCGCGCGAGGCGAGGGCGAAACCGGGGCGCGAAGCGTCACCAAATCGACAGGCGCGATACTGCGCGAGAACATCTGCACGCTGTTCAACGCACTGAACTTCGCTATAGCGATACTGCTGTTCGCGGTCGGCGCGTACTCCAACATGCTGTTCATCGCGATCATCATCCTCAACATCGTCATCGGCATCGTGCAGGAATTCAAGGCGAAGAAACTCGTCGACGAGCTGACGATCCTCAACCAGCCGCACGCGGTGGTGCTGCGCGACGGCAAGGAGACGACCATCGAGGCCGGCGACATCGTCAAGGACGATGTCATGGTGCTGGATTCCGGCAAGCAGATCTGCAACGACGCCGTGGTCATCGACGGCCGTCTGGAAGTCAACGAATCGCTGCTGACCGGCGAAAGCGACTCCATCGACAAGACCGCCGGCAGCGAGCTGTATTCCGGCAGTTCGGTGATTTCCCCGCGCGTACGCCCGTGTGACGCACGTCGGCGACGAGAACTACACGAATTCGCTGATCAACGAGGTGCGCCAGGAGAAGCGCGTGCACTCCGAGCTGCTGGATTCGATGCGCAAGGTCACCCGGTTCACCAGCTTCCTGATCATCCCGCTGGGCGTGCTGCTGTTCGTCGAGGCGATGTTCCTGCGGCACTCCGGCACGTACGACGCCGTGGTGTCGTCCGCCGCGGCGCTGCTCGGCATGCTGCCGAAGGGACTGGTGCTGCTGATCTCCGTGTCGCTGGCCACCGGCGTGATCCGCCTCGCGAAGGCCAAGATCCTCGTGCAGAACATCTATTCGCTGGAGACGCTGGCGCATGTGGACGTGCTGTGCCTCGACAAGACCGGCACGCTGACGGACGGCAACATGAGCGTGGACCGGATCGTGCCGCTCGGCGAGCGCGGTGCCGCCGAGGATTCCGACGCGCTGCTGCGCGCCTACCTGGACGCCAGCGAGGACAACAACGTGACCATCGCGGCGCTGCGCGCCCATTTCGGTGCCGACGGCTCCACCGCCGATGCCGGGCAGCCCGCGGCGCCCGCCGGCGACGGCCGTTTCGCCGCGCAGGCCATCATCCCGTTCTCGTCGAAGCGCAAATGGGGCGCCATCACGATGCGCGCAGCGGCTGGTGCGGCAGACGCGCCTCGCCACGCGCAGGAGGGCGAGTCGGCCGCGGCGGCGACCGGAACCGTGTTCCTGGGCGCCCCGGAGCGCATCCTTGGCGCGAACCTGCCCGATGAGGCGGCCGCGCTGATGGGTCAGGGACTGCGTCTGATCGCCGTCGGATACCTGCCCGGCGCGTGGACGGACGAGGCGTCTGCCGGATGCGCTGCAGCCGATGTTCCTGATCGCTGCGCGACAACATCCGCCCGCGGGCCAAGGAGACGCTGGCGTACTTCCGCGACCAGGGCGTCGACGTGAAGGTCATCTCCGGCGACCATCCCGACACCGTCGCCGCCGTCGCCCGGCAGGCCGGCCTGGAGCGTTGGCGTGACGTCATCGACATGACCTCGGTGCCGGCGGACGCCCCGGATTCCACGTTCAACGACGTCGCCGGCCGATACACGGTGTTCTCTCGCGTCACCCCCAAGCAGAAGCGCCAGCTGGTGCAGGCGATGCAGCGGGCCGGGCATCAGGTCGCGATGACCGGCGACGGCGTGAATGACCTGCTCGCCCTGCGCGAGGCCGACTGCTCGATCGCCATCGCCTCCGGGTCGGACGCCGCGCGCCAGATCTCGCAGGTCGTGCTGCTCGACTCCGATTTCACCTACCTGCCGCAGGTGGTGCTGGAGGGCCGCAAGGTCGTCAACAACGTGACCCGCACGGCGCCGTGTTCTTCATCAAGACGATCTACTCGGTGCTGGTGTCGTTCTTCTGCCTGGCTTTGAACGTCCCGTTCCCGTTCATTCCGATCCAGATCACGCTTGTCGATGCCTGCATCGAAGCGTGGCCGTCGTTCCTGACGATATTCGAATCGGACACGCGACGCATCCGCGGCCGGTTCCTGCCCACTGCGCTCGGCAAGGCGGCGCCGTTCGCGATCGTCGTCACCGGCATGATCATCGCATTCAGCCTCATCGCTCCGTTCGGCGAGACGCAGAACCGCACGGTCATGTTCGCGCTGCTGGTCGCCGCGTCGATGGTCGCCGTGATCAAGAGCTGCGTGCCGTTCACGAAGATCCGCGTGTTCGTCTGCGTGACGATGGTGCTGGGTGCCCCGTTCGCGCTGCTCATCCTGCCGCACCTGTTCGAAGTGGTTGCGATGACCGGCCCGATGTGGGCATGGTTCGCGGTGGCGTTCGTGGTGATGATGGCCGTCACCGCCGCGATCATCGCGGCGCAGCGGGCATGGCTGCGGTCCCGGCGCTGACCGGCGAGCGATTCCCCGTGATGCCGGCGTGGGCCGGAAGGCGATTCGGACATTCATGTTCGATGCGTTCCGGGCCGGGCCCATGTGTTTTCCCTGACTGCGCGGTCACGGCAGAGAGCTGTTACAGTGAAGCCATGCAGATGATACGACACGCCGATATGAGCGATCTAGATGCGCTGGCAGCGCTCGAATCCGAATGCTTTCCGCCGGCGGAGGCGGCGAGCCGCGATGCCATCGCCGACCGGTTGCGCACATACGCCGACCATTTCTGGCTGCTGTTCGACGACGACCGGCTGACGGCGGCCATCAACGGCATGGTCACCGACAGCCGGATCTGCTCGATGCCATGTATGCGGACACGTCCATGCATGACGAGCGCGGCGCGTGGCAGATGCTGTTCAGCGTGTGCACCGACCCCGGGAGCCGACGGGAGAGGCGGGCGAGCCGCCTCATGCGCTCCGTCATCGAAGACGCGCGCGGTGCCGGGCGAGACGGCCTGGTGCTGACGTGCAAGGAACCCCTGATTGGCTTCTATGAGCGTTTCGGGTACCGGGACGAGGGCATCTGCGGTTCCCGTCACGGCGGCGTGGCTTGGCATCAGATGCGCCTGGACTTTCGGCGGAGCGGCAGCAGTCGTGTTGTCCACAGGGACGATAGACAGTATGCGGTTTCATTGCTTCTCCGTGAATCCCGCAGGGGCTGTGTCGCCGAACGGCCGCAGCGGCGGTCTGGCAGCGGCAGCCGAGATCGGCCGGATCCCGTAATAATGCAGCTTGCGCAGCACGTGTGCATAGGCCTCGTCCAGCGTCCTGCGCTGCTCCTCGATGGCGGCGCGCCGGTCCTCAAGCAGCGCGACGATGTCGTCGATATGCTCCGGCTCGTCGGCCTCGAACGCGAAGAACCGCTTGAGGTCCTCGATGGACATGTCGGCGACCTCGCGGATTGTGCATCGTTCCATGCTCGACATCGTAGCCGCGAGGATGACACGCCGGCGCCCTTGCGCTCAAGCCAACGAAGCGTGACAATGGAGACATCGGACCGATCGACGACACCTGGAGGCACCCATGTTCGAACCCACCGGCACCTACGCGCCCGCCACGACGCGCTACGACACCATGCTGTACAAGCGCTGCGGCGCCAGCGGCCTGAAGCTCCCGGCCATATCGCTGGGCTTCTGGCACAACTTCGGCGACATCACGCCCTACGACCAGATGAAGGCCCTGGTGCTCACCGCATTCGACCACGGCATCACCCACTTCGACCTGGCCAACAACTACGGCCCCGAACCCGGCGCCGCGGAGAAGAACGCGGGACGGCTGATCCGGCAATACCTCGCCGCCCACCGCGACGAACTCATCATCAGCACCAAAGCCGGCTACGAAATGTGGACCGGCCCGTACGGCGACCTCGGCAGCCGCAAATACCTGCTCGCCTCACTCGACCAGAGCCTCGAACGCCTCAACCTCGACTACGTGGACATCTTCTACCATCACCGTCCGGACCCCGAGACCCCTCTGGAGGGATGGGCGCGCTCGCCCAGGCCGTCGCCAGCGGCAAGGCGCTCTATGTGGCCTGTCGAACTACGACGGGCCGACAGCTGGAGCGGGCGGCGACGATCCTCGATGAACTGCACGTGCCGTTCATCATCAACCAGAACAAATACAACATCTTCGACCGCACCGTCGAGCGCAACGGGCTCAAGGACACCGCCAAGCACCTGGGCAAGGGTCTCATCACGTTCTGCCCGCTCGCGCAGGGTCTGCTGACCGACCGGTATCTCAACGGCATCCCCGCGGATTCGCGCGTGGCGCACGATCCGCGCTTCCTCACGCCGACGACGTGACGCGCGTCCACGGCCAGATCATGGCCCTGAACGAGATCGCCAAGCAGCGCGGGCAGACGCTCGCCGAGATGTCGCTCGCCTGGCTGCTGCACGACGACGCCGTGACCAGCGTGCTCGCCGGCGCATCAAGCCGCAGCAGATCATCTACAACATCGGGGCGCTGAAGAACACGGACTTCAGCGACGAGGAGCTGAAAGCCATCGATGAGATCTCCATGCAGTGACGAATACCGCTGGAAGTCGCATCCGGAAACGGCTCCCAGCGTACCGGAAGGAAACGTACCGGCATATATTCATGCCAATCACAGCACAGCTTCCAGGATGGTGGAGTGATATGGAGGTTGTCGGCAAGAGCCGGCGAGGTCACTCAAGGTAACCCACAATTGAAACCCCCTTCTCTTCTCCTTCTCACCCCGGCATTTTTTTGGGTAAAGTTTCCCCCTTCGGAGCCTGCGACACCGGAAGCCGACGACGGCGAATCGTATCGCAATGGTGATGTACAGTAGTGAGTTCGCCACGACCATTACGAGGCGGCTTCATGCCGCCGGGAGGAGACACCGATGCTGCCCGACGGGACACTGCCCGACGATTATGTCGTACTGGATCTGGAAACCACCGGTGTCAGCTGGTATCGGGACACCATCATCGAGTTCGGAGCGGTGAAGGTCGTCGACCGCAAGCCCGTCGACACCTATCAGCAGTTGGTCAATCCGATGCGCAACCTCAATCCGTTCATCACGCAGCTGACCGGCATCACGCCGGACATGCTCGAACCGGCACCGACGCTGGACACCGTGCTGCCCGACTTCCTGCGCTGGTGCGGCGACGACGCGATGATCGGGCACAACATCATGCGGTTCGACATCAAGTTCATCGATCTGGCGGCGCAGCGCATCCTGCATCATGCGGTGCCGAACCGCATCATCGATACGTTGCAGATGAGCCGGGCATGTACCCGCAGTACAACCGACACCGGCTGGTCGACCTGATCCAGCGTTTCGACATCGCCGACGTCGAGGAGCACCGCGCGCTGTCGGACGCCGAGCAGACGCAGATGTGCTTCGAATACATGCGCGACGAGCAGCGTCGCAGAGACTGCTGAGAGCGGAGCGAGCTGACTGATGGCATTGGGCGTTGGCGCGCGGTCTCTGACGCCGCCCGCCAACGTCCAATGCCATCGGCGCAGTTTTCTGCTTCCGTCAGCGCGTTGATTCAGGGGGGATGTAGGCGCGCTCCACCTCGCCGGTGTACACCTGACGCGGACGACCGATCTTCGTGTTCGGGTCGGCGAGCATCTCGCGGTACTGGAGCGATCCATCCGGGGATGCGGCCAAGCGCGAACAGCGTGGTGAACATCGCCGGATCGAAACCGATCGCGCGGTATATCAGGCCGGTGTAGAAGTCGACATTCGGATACAAGTGACGTGACACGAAATACTCGTCGTTGAGCGCGATGTCCTCAAGCTCGACCGCGACGTCGAACAGGGCGCGCTCGTCGGCGGGAAGCTTGCGGGTGTCCTCACGCGCGATGATCTTCTCCAGATACAGACGCGCGATCGCGGCACGCGGATCATACGACTTGTACACGCGATGCCCCAGGCCTGAGATGCGATGCCCCTCGGCCTTCGCGTCCTCCACGAACTGGCGGACGGACTTGCCGGAGTCGCGGATCGCCTTCAACTGACGCAACACGGCCTCGTTCGCGCCGCCATGCAACGGCCCGGACAGCGCGTTGATGCCGGCGGAGATCGCCGCATACAGGTTCGCGTGGGCGGAGCCGGCGATGCGGACCACCGACGTGGAGCAATTCTGCTCATGGTCGGCATGGATGATGAGCAGACGGCAGCGCGTGCACGTACAGCGGGTCGGAATCGAACCGCTCGTATGGCACGGCGAAGCACATGCGCAGGAAATCGTCGACGTAGCCGCGGGCGAGGTCCGGGTAGAGCATCGGCTCATCGCGGCGGCGCCGGAAAATGTAGCTGACCACCGTGCGCGCCTTCGCCATGATGATCTTCGCGGCCTCATCCAGCTGGTCGGAGTCGGTGATGTCGGTGGTGTCGGGGTAGAACGCCGCAAGCGCGTTCACCGCCGCAGCGAGCACGGTCATCGGATGGGCGGCACGGGGAACGAGCCCATGAACGTGCGGAAACCCTCGCCCACCATGGTCTTGTGGTTGATGTCGCTGCAAAACCGGTCGTATTCCGCCTGCGTAGGCAGGTCGCCGTGTCGCAGCAGCCACGCGACCTCAAGGAAATCGGAATGCTCGCACAGCTGCTCGATGGGGTAGCCCCGGTAGCGCAGGATCGACCGATTGCCGTCTATGAACGTGATCTTCGATTCGCACTGCGCCGTGGTCAGGAAGCCGGGATCAAGCGTGACCCAGCCGTCATTGCGCAGCTTGGAGACCACGATGCCATCCGGGTTTACGCCGAAGCCTTGACGACCGGCAGCGTGTACTGATTCGAATCCACATGAAGTTCAGCTGTCGCCATGCACGCTCCTTAATCCCTTGATTGAGTCGTTCGAATTGTCAAGTCGTCGAAATTATCGAATTCGTCGTCCCGGTGCCTTGTATTGGACACACTATATTGCGTGCATGTTTCCACCAAAAACGCCGCTCCAGCACGTGGACATCATCACATGCCAAAGCGGCGACGGCATCGCCCGATACAGACCGTGGACGATGGACGACCGGTTGCCGGTCAGTCGCGGGTGGTCAGGATGACCGGACCGTTCTCGGTGATGGCGATCGTGTGCTCGCTGTGGGCGCCACGCGACCCGTCCTCGGAACGCAGCGTCCAGCCGTCCTTGGGGTCCTGGTAGATCTCGTCGGTGGTCTTGAGGAACCACGGTTCGATGGCGATGACCAGACCCGGGCGCAGGCGGTAGCCGTGGCCGGCCTTGCCGTCGTTGGCGACGTGCGGGTCGCCGTGCATGATGTGGCCGACGCCATGGCCGCCGAATTCCAAGTTGATCGGGTAGCCGTACGAACGGGCGATGTCGCCGATGGTGGAGGACACGTCGCCCAGACGGTTGCCCGGACGGGCCGCGTCAATGCCGGCGGCGAGCGCCTCCTCGGTGCACTTGATGAGCTTGAGGTCGCTCGGGTCGGGGTCGTTGCCGACCACGAAGCTGATGGCGGAGTCGCCGACCCAGCCGTTGACGCTGATGGCCAGATCAAGGCTGATGAGGTCCCCGTCCTTGAGGTTGTAGTCGAACGGGATGCCATGCAGCACCGCGTCGTTGACCGACGTGCAGATGTAGTGTGCGAACGGGCCGGTGCCGAAGTCCGGCGCATAATCCACGTAGCACGATTCGGCGCCCTTGCGGTCGACGATCTTCTTGTGCACATACTCGTCGATCTCCAGCAGGTTGGTGCCGACCTTCGTCATGGCCTTGAGTTCCTTGAGAATCTCGCCGACGAAACGACCGGCCGGCTTCATCTCCTCGATTTCCTTAGCGGTTTTCAGTTCGATCATGCAACCCAGCCTACTGTGCGGGGTTACTTACGCCTCGGACGGCCGAACTTGAACGCGCGGACATCGAGGAAACACCCATGACGATCAGCGCACATCCGCAGAAAATCACCAGGAACAGCATCGACGAGACCGGCGAGACCAGTACGACGAGACCGGCGATAATCGAGATGATCGCGTACAGCACCGCCCAGCCGGAGCTCGGCAGGCGCCATGATTCGGCGAGCGCCATCACGCCTTCCATCATCCAGCCGAGGCCAACCACCATCGTGATGAACACTGCGAGCGCCTGTCCGGACAGGGCCGCGTTCTTCAGCATGAGTACGCCGCCGACCGACAGCATTATGCCGATGAGGATGTCCAGGATGCGCCATCCGGCCAGGCAGTCCCAATGTGACGATGGCGCTGACGATGCGGATCACGCCGGAGACCACGAAGTAGATGCCGAGTGCGACGGCCGCGACGCCGAGCGTCTTGCCGGGCCAGATCAGCAGCGCGACGCCGAGCACGATCGCCGCGACGCCGATGATGCCGTACAGGCCGCGGATCGCGTTCTTCGCCTTCTGCGGCAGCATCTCCTCGATCAGCCGGAACGGGCTGAAGTCCTCCCAGCCGCCCTGCCCTTGCTGCTGGCCGGGCTGCTGTTGGCCGAACGGCGGCTGGTAGGCGTAGGGCTGGCCGTACGGACGGCCTGGCTGGTCGGATGCGACGCCTGGCTGCGTCTGGTATTGGCCGGATGAGGCGCCGTCCTGCGGCGCTCCCCCGTACGGGTATTGCCGGCCCGCAGGCTGGCCTTGAGGCGCGTAGGCTCCGTATTCCGGCTCTCCGGCACGGCCGGTCTGTTCGTTCCCGCCGGGCTGTCCGCCGTCACCGCGCCCGTTGTCGCCATGTCCGTCGCTGTGCGGGAAAGGCCCGCCATCGTATGTGCTCATCATGACTCCTTCACCGTTCATGCGGCCTGCCGTCAACCGTGTGCGGGCATCCGAAGCGGCCACTTCGATATCGTCACCGTCACCACCATATTCTAGACAAGTTGTCTAATTCATGCCATCAACACAATCCGCCGTTCCGTCCAATACCTTGCGTGTCGTTCGCTATGGGAAAAAACGGGCCGCGGAAGGTCAGAAGGAACGTCACCGAACCCGGATAGTATGAGACCATGACCACAGATTTGACGTCCGGCCTCGATACGGCCTTTTTCCTCTGTTATCAAACCATCCGACGATCTGTTCCGTTTCGTCAACGGCGGCCTTGGATCGACACGTACCGACTGCCTGACGACAAGGCGCGCTACGGTTCCTTCGACAAGCTCGCGGAAGACGCCGAGAGCCAGATCCGCGACATCCTGGAGGACGAGGACTGCCCCGCAGCCAAGTCGCAGGCGCTGTACCGCTCGTTCATGGACACCGACGCCATCGAGGCGGCCGGCGCCACGCCGATCAGGCCCGCCCTCGACGCCATCGACCACGCCTCCGACAAGGCGGCGCTGACCCGCGCCATCGGAGCCCTCAAGCCCATCGACATGGGGCCGGACGTCTTCGACATCGCCGTATTCGGCGACCCCAAGAACCCCGACACGAACGTCGTGCACCTCGAACAGTCCGGCATCGGCCTGCCCGACGAAGCCTACTACCGCGAGGACCACTACGCCCCGATCCGCGAAGCCTACGTCGACATGGTCGCCAAGCAGCTGCGTCTGGCCGGCTACGGCGACGAGGAGACCACCCGCGCACAGGCGGACCGCTTCCTCGATGTCGAGACCCGCATCGCCGCGAACCACTGGGACAACGTCGCCACGCGCGACTCGCAGAAGACCTACAACCCGACCGATTTCGCCACGCTGAGCGACGAATTGGCCCACTTCGACATCGCGGCGTGGGCCGACGCCTGGCAGGGCGCCTACGACGCCACGCCGGCGGCGAAGACCCAGCCGGTGGACCGACGGCCGCGCTGCAGCACACCATCGTCCACGAGCCCAGCTTCCTCAAGGGCTTCGACGCCTTCTGGAACAACGCTGACCTTGACGACCTCAAGCTGTGGGCCCGCGTGCACGTCATCATCGGCACCGCGAGCCTGCTCAGCCACGACTACGACGCCGCCAACTTCGACTTCTACGGCAAAGTGCTGTCCGGCACCACCCAGCAGCGCGACCGCTGGCGTCGCGGTGTCTCCTTGGTCAACGGCGTTTGCGGCGAGGACATCGGCCGCGAATACGTCAAGCGTCACTTCCCCGAAAGCTCCAAGCAGCGTATGGGGCAGCTGGTCGGCAACCTGATCGACGCCTACCGCGTGTCGATCACCAACAGCGACTGGCTCGGCGAGGAGACCAAGGCCAAGGCGCTGGAGAAGCTGTCGAAGTTCACGCCGATGATCGGCTACACCGAGCGTTGGCGCGACTACACCGCGTTCGACGTGCATGCCGACGCCGGCCTGGTGGCGAACATGCAGGCCGCGGCGCTCTACGAGTGGGGCTTCCAGCTGTCCAAGGCCGGCAAGCCGGTCGACAAGGGCGAGTGGCTGATGAACCCGCAGACCGTGAACGCCTACTACGAGCCGAGCATGAACGTCATCGTGTTCCCTGCGGCCATTCTGCAGCCTCCTTTCTTCAATCCGGATGCCGAGGACGCCGCGAACTACGGCGGCATCGGCGCGGTGATCGGCCACGAGATCGGCCACGGCTTCGACGACCAGGGCGCACAGTACGACGGTGACGGCGTGCTCAACGACTGGTGGACGACCGACGACAAGGCCAACTTCGAGAAGCGCACAAAGGCGCTCATCGAGCAGTACAATGCCTTCGTGCCTACGCAACTGGCCGAGAAGTACGCCGACGAGCCTGATAAGGCACCGCACGTGAACGGCGCGCTGACCATCGGCGAGAATATCGGCGATCTCGGCGGCGTGAACATCGCGCTGAAGGCCTACGCGTTCGCGCTCGACGAGGCCGCGGGACGCGACAAGGACGGCTCCGCGAAGGCTATCGAGGAGTCACTGTCCGCGGCCCCGGTGATGGACGGATGGACCGGCCTGCAGCGTTTCTTCCTGAGCTACGCCTCGATCTGGCGCTCGAAGAACCGTGACGAGCTCGCCGAGAAATACCTGCAGATCGACCCGCACTCCCCCGCCGAATGCCGCACGAACGGCATCGTGCGCAACGTGGATCCTGTTCTACCGTGCGTTTGATGTGACTCCTGACAGCGCCATGTGGCTCGACCCCGATAAGCGCGTACGCATCTGGTAATCCGTTGCCGGCAGGCAGGCTGAACCGCGCCTACCTGCCGGCAGATCATCAGAATTCGGCTTCTCCCGCCGGCGCATGTCCCCGGTCGTCGACTCATCGAGCGGCGATTCGGCGAATCCCGAACCGAACTCCTGCGCCTGTGAGGTCTCCTGCGTCTGTGAGGTCTGCGGATTATCGGTCGGGGTTTCTTCGCCCAGATTATCGAACGTCACCGGCGTTGGATGCACCGGGTGCGCATCCGCCTGCTGTCCCGCGCCCGCCGTTGCCGTGCCGCCGCCCGGCGATGGCGGCAGGCCGGGATTCGCCGGCGTGCCGTTCCCCTGCGCCGGGGCGTCACGATCCGATTTCTGGAACTTCTTCAGTTCCGACACCCCGTAATTGATGTCGTGGCCGATATTGGTGGCCTCCACAACGATGCGGGAGCGCCTCTCATCGTTCTGGGTCGTCCATTCCTCCGTGCTGAGCACACCGGTCACGATCGCCGCCTCCCCCCACGTGCAATGACATGCGAGCGTTGGACGCGAGCGTCCTGAACGCCTTCACGGTAATCCATGTGGTCGGCAGGTTGCGCCATTCACCGGTTCCGCCATCCCGGTACCGCCGCGTGCTGCCCATCCGAAACGAGCATCCCTCGACTCCCCCCGCTGCGCCCGAACGGCACCGGCATCGATCCGACGAACCCGGTGATGGTCACCGTCCCCCTGTTGTATGGCCATGTCGGCCTCCTTTCCTTCCCTGTACTGACGTTGGACCGCCGATCCCCCCTTCGGCGGTGTACTCACTATCGCAGATTTCCCGCCGGCATCACATGGTTTTCGGACAATGTGGTCGAAGGCTACCCCTTTGGCGTGTTGTGGACAGCATGTGGATAGAAAACCGGTTATCCACAATCACGCCGTCAATGCCCCGGCTCATTCATGACCGGCTATGCTGGGTTCGGTATCGCAGACGAACAGCAAGAGGAATACCATGGGCAAACCGCCATGAGTGCGACAGACCCGTGACAGCGCGAGGATGGGGAAAAATGGTATCTGCACATGTTCGGCATCACCCTGGCGGGCGACTGGTGGCCGATCGCGGTTCTGCCCATCCTGTTCGGCCCCGGGGGCATAATGCCGTGGATATTGGGCGGCGCCTTCAATAATCGGACCCTGGATCGTCGCCATCGCTAGTGTTCTCGTCCTGCAATTCATCATCATCAACGCATTGGGCGCTTCCATCGGACACTTCGCCATGTATCTGACGTTCGGTCCGCATGTGCCGGGACTGACCGATTCGACCACCGGCCGCGCAGCAGAGCAGCTGTATGTCTCCAGCTCACCGCAGACATGAATTCCAGGTCTCATCACCGCCGGTATCGCCCTGACGCTTGCCGTAATCATGGCCGCTGTCACTGTGGCGAGCAGCGCAAGGCAGAACGGCACGGCGATGAATCGTCTGCGCATCATCGCGTACGTCTTATCCTGCCTGGGATTCGTCGCATTGCTCATAGCGATCTGCATAATGCTTGCATCTCTGCGCAACAAGCAGACCAATATCCTGCTGGCGGTATTGGCGTTCCTGACACTGGTCGTTTGATTCCCGGGATAAAACGCAGAAGTGGGGGCTTTCGCATGAAAGACCCCACTTCGAGCGATCAGGAAAGCTGTCGGACTACTTGCCGAGCAGCGTGTCCAGACGCGACGCCAGCGTCGGCGCAGCGTCGGCGACCGGCACGGCGGCGGAATCGGAGCCGTCACGGTTGCGGATCTCGATTGTTCCGTTATTCACGGTGTCACGGCCGGCGACTGCAATCAGCGGCACGCCGATCAGCTCGGCGTCCTTGAACTTGACGCCCGGGGAGACCTTCTTGCGGTCGTCGTAGATGACCTCGATGCCACGCTCCTCCAGTTCTGCGACCAGCTTCTCGGCCGCGTCGAACGCCGCCGCATCCTTGCCGGTGGCGACGACGTGCACCTGGGCGGGCGCGATGACGGTCGGCCATGCCAGACCGCGCTCGTCATGATGCGTCTCAGCGATGCAGGCGAGCACGCGGGAGACACCGATGCCGTAGCAGCCCATCCACACGGGCACAGTCTTGCCGTTCTGGTCGAGCACCTTGAGGTCAAGCGCCTTGGAGTACTTGAGGCCAAGCTGGAACACCTGGCCAATCTCCACGCCGCGCTCGAAGCTCAGCGCCGGAACCATCCGGGCTCATGTCGCCATGACGCACCTCGACCGCCTCGACGGTGCCGTCGGCCTTGAAATCACGGCCGTACACGGCGTGGAAGCGGTGCTTGCCCGCCTCGTCGCCGCCGATGATCCACTCAGTGCCCTCAGCCACGTGCGCGTCGATGAAGAAGCGCACCGGTTCGGCGACGCCCGCGGCCTCGCCCTGCTTGCTGAAGACCATCGGCCCCATGTAGCCGGCCACCATCTCGGGATGGGCCTTGAGATCGTCCTCGGTGGATTCCTCCAGCTCGGCGGGCGCGAACTGCGCCTCAAGACGCTTCATATCGACCTGACGGTCACCGGGCAGCGTCACGGCGATGACCTCGCGCCACGGCCCTCATGATCATCGTCCTCGGGGTGCAGCACAGTCACGGCCACGGTCTTCAACGTGTCGGCGGCAGTCCATTCGCGACCGTCCTCACGCGGGTACAGACGGTTGGCGGTGGCGACCAGATCCTCGATGGTCTTGGAATCCGGGGTTTCACGGCTTTCCATCGCGGGCACGGCGGAGCTGTCCACGGTACCGGCAGCTCTGGGGTGGTCAGCGCCTCGACGTTCCACGCCTTGCCGGAGGGCGCCAGCGCGAACGTGTCCTCGCCAATCGCCATGGGGGCCAGGAACTCCTCGGACGCGGAACCACCCATCGGGCCGGACATCGCGAACACGGGCACGTACTTCAGGTCGAGACGCTGGAAGATGCGCTCGTAGGCGCCGCGCTCGTCGTAGTACGCCTTCTTCATGCCCTCCTCGTCGATGGTGAACGAGTAAGCGTCCTTCATGATGAACTCGCGGCCGCGGATCAGGCCCGCGCGCGGGCGGAACTCGTCGCGGTACTTGGTCTGGATCTGGTAGAGCGTGACCGGCAGGTCCTTGTACGAGGAGTACATATCCTTGACCAGCAGCGTGAACATTTCCTCATGCGTGGGGGCGAGCAGGTAGTCGGCCTCGTGACGGTCCTTCAGACGGAACAGGTTCTCGCCGTATTCCTCCCAGCGGTGGGTGGCCTCATACGGCTCGCGCGGCAGCAGCGCCGGGAAGTGGACCTCCTGGGCGCCGATGCCGTCGATCTCCTCGCGGACGATGGCCTCGATCTTGTTGAGGACCTTCAGACCCAGCGGCAGCCAGGTCCAGATACCGGGAGCCGCCTTGCGCACATAGCCGGCGCGCAGCAGCAGTTTCGCCGAATCGGTGTCGGCGTCGGCGGGATCCTCGCGCAGCGTGCGCAGGAACATGGTGGACATTCGAAGTGCTTTGGAACTCATGGGTTCCAAGGTATTCGCGTTCGGGGACATTGCGGGCCCGGTTCAGTTCGGCAAACCCGCAGTATTGAAAAAGGCCACCCACCCGGAGCTCACCGAGCGAGCGGCCTTCGTATTGGCCTCGCGGCCGTGCCGCTCTTATCGCGTCATCCGGCGCAGCCGTTCGAGGGTAATGCCGGCCGCCAGCATGGCCATCGCCAGGACGGTCACCAGCGACATGTCGATACCGGTATGGGTCAGAGAATCGGCCGCGGACATCTTGCCTCCCCGGCAACTACGCCCGTGTTCGCGCCCGGCTTGGCGGAAGACGAGCCATCACCCGACGTGCCACCCGGCACGGTACCGGGCTTGTTCTGCTCATTGCCGCCCGGCGCGGTGCTGTTCGGTCTGGGCTGCGTGACGATAGCACTGCGGGCGGTTCATCAGAAAGGCCGTCAACCGTTGCGCGCATGGTCCCTGTACGCCTCTTTCTCTTTGCCCGTGTCGCTGATGCTGCTGTGCGACCTGCCGACGCTGCCGAGATACATGTCCGAAGCCGTCAGCGCGGCTGTCTTCACTATGCTCGCGGGAGCCGCCTGTCTTATCGGCCCGGGCAATATGTCGCCGAGCGCATCATCGTCGCCTTCATCAGCGCTTTGAGCCTTACCGTCATCGCGATCGCCGATTTCAGCAATCGCATGGTTGAGAAAAACCTCGTGGCGATTGCCGCATATGTGCTGCTGCCGGCATTGGCCGCCACCGCATGGCTGCGTACATGCCATCCGATGGCCGACAGCGCGACCCGCAACCTGCGCTGGATATTCGGTGCCGCCGCGCGCTACGAGGCAAGCCTCAAATCGGTGCAATCGCTCGGAAAACGCATCTCACAGCTGCGCTAGCGCACCGCTACCCGGCGAAAGTCCCATCAGCACCATCTCAAATGGGACTTTCGCGGGATTGATGCCTTCCTCCGCCCAATAACAGTCCCATATCCGAAAGCAGCTACCACTAGAACAGCTCGGCTTGTTCGAATTCGCCAGCAGGCTCGTCCTCGGGAGGCGTTTGCGGCCGGAACGCAGCCACGCCCTCGTCGCCCAGCCGCGCGCTGGCGGCCTGTGACCTGCCGCGCAAATCGCCGTCGAGCATCACTGCATCCGCCGAAACCGCGAACATGCGCTCGTTGACGCCGGCAAGATACAATCCGCCCATGCGTTCCACACGCGAGAGCGCCACATATCCCATGCCGGGCGCGAACGTGCGGCTCAGATCCATCACCGCCCGGTCGAGGGTCATCCCCTGCGACTTGTGGATGGTGATCGCCCATGCGCATCGCAACGGCACCTGCGCCACGGACGCCATCACCGTGTCGCCGTCCATCATCTCCCACGTGGCCTGCTTCATCGTGACGATGTTGCCGTTCTCGAATTCCACGATGGGCCAACCGCCCTTGTTCTCGTTGGCGAAGCCGCGCACGGTACCGAGCGAACCGTTGACATACTGGTGGTCGGCGTCGTTGCGCAGTGCCATGACGGCGGCACCGGTCTTGAGAACGAGGCACTCCGGCGCCAGCATGTTGCGCTTGAGCCGTTCGACCAGGTGGGCCGGCCCCATCTGCTCGGCATGGAACTCGTGCGGCTCCTCGCCTATCCGCGCGAGCCTGGAATCGTTGAGATTATCGGCCTGCCGGTTGACGGGGAACAGGTGGACCGCCACCTCGCCCGGCTTCGGTGTCACACCGAGCCGCGTGACGAGCGCGTCACGGTCATCCTGATCCACGCATCCGGCGCGGATGTCGGTGAGCACGTGCAGCAGCCGGCCGTCGTCCTGACGATGCTGCTCGGTCAGATAGCAGATGACCGGCGCGAGTTCACCCCACACCAGCGATTCGGTGACGAATCCTTCCGGATTGAGTCCGGCCTTCGCGTACCGTTCGCGGGACGCCACGAAATCCGGGCCGGGCGGCAGCACGTCGCGGTCGCGCCCGACACGGAGACCGGCGGCAGCTGGAAGAAGTCGCCGGACAGTACCACTTGCAATCCGCCGAACGGCCGAGGATCATGCCGCACTTCACGGCACACCTGATCGACCATGTCGAACAGCCAAGCGTGCATCATCGACACCTCGTCGATGATGAGCACGTCGGCCGCCTGTATCTTGCGCCGACGACGGGTCTTGATGGTCTTCAGCAGATTTGGCGTCAGCACGTTGGCGAGTCCGACGCCGCTCCACGAGTGGATGGTCTGGCCGTCGATATGCGTGGCGGCGATGCCCGTTGACGCGGTGACTGCTACACTGGCGCCGTCGGCCCGCGCCTGCCGGATGAACTCGTTCAGCACGTACGTCTTTCCTGCGCCGGGCGCACCCGTCAGGAACACGTTCGCGCCGGCGTTCAGAATCGCGAGCGCCTCAGACTGCCGCATATGCCCTCCTTAAGCTCATGCATCACGCACGATCCGCGCGCCCTGGCGTATGACATCGCTCGCCTGCGGGCTCAGACCAGCCGGCGGACCACCTGCAGCACGCCGTGCTCGGTGTTGGCCGGCGCGATGTACCGCGCCGCGTGTTTCAGATCCGGATGCGCGTTGGCCATGGCGAACGACCATTCGCCGGCGTCGAGCATCTGCAAATCGTTGAGATAGTCGCCGAACACCGCCGTCTGCGCGGGCGTGACGCCGAGATGCCGCTGCAGCGCGACGACACCCTGCCGCTTGTCGGTTCCGGGATTCATGATATCGACCCAGCGCGCTCCGGATACTACCACCTGATGGGTGCGTTCCACATCGCCCAGCAGGTTCGCGGCCATGCCTTGCGCGTCGCCGAAATCGAAGATCGCCAGTTTGAGCACGGTTTCGTCCTCGGTCTCCAGCACCTCGTGCAGGTCGTCCACGATGCGCAGCGCCTTGTAGTATTTGGAGCATTCCTCGACGAACGGCCTGTCCTGCCGCTGGATGTATGCCGTGTTCAGACCGCATACCACGAGTCCGATGTCATGCGAGCCCGACGCCACCGCGGCGTCCACCAGATCGATCAGCGTACGCGTGATGTCCCAGCTCACCCCGTGCACGTCGATGACGTTGTCGTCGGCGACCACGACGTTGCCGTTCTCCGCGATATACGACATGGCGCCGTCGACGCGGTCCGCGAACATGGAGCGCAGCGTGGCGAGCTGGCGGCCGGAAGCCGGCACGAACTCGACACCCTTGGCGTGCAGCTCGTCGAGCAGCGGCCAGAAGCCATCGGGGATGTTGCTGTCGCCGTCCAGCAGCGTGCCATCCATGTCCGCCACGATCAGGCGGATGTCGTGCGGCTTGTCGCAGATGACGGTCCAATCGTTCGCGGTCATGGTGTCGTTCCTCTCAGTCGTGTGCGTGACGTTTTCTGTTTTTCGAGACCGGCCGGCTACTTATTCAGCAGGCTGGTGGCGACGATCTGGTCGGCGATGGCCTTCGACTCGGCCTCGTTCGGGCCGGGAGCCGGCGCCATGAACGCCTGACGGTAGTAGCGAAGCTCGTCCAGCGACTCGATGATGTCGGCGAGGGCGCGGTGCCCACCGTTCTTAGCGGGGCGGTTCTCATACACCGCGGGGTACCAGCGGCGCGCGAGCTCCTTCAGCGTGCTCACGTCCACGCTGCGGTAGTGCAGATGGCTCATGAGACCCGGCATGTAATGGTCGAGGAATTTCTTGTCGGAGCCGATGGTGTTGCCCGCGAGCAGCGGCCTGACTCCGTCCGGCGTGAACCGCAGCACGTATTCGGTGACCTTGCGTTCCGCCTCTTCGAGGCTCAGGCCGTGCTCCCATTCGTTGATGAGCCCGGAACGGGTGTGCATGGCGCGCACGAAGTCGTTCATGTGCGCGACGGCGGCGTCGGACGGCTTGATGACGTAGTCCACGCCTTCGTCCAACACGTTGAGGTCGAAATCGGTAGGCACCACTGACACCTCGACGAGCTCGTCGCCACCGAAGATGTCAAGTCCCGTCATCTCGCAATCAATCCAGATCAGGCGCGAATCCTTCGCGCTGTACGTTTCCGCATCATGGCTGTCGACCATCGCAAGCCGCCTTTCCTGCTGTGTTTTCCTAGGGAACGTTACAGGCTATAGCAGACCGGGGACGCGCCGTCAGGCCAGCGGGAAAGAGAGCAGCATCGTAGTGCCGGACGGGGACGAGGACTCCACCGCGACCGAGCCTCCATACCGGTTCGCCACGTCACGGGCGAGCGCGAGGCCGAGCCCGTACCCTTGGTGCGCGGTGCCGTCATCGTCCCGGGCGAAGCGGCGGAACAGTCGTTCGGGATCGCCGCCGATGCCCGGCCCATGGTCGGACACGCGGATCTGCGCCCATTGGCGATGACGCGCGCACCCGAGCGACACCGCACTGCCGTCTGGATCCTCGATGATGCCGGAGTGCGGCTTGAGCAGCCAGTCGCCCACCATCACGCTGGCCGTCTGGGCGTTGAACCCCGCAGCAGCGCGCACAGCCGGGCCTGCAGTTCAATGAAGTGGAACGGCTTGGTCAGGTAGTCGTTCACGCCGCAGTCCAGCCCTTCCACGATGTCGTCCACCTGCGCGAGCGCGGTCAGCATCAGCGCAGGTGTAGTGACGCCGGAGCCGCGCAGGGTGCGAATCAAATCCAGCCCGTCGCCGTCGGGCAGCCGGCGGTCGACGATCAGCGCGTCATGCTCTTGCCCTATCCAATTATGACCCCGCTAAAGCGCCGCTAAGAAGACACGCGGGCACGACGGAAGCTTGGTGTCGCGGCACGACATGACCCGCCGCTTCGGGGAAACGGGACGGATATAATCTTGGACATTCGGGACGCGGCCGGCCGCGCGCCATTACGGCAGCGCAGGAACGGCAGCGGTACATGCATACGGCCAGGAGGACTACATGGCAGAGGAAACGCAATCTATCACGACGCGGCACGACGCCGAGATCGACCCGGCACTGTGGTGGCGGCAGGCCGTGGTCTACCAGGTCTACCCGCGCAGCTTCCAGGACACCACCGGCTCCGGTCTGGGCGACATCAATGGCATCACCGGGCGGATCCCCTATCTGCGGCAGCTGGGCGTCGACGCGATCTGGCTGTCGCCCTTCTACCCGAGCGAACTCGCGGACGGCGGCTACGACGTGGCCGACTACCGTGACGTGGATCCGAAGCTCGGCTCGATGGACGACTTCGACCGGCTGGCCGCCGCCGCGCATGCGGCAGACATCAAAGTGGTGGTGGACATCGTGCCCAACCACAGCTCCCACCTGCACCCCTGGTTCCGTCAGGCGCTGGCGGACGGCCCCGGCTCCCCCGCGCGCGACCGGTACATCTTCCGCGACGGCAAGGGCCCGAACGGCGACGAGCCGCCGACCCGCTGGCAGAACCATTTCGGAGGTCCGGCATGGACGCGCGTGGACGACGGCCAATGGTACCTGCACATGTTCGCCAAGGAGCAGCCCGACTGGAACTGGAGGAACCCGGACGTGCGCGCCGATTTCCTTGAGACGCTGCTTTTCTGGTGCGATCACGGCGTGGACGGGTTCCGCATCGATGTGGCGCACGGGCTCGCCAAGGACCTCGACCGCGACGACCTCGACGACTACGTGGTGATGAGCACGAACGACATGCCCGCGGACGGATCCCACCCAGTGCTCGACCGCGACGAGGTGCACGACATCTACCGTGAGTGGCGCCGCGAGGTGTTCAACCGCTACGATCCCCCGCGCTTCGCGGTCGCCGAGGCATGGGTCCGGCCGGAACGCCAGTACCTGTACGCGTCACCGGATGAACTGGGGCAGGTGTTCAACTTCGAGTTCGCCAAGGCGGATTGGACCTTCGACGCGATGAGCAAAGCCATCGACGAGGGGCTGGCGTGCGCCGAGATGTCGGGCTCGACGTCCACCTGGGTGATGAGCAACCATGATGTGCCGCGCCACGCCACGCGTTACGCGCTGCCGCAAGTGCCGACCGGCGAATACCATCAGATCGCCAACGACTGGCTGCTGCGTGACGGCACCACCTATATCGAGGATCGCCAGGCCGGCGCATTGCGGGCACGCGCCGCACTGATGCTCGAAATGGCGCTGCCCGGCTCGGCCTACGTGTATCAGGGCGAGGAGGGCCTGTTCGAGGTGGCGGATATTCCATGGGACCGCATCGAGGATCCCTCCGGCCTGCGCACCTCGCGGGCGCAGTCCACCAAGGGCCGTGACGGCTGCCGCGTGCCGCTGCCCTGGGTCGCGTCCGACGTGCCCGAGACGTACACGTCCGACAAGAGGCACGTCCATACCGGCTCGTTCGGGTTCTCCCCTGCCGTCAGTGACGCCGAACCACACCTCCCGCAGCCCGCGTGGTTCAAGGATTTCGCCATGGACATCCAGGACGCCGACGACGGCTCCATGCTGAATTTCTATCGTCGCGTGCTGCGGCTGCGTCACGAGATGCAGACTCCGGACACCAGTTGCACGTTGCTTCCCGAGAACCGTCCGAGCGGCATGCGCGACGGCGCCGACGGCCAGCCCGGCGGCGTGATCGCCTACCGTCGTGCCAACGGTTGGGCGAATCTGACGAATTTCGGCGCCACACCGGTTTCACTGCCCGACGGCGAGGTGCTGCTCTCGTCCGCGCCGCTCACCGATGACGGCCGGCTGCCGCAGGATACGTCCGTCTGGATGCGGCTGCGGTAGGCCTGCCCGCGCCCGCCACGATGCGGGCGGCGGAGCCGATTCGACGCGGCCGGGCCTATATGCAAGATGGCGGGCTCCCCTCGCAAATCGTGAGGGGAGCCCGCCATCATATTCATATGAGCCGAATCCTATGAACCGATCGGCATCGGCCTATCAGTTGTGGAAGCCGGTGTAGTTCGGCGCTTCGGTGGTCATCACGATGTCGTGCGGATGCGACTCGCGCAGGCCGGCGTCGGTGATGCGGATGAAGCGGCTTCTCCTGCAGCTCGGCGATGTTGTGCGCGCCCACATAGAACATGGACTGGTGCAGGCCGCCGATCAGCTGGTACAGCACGGCGTTCAGCGGTCCGCGGTACGGCACTTCGCCCTCGACGCCTTCCGGAACGACCTTGTCGTTGGAGGTGACGTCGGCCTGGAAGTAACGGTCCTTGGGTAGGACTTCTTGCCGCGCGGGGCCATGGCACCCAGCGAGCCCATGCCGCGGTACAGCTTGTACTGCTTGCCGTGCAGCAGGACCTTCTCGCCCGGAGCCTCCTCGCAGCCGGCCAGCGTGCCGCCGAGCATGACGGTGTTGGCACCGGCGACGAGCGCCTTGGCGATGTCGCCCGAGAAGCGGATGCCGCCGTCGGCGATGCAGGGAACGCCGGCGGCCTTGCAGGCCTGGGCGGCGTCATAGACGGCGGTGAGCTGCGGGACGCCGACGCCGGCCACCACGCGGGTGGTGCAGATGGAGCCGGGGCCGACACCGATCTTGACGGCGTCGACGCCCGCGTCGATCATGGCCTGGGCGCCGGAACGGGTGGCGATGTTGCCGCCGATGACCTGCACGCCGCGGAAGGCGGGGTCGCGCTTGATGCGGCTGATCATGTCGAGCGCCAGACGGGCCTCGCCGTTGGCGGTGTCGACGACGAGCACATCGACGCCGGCCTCCATCAGAGCGGAGGCGCGCTGCCAGGCGTCGCCGAGGAAGCCGATGCCGGCGGCCACGCGCAGACGTCCCTGCTCGTCCTTGGTGGCATCCGGGTACTGCTCGGTCTTGACGAAGTCCTTGACGGTAATCAGGCCGGCGAGCTTGCCGTTGTCGTCGATCAGCGGCAGCTTCTCGACCTTGTGCTGGGCGAGCAGACGGTGGGCGTCATCCTTGGAGATGTTCGCCGGACCAGTGATGAGGTTCTCCTTGGTCATCACGTCCTTGACCTTCAGGGTGTCGTAGTCTTCGGACGGGATGAAGCGCATGTCGCGGTTGGTGATGATGCCGACGAGCTTGTTTTCCTTGTCCACAACCGGCAGGCCGGAGATGTGGAACTTGCCGCACAGCTTGTCGAGGTCGGCGAGCGTGACGTCCGGGTTGACGGTCAGCGGGTCGGTGATCATACCGGACTCGGAGCGCTTGACCACATCGACCTGGCCGCCTGGTCGTCGATCGACAGGTTGCGGTGCAGCACGCCGATACCGCCGTTGCGGGCCATGGCGATGGCCATCTCGGATTCGGTGACGGTATCCATCGCCGCGAGATCGTCGGAACCTTCATGGTGATCTCACGGGTCAGATGGGTGGTGGTGTCGACTTCGGAGGAATCACGTCCGTCTCGTTCGGCAGCAGCAGCACATCGTCATACGCGAGGCCCAGCTTGGAGAAAATCGGGGGGACAGGAGCATAGGATTGCATATTCGCTTCAGAATTTGTAGCCATGTATTCACTATGTGAGCGTAATGCGACGAATGCGACACGAACATGGTCTCGAACATCATCATCGGCAGGTCACGGGCGCCGTTTTTTCCCGTCACCGCTTTCGTCAAACGAATGACGTGCCCGTCGCCGCGCGGATGCATACGACTGGTTCTCCGCGGCAATCTCCGGCAGGCGACGCTTCAGATACGGGTACATCGTCGCCACCGTCAGCAACACCACGGCGATGACGAAGCCGATGAGCACATAATGGACCTTGAAGAACAACGTCATGATCGAGCCGACCGCGATCAGAGCCGCCCACCCCACAGAATCAGCACCGCTCCCTGCACGGTGTGGCCGATGCGCAGCATGCGGTGGTGCAGATGCATACGGTCCGGTGCATCGGCGACTGCCCGTGGCTGAGTCGGCGCACGATCGCCAGACACATGTCCAGCACTGGCAGGAACAGCACCAGGATCGGCAGCAGGATCGGCATGAACACCGGCAGGTACACGCTGGCATGAATCGACGCCGGATCCAGACGGCCGGTCATCACGATTGACGCGCAGGTGATGAGATACCCGAGCAGCATCGAGCCGGAGTCGCCCATGAACAGCTTGGCCGGATGCCAGTTGTGCAGGATGAACCCGATGCAGATGCCGACCATCGCCACGTCGATCAGCGTCGCCATCGAGGCGTAGGACGGCGAATTGCGCGCGATGATGTAGGAGTACGCGGCGAACGCGACGCCGCCGATGGCGACGATGCCCGCCGCGAGGCCGTCCAGGCCGTCGACGAAATTGACCGCGTTGATCGACGCGACGATCAGTATCGCGGTGATCGTCACCGAGATACTGGGGCTGGCGGTGATCAGGGAGCCGAGCGGCAGCGATATGATCTGCAGGCCGCCCCACGCCACGAACACCGAGATCAGCAGCTGCCCGGCCATCTTCAGCATCCAGTCCAGATCCCACAGGTCGTCGGCCATGCCCAGCAGGCATATCAGCACCGCGCCGGCGAGGATCACCCACTCCTGGTTGTTGTTCTCGAACAGTCCGGTCGTGAATGCGATGCGACTGGAGTAGATCATTGCGAACGCGAATCCGATCAGCATGCCCAGTCCGCCCATGCGCGGCGTCGGGATGGTGTGCACGTCGCGCGCACGAACCTCTCCGACCGCGCCGATATGGATGGCGACATGGCGAATCAGCGGCGTGACCAGCCAGGTGACGCCGCCTGCGATGGCGGCGATCAGCAGATATATCCTCATGCGCCCAGACCACCACCGTTCATGTGCACGGCCTTGCGCACGACGGGCTGAGGGATGACACCCTCTCGCAGGATGACGATGCCGTCGCGCTCATGAGGGTCGGCGGCGACCACCGTGCTGGCGACATGGCCTTGCGTCGGCCCCGCCGTCAAGATACAGCTGCACATCGTCGCCGAACGCCTGCACGGCCTCTTCGACCGTCTGCGCGCTTTCGTCGCCGGAACGGTTCGCGCTCGACGCGGCAAGAGGACCGAGCTCATTCAATATGCGCAGGGTCAGGCCGAATTCGGCACGCGGATGCCCTGCGTACGCCTGCCCTGCGGGGTGGCACTGACCGTGGCGAGCGTGCAGTCCTCGCGGGCCACCGCGATCGGCGAGAACGCACCAGGCAGGAACTGCGCGGCCAGCCGATTCAGCGGCGACGGCAGGTCGAGCCCGAGCCCGTCCAACTGGTCGACGGACGCCAGCAGCACCTGCAGCGCCTTGAAGCGCGGGCGGCTCTTGACCTGATAGATGCGGTCGATTGCGGCCTCGTTGCGCGGGTCGCAGGCCACGCCATACACCGTGTCGGTGGGAATGACCACCAAGCCTCCGCCTGCGATGACCGACGCCGCCTCGGCGAGGGATTCCTCATTCACCTTGCGAACCGCACTCATCAGACCTCCCGTATCGCGTATCACGCCCATCGCGGCGGTCACATGCCGCCACGCGTATCCGAATACCGCTATCCAAGTATTATGGCACGTCCTGCCACACCGATGGTAGGCCGGTGCATGGCCCGACGCCACGGGTTCGCTCTCCCCCGCGTCGCGCGGGCCGGTCTGGACACGGCTTCCCATTGCACCATTGCGCCACGACTTGGCGCTGGCCGGCGCCGGCGACGACGGGCCTCATGTGACGGTACGGCGGAGAGACACGACCGTATCCGCCCGAAATCCCGCTGACCCCGAGCTCTCCGCTATGCGAGAGCGCGCAGGCGACTTGTGCACCCGGTTCAACGCGCTGCCTCGGGGAGACCATGCCGCCGAGCCGCGGTACTGACGAGCTGCCGCCGCCGATGCATCCGATCCGGTTCCAGAACCGCAACGTGCGGCGTGCGGCTGACGGGTCGTATTACGACTACGAGTATGGCAAGCCGATCGTGATCGGGTCGAACTGCTGGTTCGGCGGCAATGTGACGGTGGTCGGCGGCGTGACGATCGGCGAGGGCTGCGTGATCGGCGCCGGCTCGGCCCGGCCACGGCATCAGATCCTGGGTCAGGATCTGACCGCGAACAGGTACCGGCGGCTTACGGTCCAGTCGTCGCCGGTATGAGCCTGGCCGAACCCGTTGGCCTGCGCGAAGGAGACCAGCCGCGGCCCCTGAGAGACGTCATGCTCCATCACCAGCACGCCGCCGGGGCGCAGCAATCCCGCCGCTCGCATCACGATCCGCTCCGGTATCAGCGTGCCGTCGGCGGAGCCGCCATACAGCGCCGCCTTCGGATCATGGTCGCGCACTTCGGGCTGTTCGGGGATCTGCGCTTCGGGGATATACGGCGGATTCGTGACCACCATGTCGATGGTGCCGTCAAACTGGGCCAGCGTCGTGCCGCTGGTGGCGTCGCCGAGCTCGAGATGATAATTATCGGCGGCCAGCGGGTCGAGACGTGATATCCTCCGCCAGTTGCGCATCGTCCAGTCATAGGTGCGCGGCACCTTCTCGACCGCCCACACCTGCGCGCCGCGCGCCTCGGTGACCAGAGACAGTCCGATGGCGCCGCTGCCCGCGCACAAATCCACGATACGCGGGGTGGACAGCCGTTCGCGCGTGAGCCAGTCGATGCCGGCCTGCACCACGGTCTCGGTTTCCGGGCGCGGGATGAACACGCCCGGACCGACTTCCAGATCGAGGTAGCGGAACGGGGCATGGCCTGTGATGTACTGCAACGGTTCACGTGCGGCCCGCCGAGCGATCATGGCGTGGAATCGGGCGAGCGCCGTGGTGACGGCATCGCCCACAGTGGCGGAGCTGTCGGAGCTCGCGGCGCCGGCATCCGGGGCATCAAAACTCGCATGCTCGCGTGGCAGGCCGTCCAGAGGCTCCCCCATCAACATCGCCTTGTCTATGTCGCGCAGGTCGCGGCCGCACGCCTCGGCGAGCAACAACTGGCATCATGCTCGGGCGTGTCGATGTCGGCGTCATGCAGCGTCCGCGCCGCGGAGCGTATCACGTCTGTCACGTCATGGATGGATTCGGATGTCATGGTGTCCTTCCGCTCGTTGGTGGCTCATCGTCTCAGGGCGTTCATATCACGGCGTTTCGCGCCGGGGCGTCTGACGGCATATTCGCCATTGCGTCGCTATGTGCGCGCCGAAACGAAGTACGCGCGCACATAGCGACGCAAACCACGGATTTTCCGTTCCTAAGTGCGCGCACTTGTCGTTTCGGCGCGCACTTAGCGACGCAGAGACATCAACGGGGGTGCGATTCCCCAGGGAACCATCACTCTGACCCCGCCGATGGCCGGTCACTGCTGGTTGGCGAGCCGCTCGGCCTCGTCGGCTTGGATGTCGGAGTCGATCACGGCCTGCAGGTCGCCGTCGAGCACGGCGTCGAGGTTGTAAGCCTTGTAGTTGGTGCGGTGGTCGACGATGCGGTTCTCCGGGAAGTTGTATGTGCGGATGCGCTCGGAACGGTCGAGCGAACGCACCTGCGAGTGGCGCATATCGGCGGCCTCGGCGGCCTCCTGCTCGTGCTTCATGGCGAGCAGGCGCGATTTCAGGACCCGCAACGCGGCGGCGCGGTTCTGGATCTGCGACTTCTCATCCTGCATGCTCACCACGATGCCGGTGGGGATGTGCGTCATACGCACGGCGGAGTACGTGGTGTTCACGGACTGTCCGCCGGGACCGGAGCTCATGAAGATGTCGATTTTCAGGTCCTTCGGATCGATCTCGATCTCGTCGTCGTCCTCGTCGGCCTCGGGGAACACGATTACACCGGCCGCGGAGGTCTGGATGCGGCCCTGCGATTCGGTGACGGGGATGCGCTGCACGCGGTGCACGCCGCCCTCGTATTTCAGGCTCGCCCACACACCGTCCTCCGGCGCGGGCGTGCCCTTGGCGCGAATGGCGATCTGCACGTCCTTGACGCCGCCAAGCTCGGTGGTGTTCTCGGACTGCACGGTGACGGCCCAGCCGCGCTTCTCGGCGTATCGCAGATACATGCGCAGCAGGTCGCCGGCGAAGATCGCCGCCTCGTCGCCGCCCGTACCGGCCTTGATCTCCATGATGACGTCCCGGGCGTCATCGGGGTCGCGCGGGATCAGCGCGTTCCGCAGCTTCTCCTCGGCCGCCGGCAGCTCGGCTTCGAGCCGCTTGGCCTCATCGGCGAATTCGGAGTCCTCCCCCGCCATCTCGCGCGCGGCCTCAAGGTCGTCGCGCGCACGGTACCGTGTATGACTGATACGCGGATACAATCGCGCCGAGTTCGGCATGACGACGACCCAGCTTGCGCATCTTGTCGGGGTTCGTCACCACCTCGGGGCTCGCCATCTGCTGTTCGATGGATTGGTATTCCTCCAACGCGGTCTGTGCCGCGGGGAACTGCTCGGCTGCCATGTCTGGCTTGTCCTTCCGGATAGTAACAACGGTCGGCACCGCGTCATCATCGCTGTCGCGACGCCATTACAGATACAAAAACGCCAGTCCCCCGAGCGGGTGCGCCGAAGCGCCCCCAACCCGTGCGGGACTGGCGTCAGATACGCTACTTGGTCTTCTTGCCGTAGCGCTTCTCGAAGCGAGCAACGCGGCCACCGGTGTCAAGAATCTTCTGCTTGCCGGTGTAGAAGGGGTGGCACTTCGAGCACACGTCGACCGTCATGTGGTCGCCCTTGTAGGTGGAACGAGTGACGAAGGTGTTGCCGCATGAGCACAGGACTTCAACGGCATGATAATCAGGATGGATACCCTGCTGCATGGTTTTGTCTCCTAGGGGATTCGGGGGACCCGGGTCGCCGCGCCCCGATGGCTGGCGTGAACCGGAACCTACGGAAGTATACGCCGAGGCATGGATTTCAGTGGGGCCGCAGGGGCTTGAACCCTGGACCGGCGGATTATGAGTCCGATGCTCTAACCGACTGAGCTACAGCCCCACGTTGGCGAATAGGCCAACCGTACTATTGTATAGCAGACCATCGGACTTGCGACACCCTCCCAACCGCCCATCGTCTGCCACGGCTATCATGTCGGCAGGCCGGCAATCGGGCCGGGACACGCGGAAAGGAACGCACATGCGCATTGCGGTACCGCTGCCCGGCACGATGTGGGCGTTCGACGTCATCTCCATCATCCAGATCTTCGACGACGATTCCGTCATGTACGGCTCGCCCGACCGTCCGGTCATCGACTTCATCGCGAATGCAAGCTCCAAGGCACTCGACCACGGCATGTCCATCGCCACCACCGCGCTGCGCGACTACCACGAGAAACCTGATCTGATCATCATCCCCGGTTTCGCCAACCCGCATGAGATCGCCACCGACAGGCGCACCGGGGACGCCAAGGCACGGCTGTTCACAGACGATCCCGCCGACGCGCTCACCATCCGCGACTGGCTGGTCGCGTCCCACCGCGAGGGCGTGGAGATCGTGGCCATGTGCACGGGCGTGTTCGCGCTGGCATGGACCGGTCTGCTCGACGGCGTGGAATGCACCACGCACCTGCCGTTCCTCGACGATTTGGCCGCGCAGTTTCCCAAGGCGCTGGTGCAGAAGGACCGTCTGCTGACGCACAACGCGAAGCAGCGCATCTGGACGTCCGCCGGCGGCAGCATCTGTCTCGACCTGTGCATCGCGCTGCTCGCCGAACATGCCGGGCAGTCCCTGGCGACGGCGGAGGCGAACATGCTGATGATGCATTACCCCCGTTCGGTGGCCACCCGGCGCAGCGACGGCGCTCCATCCGTCTTGCCGCGACCGTCCCGGCAGAGTGACGAGATCATCGCGCTGACCCGCAGAGTCCGCGAGCATCTCAGTTATGACTGGACGCTGACGACGCTTGCGCAGACCTCCCACTCCTCCACGCGCTCGTTCCAGCGCCGGTTCAGCGAGGTCATGGGGTGCCGCCGAGCACCTGGCTGCTGACGGAGCGTCTGAACGCCGCCAAGGAACTGCTGGAGCTCACCGATCTGCCGATGCAGCAGATCGCACTGAGAACGGGACTGCGCAACGCGGATTCGCTGCGCAAGCATTTCTCCGCCGCGTTCGGAGTCAGTCCGAGTCGGTATCGTCAGGATTTTCTGCGCACCGAATTGCGTCCGACGGAAAACGTGTGAGCCCGCTGGCCGGCGAAACGAACATGAGGAGTCGGATATCGGCCACATGACGCGGATTTCTCTGTGTTCGTTTTGTTCGGTACTGTGCGTATTCCTCACACTTTTCTTATTGAGAATGATTCGCTGAACCATCGGCGGGGCAAAGTGGCGCGTTCTTACCGATATTTGGCGCGAACCGACCGCATCGGCACCCGGTTTTCCCGCGACCGACGCTTAGACTCGGACTTGAAACAATGTTGTTAACGCCATCATGACAGACGCGGATGTGTGTCATGCCGGCGCGATGAAAGGATACGAACATGTGGCCTATCCTCTTGGCCGCAATTCCCCGCATTCGGCTGGGGTTTTCAGGGCATTGTCATGCAGAAGGTCGGCGGCACCACCGCCAACAAGCAGATGGGCATGGTGCTCACCACGCTGCTGTTCGGTATCGTGGTGCTGATCTTCCACCCGATCAACTGGTCGTGGACGCTGATCGCGCCGCGGCCATCAACGGCATCCCGTGGAGCATCGCGCAGATACTGCAGATCAAGTCCTTCGACTATCTGGGCGTGGCGCGCCATGCCGCTGTCCACTGGCATGCAGCTGGTGTTCACCACCCTGCTCGGCGCGCTGTTCTTCCATGAATGGACGCACGGCTGGCAGTTCGGCTTCGGCATTTGCGCGCTCGTCGTCATCATCGTCGGCGTCGCCTGCACCGCCTTCCAGGAGAAGAGCGAGGACAAGGGTCCGTCGAACCTGAAGCGCGGCCTGCTCATCACCCTGATCTCCTCACTGCTGTATACCAGCTACGCCGCCGCCGGCAAGTTCTTCTCGGTCTCCAGCTGGGACATGCTGTTCCCGCAGGCCGTGTTCATGGTGCTCGGCACGACAATCATCTCCTTCTGCATGAGCGGCAAGGACGCGATGGACCCCGAAATCGGCGTGTTCGGCAAGAAGAGCTGGATGAACATGAGCACCGGCGCCCTGTTCGCCACCGCGAACCTCACCGTGATGCTGTCCAATGAGATGAACGGTCTGGCGGTCGGCTGGACGCTATCGCAGATGAACGTCATCGTCGCCACGCTGGGCGGCATGTTCATTCTCAAGGAGAAGAAGACCAAAGAAGGAGATGGCGTTCGTCATCGCCGGCATGATTCTCATCGCGCTCGGCGGCATCCTGATCGGCATCACGAAGAACGCATGACCGCCGCCCGCGCATCATCAACCATCAACCATCACATCATCAACAAGTCAACAAGGGAGTATCAACCATGATCAATGTCGGTTTCATCGGATGCGGCGCCATGGCCGCGACCACGTGCGTCGGATCACGGACAAGTGCGGCAACGCGCAGGTCGTCGGCGTATACGACACCGTGCTCGGCAACGCGAAGCAGGCCATCGAAGACAACCGCCTCGACGCGACGATCTACGATTCGGCCGATGCACTGATCGACGATCCGAACGTCGACGCCGTCGTCATCGCCAGCCGCAACGACGTGCATCTCGACCCGCTGCTGCACACTATCGCGATCGGCAAGCCGACGTTCACCGAAAAGCCGATGACCATCAACGGCTCCGACAGCTGGAAGGTCGTCGAAGCCGAGGTGGCCAAGGCCGCAAAACCATTCAGGTCGGTTTCAACTGGCGCTTCGACCCCGGCTACGACGCGATGAAGACCTTCGTCGGCGACGGACAGATCGGCGCCCTGCTGATGGCCGGCATGCGTCACTACAACGCGCAGGCATCCACGAGCTACTACGGCACCGACAACGTCATCAACGACACGCTCATCCACAACTTCGACATGCTGCATTACATGTTCGACGGCGACATCACCAGCGTTGAGATGAAGTTCGCCCGGATGAACACGCTCAACCCGAACGGGGAGTCCTTGCGCGAACCGCAGCTGGCCATCGTCGAGTTCTCCGACGGAGCCCTCGCCACAGCCGAGGCGAACGTCAACTGCCAGTACGGCTACGACATCCAATGCCGCCTGGTCGGCGAGTCCGGCATCATCTCGCTGCCGGATGTCGCCACGCCGGAGGTGCGCAAGGCCGGTCAGATCAGCCACGCGATCTCGTCCGCCTGGTTCGACCGATTCATCGAGGCATACGACCGCGAGTTCGACCGGTTCTTCGCGAATATCGAGGCCGACCGGCAGCCGGGCGGCAAGGAGGCGACCGCATGGGACGGCTATGTGGCGAACGTGGTTGCCGACGCCGCGCTGGACAGCCTGCACCACGGCGGGCGCATCCCCGTGACGCTCAACGAGCAGCCGGCGCTGTACCGGTAATCCGCCGTTTGTTCAACGGCTCAGGCCGCCAGAGGGGGCAATGCGTACATCCTGCTGGCGAAAATTCATGACGCCAACAGGGCGACACGTCCAAGCTCAGGCCGCCCACCACGGACGCAGCGGGTACCAGTTGCCCTTCGGAAGCCTCTCCTTGTCGGTCTTGACGGCGAGGAACTGGTGCACCTGGATGCCGTTGAGCTCGAAGTTCAACTCGCACGCGGCCAGATACAGGCCGTACACCTTCGCCCGCTCGTAGCCGACCTGCTTGACGGCGTCGGCCCAGTTGGCCTTGAGATTGGCGTTCCAATGATGCAGCGTCAGCGCGTAATGCTGCCGCAGGTTCTCCTGGTTGACGACCTCGAAGCCGGCGTCGTGCAGCGCCGACTCGATGAACCCGGGCGAGGCGAGGTCGCCGTCGGGGAAGATGTATCGGTCGAGGAACTCGTCCGTTCCGGGCCGGTTGTTCGGCTTGTCCTTGGAGATCGTGATCTGGTGGTTGAGCAGGCGGCCGGCCGGCTTGAGCAGCTTGAACATCTCATCGAAGTAGTGGCGGTAGTTCTTCGCGCCCACATGTTCCATCATGCCCACCGAGGTGATGCCGTCGAAGTCTCGTTCCGGCACTTCGCGGTAGTCCATCACGCGCAGCTCGGCCAGATTCTCCAGCCCTTCGCGCCTGATCCACTCCTGACCGTACTCGATCTGCTCGTGCGACAGCGATACGCCCAGTGCCTTGATGCCGCGCTTGGCTGCGGCGATGACCAGAGCGCCCCAGCCGCATCCGATGTCAAGCATGCGGTCGCCGGGCTTGAGGTCCAGCTTGTCGAGCACCAGGTCGATTTTGTTGCGCTGCGCGTCATCCAGGCTCATGTCGGGCGTGTCGAACACCGCGCACGTGTACGTCATCGACGGTCCGATGAAGTCGGCGTAGAACTCGTTCGACAGGTCATAATGGAAGCTGACGGTCTCGGAGTCGGCCTTTTTCGGTGTGCGGGAACAGACCGGACTTGATGCGTTCGAATTTCGAGGGGCCTTCGGACTGCGGCACCTCCACCTTGTGGTAGCCGTGGCTGAGAACGGCCGCCCCCATGCGCGCCAGTTCGAGCGGAGATGGCTTTCGGATGTACGATGCCAGTTCGACGAGCTTGCGCAGCTGCGGATACGGGTCGGCCACGTCCAGTCCTTCGATGTCGAAGTAGCCCAGGATGTATGCGCGGCCAAACCGATCTCGTTCAGGTTGCTCGCCAACTGATAGATGGCCTTAGGACTGGTGACCCGGACCTGCAGGTCGGCGTCTTCCGACCCGAACGTCGATCCGTCGAAGGCTTCGATGCACACCGGCGCGTCCTCTTTGAGGACCGCCTGCGCCATTTCACTTACCAACATGGTTTTTCCACTGCCCATGTTTCGCCTCTTTTCCCAACGACTGTGCCTTGCCGGATATGGCAATCACCGTGTCACTGTAGTCCCGCGTCGTCATTTTTCGCGCTGCGAGGAAACAGAAATCGCTCACTATGCATGCATCGGGCAACCACTATGTGACCAGCCACTCTGAAAGCGAACATTTGGCGGATATATATGGACAGCGCGGCCGCGCCAGTCGCATTCCGCATGTGAATCGGAATGCGGCCAGCGGGGCCGCGGTTTTCAGGATGATCCCGGACCAGCCGTCATGAGACGGCGTTCATGTACTCCTTCAGGGATTCGCCGATGCCGCCGGACTCGCCAGACGACTTCAACGCGGTGACGTGCCCGTCGGTATCGACGCCAAGCACCCGGAGATTGGGTTGATGGCATTGTAGACGACGTCATATTCGTTGAGTAGCAGCAGGAACTCGGCGGTGCCACTCGCCTTCGCCTCGTTCAGCAGCGTGGTTGACGTCTCGCGTCGAACGATGCCGCTCTTGTCGACGCCGCCCACCTGCGCGACCTCAATGATGTCGCCGACTTTCGCGTCGCCCTTGATGACTTTGGTGACACGCACCCGGGTGACGGTCTCCGGCACGCCCAGCGCGTCCATGTCGATGTCGTCCTCCGTCAGCCCGTATTGCGGGTTCGTTTCAGGCGTTCCGGACGTGAAATCGATCTCGGGATACAGGATGCGCTCGCGCGAGTCGAGCGGGACACCGGTGACCACCAGACCGGCGGCCTTGACGCCCTCTTCGGCGGAAGAGTAGCCGGGATAGTCGGCGGTGATGGACTCGGCGGTCTTCGCCGTGGTCTCTGTCGCGGTCTTCGCCGTATTCTGCGTCGAGTGGCCAGCGGTCGGAGAGCCGACGGAATGCATATGCACGGCGACACCTACCACCAGCGCCGCAACGAGCGCCACGACGGCGAGCGTGCCCTTGATGACGTTTGACTGCTTCATCAGTAACAGCTCCTCACGTAACTCATGTCATATGCCTGAGGCATACGGATATATCTTTCAATCACAGTTCAGCAACGGTATTCATCAGCGGCCAGACCGGTCGGCTGATTGATCCGTCGATTATTTTTTTCATATCAGTCTCCGATGTCCAGCATGCAGTGAATCCGCGCCAACTTCGCCGTTGACAGAGCATTGAGTAAAGGCTAGCCGTTTTTCTGTAAAAAGATTACCGGAACAAAGGACAATGGAAAGAACTGACCCTTTCCGGTGTTGAATCTATACGACGGTTTCTGATGCACGTACCGCCAAAACGTTTTGTCAGAATTCGGCATTATGGTTTGTTATGTTCTCGCACTAAAAGCAAGAAACTTACTTTGTGCCGGAATCTTCTTGGCTGCCAAAAGTATCTCTCAAAGCTGCGTGGTAAGGAAATGCCGGAAATATTAAAACAACTTTATGAGATAAACATTTGTGTATGTAAATCCTGTGGTGGGCATCTTGGAAAACCACAGCTTAGAGTACCGCAAAGATGTTAAAATCTTGTTCTTTCATATGTTTTCTGAAGCCTCAATGTTTGAGGTTTTGTTGTTGTACCTATTTATCTGAAAACACTTGATTTCTGTAACTTCTGCACAGGAAATCCTGTATAATCATGTATAAGAACAAAAGATTAAAAGTCCATAGGTAGCAGCTACACGGACGCTCACTTTGTTCAATTAGGTCAAATCGAAAATGGTGTAAACGAAGGGGCAGTTCACTGGAATGCCAAAACTGCTTTTTCGTTTACCCCATCATCGATTCTAACCTAAAGAATTTTTAGGGAGTGAGAATAGTATATGGACAGTTGGTTTACCGTCGAACAAATAGACCAAGATACATTCGTCATCAGCGAATACAGACACTGGGAAGAAACACATTGTTATCTATTGTGGGGACAAAAAGAGCCATTCTGATTGATACAGGTTTAGGTGTTTCCAACATCAGAGAGGTTATTGATGGATTGACGAAACTGCCCGTTACAGTAATCACTACTCATGTTCATTGGGATCATATCGGTGGACATAAATATTTTCGGTCTATTGCAGTTCATGAAGCAGAAAAAGAATGGCTATCGGTCAAATTCCCATACCTTTGCAAGTGGTAAAAAACAATATTATGTGCAATCCATGTGATTTCCCCTCGGATTTTAATGTAGAGAAATATCAGATTTTTCAAGGGGTTCCGCAAATGATTTTTACATGATGAAGATTGTATTGACTTAGGAAACAGAAAGTTGGTAGTTATTCACACGCCCGGCCATTCTCCCGGACATTGTTGTTTCTATGAAGCGGATAGAAAATATCTGTATTCCGGCGATTTGATATATAGCGGTTGCCTTGATGCTTTTATCCATCAACAAACCCACAAGAATTTTGAAGTCTGTTAGAAAAATTCAATCTTTAAAGATAAGTCGAATTTTTTGCCAGGACATCATCATTTATCTATTCCAGTTACTATAATTGACAAGATAGAGACAGCTTTTCACAACTTGTCAAATGAAGGGAAATTAAAACAAGGGAATGGTATTTTCAGCTATGAGGGGTTTCAAATCCATATCTGAAATGCAATCTTAGTTTTTACAATTTTATATTACTTTAAAAAATAAGAGAAACGCTGTAAATTCAACGTTTCTCTCACTTTTCATCAATGCCGCAGACCGGAATCGAACCGTTTTACTTAATCTCAAATATTGATAGAAAGGGGCTTTGAAGACTTCATCACGGTTGCGGTGTTCAAAAAAGTGTTCAAAAAAGTGTTCAAACGTTTGTTGCATACAAACTGAAATTTGTCATATCCCTATTTCTGAGTAGATTTTTTCGACAAACGGTGACTTATGTTCGATATACTTCTCAATATCAAATGGATAGAGCGCAGCGCCTTCTTCTTTAATTCTACTGTATTCACGCACAGCTTCCGGATGAGAACGCAAATATTCACGGAAAGCAATATGCCTTTTCAGTTCCTCAGAATCTCGCGGGCATACATATAGATGATGCTTCCGCAAATGGGTTTTGCCTTCATATTTAAATGCTTCCCGTCCGGCAATACCAAGGTTTCCTTCATAGTGATAGTCGATTCTTTCTAAGGTAGAGATTACATATCAATAATCGGTTTCGCTGATAAACCATGCACTGAAGTGCTGCCAACATGTTCTATCGCAAGAGCCAGTTGATCAAGAGCTTCCTGAATTTCACTCTTGATTTCACAAAAATCCCGCGCCCAGTGTTTATCATAAGGTAGCACAACAACATGCTTTTGTAATCATTCTCTTTTACCTCCACAAATCCCGATTTGTCTGTTTCACAATGTCAATAAGAGGAAGAATGACAGGCTTACTTTTCAGAATCTTGGTATTTCATCATAAAGTGTTCAAAGGTGTTCAAACATTTTATATAAAAAACAGCTATGACCAAGGTAAGTATTTTCAAAGGCCGGCATCGGCATATACTGTGATCTATGATTACTATGTTTACTATTCGCAACGTCGCCAATGAAGACGGTGCCGCGCAGATCAGCGATTTCGGCGCTCACGTGCTCTCCTGACGCCCGCGGGCGGCCATCCCGCCGTATGGCAGCCCAAGGCCGTCTATCTGGGCGAACCGATCCGCGGAGGCGTGCCCGTGGTACTGCCATGGTTCGCGCTCGGTTTCGAGCATGGCGAAATCGCCGGTAAGAAGCCGAAGCACGGGTTCGCCCGCACCACTGTCTGGCATGTGGACGAGGACGCGACCGACGACCGACGCATCCGATACACGCTGTCCGACGCCGACGCGACGCCCGAACTGCTCGCCCAGCTGCATTCCGGGCCTCCCCGCGGTTCCATGCGGTCTACGACATCGAAGTCGGCAAGGAGCTGACCATGACGCTGACCGTCACCAACGACGGTACCGAGCCGCTGCGCTATGAGACCGCGCTGCATACGCACTTCCATGTCGGCGACCTGACCCAGGTGAGCCTACACGGATTGGAGGGCTCCGACTATCTCGACGCCACGGTCGCCGGGTACCCCTCCCCGCGTGCAGCCCGATGAGCCGGTGACCTTCGACGGCACCACGGTCGACCGCATCTACTACTCCACTGACACGTTGCGTCTGGATGACCCGGCATGGGATCGCGTCATCGTCATCGAGGCCATGGCACGAAGCAGACCGTCACATGGAACCCGGAACCGCGGCACGACACCGAAATCGGCGACATGCAGCCCGGCGAATGGCGCGATTTCGTAGCCATCGAGGCAGCCGCCTGCCGCGAGTATGCCATCGAGCTCGCTCCCGGCGAATCGCACGCGCTCACGCAGCGCATCAGCGTCGAGAACCGCTGAAAAACCGATTCATTCATACGCCGCCGCATCTTGCCGGCGGTACCGTCACCATCTCCGGCGGCAACCGTTCACAGCAGCTGATACAGCGCAGCGCTGGCGTTGGCTATCGCCGTCCACGACGAGCCGGAAGTCATGATGACGAACGCATAGTCGCCCTTGCCGGAATATACGATGCCCGCATCATGCAGGTACGAGTCGCGGAATCCGACCTTGTCGGCAACGGTTCCGTTGCCGCCGATGCCGGCCGGTATGCCGCTGCGGTACTGCTGCCGTTTCATCAGGCCGATCACCATGTCCCGGTCGTCGTCGTTCCAGATCTCGCCCCGATACAGTTTGGTCAGGATCAGCGCCAGATCGGCCGATGTCGTGCGCACGTCCAGATAATGCAATGTCGTGTTCTTCGCGCCGAGCGCGTTCGCCTGCTGCGTTACTTTGTCGTAGCCGGCGCCGTTATCGCGCATCAGCCATGCCTTGGGACATTCGTTGTCGGAATCAACGATCATCGTGGTCAGGCACTGCTGCAGCGTCATGCCGTTGAGCGGCGAATCCCATGTCATCTCGCCTAATTCCACGGCCAGTCACCATCGAATGCGCCACGAACAGCTTGTACGTGCTCGCCGATGCGAACACCTGGGAGGAGTCGATGTCGACGAGTGTGCCGGCATTGCTCAGATCGACCACGGAGACGGAATATCTCGCGCCGGAAAACACACCGGCCAGCGCGGCGGATGCCTGGGCAGTCAGGTCGCGTTCGGGCTGGGCCGGAGCCGGCACGGACCGCCTTGAACATGCTCCGAGACGCCGATTGGGAACGAACCCTGCCGAACCCCGACTTGTCGGAGAAACTTTCGTCGGAGGAGCCGTCATCGGCGACACTGCCGTCGGTGGGGTCGACCGTGGCACCGGACCGGCCGCACCGGCTGATGAAACGCTGCCGGACGAGCCATCGCCATCGTTCGAGCACCCGCGCACGGACAATAGCACCACCATCGTCACCACGGAGAACATCGCGATCAGCACCGTCAGACGGCGGCGCACATACGTCAGCTCACGGGTGGATATTATTCGGCCGCCAGGCGGGTTCGCCCGCCGACGAGGGCCGACACGACCGCCGGCATGCGTCACGATGCCGCGCAGGATACGTCCCGTCCTGCGCCGCGGCGGGCGCATATGCTTTGCCATCGCGCACCTCCCCGACTGCTCACATCGACGCCCCATTGTAACCCCCCGAACGCAGCTAGTCAGGGGCGAGCATCCACACCTTGGTCACCCGTCATGGCACGGCTAAGACAGGTCATATATACGACAGGTCATATATGACAGCCGGGCGTCGGCAGTATCGACAGGTACGTCGATGCCGCCGACGCCCGGCCGGTCAATGATTACTCAGCGACCGCGGCGGAACGGCGCCGCGTTGCGCTTGCCGTGCGACTTGCGGAATCCCGCGGCCTTGCGCGTGGCACGGTTCGGCCTCGCTCTGGCTCCTGCGGTTCCGCCCGTCACGACGGTTGTCACCGTCGTTGTTGTGCGAGCCGCCCTTGCGGTCCTCGAACGACGTGTCGTGGAAACGCCCGTTGCGACGGTTGCTGCGGCGATCGGCCTCGCGACCGTCAAACGGCGTGTTGAAATCGTCGCCGAAGTCGTTGCCGCGGCGCTTCTTGCCGCCCTTGCGACCCTCAGCGTCACGGTACTGACGCCGGTCGTCAAAACGGCCGTCATCGAAGCCGGAGCGCCCGTATCCGTCGAAACGGTCCCGCTTGGTGGTGTGCTTGCGCTTGCCGTGCGGCTTGCCCTCGCCGATGATCGACATCTGCGATTCGTCCCGATGGTCGAACCGGTATTGGGCGCTCTCGCGGCCCTCCATTTCGGCGCCGTCATGACGATGGCCGTCACGGCGTGCGGACGGACGGGAGAAATCATGCTCGCCGCCACGGGCGCGGGACTTGCGGCCGGAACGTCCCCGCCCGCCGCGCGCCTCACCACCGCGACCGCCCTTGCGATCGGAGCGGCCGGCGCGCTCGGAACGGCGCAAAGCCTCAAGCGCCTTGTCCAGCGACCAGCCCTCGACGACCGGCGCGTGCTCGCCGACCAACTCGGTCAGATCTTCGGACGCCGGCGTGATTGCCACCGACTTGACTCGGATGCCGGCGCGCTTCATCATCTGGCGAGTGCTGCGCCTGATTCGGCAGGACGAGCGTCACCACGTCACCCTGTTCGCCGGCGCGCGCAGTGCGGCCGGAACGATGCAGGAACGATTTGGGGTCGGCCGGCGGATCGGTCTGCACGACCAGCGTCACATCATGGACGTCGATGCCGCGAGCGGCCACGTCGGTGGCAACCAATACGCGTACCAGACCCTTCTCGAACGCCAACAGGTTGCGGTCACGCTGCTTCTGGCTGAGGTTGCCCTGCAGATCGACCGCGGGAATGCCCTCGTCGATCAGTTTCTTCGCCATCTTCTTGGCCTGGAACTTGGTGCGCGTGAACAGGATGCGCTTGCCGGTGCCGCTGGCCAGCAGACGAATCACCTCATGCTTGTTGCCCTGCGACACTTCGAACACGTGATGGGTCATCGTGTCGACCTGCGAGACGACAGAACTGACCGCATGCACTTTCGCATCCGGCAGGAACCGCTTGACCAGCGCGTCCACGCCGTGGTCGAGCGTCGCCGAGAACAGCATACGCTGACCGCGCGAATCGGTCTGCTCCAGCAGACGCGTGACGGGCGGTAGGAATCCCATGTCGGCCATCTCGTCGGCCTCGTCGAGAATCGTGATCTCCACGGCGTCCAGAGACAGCTTGCCCTGACGCAGCAGATCCTCAAGACGTCCCGGGCAAGCGACGACGATATCGGCGCCCGCACGAAGCCCCGCGACCTGACGGGCGTAGCTCACGCCGCCATACACGGTGACGGTGCTCATGCCGTACGCCTCGGCGAGCGGCTGAATCACCTCGTCGATCTGGTTGACGAGCTCACGGGTCGGCGCGAGCACCAATCCGCGCGGACGCGGCAGGGACGCCTGCTCCCGCGCGGCCTTCTCGTCGGACGCCTTGCGAATCTGCTCGAATTCCTTCATGGCCACTTCGGTGACGCTGTGCTCGCTCAGGCGGGCGACCAGCGGAATGGCGAATGCGAGCGTCTTGCCGGAGCCAGTCTGCCCGCGACCGAGCAGATCGACGCCGTTCAGCGAATCGGCGAGCGTGTCCGCCTGAATCGGGAACGCGGTGACCTTGCCGTCCATGGCGAGCACGTGCACCAGCGGCTTGGGCACGCCGAGCTCGGCGAATGTCGGAGCGGCATCCTGCTCCTTGTCATCTGCGGAAGCATCAAGGACGGCATCGATATCATCTATATCAACAGTGTCCGTATCGGTATGCATAACGGAACGCGCAGCGGAACCAGCCGCGAAATCATGGTGACGTTTCGGCACAATAGCCTTTCAACAACGAAGCCGATCACTTACGCGGCTTCTGACGGAGTGTCTACCATATCAGCACCCCCTCCCCAGGATGCCGGGCCGGACGCGGCGCGGCGCGGCGGTTTCGCTATTACCATGTTATCGGGCCGCCGATGACGTGCCAATGCGCGCCAATGCCATATCGACTCATTGAGAGAGGTTCAACGATGAAGAAAGGACTGTCCCCGACGACGGGGCGGGTCATGTTGCTGTGCTGCGCGATGCTGTGGGGAGGTAGCTATCCCATAGCCAAGGTCGCGATGGGTGTCGTCACGCCGCAATGGCTGATGGGATTGCGGCTAGTCGGCGCGTCGACGATCATGCTTATCCTGTTTCGCAAGCGAATCGTACCGTATCTGAACAAATCCATCATCATCCCGGGGCTGGTGACCGGGCTCACGTATTGGGGCACGATGATCAGCCAGACGGTCGGCCTGACGATGATCGAACCCGGCGCAGCGCATTCCTGACCTCGGCGTATTGCGTGCTGGTGCCGTTCGTCTCATGGCTGCTGATGCGGCAGCGCCCTGCGGCGCGCAACATCGTCGCGGCCGCCCTGTGCCTGACCGGCGTCGGCTTCGTGTCGCTCGGGTCCGGGCTGGGCGGGCTCACGATTGGCACCGGCGACCTGTTGACGCTGCTGTGCGCGGTGATCTTTTCGTTCAATCTGGTGTGTCTGGGCAAGTGGAGCCGCGTCATCGACCCGGTGGCGCTGACGTTCGCGCAGTTCGTGACGGCTGGCGTGTGCTTCATAGTCGGCGCGTCGTTCAGCGAACCGGCGCCGAACGCCTCATGGCTTGCGCCGGGCGTCCTCGCATGCCTGGTCTACCTGTTTCTCGGCGCGACGATGCTGGCTCAGATCATGCAGAACGTCGGGCTCAAGGTGACCCCGCCTTCGCAGGCGTCGATCATCATGTGCCTGGAGACCGTGTTCAGCATGGTGTTTTCGGTGCTGTTCTATGGAGAGACTGTCAGTGGTGCTGCGGCGACCGGATTCGCGCTGATTTTCCTGGCGATACTGGTGTCGCAGATCCGGCTCAACGGGCGTCTGCTGGAGCGGGTCGGCCGCAAGGCGCGGTAGTGGTGCCACCACACGGCACCACACCACCACACGGCACCACACCACCACACGGCACCACACCACCGTGCGACACCACGCCACCGTGCGACACGCCCGGAGTGCGTAGCACAATCATCGAATCGTCACTGGCCATGCATTGCCATTGCGCCGTTCTTCGATTCGCACCTTGCGATTGTGCTACGCATTCCGGGCGTGTCGCATGCAATCGTGCGGTCAGCGGCGACGCAGCTTGGCGAGCTGATAGACCTCGTCGGAGGCCGCGGCGACTTCTGGACTGGTCACGCACTTGCCCTCCTCATGGGCGAGCGCCATGATGTCGTCCTGCGTGGCCATGTCGAGATTGCCGGTCGGCTCGTCGGCGAGGACAATCGACGGACATAGCTCAGCGCCCGCGCGATGGCGACGCGCTGCCGGAGTCGCCGCTCGTACCAGTCGAACCGGAACCACCCGAATCAGAGCTGCTGCCGGGAGCGCCGCCCATGTCGGCGCCGCGACCGAACTGCTCCTCCTGGCTGGCGGTCTGGGTCTCCTGCGCGGCGAGCAGCTGGTTCGACACGGGCACCGACGCCACGGCCCCGCCGGCCACGCCAAGCGCGATACCGCACATCGTCACGATCAGCAGCTCGATTGCGAACTACGCCGCCATCTTGACCTTCTTCACGCCGATGACGGTGAGTACGCCGACCTCGTATTTGCGTTCGCAGATGTTGAACAGATTGAGCACGACCGCACCGACCGCCAGTACGACGATGAGCAGCGTGAGGGCGAACTTGGCGAGGTTGTCGAGCGGCACGAGGCTCGATTCGTGGTTCTCCACGTCGGCGGACTGCACGGTGCAGGTGTCGTCCAGTCCGGCCTTCCGGACGTCGGAGCGAAGGTCTCGTAGTCGTCGGCGCTGCCGAGCACGTAGGTGTAGCTCAGCTGGGTCGTGGTGTTGTTGTCATCGTCGTTCGCGGTGGTGTCGGCGTCCAAGCCAAGCGATTTAAGCGTGGAGACGGATGTGTATATCGCGTTGTCGGCGTCCTGCGAGGTGCCGCCCATCGGGCCCATCGCGCTGGTGTTGCTGGACGTGCTGTTCTTGTAGATGCCGCTGATGGTGAACGTGTAGGTCGTCGACGTGTCGAACGGGTTGGTGACGGTGATCTCGTCGCCGACCTTCAGGTCGTTGAAGTCGGCGAGCGCCTTGGAGATGATGACCTTGCCGTTGTCTGACTCGCCATAGCCGAACACTTCGCCGGACGACATCGCGAACGTGCCGTTCGCCGCGTTGGCGATGGCGGTGTCCGACGAGAAGCCGGTGAGCGTGAAGTCGCCGGAGGTCATCATCATGACGCTAAGAGAGAACGCCACGACCGTCGAATCTTGTCTGGCTCTTTTCTGAAAACTCTCTGAACGGAGAAATGCGATATTATGCCGGATACTGTCGCATTCGACGGCTTCCGATTCGTCACAGGTAGGTTTTCATCGCCAGATCAACGGTGAGTACGATGCCGGCGAGCACAGCCGCGATGCGCATGATCCAGGGCCGATCCTCGAGTGACGGGCGACGCTATGTATCCGCCGATGAAGCAGCCGATGCACAGCAGGATGGCCACAGGCCAGTCCACGACGCCGCGCACGATGAAGATGACCGACGCGCTGATGTTCGCACCGGTGCCGATCAGCGTCTTGAGCGCATTGATCTGATGGAACGGACCGATCTTGCCTGCGTCGAGCACCGCGAGCGCGCACGTGCCGGCACCGGCACCGAAATATCCGCTGTATACCGCCACGAACGCGACGCCGAGCCATATCCACCATGGGTCCTTGGACATGGGTTGCGTCGATGCGGGAGCCGACGCGGGCGCGCCGTCGCTCCCCTGCCCTTGCGGCGTCGTCAGGGATCTGGCCTGGGCCATGACGTCCGCCGCGGCCTGCCGCGCCTGCATGCGGCCGCGCGGATTGACCGCTATGATCAGCGAGCTGAACAGGATCAGCGGCGGAACGGCGAATTCGAAGATCTTCGGGTCGAGGCTGAGCAGCAGCGCAGCGCCGGCGACGCCTCCCACCGCGCCGATGCTTACGTAGGTGATGGAACGCAGCCGCTGCCCGCGCAGCCCTTGCGGGCGCCCAGCACGCCGCCGACGCCGGTGCCGATCACGCCGACGGTATTGCTCGCGTTGGCGAGGGACCGGCGGAATACCCAGCGCCAGCAGGCCGGATACGATACCAGCGAAGACGCGCCGACCGCATATCCCACGAATCCGGCACCGATGCCGGCCAGCAGGATCAGCAGCATCGTCATCAGCGAAAAACCGGCAATCACCACCGCATCAACTCCCCGCATATATGGACATCCCGACTCAGGGGAATACGTCAAAGCGGCACGGCCCGCAGCCGCTCGTCAACATAGCGGACATGAATCACGATGCGCGACACGGTCGCACGATGGCCCGCGCTACAGCGATCCGAGTGCTCAGGCCTCCCTGTCGCCGCCGCGCGGGCGACCGCCGTCACGGCGGCGGTCATTGCTTCGTCGCGATCACCGACGTCGCGGCTGTCGCGGCGAACCCCTTGAGTACGTCTGCCATCACGTCACGGTCCCGGCGTCAATGCCGCGGACGGCGGCGAGCATGACCGGCAACGACTGCGTCCAATGCGAGGTGAGTTCGCCGAACGTGTCATACCCGCCGGCCTCGAGGACGGCGAACAGGTTCTCGATGAACCGGCGGCGATGCTCGTCATCGAACTTCGCCATCCACCCGTTGATCGTGCGCGCCAGATACCGGGAGCTCGCGGACAGGCCGCCGGCGTGCACGAACTCGCCGCGCTCGACCTGCCAGTTCAACGCGAAATGCTGCATGATGCTGGCGCCGTCGCTGGAGACGATCGTATAGCCGTCCTCCACATGCTCGCGCATCTCGAACAGCATGCCGACGATCGACGATTCCGGCACCGACTTGTCGACGAGCGGCGCGACCCGCGCATAACCGGGAGTATCGAAGAAGTCGGCGTCGAAGCCCGGCCCGTCATGGCAGAACACGGCGATAAGGCGCTCCTGCACCGCGGCAGGCGCGTTTGCGGCCGCATACACCGCCAGATTGCCGCCTTTGGAATGGCCGCCGACCATGAGCGGGCCGTCCCGGCGCCCCGCGATGTCGGCCAGATACCGCGCGGCGGACTCCTGCGCGGCGACCGGACGACGGAACGCCATCGCGAAATCCTCCTTCCAGCCGACGATCGTGCTGTCGGTGCCGCGGAACGCGGTGGTCTCGAACGCGTGTTCAACATCTGCAACGCGGGCGACCACATCGTTTCTTCCAGCTCCATTTACGGCGGCACCTTCAACCTGATTTCCGTCACAATGGCAAAAATGGGCATTACCGCCACCTTTGTCTCGCCTGACTGTACCGAGGAAGAGCTGAACGCCGCGTTCCAGCCCAACACCAAGGCTGTCTTTGGCGAAACCATTGCCAACCCCGCCCTGACGGTGCTGGATATTGAAAAGTTTGCCAATGCAGCCCACGCCCACGGTGGCCCGGCGGGCGTGACACGCCGTTTCCTCGCTGCTCGACCATTTCCGGATGATCTCGATCGCCACGCACGTGGCGGACGCGCCGGCAGCCGTGCACGCTCTACCCGGCAGGCACCACCCACCGCCAGCTCACCGAGGAGCAGCTTTGAGGAGGCCGGCGTCGGCATCGACCTGGTACGCCTGAGCTGCGGCATCGAAAACGCCGATGACATCATCGCCGACCTCAGGCAGGCCATGGACGCCGTGCTCTGATCAATCATCGATTTCGCTCAGCCGGCTCGCAAAATCATTCTCGGACACGCTCTCCCGGATCCACTTCGCGAGCCGGCACCAGCCAGCGGGGAAGCCCAATCACGTCAGCCGACGTGGCGCTCGAAGCGGTGGAAACCGGTGATGCGGTCGATCCCGGCCATGGCGTCGGCGGGGATCTGGAAGCCGGATGCCTTGAGGTTGTTCTCCAGCTGGCCGGGCTTGCTCGCCCCGGCGATCACGCAGCTGATTTCAGGATGCTGCAGGATCCATGCCATCGACAGGGACCGGCAGGTTCGTGCCGAGCTCGTCGGCCACCTTGCGCAGCTGCTCGACCTTGTCGAGGTTCTCATCGGTCAGCAGATCGTTGATCTGGTGGTCGGACTGCCATGTGGCACGCGACCCGGCCGGCAGCGGCTGAACCACAGTGATCGGGTACAGAATGACGCTTCAGCATACCGCCGACCACCGTGGCCGACACGGCACCGAGCACCGCGCCGGGCAACAGGGCGAGAGCTCCCAGCACCGTGCCGGCGGTGAAGATCGCGATCGCCATGATGAACAGGGTCTTCGTGGCGAACTTGCGCACCATGAACGGCGAGCTGGGGATCGACACCGACAGCAACAGCAGGTAGCCGGTGGTCAGCCATTGCACGACCGATGCGCTGATCGAGAATTCCTCCATCAGTGTGGATTAGGCGATGTTCAGCGACGCTTCCGACAGGATGCCGAGGAACGTCAGGATGGCCAAAGACACCACGACGATGACGAGTTTCGTGGTGACCGGCTCTTTGCCGCCGTGGGGCAGGCGTGCGGTTGATGCGCTCATTGTGTCCTTTCCTTGATTTCCGGTACCCGGATGCGGCCGGATGCGTGGCGGATGGGCTGCGGCTGCGGGACCGGGACGGCACGTCGTCTCGGCGAGCACGTCGCCCAGATGCGCGTGGTACTCCTCGACGTAGGTTCGGCGCAGGTCGAGTTCCCGCGCCGTGAGCGTGAGTGTGACGGCACGGCGGTCGGAGGGGTCGGCGTGCTTGTCGAGCAGTCCGATGGAAGTCATGTCGTTGACCAGTTTGGTGACGCTCGGCGTGGTGACGCCGAGGAACGCGCTTACATCGCATTCCCGTGCGGTGCCGGCCGACTGCCCGTTGGGTTCGTTGAGTAGATGACACCGTTCTCAGCACAGGAGCGGCAGGTGATGCACGATCCGGCACGTCACCCGTAAAGCCCGGCATACAGGGTACATACACCAGGTAAAACACGCCCGGCAGAATGGTCATACCGGCTCGATACCATATCTGCCATACTTACCCACCATCAAACATCACAGGAGATCTCATGACCACGCTAGCCATTGATATCGGAGGAACCAAAATCGCCGCAGCCGTATGCGATGAAAACGATGCCATCACACATCGCTGGCGCGTTCCCACACCGATGGACGCCGACGCCATCAACCACCACATCGCCAACATCTACCATGAGGCCGTCGCCGCCGGCCACGACGACATCCAGGCCATCGGCATCTCCGCGTAAACAACGTCGGCGCACCGCCGCACCCTCACCTTCGCCGCGAACATCCCGGCCTGGATCAACTACGACCTGTCCGAGCACATCGGCGCGCTGATCGACCATGCCGTGCCGGTCGTTGTCGAGAACGACGCCAACTGCGCCGGCTGGGGCGAATACGTGCACGGTGCGGGCCAGGGCAGCTCCAACATGGTCGCGCTGACCGTAGGTACCGGACTGGGCGGAGCAATCGTCATCGACGGGCGGCTGTACCGCGGATCGTTCGGCATGGCCGCGGAACTCGGACACCTGCCGATGGTGCCGGACGGCGACACCTGCGGATGCGGGCTTCGCGGCTGCGCGGAACGCTACACGTCTGGAAGCGCGCTGGAACGGTTCGCCAAGTCCGCCGTGCGCCGACGCCCGCAGGACGCCGAACGCCTGATGGAGTTGTGCGGCGGCGACGTCGACAAGCTCGAAGGCCCGATGGTCTCGCAGGCCGCACAGGAGGGCGACGTGCTCGGCCTGTACGCCTTCGGCAAAATCGGCGAATGGCTCGGCCGCGCGATGGCCGCCACCGCCGCGGTGCTCGACCCGGACGTCTTCGTGATCGGCGGTGGCGTAGTGGCGGTCGGCGACATCCTGCTGGAGCCGGCCCGCTACAACTACCAGCGTTTCCTGGAAGGCAGCGCCTACCGCGGCCATGCCAAGATCGTCGCCGCCACCGCCGGCCAGGATGCCGGTCTGATCGGCGCCGCCAACCTGGCACTGCGCTAAGATGCGCGATGAGAGATGACGATCAGACGCAATCGCGACGCGTGCAACATCCCAACATGGACCGCACGCGGGCTTACGGGTTCTGATACGTGCACAACTCCCGCGAAACGGCATAATGCACGCGTTGTCCAACGCCAGACGTGTACAACAGTGCATGACAACGATTTCATCCACTGTTGTACACCGACCGCAATTCCAGAAACGTTGGAATTCCAACAAGACACACATCTACATGCATAGGTCTCCCAAGGCGCCTCGTGCACAACTGCCGCATTCGCCCGATATGCGCACGTTGTACACGAGGTCCCCTTCGAAAAGACCTCCGGACCGAATCACGTCCCTTTCATCCCCACCTCTCACATGAAGCCGAACGCGATGCCTGCCGTTATGCGAGATTTGCACCGGACACGGATCACAGATCCCGTTTACCTTGATCGACAAATCGGCCGACACCCTAAGACAATGCGCGTTCGCGGTGGAAATGCCACGAAATGTCGAAAACGTGGGTTCTTGCCGGTTCGTGGCATGAAATATCCGACTTGTCTCATTGCTTGAAACAAAGGATACCGAATACTAGACAAGTCAGTAATTGGGCCTCCCATGCAGTTCTATTCGCGTCCCGGAAAAAATCTTGCACGATACAACGAGAAAATTGCCGAATCACCAGCAGCGTTCGAGCATCGCCGTATCCTCCCTCGCCACACCCTCCGGCCCCAGCCGCATCACAGCATGTGGTAGTCTTGCTGTCGTTCATATTGGGCGGCATTCCGATATGCCAGGAAAGCCGCGTTGCAAAGGTAGTATCGTTTTGATTTCTCGATGAGCGTCGCCGAGTGGCTTCATGAGCGAAGCCGTGCCTCGGCGTACACGATCGCAACTCACACCAATCACAGATCCGCAAACCGCATCGGCAAGATTGCGCCGATCCGGTTTCTGCATCCGCGCTTTATGTGAATTTCCCCATTTCATCGAGAACAAGGAACCCAATGATACCTGCACTGACCCTGACGAACATCGTTTTCACTTATCCGGGCACATCGGAGCCGCTGCTTGACGGCATCGACGTCACTTTCGCACGCGGATGGACCGCCGTGCTCGGCGACAACGGCATCGGCAAGACGACGCTGGCCAAGCTCGCGATCGGCCGGCTCTCGCCAGATGCCGGGCGCATATCGCCGACTCCGAACCGCCTGCATACCGGTTACTGCCCACAAAACACCGACGAAACACCGGAGAATCTGGAGGACTTCGCCTGCGACTGGTCACCGCAAGCCATGGAGATACGCCGTGAACTGGGCATCGGCGACGACTGGCCTTGGCGGCCCGGCACCCTGTCGGGCGGCGAGGCGAAACGCCTGCAGATCGCATGTGCGTTGGCGACCGATCCCGACGTGCTGGTGCTGGACGAGCCGACGAACCACGTAGACCGGCCGACCCGCGAGCGCATCATCGCGGCATTGCGCTCGTATGACGGCATCGGCATCCTCGTCTCGCATGACGTGGCCTTGATTGACGCGGTGGCGAGCAGCTGCGCGTTGTTCGAACGAGATCACGTGCGCGGTCATAACATCACCGTGGTGCGCGTGCGGCCGAAACTACTCCGCGGCATCCATGGATGCGCAACGGGAGCGGGCAGCGGCGGCAGGCATGGCGCGCAACGCCCGGCGCGAATCCACGCGCATCGACGCGGTCAAGGAGCAGCGCCGACGGGCGGCGACGAGCGAGATAGCCGGCGCATCCAAAGCGCATCGGCTCGTGAATCCGAAAGACCATGACGCGCGCAGTCGCATCAAGAAAAGCCATAACCCCAGCCGACTCGGCCCCGCGAGCGCCCGCATCGACGCACAGGTGGCCGCCGCCCGGGAACGGGCCGCAGCCGTCGTCACCGCCACGAAGCGCTATGACGGAGACATCTGGATGGATGCCGAATCAAGCAACCGACGGGAGCTTGTGCGGCTGGAGCCCCAGATCATCCCGTACGCGCCGCAATCGCCGGATGGAGTCGGCGCGGCAGCGATATCGGAGACAGCGGGCCTGAAGATACCGATGCTGACCGTCGGACCGCATGACCGGATCGGCATCAGCGGGCCGAACGGCACCGGCAAGACCACGCTGGTTCGCACGCTGCTGCGCACGATCGCGATGCGGGAACAGTATTCCGGCGTCCCGCTCCCCCGGCTGACGATCACGCAGAACACGACGGATCAGGATGCCAGGGAGGCGATGCGCCGGCTCACGGCGTTGACGCCCATCGACCGCGGTGACGTATTGTCGGCATTCGCGCAGCTCAACGTCGACCCAAGCCGCCTCCTCGCCGGCGGCAACCCGTCGCCGGGCGAATTGCGCAAGCTGCTGCTGTGCTTGGGATTGCGAGATCACCCGCATCTGATCGTGATGGACGAGCCGACCAACCATCTGGATCTGCATTCGATTCAGGCGCTGGCACGCGCTGGCCGGATACCCCGGCGCACTGCTGCTCGTCTCTCACGACGAGGGATTCCTGGAGTGCGCCGCATCCATCCGCTGGACGCTGCATTCGGACGGCCTCGGCGGCGCGCAACTAACGGTCAGTTGACGCCGCCATGACCAGCGTCTTGGCCTTGACCCATTTGAGCAGGAAGCCGACGCATGGCAGCGCCACGCCGATGGCCAGCATATAGCCGACGACCATCCATTGGGCGGTGCCGGATGACACGGAGAACTCGTCCACCAGATCGGGCAGCGCGATGTTCATCGACGTTTCCGACAGCATGCCCAGGAACGCGCCGATGTACAGTCCCAGCATCACCTTGTGCGGATGCCTGAATTTCGGGGATTCGGCGGGAGTATCATGTGCGGAGCCGTGTTCTGCGGCCGCATGTTCTTGCAGGGTTGTTTCTTTCGAAGTTGTCTGGATCGCGGACAACATGACCTCTCTTGTACTCTTCCCGTCACCGTCGAGCGAGTGGCGCGCACGGCCGGGCCCTGCGTACACGTCGAGAAGTCCCTAACGTCCGGACCTGCGACGGCAACGAAAACCGCATGACTGGCATCGGGCGAGCCGATTCGACGAATGTCATGCGGTTTTGAAACAGCCGTCACCGTAGCACGATCTGCAAATCCGCATAAGTCGCATCCGCGTGTCGTGCGCGTATCATGCTGGTAGAGGACGCAGCGAATCCTCGCTCGCGCCAGACCGAGCGGCGACAGGAAAGGGAGACCATGCAGCATTTCACCCAGGTCATCGACGGCATCGACGGCTCGCGGGCCGAACTCGTCGGCTATGTGATCGACAACAGCCTGGAGATGGACCCGGACCGGCGCCGGCCGGCGATCCTGATCATTCCCGGCGGCGGGTACGCTATCGGATCCGACCGTGAATCCGAACCGGTCGCGCTGCAATTCCTCGCGGCCGGCTATCAGGCGTTCGTACTGAAATACTCCTGCGTGCCAAGCCGGTACCCGGTGGCGTTGCTGGAGATGGCCGAGGCGATGTCGATGATTCGCGGGCATGCCGACGAATGGCATGTGGATGCCGGGCGCGTGGCGGCCATCGGGTTTTCGGCCGGTGGTCATCTCGCCGCGAACCTGACGACGGTTTCCAGCGATGCCGAGCTGCGCGACGCCGGATATGATCCGGCTGCCGTGCGCCCGGACGCGCTGCTGTTGTGCTATCCGGTAATCACGTCTGGCCGGTTCGCGCACCGCGGCAGTTTCGACAACCTGCTGGGTGACGGCAAAGACGATGCGTCGCTGCTGGAGTTGCTGTCGATCGAGAAGCATGTCGACGCGACCATGCCGCCGGTGTTCATCTGGCACACCATCACCGATCAGGCCGTTCCTGTGGAGAATTCACTGTTGATGATCCAGGCGTGCCGTGACGCCGGGGTCAGCGTCGAGGCGCACCTGTTCCCGCAAGGCGGGCATGGACTGTCGCTCGCCACCGTGGACACCGCGCGTGCCGGCTCGCCGGGCGAGGGCGACCTCAACAACGTCGTGCCGGCAGTGCAGATCTGGCCGCGGCTCGCCTTCGACTGGCTCCGCCGCACGTTCGACGCGAGATAAAGGCTGCTGTCGGAGGTTCACAGGCCCATTCGCGCATATCCCGCGCCTGTGCCTTGGCTGTGCGCCGTCACCGTGCGCTCGTCATTGCGTCACTGTGCGAGGGTACCGTCACCGTGCGCGCCCTCACGCACAGTGACACATCAAGAAAATCCCTGTTTTCCAATGCTTTCCGGGTACCGTCACGCTGCGTGTGCCCTCGCAGCGTGACGGTACCCGCGCACAGTGACGCCGCGGAACAGCCCATTGGCAGCAACCACGGACCGGCAGCTTGGCAGTGTCACTCACCGGCAGCTTGACGCCGCGCGTTCCGCGGCTCAGGCTTGGCGTGGATCTTCGCGGTGAGATGGCGCACTTCGATCTTCCATACCGTGACGCTGCGCACCTGCTGATCGGTGAACTCTATATCCGGCATGCCCGCCTGCTGCCCCATCAGCAGCCGCAGCCCTTTGCGGCACTCGTCCAGGTCGTCGATCATGCTGGCCACGCCGTTGCCGATCACCGACTTGAACGCCTCGCCCCAGTTGCACGGGGTGCGGCCGGCGATGACCTCACAATCGGTCTCCATCGAGAACGCCACATCCAACGCGTTTCCCCGCAGCCCGGATCGCGTCGAGTTTGCGGCCGATCGGCGCCGAGTGGATGTACAGGGTCAATCCGGCCAGTTCGTCGCCGGTGCCGGCTCCCCGCGCCGCTGCCATTCGTATCCGAAATTCAGCGGCACGATCGTCAGTCCCTCGGCATCCGCATAGCCCACATGCACGATACGGCATGCGGCGATGATTCCCCCTCGATCTGTTCGCAATCGGTCACCTCGCGATCGGCGCGGCGCATCATGCGATGGCACCCTGCGACCGTGCGCTCGTTATTGCGTCGCGTCGGATGCGCTTCATCCAGTCCCGTCATCGCCATCACTCCTTGTGCTAACCCGGGTTTGATTTGACGATACTCCCGTTCCATGACCCGTAATTGAAGATGGAATCAGCCGCAATGCGGAGAAAAACTGAGCAGAAAAAAAAAGCGACCCCGCGGACTTGAACCGGTGACCTCCGCCGTGACAGGGGCGGCGCTCTAACCAACTGAGCTACGGGGCGTTCGTGCCGTCATCGGGCACAAGAGAATATAATACAGGACTACTCGACCACGGGCGTGTCGCGGCCAAGCGCCCGATAAAGACCGGTCGCACACGGCAACCGGTCAATGCCCGGCCGGGCGAGCGCACAGTACGGCCACAAATGCGCCTTTGGTAACGGCTATGAACTCCCGGATGAACGCCGTGGAGCCAGTAGTAGCCACGCGTATGGCTGCCGCACCCCATCCGCCTTCAGCCCGATATGATGCGCGTATTCACTGGCTCGGAACACATGGTAATCGCTGGTGACCAGCGCGCAACGGTAGGCGAGGCCACGGCGCCCGGGGACCGATTGCACGCCGCTGCGCGCATCCATGATCTCCTTCGAAAAACGAAGATTCTCCATGGTCGTGGTGGAACGGTCCTCCATGAGCACCGCGTCGGCGGGAACATGGCGGTTTTCCGTCAGGTACCGCCGCATCGACTCGGCTTCGGACACCACTTCGTCGCTCCCCTGTCCGCCGGAAGCGACGAATACGCCCGTCTTGCCCTGCTTCTCCCACAATGCCACGCCCTTATCGACGCGCCCGCGCAGCAGCGGGGTCGGCGTACCGTCCGGCATGAGCCCGGCACCGTGGATGATGATGTAGTCATACACGTTTGCGCGGCAGCAGGCGGTACAGCGTGGAATATACCAGCAGAGCCGCGAACGAGGAGAAGAACCACACCTTCCAAAGTGACCAGCGAGGAGACGGACAGCAGCTATCGCGGCGCGTCCATGCTCAACAGCACCGGATAGAGCACGCACCAGCCCACAATGGCCGCCGCCAGCAGCGCCGCCAACGACGCCAACGTCATGCCGAAATTCATTCCGGCCTTCCCCACCAGTCATCGTCTTCTCGACGATGCGCTGAGACCCGTCACTATACCGCGGAACCTGCGGCCGTACCACTTACGCCGGTGGCCATCCACCACCGTCTCTTCCCTCGGCATGTGCGATGCCCTATAATCGTAGACTTGCCCTATTCACACGCCTCGGGCACACTGCCGCGACCGCATGCGTGTACAGTACAGGAAGGATTTCCATATGGAACCGAATTATCTCGTGTTGCTGGGAATCGTCATCGTGATCATAGGGTTCGCCCTCAAGCTCGATGCGATCCTGATCATCATCGTGGATGATCATGGGCAACGCGTTTGCCGCGATCACCGTGATGGCCGTGGGCATCGGCGCGCCGTTCGTGCTCGCCTATGGCGCCGACCCGGCGGCGATTGGCATCCTCGCGCTGACCTGCGGCTACTGCGGCACGCTGTGCACGCCGATGGCGGCCAACTTCAACATCGTGCCCGTTGCGATGCTCGACATGAAGAGACCGCATGGGCGAGATCAAGAGCAGGTGCTGCCGGCGATGGTGATGATCGTCGTGCAGATCGTGTACATGCTCATCGCCCTGTGACACCGTATTTCATCCATATATTCCAAGCAAAGGAGCCATTATGAGCAAGATCCTGGTCACCGGATTCGATCCGTTCGGCGGCGAGCCGGTCAATCCCGCATTCGAAGCGGTCGCTGCTGCCCGAGTCCATCGCGGGCGTGAGCGTCGTCAAATTGGAGATTCCGACCGTGTTCACGCGCAGCGCCATGGTGGTCGAGGAGGCCATCGAACGCGAGAAGCCCGATTACGTGCTGTGCATCGGTCAGGCCGGAGGCCGTTCGGCCGATGACCGTGGAGAAGGTCGCGATCAATCTGGCCGAAGCCCGCATCCCCGACAACGACGGCGAGCAGCCATTCGATACCCCTGCTGCGCGAGGACGGCGACACCGCGTATTTCGCCACGCTGCCGGTCAAGGCCATGGTCAAGCGCATCAACGCGAGCGGCATCCCGGCGCTCATGTCGTACACGGCTGGCACCTACGTGTGCAACAGCATCATGTACAACGTGCTGTACCTGCTCGACCGCAGGTTCCCGGGAGTCAAGGGCGGCTTCATCCACGTGCCGTACGCGACCGCGCAGGGCGTGGGCAAGCCGAGCGGCACGCCCACCATGGAAATCGCGACAATGGCCAAGGCCATCGAGGCCGCGATCGAAGCCGCAGTGAGCGTCGATGAGGATGCCACCGACATCATGGGCGAAACCCACTAATCACGCCCACCCGTCGAAAACCACTGACATATCAGCCCGCCGACGAGCCCGCTCATGGGTTCGTCGGCACACTGCAGACGGACCGAATCACTTATCGGGAAGCCGGCCGTCGGGATCGCACACGATCCATTCGCCGCTGGGATCCACGGCGACCGTCGGGTGAGGAAACACCTGGTCGAACAGGTCCGCGTCCTCGATGACCCGTTCCGAGGTCTTGTACGGGACAGGCCTGGCACCGGCCAGACGTATGCGCGCATTATCGACCTCGAATCGTCCCACGGCCATATGGTCGCCTTCTCGCAATGGCCACTCGAACGAGCCGTGAAATCACGATGCGCAATATCCAAATACCGGCGCTCTCTCCGGGGATGAACGTGCAAACGATGAACGGGCAGATGATGAACGTGGCGACCCCGCCGCACTCCCATGAGATTTCTCGTGCAGCCATACTGATTCCGCGCCGCGCTTGCTTTCCAACCACTCCGATTCCATACGACCATTATCTATCCTGACGGCCATTATTTCCCCTGATTTGGGCGCCACGCCCCACTCCAGCCCTTCCGATACCATGGTATGCGGCGGTTTGGCATGCCCGCGACCGACATGCGGACGGGCACCGCATGAAACGGCCGGCATGCGCGGACCAAAAGCACAGACCAGAAAACGGCGGAATCCCAACCCCTTTAAGGAGTAACTGCATAACATGGCAGAATTCGTATATCAGATGATCAAGGCCCGCAAGTCGTACGGCGACCGTGTGATCCTCGACGACGTGACCCTGAGCTTCCTGCCGGGCGCGAAGATCGGCGTGGTCGGCCCGAACGGCATGGGCAAGTCGACGCTGCTGAAGATCATGGCCGGACTGGAGACCGTCAGCAATGGCGAGGCCTACATCACACCGGGCTTCACGGTCGGCATCCTTCAGCAGGAGCCGCCGCTGGACGACACCAAGACCGTGGGCGAGAACATCAAGATGGCGTTCGGCCCGATCGCCGAGAAGGTCGCGCGTTTCAACGCCATCGGCGAGGAGATGGCCAACCCGGACACCGATTTCGACGCGCTGATGGACGAGATGGGCAAGCTGCAGACCGAGATCGACGCGGCCAACGGCTGGGATCTCGACTCACAGCTCGAACAGGCCATGGACGCGCTGCAGTGCCCCGACATGGACACCCCGGTCTCCGTGTGCTCCGGTGGCGAGCGTCGCCGTGTGGCCCTGTGCAAGCTGCTGCTTGAGGCCCCGGACCTGCTGCTGCTCGACGAGCCCACCAACCACCTCGACGCTGAGTCGATTCTGTGGCTGGAGCAGTTCCTGCACCAGTACAAGGGCGCCGTCATCGCCGTCACCCACGACCGTTACTTCATGGACAACGTGGCCGAATGGATCTGCGAGGTCGACCGCGGCCACCTGTACCCGTACAAGGGCAACTACTCCACGTACCTGGAGACGAAGGCGAAGCGTCTGGAGATCCAAGGCGCCAAGGACGCCAAGCTCGCCAAGCGCCTCAAGAACGAGCTCGAATGGGTGCGCAGCTCGCCCAAGGCCCGTCAGGCCAAGAACAAGGCGCGTCTGGAGCGTTACGACCAGATGGAGAACGAGGCGCGCAACAACAAGAAGCTCGACTTCTCCGAGATCCAGATTCCGGCCGGCCCGCGTCTGGGCTCCGTGGTGCTGGAGGCCGAGCACCTGCACAAGGCTTTCGGCGACCGCGTGCTCATCGACGACCTGTCCTTCACGCTGCCGCGCAACGGCATCGTCGGCGTGATAGGTCCGAACGGCGTCGGCAAGTCCACCCTGTTCAAGACCATCGTCGGTCTGGAGCCGCTGACATCCGGCGAGCTGAAGATCGGCGACACCGTGAAGATCAGCTATGTCGACCAGAACCGTGAAGGCCTCGACCCGAACAAGAACCTGTGGGAGGCTGTCTCCGGCGGACTCGACTTCATCGAGGTGGCCGGCGTCGAAGTGCCGACCCGCGCCTATGTGGCGAGCTTCGGATTCAAGGGCTCCGACCAGCAGAAGCTGACCGGCGTGCTCTCCGGCGGCGAGCGCAACCGTCTGAACCTGGCCCTCACCCTGAAGCAGGGCGGCAACCTGCTGCTGCTCGACGAGCCCACCAACGACCTGGACGTCGAGACGCTGGAATCCCTTGAAAACGCGCTGCTCGGCTTCCCCGGCTGCGCCGTGGTCATCTCCCACGATCGTTGGTTCCTCGACCGCATCGCCACGCACATCCTGGCGTGGGAGGGCGATGACGAGAACCCGGCCAAGTGGTACTGGTTCGAAGGCAACTTCCAGGCCTACCAGGAGAATCGTGTCGCCCGCCTCGGCGAGGACGCGGCACGCCCGCACCGCCTGCACAAGAAGCTGACCCGCGTGTGACACTTGATTAAGTCATGAAGAAGCCCCCGCAAGGGGGCTTCTCGCGTTTTCGGCCCCTCGCCAAATATCCTCCCGCTGGCGGGAGGTGACGCGCAGCGCCGGGGGGGGGGCGAGACCATGGCGCATAACATATGAGGAGGCCTCACGGTTGGTGAGGGGCCTCCTGTGCTATATTGATCGGTCAGAACCGATCAGCGTCAGCGGACGCTGCGGCGACGAACCGCGACGACCGCACCGCCGGCCAGCGCGAACAGAGCCGCGATGGTGGCGAGCACCGCCGTGTCGGCGCCGGTGGCGCTGAGCTTGCCGTCGTTCGGCTTCGTGGTCGGCTTCGTGGTCGGCTTCTCCGTACCCGGTTTGGTCGGCTCGGTCGGGCCAGTCGGGCCGGGCACCTCAGAGTCCTCGGTGACGGTGACGGTCACAGAGGCGGACTTGCCGTTCGCCGTGGTCGCGGTCACCTTCGCCACGCCCTTCGCGACGGCGGTCACCTTGCCGGTCTTGTCGACCGTCACGACCTTGTCATCGCTGGAGGCCCACGTCACCGCCTGGTCCGCGTCATCCGGCGCGACCTTCGCGGTCAGCTGCGCGGTGGTGCCCTTCTTCAGCGACAGCGCGCCATCGGCAACACCATCGCCAGAAACGGTCACACCCGTAGCCTCCGGAGTCTCCGTCACCTCGGGGTTGTCCTTCGGCTGCTCGGGCTCGGTGAGCTCGACCGGAGTGGCCTTGGCCGTCGCAGCCAGCTCGGCGACAGCCGCCCAGGTGACGCCTGCGCTGGTTTCGGTGAGGCTCCATGCGTCGTTGATCTGGAACTTGACGTACACGTCACCGGACGGAATGGTATTCGGCAGCGCGATGGTCTGCAGTTCCTTGGTGTACGGGAACTCAGCCGTGGCGACGGGTTCACCCCAGTTGGTGACATCGGCAACGCTGTTGGCGTCGCTGGCCGCCACCACGTACACTGCGACGTTCTTGGCCGGGCCGTTCAGCTTGTCCTGACGGTACAGGTGGGTGATGGCCGCAATCTTGTTGCCCTCGCCGGGCGACGCCTTGAACGCCAGCCAGTGCGGAAGATTGGCGCTGGGGTTGGAGTACTTGCTGTGCCAGAACGTGTTTGCGTTCTTGTCGAAGGCGTTGCCCACGGGAGCATGCTCGCCGGTGGTCTCCTGAGAGCTCGCCGCGTAGTCGCTTGCTTCCACGTCCTTGGTCAGGCTGCCGGTCAGCGCCACGCTGGTGGTGCCGAGCTCTTCACCGGTCTTGGTGTTGGTGAGCTTGAACTGCACGGTGGCGTCGCCCGTCCCAGTGGTGTTGACCACGTTGAAGTAGGCGATGGCGGCCTTGCCGGCCGGAATCGACTTGAGGCTGACGCTTCCGGGCTTGATCTCCCAGCCTTCCGGCACGACCGGGGTGACGGTGACGTCACCGGTGTTCGCGTTGATGCGGCCCTCACCTTGACGGTGATCTTGGACGGGGAGGCCGGGTTCACGGTCTTGGAGTCCACGGTGGCGGACATGCCCATGTGGCCGGTGAGCGTGAACAGCGCGTTGTCGCTGACCAGGTCAGCCGGGAACTGAGCGACGGTGCCAGCGGCGGGACGATGGGTCTCCAGATCGATGTTCTGCTCGTTGCCGGTGGCGATGGCGAGACGCTGCTGCGTCAGCGCCGAGGAGATGGTGTACTTGCCATCCTTGTCGGCGCGGATCTGCCACTTCTGCGTGTTACGCTCATTGGCGGTGTCGCGCTGATCCTGACCGACGGACACGTCGGCGCAGTTGCGCAGTTCCGGCGTCGCGCCGACCTGGGTGACGACATCGAGATGCTTGCTTCCGGTGAAGAGCGCAAGACACTTTCCGGACACTGTATCCTTCATCTGGTAGTAGCCGTCAGGCGTGGTGATGAGCTCCCACGGACCTTTGGAGATCGACTTCAACTGGGGGATGTCGTAGATGCCGGCATCGACCGGGGTGTAGTCGTATTCGCGGATGTCCAGCGGGTAGCCGATCTTGTCGATGTCCGCCTTCATATCGTTCCACGTCGCCCACGGGCGGGAATCGGACCAGGTCATCTGTGAGATGAAGCGCATGCCGTCGAAGATCTCCTTCTCGACCTCGTTCTCGGTCTGGTAGATCGAGCTGTCGGCCAGATGGACACCTTCGCACCGGTCAGTTTGTCGTAGTTCTTGTCGATCTGTCGTCCGCCGTCAAAGGTTCCGACGTTCCAGTTGTTGTTGTACAGTCTTGCGGCGTTGACCTTGTACACTTGCGCCGAACGGGACCAGTACAGGGCCTGGGTCGCGTTCATCAACGTGTATCCGTCCTGGACGAGCTCCTGCGGCTTGCGGCCGGCACCATACCAGTATTCGATGACGATGTCCTTGTTCAGGGAGACGTTCTTGGTGTTGACGATGCCGTCGTTCCAGATGCGCAGCTGCTTGCCCTTGGCCTTGACGTATTTATCTATGTCATTGATGAAGCCGGTGAACGCATCATTCGGTGTCGCGCCGGCTCCGTACTGATTTTCGGCGAACGTCTTCAACTTGCTGTAGTTGTCGAAGCTGGTGCCGATCATGTACTCGTCGGCGCCCATGTGCCAGTACTTCGTGGTGAATACGCCGTCGTATTCGTCAATCAGCGTCTTGTAGAACTTCACGGCCTCCGGGTTGGAGATGTCGAGCTTGTTGGGATCCTTCCGGCCGAGTTGTCGGCAAGCTGGTACTCCGGGTAGTTCTCCAGCCAGACGTTCATGTGGCAAATTTTCGGGAGTTAATCTCCGGAATCACGTCGATGCCGTAGCTATTCGCCTTCTTGACGAACTTCTTGACGTCGTCGCGCGTGTAGTACGACCATGTGGCGGCCTTCTTGGTGTTGTCCTCTTCCGGCTTGAGCTTCAGCTCCAGCAGCACGTAGTTGAGGCGCAGGTCGGCCATGTCCGACAGGAAACGGTCGATCCAGTCAGTGGAGGTGTTGATCTGGCAGGCTCACAGCGTCGCGCCGCGCTCCTTGTACTTCGGCTTCGTGGCGACCGTGCCGGCGGGCAGGGTCAGCTGGCCCTGGCGCAGCATCTGCGAGACGGAACGGGTGCCGTAGCACACGCCGATGTCGGTCGCGCCGATGACCTCCAGGCCTTCGAGCCGATGTTCAGCTTGAATCCCTCATCACCCAGTTCGGCCTTCTTCGATGCATCCAACGTGAGCGAGATGTCTTTGCCGTCGCTGAACCGGTCGCGGCCTTGATGTCCACGTCGGTGAACTTGGTCAGCTCGGATGCCAGGCTCTGCGCACGCGCGGCCAGTGCATCGCTCGACACGACGCGGGTGCCTTCGCCCAGCGTCCATGCGCCGGTGCCGCCGGTCCAGCCGTCCATGCTCGGGACGGTGGCCGGGCGGGTGAGATTCACGGGAGCCGTGGCACTGTACCCGGCTGCACTATCGTCGGCGGCGCTGGCCGTCATCGCGGTGCACATGCCACCGACCATCAGGCCGGCTACAATGGCCGCAACGGTGCGCACACCGAAACGTCTATTGGAGCTTTTCTCCATTGAAACTTCCTTTATTCTCTTGTTGCGGTTATGACAGGAGGGCTTCATCGTCTCCGATGGATGCCGAGCCGGCAAAGCAAGACAAAGCCGTCACAACATCACCACTAATTAAACGTACACTGTGTTAACAGAATTAGCAAGATGCATGAATGTCGCCTTGCGTTCCAGCCTTTTCCACGCCCGGCACCCATATTCCACGTCACGTCGCGTTCATCATCGGCTTACGCTCGTTACAAAACCGTCCGACCGAATTTACCTGGTCACGCTACACTGCTGTGAGTACCGAAACCGGCTGGGAGCCGAGCGAAAGCATGAACATATAAACGGACCGAATATATATACCGCATGATATACGTCCCGGCACGTCACTGGAAGGGAGCGGCAATGACGCACGAAGACGGCACGACACCGTTGAATCATCTGGTAAAGGTATTGAGACTGGGCGACCCTTCCGAATACCGCGGACATACCTACATCAGCGGGGGAGAGCCTGTACTTCCCCACCGGACGCGTGTACGGCGGGCAGGTGATCGCGCAGTCGCTGATCGCCGCGTCGAAGACGGTCTCGCCCAGCCGGCTCCCCCATTCGGTGCACGGGTATTTCATCGCGGCGGGCGATATACGCCAGGATTTGCTGTTCGACGTGGAGACCCTGCGGGACGGCCGGTCGTTCTCGGCGCGCAGGGTCAACGTGACGCAGTCCGAAGGGCCGATCCTGACCGCCATCGCAAGCTTCCAGGAACAGGGGCAGTCCGGAGTGGAGTTCTCCGATACGATGCCGCAGGACGTGCCGGCACCCGAAACGCTCACCAGTGCCAAGGAGCTGATGGAACCATATGCCGACAAATCGCCGTTCGCCAAGTTCTATGCGAAGAAGTCGCCGTTCGACATCCGCCACGTCACGCCGACCATCATGCTCGGCGCCGACAAGGACAGCGCGGCGCACGACTCAGGCAAGCAGCTGGTGTGGATGAAGGCCGACGGCGTGGCGGACGTGCCGCAGGTAATGCATCGGGCGATGCTGGCGCTCGGCTGCGATCAGGTGATGATGGAACCGGTGCTGCGCAGGGCGGGGCTGAGCATCTCGACGCCTGGCATCTCGTACGCGTCGATCGACCATTCGATGTGGTGGTATCGCGACGTGGACATCAACCAGTGGCACCTGTACGTGCAGGATACGCCGACCGCCGCGCACGGGCGTGGACTGGGCGTGGCCAAGGTGTACACGCAGGACGGCGAGCTCGTCGCCGCGATGGCGCAGGAGGCCATGATCCGCGTGCCACAGCAGTGAGGCCACGGACGATGAGTGCGGCGGGTATTGAGGCTGGGGCTGAGACTGGTTCGGTGCCGGGAATTGCGGCTGCGGCACGGTATCCCGGTTGCGGCTGATAATGAGGCTGAACCGTCGTTGGTGTGCCATTTTGAACTGCCGGACCGGTCTGGGCAGCCGGGCCAGACACCGGTACGGCATTCTCGACCTTGGTTCCACATTTCGCGCAGAATTTGGCGCCTGCTTCAAGTGCACTGCCCACAGTGCATGCAGAACTTCATGCTTTTCCCTCTCGGATACGGCCCATCACAGAATGTGCGTTCCGATCAGCGGAACCGCGGATTCCATGCTCTCTCCATGGCGATTCCATTCCTGCACCTGCGAAACCCCGTTTATCGCGGACGGGGGTGTTCACCTATTGAAGGGGCACGGAGATTGCCGGTGATCAGAGTGCGGGATCCGTAGTCCTGATTGGCACCGGACCACCCTCCGCCGCTACGCGGCACCTCCCGCCAGCGGGAAGGGGCTTAGTGGCGGGTTTTGGCGGTGGCGGAGGCGATGCCGCGGCGGCGTTTGGCGGCCTTCATCTTGGGGTTCTCCGGGCCCTCCATGGGCGGCAGCTGGCACAGCCATTCGCCGACGATACCGATCACCATGTCCGCCAGGCATATCACGGCGGCGACGGCGCATTGCGCCACGGTCGCATAGTAATCCGCCTCGATATGATCGAGTACCAGCAGAATCTGCCCGACATACCAGCCGGCCAGCGCAGCGCCGGTCAGCCCCAGCGCCTTCGACAGCATGAGCGTGTACACGGCCTTGGTCGGGTCGAGCGGCTTGAGTCGGGCCCGCTTCTGCGGATCGGTGGTGGCGTACTGATGCACCTGCAGCGCCATCACCAGCACGACAATGCCCAGCAACAGGAGCACCACGGACACGAACCATGGCGCCCCCAACAACGAAAGCCCCGAGGACTCACTGACCTGCGCAAGCAGACAGCCCGCGATCAGACCGAGCAGCAGCGCGACGACATACTGCCACCATGGGGGTGCGACGTATCTTCATTCCGTACTCCCTACAATCCAAGTGTCGGACAGCAGTCCCACACGGTCGACGTCGGGTGCCATGGCCAGCAGATACGACACCGGGTCGCCGCCGAGCCGCGCCTGCGGGTCCATGTCCATCCACGGTGCAAGCACTGAAGCGTGGGTGCGGGCTGACGGCCACGGCACCCGGCAGTCCGGCTCATCACAGACCGTTCCCGGCATATCCACCAGATCGAGGTCGACATCCCCGTTCAACGACTCCTCGACGGAACCGAGCGTGGCAATCAGCGCCTTCGCGTCCATCCGGCACGTCATTTGCATGACAGCCGACATGGCATCCGACCCATGCAGATGGCTCACATGATACAGCGGCGAGATGCCCTCGACCTGATCACCGGGAATGCCCTCCAATGCGACAATCGCCGTGCGGAACAGGGTTTCGGCCTCGTTACTGCGGCTGTCCATCGAGATGACGGCCGTGTTGTATGGCCGGTTGAACGGTAGCGGTATCGCCGTCGCCCGGTTTCCGCGCCGAACCGTCGACGGTTCCATCGAATTGCGGTATGTCGGCTGCGCTGCCGGACGGCTGCACCGGGGCATCGTCGGCCATGCCGGTCATCCAACTGTCGTCGATGCGATGTACGTCCTCGCGGTCGCCGGCCTCGTGCAGCAAATCGGCAATCTCTCCCCCGTGCGGGCCCGCGAGCCGGGCGCGGCCGGATCAAGAGCCAGCCACGGTGCCAAAACGAACGCCCGCTGCCACGCACGCGGATGCGGCAAAAAGTCACATTCGGCCTCGCTGACGAGGCCATCGACATCGATGATGTCAAGATCCAGTGTGCGCGACGCCCAATGTTGTTCCCGCGTGCGTCCATGAGCAACTTCGATATGCTGCAGGCGGCCAAGGAGACTCGCCGCGTCCAGCTCGGTCGGGACCTCGATGACAGCGTTGAGAAAATCCGGGGTACCATCCGGCATGCCCCATGCGGCGGTGCGGTACAACGGCGATATCCCAGTCACCTGTGTGCCTTCAAGGCCGTCGATATCCGCGATCGCGGATCGCATCGACGCCGCGACGTCGCCCTTGTTGCCGCCGAGTGCGATCACGGCGTGGTGCATGGGCGTGACACGGCCTTCATCAGCTCGACCAGTTTTGCCGTCCGTATTCCGTCCGCTCCGCCATCGCTCGATGGTGACGCTCACGTCGGCGAACGGCACGGTGATCGGAGCTTTGGGCTTATGCACGGTGACGGTTACGCCTTGGACTGCGGGATGGTCGGCTATCACGGCGTCAGCGATGAGAGCCGCCAGCCGCTCAATCAAGTCGACATGCTCGCCTTCGATGACGGATACGATCCGTTTGGCGACGCGCCCGTAATCAACCGTGTCATGCAGGTCATCGCTGGAACCGGCACGTGACAGGTCGAGATGCAGCACGGCATCGACGATGAAGGGCTGCGCGCGCTGGTGCTCGTAGTCCAGCACGCCGTGCGTGCCCATGCCTTGAACGCCAGTGAGGCGAATCGTGTCCACGGTTGCGTCCTTTCGTTTAGGTTGGTGGTGGGTGACCACCCCAGTCAGTTTCGCCGACGGCCTCCGGCTGAGGGAGGAGGGTTAGTTTTGGTATTGTCGCCAGAGGGAGCCGATTGTCAGGGCGGCGCGGCTGCGGCGCACGTCATGCACGCGGACCGCCCAGGCGCCGTGTTCCGCGCACAGGGCCGACAATGCGGCGGTGGCATTGTCACGGTCATCCATCGTCGGCTCGCCGATGCCGGCATCGTTCAACGCCGCCGAAACGAACCGCTTTCGGGAGGCTCCGATCAGCACCGGATATCCCGACCGCTTGAACAGATCCAGTCCGACGAGCAGCGGCAGATTATGCTCGATGCCGGGCTTGGAGAATCCCAGACCGGGGTCGATGATGACCCGCTCCGGGGCGACACCGACCTTGAGCACCGCATCGACCTGAGACATCAGCTCGTCATACACGTCCTTGAGCACGTCGTGTTCGTAGTGCGAGGTGTCGGCGTCCGGCGCGGCGCCGCCTTTCGACCCGGCCAGCCAGCCACGCCAATGCTGTACGATGTACAGGCAGTCATGGTCGGCCACCACGTGCGGCAGATCTCGGTCCAGTCGTCCGCCGGACACGTCGTTGATGATCTGCGCGCCCTCATCCAGCGCGGCCTGCGCCACGGCAGAGCGTGTGGTGTCGATGGAGACGACCGCTCCGTGGGCGATCAGCGCCTTCGCGGCACCGGTCACACGGTCGAGCTCGTCCTTCTCGCTGACGCGCTTGGCACCGGGGCGCGTCGATTCCGCGCCGATGTCGATGATGTCGGCTCCCGCATGCAGCATGTCGTCGCCGTGGTCGCGGGCCTTGCCCGGATCCAGCCACAGGCCACCATCCGAAAACGAGTCCTCGGTGATGTTGAGCACACCCATCAGCAGTGTGCAGTCGGTATCATGCAACCGCTGCAGTTCAGTCATGAATTCTCCTATCCGTCAATCGCCGAAACGGCGGCGATGCCGACCAGTCATGGCGATGAGCCGGATCAGTGCTTGGCCATGATCAGACTCATCGCCTCGGCACGGGTGGCCGGGGTGCGCATCACGCCGCGGACCGCCGATGTGATGGTTCGCGACGCGGGCTTGTTCACGCCCCGCATCGCCATGCACATGTGCTCGCATTCGGTCACGACGATGACGCCCTTGGCGTCCGCGTATTCCATCAGCGCGTCCGCGACCTGCTGGGTGATGCGTTCCTGCACCTGCGGGCGACGCGCGTACAGCTCCACCAGTCGGGCGAGCTTGCTCAATCCGACGACCTGCCCGTTGGACGGGATGTAGCCGACATGCGCGACGCCGTGGAACGGAAGCAGATGATGCTCGCACACCGAGAACAGCTCGATGTCGCGCACCAGCACCATTTCATCGGTCTCGACCGGGAAACGCTTAGACAGCACCTCCTGCGGGCTGCGTCCGAGCCCTGAGAAAATCTCCTCGCAGGCACGTGCGATACGGTCAGGCGTCTCCAGCAGACCCTCGCGATCGGGATTCTCGCCGATCGAAGTCAGGAACAGCCGTACGGCCTTGCGCACGCCCTCTTCGTCAATCGCCATATATCCTCCAGCTTCCCTCACCACTTATATAGTCGTCATGCCCGCCGAACCGGGGCAGGCACACCGTTTGCCGTCAAACGGCAAACGCCCGTGCGCCCGGCGAGCCCCTTTGCGGGACCGTCGGGCGCACGGGCACGAAATCACCGCTCCCCCGGCTTCATGCCGACGGAACGTTTGAGCGACTCCGGAATCTCCACCGGAGGCTTGTCGGAATCGGGACGGCGCTGGTCGGACAGCCACACCGGACGTTCCGGAGCCTTCCTGATGTTCGCGAAGATCGCGGCCAGTTCCTTCTCATTCAGCGTCTCCTTGACGAGCAGCTGGCGAACCAGCTCATCGAGCACATCGCGGTTGTCGTTGATGATGTTCCATGCCTCGGTGTGCGCGGTCTCGACAAGGCCGAGCACCTCCTCGTCAATGACCTCGGCGGTGCGCTCGGAATACTTGTGCGGCGCAAGACCATCGAAATCGGCGCTCTGGTCGTCGGTGTCGGCCCACTTGATGGCGCCGAGCTTCGAGGAGAAGCCATATTCCACGACCATGGTGCGGGCGATCTTCGTCGCCTTCTCGATGTCGTTCGACGCGCCCGTGGTCGGATCGTGGAAGACGACTTCCTCCGCGGTGCGTCCGCCCATCGCGTAGGCCATCTGGTCGAGCAGCTGGTTGCGCGACTGCGAGTAGCGGTCGGTGGTCGGCATGACCGCGGTGTAGCCGAGCGCACGGCCACGCGGCAGAATCGTCACCTTGGTCACCGGATCGGTGTTGTGCAGTGCGGCGGCGACCAGTGCATGGCCGCCCTCGTGGTATGCGGTGTTGCGCAGCTCATTGAGGGCCATGCCCTTCGACTGACGCTTCGGGCCGGCTTGGACGCGGTCGATGGCCTCGTCGATGGCACGGTTGTCGATCAGCTGGGCGCCGGCACGGGCGCACAGCAGCGCGGCCTCGTTGAGCACGTTGGCCAGATCGGCGCCGGTGAAGCCCGGCGTGCGCACGGCGACCATGTGCAGATCGACGTCCGGCACGAACGGCTTGCCTTTGGCATGCACCTTGAGGATGGCCTCGCGGCCTTCGAGGTCCGGCGCCTCCACCGACACCTGACGGTCGAAGCGGCCGGGGCGCAGCAATGCCGGGTCGAGCACGTCGGGCGATTGGTGGCGGCGATGATGATGAGGTTGGTGTCGTTGTCGAAACCATCCATCTCGACGAGCAGCTGGTTCAGCGTCTGCTCGCGCTCGTCGTGACCACCACTCATGCCGGAACCACGCTTGCGTCCGACGGCGTCGATCTCGTCGATGAAGATGATGGCCGGGGCGTTTTTTCTTCGCCTCATCGAACAGGTCACGGACGCGGGAGGCGCCAAGGCCGACGAACATCTCGACGAAGTCGGAGCCCGCCATCGCATAGAACGGCACACCCGCCTCGCCTGCGATCGCACGGGCGAGCAGCGTCTTGCCGGTTCCGGGAGGACCGTACAGCAGCACGCCGCGCGGGATGCGGGCGCCCAGGCCTTGTACTTCGACGGATCCTTGAGGAAGTCCTTGATCTCCTCGACCTCCTGCACGGCGGAGTCCTCGCCAGCCACGTCGGAGAACTTGGTGGACGGCGTCTGGCCTTCGAGCAGCTTGCCGTTGTTCTTCTTGCCGCCCATGCCGAACATGCCGGACGCGCCGCCCATGCGGCTCATCAGGAACCAGAACACGGCGATCATGATGATGAACGGCAATATCGAGCTGATCAGGTAGCTGACCATGCTGGTCTGCTGCATGTTAGAGGTCCACCCCTGGAGGGGTCGGCCTTCTCGACCGCCTGCACGACCTGCGCGCCCTGCGCGAACGTGTAGTAGAACTGCACCTTCTTGCCGTAGTTGTGCGGCTTGTTCGTGTCCGGATCGGTCTTCGTGAAGTTGCTCTTCAGCTCAAGCTGCACCAGCTGCTTGTTGTCGATGATCTTGGCGTACGCGACGTTCTCGGTCTTGAGCAGGGCGAAGCCGTCCTTGGTGTCGATGGTCTGCGTGCCGGCGCCGGCGAACAGCTGGAAGCCGGCGACCGCCATGACCACCAGCAGCACGCCCCACAGCCACGGGGACTTCCAGAACGGCTGCGGGCGCCTGAGTTGTTTCCCTTCTGGTTGCCGTTGGGGTCGTTGGACGAATTGCGTTTGAACGGGTTGCCGTTGCCGCGGTTGCCATTGCCACTCGGCGGCATCTGCTGAGGGCCTGAGGATAGCTCATACCTGATTATTCTCCTTGATACACTTCGGGCTTCAACACGGCGATGGAGTCAAGATTGCGGAATCGCTCGTCATAGTCCAGGCCGAACCCGACCACGAACTCATCGGGAATCTCATAGCCGCGATACCGCACGTCGACGTCCACTTCGCGGCGCGACGGCTTCTCCAGCAGCGCGAATATCTCCACCGACGCCGCGCCGCGGCGCTTGGAGTTCCTCGACGAGCCATGCCAAGGTACGCCCTGAATCAACGATATCCTCGACGATAAGAATGTGCCGACCGCGGACATCGCAGGACAGGTCCCTGCCGTATGGCGATCGTCCCGCTCGATTCAGTGCCCGACCCGTAGCTCGAAAAGACTCATGAAATCCATCTGCACGGGAATGCTCAGCGCCTGCGAGAACGCGGCGATGGTGTTCACGGCACCCTTGAGCACCGCGACCAGCAGCAGGTCACGCCCCTGATAGTCCTTGCTTACCTGCGCCGCCACCTCGTGTATCTTGCTTTGCGATCTGAGCCTTGGTGATCAGCTCATGGTCGATCTCGTCTTGAACATCAGCGATTTGCATGGAGACCATCTTGGCACACGCGAATGACGTGTTTCCGACGAAATGCTGAATGACCGCTGGGAAGTGCCACGGCACCCTGACCGTGCCACTGCGAGATCAGCCGGTCGACGGCGTCGACGTGACGGAACCCGGCCTCGATGCCGACCGCCGCGAGCGCGTGCGCGATCACGCGCAATCTGATCGCCCGCGGCTCCCGCGCCAACGCTTTCGTGTCGATCCGCAACAGCTCGCAGTCTCCGTCGACGCTCCCGCACGAATCCCCGGCGAACGTCACCGCGTGCGCCGCAACCGATTCCGCGATACCGTCGAGATACGACTTCTCGATGGATGCGAGTTCGGCACCGTCACAGAACCTGCTCACGATATCGCCGCCGGCGAACGCGTTCAGATAGGGAATCAGCGTGTGGCGGACGCGCGAGCGCAGCGGGAAATCGTCCGGCAACGGTTCGTCCGCAGCCATATGGTCGCCGTTGGTCGGGTCATCCCACCATGTGATCCCGAGGTCCTCGCAGATGCCGGTCGTGTCCGCGCGGGTCAGACGCAGGAACGGGCGGGCGAACCGCACGCCGTCACGCTCGACGATCCGCGGCATCCCCGCGAGCGCATCCAGTCCGGAGGACCGCAGCACATCCATCAGCACGGTTTCGGCCTGGTCGTCGCCGGTGTGGGCGAGCAGCACGCATGCGGCCGACTCCCGTCGGGCCGTATCGGCCAGCGCACGGTATCGCGCGTCGCGGGCCGCGGCCTCGACGCCGTGACCGTCCCCCGACACTTCGACCGGCACCACCGTGACCGGGGCGAGCCCCAGCCCGCAGCATCGCCGTGCCGCCGACTGAGCCACCTCAGCCGAATGCTCCTGCAGCCGATGATCGACCACGATGGCCCCGCATCTGATGCCCCACGACGCACACACGATGCCGGCCACCGCCGCCAACGCCATCGAATCGCGACCGCCCGAGCAGGCCACCAGCACCAGCGGGGCATCGGGCGCGGGGGTATGGTCGCCGTGCTCGGCGAAGCGCGGATCCTGCCTGGGTAGTCTCAGATCGACCAGCATGGATCGCATCCGGCCGATCGCGGCACGCATCACAGCGGTATATGGCATGGGTCGAAACCTTTACAGCTTGGCCAGTTTGGCGGCCATCACGTTTATCGCCTTGATGGCCGACCACTGGTTCTCCGGGTCGTTGACGATCACGGCGAACGACAGCACGCCGCCCTTGACGCGGGACACGTTGCCGGCGAGCGAGGTCACGGCGTCGAGGCTGCCGGTCTTCACGCGGAACAGGCCGTTGTCCGGGTGACGATACGGTTCCTCGCCGTGCCGACCAGGCCGGGGATGGACAGTCCCTCCGCCGCCGCGGTGGCGATGCCGGCGGTGAGATTGCGCTCCTGTACCTCGATCAGCGTGGTCACGCTGACCTTCGATCCTGGCGTCAGACCGGAACAGTCGGCCATCTGCAGGCCGGACGTGTCGATGCCCTGCTCGGCGAGCGTGTCGGCGACGGCCTGCGTGTCGGTCTTGATGCTGTTGCCGGCCTGACGCTTGAGCGCCGTCAGACGGCCGAATAGCTGGGCTAGCGTATTGTCGGAATGCCTCAGCATGAACGCCATGACCTCGTTAAGCGGCGCCGAGCTGACCGAGGTCAGCGCTGAAGTGCCGCTTGGCGCCGCGCCCGCGGTCGGCCCGGACGTCACGGTGATGCCGTTGTCGGCGAGCCGCTTCGCGAAGGTCGTCGCCGCGTCCAGCGCAGGCTGTTGGGACAGCACCGGGTATTGGCTGGAATCGTCGGGATTGGCCGGCTTGACCATATCGGTCCAGGTGCGTCCGCCGTCGACGGCCATCGTGGAGATCGCCGTATAGTACCGGTGCTCCGCGTTGTTTTCCGTGACGCCAGCCGGCGTACGATCCTGCCCGAACAGCGAATCGTCGTACAGCAGGTCGACCTGCGTGATGCCGCGCTGCTTCAACGCCTCGGCGGTGCGCTGCGCCAGCGTGCCCAGCCCGGCATGGCCGTTGATGTGCGAGGGATCGCTCTCCCCGTCCGACAGCAGCATGTCGCCCTCACCCTGCAGCACCACGGTCTTGCGGTTGTCGTCGCCCTGGATGAGATAGGTCTTGGTGTCGAGCGTGGAGCCCATGTCCAGCGTGGTCGCCGCCGCGAACGCGGTCAGTGTCTTCAGGGTCGATGCGGGCTGGCGGGGAATCATGGCGTCATGCTCGGCTACGATGTTGCCCTTGCCGTCCGCGATGGCCAGCGAGAAGGATTTGCCCACGCCCTCGCTGGCGGAGAACTCGTCGAGGATGGTCTTCGCGGCCTGGGCGTCGACGGGCATGGACGCGTCGACGCCGGCGGCGACCGTGCCGCCCGTGAGCGCGTCCTGCGGGTCGGGAATCGCGACGCTGTCCACTCCCCGCAACGTCAGGATGCCGGGTGCCACGTCATAGATGTCAGCCACGAAATACCCCGCCATCACCGCAACGGCGACGACGGCGGACACCGCGACGGTGACGGTACGCCGCGTCATCGGCAGATGCCGAATCATATGATGTCGGGCCGCAGCCTTTGATGCCACGAGCGAACTCCTTAGACAGACGTTACATCATCGCCGCAAGGGCGCCGCCCGAACCGGCTCAGCGCTGCAGCGACGCGAACGAATCCAACGTCTGGACGACACGGATCGCGCGCGCATCCAACAGCTTACCGCCAAGCCATGAACCGATGACCATGGCCGCCACGCCATTGGCGAGACCGACCGGTGCCATGACCCATAGCCAACCGCCCATATCGGCCACAACGAGCACGATCGCGACGAGAATCGTCGGCAGCATCGGAATCAGACAGCCGAAAAGCTGCACGAACGGGAACAATCCCTGGGCGACGGCACGGCCCTGCGGTGTGGAGAACGGCTTGTCCATCGACGGCACCGGATACATCAGCGAGCAGTTGGTGATCTCCGCGACGCCGATGCTGCTGAACGAGACACCCAACGCCAGACAGATGAACGTCACGCCCAGGAGCAGGCCGTCAGCCGTGCGCCAATCGCCGGTCAACACGAAGCAGGCCAGACCGAGCACCACCATATATATCACGTTGATGGACGCGAACACCCGCATGCGGGACCGACGGTCGTCCCAGCCGCGCACGCCGGCCAGCACCTCCATCGTGAAACCGCGGCCGTCGTATGCCAGGCCGTTGCCCTCGGTCATCTGCATCATCCATCCGCCCCAGATCAGACCCTGCCAGATCACGATCGTGATGCCACGCGACTGGAGCGCGAACAACGCCACGAACAGGACGGGCATCACGAACAGCAGGATCTGACGCGGGTCGCGGCGCAGATACGTCAGCAGACGGGCGGACATCGCGCCGGACGTGCTGTCCGGCATCCAGCCGAACGCGCCGATGCCGCGGACCTTCGCGGCACGCTCGGGCGCACCCGCGGTCACGCGGTCATGACGCAGGCACCAGACACAGCCGACGAAGCACACCACCCACGTGACGGCCAGGATCGCCAGACGCGCCACGAACAGGAGCGGGTTACCGGTCAATAGGTCGTACGGCAACTGGAACGCGGCTCCGAACGGGGTCCCAGCTCAGAGCGTCGGCCACGCTCAGATCCGTCAATGACGGAAAATCATACAGACTGCCGGAATCGGCGGGGTTGTCGATGATGTTCGGCAGCTGGCACAGCACAATGAACACGATCATCGCGATGAGGTAGAACGCGTTCTTGCCACGTTTCGAGCGCACCAGCGTCGTCGATGCCGAAATGACCAGCTTGGCCAGCGACATCATCGTGATGATGGCCAGCGGGGCGGCGATGAGCTGCATGACGACCATGCCCACACTCATCCACCGGTATGCGAGGACCACAGCATCAGCGCCAGCGTGCCACAGATCGCAGGCAGACCGCTCAGGCCGCCGAGCAGCATGCCGAGCTGCAGTTTCCGGTCGGGAATGCCGTACAGCGCGAACCGGTGCGGAGCCATGGTCGAGCCGTCGCCGACGAGCATCAACTGAATGAACAGGATGATGAAGCCGGCGAACGTCGACCCGTACATCACCGCGACGTGCAGCACCCCGTACATCCACCCCGCAGGGATGTGATGACCCGCCATATCGAATACGGGGCCGCCGAGGAACCACGCGAGAGCGCCGACTCCCACAAGGGCGCCGATGCCGAATACGATGCCGAGCACATAGCCGATGGTCTGCCACGTCGACTTGCGCAGGGTGGCAAGGGTGAGCGCCCAGCGCAGACGCACCATGGTCAAAGCGACTTCCATCATGACTCCTCGGGCGATGGGAACGGGGCGGTGGGCGCAGACGAGTCGGCAGGGGCGACGCCGTTCGCCGCGTATCCGCCGTCGAGCCACGACAGCTTGGCCGCGGCATGCCGGTACCGCCGACCAGCTGTAGGAACCGCTCCTCAAGGTCCCGCCGGTACCGACACCTGCTCTATCGTGCCCGCCGCGCACCTGCCCGGCGTTGATGACGGCGACGTGCGTGCACATCTTCTCCACCAGCGACATCACGTGCGAGGAGATGATGACCGTGCCGCCGGTGGACGCGTACTCGGCGAGGATGTCCTTGAGGTTCGCGCTGGACACCGGGTCGACCGACTCGAACGGCTCATCAAGCACCAGGATGCGCGGGCTGTGAATCATCGCGGACGCCAGGCAGATCTTCTTGGTCATGCCGGCCGAGTAATCGGTGACCATCGTGTCCGCGGCGGAAACCAGATCGAAGGCGTTCAGCAGGTCGCCGGCGCGACTGTGCGCCACATCGCGCTTCATGCCGCGCAGCATGCCCGAATAGATCAGCAGCTGCATTCCGGTGAGCCGGTCGAATATCTGGTCGGGCTGCGGCATGACGCCGATCTCACGTTTGGCGGCGTTGACGTCCTGCCACACGTCCTGCCCGAGGATCATCGCGGTACCGGCGTCGGGGACCAGCAGGCCGGTCACCATGTTGAGCGTGGTCGTCTTGCCCGCGCCGTTCGGTAGCCGACGAGGCCGAAAAACGAGCCGACCGGGATGTCGAGGGACAGTCCGTTGACCGCAATCTTGCGGTCGAAGCGCTTGTACAGGCCGCGAATGGAGACCGCCGCGCGCGGGTCGGGCGGCGGCAGTGTCGCAACCGCGGGACGGGAGGGGACGGATGACGATGCCGTACGCGCGGGAAAACCGCCAATCTGCGGCTGATTGTCTATACTCATGACTCAAGCATAGACCATGCAGCGGTATAGACCAATCATCCCGCAGATCGATGACGGGCCGGCGGCAGCCAGCATCGGCCCGGCCGGCGGAGCCAGACATCGCTGCCGAACGCCGGTCGAAGCACGGCCCAAACCCGCTCAGCCCTTATGCACGATTGGCTTCCACTGAGCCTTGGAGAAGATGGCCTGGAACGAAATCGGCATGTAACTGAGCATGTAGATGGGGAAACTCAGCACATAGGCGAACAGCTCCTTGTTGGTGGCGCCGATGTGGTCGCGTTCCGCGACGATCGTCAATGCGGCCAGCGCCATCATCGTCACGACCGCCAGCACGATGTCAAAGGCCCATCCCGCAATCGCACTGAGCTGGCTCTGCCACGTCACGAATCCGAACGCCACGAACAGCAGGCCCAGTACGATGCGGATGACGCCCAGCACCGTGAACGGGCATAGCAGCAGGGTGAAATCGACGGACGAAAAATCACGCTCACGCACGGCCCGCTTGATCAGCGCCATGCCGTAATACCGGAACACCTGCAGGAATCCCTTGCTGCAGCGCAGTCGCTGACGCCAGCTCTGCTGGAACGTGACCGGCTGCTCGTCGTACAGCATGGCGGTGCCGCAGTATCCGATGCGGTCGCCGTGCAGGATGGAGTCCATCGTGAATTCCAGATCCTCGGTCAGCAGATGGAATTTCCACCCCCTGTTGCGCCGCATCACCTCCCGAGAAAACATGAATCCGGTGCCGCCCACATGACAGCTGGAGCCGAGGATCATGCGCGAATTGTTCAGGAATCGCGACTCGCGGATGAACCACAGGGCGAACCGGACGACACCCAGTTGTCGGCCAGGTTGACCGAATTGCGGTAGCTGGTCAGGATGCGGAAACCGGACTGGAAGGCCTTGTTCATCTCCTCGACGTAATGACGGTCGAGCCGGTTGTCGGCGTCGAACACGAAATAGGCATCGTAGTCGTCGGCCACACCCGAGTCAATCATGGTGCTCAGCAGGTACGACAGCGCGTATCCCTTGCCGATCAGCTCCGTGTCGTGGCGTTCGACGACATGGCATCCCATCTCGCGGACGACTTCGGCGGTGCGATCGGTACAGTTGTCGGCCACCAGCCAGATATCGATCAGCTTGCTCGGATAGGTCTGGTTGTGCAGCGAGTCGATGAGGTTGCCGATGACGTTCTCCTCGTTGCGCGCGGAGATCAACACGGCGTAGCGCTTGTCCATCGGCGCGTCCGGGAAGTGCACCGGCTTGGAGAACAGAGACATGATGACGCAGATGGCCTGGTAGATGATGCCGACGCCGCCCACCACCATCATAAGCACGTCGATTACGGTCAGCAATGCCATTAGCGCCACCTGCTTCGCGGATTGTCGGTAGACCCGTCACCACGGCGTGGGCGGGCGGTCTTTGCGGGACGGTCGGCTGCCGGCTTCGCGGCGGTGCCGGATGATTCGCTGTCGGACAGTCTATCGGAGGAGGTCTTCGCGGCGCCGGGCTCTGCAGAGCCGTCGCTGCTACCATCATCGCCATGCGCCTGTGCGGTACCGTCACCGACTCCGCGCAATTTCACGGCGTTGCCCGACTTCGCCCCCTCGCGCACGCTGCGCGACAGCACGTCCTTCGGTATGGCAATCGTTTCGGAATCCTCGGTCTCGTTGGCCTCGTCAAGGTCATATATCTGGTCGCGCAGCGCACGTAGCTCGTCGCTGATCGGCACATGGGCGCTCGATCCTTTGGCGGCGCGCGGCATATGGTCGCTCATCGGCTTGATCACGCGCTCACTGAACGCCTCGGCGCCCTCCACGACCTTGGACTTCTTCCCCGGCACCGGATCGCTCATCAGCGGCGACTCCACCAGCGCATAGCGCTTCGTGTACACCTTGAAGATGGCCTGCATGCTCGCCGTGACCGGCAGTGCGAGGAACGCGCCCAGAGCGCCGAACAACGCGCCCATCACCAGTACGGCGAGGAACGCGACGCATGGGTTGAGGTCCATCGTGCGCTGCGAGACCTTCGGCGAGAGAATCAGGTTCTCGATCTGCTGGTACACGATGATGAACACCAGCACACCGACCCCGTACCACAGGCCATTCGACCCCCAGGCGAACAGCACCGGCAGCGCGCCGCCGATATACGTGCCGACCGTCGGCACGAACTGCGACACGATGCCGCAGAACAACGCCAGCGGCAGCCAATATGGCACGTGGATAATCTCCAGGAAAACGGCCGTGCAGGTGGCGTTGATGGCGGCCAGGATGGAGCGGGAGAACAGGAAGCCGGAAATCTGCTCCTGCACCACCGTCCAGCCGAGCAGGAAACGGCGCTGCGTGTTCGGTCCGAGCCACTGGCACAGGCTGCGGCGCATCTTCGGGCCCGCGGCCGAAATATAGTACGTCACCATCAACACGGTCAGCAGATTCAACAGGAAGCTGAACACGCCCATCGTGGTGGTCAACGCCTGACCGGCGAAATCGGTGATCCACGACGTCTGCACGTTCTTGAATATCTCCATGCCGAGGTTCTCTATCTTCGGCATGTCGAACGACGTGTACTGCTTCACCGCGTCCACGATCTCCGTGTATATCGACGGAAGCCCCTTCACCATGGAGATCAGCTGCTGCACGAACATGTTGCCGAACAGCGTGAGCAAAGCCATGACGATCACGGCGAGGCCGATCAGGCTCACCGCCGACGCGGGCCACGCTTCCAGCCGTGTCGCACCATCGAGACCACCAGCGGCTCGACCGCCAGCGCGATGAATATCGAGATGACGACATCCAGCACGATGGTCGATATCTTGCCCCACGATGTCCACACGAAAATCGCGGCGAACACCGCGATGACCGTGTACAACAGCGCGCGCCCCCACCAATCCGGCGGTCGACGCGAATCCCCTTTGGCGGGGAACACCGACGCCAAATCCAGTTTCTGATCATCCGTTTCACTCATGAGACCCTATTGTAGCCAGCGGGAGTGTACGCACAGGTGCTTATCCTGTAAGTATGCTCAACGTTTCGATTATCATCCCCGCGTGGAATGAGGAGGAGCGCATCGCCGACTGCCTGATGAACGCCACGCGCCAGACCGTCGCACCACATGAAGTGATCGTCGTCAACAACCGTTCCACGGACCGCACCTGCGACATCGTCGAACGGTTCCAGCGCGACCATCCCGAAGCTCCGGTCATCCTGCTGCAGCAGAACGAGGATCAAGACTGATCCCGACCCGCAACTTCGGTCTGAACGCCGCAACCGGCGACGTGTTGGGACGCATCGACGCCGACTGCATGCTCAAACCCGACTGGGTGGAGGTCGTGTCCGGCATCTTCACCGAGGATCCGGACGCCATGGGCGCGACCGGACCGGTGGTGTATTACGACATGCCCGCGAAGGGTGCCGGGCTCGCCGGCGACGACCACATCCGCCGGCACACGTACCGGGCGGACAACGATCAGGTGCTGCTGTTCGGTTCGAACATGGCGATTCGCGCCTCAGCATGGCACGCCATCTCGGGCGAGGTCTGCCGCGACCCGGAGGACGTGATGCACGAGGACATCGACGTGTCGCTGCATCTGCTCAACCATGGTTTCAAGACGGTGTACTCACAGTGCATGATCTGCGGCATCTCCGCACGGCGCATGGACACGTCCTTCGCGTCGTTCCACCGGTACATGCAACGGTTCAAGAACACATTCGCCGCACATCCCGACCATTGGCGCGAGCACCACACCGAGCGGCGCCTGTATGCGCTCTACCCGTGGCTGCACATGCTGTACCCGATTTATCAGCAGCATCTGGCCGCGAAGGACATCAACCCGGCCGAAAAGATCTGGTTCGACGAGCAGATCAAGCTCGTCAAGAGCCATTTCGACAATCCCGAGCAGGTGGACGCCGTCGAATGACGTCGGCTGACGCCAGCCGACAGATGATGGTGGGGTTCCGACACGGTATGTGCCGGAACCCCACCATCATCTGTTAGCCGCATCCGTTGCGGATTATCGCGGCTTTCTCCCGCTCACAGGGCCGGCCGGCGGATGGACGCGCCGCCGCGGACCGTCCCGTGTCGCTCTATCACATCAGCGAGGTGTAGATCTTCAGGATGTCCTCTTCGGTGGCCTGGCGCGGGTTGCCCGGCGTGCACACGTCGTGGAACGCGTCGTGGGCCAGCGGCTCAAGGTCGGCCTCGGTTGCGCCCACTTCGGAAATCGTGGTCGGGTTCTTCAGATCCACGGTCAGCTGGTGGACGGCCTGCACGGCCTCCTCGCGCACCTTCTCAAGGTCGCCGGTGTAGGCGTCTTCGACACCGAACGCGTCGGCGATGTCACGGTACTTCTCGCCGGTGAAGTCCTTGTTGTATTCCATGACCGGGGCCAGCAGAATACCGTTGGCCACACCGTGGGCCACGCCGAGGCGGCCGCCCAGCGGGTGAGCCATGCCGTGCACCAGACCGAGGCCGACGTTGGAGTAGGCCATGCCGGTGATGTAGGAGGCGTAGGCCATCTGCTCGCCGGCCGGCACGTCGCCGTCGGCGGACTTGGCCAGGTTCTTGGCAATCATGCGGATGGTCTGCATGCTCAGGCAGTCAGACAGGCTCCATGCGCCCGGGGTGATGTAGCCCTCGATGGCGTGGGTCAGGGCGTCCAGGCCGGTGGCGACCTTCAGGCCGCGCGGCATCGTGTCGGTCAGGTCGGGGTCGACGAATGCGACGATCGGGATGTCGTGGGGGTCGACAGCCACGAACTTGCGCTTGTTGGCGGTATCGGTGACCACGTAGTTGATGGTGGTCTCAGAGGCGGTGCCGGCGGTGGTGGGCACGCCGAAGATCGGGACGGACGGGTTCTTGGTGTCGGCCACGCCCTCAAGGGACAGTACGTCGGCGAACTCCGGGTTGGCGGTGATGATGCCGATGCCCTTGCAGGTGTCCTGCGGGGAGCCGCCGCCCAGGCCGATCAGGAAGTCCGCGCCGGAGTCGGCGAACTTGGCGACGCCGTCCTTGATGCATTCGACCGGCGGGTTCGGCTTGACGTTGGCGAACACCTCATACGGCAGGCCGGCCTCGTCCAGCACATCGGTGACCTTCTTGACAGTTCCGGTCTTCAGCAGGATCGGATCGGTTACGATGAACGCCTTGGTGAAGCCATGGGACTTCGCGACCGCCGGAATCTCCTTGATGGCTCCACGGCCAAAATACGCGGTCTGATTGAAGATCATGCGATATACCATGCTGGCTCTCCTTTGAATGACGCGCGGGCGTTGCGCTCGGCGTATCTGCTATGACGATTCCTATCGTACCTCGAAAACTGGAAACATGCTGGGAAGGTAACGCAAACACAGCAGAGAACAGTTGCGGTATAGCGCTGTAGCATACAATCGCCCCCGCGGCCTTACCCCTACGAAAAATCCCATTTGTCACCGCGTAAGTTTCTTCATCGCAAGTCCCACAAAGCAGTACATGCCGTACCACATTATGAGCTGCCCCGCATCCCGCCGCCCTCATTCATCCCGCCAAAGTCCCATCCGCACGGGCTGAAACGGGACTTCGCTCGGACTAGACACTCGGACGACACCCCCATCCGGCCAAAATCCGTTTGGCGCGGCGCGGATGCGACCATACACGGATGACGTGGCCAGAATGCTCATGCTGGGGACGATGCAAAGAGGCGATTTCATGCCTGCGCATCAATCAGACGCCCGGCTGCGCTCCGCTCAGGAATGATGCACGGCACTCGTCACCTTGATGGCGGTCCATGCGCCGCGTACGGCCAGCAATGCAAGCCATGCGGCGAACAGCAGCGAGCCGACACGCGGCGAAATCAGCCCGGCGATCAACGTGCCCAACGGCGCCGTCTGACATTTCCGCCCGCGCCACGCTTGCTCTTGCCTTCTTCAATCATGCTCACGGGTTTACTCTAGCGCGGGTAACGCCTCCAACCAGCACCGGGTGCAAATTACGGGTTGAAATCGCCGTTCTGGGCAATTCCCCGTGCCAAATCGCCGTTTTAAGGTCCAAAAACGGCGATTTGGCACGGGGAATCACGGATTGCGGCGATTTCAACCCGTAATTTCGGGAAGAGTGGGGAAAAAAGAGACCGGGAGGAGGGAGGGCGCTGGGGGCATGCAGGACCGAGACGCATGCTGGCCCTAGCTCACGCAATCAGGTAAGACCCATGACCCGCCCGACTTCTCGACCAGATGCAAGAAACCCGCCATCCCAATGTTTCCAAAGGGTGACGGGTTTTCCGTGGTGGCTCCGAGCGGCATCGATCCGCTGACCTAGCGATTTTCAGTCGCTCGCTCTACCAACTGAGCTACAGAGCCAGTGAACATAAAAACCCGGCGAAAACCGGGTCTTCACATTCCAGCGACCCCGGCCGGACTTGAACCGGTGACCTCCGCCGTGACAGGGCGGCGCTCTAACCAACTGAGCTACGGGGCCATATGCTTGTTTGCAAGCAACGAGTAGATATATTACAGAGTTCTGGGCGATATGCAACTTCGGCGTGTCGCAGCGCCCGCAGAGCCTCCCAGGCAGGCCCCGAACACCACCGAGGATGAACCTGAATCCCAGTATTTCCAGCACTTCCCGCACCTACCCTATCAGCGCCGCCAACGGCATGATCGCAAGACTGGTGAAGGCGGAGTCGCCGTAATCCTTGTAGACACAATCGCCGTTGATGCAGTACGACCCGTTCCAGGTTTCCGGATGATTCACCATGTATACCCCCACCGCGATCGCAAAAATGATGGTGATGATAACGATCACGATGGCAATCGCACTGATGACGATGCCCGCTATGGCGAACGCCTTGCCGCGCTCCTGCGTGCGGTTGATCTGCCGCAGGGCGATGATCGAGAGAATCAGTCCGGCCGGGCAGAACACGAACGACAGGACGAACCCGACAATCGACATCGTGTTCCATCGATCGTTCGGCGCATAGTACGCCGGCACGCCATAGGGGTTCGCGCCATACGGAGGATACGGAGGATATTGCGCAGCGCCATAGGGAGCCCCGTACTGTGGCTGCTGGGCGCCATACCCCGGTGCTCCATAGCTGCCGGTCTGGCTGTGCTGAGGCTGGCCATACCCTGGCTGGCCCGAGTACCCGGCCTGACCATAATCCGGCCGGCCATATCCGGTCTGACCATACTCACCCTGACCATACGGCGGCACCTGACCATCCGCGGCACCGGCACCCGGAGCCCACGAACCATCGCCCGCCTGCTCATACCCGTCCTGCGTCGGCACCTGCCCGTCATTACCGTCAGTCGGCATGGCACTTGGCGTATTCGATGACATCTTAGGACTCCTTCGGTCGCTATCGTTCCCGCCGCCGCTCACCGCCCGGCGCTACGCCCAGTATATCCTGTCAACGCCTTCATCTCAACGCCAAGGCATCACAGCGCCATCCCCGACCCGGCGCAATACGATCGGACAGACCAGGGCCGCACCGCCCCATCCGCAGACGAAGCGACGCGAACCGGCCCCGTATTCGGTCGAGTCACCATTCAGACGGCGGTACGTCCGGCCATAAGCCGACCATCAACGCCCAGCAGCCCGACCGGCCACCCAGACACCCGGCCACCCGTTCAGCCGACCTGCTTCCAGGTGGCGACGTCGATGTGATGCTCAGGATTGGCCTGCCAGGCATCCCACGCGGACTTGACGATGTCTTCCACGTCGTACTTGGCGTGCCAGCCCATCTCCTCGTTGATGCGCTTCGGGGAGCCGATCAGGTGCGGCGGGTCGCCGGCGCGGCGGGCCATGACAGCCTCGGTGAACGGCAGGCCCGTGACCTTCTTGACCTCGTCGACGATCTGGCGCACGGAGGTGCCTTCGCCGGTACCCACATTGAAGGCGTCGTACTTGCGCTCGTCGCGGTCAAGGTACTTCAGCGCGGCGATGTGGGCGTCGGCCAGGTCGGAGACGTGGATGTAGTCGCGCACGCAGGTGCCGTCCGGGGTCGGGTAGTCGTCGCCGAAGATGGCCGGCGCCTTGCCCTTCTTGAGGCGATTGAACAGCATCGGGATGAGATTGAGGATCGCGGGGTCCTCCAGCTCCACCGACCGCATCCGGCCACGTTGAAGTAGCGCAGCGCGCAGAAGCGGATGCCGAACGGCTGCTCGCAGGCGCGGGCCATCCACTCGCCGAACAGCTTGGTCTGGCCGTAGGGGTTGATCGGCAGCATAGGGACGACGTCCTCGGGCACCACGTCGACCGGCGGCACGCCGTAGGTGGCGGCGGAGGACGAGAAGACGAGCTTCTTGGCGTTCTTGGACTGGGTCATGCCGGTGAGCACGTTGAGCATGCCGTTGATGTTCTGCTGGTAGTACCACAGCGGCTTCTCGACGGATTCGCCGACCTGCTTGCGCGCGGCGAAGTGGATGACGGAATCGACGTCTTCGGCGTCGAGGATCTCGGCGAGGCGGTCGCCGGCGCCCGGCGCGGCGATATCCATGCCATACAACCGCGCGCCTTCGATGCGGGCGGGCTTTCCGTAGCTCAGATCGTCGACGACGACAACGCGTTCGCCGGCTTGATGGAGCGCATGGACGACGTGGGCACCGATGTATCCGCACCCACCGGTAACGAGAACTGTCATGTCTGTCCTTTCGTGACCGCGAGCATAACCATCGGCATCCGCGACGACTGACCATAACCAATGGTTAACGATAGTTGAATGTTTGATTATGCTCGCTTTTGTTATTTTTCCGAACAGTTTTATCGTAGCACATGAACATAAGAGAACAAAATATGTTCATTGAAACATTACCGACATTCCAGACCATGCACAGATGACAGGCGAGACGGCCCATCGAAGCACGGCGGCCACGAAGGAGGTCAACGGCCCCGGGATAATGTGGCACATACCACGACCGACCAGAAACGAGGAAACCGTGCCAGAGCAGATCGAACAGCCGACTTTCACCCCGCGTCCGGTACTGTCGTTCGTGCGGCGATCCGGCCGTCTGGACGCGCGGCTGCAACGCGCGTGGGACAACTACGCCGACACGTATCTGCTGGACATCAACGCCGGCGAGGGGTCGCTGGACGTGCGCGACGACTTCACGCTCGACCGCGACACCATCGCCGTGACCTGGGGCAACGCCAATCCGCTGATCGTCGAAATCGGCACCGGACAAGGCGAGAACATCGTCGCCGCCGCGGCCGCGCACCCCGACGTCAACTTCCTCGCGCTGGAGGTGTACGACCCCGGCGTCGCGCACACGCTGCTGCTCGCCGGCAAGCAGCGGCTCGGCAACCTTCGCATCGCGCAGGTGAACGCGCCCCGAACTACTCGCCGCGACCGCCCCCGGCTCCATCGCCGAGGTCTGGACGTTCTTCCCCGACCCTTGGCCGAAGATGAAGCACCACAAGCGCCGCATCGTGCAGCCGCAGCTCGCGCAGTCCATCCACGGCGCGCTAGCCGACGGCGGGGCGTGGCGCATCGCGACCGACATCGAAGACTACGCCCTGCACGTGCACGAGGTGATGGACGGGCGCACGGACTTCCGCAACGCCGGCACGATCGCCGTCAGCCTGCCCACCGGGCACGTCGGCAAGGGCAACGCCGAGCTCGCCGACGACATGCCGCACGCCGATTTCACCGAATCGGAGCGATTCGACGACCGGGTGCTCACCAATTTCGAAAAGAAGGGACTCGCCGCGCCGGGTCATCCACGACCTCACCTATATCGCGGTGTGACGCCGATTACGGCGTGTCGCGGATTTGCATTATCGCCGCAGCTCACGTAATGTATATCGAGTTGTCAGCCCCCATCGTCTAACGGTTAGGACACCAGACTTTCAATCTGACAACGAGAGTTCGACTCTCTCTGGGGTACTCACCAGCTCCGGGTTCCACGAGGTATCGTGGCCCGGAGCCTTTTGTTTCAACGGTTTCAGGCCATCAGCTTGGCCTTCAGTTGCTCGAACAGGAAATCGCGCGGTGGTCGCTGCCACCAGAGATGCACCTAAGTCCCTCTCTCCCAGCATCTGACGCATGAGCGTGTCGTCCAGCAGGGACGTCACGGGCACGCCGAAGTAGTCGGCCAGCGCCGCGATGTCGGGGGATACTCCACGTGTTCTTGTTCTTCATCTTCGCGCTGACTCCGCCCCTGGTCATCTTCAGAGGCTCCGTGAGCGCCGTCTGGGACAGGCCGTGCGCGGTGAGGGACGCGGAGCAGAGGACAAATTGTCCCGGAATCTTGGACAGAAAGTCACCCAATAGACAAGTGATAAACAATTCTCCCCTCATCCCCTTCGGGGATGCTCCCTCAACGCCGAATCAGCCTCCACGAAGCCGGTCGCTGATCCGAAGCCCGAACCCGTTCCGGCGACCATGGCCGATCGCAAGGCCGTCCACTCGCTGCTGATCGACAGGCCGTACGGCGAGATCGTCGCGACGATGGACTGGGCGTGCCGATCTACAGGGCGACGCTGCTGCGCACCTCGTTGTGTCAGGAACACATCGAAGGCGTCATCTCGCAGGAGGCGTGCCCGGTATGCGCATACGACAAACGCAACCACGCCACCCACGGCGTCGCCGGACGGCGCAAGGCGAAAGCCGGTGCGCCGGTAAAGGCGGTGCGGCCATGAGCGGGGACGGGCAGCATCTTGAGGCGTGGAAGAAGGCCGGCGAATGCCGCGACTTCCCGCAACCATGGTCCGACTACCTGTGGTCGCTGGAGTTCGAGCACCGTCCCGGCGACGCGAAGCCGTTCATCAGGCGCTTTGCGGCTGTTTGCTTATCTTGGTCGAAAATATCCTACCCAAAAAGCGCTCTTCTCTTACTCCCCCAACAACCAACGGAGAAACCCCACCCACGAGAACAGCAATAGCGCCCAATTATCTCACCTTCTATTTCCTTCAAATAAGAACGGCGGGCTCCTTTGACAAAGGAGCCCGCCATAATCCTTTTATCAGCCGCCACCAACGCGGTATGCGGTGCAGATATCGGGATCATTGACTTCGGAAATCATGAACGCTTCATCCTGCATGATTCACCTCAGCTCGACCCTACTGCTTGTCGGCTTCCTCGGAGGCGAGTCGTCCTTCGAGCTGTTCGACGATGTGGGCGTGCATGTTCTCGTCGATCTTGACGGTCAGGAGGAAGACGACGAGGCTGGCGACGATGCCGGCGAGCGGCAGGTAGTAGGCGCAGGTCTTGAACGTGCGGATGTTCGCGGCGGTCATGTCGGCGGCGGTGGCGTTGCCGACCATTCCGGCGGCGACGACCACGAAGCCCACGATGCCGTTGGACAAGGCGCCAGCAATCTTGTCGAGCATCGGGCGCACGGAAAGGGTGACGGCCTCGTTGCGCTTGCCGGTCTTGAGCTGGCCGTATTCGATGGAGTCGGTCATGCTCAGGATGGCGGTCATCTGGATGGTCTGCGCGGGAAGGTAGAAGAGGACGAGCGCGACGATGACGACGGGCAGGTTCATGGGCGCGATGATGAACAGCGTGTAGCCGGCGATCATGAGCGCCATGCCGGCGGTGTACAGCCAGCGGCGCGGGATGCGACGGTTGAGCACCGGGTAGAGGGGCGTGGTGCCCAGTCCGGTGATGACCGGGATGATGCCGGCGATGGAGAAGCTGTCCGGAGCTCCGAGCACGTACTTGAACTGATAAAAAAGCACGCCGGTGGTGGCGACGTTGGCCACGGAGTACAGCAGGTAGCTGAGGGCCACCCACAGGAGCTGGTCGTTCTGGGCGATGGCCTTGAACGCCTCGATGGGGTTGCCGTTGGCCTCGGCCTTGGCGCGCAGCCCGCCTTGGTTCTCTCGGGTGCCGAACGCGACGCTCCACGCGGTGAGCAAGCCGAGCACGGCGATGATGATGGCGAACGCCGCCCAGCCGGTGCGGCCCTGCTCCCACTGGCCGGTGAACTTCCAGGTGAACCAGCTGACGACGGGCACGACGATGACGGTGACGCCGTTGTAGCCGATGGATCCGGTGAACGCGCCGAGCGCGGTGTACGTGCTGCGCTCGTGCGAGTCGGAGGAGATCGCGGGGATCATGCCCCAGTAGGAGATGTCGCGCAGCGAGTAGATCACGTCGAGCAGGATGAACACGATGACGAACAGGACCATGAACACGCCGGTGTTCACGTCCACGAGGCCGAACAGGCCGGTGAACACCATGATCAGCAGGATGCCGGGCACGATGCCGCCGATGAACTGCCACGGGCGGAACCGGCCCCAGCGGGTGTTCGTGTTGTCCACGAGGTTGCCGAGCAGCGGGTCGAGGAAGATCTCCGCGATGCGGATGACCACCACGAGTCCGGTGATCACCGCGATGAGGCGTTTGGCAAGCGTCTTGTCCACGTCGATGAACAGCGCGGTGGTCACGAACGTGATGAAGAACGTGCTCATCGTGTTGTAGAACGCGGCCTGGCCCAGGTTACCGAATGCGTATGCGATCTTCTGACCCGTGTTCCGCGTGGGCTGCGGCCTTCCGGTCGTTTCCGTGTGTTGTGTGGTGGATCCGCTCATGGTGTGGTGGCCTCCTTGCGACCTGTAAAGAATCCGTGCGCGTGAACCGCTCCGATCCCGCAAAGCGTGAGTATAGAACTTTCTTGAAAAAGTAGAAAACTATACCGCGTGTCGCAAATCATGCCAACGTTCTGCAACCGGCACTTCGTGTGGATGAGTAAGGTTTGAAGTCTGCTTGATGTGCTTGAATCTTAAGAAATCCACGTATTCTGCATGTTGCAGGCCTTGTGCCGCGAAATGCTGGATAGAATTTGCGCAATCAAGTAACAGTATTTATCCTTGTTGTACAAGGAACCCGATTCAACGAGGTTCCCTCACTGCGGCGGCAACGACGCGACGCAATCCGATGCGAAAGCGAGGACATCATGAACACAACCGACGATCAGCGGAAGAACGGCGATCCGATCGTCTCCCCGTCCATACCGACGACGGCATGGCTCGCCGACCCGCGCGTGTACGCGGTTCACCGGCTCGACGCCCATTCCGATCATGCGTGCTGGTCTCGCTCCCCAGTCGACGGCGAGAGCACGGATCTCAGGCAGAGCCTTGACGGCGAATGGCGGGTCCGCGTCGAGACGGCGCCGACGAGTGGCCGTTTCCCCGATGGGACGAGCGACGGGCCGGACTGGATCAGCGACGTGTCGCCTCTGTTCGCCGCGCCCGGATTCGACGATTCGTCGTTCTCACGCGTGCAGGTGCCCTCGCATCTGGAGACTGCGGGGCTGCTTGCCCCGCAGTACGTGAACGTGCAGTACCCGTGGGACGGACATGAGGACCCGAAGGCCCCAGCCATCCCCGAGCACGGCCATGTGGCGGTCTACCGGCGCGAGTTCGACGCGGATGGCGAAGTCGCCCAGGCCGTGCGCGAAGGGCGCCCGGTGACGCTTACCTTCCAGGGCGCGGCCACAGCCATCTACGTGTGGCTCAACGGCTCGTTCATTGGCTACGCCGAGGACTCCTTCACACCCAGCGAGTTCGACGTGACGGACGCGATCAAGGTGGACGGCAACGTGCTGGCGGTCGCCTGCTACGAGTATTCGAGCGCGAGCTGGTTGGAGGATCAGGACTTCTGGCGTCTGCACGGCCTGTTCCGCTCCGTCGAACTCAACGCGAGGCCCGCCGCCCACGTCGCCGACCTCCATGCCGACGCCGACTGGGATCTCGCCACATCAAGGGGTTCGCTCTCGCTGGATGTGCTGATCGACGGTGCCGCGAACGCCGCGACGGCCGACTTCGCACTATGGGACAAGAACGGCACCATCGTCTGGCACATCGTCACGAAAGCGGACGGAACGCTGCACGCCGAGGCCGAGATCGATGACGCGGCACCATGGAGCGCTGAACGCCCCGACCTGTACGAGCTATCCGTCACCCTGCTCGACGCGGACGGCAAGGTCCTGGAGACCGCTCGCACTCGCATCGGCTTCCGGCATGTGGCCATCGAGGACGGCATCCTCAAGCTCAACGGCAAGCGCCTCGTGTTCCGCGGCGTCAACCGCCACGAGTTCGACTGCCGGCGCGGCCGGGCATCACCGAAGAGGACATGCTGTGGGACATCCGCTTCATGAAGCGCCACAACATCAACGCGGTGCGCACCTCGCACTATCCGAACCAGTCACGCTGGTACGAACTGTGCGACGAATACGGCATCTACCTGATCGACGAGACCAATCTGGAGACCCATGGCAGCTGGAACAGCCCCGGCGACATCCCCGTGGGAACCTCCGTCCCCGGTGACGACGAGGCCTGGCTGGGCGCGTGCATCGACCGGCTGGACAGCATGATCCTGCGCGACCGCAACCATCCCAGCGTGCTCGTCTGGTCGCTGGGCAACGAATCCTACGCGGGCGAAGTCCTCAAGGCCATGAGCGCGCACGCGCACCGGCTTGATCCGGGTCGTCCCGTCCACTACGAAGGTGTCAACTGGAACCATGCCTACGACGGGATCAGCGACTTCGAAAGCCGTATGTACGCCAAGCCGGCCGGATCAAGACTGGCTCGAACACGGCGACGAACGGGGCGAGGCGAGCAAGCCGTTCGTCAGCTGTGAGTACATGCATGCCATGGGCAACTCGTGCGGCGGTCTGAGCGAGTTCATCGACCTCGAACGGTACGAGCGCTACTCCGGCGGGTTCATCTGGGATTACATCGACCAGGGGCTCGTCCAGCGTCTGCCCGACGGGAGCGAACGCCTCAGCGTCGGCGGAGAATGGGGCGACCGTCCAACCGACTACGAATTCGTGGGCAACGGCATCGTGTTCGCCGACCGCACGCCCAGCCCCAAGGCGCAGGAGGTCAAGCAGCTGTATTCGCCGGTCAAGCTCGCCCCCGACGGGCACGGCGTGACCATCGAGAACCGCAACCTGTTCGCCGGCACCGACGGCTACGTGTTCGCCGCACGGCTCCTCGAAGACGGGCATGAGATCTGGCATGCCGACTACCGTTTCGACGTGGCCGCAGGAGATACCCAACACCATGACATCGCCTTCCCGGACATCGACGCGGACGGGGATACGCGCGAAGTCACCTACGAGGTCGATCTCCTGCTCGCCGAAGCCACCGCATGGGCGCCGGCCGGCTACGAGCTCGCGTTCGGCCAACTCACCGGCACGCTCAACCCCGAACAGGACATCACCGAGACCAGCCATGACGACGACGGCCGCGCAACTCGCACGCTCAGCCGATGGAACGCCGGCATCCGCCGCGACGACGAGGAAATTCTCCTGTCACGCACTCAGGGAGGCATCGTCTCCTGGAAGCGCGACGACCGGGAAATGGTCATCCGTCGCCCCGAACTCGTCACGTTCCGCCCATTGACCGACAACGATCGCGGTAACCATTCCGGTTTCGACCGTGCCGCATGGTTCGCGGCCGGCCGATACGCCATCGTAACCGAAACGAAAATCCATGAAAGCGATGACGGTCTCGTAGCGGAATACCAGTACGAGCTTGCCGATCCGAACCACACGCCCGTGTCCGTCACTTACCATGTCAACTCCGATATGCGTATGCAACTGACCGTCGAATACCCCGGGAACGCCACTGACATGGCCAGTCTGCCCGCGTTCGGTATCGAATGGGAGCTGCCCGGCGAATACGATCGTCTGCGCTACTACGGCCCCGGCCCCGAGGAGACCTACCGCGACCGTAAGCAGGGCGGCAAGCTCGGCATCTGGGACGCCACCGCGAAGGCGAGCATGGCGCCGTATCTCATGGTGCAGGAAACCGGCAGCCACGAGGACGTCCGCTGGCTCGAAGCCACCGACATCCAAGGCCACGGATTGCGCGTCACCCAACGCGGCGACCGTCACTTCACGGCCAGCCTGCTGCCCTGGAACACCTACATGATCGAGGCCGCACGCCGCCACGAGGACCTGCCCGAACCGCGCCACAACTACCTGCGCCTGCTCGCGGCCCAGATGGGCGTCGGCGGAGACGACTCCTGGGGAGCCCCCGTCCACACGGCCTACCAGCTGCCCGCCGGCAGGCCGCTCACCCTCGACGTGAACCTCGAACTCATCTGACCGGCAACGGGCGGCGGCATGCACCACCATGCCGCCGCCGGCCCCCGCCTACGACGCGGCGATCGAGGCCACGGGCGCTGCGGCCGCGGACGGCACCGGCGAGGAGGCGTTCGAGCGCGCCGGCCACGCGGTCGCACGGCACCACCCGCCAGGTCCTCTCGCTCATCACCAACCCGATGGACGTGATCTGCCGCAACATCCGCACCGTGCGCGAAGATGGCAACCCGCCCCGACATCCTCGGCTGCCACCTCGAAGGCCCGTTCCTCGCCCTCAAGCGCAAGGGCGCGCACGATCCGAACTGCCTCAAGGACCCGGTGCCCGAACTCGTGGACCGCATGCTCGACACCTCGGGCGCCAACCTCGCCGCCGGCAAGCTCGGCTGCATCCGCCAGATCACCATCTCGACCCCACCGACTGGACCGCCCAACACGTCTGGTGCGCCGGCCGCCAAGTGGAGTAAACTCCTTCCAGCAAAATCGACGCCGGTGCCGCCCGTCTTCGAGACGACGTCTTACGCCTGAGGAACGAAGCTTGCGCGCGGCACCAGTTCGGTCGTCAGCAGGATGTGACGATGCACCCGCCGCTCATGCTTCAACCCATCGATCAGGGTGGAGAACGCCATGCGGGCCAACTCCCTTTGATCGATCGCATACGAACTCAGCGGCGGCGACGTGTACCGGGCGATCGACTGGTTGTTCACACTCACCACGGCCAACTCGTCGGGAACCTCCACGCGCAGTGCGTTCAACGCCTGCAACGCCCCCACCGCAAGCACGTCGGCGGCCACGATCAAACCATCGGGCATGCTGCCGGCCTCACGATGGTCAGCCACCAACTGCTCCGCGAGACGATAGCCGTTCTCCACGGTGAACGTGCCGGACGAATACACCAATCCGTCCGTTTCCAATCCCAGATGCGCGGCCACTGACGGAACGACAGCTCGCGAATGTCCTCGGGATAGTCATGCATGCCCATGATGCTGCCCACGCCGCCGAGAAACGCGATACGACTGCGGCCGCCGCGATCATCGCGTCCAAGGCGTCCAGCATCGTCTGCGACAGATCGGGACGCACGGAGTCGAACAGGCGCGGCGCCGGATTCGTGTCGATGCACACGCCATGCGGGGAGCACCATATGCAGGGCGCGCAGGTCCGCTTCGGGAAACACCGTGGCTCCCACGGTGATGAACCCATCAAACTCCGTTGCGCGTTCCGTCAACTCGTGTATGGACGGATGAACGTGAGCTGGTCCAATTCCAACGACTCCGCACGCTCCGCAAGAACCTTCCGCAGATCGGCGAAGTACGCGTCCTGCAATTCCTCCCCGGACGGAGGCGCATCCAACACCGCGATCGCGGGACGGAACACGTTGCGATACCCCATCTCCTCGCACACGCGCAACACACGCCGACGCGTCTCCTCCTTGATGGAGAACGACGGGTCGTTCAACAAGCGTGACACCGTGCTCTGCGACACCCCGGCCGTCCCGCGACTTCCTTGAGCGTGGCCATGACATCCTCCCCGCAAACTTTAGTAAAGGGTTTTACTACAGCATAACCCGGGAAGGCGGGGTTAGCGGCATTGGCGGCGTGGAAGTTTACCCATGACTGGTAGACTGCACATGTCCCGGCAATAGGGGCAATGCATAGGGGGGAGGCGGGCATGTGCAGCAACATTCCCGTCACCTTACGATTCTTATAGCGTGTCAGGTAAAAGAATTATGATTCTCAATCCACCTTCCGGGCGCCTGCAGACTCAAATGGCCAATGATGGGGACTGTCTCTCGAAGTGTGTAACTGGCCTTAACTGGCCGGTCGTGTGGCCGGTCGGAAGGCTGGTGGACGATGTCTGCTGGGACAATGGGGAAACATGACACCGACGAAGAAGCCGGACGCGGAAAAACGCAACGCCGAGCGGGAGGCAGCGCTCACATTCGTGCGCATGGCCAAGGAAAAGGACTGGACCTGACAGGGCCCGACGGACTGCTCAAACAGTTCACCAAAAGCGTGCTGGAGACGGCCCTGGACGAGGAGATGACCGAGCACCTGGGCCGCGCCAAGCACAAGAAATCCAAGGACGGCAGGGGCCGCGAACACGCGCAACGGCACCACCGCCAAGACCGTGGTCACCGATTCGGTAGGTCCGGTCGGGATCGAGGTGCCGCGAGACCGCGCTGGCGCACGGTGTTTGTGTCGCCGACGTTGCTGATGTTGCCGGGGGGTAATAGTGATGATGGCGTTGCCGGCGCGTGTTCGGGCGAATCCGACGTCTGGCACAAGACCGTCATCTGCTGGCTCGTCCTGGTCGCATACCTGTACATCCAATGCGAGAACTATGCGTTCGCCGCCCTGCCGCTCCTCGTGTTCGCCGCCTCGAAGGCGAGGCGCGAGCGCTGATTCCTCGCGGGCCACGCATCGACGCACCCCAAGATGGACCAAAATCCAGAATAACCGACATTCGCCGCTGTTCCGTCTTTCGCCCAAGGCGTATATCTACCCGTATCTTGAGGTGCATCATGTATTGTCGCGGCTAACTAACCGGCGAAACGCGGCATGTTTCGCATTTTGGGCGAAAAGCCCAAGGCCCACAGGAGGTATTGATGACGTTCGTTGCACGGTCGGTGCGCTATGTGCTCAGAAAACGAGTGCGCACCGCGGTGCTGTTCATTGTGCTGACCATCATAACGGCGAGTATGCTGTCCGCGATCGCGGTTTCTCAGGCAGCTCAACAGGCCGCCGGACGAATCGAGAAGGAAGCGGTCGGCGGATTCGTGCTGGCCAGTAACCTGCAAGGCAGCATGCTGACGCCTCGCGGAGGCGGAATGGTCCGTCCCGCCGACGTGCGCAGGATCGCCCAACTGCCCGGAGTCGATTCGTATATGGTCGTCAGAACGCCACTGCCGATCTCGTGGGGGCGAATGTGGCGAAGGTCCCCGGCGGCGATGATTACGATGCGGAGAAAGAACAGCAGTTCGGCAATACGGCCAACGTCATAGGCACAAACGATTCGTCAAAACTCAATGTGTTCACGTCCCACACGCTCGGCATGGTCGAAGGACGTCATCTAAAGGCGTCCGATAAGCATATGTCGATGGTCCATGAGGATCTCGCCAAAACCAATGGGCTTAAAGTCGGCGATACCCTCACGCTCAAGGCCAATCCATATGATGCCGACAATGAGTCGCATTCGACGGCGACCGTCAAAACCACCATCGTCGGAATATTCAAGGGGACAGCGACAGAAAGGTATCCAGCCGCGCGGAACTCACCTCCAACACCGTGTACACCGATCTGGATACCACACGCGATCTGTACCAGTACAAGGCCGGCAAGGAAATATACCAGGATGCCACTTTCGTGCTGTCCAAGGGCGTTGACGTGGAGAAAACCATGGACGCCGCGAAGAAACTCCCGGTGGATTGGAACAACTACCAGATCACGCGCAATGACCAATATACGTCGAGCATGCTGAATGCCGCCCGAAGTGTGCGCTCCATGATGCGCGGCGCTTTGATCGGCGTGACCATCTCGGGCAGTGATAGTCCTCAGCCTCATGCTCTTGCTGTGGATGAACGACCGACGTCAGGAGATGGGCGTATTGGTGTCCCTCGGCATCGGCAAGCCATCCCTGATCGCCCAATATCTAACCGAGATGATTCTGATCGGCCTGCCGTCCCTGGTCCTCGGATGGCTGTGCGCACGGGGAGCGGCCCAATGGCTTGGCACCTCGGCCCTCCGTTCCGTGAACGCCTCCGCGGCGAAGGAACTGAGCAGCATGGGACAGGTCGGCGGCGATCTTGAGTCCAATATGTCGGTTCGTACCTTGGATTCGCTCACGGTATCGGTCGACGGGACCGCCATGCTGTACGTGGCGCTCGGCCTGTTGGCGGTGATGCTGGTATGCGTCGCCATATCGTGCATACCGATGCTGCGCAAGTCGCCACGAAGCCTGTCGGAGCTCCGATGACGGGCATGAACGTGTGGAAGCGTGCCACGCTGGCAATCGTACGTAAACCGGTACGCAGCGGTATCATCGGTCTGTTGATGCTGATGGTCTTCACGAGCCTGGTGGCGCAGGTCGGAGTCTCGACGGCCCTGCGTACCATGTCCGACAGCATCGGCGCGGCATGGGCATAGGGTTTACCGTCAGCGCCGGCGAGAATCCCATCAGCGCCGAGGAGGCGAGCCGGTTCTCGCGTATCCCCGGTGTGACGAAGACTGCCTATGCGACGAAGACCTTGGCGCAGGTGGATGGCGCGCGCCCGGTCATGCCCGGCAGCCCCGATTGGACTCCGATCTGGCCATGCAGGTCAGCGTGCTGGGCACCACCGATTCCTCATTGTCCGAGGAATTCCAGAGCGGCCTGTACCGTCTGGAGCAGGCCGCCATATCTCGGGCGACGGCGACAATGCTGGTGCCACCGCGACTTCGCGCTGCAGAACGGCCTTTCGATCGGCTCGACATTCCGTCTCCGGCAGGAGGGGCGCAACGCCACGGTGCGTGTGGCCGGGATCTTCTCCGGCAACGTGCAGGCCCAAAGCCCCCTGCCCTCGGACACTTCCGAGAACCTCATCTATTCGGGTAGGCGAGTGACCTCCGCTCTGACCGGAAACGACCAGATCGGCATGATCCGATGCCTGTCGGATAATCCGCAGGACCTGTCCGCGGCTATTGGACGGGCCAAGACCATGGCCGGCGGCAAGTACGACGTCACCGACGATTCGGCCCGGCTCTCCGGCGTCCTGCAATCCGTGCAGACGGTGCGTAATCTGGTGCGCATGGTGCTGCTGTCCGTCTGCCTCGCGGACGTACTGGTGCTGGCGATGGCGCTGGTCTTCTGGATCCGCTCACGCATCCATGAGATAGGCACCCTTCTGGCCCTCGGCATCGACAAGATGCAGATTATCGCCCAGTTCGCGATCGAAACCGGTCTCATGGCTGCGGTCGCCGCCCTGTGTTCGCTGGGCACCGGCGCCATGCTGTCGGGATACGTGTCTTCCCGACTGTTGCGCGATTCGGGCGTCGCGCCGTTGGAATCATTGCAGGTGGAGGCTCTGCCGCCGGAACAGACGCTGCTCATCCTGCTGCTCGGATGCGCGGTCATCGCAATCGCGCCTTGCCGTGTCGTGCGCCGCAGTGCTGGCCAAATCCCCGAAATCCATTCTTTCCTCTATGCGTTAGGAGATACTAATCATGACTATCTGTCTGCAATTGGACCATGTCAATTACTCATATGGCGCGGCGAAGATTCGCGTTCTTTCGGACGTGAACGCAGATTTCGAATCCGGGAAGATGTATGCGATCACCGGCCCGTCCGGCGCCGGCAAGAGCACGCTGCTGTCGCTGCTGGCCGGCCTGGACGCCCCCTCCCGGGGAGTGGTCCGCTTCGAAGGGGAGGACATCGCCACATCGGGCTATGCGAAGCACCGTCGCGAGCACGTGTCCTTGGTGTTCCAGGACCATAATCTGATCGACTATCTCACCCCCGAAGAGAATCTGCGCCTGGTCAATCCCAAGGCCGATATGAAGATCCTCGAGGATCTGGGGCTGAGCCGTGAGGAATCCAAGCGCAACATCATGCACCTGTCGGGCGGCCAGCGTCAACGGGTGGCGGTCGGCCGCGCGCTGGTCGCCCCGGGCCGCGCGATCCTCGCGGACGAGCCGACGGGCAGCCTCGACCCGGAGATGACCGACGAGGTGATTCATCTGCTGCAGCACGCCGCCCATCAGCTCGGCAAATGCGTGATCGTGGTGACGCATTCCAAGCGCGTCGCCGACTCCGCCGATGTCGTGCTGCGTCTCAGGAGCAAGAAACTGACCCGGGTGTGACCCACCTGGGCCGGGCGGCACCCATACACCGCTTCGGCATTCTGGCACCCCGCACCCCGGCACCCCGGCGACCCACTCGCGTTGCCGGGGTGCCGTATTCGTTCTGCGACATAATGTCGTGATAATGGAACCATGCCAGTGATGAATGATGAAGTGCCCGGCGAGGGCGATTTCGACGCGGGGCGTCGACGTGGCGAGTTCGACGATATCACTTGGCGGATTCTAGCGGTGGTTGCAACACCTGGTGTTTTTTTGGTGTTGCAACCACCGCTAGAATCCGCCTTTCTGGTGTTCCCCGAATCCAAGCAACCACCCAAGCTCGTCGAATACTTCGGCAAGGTGCTCCCCTATGCCATGACCGGCCTGCTGGTGGTATACGCGCTACGCAACACGCCGATCCTGACCGGTTCGCACGGCATTCCGGAACTCATCGCCTGTGCCGTCATCACATTGCTGCATCTGTGGAAGCGCAACATGCTGCTTTCGACCGCCGGCGGCACCGCGGTGTATATGCTGCTGATACAGCTGGTGTTCTAGGAGCATGCCTGGCGGCGAGTCCCGTCAAGGATGGATGAGGAACCCGCCGCCCAACCTGCCGCAGAACCGTCACTCGAACGGATACTTCAGCCCCCACTTCGCCCGCAGCTCGTCCATGAGCTCGACGATGCGCAGCGAATCGGCGTGCGGCATCTCGGCGCACTCCTCGCGCCCGTCGAGAATCGCGTTCGCCGCGGCGGCGACCTGATACTCGTAACCGGTCAGCTGCGCCGGCACATCGTAATGCTCCGCCACGGCATGGTCGGCGCCGTACACGTCGATCGCTTCGATGTTGTTGATGTTGCGGCACACCACGTACCCCTTGTCGCCCCAAATGCAGCCCGCACGGTCGGAGCAGGCGAGCATCGACGACGTGGACACCGCCATCACGCCATTGGCGTAATACAGCGTGGTCGAGTTCTGCGCGTCCACGCCGGTCGGGGCGTATGGCGTCATCGACGTCTCGACGCGCTCGACCGGCACCTCGCCGTGGCCGCCCATCACCATGTCGATGAAATTGAGCGGGTACACGCCGACGTCGAGCAGCGCCCCTCCAGCCATCGCGGGATCGCTCATACGCGCCTTGCCGGACACCGGATAGCACAGGTTCGCCGAAATCGACCGCAGCTCGCCGATCGCGCCGGAGGCCACGATCCGGTCGACGATGGCCCGCGACGGCATGTAGCGCGTCCAGATAGCCTCCGTGCACAGCAGACCGCTGCCGTCGGCCGCATCGAGCAGCGCACGGGCCTGCGCGGCGTTCGCGGTGAACGACTTCTCCACCAGCACGTTCTTGCCGGCTTTCATACACAGGATCGCCTGTTCGGCGTGCAGACTGTGCGGGGTGGCGATATACACCAGATCCACATCCGGGTCCGCCACCAGCTCGTCATACGAGCCATACGACACCGGGAACCCGTATTCGGCCGCGAACGCCGCGGCCTGCTGCCCCCGTCACGCGCGGCGACCGCATACGGCGCTACCAGACCGGCATACCGCGGGTCCGCCGCCATCGCCACCAGTGTTCGAGCCATCGAATGCGCGATGCGCCCAGCGCCCAGAATCGCCACGTTGACGCGCAACCCCTGCGCTTCGGCCTCGGCACGTCTGCCGTTCAGTCTGCTCATCATTCCTCCTCGAACGTTCCGATACATGTTCCGATGGAATACGCGGGTATCCCCGCGAAACCGGCTGTCAATGCACCAGAATAATCCGGTGAACGATATCCGCCCGGCTCGCCGCGGCGCAATCCGGCGAATATGACGCGACGCGCCCGGCAGTCATGCCAAGGCGCGTCGCGTTTCATCGCATCTCGTCGCGTGCCGCCACGCTCCGGTGGCCGGCCGCATGCCGTCATCCGATCTGCCGTTCCACCCAATCGACGATGTACGGCGCGACCTCCTGAATCTGGCCGATGGCCACCTGGAACTCGTGGGGCCCGCCATACCAGGGATCCACCAGGTCGATGGAATCCTCGCGGCCGGCCGCCGGCTTGGGCAGGTTCGGGTCGAAACTGCGGTACATGTGCACTTCGGCGCGCTTGGAGGACGGCAGCTGCCGCAGCAGCGCGCGCATATGCGAGGCCGTCATCGGCAGGAACAGGTCGGTTTCCTCGATCTCCTCGCGCGTGACGCGATGGGCGAAATGATGCGTGGGGATCTCATACCCGTCGGCCCGCAGCACGCGCACGGCGCGCGGGTCGATAGGATGGCCGTACTCCTCGTCGCTCACGCCGCTGGACAGGACGCGCACGCGGTCCTCCCCTATCCCACGCGACTCGAATTCGGCGCGAAGGATGATCTCCGCCATGGGCGAACGGCAGATGTTGCCCGTGCACACGGTCATCACGGTGTATGGGTGCTGCTGTGTCATGATGGCTCCTGATGGTTTCCGATGGGTGCCTGTGCGTAAGGCGCCCGGTGAACTTGCGCGCGGGTGATTCAGCCGATCTTGCGATAGGTGACGAAGCGGTACCGCTTGATTCCGCTGTCGTCTTTCTGCGTTCTCTTCCAATGGCCGGGGTCGGCGACCTCCCACAGGCCGGCGTCGACCAGAGCGTCCATATCAGGCGCATACGTGTCTGCGTCCACTGAGGTCTGGATCTTCGTCACGAACGCCTTGCTGGCGAAAGGCAGCGCCTCCTGGAAGACCTGCGCTCCACCGATCACCCAGATCTCGCTGCGGTCAAGCCCGTCGTCGGGAATGGCCTCCTGCCGCGCGATGTCGAGCGCCGCATCCAGATCGGTGACGACCGTGGCGCCCAGCGCCAGATACTGGGGATTGTGCGATACCACGATGTTGTCACGATTGGGCAGCGGACGGTACTTCACGTTCAGTGACTCCCATGTCCTGCGTCCCATGATCACCGGGTGAGAGACGGTGAGCTCCTTGAAACGTTTCATATCCTCCGGCAGATGCCAAGGCATGCCGCCGTCGAACCCGATGGCACCGGGACGGCCGTCTTTGTCGTCAGCTTCGGCCCAAATCAGGTTCACTGAAAACGTCTTGGGAAAGTCATCACCCCAATCATCGGCTTTCTCCTGCCCGGCGAACCCGGGCTCCGGTTCGTGATAGCCGTTGCGGCTACTATCATGCTCCATTTCATTCACTCCTTGAATCGGACTGGGACAATAGTGTAACGGTCGGTTCAGACCGCAACCGGCGCCTTGATGGTGGGATGGTGCCGGTAGTCGACGATCGTAAAATCCTCGTACTGGTAGTCGAACAGCGAATCGGCCTTGCGGATCTCGATCTTCGGATACGGGTACGGCTCGCGCGACAGCTGCTCCAGCACCTGGTCGACGTGGTTGTCGTAAACATGGCAGTCGCCGCCGGTCCAGACGAATTCGCCCGGTTCCAAGCCGGCCTGCTGCGCGATCATCATCGTCAGCAGCGAATACGAAGCGATGTTGAACGGCACCCCGATGAACATGTCGCACGAACGCTGGTACAGCTGGCAGCTGAGCCGCCCGTCGGCCACGTAGAACTGGAACAGGGCGTGGCAGGGCGGCAGCGCCATATTCTCGACCTCGGGGTTCCATGCGCTGACCACCATGCGACGGGGGTCGGGGTGGTTGCGGATCAGGTCGAGGACATTGCCGATCTGGTCGATGGTGCGATTCGGGTCTTCGGGGGTCGGCGCGGGCCAGCTGCGCCACTGCACACCGTACACGGACCGAGGTCGCCGTTCTCGTCCGCCCACTCATCCCAAATATGCACGTTGTGCTCCAGCAGCCAGCGCACGTTGATGTTGCCCTTCAAAAACCACAGCAGCTCATAGGCCAGGCCTTTGAAGAACACGGTCTTGGTGGTCAGCAACGGGAATACTTCTGACAGGTCAAAACGCATCTGCTGGCCGAACAGGGAAATCGTGCCGGTGCCGGTGCGATCGGACTTCAGCGTGCCTTCGAGCATGATCCGGCGCACCAAATCCTCGTACGGCGTGGGGACGTCACTGTGAGGACGGGCGGGGATACGGGTGCGGATATCTGCGAGTTGTTCCGGTGACAAAGCCATGCCCCCAGTGTAACGACAGCGGCTAACAGCCCGACGCGAGTGGCGGAGACGACGGACGGCAGCGTGCGATGGATGCGGTAGCGTCACGCTGCGCGGTACCGTCACTGTGTGCGCCCTCGCACACAGTGACGGTACCACAAACCCCAGTGTTTCCAGCGGTTTCCAAGAAACCGTCACGCCGCGAACCCGCACAGCGTGACGGTACCCGCACAGCGTGACGCCGAAACATGGCATGCACAGGCGATTCGGAGATGAAACGCCGGACGAGACGGGGGTAGACGCCCCAAACCAGACCCAGATCAGACCAAAGTACCCATCGAGCAGACGTGCTCGGGCCGGAGGGGCGTCCAGCCGAACGCGCATCACGACCCATGGCGAACGATTGTGGTCTACATTAGAGGTATGTGTGATGCGGCAGGCGCGTCATGACGACTACACGAGGAGATACGCATGGGCAAGCGACTTTGGGTCGAGCGCAACAAGGATGGTTCATGGGATGCGTTCAGCGATGACGGCGCTCACATCAAGTTCGGCAAGGGCCGCGGAGTGTTCACCCCCGGAGACCTGATGAAGATCGCGCTGGCGGGCTGTGCCGCGCTGTCCAGCCAGTTCGCCATCGAGCACACACTCGGTGACGGCAAGGGCGCGAGGATCGTCGTGGACGGCACATATGACGCCGACAGCGATGCCTACATCAACTTCAACGAGCAGGTCGTGGTGGATGCCACTGACGCGAAGCTGAGCGAAGAGGATGCGAACAAGCTCAAGGAACGTGTCACGCGCCACATCGAAAAGGGCTGCACCGTCAAGCACACCTATGTGCAGGAGACGCCGGTGCGCATGGATGTGACGGTTCGCCGCTGAGGCATCGCGGAGCTCCTCCCCTGTCATATAACGGCACGGGGAGTTCATGCTACCGCGTCCGGCACGAGCGCCGGCACAACAACATCATGGCCCCGCCGGGCATCGAGTCCGGCGGGGCCACTGCATGCATCAGAGCCGAATCAGGCCTTGTGCTCGGGGTCGATGGCCGAATCGATCTGCTCGACGACCTCCGGCTGCGCGGCCGGCACCGGCAGCTCCTCGACACCGCCGATGGACTCCAAGGGCTTCGGCTCGACATCGGCCGGCGAGCTCGGAACCGTGTCAAGACGGGATTCCGCGGCTTCGACGTACTTGCGGGGTACGACATACACCGGGCCGACGGCGTGCTGGATCAGTCCCTGGCTGGTGGAGCCCAGCAGCAGGCCGGTGAACCCGCCGCGGCCGCGGGAGCCGACGACGACCACGTCATGGTCATAGCTGGCCTTGGTCAGCGCCTGCACGGCGTTGCCCGGCACCACGGTGCGGGTGATCTTCAGATCGGGGTAGGACTCCTCGATCGGCTTGATACGCACCTCAAGATCCTCCATGAAGGATTCCATCACGGCCTTGTCGCCGTCCGAGCCCTGCACCTTCGGCGCGGCGGAGATCACGTCGAGTTCGGCACCCCACATGTTGGCGAACGAGGCGGCGATGTCCAGCGCCTTCAGACCCCACTTCGACTCGTCGGAGCCGACCGCCACCTTGGTGATCGTGTTGTTCAGGTGCATCAGGTTGCCGTCGTCGTCGGTATAGGGCACGACGACGATCGGGCAGTACGCGTACGCGGGCAGCGACGAGCTGGTGGTGCCGAGCAGGCGCTCGGCCAGTCCGCCCTTGCCGCGATTGCCGATGACGATGAGATTGTAGTTACGAGACAATTCGACGAACACCGATGCCGGATCTCCGGTAACAATCAGCGTGGCGGCTTCGACGCCCTGCTCGTCTGCGATGGCCTTGGCCTTGGACAGAATCTCCTGTGCGTCGCTGTGCGCCGCGTTGTCATCACCCATCGCGGTGTACGTGGCGTCGAACGAGACTGCGGCGTAGCTGGGCAACGAATATGCGCATACGATCTGCAGCGTCAATCCCGCATGCTTGGCAAAATTGGCGGCCACCACGTGGCCTTGTAACTGGCATGAGAACCGTCCACCCCAACCAGAATCGCCTTTTCGTTGATCATGGCAACCTCCTTAAGGTAACACCGATGCAGCGGCGCATCGGGTCATAGTTCCTAGAATACCGCGTACGCGTCAGGATGCGGGATGAACATCAGTCATTTTGCCGATTGAGAACAATGCCACATTCCTGGCATCGGTGTGTCATAACGCGCGGCAGCGCAGCGGGAAGCGGGCACGGCATCGTCGCCGCATCACCTGTCGAAAAAGCACGACAGCGCCCCAATGGAGGCGCTGTGCAGTGCGAAATATCGTTCGAAGACTCTTCGACCCGAAGCAACCGGCTTAGATGATTCGGTAATACTCGAAGGAAGCGTATACGGGCACGATGGACACGCTCTTGCCGGGGCGCGGCGCGTGAATCATCAGACCGTTGCCGACGTAGATGCCCACATGGCCGGATCTCCACATCAGGTCGCCCGGCTGGGGATCGTTGACCTTCGTGCCGTGAGCCTGAGCCCACACACGCTGCTGATAGTCGATACGCGGCAGGCTGATGCCGAACTTGGCGTACACGTACTGCGTGAAGCCCGAGCAGTCGAATCCCGACGGCGTGGTGCCGCCGTACACATAGGGCACGCCCTGGAACTGGGAGGCGTAGGCGACCACGCCGGCGCCATTGGCGCTGACCGGGGCATCGACCGCACCGTCATTGGAGACGGACGACGAGCTGGTGCTGCTGGTCGCGGCCGATGCGCGGGAACGGCTGACCTCCGCCGCCTGCAGGCGGGCGGCTTCGGCGGCGGCCTTCTCGGCGGCCTTGCGCTCCTCTTCGGCCTTCTTGGCCTCTTCCTCGGCCTTTTTCTCGGCCGTGGACTTGGTTTCGGGCACGTTCAGGGATTCCACACCGCCCCAGCTTTCGCTGTCATCGGAGCTGACCGATACGGTCTCCTTGAGCAGGTCCTTACGCGCGGTGTTCATCTTCGGGAACGAGCGAGAAGAGGTAATCGCCTTCCTGCTCGCATTATCGGAACCGGCCAAGGCGACAGGCACCGATACCGTGAACAACGCCACCGCAGCTGCTGCGGCGGTGATAGTCGAAATAATCTTCTTGCAAATCATCATCGAGGCATGATTGTAGCACACAGGCATGCATCTTCGCCTGAAAACACTCACGCTAGGAAATCACGCCATATCGGCGACATCACGGGAAAACCGGCAATCTTCACACGACCGGCGCGACACTCCCGGGAGAATAATAGAGATGAATCTCACTGACGGGGACCGAAGACCCGCCGAAAATCAGTAGTGGATGTACTGGAAGTCGTTCACGTTGGAAAGGGTGCGGGATGCCGGCTTGCCGTTCAGCGAAGCACCGCACTCCGAGATGGTGACCGTGCCGTCAGCGTTGATGCTCTCCACGATGGCGACATGGCCATACACGGAACTCGCGCCTTCCTGGCCCGCGCGGAACACCATGACGTCGCCCTTGTGGCGAGGCGTGTTGTCCACCCAGTAGCCGTGCGCACGAGCGGAGTTCGCCCAGTCCTGACCATTGCCGAAATATGATCCGACGGGCAGGCCGAGCTGATGGCGACGCAGGTACGCCCACCACGTGCACTGGCTGAACGCATAGGCGAGACCGCTGTCGCCCGTGGCATGGTTCGGGTTGAATCCTTCGGGCAGCTTGCCGGCATCCTGGTCGACCAGCACCGCGACCTGCGGGTTGTTCGCCAGGGAGCGGGACAGCTGGCTCACGTCGATGGCGGAGTTCTTGTCGTTCAGCTCCCAGTTGCCGTTATTGGTGGTCTGCACGGATTTGGCGTCGGCGATCGTGTTGCTCGTCTTCGCGTCGGCCGCGCCGCTCGTGGCCGCGGCTGCGGTCTGGTCGGAGGCGATGGGGCCGAGCTCGGTGCGGGATTCGGAACGCGAGACCGTCGAACCGGTCACGCGGGCCAGCTGAGTGGTCGTCGTGGCGGGATCGTCGGCCAGCAGACGAGAGTTGGACGACTGCTGGATATTGGAAAAGGCCAAGGCGGTGGCCGCAGTGCCGACCAGAGCCGCAAGGGATGCGGATGACATCATGTACGACTTGCGCTGCGCGGCCTTCGCGGTCTCGCGGATGGCCCGGCGGGTCATCGGGGCGACCTCGTTCAGCTTGGCTGCAAGAACGGGGTCGATGGCGAGCGCCACGGCATCGCCGTTGGCCGCCCGCACGGCACGCACGGCCCTGGCCGTGTGGGAACCCCGGGAGGAGCGAAATAACGCCGAAGGGCTGGTGCGCTGAACGGAACCCTTATTGGCCTTATGCGCAGCATGCCTCATACTTTTTGCTCCTTTAATACCATCGCGATGCGGCCTCCCGAAGACGCCGCACGTTCATCACGGTTGACCAGCTTACCGCGGGGTGCGGCCATCGGCAACCCGACCGCATCCGACACATGAACGCCGACCCCCATCAATCCGCATCATTGGCTAGTGTTGAGCATATGGACAATATCGTGAACATCCCGTCCTCAATGAAGCCCGAAGACGGACGATTCGGCTCCGGCCCCAGCAAGATCCGCCCCGAGCAGGTGGACGCGCTCGAACGCGGCGGCAAGACGCTCCTCGGCACCTCACACCGGCAGACGCCGGTGAAATCCCTGGTCGCCTCCATCCGTGAAGGACTCGGCTCGTTCTTCTCCCTGCCCGACGGATATGAGATCGCGCTCGGCAACGGCGGCGCGAGCGCCTTCTGGGACATCGCCTGCGCGTCGCTCATCGCCGGCAAGGCCGCATTCGGCACATACGGCTCATTCAGCACGAAGTTCGCCAAGTCGGCGCAGAGCGCGCCCTTCCTCGACGACCCCGTCATCTTCGCGGGAGAACCGGGCACCTATCGGCTCCCCGAGCGCACCGACGGCGTGGACACTTACGCGTGGGCGCACAACGAGACCTCCACCGGCGTGTCGGCACCGGTGCGGCGCGTGGAAGGCAGCGACGAGCAGAACGCGATCGTCGTGGTCGATGGCACCAGCGCTGCCGGCGCGTTGCCGGTGGATGTCAGCCAGACCGATGCATATTACTTCTCCCCGCAGAAGGCGTTCGGTTCCGACGGCGGCCTGTGGATCGCGGTGCTGTCGCCGCGCGCCATCGCACGTGCGCAGCAGGTCGAGGGCGAAGCCAAGCTCGAAGGCTCCCGCCGTTGGGTTCCGCCGTTCCTCTCGCTGACCTCCGCGCTCGAGAACTCACGCAAGGATCAGACCCTGAACACGCCGTCGGTCGCCACGCTAATCATGCTGGAGAACCAGGTGCGCTGGCTCAACGAGAATGGCGGCATGGCCTGGTCCACGGCACGTTGCGCGCAGTCCGCCGCGCTGCTGTACGAGTGGGCGGAGCGCAGCGAATACACCCGGCCGTTCGTCGCCGACCCGGGCTCGCGCTCCAATGCGGTCGTCACCGTCGACCTGGATGACGCGGTCAGCGCCAAACAGGTCATCGCCGCGTTGCGCGAGAACGGCATTGTGGACACCAACGGCTACCGCAAGCTCGGCCGCAACCAGCTGCGCATCGGCGTGTTCCCCTCGGTGGAGCCGTCGGACGTGGCCGCGCTCACCGCGTGCATCGATTACGTCGTCGAGCACCTGTGACGGACGCGGCAGCAAGAGCCGCCCGATCATCAAGGACTGAACGCTCGGGCGGGTGCCGGTGTATGTACCGCCACCCGCCCGATTCATCCCATGCGCTAAGGTATATAGGTATGAAATTCGCAGCCATCATCAATCCTGAAGTACGCAAGCCAGCACCGAAACCGGTGCGTGTCGACCTGCGCAAGACGTTCCTCATCGGCTGCGTGCTGTGGTCGGTCGCGCTGATCGTCAGTGCGATACTGCTCGCGTGCGGGCTGGATGTGCTGCAATTGCTCATCATGTGCGCGGCCGGACTGGTCATCGGTGTCATGATGCTGGTATGGGAGCATTTCGACCGCTGGGATTACCGGCGTCTCGGCAACTGAGCCGTATCAGTCCCCCACCGGCAGCGACAGCGTGAACGTGCTGCCCTGCCCGGGAGCGCTCCACACCGTCACATCGCCGTGATGGGCGAGCGCCGCATGCTTGACGATCGCCAATCCCAGACCGATGCCGTCGGTCGTGCGCTCGTTCTGGTTGGAACCGCGGTAGAACCGTTCGAAGATACGGGCAGATCGGCCTTCGGCACGCCCTCGCCATGATCGATGACACGCACCACGGCGTTCTTCCCGTCCGAAGACAGAGCGACGGAGACGCCGACCGCCCCGCCTGGGTGTGAATACACGATCGCATTCTCCACCATCTTGCGCACGGCCATGCGAATCTGATCGGCCTCCCCGTGAATCATCACGGGGCTCTTGCCGCCGACCCGCACCTGCACCCCGGCATCCCGCGCAGCGCCGGCAAGATCATCCACGGCCCCGGAAACCTGCGAGAACAGGTCGCAACGGTTCGCCTCCGAAGCCGTCACCGGCTCCTGAGCCTTAATCAGCATCAGCAGGTCAGAGATCATGCGGTCGAGCCGCACACAGGAATGCCGCACCTGCCGCGCGTGGTTCGACAGCTGCTCGTGGCTCACGTCCGCGCTCTCCAACGAATCGGCCAGCCGCTCCAGCGCGCGGGTCGGTTGCAGCAGCTGTTCGGAGACGTTCGATATGAACGAGTCTCGAATCTGAGCGAACCGGATCGACTCGCTGACATCGTTGATCAGCACGAGCACCAGATGGTCGCCGATGCGTCCCACCGTCACCTTCAGCCAGTTCGGCCGAGACGAGGCCTCTGCGGTCAGGCCGTCATCGGCAGCCGCGGCACCGAATCCGTTCATCGTCATGAACTGCTCCGGCGTCTGAGTCTCCAGGTCGAACGAGCACCGGGAACCGTCCTTCATCACCTTGTGCACCGCGTCAAGCAACGTAGGTTCGATCAGCGTGTCATCACGCACCAAGCCGAGTCTATAGGCCGCAGGATTGGCACGACCACCTCGTCCTGATCGTCCACCACGACCGACGCCAGCGAGAGCATCGACAGCACCAGCTGGGTGGAGTCATCCAGATCATCGGCCGGCTCGTCATCCTCCTGACGGCGGCGCGCGCCGCGACGCCGAGACTGCAACGACGGCAAGCGGTCATTGCTGCGCAGCGCGTTCATGATGACGGGCTGCAGCCGGTCCGCGATGAAAAAGCCGATTCCCGCCAATGCGGCCAGCGCCAATAGCGCGAAAACTACAAAAATCCATACCGACGGCTGAAACTGAGGCATGGTTCCATTGTCTCACACCGAGAGGCGACATGCGGCGAACGTGAATTCCGGGTGAACTAGCCAATGAATTTTGAGACAATTTCAAGAACCTGACCGCCACGCACTAGGCAAACACAGCTTATGCGGCTTACACTTGATAGAGGTTCCATCAAGAGCAACTACATAGCATGAAAGGCTACAACAATGCGCGTTATTTTTGACGAGGAGCTCAAGGCCGTTGCCGATGACCTCGATCGCATGGTGCAAGACGTGCGCAAGGCCATCAACGGGGCCGGAGACGCCTTGCTGAAGCAGGATGTCGAAGCCGCCCAGAGCGTCATCGACGGCGACATCGAGATCGATGCCCTCGAATCTAGCGTCATCGACCAGTGCATCCGTCTGCTCGCCAAGCAGAACCCGGTGGCGACCGACCTGCGAGTCGTCGTATCGACGCTGCGGCTCGCTGCGACCTTCGAGCGCATGGGCGATTTGGCGAAGCACATCGCCGAAGCTGCACGCCGCATCTACCCCGAACCGGCGCTGCCGGCCGAGGCCACGGAGCTGTTCACCGAGATGCAGCAGTTCCTGTCGATGACCGCCGACCGCATCGTCGTCATGCTGCAGGACCGCGACGCCAAAACCGCCGAGGAGATCATCCTCGACGACGACAAGCTCGACGCGCTGCACCACAAGACCTTCGACCTGGCTCTGTCCGACAAGTGGACCGGCAGCCGTCAGCAGCTGATCGACGTCGTGCTGCTCGGCCGCTTCATGGAGCGTCTCGGCGACCACGCCGTGTCGGCCTCCCGCCGCGTCGTGTACATCGTGTCCGGCTTCGATCCGAGCAAGGAGCCGTCGCGCGACGAGGACGGCGCCGTCGAGTGACGACGACCGCGGCGATGCCGTCACCGGCATTCCGCCATAACTGAACTTCTCTCCACGGAGAGTCCCATGAACGGCGAGACGGCCACGGCTGCTCGCCGTTTTTGTATGCCCCGACGGGCGGTGCGCGGCTTTGGAACCCGGATCATAGACTCCATCGCGACGTCACCGTGCGTGAGTTGCGTCACCGCGCGCGCCCTCGCAGCGTGACACCCCGCACGAGTCACGCTTCGCTGCGCTCCCAGTCAGCGGAAGCGGGAATGGTGCGAATCGGCGAGAAGACGGCCACGACCATGCCCGCCGTGGCCAGCGCACACACCACGGCGGCGATCAGCGTGAACCCATCCGGCACGAACCGCAACACGCCGCCGACCACGACCGGTGCCACGGCGCCGAATACGCCGAGCAGCGTTTCGCATACCGAGGAGACGCCCCCTCGGCCTACATCACACACGTCGGGGCGTGGCCGAATACGCAAAAGGCGCCGCTCCATGAGGGAACGGCCCATGCATCAGGCTAATGCCGGGTCAGAGAATCACTTCTGGCCCTGAGCGGCGACGGCGGCAGCGCCGGCAGCGGCGGCTTCCGGGTCCAGGTACTCGCCACGCGGCTTGATCGGCTTGAAGTTCTCGTCCAGCTCGTACAGCAGCGGCATTGCGGTCGGGATGTTGACCTTGGCGATCTCCTCTTCGGAGAGGTTGTCCAGCATCTTCACGATGGCGCGCAGGGAGTTGCCGTGAGCGGCGATCAGAACGGTCTTGCCAGCCTTCAGCTCCGGCTCGATGTCGGACTTGAAGTACGGCTCAACGCGCTTGACCACGTCGGCCAGGCACTCGGCTTCCGGAACCGGATCGCCGGTGTAGCGCGGATCGTTGTTCTGCGCGTACTCGTCGTTCGGATCGATCTCCGGCGGCGGTGTGGCGTAGGAACGACGCCACAGCATGAACTTCTCGTCACCGTACTCCTGACGAATCTCGGTCTTGTTCTTGCCCTGCAGAGCGCCGTAGTGACGCTCGTTGAGACGCCAGTCACGCTGAACCGGAATCCACAGACGATCTGCGGCATCCAGAGCGATGTTGGCGGTGTTGATGGCGCGACGCAGCAGGGAGGTGAACACGATGTCCGGAAGGACGTTCTTCTCCTTGAGCAGCTCGCCACCACGCTTGGCTTCGGCTTCGCCCTGCTCGGTCAGCGGGACGTCCACCCAGCCGGTGAACTGATTGGTCTTGTTCCATGCGCTCTGTCCGTGACGGAGCAGTACTAGTTTGTAAGTCATAACTCGCAGTCTACCGCTCAGCCCGGCCAAATTCGAGCCTTTTGTCCACCGTTTTCGCCGAACACTTGCGCAGGAATACTCACACCATCAGCGAAATCAGCAGGATGACGGCGAAGAACGGGGGCTGGAAGCAGGCGTCCGACAGCGCTTTGCGGAATTCCTTACGGCCCGTGCTGGTCACCATGCGCCACGGCACGCCGATGCCGGACAGCATGAGGATGCCGCCCCACGGCGTCCACAGCAGCATCACCACCCACACGCCGATCGCCCATGCGACGACGCAGCAGACGTCCAGCATCACGCGGGCGCCACGCTCCCCCATGCGCACTGCGAGCGTGCGCTTGCCATGCCGGCGATCCTCGTTGATGTCACGCAGGTTGTTCACCATCAGTATCTGGCATGACAACAGCCCCGCGACGACCGCGCACAACACGCCGAGCACGCTGACCGAACCGCTCAGCGCATACTGCGTGCCAAGCACGGCGGCCAAACCGAAGAACAGGAACACCGAGAGTTCGCCGAATCCCGCATATCCGTACGGATGCTTGCCTCCGGTGTAGAACCAGCCGGCCAGCAGGCAAAGCACGCCGACCAGCAGCAGCCACCACGCCTGTGACAGGACGACGGCGACGAGGCCGCACACGCAGGCCAGCAGAGCGCTCACCACGGCGGCGACGAGCACATGCTTCGCCGGAACCAGGCCGGACGCGGTCAGCCGCATGGGCTTCTTGGTCTTCTTCTCACTGCCGCCGCGGCCCTCATCGACACCGCGGATGCCATCGGAATAGTCATTGGCGTAGTTCACCGCGATCTGCAGTAACACGCCCACGCACACGCACAGCAGCGTGACGAGCCAGAACCGAGACATCATCGCCTGCGCATCGGCGGTGACCGCCGCGCATTGCGACGTGTCGGACCGGGTCTGCGCGCAGTTGAGATCGCCCACGATCACCGGATACGCGCAGCATGCGCCCACCACCACGGAGGACAGGGAGGTCGTCAAGGTTTTCGGGCGTGCGCCGGATATCCACAGTTTCACAGTCATGTAGTCCAGTGTACGTGCCTTTCACGGATTCCGTGGATATGTCGTCATGATCATCCGCCGACATCAGCACGCCCCGCTGGCGGGGCTGTCGGCACAGCATCGATACATAAACAGGCGGGGCTCCACGCACACACGCGTGGAGCCCCGCCATATCGTTTCAATCGGTCATCGCCCGCAGTCCGCACGCAAGGCCGGCAGCGGCCGCCGCACGTTTACTGCAACGCCAGCGGCTTGACCAGAGGGAAGGTGATGGTCTCGCGGATCGTGGCACCGGTCAGGGCGATGAGCAGTCGGTCGATGCCCATGCCCATGCCGCCCGCCGGGGGCATGCCCACGCCGAGGGCCTCCAAGAAGTCCTCGTCGATGTCGCAGGCCTCCTCGTCGCCGGCCAGCGCGTCCTTGGCCTGGCCACGAAACGCTCACGCTGCACGATCGGGTCGTTGAGCTCGGAGTAGCCGGTAGCCAGCCGAAGCCGCGCACGTAGAGGTCCCACTTCTCCACCACGCCGGCCTTGTTGCGGTGGCCCTTGACCAGCGGGGAGGTCTCGACCGGGAAGTCGCGCACGAAGGTCGGCTCGTATAGCTTGTCCTCGTAGAAGTGCTCCCACAGGTGCTCGACGAGCTTGCCGTGGTTCTCAACGTCGTCACGCTCCACGCCGAGCTTGTCGGCGATCTCGCCCAGATGCTCCACGGAAGTGCCGGGGTTGTCCGGCCCGCCGTTCGGCACGATCTCTTCGCCGAGCGCCTCGGAGAGCGAATCATACATGCTGATGGTCTTCCAGTCGCCGCCGAAATCGTATTCGGTGCCGTCGAGCAGCGTGACCTTATGCGAGCCGAACACGTCCATCGCGGTCTTCTGCACGAGCTCCTTGACCAGCTGGCCGATGGTGTCGTAGGTGCCGTACGCCTGGTAGGCCTCGACCATCGTGAACTCGGGGGCGTGCGTGGCGTCGACGCCCTCGTTGCGGAAGTCGCGGTTGATCTCGAACACGCGGTCGATGCCGCCCACGAGGCAGCGCTTGAGGAACAGTTCCGGCGCGATGCGCAGATAAAGGTCCAGGTCGAAGGCGTTCATGTGCGTGGTGAACGGACGGGCGGCGGCACCGCCGTGGATAGTCTGCAGCATCGGCGTCTCGACCTCGATGAAGTCGTGGTCATCGAACGTGCGGCGCAGCGAGGCGACGGCCTTGGACCGGTTGCGCACCATGTTGCGCACCTTCTCATCGGCGATCATGCCGATGTACGGCTTGCGCGTGCGCGTGTCGTCGTTCAGGTCCTTGGCAGGGCGGGCAGCGGCTGCAGCGCCTTGGACGCGATGCCATTCGGTGGCGAACACCGACAGCTCGCCGGTCTTGGACGCGATCACGCGGCCGCGCAGGTACAGGTGGTCGCCGAGATCCACGAGCTGCTTGAACTGCTTGAGCGAGTCAGCGCCGATCTCCTTCTTGGAGATCATGCCCTGGATCTTCGTGCCGTCGCCGGCCGACAGCTGCACGAAGCACAGGCCGCCGCCGTTGCGCAGAAACAGGACACGCCCGGCGATGCCGACCACGTCCTCGGTCTCCTGACCGGCTTCAAGCTTGCCGTCATACTTGGCGCGCACCGCCTCGATGGTGTCGGTGACGTCCAAGTGCACCGGGTAGGGGGCCATGCCGGCCTCAAGCATCATCGCGCGCTTGGCGACGCGCATCTGCACCTGCTCGGGGTGCGCGAGCGGGCCGAACTCCTTGTTGGAGGGATCGACGGCCTCGTCCAAAGTTGCGCCGGCGCCGATGCGGTCGCGGATGGCTGCGTCCTGTCGCAGCAGCATCTCGGCACGCTCGACCGTGGTCATGACGGGAACAGCGGGCGCCGTCTCGTCGTCGTTCAGGGATTCGGGGGTTTCTTGCGTCTGACTCATAATGTCACAGTGTAATGAGATGGCGATACACGCCGAGAGTCCGTTGATATTCCGCGGTTTTCGGGATGCCACGCCACGCCGGTTTGGCTTGTCCGGGATTTCGTTGTATTATAGCCTGCGTTGCCAAAACGGGCTGTAGCGCAGCTTGGTAGCGCGCTTCGTTCGGGACGAAGAGGCCGCGGGTTCAAATCCCGCCAGCCCGACAACATGAAGGCCAGATCGCGTCAGCGGTCTGGCCTTCTTCTTACCGGTGGCTTGGCAGCTCCCGCAGTCTCACACTGCGGGACCACAACCATCAGCGACAATCACAACAAACGACACCCACGCGCGGGCACGCCCGCGAGATGTGATGAAGAGGGAACCATGAAGAAAAGCCTGCTTGCCTTGGCTTCCGGCGCGTTCATCCTCGGCGCGGCCGAATTCGTGATGATGGGCATCCTGCCCCAGACCGCCGAGGCGATGCACGTCGATATCCCGACCGCCGGCCATTTCATTTCCGCCTATGCGATCGGCGTGTGCATCGGCACGCTGATCCTGGTGTTCGGGCGCAAGATCCCGCCGAAGCAGCTGATCATCATGTTCATGGTGATCGCCTTCGTCGGCAACGTCCTGTCGGCGTTCTCCGTCAATGCGCCCATGCTGCTGGCTGCCCGTTTCATCTCGGGACTGCCTCACGGCGCGTTCTTCGGCACTGCCACGCTGATCGCCAAGACCGTGGCCGACAAGGGCAAGGAGGCGCAGGCCGTCTCCGCCATGGTCACCGGTCAGACCGTCGCCAACATGATCGGCGTGCCGGTACCGGCACGCTGATGTCGGAGTTCCTGTCATGGAGGCTTGCGTTCATCGTGCTCAGCGCCTGGGCCGCGATGACCGTGTTCCTCGCGCTTGCCTGGGTTCCCGCCATCGCGCCGGTGAAGGACGTCGGTCTGGCCGGCCAGTTCAGGTTCCTCCGAAAGCCTGGACCGTGGCTGATTCTGGGCGCGGGTGTTCACCGGCAACGCCGGCGTGTTCTGCTGGTGGAGCTACGTGTCGCCGTGGCTGCAGAAGACCGGCGGATACGACAGCGACATGGTACCGTTCCTGATGATGCTCGCCGGATTCGGCATGGTGGTCGGCGGCATCATCGGCGGGCGTATCACCGACAACTGGCGTCACGCGGGAACCGCAGCCCTCGGGCAGGCGATCTCCGGCGTCGGCCTGCTGCTGGTGTTCCTGGTGCCCGGCAACCATGTGAGCGCCGCCATCTTCACGTTCTGGATCGCGTTCGGCCTGTTCTTCATCTCCGCCCCACAGCAGCTGCTGATGACCGAATCCGGCAAGGGCGGCGGCGAGCTGCTGGCCGGCGCGGCCGTGCAGGTGGCGTTCAACTTCGGCAACGCGGTCGGCTCGATGGTCGGCGGCGGCATGCTGAACTTGTCAGGCATGAACTACCACTTCACCGCATTGGGCGGCGTGCCGCTGGCGGTCATCGCGGTGGCGCTGCTGACCATATACTCCATGCGTCACGAGACGCACACCGACGCGCTGGAGCGTATGCGCGAGATCACGGTGTGAGTTTCGCGGGATATAGCTCTCAAAACTCGCAGATACAAGTGGAATTTCGCTGAATCACCGGTATATCTGCGAGTTTTGAGAGCGGGGTTTGTTATATAGCTCACATCACACGCCGAAAACGTCATCACCAAGGCTTCCTAGACTGGTAGAAACCGGTTTCATGGCAAGGAGATGACATGAACGATGATGCACTGATGGCGAAGCTGATGGCCGCGTTCGACGATGACGCGGCACCGGACCAAGCCGGGGACGAGCCCCGACCTTCCGAGCAGCCTTTTGACACGCAACGGTTCCTCGCCGGGCTCGACGCGATCTTCGACGCGCACGCCGCCGCCAAGGCAGGGCCGTACCTGGAGCAGGCCATGATCGACGCGGAGAATGCCGGCGATGACGCCGGGCTGCTCACCGTGCTGAACGAGACGATGGGGTTCTACCGCTCGCAAGGCCGACACAAGGAGAACCAGTGGATCGTGCAACGGGCGCTGGAGCTCGCGACCCGTATGGGCATCACGGGCACCGAGGCATGGACGACCACCCTGATCAATGCGGCCACCGCCATGCGGGCGGGCCGGTCAGTACGATCAGTCCGAGGATCTGTACAAGCAGGCGCAGGCGTCCAGCGAGCGCACGCTCGCCCCAGCGACCGGCGACTCGCCGCCCTGCACAACAACCTGTCGATGCTGTACAGCGAGACCGGGAAAACGCATCAGGCCGAGGTGGAGCTGGGCGAGGCCCTGCGCATACTGGAATCGTCGAGCCCGGATGCCGAAACCGACCTCGACGTGGCCTCGACGCACACGAATCTGGCGTTGACGCTGCTCGCCGAAGACAAGCTGTCCGCCGCGAGCTGGCATGCGGCGAAGGCGTTGGAGATCTACCGCAACGGTCATCTTGAGCACAGCGCCCATTACGCTTCGGCGCTGGCCGGCTACGCGCAGGTGTGTTTCCACCAGCATGATTACGGGCAGGCGGTGAACCTGTACTGCCAGGCACTGCAGGTCATCGAGGAATGCTACGGCAAGGACACTGATTATTACCGCATCACCGAGAGCAACCTGCGGCAGGCCGAACACGAGGCCTCCGAGCATGCCCCCGCGAATGTTTCACAGGATGTTTCACAGGATGCGAGCGCAGGTGGGAATGGTTCCGGCACGCCCGGCACAGCACCCGCCGGCACCCCATCCGCCGCCGTTCCGTCCGCTACCGCCTCACCCACCGGCACCTCACCCATATGCGGCCTCAAGCTGGCACGCGAATGCTGGAACGCCTATGGCAAACCGCTCATCGCCGACAAATACCCGGAATATCAGGGGCGCATCGCGGCGGGACTGGTGGGCCACGGATCGGAATGCTACGGGTTCGATGACGATCTCGCGCGACCATGATTTCGGCCACGCTTCTGTCTATGGCTCACCGACGAGGATTATGCGGCGATCGGCGAGCGCCTTCAGGCCGATTACGAGGCGCTCCCCCAATCGTTCATGGGATATGGCCCGCGCGAGTCCACCGCCAGGGCGCAGGGTGCAGGCAGGCGCGACGGAGTGTTCCGCATCGGCGATTTCTTCGAGTCGATCACCGGATACCGTCAGGCGCCAAGCACCAACAACCCGCACGAGTGGCTGATGCTGGATGAGGCGACGCTTGCCGCCGCCACCAACGGCGAGGTGTTCGCCGACCCGTTGGGCAAGTTCCTCGACACCCGGCAGGGGTTCAAGACCATGCCGGAGGACGTGCGGCTGGCGCTGATATCCAAGCGTCTGGGCATGATGGCGCAGGCCGGGCAATACAATGTGCCGCGCATGCTCGCGCGCGGCGACGGTGCGGCCGCCTGGCTGTCGATCGGCGAGTTCGTGCAGGCGGCGGCATCACTGGTGTTCCTGCTCAACAATCCGATCACCGTGGGATACCTGCCGTATTACAAGTGGCGGTTCGCCGCGCTTCGGCGGCTGTCGTCCCGCATGGCGACGAGGCTCGCCGATGTGTGCGGGCAGCTGGAGACGCTGCTGCGGCTGAGCTCCGCCGCCTGCTATGGCGGTGCCGGTTTCGGCGAGGGCGGCAAGGGGTCGGCACCGGTCGCCGAGAAGATATCTCAGACCATCGAGCACGTCTGCGCCGAGGTCGTGGCCGAGCTGCGCCGAGAAGGACTAACCGGCAGCGACGAGACGTTCCTGGAGTGGCAACGGCCATATGTCGAGGAGCACATCGCCAGCGACGCGGCTTGTCTGCATTCCCTGTGACAGGGCGTGACCGGCACGGGAGATGACGGCGGCAACGACGATAACGGACAACGGGAAAGAGACGGCGGATGAGCGACCAGCTGATCGAGCGGATAGTGCGTCATGAATGGGATCAGTTCCAGCGCACGGACAACGAGGGCGGGCGGGCCGCCTGCCAAGGCAATTGGCCGGTGTTCCGGCAGATGCGCACGAGCCAGTTCATGACATGGCCCGATCCGCTGCTGGACAGTTATCTGGCCGATCTGGTCGAAGCCGAGCGCGTCGGGCGCAATCTGGTCACGGAGAAGTACGGTCGCATGATGGAGTCCACGGCACCGCAGGATTTCCATGACAACATCGAACCGTACATACCCCGATTGAGCGACGAACGTATCGCGACGCAGGAGCATGTCATCGCGACGCAGGTGGCGTGGGCCGAGGACTTCCGCGCCCGCTACCCGAAACTCGGCCGGGCCATGCGCGTGCTGCGCACCGCGGAGGACACCGCGCAATCCACGTCGTTCGAAACATATCTGCGCGGGGAGCTCAGCACCTACTCGGAACGCACGATGGCCCTGTACCGGCGTTTCGTCGACGATCTGCTCCGGAAGGGTCGGAACCTGACCGAGGAGACGATCGCCCACACCGTCGCCCTCGCTGGTTTCGCCGATCTCGCCGAAGCGGAGGCCGCACAGGGCTGACGCGGGAATCGGTGCCTTACCGGCAGGGTCGCCGGCAAGGCACCGGTCGATATGTCACTCGCCATGGGGCGTTCGCGCGTTGCGCGCTATCTTTGCCAGAGACCAGATGATGGCGATCAGGATCAGTGCCCCGCCGACCACCGCGCACCCGATGGCGAACATCACGCGGGGATCCATATCGAACCATGCGAGCACGCCATTGGGGAACCTCACTCCGAACAGGATCGCCACCGCGCCGACCAGCAGCATGAACACACCCAATGTCAGTGTGGCGGCGCTCGGCCTGTCTTGCGGATGACCGGACGCACCGGCACGTCCCGCGGCACTTGCACGTAATTGGAGCCCGCGCCCGGCTGGACCCAGGGACCGGCCGGAGCGGCGTATGCAGGACCCGCATCCGGGCGGTTCGGTCCGTATCCGTCATGCTCTTGCGGGGGCTGCGTGCTGTACAGCGGAATCTGCTGAGGTGCCGGACCAGGCTGCTCTGTATCGCCCGCGGCGAAGGCCGTGGCGGCATCAGGCTGTTGCGTGGCGCCCGCGTCTGTGGATGGCGCGGCGGCAAGAGGCTGCCCTTTGTAAGGAACATCGCCGGCCGTTGTGACTCCGGCCGGAACATCGCCGGTTCGCCGATCGGAAGCGGCGGCGGGATTCCCGAATGCGTCGGCGGCAGGCTCGGTCTCGGTCTGGCCGTCATCCACGGGGGCCGCCGATTCGTCCGAAACCGCCCCGGCCGCAAGTGGTTCGGCAGACAACTTCTCGGTCAACGCGGAGTCAACCGGCAACGACTTGGTCTCGGCCTGCGGCACCGCGACCTTTTCTACCGGCATCGCCTCTGTCTCGGCAACCGGCAGCGTCTGTGTCGGCTCGACCGGCAACGCCTGCGTCGGCTCGACCGGCAACGCCTGCGTGACGGCAGAAGCCTGTTCGGACACGCCGCCGACCAGTGTCGGCAAAGCCTCGGTCTGCTCGAAATCCGCAGGCATCGCCTCGGCATTCGGAAGATGCCGTGTCATATCGTGATCGTCATTCATGATGTGCTCCTTGTATCATTCGTCCGCAGTGCTCACAGGGCGTCATCGGATGAGCATCCGCCGCTGTCATCGACATAACGGACGGCCACTTTCCCCTCGATGGTGTACGGCACGTTGATGATCAGTTCGGGCCCGCCTTCAGGAATGGTGCTGTAATCGAGGTTGGATGCGCCGCCGTCGCACGCCGGCTTCTCACCGGAACGGCCGAGAACGTGTTGTCCAGACGCAGGAAATCGTATCCCCACTGGTTTCTGGTGATCGTATACCGGCCTCCGATAGAACCGACGAGCCGATACCCGTCACTGCGCTTGCCGAACGCAAAGCTGCATCCTTGCGGCAAAGTCAGAATCACCCGGGCGATAGGCCGAGATGCGCAGGTCCCCGACCGGACACGTCGATTGCCTGACCTTTCCGTCGACATCCGTCACCTTGTGGGGGCTGATGCCGGGCACGCCATCTCGCGTCAGATCTATGCTGACGCGGTCGTCGCCGTAATTCGTGCCGACGAACCGCACGCCCTGTTGCAATCGGGCGATCTGCTGATCGGTGGCGCCATATTTCGTGACTCCATGAACATTGACCAGCGTGCCGCCTTCGGACTGCATGGCATCCACCGTATAGCTGTAAGCGACGTTGACGCCCAGTACGCAGACCGCGACGAACGCGGCGGTCCAGGCGAGCGGAATCAGACCTCCGGAGCGGCGTCCCATCAGTCCAAGCACCGTTATGACAGCACCCAGAGCCAGGCAGACGCCGCCAATCCACAGCGTGAGCACACGGGTCATCGATTCGATGGATGAGTTGTCGTTTGCCAGCATCAGAACCGCACCGGAGACGAGCATCAGCCCGATCATGCCGATGACGATGGCGAAACCGGCCGGCTTGCGGCGCTCGTATTTCGGCGGAAGAGGCCCCGCCGATGGGCGATACGGAGACGACTGGTACGGCATGGGAGGATGTGCGGGCCGATCGGCGGTATGGGGCTGGCCGAAGCCGTATCCCGAAGCGGGCTGCTGGAACGGCTGACGCACCGACGCTCCGGAGGACTCCGCTGCACTTCCCGCGGCTTCCGGCGCGGCGGCCCTGATGAGCCAGCCGTGCCGGCATCGCGCCTGCTCTCCCGTGTCCGCACCGTCATAGGCGTATGACGAGGCCGGCCATCCGCGCCGGTATGAGCCGTTCTCAGAATCGCCGGTACCGCTGGAACCGCTGACGCCGCTGCCCGACCCGTATCCGCCATGCCGCCGGTTGGCGTTCTGCACCAGGGCCCACAGCACCAGCGCCGCGCACAGGGCCGCCGCGAGACCGGCACCGGGGACGGCGACCGCCAGCATCATCATGATTATCACGCCAAGCATGTTCCAATCCCAGCGCCCGTCGATCAGCTCCTCGCCGAGGATACGGCCATCCCGCGCATCGGGCAGCAGCGCCCATGCGATGGCGTACAGCGCCAAACCGAATCCGCATAGCACCACGCTCGCCAGCACCAGTGCCCGCACCAGAGTCGGGCTCCATCCCACGCGCTGCGCGATGGCGCTGCACACGCCGGCGATCCACCGGTCGTCGCCGCGCTCCATCGCGCTGCCGCGGATCCACGAGAAGAACCGGTCGCTCTGCCGCTTCGGCTTCGGCTGGGGTCCGGGCGCAGGAGAACCGTACGGATTTGAACCGTACGAATCCGAACCATTCGTGCCGGGGCCGGCGGCGCCACCCGCGTCATAGGCATACGTTGTATCGTTCATGCTTCCATTACAGCAGCAACCGGCCGCCGCACGCATCGGGGGACACCCTGATTGTTCCCTGAACCGGGGCGTTATGCCCCATGTCGTCTTCCCCGGAGGCGCACAATGGAACCATGACCCAGCCGAACAACCCGTACCGGCAGCCGCACGCGCCCCGTCGGACGCAATGGCAGGCCCGCCGAGCCCAGCCGCCGTCCGCCGCGCCGAGCCTACCATTGATGCGCCCGCGGAACGGGCGCGTCCTCGTCGGCGTGTGCCGTGGCGTGAGCCTACATCTGGGAGCGCCCGTATGGCTGGTGCGACTCGCGTTCGCCGCGGCCTCTCTCGCGTTCGGGGCCGGCGTCATCGCATACGTGTTCCTGTGGATGTTCATGCCGGTCGGCGATCCGTCGCCGCCGCGCAGGCCATGTCGGATGCGGCCTCGACAGGTTTCGCCGAGCCACTCTCCCGCGGCAATGCGGCATACGCCGGCACCGCGGGTGACAGTGGCCGCAGCGACGCCGACGACTCCTCGGAGGGACTGGCGGCGGCTCTGCGCCGCGCCCCGAAACCTTCACTGGTGGCATTGGCCGGTCTGGTGTTCATCGCCATAAGCGTGCTGCTGTCGTTTGCCGGCGGACGGGAGCTGATCGTGCCGCTGGCCGTCGCCATCGGCGGCCTCGGACTGGCATGGTCGCGGTTCGACGCGGACGAGGGCAAACTGCCATCGATGCTTGGCGGCATCGTGCTTCTGTTCGTCGGCTATGCGATCTTCGTGTTCACCAGCACGGTTCCGGGGTGGGGCGCGTCCCCTCGCCGCATCATCATCGGCGGGTTCGTACTGCTGGCCGGCACGGCTCTGGCGATCGTGCCTTGGGTGAGCACGCTCATCCGCTCCCTATCCACCGAGCGCGCACTCAAGGAGCGTGAAGAGGAACGTGCCGACATGACCGCGCACCTGCACGATGGCGTGCTGCAGACGCTCGCCCTGATCCAGCTGCACAGCGACGACCCGCAGACCGTGTTCTCGCTCGCCCGGCAGCAGGAGCGCGAACTGCGCGAATGGCTGTATCAGGAACGCACCACATCGGACCGTTCGGTCAGCGCCGGGCTGAAGGCCATCGCCGCGCAGACGGAAGACGAGCACGGCAAACCGATCGAAGTGGTGACCGTGGGCGACGCGAGGCCCAGTGCCCAGACCGACGCGCTACTCGATGCCACGCAGCAGGCGCTCATCAACGCCGTGACGCATGGCGGCGAGCCCATCTCCGTGTATTGCGAGGCCGGCGCCGACAAGGTTGAGGTCTTCGTGCGCGATCATGGCGATGGGTTCGACGTGAACGCGATTCCCGAGGGCCGGCTCGGCATCCGCGAGTCGATCATCGGGCGGATCCGACGACGGGGCGGTACAGTGGAGATCGTATCGAGGCCGCATTGGGGCACCGAGGTGCGCATGCACATGCCGATCTCAGGCGGACGGCAACCGAACCAGCGGGGCGATGCCACGAACGCCGGCGGGCAGCATGGACGACCGCCATCCGGCGCGGCATCATACACACGCACGCAGAAGGAAACATGATTCGACAGGTGAAGCATATGGGTCAGGCAGACAGCACAAGCATCGGACGACATCAGGAGCGGATGTGAGGCAAGGGGCGGACCGGTGAGTTCGGCAGCGTGGAGTGCAACGACGTGGAGTCCGGCAGAGCCACTGATACGGATACCACTCCCCGCGAAGCTGCGGCGACGCCGATTCGCGTGGCCGTCGTCGACGACCATGAGATGTTCCGCGCCGGTGTCATCGCCACGCTGCAGCCGTACTTCCACATCGTCGGGCAGGCCGCCGACGTGGAAGGCTCGATCGCGATGATCGCCGACATCAGACCGGACGTGGTGCTGCTCGACGTGCACGTACCCGGCGGCGAGGGAGGAGGAGGCGCGGAGATCCTTGCCAAATCGCAGCCGCTCTCCCCGCTTCCGCGTTCCTGGCGCTGTCGGTGTCGGATTCGCCGCAGGACGTCGGCTCGGTGATTCGTGCCGGCGCACGCGGATACGTTACCAAAACCATCACCGGCGACGATCTGATCTCATCCATCAAGCAGGTGCACGAAGGGTATGCGGTGTTCTCGCCGAAACTGGCCGGATTCGTGCTGTCCGCCTTCCAGGGGCGCCGATGGACGGGACCGGCGGCGCGCGGGCCGCGACGAGGAGCTGGACCTGCTGTCAGGCCGCGAGCAGGAGGTCATGCGCCTGATCGCCCGCGGATGCACATACAAGGAGGTCGCCGCCGAATTGTTCATCTCCATCAAGACCGTGGAGACCCACATGTCAAACGTGCTGCGCAAATTGCAGCTGTCCAACCGCACTGAACTGACCCGCTGGGCAGCCGACCGCCGCATCGTATGAGGCAAGGCACGACCGGCGCGGCGACATTCCCATGCCGACGGTGAAACGGACGCCACCCACGTAGAGCGTTCTTCATACACTGGTAACGAACAAAACCCTATCCTCGTCGGAAGGAAACAGCATGACCGCTGAAGCAAACGTCGGTGTCGTCGGACTGGCCGCAATGGGAGCGAGCCTCGCCCGCAATCTCGCCCGTCACGGCAACAAGGTGGCGGTGTTCAACCGTCACTATTCGCGTACCGAGAAACTCATCACCGAGCATGGCAGCGAGGGCGAGTTCTTCCCCGCGAAGACGATGGAGGAATTCGTGGCGTCGCTGAAGAAGCCGCGCACCGCGATCATCATGGTCAAGGCGGGCGAGCCGACCGACGCGATGATCGGCCAGCTGGCCGATCTGATGGAGCCGGGCGACATCATCGTCGACGCCGGCAACGCGCACTTCCCCGATACGATCCGCCGCGAGAAGGCGATCAGCGCCCGCGGACTGCACTTCGTCGGCTGCGGCGTGTCCGGCGGCGAGGAAGGCGCCCTGCTCGGACCCTCGATGATGCCCGGCGGCAGCGAGGAGTCCTGGAAGACGCTCAAGCCGATCTTCGAGTCCATCGCGGCGAAGGCCGAGGGTGAGCCGTGCGTGACGCATATCGGCGAGAACGGCGCTGGCCATTTCGTGAAGATGGTGCACAACGGCATCGAATACTCCGACATGCAGCTCATCTCCGAGAGCTACGACCTGATGCGTCGCGCGCTCGGTATGACGCCGGCCGAGATCGGCGACGTGTTCGAGGAGTGGAACAAGACCGAGCTGGAGTCCTACCTGATCGAGATCACCGCCGACGTGCTGCATCAAGTCGACAAGAAGACCGGCAAGCCGCTGGTCGACGTGATCGTGGATCACGCGGGCATGAAGGGCACCGGCACGTGGACCGTGCAGTCGGCGCTTGATCTGGCCGTGCCGGTGACCGGTATCGCCGAGGCCGTGTTCGCGCGAGGACTGTCCGGGCAGGCCGAGCTTCGCGCCGAAGCCCAGAAGCAGGACTTCGAGGGACCGTCCGGCGTGGTGCCGATGGCCGAGGAAGACAAGGTCGCGTTCATCAATGACATCCGCGAGGCGCTGTACGCTTCGAAGATCGTCGCGTACGCCCAGGGCTTCAACGAGATCACCGAAGCCGCCAAGGTGTATGACTGGAAGATCGATCTGGCTGCGGTGGCGCGCATCTGGCGCGGTGGCTGCATCATCCGTGCAAAGTTCCTGAACCGCATCTCCGACGCGTTCGAGAACGGCGAAGCCAACGTGTCTCTGCTGTTCGCCCCGTACTTCAAGGACGCGATCGAGACCGCCGAGCGCTCGTGGCGACGCGTGGTCTCCCGTGCGATTACATTCGGCATCCCGGTGCCGGTGTTCGCCTCCTCGCTGGAGTACTTCGACGGCCTGCGCTCCCCGCGCCTGCCCGCCGCCCTGATCCAGGGCCAGCGCGACTACTTCGGCGCCCACACCTACCAGCGCACCGACATGCCCGGTGCTTTCCACACGTTGTGGGCTGAGCCTGGCCGTGAGGAAATCATTGCGTGATTTCCGGTGACAGCCGCGAGGAGACACCGAGCCTCGCGAAGCGAGACCCCAATCGTAGGGGCCGAAGGCGAGCCTGGTCATAAGCAAACACCGAGCCTCACCACAAGCCCCTCTCTACCGCTCGCAGATCGAACGCGAACCATACGAATGATGGCGCAGGCTCCCCTAGGGGCGTCTGCGCCATCGTGTTTCATCGGCACACCATTCATATCGTGTGGTTCCCATTTTTCACACAGACGTTTTTCGCGCACAGTAATCGCAACCAGCCGCATCCCAACATCACCAATCAACGCCCAGTCACCGCCGGCGGTGCATATCCTCCTGTACAACGCGCGCATTGTAGGCAAACGCAGCAGTTGTACATACACCGTCCCGAGAGACCTCGCACGCCATTCCTCATTTCGTTGGAATTCCAACGTTTTCAGGAACTCCGTCGGTGTACAACAGTGGGCGCAATCGTTTTCAACGGCTGTTGTACAGATTCCGCCCCGTACAACGCGCGCATTATGCCATTTCGCGGGAGTTGTACACGCATCGGCGTCGCAACCCTGCGCGCTTCTTGCGCTGCATCCCATTCGCATGCCGGACCGCACCGGCACGCAATGAACCCTCGGGCGGGGTGAACGAAATTCGCAATACGACCGGATTGTCCAGTACGATCGTCGAACCGCATCGCCATGATTGACAGACCGGCCTCAATCCCATGCCATGATGAACACCAATCAGATCTGATTTCACGACGGGAGACGTGGCACGAAACGGCAAAACCATGCATCTTTGCCGTTTCGTGCCACGGAATCCTCGAATTGTCTCGTTATCCGAAATAACAAGCTTCAAATACCGAACTATCCGATAGCCGAGACAAACCTCACAGCTTGCTGGCGGCGTCCTGGTCGATGTACCAGATGAGTTCCTCGCCGTCGGCGAAGGAGCTCGGGGCCTGCGGATTGCGCGGCTGGGCGAAGGCGGCGGCGACCGCATCGGCCTTGCGCTCCCCGGACGCGAACACCCACGTGTGCCACGAACGGGCGATCATGGGAACGGTGAGCGTCACGCGCAGCGGCGGCGGCTTCGGCGAATCGCGCACGCCGGCGACCAGCACATGCGGGTCGTCGATCAGCACTTCAGGCCGGCCGGGGAACAGCGACGCGAAATGCGCATCCGCCGACGCCGAACAACGCGATGTCCAACGTGGGCTCCTCCCCCAGCTGCTCGATCAGCTCCTTCTGGTAGGCGGCGGCCGCATTGCACGGCCAGCACCGCATCGTTCTCCTCGTCGGTGGCTGCGGCGATCCGTGCGGCATCGCGCGTGTCAGCGGGCATCTCGTGGATGTTCTCCTCCGGCATCAGCCCGCGCTCCACCAGGATGTTCAGGAACCGCCGCGCCTGCTTGGCGTTGCGGTCGTCGCTGTCCTCGGGCACGAACCGCTCGTCGCCCCACCAGATGTGCACGCGCGAGGCGTCCAGGTCATCGGCCAGCGGGTCGGTGCCGATCGCGCGCAGCACGCGATTGCCGTCGGTCCCGCCGGTCAGCGCTATATCCACGCGGCTGCGCCCCGGTTCGGCGAGCAGGTTCCTGATCGTGGTCAGCACGCGCACGGCCACAGCTTGCGCCAGAACATCGGGGTTCGGGCATGTTACGGTTTTTCTTTGCGACATCAGTTACAGCTCCTTTGTCGTTCTGATTCGGTCTTCACGCGTCCGAAACCCGCGCCCGGGCATGGGCGCGTGACGGTTCCGTGACGCTCACGCATCGCCGTTCATTCGTTGATTCACCGATTGCCGTCGGGCCGGCGCCTTGCGGTCGAGACGCCGGCCCGACAGTGCTTATTCGGCAGGATGAATCAGATTCCATCCCTGGGTGATGACTTCAGCATACACTTCATCCGGGTCGAGCTGACGCAGCTCTTCGCTCAGGCATTCCTCAAGCGTCCTCGTGGGCACGCTGATGGATTGCGGCGACTGGCCAGGCGTGCTGATGACGGCGATGCCCTCCTTCGCGTCCGGCCGCTCCAGACTGAGCGTCCCGTCCGCGCGCGTCAGGTATACGCCGGTCACGGCGGTCGCGCCGGGCACCTCCTCCATGATGACGGGCACGTTGAGCTTCAGCCGCAGCCAGGCCGCCAGCAAATCCATGGGCAGGAAGCCCTTCGGACCGGAGACCTTCACCGTACTGATCGGCAGGTGCGGCGGCTGGTCGAGCATGGTGGCGAGCATCGCACGCCACACCGTCAGGCGCGTCCATGCCATGTCCACGTTCTTCGGCGACCAGTTGCGGCGCAGATCCTCGATGGTGCGGTAGGGGTTCGACGAGTGCATGGCGTCGGTGATGCGACTCCTCGCCATCGCGCCGAGCAGGTCCTTGGACGGGTTGGCCGGCGCCTCGTTCGGCCACCACGCCACGACCGGCGCGTCGGGCACGAGCAGTGGGATGACCAACGTGTCGGGATGATGGACCAGCCCACCACGCGGGTGCAGCACGATGATCTCACCCGCACCGGCGTCCGCGCCGAAGCGCACCTGGGCGTCCAGATTGGAATTGTCGTACGCCGCATCCGCGTCCTCGACGGGCTTGCGCGCGCCATTTCCACGCCGCGGGGAGATGGCGATGACACGGCACGGGTGCTCGCGGCTGGCGGCGTTGGCCAGTTCCAGCGCCTGCTCCAGCTCGTCCTCGGTGGTGGAGATCAGCAGCGTCAGCACGCGGCCGGTCGCCGACTCGCCGCGCTCCTCGTGCAACTCGTCGATCTTCTGCGATATCTCGCGGGTGCGGGTGTTCGGCATTTCGATAATCATGGCATCCTCCAGTGGCGTCCGTCACGTGCAAGCATTTCGTCGGCCTCCGTCGGCACGTGCCGGCACGATACGGCTGCGGCTGACCGAGCGTGGACCAGAATTCCTCGATCGGGTCGAGGATCTTCCACGACAGGTTGACCTCTTCGGTGGTCGGGAACAGCGGAGGGTCACCGAGCAGCGCGTCGAGAATCAGTCGCTCGTATGCCTCCGGCGAGCTCTCCGTGAACGAGCGTCCGTAGCTGAAGTCCATCGAGACGTCACGCACCTCCATCGCCGTGCCGCCAGGCACCTTGGAGCCGAAGCGGATCGTCACGCCCTCGTCGGGCTGTACGCGGATCACGATCGCGTTCTTGCCGAGCTCGCGTGTTGCGGTCGACTCGAACGGCAGGTGCGGCGCGCGCTTGAACACGACGGCGATCTCGGTTACACGCTTGCCGAGGCGCTTGCCGCAACGCAGGTAGAACGGCACGCCAGCCAGCGGCGGGTGTCGATGTCAAGCCGGATCGCCGCATAGGTCTCGGTGGTAGACGCCGGGTCAATGCCCTTCTCCTCCAGGTATCCGACGACGTCATGCGAGCCCCTGCCAGCCGGCGGCGTACTGTCCGCGAGCGGTGTGTGCGGCGAGGTCCCGGCAGACGCACCGCGGAGAGGATCTTCGTCTTCTCGGCGGTCAGGTCGGAGGCGGTGAACGAGACCGGCTCCTCCATGGCGGTCAGGTGCCATGAGCTGAAGCAGGTGGTTTTGGATGACGTCGCGTGCGGCGCCGATGCCGTCGTAATAGCCTGCACGGCCGAGCCACGCCGATATCCTCGGCCATGGTGATTTGCACATGGTCAACGTAATTGTTGTTCCAAATCGGCTCGTACATGGCGTTCGCAAAACGCAGCGCCAATATGTTCTGCACGGTTTCCTTGCCGAGGTAGTGATCGATGCGGAATACGCTCGACGGGTCGAACACCTCGGAAACCACACGGTCGAGTTCCTTAGCGCTGGCCAGATCGTGGCCGAACGGCTTTTCGATGATCACGCGACGCCAAGCGCCCTCGGACGAGCGGGCCAGTCCGCAGTCGGCGAGCTGACGCGCCACCACGGGGAACGCCCGTGGCGGCACGGACATGTAGAACGCATGGTTGCCGCGCGTGCCGCGATCGCGGTCAAGTTCAGCGACCGTGTCGCTCAACCGCGCGAACGCCGCGGAGTCATCGAACGTCCCCTGCACGAAACGGATGCCCTTTGCGAGCTGCTTCCACGTCGATTCGCGGAACGGGGTGCGGCAATGCTGCTGCACGTGCTCGCGGACGAAATCCCTGAAATGGTCTTCGGTCCAGTCGCGGCGTGCAAAGCCGGTCAGTCCGAAGCTCGGCGGCAACAGGCCGCGGTTGGCGAGGTCATAGATCGCGGGCAGCAGTTTCTTGCGCGACAAATCGCCGGTCACGCCGAAGATCACGATGCTGCACGGTCCTGACGATGCGCGGCAGGCGCAAATCGCGCGGATCGCGCAGTGGATTGGTCCACGCGGTTGGCGTGGCGGAAACGGAATCAGTCATATGCACCATAGTAGTGATGCGCGTGCATCTCATGGCCCATTCCTCTCAGAAAGAACCTTGCAATGCATCACATCGCGGGATTTTGGCGCGGCGAGAACCACTCCGGGACCGCCCCCCAGTCGCTACGCGACAGTCCTCCGGCTGCAATCAAGGACGGCCTTGCAGCCGCATCTCTCTGATGCGCCTGCCGGCTCATACTCGCCTATAGACAGCCCACCGGGCTGTCTACTGTACGGCTCGTCCCGCCAGCGGGGGCGAAAGCTGGCGTCAGAGCGTGGGCTGGTCCGTCTCCCGCTCTGCTCGCCGGTCTCGCCCTCATCCTCCCGCAGTCCGGATTCGAGTCTCCGGTTGCGTTCGCGGAGCCTGTCGTTCTCCGCGGTCAGCTCGTGGATGTACCGGATCTGCTGCGCTATGAGCATATCGCGCAGGTCCTTGGCCTCCGATCCGCCGAAATTCTCGCGGATCGTGGCCGTGCGAATCGGCGCCGGCGGAATCAGCGGATTGCCGGTACGCGGGAACTTGTCAGCGGATATCGGCTCGGCGTCGTCATCAGCCGATTCCATCATCTTCCAGCGCGCGATGCACCGTTCGATGCGCTTGTATCCGATAAGCGACGGGTCAAGCCCGACGTCGCGGAATATACCCGTCGGCGAGTCCCCGCACGATACCGCTGCATGCAGTATTCGCGGAACTGGCCGGTGTATCGGATGCGGTTCCGTCCGACGCTGTTCACGGCAGGCAGTGAACGCAGGTAGTCAATCTCGTCGTCGTCAAACTCTCTGTCTTTCATGATGGTGTCCTCCAGCACTCTTCTCATCGATAGAGACGAACATGAAACGGAGGTTCGCCGGGATTCACTGCACTGTCTTCCCCGCAGTATCCTCCGAATCGGGACGCCCGCCCTGCCTCGTGAAAGGCAGGCGGATGGCCGAGTCAGCCGCCGATATACGATTCGCGGCGTGCACGGGTCATCATCGGCGACGTGCCTGGCAGCCGTGTCTCGCCCAAAACAGTCGCGACGGATGTCACCGCGGCGTAGGTCTCCGACTTCACAGGGACTTCCGAGGGTTCGGGGGTGTTCGGCGCGTCGGGGGTGGAGGTTTTCAGCACGGGCTTGGCATCGGCCATGGAATCGATCATGTGACCATCGACTTCGCCGGTCAGGATGACGTCGACGCCATTGGCGATGTCAAGCGTTGCGGCCAGAGCGATGTTGGCGGCCGGAGCGGCGGATCCGGCCTTGGCGGCGGTCAGCGGGGCCTCATCACCCACGCGCATGACTGGGGATTGCGCCTTGTGCACCGCGTTTGCGGCGGCGGCATCGCCTGTATATTTGCTGGATGATATTGATAATCGTTGCCTGAACCTGACGACGAAACGTCGATTTTCCCGAAACATGATACATCCTTCACTTCTTGCTTCGGGAGGGTTCATCCTACGCAAAAAGCGCAAAACAAGCCCCCGTGATTTCGAAGTGTAGCGCCAGCGGGAAGATATTTGGGGGACTATGTTTCTAAGGGGTTATGACGGGGAGTTACAGGGGGTGTCTTTGGCGGCGCGATATGGTCATGCAGGAGACCATGTGTGTGCGAGCACGTCGGTATGGCCGGTCACCCCATACAGGTGCCCGGCCATACCGCAGCCGGTCACCGGCGACGGGAGCGCGCCGTCGTGATGGAGAATCCCGCGGCAAGCATGATGCATGCCGTCACTGCGAGCAGCAGCGTCTGGGCGCCCGTCTTCGAGAGGGTTTCCGTGCCCGCCGTGCCGGGTTTGAGGTATCGGCGTTGCCGCCGGCGCCGGGTTTGACGCCACCGGGACGCTCGGGCTGTCCGCCGCTGCCAGGCTGTTCGGGATCCTCGCCACCTCCTGGTTCCTCACCGCCGCCGGGCTGCTTGCGCTCCAGCCCGTCGCGAGCCTGAGTCAGGGCCTTTACGGCCTTGTCCAGATCGCCCTGCGTGGTGGATCGCCGTCCGCACTCCTCCTGCGCGGCGGCCAACGCCTCGGCGAACGCCTTCCACGATTCGGCAGTGTAATCGCCTTCCCTGAGAGCCTGAGCCGACGCGATGGCGTCGGACAACGGGCCACGGTCCAGACGCGCGTCGGACAGCGCGGCGATGGCATCATTCAGCCGTGCCGCAAGGGCGTCCACGTCGGACTGGGAGATGTGCGCCATGTCGGTGGCTACGGCGGCGGCAAGAGCCTCGCGCATCGTCGCCCACGCAGCCCTGTCGTACTGCGATTCGACCAGACCGTTCGCCGCCCGCTTCGCCGCATCCAACGCGGCCGCATCGATGTGCACGATTGACTCGTTGAACGCGGTCGTCGCCTGGCGCAGCGCGTCCGCCGCGGCGTCCACCTTATCGGCGTCTCCGGCGGCTGCACCGTGTGCGGCCTTGGCGTCGTCGATGGCCTGGCGCAGAGCGTCCGCGGCGCTTTGCGGATGCTGCCCCTCGTATTCGCCGACGCTGCCCGCCGTCTGCGCGTCCTCCAGCGTCTTGACCGCCGCATCCAGCACGACCTGATAGCGCTCCTGCGCGTCAAGCTGCGCGAGCGCCGTGTCGGCCGACCGCCGCAACGCAGCCGCGGCGTTATCGAGATCCTGTTGTGTCACCGTGCCGTAGGCGTCGGAGACCTGCTTGGCGCTTGCCCTCGCCTCGGCCAATGCGGCCGACGACGCAGGCAGGCCATGCGCGTCCAGAGACGCGATCAGCGCCGCGGCGTCATCGATCGCCACATACAGCGCGTTGCGGTCGAGCGACACGTAGCCGGTGCGGTAGAACTCGGACACCGCGTCTTCGACGGTCGTCGTCCACCGGCCGGCCTCGCGCGAGGTCAGTCCGGCGTTCAGCGCCGCCCGCGCCTGCTCCAGCACGACTTCGAGCTTGGTCTTCGCCGCCCGGGTGACGTTGCCGGCGTATTCGCCGACGGTAAGCTTGCCGAGCGCGGTCTCGACGGACGAGAGGTAGCTTTCCAGAGACGCCCCTGCATCCGCCTGATACAGGTACAACTCGTTGATGGCGACGGGGTTCTCGTTGAGCACGGTGATGCGTACCGCGTCGGTGTAGACGGGCTGTGCAAGGCGGGCCACGATCTCCGGCTTCATCTGCGCATTGCCGGAATAGTCGGTCAGCGTCTTCCACTGGTCGGCTGCACCATCGCCCGCACCGCCGCCGTCCTGCGGCACCACGCGGTATTCGGCCTTGAACCGCACCGGCTCGCTGTTACCGGAGGCCAGCAGGCCGAGCATGTTGATGTCTGCGGCCTTCGCGAGCGTGAATGTCAGGGTCTTGTCGGCCGTGGCCGTCAAGGTGGCCGCGCTGTCGCGGTCTCCGTCCGTCAGCTTGGCGAGGTCGGCAACCGTGAGCGTCGAGCCGTCCGAGGCCGTCGTCTTGGCGTCGCGAGCCACGTTGCCGGGCGTCGCGTAGACCTCGATCTCGGACACCAGTGGCCATGCGGGCGAGCCGCTGGAGGGGATGCGGGCGTTGGCGATGTCCATGCGGATGCGTGTGATGCTCATGCCGACCGGCACGTCCATCACGATGCCCTGCTGTTTGCCCAGGTCGGCTTCGGTTCGTTCGGCGACCGTATGTTCGTGGCCGTTCGCGTCGATCACCTTCAACGTGAACTGCATGCTGCGGTCGGGCTGGCCTTCCTCGAACTTGAGCCGTATGCTGTCGACCTCACGGGCCTTGGCGTAGTCGAGCTGGAACCATGCCGGCGTGGCGCCGTCGCGGGACACCCATGCGGTCGCCTTGCCGTCCACCAGCGCGCCGGCGTTCTCGGGCGCGTCCTTGGTGGGCGACGACGTGATGGCGGCCGAGGTGGCGATGTTCACGCCTTCGATGGTGTCGCCGGCCTCCTGCAGCAGTTCGAGTTCGGCGAGCGCCGGCCATGCGGTGCCGCCGACCGACCCCGTGAACTCCACGGTGACGTGTTCGACCTCCTCGCCAAGATTCGCCGCATACACCTGATCGAGGGCGCCCTGGTTCTGCGTCTCGTCGATCAGTGTCCGCTCGGTACCGTCAGCGAGCCCCGCGACGACCCTGAACTGGAACAGGCGGCCGGCCGTCTCGAACACGAGCCGCACGCGGTCCACACGCTGCGCCGACGCCAGGTCGATCCGATACCAGTTCGGGTCGGACCCGTTGCCGACCCACAGCGTACCGTCGTCGCCGTCGTTGCCGTTCGACGCGGGCCGCTCGCTGGGGCCGGCGCTTGCGGCGCCGCCGAGCGCCAGGTTCGTGTACTCGGGCTGCGGCTGCGCGGCTCCCCAGACGGACAGCTCGTAGATGCCGGTCAGGTCCCGCCCGTTCGTCGAATGCAACTTCCAACGCACCTTGGAGCCGAGTATGTCGGCGGCGACCTCGTTCTTGGAGCTGACGGCATCGGCTTCACTGCGGCCTATCTCGACCCATCCCGAGCCGTTCCAGACCTCGATCTCGTAGCGCAGCGGGAAGTCGGCCGCGATCTGCTGCAGGGTGATGCCGACGCCGGTGATCGAATACGTGCCGTCGAGGTCGACCACCAGCGTGGCGTCGGTCTTGCCCGTCTGCGTCCAGCCGGTGTCGGTGTTGCCGTCGGTCACGTCCGGGACGACGGTGCCGGTGTCCTCGTCGGTCACGTCATGTCCCAGCGCCAGGTTCGTGCGTTCGACCGCGGTGCCACCGTCGGTGACGTCATCCATCGCGGTGACCGAATACTGGTCGAGGATGATCTTGCCGAGCGCTTTCTGGTCGACGTCATCCGCGGCTTCGGTCGCGAAACCATACCCGTCCTCGTCGCTTTTGCGGTTCGCCCACTGCCAGCCGTAGTCGAACCAGTCCGGGTCGGTGAAGTCGGTGCCGTGCTCCAGTTTGTTCAGCCGGTTGTCCACGTACGTCTTCCACCGCCGATAGTAGTAGTCGCCGGTCAGCCCGGCCCACTGGCGGTTGGAATAGTCGATGAGCGAGCCGTTCTTGTTCAGACCCCACGTGGTGACGAGCGCACGCGCGTTGAGCTCGAACAGGTCGGCGGTCCAATCGTCCGCGCCGTCGAGCATCGTGCGGGCGTCGTCGATCCATGCGCCCACGAGGAAGTCGTCCGAGCTGGAAAGCAGCTTGTCCTGCGCCTTGATGATGTCCAGCATCCGGGACGACAGTGTCCGGAACGTCTCCAGATCGCCCGACTTGTACGCCTGCCCGGCGAGCGGCTGGTATTCCTGGAAGCTGTTGGCCAGCACCTGCCGCATCACGTCGACGTAATCGTAGCGGAAGCCGGCCGAGTCCTTGTACGAGTCATACGCCTGCTCGAACAGGGCCGCGGCCTTCTCGAACTGCCGCTTGTCGTAATCTATGTCGCTGTGGCCCCACGTGGACGCCGAGCCGATGGTGTTGTCGGACGGGCGGGCGTTGATGATGGATTCGCTCGCACCCTGATAGTATTCGCCGTCCGTGTGCTTGTAGGCGGTGTCAAGCAGGATGTCCCACGCCTTCTCGATCGTCCCGTCGGTTCCGCCGTACCGACGCTCGGCATACTCCTGCGTCCAGGAGCGATAGTCGACCGGATCCTGCTCCCAGGTCATGTCGAACAGCAGCTCGTAGACGATCGGCGAATTGTCGATGGCTTCGGGCGTGATGCCGATGCCGCGCATGTAACCGCTGGAGTTGTAGGCTTTCGTGATGTCCTGGGAGATCACCTCCGGCACTCCGTCAAGGCCCATGCGTCCGCCGAAGTTGTGCAACATGTTCCACACCCACGGCACGCCCTGGTTCTCCATCGCGCTGGCCTGCGAGCGCAGGTCGCTCTGCAGGTCGAGCACGAGCGCCTGGTCCGCGAGCCCGGAGAGCTTCGTCTCGTCGATGCCCCACTGCCACTGCTGCATCACCCACACGGCCTGCCGGGTCATGGTCGAGCATCTTGCGCTGCACGGTGCGGTAGATGTCGACGATGTCGAAGCCGTCTGGAACCATGCCGCCCTCATGGAACGGATCGACCGCGTAGTAGTTCGACACCTTGCCGAACACGCTTTCCTGAGCTTTGTAGAACGTGTCGCCGACCTTCTGGAAGTAGTCCTCCTTGCCGGCCTTGTCGGCGTCGGTCAGATACGTCTTGATCATGTACGGGCGGTCGAAACCGGACCATGTGCCGGACGACGCGGCCACCGACGTCGGGTTCTTCTCCTGGAAGTCGGCCGGCACCTGACCGCCGAAGCCCTGGATGACCGGCGTGATGCCGTACGCCTGCATGCGGTCGTGGATCCTGCGGCCGAGCTCGACGCGCTGCTCGAACCATGCGGCGGGCAGGGGGCCTCCGACCGAGTACAGGTTCTGCATGTAGAACCATGCGTAGTATCCCGGCCCGGACAGGTATTCGCGCACCTCGTCGTCGCTGTAGCCGTATTGGGTGAGCGTCTCGCGCAGCACCTCCTCCTGTCCGACGATGTCGAGCATGAGGTTCACGCCGTTCATCGCCGCCCAGTCGAGGAACGGCTCGTAATCATCCCAGTTCCAGAACGCCATCGTGTACGAGTAGGTGCAGAAGTTGAGCGCGTACCGGTACTCGTAGTTCGTGTATTTGAGGATTTTCCGGCCGACTGCAGGCAGGCTCTCCGGCATGGACAGCTGGGAGCCGAACAGCGGGTTGTAGTCGACCTTGCACCAGTGGCGCAGATAATAATTGAGGCCGGACGCGAGCGAGACGCCGTTGTTGCCGCGGATGGAGATCCGGCCGTCGCCGGCGTCTGAGATTTCGAACACGTCCTTGCCGTCAGCCTTGCCGCGCAGCTGGAAGTCGAACTTGTCGACCCACCGCTCGCCGATCACGCGGCCGACGAGGTTTCTGACCTCGGTGACGGTCTTCTCGGCGGCATAGTCGGAGTCGGTCTCTACGCGCCCACCCCGGCCCCACGAGCTTGAGTCGAAGTCGGTGACGGAGATGGCCTTGGGGCTGGCCTGCTCGTCGGAGACCTTGGTGCCGTGGAAAGCGACTTCGGCGAGGTTGACCTGCTGGGCGGCGGAGTTGTAGCTGACGCTGATGCGCGCGTATGCGGCTTCGGTGGCATCGATGGGATGCGTGTCGGCGGCACCGGTCGCGGGGGCGTCATCGCTCTTGTAGGCCACCTTGCCGTAGTCGGCGCCGTCCTTGGACAGATAGACCTCGTAGTGGTAGTACGAGCCGGCGAGGTTGGTGATGTCGATCTGCGAGATGCTGTATGCGCCGTGCAGGTCGAAGTCGAGGAAGCGGCGGTAGTCCTGCATCGACGAGTCTGCGGGTGACTGCCAGTAGGTCGCCGGATCGCCGTCGACTGCGGCGGCCGCAGCATGGCCGTCCGCGGCGGCACCGCGCGCCGTGACGCCGGCGATCGCCGGTTCCACGGCGCGCGCGAGACGTCCGGATGTGATCAGGCCGCACATGAGTGTCGCCATGGCGACGAGCAGGGCCGTCGCGCGACGCCGCCATGATCGGGGGCAGGTCGGAGGATGTTCGGGCGAGTGCCCACGACGATGACGAGCGGATGAAACCATCATTGGTCGCCCTTGCCTTCTCTTGATTTTCAGTAAGAACCGCACCGGCGAACATTGCCGGATCTTGTTAACAATATATACAAAGAATGGGACATGGCGCGCCCGCGTCACACCGCGCCGCGCCGCTTTCAACCGCCCCTGTACCACACAATGCGATTTTTGGCGGTTTTGTGCTGGTGTGGTACAGCGCCGATTCAGGACAATTCGGGCGAATTCCTCAGATCATTGGAAAATGGCGGTTCCTGAATTCTTGTTCGTTGCCATACCAGCTCAAAAACGCGTCGAAATCGCATTGTGTGGCAAACGCTGTGCCACACAATGCGATTTTGACCACAAATTGACGTGGTGTGGCACAATCCCCAGATGCCGGACCGCGGATATGCCGGCAATAGACAAAAAGGGTTCCAGGCGATGCACCCGGAACCCCGATATGCGGACAGGGCGAGATTCGAACTCGCGGTGGCTTGCACCACAACGGTTTTCAAGACCGTCTCTTTAGGCCGCTCAGACACCTGTCCTTATGTGCGCCACGAAGCGCACAAGATTCAATTATACATCCGGCGCGGATGTTCTCCGCCACCGGATGCGGTCGACGCCGAAGCGATCAGGCTTCCCACTTGGTCGGCTCGATGACTTCCTTGCCGCCCATGTAGGGGCGCATGGCCTGCGGAATCTCGATGGAGCCATCCTTCTGCTGATGGTTCTCCAGGATCGCGACGAGCCAGCGCGTGGTGGCCAGCGTGCCGTTGAGCGTGGAGACCGCGCGGGTGGAACCGTCCTCGTTGCGCTCGCGGATGTTCAGGCGGCGGGCCTGGTACTCGGTGCAGTTCGAGGTGGAGGTGAGCTCGCGGTAGCGGCCCTGGGTCGGGATCCACGCCTCGGTGTCGAACTTGCGGGCTGCGGAGGAGCCGAGATCGCCGGCGGCGGTGTCGATGACGCGGTACGGCACCTCGACCTTGGCGAGCATCTCCTCCTCCATGCTCAGCAGGTGCTGGTGCTCCTTGTAGGAGTCCTCCTGCTTGGTGTAGACGAACATCTCCACCTTGTCGAACTGGTGCACGCGGATGATGCCGGAAGTATCCTTGCCTGCGGCACCGGCCTCGCGGCGGTAGCAGGAGGACCAACCGCAGTAGCGCAGCGGGCCGTTGCCGAGGTCGAGGATCTCGTTCTCGTGCATGCCGGCGAGCGCCACTTCGGAAGTGCCGACCAGGTACTGGTCGTCAGGCTCGCGAAGACGGTAGATCTCGTCGGCGTGGGAGTTGAGGAAGCCGGTGCCGGCCATGACCTCGGGACGCACCAGCGTCGGGGTGATGGCGAGCACGAAGCCGTGCTTCTCGGCCTGATCGACGGCCATGGTCAGCATGGCGATCTGCATGCGGGCGACCGCGCCGCGCAGGAAGTAGAAGCGGGAGCCGCCGACCTTGACGCCGCGGCGCATGTCGATGCCGGCCACGCCGGTGCCGAGGGTCAGGTGGTCTTTCGGCTCGAAGCCTTCGGCCGCGAAGTCGCGGGGCTGGCCGACCTTCTTGACGACAACGTAATCGTCCTCGCCGCCTTCCGGGGCCTCGGGTTCGACGACGTTCGACAGCTTCCACATGGCGGTGGTGTATTCCCCGGCGGCGGCGTCCGCGGCGGCCTTGTACTCGGCGACCTTGGCGGACAGCTCCTTGGTCTGCGCGATCAGCGCGGCCTTCTCGTCGGCGGGCGCGGCGGCAACCTTCTTGCCGATCTCCTTCTGCTGGGCGCGGGCCTCCTCGAACTCCTTGAGCGCGGAGCGACGGGTCTCGTCGGAGCGCAGCACCTCGTCGACCAGTTCGACGGATTCGCCGCGCTTGCGCTGGGATTCCTTGACAATGTCAGCATGTTCGCGAATGAATTGAATATCAAGCATGTGCCTAACACTACCGCCGTAAGCCGACACGGACAATACCCCTCGACCGGCGCGGTACCGTTGCATCGCCGCATCCGACTACGGAGCCGGAGAACAGAGTTCCGAGCGGATTCACACGACGTTCATTGCGGCTCCATGTGCCGTCTCTTCGGGCTTCCTACGCTGGCGTTGCACATCGGTTCCCGTGCGACGACCGTTCGCGCCCTGCGACGCGTCGCGCGGGAATCTTTAGCAAGAAGGAGTATCCATGCGTATTTCAACACGCATTCAAAGCCTGCTGGTCTCGGCAGCGCTGCTGGTGCCGCTGGTGGCGACGCCAGTCACCGCAGCCTACGCGCAGCCGACCGAGGAAAAGACCGCGGCGTCCTGGTCGGGCGTCGTCATCAACGAGGCATATCTATCCGGCGGCAGCAAGGGCGCCGCATACAAGAACAAATTCATCGAACTGTACAACACCACCGACAATGACGTGACGCTCGACGGCACCTCGCTGCAGTACCGTCCGGCGAGCGGCACAGGCGCGAGCAACGCCGCCGCCGACCTGACCGGCGTCATCAAGGCCAAGGGCCACTATCTGATCAAGGCGGGCTCGAACGGCTCCGACGGTGCCGAGCTGCCGCAAGCGGACGCCACCGCCACCAGCCTCAACGCCAGCGGCACCAAAGGCACGCTGTTCCTCGCCGCCACGACAAGCAAGCTCAGCCCGGCCGCCGGCGACACCACGGCGAACGCCGACATCATCGACGCGCTCGGCTACGGCGACACCAACACGTTCGAGAAGGCGGCTGCCACCGCGCCGAAGAGCAACGCCGACGTGAAGTCGCTGAACCGCGCGAACGGCGTGGACACAAACGACAACAGCGCCGACTTCACGCTGAGCGCCGACATCACCCCCGAAGGCACCGGCGAAGGATCCCAGCCGACACCGAAACCAGACCCGACGCCCGGCGACTGCCCGACCGGCGAGGCCGAAATCGCGCAGATCCAGGGCACCACCGACACCAGCCCGTGTGTCGGCAAGACCGTGACCACCACAGGCGTGGTGACCGCGGCCTACCCGGACGGCGGATTCAACGGCTACACCATCCAGACGCCGGCAACCGGAGGCGCGGTCAACCTCGCCGAGCACAAGGCGTCCGACGGCCTGTTCGTATACGATTCGAAGAACGTCAAGGATCTTCAGATCGGCGACTATGTCAAGGTCAACGGCACGATCAGCGAATACTACGGCCTGACCGAGCTCAACGCGAGCTCCGTCACGAAGCTCTCCGACAAGGTCGAGGCCCCGAAGGCCTCCACCATGGCGTTCCCGAAGACCGACACCGAGCGCGAAAGCCTGGAAAGCATGCTGATCGCGCCGCAGGGCGACTACACCGTTTCGGACGTGTACAACACGAACAAGTACGGCGAGATCGGACTCGCGGCATCGAACAAGCCGTTCCTCAACCCCACCGTCAAGGGCCTCAAGGGCGACGCCGAAACCGGTGCCGCATACCAGGCCGAACTCGACCGCATCGAAGCCGAGGGCGTGTACCTGGACGACGGCTCCAGCCGCAACTTCCTCGACACGAAGTACCCGGACAACGCCGACACGCCGCTGCCGTACCTGTCGAACGACCAGCCGGTGCGCGTGGGCGAGAAGGTCACGTTCACCAAGCCCGTCGTGCTCGACTACCGCAACAGCGCGTGGCGCTTCCAGCCGACCGAACGCCTGACCGGAGACAACGCCGACGCGCAGCCGGTGACGTTCACCAGCACCCGCACCGACACGCCCGATCTGGCCGCGGTCGGAGGCGATATCAGGCTCGCCACGTTCAACGTGCTCAACTACTTCTCCACCACCGCCGACAAGACCGGCTGCTCCACGAGCAACGCCTACACCGACCGCGACGGCAACCCGGTCACCGCGAAGAACTGCGACGTGCGCGGCGCATGGGACAAGGCCAACATGGAACGCCAGCGGGCGAAGATCGTCAAGGCCATCAACAACCTCGGCGCCGACGTGGTCTCGCTGGAGGAGATCGAGAACTCTGCCAAGGCCGCCAGCTCCGTGCCGGCATCATTCAAGGGCGAGCGCCGCGACTACGCGCTCGCCACGCTGGTCGACGCGCTCAACGAGCAGGCCGGCGAAGGCACCTGGGCCTACGTGCCCAGCCCGCAGACCGTCCCCGACCTCGACGTGGAGGACGTGATCCGCACCGCGTTCATCTACAAGCCCACCAAGGTCGCGACCGTCGGCGCAACCCGAATCCTCACCGACTCCGACGCGTTCAACGGCAAGAACGGCTACGAGCACGGCCGCCAGCCCGACGCCCAGGCGTTCAAGGCCAAGGGCGCCGCCGACTCCGACGCGTTCCTCGTCGTCGCCAACCACTTCAAGTCCAAGGGCTCGGCGAGCAACGCGCTCAACCAGGATCCCGGCGACGGCTCCGGCAACGCCGACTACACCCGTCAGGCGCAAGCCGACGCGCTGCTCGCGTTCACCGATGAGGTGAAGAGCGATCTCAAGCTGGAGAAGGTCTTCCTCGTCGGCGACTTCAACGCCTACTACGCCGAAAAACCGATCCAGAAGATCGTGGCGGCCGGATACACCGACCTGAGCGAGCAGGTGAGCGAAAAGACCGGCAAGTACACCTACGCCTACACCGTCAAGGACGAATCCGGCAACACGAACGGAGGGGTCGGCTCGCTCGACCACATCTTCGCCAACGAGGCTGCGATGCGGTCCGTGACCGGCGCGGACATCTGGAACATCAACTCCGTCGAATCCGTGGCGCTGGAATACTCGCGCTACAACTACAATGCGAAGAACCTGTACCAGGCCGATCAGTTCCGCGCCTCCGACCATGATCCGGTGATCATCGGAATCTCGGCCTCCGGCACGACCGGCGGCACGGCCACGCTGAATCTGCTGAACTTCAACGATTTCCATGGCCGCATCGGCAAGAACCTGACGGTGCCGTTCGCCGCTACCATCGAGCAGCTGCGCGCCGAGCACCCGGATTCGTCGCTGCTGCTGGCGGCCGGCGACAGCATCGGCGCCTCGCTGTTCAATTCGTCGGTGCAGAAGGACCAGCCGACCATCGACGTGCTCAACGCGCTGGGGCTCAAGGCCTCCGCGGTCGGCAACCACGAGTTCGACCAGGGGTACGACGACCTGACCGGCCGCGTGATCGGCACCGACGGCAAGCGCAACGCGCAGTGGGATTATCTCGGCGCGAACGTGTACAAGAAGGGCACCGGTACGCCGGCGCTTCAGGAATACAGCATCCAGAACGTCAATGGCGTGCGGGTCGGTGTGATCGGCGTGGTCACGCAGGAGACCTCCACGCTCGTCTCCCCCGGCGGCATCGAAGGCATCGAGTTCGGCGATCCGGTCGAGGCCGTGAACCGCGTGGCCCGTCAGCTCACCGACGGCGACGAGTCGAACGGCGAGGCCGACGTGATCGTGGCCGAATACCACGAGGGCGCCGCCTCCAACGAGGATGACGCCACCGCCAAGCCGACCATCGACGAGCAGAAGGCCGCCAGCCCGGTGTTCAGGAAGATCGTCGACGACACCGACCCGGCGGTCGACGTGATCTTCACCGCGCACACGCACATGAAGTACTCGTACACCGATCCGGCCCACAACGGACGCCCGGTCATCCAGACCGGCAGCTACGCCGCGAACATCGGCCAGGTCGTGCTCGACTACGACAAGGCCACCGGCACCGTCACCTACCGCAAGTCCGGCAACGTGGCGGTCGACACCAGCAAGAGCGACGACGAGCTCGCGGCGCCGGCGACGACACCGTCAGGAACGTGAAGAGCATCGTCGACGCCGCCGTGGCCAAGGCCAGGAGGAAGGCGGCAAGCCGGTCGGCTCCATCGCCGCCGACATCACCACCGCCTTCAAGGACGGCGCGCGCGACGACCGCGCCTCCGAATCCACGATGGGCAACCTCGTCGCCGACTCGCTGCTCGACTCACTGTCGTCCGAGGACCGCGGCGGCGCCGAAATCGGCGTGGTGAACCCCGGCGGCCTGCGCGCCGAATTCTGCAAGACCGGCGACAACGAGAAGTGCACGATCGCCGCCGACGGCACCATCACCTATGCCCAGGCCAACGCCGTGCTGCCGTTCCTCAACAACCTGTGGACCACCACGCTCACCGGAGCCCAGTTCAAGGAAGCCCTCGAACAGCAGTGGCAGACCGACGCCGACGGCAACGTGCCCTCCCGCCCGTACCTGCAGCTCGGCCTGTCGCACAACGTCTCCTACACCTATGATCCGAACGCGGCGCAGGGCAATCACATCACTTCGATGACCGTGAACGGCAAGCCGCTCGACCTCAAGCGCGAGTACCGCATCGGCTCCTTCTCGTTCCTGCTGCAGGGCGGCGACAACTTCCGCGCCTTCGCCGCCGGCAAGGACACGAAGGACACCGGTCTGGTCGACCGTGACGCATGGATCGACTACATCTCCAAGAACTCGCCGCTCAAGCCGCGCTACGACCGTCGCGCGGTGGCCGTCACCGGCATCCCGGCCGATGGCAAGGTCACGGCCGGCACCTCGTTCGATCTGCAGTTCTCGAAGCTCACGCTCACCTCGCTGGGCGTGCCCGCCGAGACCAAGCTGGTCGCCACGATCGACGGCACCGAGGTCGGCTCCGCGGCCGTCAAGGACGGCGACACCGCCACATTGCAGGTCGCGGTTCCCGCCGGGCTGCCGGCTGGCGCGGCGACGCTCACCGTCAAGGCCATGACCAACGGCACAACCGTGACGCTGCCGCTGACCGTCGCCGCCGGCACCTCGACCAAGCCGCAGCCCGGCAAGCCCGGCCAGACCGAGCAGCCTGGTCAGACGAAGCCCGGTACGGGCGATGAACGGCACGACGGCGCGAACAACGCAGCCGGCAATGGCGGCAACGCCGGCGCCGTCGAGCAGCTGTCGCAGACCGGCGCACCCGTGGTGGCGGTGGTCGTCGCCATGATGGCGCTGCTGGCCGCTGGTCTCACCGCGGTCCGCACGTCGAAGCGAGCCGATCGCATACGCTGACCGGCCAGCTGAACTGGCCACAGTCCTCCGCGTGGTGGGACGCGCCCCAACGGGTGCCTCCCGCCACGCGGTTTTTTTATGCGCGCAGCGAGACCGTGGGTGGTCGCCAACACACCAAGCCACCGTCAGACTCGCTACGCGAGCCAGCTCCCACCAGCGGGAGCAAGACGACGCACCTCCCAATGACAACACAAGACCGAGGCCGGTCGCCGTGGCATCCGCTTCATCCCTCTCCCCACGCATGCCCCCGCCCGTGAATATCGTGTGGGAATCGTCGAATTTCGGCGGGACGAAACCATTACAAGCCACTTGAACGTTCACAATGGGAGGTATGCCGCTAGCCGCCATCATCACCATAGCCGTCATCGCCGGCGTCATCGTCCTCATCGTCGCCGTGACGTTCGCCCTGCGCGCCCGCCGTCACAAGCGCCTGTCGCAGCAGCTCGTCAAACGCAACGACGATCAGGTGCATTACGTCTTCGTCGTGAACCCGTCCAAGCCGCAGGCCGCCCAGCGGCGCGCGCACATCGAACAGTTCTGCCGTGACAAGGGACTGACCGACGTGGAATTCATCGACACGCAGCTCGACAAGGACGGCCGCGCATGCGCCAAGGAGGCGCTCGCCAACGGCGCCGACGTAGTGGTCGCGGTCGGCGGCGACGGCACTGTCCGCACGGTCGCGAGCGCCATGTCCGGCACCGGCCATGCCATGGGCATCATCCCGATCGGCACCGGCAACCTGTTCGCCCGCAACATGGGTATTCCGATCGACGACATCGACGCGGCGCTCACCGTCGCCACATCGCACGGGTCGCGGCACGTGGACGTCGGCCGTCTCTCGCTGCTGGACGATCCGAAGGCCGATCACGGCCACGCATTCCTGATCATCGCCGGGGTCGGTTTCGATGCCGCCATGATCGACGACACCGACCCGCAGCTGAAGAAGAACATCAGCTGGCTGGCGTATTTCGTCGGCGGCGTGAAGAACCTGTTCACCCCGAAATACCGGGGCGACGTGACCATCACCAGCACGGACGGCAGCATGCACACCCGTCATGGCGTGGCATTCCGCACGTTCATGGCCGGCAACTGCGGGCAGATCCCCGTGTTCTCGCTGATGCCCAACGCCTCATACGACGATGGCATCCTCGATTTCGAGATCATCGACACATCGGGCGGCATTTTCGGCTGGGCGAACCTGTTCGGCGATGTAGTGCACCAGACCATCACCGGCAAGCCCGGATCGAACCCACTGTCGACGAATTCGACGATGGACCAGATTCAGGGAGTGAGCGCGGAGATCACGCTGGAGAAGCCGGTGCTGGCCCCAGGTCGACGGCGACATGCTCGGCCGCACGCGGCATCTGCGATTCACCGTCGACCGCGAGGCGCTGTGCGTGCGCGTGCCGGAGGTCGCGCCCGACATGTCAGCGACGGGAATCATCCCGCCGATTCGCGATTGATACGAAACCGACGCTCTCAGAACTTGCAGATAGAGGCCGTTTTTCATGGAAAATGGCCTCTATCTGCAAGTTCTGAGAGCGCTACTCATGCTTACGCGCATCCGCGACGACCCGTGCGACGTGCAACGCCAAGTATGCGACCTCATCTTCGGTGAGGTTGGAGCCCAGACGCAGCGAGGCGACGGTGCCGATGGTCTGCGCGCATTGCATGGCCTTGGGATATGACTGCCGGATCGATGCGATGATCGGCTCGGGTTCCTTGTCGAGCTGCTTGCCCTGATGGATGCGTACGAACAGGTAGCGCAAATGGGTGATGAACCGGTACCGACGTTGACGCTGTGCTGATCAAGCGAGACGCCGTAGGTCTGCTCGATGATGGTCAGCATCTGCTGGATGACGCCGGTCATCTTGTATGTGTCGGACAGGTCGCCGTTCGCGAAGCCGGCGTTGACCAGATGCAACGCCAATGCCACGGCCTCGCTGCCGGGCAGGACACCGTTCAGGTGACGGTTGAGTTCATTGACCAGCCGCGAGGCCTGCGCGTACTCGGACGCGTACAGCGACTGGACTTCCGCCTGCAGCGGATATGCGATGTTGACGTGGCGCTGCGCCCTCTGCACCGCACCGGTGATGTGGTCGGCGAGCGCCATGACAAGCGTGGGCTGCGATTCGGCCTGTTCCGCGAGCCCGGTCGCCGTCATGGCGTCCGTCACCAGTCGAATGATCTCCGGAGGTATCTCGGACAGCAGTTCCGCGATATGGTCCGGGTCTCGGCCAATGTCGGCCGGAACGAACACGCGCACGATTTTCGCGTCGTCGACGCGCTGGCCGGGTTTGGCCTGGAATCCCAGGCCGCGCCCGGTGACGATGACCTCGCGGGCACCGTCCTTGGCGAGTACGACGTTGTTGTTGAACACGCGAAGAATTTTCACGGCATTCCTTCCGGCCGCTCGGCCGTTGCGCCGATTGGCTCTTGATGCGGTCAGCGCTGGATGTCCAGCACTTCCTGGCCCGCCTGCACGTCCACGCCCGTCTTCGGGGTGACGCCGGCAAGCGCCGCGGTGTTCAGCACCGTCATCAATGTCGTGGTGCTGTATCCCGCCTCCTTGACCTTATCAAAGTCGACGGTCACCAGCGTGTCGCCCGCGTTCACGCGCTGGTTGGCGCTGACGGCAACGTGGAAGCCCTCGCCGTTCATCTTCACCGTGTCGATGCCGACGTGCACCAGCACTTCGATGCCGTCGTCGGTCTTCAGGCCGAAGGCGTGACCGGTCTCGGCCACGGTCTGCAACACGCCGGAGACCGGCGCGACCACGGTGGAATCAGTGGGCTGGATGCCCACACCCTCGCCGAGCGCGCGGGAGGCGAACACCGGGTCGCCGGCGTCGTCGAGCGACACGACATGGCCTGCGACGGGGGCGCCGACCGTGGTGGTGCGAACGGCGGTGGCAGTAGCGGTCGCGGTGGCGGTCGCCACCGGTGCAGCGTCCGCCGGCGCCGTCTCGACGGCGGTCCCGTCAGACTCGCTGGCGGCGTTCATCTCGGCCTTCTGCTCGGGAGTACGGTAATCGAGCATGATGATCAGCACCATCGAGACGATGAACGACACGGCGATGGAGACGGCGTACACCCACATCTGGCTGAACACCGGGATGGTGAGCAGGGAGGTGAACGCGAACGCGTTGGTGGTCACGCCGCGCACCGATTCGCCGGCTGCAGTGACGGACGGGAACAGCCAGCCGAGCACCGCGATGACGACGCCACCGGCGAAGCAGCCGACCAGCATGCGCTTGTAGATCAGCTTGTAGCGCAGGTGGATGCCGTACAGGCTCGGCTCGGACACGCCACCGAGCAGGCCGGCGGCGAGGGCGCCGAGCGAGGTTTGACGCATGTCCTTGTTCTTGTCGCGGATGGAGATGAACAGCACGCCGGCGGTCGCGCCGAAGCAGGCGAAGTTCCACACGCCCATCGGGCCCTGGATGAAGTCGTAGCCAAGGGACTGAATGTTCATCAGCATCAGGGCGTTGAGCGGCCAGTGCAGGCCGAGCGGCACGAGGAACGGGTAGAGCATCGGGATCAGGATCGCGAAGATGAACGGGGCGTGGCCGTTGAGCCAGGCCAAGCCGACGCCGAGCCAGTTGCCGGCGAGGATGCCGAGCGGGCCGATGAGGAAGGCGGTGAGGGCGCCGACGATGATCATCGAGAAGAACGGCACGAACACGATCTGCACGCTGTCAGGGATAATCTTCTTGAGCCCGTGGTAGACGAGCGCGAGCACGGCAGCCATCAGCAGCGGCACGAACACGTTGCCGCTGTAGTCGTTGAGCAGCATCGGAATGCCAAACACCTTGGTCGAGCAGGAGGTGGTGCCCAGCGTGGCGCTCTTGACGCAGGTGGTCACGCCCTTCCACTTTTCGGAGTCCATCAGGTCGGCGAACTGCGGGGTCATCAGAGCGGCCATGATGGAGCCACCGAGCCACGGGTCGACCTTGAGCTTCTTCGAGGCGTTGTAGGCAATCATGATCGGCAGGAAGTAGAACACGCCCTTCCAGATGGCCTTGATGAACACCAGGCTGGTGTTGGCTTCCTCGCCCGGCACGATACCGATGGAGATGCACAGGTTGATCAGGGCGATGATGATCGACGCGCCGAGCAGCACGCCCAGGATCGGGCGGAACGAGTCGGACAGGTACTCGAAGAACGAGTCCATCCACGCGACTTTGCCGCGCACCTTGGCGCGCTCGGCGGCTTTGACGTCGGCATCGGACTGCGCCTTGTCGCCGGCGACCGCGCCCTTGCCAGCGCCGACGCCCGCCATCTCAGGCAGGTGCATGATGTTCTCGTACATTGTGGCGACCGCGCCGCCGATGACGACCTGGTAACGGTCGCCGGACTGCGGCACCGCTCCCAGCACGCCCTTCATGGTCTCCAGCCGGTGCTGGTCTACTTTGCCCGCGTCGACGAGTTCGAAACGCAGGCGAGTCGCGCAGTGCGTCAGGCTCTTGACGTTGCCCGCGCCACCGATCGCTTCGATGATCTGCGATGCAGTTGATGCTGCCATCTCACATCCCTTTCCGTGAATCTTCCATTGATCCGTCTCCGGTGCCGGGCCGCAAAACAAAAAAGACCTGAGATATGGATAGTCCTATCCGTATCTCAGGTCTTGCGTCTTGTCGACTTGCAACCCTGCATTGAGTCGATTGATATGTTAACTTCAGATGAACTGCGACACGCCGATAAATCACAAAGATGGCATCGCAACCATTCGGGCGATGAGCGGGTAGCCGCTGCGCCCCGCCTTTCATCTATATAAACATCCATATAAGCATCATCGCCGGCTCACGCGACGCATGTTTCGCGGGCACCCGTCACTGTGCGCGGGTCGCGTCACGCTGTGCGACCCCGCACCAAGTGACGCTATGACGAAAACCCTTGCAATCACTGGGTTTTGGGGATATCGTCACTGTGCGCGGGTCGCGCAGTGTGACGCAAAACCCGCGCAGCGTGACGACCGGTCGGAACATAGAGCACCGACCGGCCGTATGGCGTGGAACCATTTTCGGATCTCGCCACGCGAGACATCACCCGCAATTGACGGGGCGGGCGGCGCGCTCGCGGCTCAGCCCGCACGCACGCCGCCTTACGGACGCATCACGGCGCCCATCCGCGAAGACCCGCTACCGCTACAGCGTGAACTTCCGGGAAGCGGCGGCTCCGGTCGTGGTGAAATCGGGCCCTTGGACTGCAGCGAGGCCACGGTACCGTCACCTTGTGCGAGCCGGGCGCAAGCGCCTTCGGCAGACGAACCGTCCAGACACCGGCGTTCCCGACGATCGCGACGTAGCTCTTGCCATCCACCGTCACCGTGACCTTCGCGCCGGCGGCGGCATCGACCATACCGGATATCTGGCCGGCGGCGAGCTTGGCGAACTTCGGCTGTCCGACGTTGATGGACAGGTTGAAGCCGTCTTGAACATCGCCTCGGCGTTGTACTTACCGTCAACGATGGCGAAGCCACCGGCGACCGCATCGTCATCGGCCGCGTCATCGCAGGAGCTCATGTTGCCGTACGAATCCACGCCGATCGAGTAGTGGCCGGACACGATGGCACCGCCCGAGTCGCCGCTCAGCAGGAAGGCGCTGAAGTGGAAGCCGTACACGTCGAGCAGCTCGCCGTTGTCGTTCACGCTTTCGGTGACCTTGTCGGCGGTGACGACGCCGCATGTCCAACCGCTGGTCGAACCGGACTTGCAGGCGGGCATACCGATGGTGACGCAGACGCGTCCCAGACCTGCAACGGGATGCCATCATCCTGCGTGAAATTACCCACACCCTTGGTGGTCAGGTCTGGGCCGGTGGCGTCTGCGCCTCACGTGGACAGCTCGGCCTAGGGTTCTTGTACTTGCTCGTGGACAGGCGGTCGAGTATACCGGCATCGTTGTTGTCGCCGACGTGGCCGTATGCGGTCGCGCCGACGGTGTCGCGCAAATCGGAGACGTTCTCCTTGCGGCTGCGTACGTGGTGGATGCCGGGCACTACCACGAACGCAGCCGATGGCACTGTCACTTTCGACCAGCTGCCGTTCGACGCTGCCGGCACGTACGAGTACACGCTCGTGCAGGTCGCCGGCAACGCCGATGGCGTCACGTATGACAGCACCGAGTACGCGGCGACCATCACCGTGACCGCGACGGCCGACAACACGCTGACCGCCGCCGTCTCGTATGCGAAGGATGGCGAGACCGTTGACGCGGCCACGTTCGCCAACATGCACAAGGCGCCGACGAAGCCTGGCGAGCCGACGCAGCCGGCTGAGCTCGTTAGTTAAGCCCGGTACCAAGCCGACCAAGCCCAGCAAGCCGAAGGTCACGATCTTCAAGCCGCAGGTTCAGGTCGCGCCTTCCGCCGATGCGGTGAAGACGCTCGCGAAGACCGGTTCCACGACCGGTGCCATCGTGATTGCCGCCCTCTTCGCGGCAAAGGCCAATCCATCAACCTCTCGCCGGTTCCAAGCGCCTTTGATTCCCCATGCCGTTGGCATATCGGCGTCGATGGCCAACACAGACCGCCTCTGCCGTGCCATTTCCACTCGTCCCTTCCTCCCGCGTCTCCATCCCCTATGTTCCGCCCTTCGCCATCCTGTCCTCCGGGGCTATCCGTCGTACTCTGTCACTCCACTAATCAATCCTCTAGGGTCAATCGTGCTTCCTCGCATCCTTTTCGCCGTGCCCCTTTTCCGCCATGTCCCTTTCCTCCGTGTCTCTTTTCGCTGCATTCTTTCCGCCTTCCCCCTCCCCGCCGTCATCCTCTTATCTGGTACACCGGTACATTACGGGTTCAAATAGCCGTTATTCACAATTGCATGTGCGAAATGGTCGTTTTTGGGCTTTGAAACGACCATTTCGCACGGGGAATACCAGATAACGGCTATTTGAACCCGTAATGTACCGGTGTACCTAATGACAGAGCGGATAGAGCTGGGCGCACATGGCATGCGCAGGCAGCACGCCCGGCAACATCACCAACATTCTCGAACAAAAAATCACAATTTCTCACAAAAACGTAACCCAAATGACACCGGTCGTGGCAAAATAGAAGCATGGTAGCAAACAATGCGGGTCAGCCCGCCACCCCAGCAGATCTGATCAATGTCGACGAAGTCATCGGCAAGTACTATGACCTCGTCCCCGATCCCGAAGTCCCCGAGCAGCGTGTCATCTTCGGCACCTCCGGCCACCGCGGATCGTCCCTGAAGACCTCGTTCAACGAGGCCCACATCGTCGCCATCACACAGGCCATCGCCGAGTACCGCAAGAAGGCCGGCGTCACCGGCCCGCTGTACCTCGGCTCCGACACCCACGCGCTGTCCGGCCCGGCCAAGAAGACCGCCATCGAGGTGCTCGTCGCCAACGGCGTGCACGTACGCGTCGACTCCCGTGGCGATTTCGTCCCCACCCCGGTCGTCTCCCAGGCCATCCTGACGCACAACCGCGCGGCCGACGGCACCCAGCGCTTCGAAGGCGAGGGCCTGGCCGACGGCATCGTGGTCACCCCGAGCCACAACCCGCCCACCGATGGCGGCTTCAAGTACGATCCGGTCACCGGCGGCCCGGCACCGGCCGAGACCACCAACGCCATCGCCGCCCGCGCCAACGAACTGCTCGGCGACTTCAAGTCCATCAAACGAGTGCCCTACGAGGAGGCCATCAAGTCCGAGTACGTCGAGGGCTTCGACTTCCGCGAGCACTACGTGGACGACCTGGAGAACGTCATCGACTTCGACGTGATCCGCAACTCCGGCGTGCGTCTGGGCATCGATCCGCTTGGCGGCGCTTCCGTGAACTACTGGCCGCTCATCAACGAGAAGTACGGCCTGAACATCGGCGTGGTGCGTCCCGAGGTCGACCCGACCTGGCGCTTCATGACCATCGACCACGACGGCAAGATCCGCATGGACCCGTCTTCCCCGTACGCGATGAAGGGCCTCGTGGACCAGCTCAACGCCGGTGCCTGGGACAAGTACGACCTGGTGGGCGGCACCGACCCGGACGCCGACCGCCACGGCATCGTCTGCCCGAACTGGGGCGTGATGAACCCGAACCATTACATCGCCGTGTGCGTCGAGTACCTGTTCGGCGGCAACCGTCCGGGCTGGCCGGAAGGCACCGGCATCGGCAAGACCCTGGTCTCCTCCTCCCTGATCGACCGCGTGGCCGCATCGATCAACGCGAAGGTCATCGAAGTGCCGGTGGGCTTCAAGTGGTTCGTGGATCCGCTGTTCAGCGGCGAGGTCGCCTTCGGCGGCGAGGAGAGCTCCGGCATGAGCTTCCTGCGCCACGACGGCCGCGTGTGGACCACCGATAAGGATGGTCTGATCCCCGACCTGCTGGCCGCCGAGATCACCGCCAAGACCGGCAAGAACCCCGCGCAGCTGCATCAGGATCAGGTGGCTCGCTTCGGCGAGAGCTGGTACAAGCGCGTCGACACCCCGACCACGCTGGAACAGAAGGCCAAGTTCGCCAAGCTCACCGGCGATGACGTGGCCGCCACGCAGCTGGCCGGCGAGGACATCACCGCCAAGCTGACCGAGGCGCCGGGCAACCACGCCAAGATCGGCGGCCTGAAGGTCACCACCAAGGACAACTGGTTCGCCGCGCGTCCTTCCGGCACCGAGAACATCTACAAGGTGTACGCCGAATCCTTCGTCTCCCCCGAGGCCCTGGACAAGGTGCTCGACGAGGCCAAGCTCGTCGTCGACAAGGCATTGGGCGAATGAGATCCATGCAACGCATGGCCGGGCTGACGGCCAGCCACAAACGACCGACCCCGAGGCCCTTTGCGGATCAGCTTCCGCAAAGGCCTTCGCATTACCACCCATGGGCGTCTGGATGAACGCCATGACCGGACCCACCTCGGATGTGGATAACCATGTGGATAAGTCCGATTCACGCTTCGCTCCGCCCACCGCATCTGATATGATGACGGTATCGTAGCTGCATAGGACAGGACTACGGCTCCGACTTCGGCGCGCGTGCGTACAGTGGTGCGCCCACTCGCGTCGACCGGTCCCATCGTCGCCAAGGAAGGGGACGAAAGACGGATACACCTCGGTTTGGGCGCACCACCATCCGCATAAGTAAGGACATCACCATGACCAGCACCAGCAGCACCGACGTTCCATCCGCGATTTCCGCGAACGCCCTCATCATCGGATTCGGCAAGGGAGGCAAGACATTGGCCGCAAAGCTCGCTTCAACGGGCCGAACTGTCGTCGTGGCCGAAGCAAGCGCCGACATGTACGGCGGCACCTGCATCAATATCGGATGCCTGCCGTCCAAATCACTGATCCTCTCCGCCGATCGGGCGCGGCGAGAGGGCGCGAACCGTACCGCCGAAACCCGCGAAGCGGCATTCGAAGCCGCCATCAGGGAGAAGCGGCGCGTCACCGCGATGTTGCGCGACAGAAACTACCATAAGCTGGCCGACCAGGGCAACATCACCGTGATCACCGGCCGCGCGCGCTTCACCGGCGCCCACAGTGCGGAAATCACCACCGCCGACGGACCGGTCGCCGTGACCGCGGACATGATGTTCATCAACACCGGTGCCACGCCGCACATTCCGGACATCCCCGGCATTCGCACCACGCCGGGCGTATACACCAGCACCGGTCTGATGGACGTCGATGAGCTTCCGCAACGGCTGGTGATCATCGGCGCCGGATTCATCGGACTTGAGTTCGCTTCGATGTTCGCCGATTTCGGCACGGCGGTCACCGTGCTGCAGCACAGCGACGAGTTCCTGCCACGCGAGGACGAGGATGTGGCGGCCGCGATCCGTGCACAGCTGGAATCGCAGGGGGTCAGGTTCCTGTTCGGCGCGGATACCAAGGCGATCACATCGGCGGATGACGGCATCAGGCTGTCCGTCTCGATGAGGGGTGCGTCGGACGTCGGCTCCGAAGCGCGTCTGTGCCTGTCCACCGACGCGGTGTTGGTGGCCACCGGACGCACGCCGAACGTCGAGGGCCTGAATCTCGAGGCGGCGGGCGTGGAACTCACCGAACGCGGCGCCGTGAAGGTCGACGACCTGCTGCGTACCACCGCCGACGGCATCTGGGCTTTGGGCGACGTGAACGGCGGCCCGCAGCACACGTACATCTCGCTGGATGACTACCGCGTAGTATGGTCTCAGCTGAACGGTTCCGCGCGCCCGTACACGCTGAGCGACCGTCGCAACGTGCCGTCAAGCACGTTCCTGCACACGCCGTATTCGCGTGTGGGCGCAATGAGCGCGAGGCGAAGGCGGCGGGACTGGATTACGTGGTCAAGCGACTGCCGGTGGCCACGGTGCCCAAGGCTTCCAGGTGATGCGTCGGCCGGAGGGCATGATGAAGGCGCTCGTCGAGAACGGCACCGACCGCATTCTCGGCGCGATGCTGCTCGCCGCCGAATCGCACGAGGTGATCAACATCGTCAAGCTGGCGATGGATCTCGACGCGCCGGCCAGTACGCTGCGCGACATGATGTTCACGCATCCGACCATGGCCGAAGCGCTGAACGACCTGTTCGCGTAACGGGCGCGGATCGCGCGTGTCCGCGATACATTTACACAGCGTCCAACAAATCGGGGCTCCCCTCCTTGGATTGGAGGGGAGCCCTTGGGTTATCGGCTAGTCAGCCTGCCGTCACGCCTCGCGGCGGCGACGGGCGTAGGCCATGGCACCCAGGCCAGCGCACGTGGCGAGCGCGATGATGATCGCGAACACCTGCACGTCGGCGCCGGTCTTGGAGATGTCGTCACCCTTATGAGTGCCGCTCTGGGTTCCGTCGCCCTTGTTGTCACCGGGTGCCTGCGACTTGAGAGTCAGGCCCTTGATGGCGGCTTCAAGCGCGTCGGCCATCGCGTCGACCTTGCTCTGCTGGTCGATGGTCAGTCCGCGCTTCACGGCCTTCTTGGCCGCCTCGAACTTCGCCACCGAGTCGGCGGTGTAGCCGCTCAGGTCCGAGGGGCCTTGGCGAGCAGGTCATCGATCTTGCCGTAGTCAGCGGACTTGTAGGCAAGCTTGGCCTCGGCGGCTTCGAACGCCTCCTTGGCTTCGGTGAACTCGGCAATCCCGACTTCGCCTTCACCGGCGGCGGCCAGCTTCTTCAGCGCCTTGTAGGCGTCGGAGTAGGCCTTGGCTGGCGTCGGTGTAATAGCCCTTGTCGTTGTCCTTGAGCTTGATGCCGTCCACGTAGTCCTTGACGCCGGTGGCGCGGGCATCCAGCTTGGCGACCGCGGCGTCGATGGCGGCGACGCGCTCGGCGAGCTCCTTGACGGTGCCGGACTTGTACAGCGTGTCGAGACCCTTGACGACCGGGTCGGAGGTGGTGTCGTCCTTCGCGGCGAGCAGCTTGGAGAGCGCCTCGTAGCTGGCCGTGGTGTACTTGGACGAGTCGACCTTGCCGGCTTCGGCGACCTTCGCCTTGAGTTCGACGGTGGAGACCAGAGCCTCCTTCGCCGCCTTCATGGCGTCGATGTTCTGCTGGTTGAGGCCGGCATCCCCCTTGACCTTGTCGCTCTTCGCCTTGGCGATGGCGTCGGTCAGGGCCTTGTAGCTGTCGGTGGTGTACTCGCTGCCGTTAACCTTTTCCATGTCGGCGATGGTCTCGTCGAGCACGGTGGTGTCGGGCGGCGTCGTGGTGCGCACCAGCGCGTTCTCGGCGGCGGTCAGCGCGGTCAGCGCGGCGGCCACCGAATCGGTGGTGCCGTCGACCAGCTTCGCCTTTGCGGCCTTGAGCGCGTCGGAGTACGCCTTCCACGAGTCGGCGGTGTAGTTCGCCTCCACGTAGTTGCTCTCGTGCGCGATCTGGGCCTTGAGGGCGGCGACGTTCACCAGCGCGGTCTTGGCGGTGGTGTACTCGGCGGTCTTGGTCTTGAACGTGGCCGGCTTGGTGCCGTCGGCGGCGATCAGGGTGTCGAGCGCCTCCTTAGCGGCCTTGAAAGCCGCGTAGGAGTTCGTGGTGTAGTCGGCCTCGTCGATCGTGGCGAAGCTGTCGACGGCGATCGTCGCGAGCTCACGCTGGTAGGTGGAGTCCTTCAGCGCGGCGAGAGCGTCATCGACGGCCTTCTTGAGGCTTGCGGCGTCTGCTGTGGACAGGTTGTTCGTGTCCTTCAGCGCTTCCTTGACCTCGTCGAGCGCGTCGGTGTACGCGGTGAACGTCACTGTCGTGTAGAAGTGGCCGTCGTTGGTGACGGCTGCGTCCACGAGCTTGCGCAGCGCGGCGACCGCGGCGGCGTCGGCCTTGGTCTGCGCGGCGTCGATGGCGCTTTGCACGGCGCTGGCTGCGGCGTCGATCGAAGCCTTGCCGACCAGCGGGCTGCCGTACACAGCCTGGGCGGTGGCCTTGGCCTCGTCATACGCGGTCTTGGCGTTCGCGGTCCAGGCGGAAGTGTCGACGGTCGCGTCGATCTTCTCCTTGAGCGCCGCCTTGGCCGTGGTGATGTCGGCGTCGGTGTCGGCCGAGTCGAGCGTGATGAACTCGGAGATCTCGGGGATGGCGTTACCCCACGCGATCTTGACGCTGAGCAGCTGCTTGCCGTCCGGCACCTTGAACTCGTTGATCGCCTGTTCCAGCGTTCCGAACGTCACCTCGGAGGCGGAGCGGGCGGCTGCACGAGCCGTCACACCGGCAGTGGTTCCGGTCGCCGCGTCGTACACCGTACCGGTGACGGTCGCACCGCTGGCGGCACCCGACTGCACGATGCGGAACGACTTGATGTCGCTCGGGTCATCGATCTTGTAGGTGAGGGAGCCATTGGCCGCACTCGGCTTGTACGTGGTGGTCAGGTCGCCGTCGATCATGTTGCTCGGCGCGTGGCCGCGCTCCTCGACCTTGGTGGCGGAGAACGCCGCGTTCGCCTCGGTGGAGACGTAGGCGCCCTGATTCACCATGAACTCGTTGAACGCGAGTGCACGCTGCGGGTAGTCGGCGGTGGTCAGCAGACGCAGGTAGCGCATGCCGGTGCCGTTGGCGATGTCGTTCTTGCCGTAGTAGAAGACGTTCGGGTAGTTGGAATCGGTCTTCTTGTTCGTGTCGCTTATGTCGCCGAACGCGGTCGTGGTGTCGGTGTCGGACACGCCGTCGCCAATCTCGAACGCGTCAACCCAGGTCTTGCCATCGACGGACATCTGCACCTTGGTGTCGCGGATGTAGTCGTACTGCGTGTCCTGCGTGTAGATGCGCAGCGAGGTGATGTCGATCGGCTGACCGAGGTCGAACACCGCGGTGTTGCCCTGTCGCGGCTGGCCGGCGAACTTGATGACCGTGGTCATATCGCCGTCGAACGCGTTGCCGCTTTCGCGGGTGTCGGTTCCCCAATCGTTGCGCTTCTGGATGTCGGACGAGACCAGCTTGCCGAACTTGCCGACCGTGGAAAAGCCGACCTTGAGCTTGTTGACCGAGAAGGCCGCTCCGTCGGTGCCATTGATCACGCGCACGTAGCGGGCGGTCTTGCCCGTGAGGTTGCCCGGCTCGACAGTGGTCCAGACGAGTCCGTTGTCGGAGATCTGCAGGCTGGGGTTCGCGTTGCCGGTGTTCAGTTCGACGTCGGTCAGATCACGGATCGCCAGCAGATCGAGTCCGGCGTACTGGCCGCCGTCAAGCATCGTGTGCGATTTGTCGAACAGCTCCGCCGTATTGGCGCCCAGCGTGGCGGTGTACCCGTGCTGCGTCTTGTTCGTGTACACCGACTTGAACGGATCGGCGGTCTCGGGCGGGGTCACGGTGATCTCGGCCACGCGCCACCACACGTTCTTGGCGGCGGTGTTGCGGATGCGTACGTAGCGTCCGGTCACGTTGCCGCTCACCGTGGAGGTGACGTCGTCGCTCAGGTCGCCGAGCTTTTGGTCCAGGTGGCCTTGTCATCGCTGACCTCGACGACGCCCTGGCTCGGACGGTCGTTGGGGCTAGAGGCATGACCGGTAATCGTGACCTCGCCGATCGGCTTGCTGGAGCCCAGATCGACGATCACGGCCGCGCCGCCGCGATCTTGTCGCCGTTCGGGTCCTTGAGGTAGGTGATCGTGGACGGGTTGCCGTCGATCATCTGCTCCTTGGTGCTGCTGTAGGTGGCGTTGAGGTTCTCCAGCTGCACGCCGGTCGCCGTGTACGGAGCGAGAGTCTCCTTCTCGACCTTTTGTTGACGTCGATGCCCTTGATGCCGAGCCGCAGGTCATCGCCGTTGTCGGCGGTGGCGATCAGTCGCACGCCGGTGATGCCGGTGATGTTCAGACCGGTGACTTTGATCGGCTCCTCGGAGTCCTTCGGACGCTCGAACGTCGCATCCGGCACGTCGGTCCAGTTCTCGCCATCCGTGGTGGTCTGCAGCTTGGAGTGGTAGAAGTGGTTCTTGCCGCCGTTGAACGCGAAGCGGATGTTCTTGAGCGTGCTGGCCTTGCTGAACTTCACGCCGACGTAGTTGCCCTTGTGCAGGTAGTTCGGGTTCTGGAACACCGTGACCGTGCTGTCCTTGCCATCGAAGATGTCTTCGATCGAACCGAGGTCGGCGTGGTGAACACGTCGCTGATGTACGTCTTGGTCACGACGTTCGGGTCGGCCTCCTGCTGCACCTTGTTGGACAGGTAGGAGTCCATCGCCTTGATGAACGGCACGATGTGCTGCACGCCGACCTCGGCGTACTCGGTGTGGTTCACGTAGTAGAAGCCGTGCTTCTTGGACGCGGCGAACGCGGACTGCGCGTCGGAGTACTCCTTGAGCGTCGAGGATGTGTCGCCGTTCAGCGCGGCCTCGATGCCCGCGATGTAGGCGAGCGCGGCCTTGGTGGTGTCATCCCAGCAGTCGATCCACGGGGCGATCTGCTCGTTGGCGTCCTGCCCGGTGTAGTCCTTGCCGATGTCGCCGAGCATCTTCGCATCGCCCTTGGCGCGGTAGGTCTTGGCTGCCTTCTGCAGCGTGACGAACGCGGCCTTGATGTCGGTCAGGTCGTGGGCGGTGATGGTGCCGTCAGCCAGCTTCGCCTTGGCGGCGGTCAGTGCGGGAGCCAGGTCCACGGACTCCTGCAGCGCGGTGACGCGCGAATCCATGTTCTGGTTGATGGTGTGCTTGGACAGCTCACGCAGCGCGTTCGACGCGGCGGTCGGCACAGCGGAGTTGTGGTCGACGAACGAGAACGAATCCTGCCATGCCTGGTTGGCCTCGCTCTTGCTCCGCCAGATGTTCCACGAGTAGGTGGCGTTGCCGAAGATGCCGACCTTGCTCGGCTCGGACTGCTGCATCGGGTTGAGCACGATGCCCTGGATCTTCGACGGGTCGACGCCCGGATGCAGGAACGTGTCGTAGCCGCCCATGATCAGGTGGCTCTTCGAGCTGTCGGAGCACGGCCAGTTGATCCACATGTAGGGGCCGCGGCCGACGTTCGAGGTGAACGTGTCGGTGAAGTTCTGCGAGACCTCGCCCCAGACGCGTCCGCCGGTCATGACGATCTGCACTTCCTTGGGGAAGTTGGCGAAGTAGCTCATGCCGTTGCCCATGTATTCCTGCGTGACGAACGGCAGCGTGGTCTTGAGGTCCGGGTAGGTCTTCTTCATTTCCTTGAGCCACGCGACCATATCGGTGAGCAGCTTGGTGTAATTGTTACCACCCACGTTCGCCGCGTCATCGGCCAGGATGGCGATCTGGCGTACGCCGACCCCGATGGTCTGCGCGAACTTGTCCTGCAGCACCTTCAGATCGGCCTGATAGTTCGCCTCAGAGTTGAACCGAATCGCGTTGTTCATGAACGGGTGCAGAGCGAACACGAAACGCGTCTTGGAGGCGTTGCCGGCATCGGCGAGCGGCTTGATCTTGGTGTCGAGCTCGTCCTGCGTGTACAGCGTACGCCACTGCGAGTTGTGCTTCGGATCGTCCTTGGGGGCGTAGAAGTACGAGTTGAGCTTGTAGTAGCCGCCCCACTTCATCAGGTTGATGCGGTCCCCTGAGTGCTCCACGGGTTGCCGTAGTAGCCTTCGATGAAACCGCGGCTGACCACGTCGGCGTAGTCGGTGACGGTGAAGTTGCGGATCGTCAGGCTATCGATCTGGCCGAGCACCTGGTACAGGGTGGTCAGGCCGTAGAAGCTGGCGTCGGTGTCTTTGCCGAGCACGGAGATCGTGCCGTTGTCGGACTTGAGGAAGTATGAGTCGGTCTTGTCGAAGATGGCGGAATCCGGGCTGTACTTGCTTTCGATGGCAGTCTCGGCCTTGCCATCGGAACCGTTCACGCCCACATAGACGTTGGTCTTGCCGCTGACTGCGGCGTCGGATTCGGTGACGTTCAGGTTCTTGAGCGCCGCCACTTCGTCCAGTCGGTCCTGGGTGGCTTCATCGATGTCATCGTCATAGATGACGTTGATGTCGCGAAGAATGTACTGTCCGCTGTCATAACGGATCGAATGCGGCTTGGGGTACAGCGTGTATTCGGTCGCCGCCGTATCGCCGCCTGCCGCGTACGCCGTCTGCACGCCGATGGCCACTGCCGGGCTCAACGACAGAGCCGCGGCAAGCAGGCCTCCTAATGCCTTGCTGCGCATACTGGGGTTCCTTTCCTTGTCCGGCACTGGGGACGCGCCGGCTGAATCTCTCATCATTGAATTATTCGTCACCATGCTGCTTTGCATCATCGTGACACGGGGACTCGTGTGAGTTCATCATTGGTCAGTATTCAGTATATATACTTAACAAAATATCGCGACGTTTTCGGTCGTGTCGCAGCCCATCGGCGATTCATGGCCGTGACACGGCGTGCGTTACTGTTGTTGTCATGACCATCACCGTATCGACAGACGGAAGCGCCCTGGGCAATCCGAACGGCCCAATGGGCTGGGCCTGGGCCGACCACGAACTCAACATGGCACATTCCGGCGGCCATGAGCACGGCGGCGACTGCGATGCCGGCGGCGCCACGAACGGCACGAATCAGATCGGCGAATTGTGCGCAGTGCTGGAGGCGCTGCGCGCACATCCCGGCGCGGAGCCGCTGGTCATCGAGACCGACTCGCAGTACGCCATCAACTGTTCCACCAAGTGGGTGCACGGGTGGAAGAAGAACGGCTGGAAAAATTCGCAGAAAAAGCCTGTGAAGAACGCGGCGCTCATCAGGGCGATCGACGCCGAGCTGTCGCGCCGCGCCGGCTCGGTGAAGTTCGTGTGGGTCAAGGGGCACGCGGGCAACGCCGGCAACGAGAAGGTGGACGACCTGGCGCACGTATGCCGGCGACTGCCGCAGCGGCGTGCAGGAGGGATATCTGCCGAAGGAGGGATGGCAGTCGCTGCTGGCTTCGGAGTATGCCAAGGGAACCGACGTGCCGGAGGATGCGCAGATGCTGCTGGACGGCAAGATTTCCACGCAGGAGTACCATCTCGGGCGAGGCGGGGAATCGGGTGAAGCGGGAGCCGAGCACGAATCGGACGGCGACAACGTCGCAAAGCGAATCCGCAAGCCATCGTTGGCGGAGCTGCTTGCCGAACCCGAAGGCGTGCCCGACTACGGCGAGACCCAGTCGGACACATCATCCACCACTGCGATGTCAGCTCCTGCTGTTCCCATGACAACCGAATCGGACACGACCGTCGCACTGCCATCGAATTCGGCACAGGCCGAGGACACACAGTCCGGCAGCTCCACACGCTCTGTGGCCGAACCTGCGGCGCCGCGGCTCACCGACCGCCCTCACCGCGTCGGGCACGCTGCGCTTTCCTCCCCGCCATCCACCAGCCCGACATATGACGGACGGCCGCGCATCATCCACGGACTGGTTCGCGTGGACGGATATGTGAACGGCGACGGCACCATCACCCTCGACAATGCCGCGTTCTATACGGACAAGCAGGGATAGCAGCCGAATGGCGACGGTTCTCCTCCCAAAACCCGGACGAACGGCGGTGACGTTCCACGAACCGGATACTATAGAGGTGGACTTCAATCCCAAAGTTTGAAGCATGTTTCCCTCCAAGGGGAATGCACGGACATTTCAAGGAGTACATGATGGACAAGGCACAGCAGGATGCACTGAAGAAGGCGGCCGGCATCGAAGCCGCCAAGCTGATCGAGAACGGCATGATCGCCGGTCTCGGAACCGGTTCGACCGTGCGTTTCCTGGTCGATGAGCTCGGCCGCCGCGTCAAGGAGGAGGGCCTGCAGTTCACCGGCGTGACGACCTCCCGTCGCACGCAGGAGCAGGCCGAAGGTTACGGCATCAAGATCGTGGACATCGATGCTGTGGATCATATCGACATCACCATCGACGGCGCCGACGAGGTGGACAAGAACTTCAACGGCATCAAGGGCGGCGGCGCTGCTCTGCTGTGGGAGAAGATCGTGGCCACGAACTCCAACAAAATCGTGTGGATCGTGGACGAGTCCAAGGTCGTCGACACCATCGGCAAGTTCCCGCTGCCGGTCGAGGTGATTCCGTTCGGCGCCGGCCAAGTCATCAAGAAGTTCGAGGCCCGCGGCTACAAGCCGCTGCTTCGTCTTGACGCCGACGGCAAGGAAGTGCGCACCGACGAGAACAACTTCGTGGTGGACCTGCACCTGGAGCGCATCGATCACCCGCAGGAGCTCGCCGAAGACCTCATCAACACGGTCGGCGTCGTCGAGCACGGCCTGTTCCTCAACATGGTCGACAAGGTCATCGTCGGCGACCCCAACGGGCCACGCGTAATGACCAACGGCAACAAGTGACCTAACGCGGCGAATCGCCGCCTCAATCCCGGCGCCGGCAGCCCCCCATCGGAGTCTGCCGGCGCTGTCATATCCAGTTCGCTTCCGCCAGCGGGGACGAGGATGTAAAAGCCCCGCGGCCGACAGGGTCGCGGGGCTTTGTGTGCGCGCTTGCGAGCGAACGACTACTTGCGCTGGTGGCGAGTCTTACGCAGCATCTTGCGGTGCTTCTTCTTGCTCATCCGCTTGCGGCGCTTCTTGATGACCGAACCCATCGTCAGCCTCCCTTAGTACGTTAAAGATTGCAACTTGCCCAATAGTACACGTATTGAGGGACTTACGCATCCGCGCGTTCCATTTCCGCCATGAATCCGCAAATCACCCCGAATTATCACGAAATCACAGCGGGAACGGCTCGTAGAACCGCAGCACGGATTCCTTGGAGCCAGTCACCTCGAACACGGCGGTATCGTTCTGCCACAACGCCGTCGCGGTCTTGCCATCCTTACTGTCGGCCCTCACCGTGTAGCTGCCGGTGCTCTTGCCCGACACCTTGACGTCCCCGGACTTCAGCTCCTTGCCGGTCAGGTTCTTCGCCAGCTCGTCGTACTGCTTCTTCACGGTGTCGGAGTCCGACCATTGCGCGACGATGACGGTCACGTCCTTCGCCGACTTGCCCGTGGAGTACGTGAGCGTGTACTCCTCCAGCGGCGACGCGGACTTCCAGGTCTCGCTGGCGCCCGCCTTGGTGCGCGCGTAGTTGAGCACGCTGTCCGGCATCGCCTTGAGCAGTTCGGATGCGTCATCCGGCAGCGCGGTGGCCCTTGATGCTCGGCTTGGTAGGCTCGGTGGCGGTCTGCTGCTGCACCTTCGTCACTTCGTCCGTCTTGTTCAATGCCCAACCGGGCCATACGAACGCGGACAGCAGCGCAAGCACGACGACCAGCGCGGCGACGATCATCACGACGATCAGCTTGCCGCGCGATGCGGAACTACCGTGCGGATAGGAAGGGGATTGAGTCTTTGCCATGCTGTGATTCTCTCACGCGCATACGACGCAACGGCATCGTTTCGCCGGCGACGTCGGCGTGCCGCTTTGTGCTAAGGTCTGCGGTATGGTGAAGTCGGCGACGCGATATGTATGCAGCGAATGTGGTTGGGATGGTCTCAAATGGGTGGGCCGCTGCCCGCAGTGCGGGCAGTGGGGCACCGTGGAGGAATTCCACGAGGCCCGTCCCGCCGCATCGTCGTCGCGCACCGCGGCGCCGGGCCGCACCTCACGCACGCAGGCGGCCGCGTCCATCGTCAGCGCGGCGACGCCCATCACCCAGATAGACACGTCCACGGCGTCACGGCTGTCCACGGGTTTCGGCGAGTTCGACCGTGTGCTCGGCGGCGGCATCGTGCCCGGCTCGGTCGTGCTGATCGCGGGCGAACCCGGCATCGGCAAGTCGACACTGCTGCTGGAGACCGCCGGCAACATCGCCGCAGGCCAGCCCAACGGCTCGGTGCTGTACGTCTCCGGCGAGGAATCGCAGGCGCAGGTGCGGCTGCGGGCGTCGCGGGTCAATGCGATGGAGCAGAACCTGCTGCTGGCGTCCACCACCGATCTCGCCACCGTGCTGGGGCTGATCGAGCGGACGCGGCCGACACTGGCGATCGTGGATTCGGCGCAGACCATCGTCTCGCAAGACGTTGATGGCATCTCCGGCGGCTCCACGCAGGTGCGCGAGGTGGCGAGCGCGCTGATCGACACGGCGAAGACGCTGAACATCCCCGTGCTCCTGGTCGGGCATGTCACCAAGGACGGGTCATCGCCGGCCCGCGCACGTTGGAGCATCTGGTGGATGTGGTATGCCAGTTCGAGGGCGATCCGGAAACGGCGCTGCGTATGCTGCGGGCGGTGAAGAACCGGTTCGGTACGGATGAGGTCGGGTGTTTCGATATGAGTGGCGAGGGCATCGAGGAGGTCAGCGATCCTCGGGACTGTTCCTGTCGTCCGCCGACGAACGTGTGGAGGGCACGTGCGTGACGTTCACGCTGGACGGCCATCGCAGCCTGCCCATTGAGATTCAGGCGCTGGTGACCAGTTCCGTGCTGCCGACACCGCGACGGGCGGTGGTGGGGGTCGAGACGAACCGCATCGCTATGCTCACCGCCGTGCTGTACCGACATGGCAAGGTGAACCTGCTGGCGAACGACCTGTATGTATCGACGATCGCGGGAGGACTGGCGAAGGAACCAGCCTGTGATCTGGCGATTGTGGCGGCGCTGGCCAGTGCGGCCAGGTCGAAGCCAATCGCGCGAGACACGTGCGCCATCGGCGAGATCTCCCTGACCGGGCAGATTAGGCCGGTGCCGCGGCTGGAGCACCGGCTGCGCGAGGCCGCGCGGCTCGGGTTCGCCACGGCGGTGGTGCCGCCGATGCGCAAGCGTGTCACCATCGAGGGGCTGCGCATCGTAGAGGTGACGCATCTGCGCGACGCGCTGGAGTCTCTGGGCGTCGTCTGACAGTGACGGTGACGGTGACGACACGGCACGCGCAAGATACGCGAGGCACGATAGCGGCGCGATTCAGCGCATGCGAGCCTATGCCGATACCGTTCTGACGCAGGTGGAGAGACCGGCGTCTGTCGGGTGCTCCTGCCGCGCTCAACGCGCGGAGGTCAGTTCCCTGGTCTCCTGAACGTTGCGCGTCAATTCGTCCTTGAGCGCATCGGCACTGTCGAATTTCACCTGCGGGCGCAGGAATCCCGCGAATTCGACGCGCACGTCGTGACCATACAGGTCCAGCCATTCGTCGGTGACCGCGTACGCCTCGACCACCCGCTCATTGAGACCGGTCTCTTCGTTGAAGGTCGGCTTCGTGCCGATGGAGATCGCTGCCGGCCACCGGTAGGGTGATTCGGCGGCGAGCCTGGCCTTGGATGAGCCAGAATCATACACGCGCGGAATCACCGAGGCATTGCCGCTGCCGCTGTTGCCGTCGGAGGCGTTCTCGTCGGAGTCGGCGGGCGCTCCCGCCGCGCCCAAATCGATCAGCCAGCCGGCATACACGCCATCCACCGGAATATAACCGTCAATCATGCTCCCCAGGTTCGCCGTCGGGAAACCGATTGTGCGGCACGCGCTCCTCGCCGTGCACCACCGTTCCCTCGATGGCGTGCGCATGGCCGAGGATCTCGTCGGCGGCCTTGATACGACCATGTGCGAGCAGGTATCGCACGTTCGTCGAGCTCCACACGCGCACTTCGCGCCCCTGATGCTTCTTGCTCCACGCGCGCAGCTGCGCCTTGGTCATGCCTTCGGTCGGATCCACAGGCTCCCCAGGCTCGCTCGGCATCTGCGGGGTGACGTCGGCCGGCACGCGCACATGACCTGGGCCGCGGTCGTCGACGATCTCAAGCTCGAACACGCCGGTGGCCTGCGCGAGGACTCCGATGGCCTTCACATCGCCAGCGCGGTTGGCGCCCATCGCCGCATCCGTTCCCAGCACCAGCGTGCGCATGCCCAGTTTGCCGACCATCTGGCCGAGGAAGAACCGATATGATTTCGTGGCGAACGCCAGCGTATAGCGCACGATCAGCACATGGTCCACGCCAAGGTTCTCCAGCGTCCGCAGCCTCTGGTCGACGCTGGTCAGCGCCATGGGGTCGCAGAAGCCGTCGCCCGGCTCCTGCCCGTCATGGGCGGCCGCGTACGCGTGCACGACACCGGGACGCGGGTCGAACATCACCACCACGGAAAACGCCTTGTCGGCCTTGGCGAGTTCCACCGCTCGGCGGATGACCGCCTGATGGCCGCGGTGCATGCCGTCGAACACGCCGACCGTGACCACGGATTTCCTGTTGGCACTCAGCGTCGGCCATTCGACCAGCCCGGAGGCGTCCGGGGCAAGAGTCGTGATTTTCATGGGTGATGGTGTTCCTTCACGTGTTGCGCCGTATATGCGGCTTGTGGGCATGGTTCCGGCCTTCCATGATACCCGCCACCAGTGCGGCTGCGCCACCGAAATGATGAACTGATTTGCATCATGCCGTCCCGATGCCGTCACTGTGTGCGGGCGCCGTCACTGTGTGCGTGGACGCACAGCGTGACGCATACCACAAAACCTTTGGAAAATAAGGATTTCTGGCATTGCGTCACTGTGTGCGTGGACGCACAGCGTGACGCGCCTCGCACACAGTGACGCATTACGCGCCGAATACGGTGGCCGGCTTGGCCTCGCCACGCTTGGCGCGCTCGACGAGCGCCACCACTTCCCCGCTCTGCGGCAGATACGCGGCGGCCGTACCGTGGATGTCATAGGGGATACGCCGGCCGTACCGCAGGTTGACGGCGTCCTGATCGGTGATGGCGAGCAGCGGCATGGTGCCTCGCGCGGCATCCAGCATCGTCAGCGCCTTGCCTGCGAGCTCGTCGCCAATCACATCGAGCACGGCGCGGTTGCGGGACTGGTGGTTGCCGTTGCGGTCGGTGTACTCGCGTGTCTCCACGTGCGCGGTGATGACATTCGGCGAGGAGACGTCGAAACCGCCCACCCGCGTGCGCCGCAGCCGTATCAGGTGCCCGCCGACTCCCAGCGCCGCGCCTAGGTCGCGCCCGAGCGCGCGGATATATGTGCCCGCCGAGCAGCTGACGCGCACATCGACGTCGATCACCGGCGTCGCCTCCGCGTCATCCCGTTCCGTCGTTGCCAGCCCGTCCGCCGCCGAGACGAGCGGAAGTCCTAGCTGCCGCGTCGGGGCATAGCCGAACCGCACATCCAGCACACCGAACGCGCTGACGGTGATCCGACGCGCCTTGAGCTGCACGTCCTTGCCGTCGCGGGCCAGATCATAGGCACGTTGACCGTTGATTTTGATTGCGGAGAACGTGTTCGGCACCTGCTCGATGCTGCCGGTGAGCTGCAATGCGATGATGTCATCGATACGGTCGCGCCACAGCTGCTGGCAATCCGGCAAAAACGCTTCCTGCTGCGGATGATACGCGGAGCCGTCATCCGCGACCTTTGCGGCTGCCATGACCGAACCCTTGGCCGCGTTCACAGGCCCATTCTCGCCAGCCGACTGAGGCCCACCGGCGACCGGCAATGCCAGCAGCTCTTGCCAGCGCTCGGGCGAGGTAGCCGACAGCAGTTCGCCATCGGCATCGTCGGTGGTGGTGGACTGGCCGAGGCGAATCGTCGCCTCATAGGTCTTGTCATGTTCGACGATATGGTTCAGCAACCGCGTGGCGTTGCCGAATCCGACGACCAGCACGCCGGTGGCCATCGGGTCGAGGGTGCCGGCGTGCCCCACCTTTTTCATATGCAATGCGCCGCGCGCAGCCGCGACGATGTCATGACTGGTGACGCCACGCGGCTTGTCCACGACCAACAATCCCGACGTAGGAGTCGCCGGCGCGGCGGAGCCAGCCACAGGCGCGGCTTCCGAAGCCACGATCGGAGCCTGCTCGCCGCCCGAGGCTTCGGGTACGGTCCCCATCAGTGAATCCTCTCCCGTCTCGCAGAACCGCTGATATGCGGCTCAGCGGTCGCCCGTTGCCTCGTCCGCCGCGTTCTCGGCGTCATCTTCCAGGGTCTCGACGCCGATGCCGTTGCCTTCGACGTCGTCATCGTCGAGGTCGTCCGCGTACTCGTCGTACTCGTCGTCATCGTCAAACTCGTCGTCATCGCGCTCTTCAGGATGCTTGTACGGGTCGGCGTCGCCCGCGTACTGCGCGGTCTCGCGCGCCTTGGCGATCTCCTCGTCACGCTTGTGCGCGACAGCCAGGATATCCTCGATCTCATGCGCCTCGCTCGGCACCTCGTCATAGATGAACTGCAGCTGCGGGGTCAGTCGCAGGCCGGCTTTGGAGCCGACCAGCGAACGCAGCCGCCCTTTCGCCTGATCGAGCGCCTGCTTGGCGCGCTTGCGCTCCCCCTGCTCGCGCCCATCATGCCCAAGCTGAGTCCAGTACACCTTGGCGATCTGCAAGTCATTGGTGACGCGCACATCGGTGATGGTCACGCTCGCAAGCCGCTTGTCGTGCAGCTGAGCTTCCATCGACGACGCGATCACCCGTTGGATCAGCGCCGCGACTCGTGCGGCGCGCGGGTTCGTTCCTGCCATAAAAATCCTTTTCCTCGATTGCGCGGCGAACCGCTGACAATATCACTCGTATCATATTCGCACATCCCCTACTCGAAGGCTCACAGCGAATCGTTCTCAATAAGAAACATGCGAGGATTGCACACATTAGCGCACAATCGAACAAAACCGAAAAGCCCGGAGTTCCGGCCATCAGCAGCGAATACTGTTCATTGGCGAAAAACGGGGGGCGCACGAACCGTAATGAGAATGGTTCGCTGCGCCCGTCCGCGAAAAAGCGGCGGACACCCGAAAGCGCCCGCCTCCCATGTATATATGCGCCTTACTTGCGCTCGACTTCCCGCATCTCAAAGGTCTCGATGATGTCGCCGAGTTCAATGTCGTTGAAGGTGCCGAGGTTGATACCAGCCTCGTAGCCTTCCTTGACGGACTGAACGTCGTCCTTGAAACGACGCAGCGAGGAGATCTCCAGGTCGTTGACCGTGGCGACGCCGTTGCGCAGGATACGGCACTTCGTACCGCGCTTGACCTCGCCGTCCTGCACCATGACGCCGGCGATGTTGCCGAACTTGGAGGAGCGGAAGATCTCGCGGATCTCGGAGTGGGAGGTGACGACCTCCTCGTATTCCGGCTTGAGCATGCCCTTGAGGGCGGCCTCGATGTCTTCGATCGCCTTGTAGATGATCGAGTAGTACTTGATCTCGACGCCTTCACGGTCGGCCAGATCCGCCACCTGACGGTTCGGGCGCACGTTGAAGCCGATGATGACGGCCTTGTCGACGGTCGCGAGGTTGACGTCGTTCTGGGTGATCGCGCCGACGCCGCGGTGGATGACCTGGATGCCGACCTCGTCGGACACCTCGATCTTCATCAGGGAGTCTTCCAGCGCCTCGACGGAACCGGAGGAGTCGCCCTTGATGACGATGTTGAGCATGTCCACCTCGGACTTGGCGAACTGCTCCTTGAGGCTTTCGAGCGAGACGATCTTGCGGCGTTTCGCGAGCTGCGCGGCGCGTTCGGTGGCTTGGCGCTTCTCGGCGATCTGGCGGGCGGTGCGGTCGTCGGATGCGACCAGGAAGAGATCGCCGGCGGTCGGCACGGACGTCAGACCCAGCACCTGCACGGGCGTGGACGGGGTGGCTTCCTTCATATGGTTGCCGTTCTCGTCGAGCATGGCGCGCACGCGGCCGTACGAGGTGCCGGCGACGATGGCGTCGCCGATGCGCAGGGTGCCCTGCTGCACGAGCACGGTCGCCACAGCGCCGCGGCCCTTGTCGAGTCGGGCTTCGACGGTGGCGCCTCGGGCGTCCATATCCGGGTTCGCGCGCAGGTCGAGGTCGGCGTCGGCCGTGAGCAGCACGGCTTCGAGCAGCTTGTCGACATTGGTGCCCTGCTTGGCGGAAATGTCGACGAACATGGTGTCGCCGCCGTACTCCTCCGGCACGAGGCCGAACTCGGTGAGCTGGCCACGGACCTTCTCCGGGTTCGCGCCCGGCTTATCGATCTTGTTGACGGCCACGACGATCGGCACCTTGGCCGCCTGCGCGTGGTTGATGGCCTCAACGGTCTGGGGCATCACGCCGTCATCGGCGGCGACCACGAGGATCGCGACGTCGGTGAGCTCGGCACCACGGGCACGCATGGCGGTGAACGCCTCGTGGCCAGGGGTATCGAGGAAGGTGATCTTGCGCTTCTCGCCTTCCAGATCGACGGTGACCTGGTAGGCACCGATGCGCTGGGTGATGCCGCCGGCCTCACGTGCGATGACGTTGGTCTTGCGGATGGTGTCGAGCAGTCGGGTCTTACCGTGATCGACATGGCCCATGACGGTGACGACCGGCGGACGCGGCTTCAGATCCGCGTCTTCCTGCAGCTCCTCGCTGTCAAGGTCGATGTCGAACTGCTGCAGCAGCTCCTTGTCCTCCTCCTCGGCGGAGACGATCTGGATGTTCAGCCGATCTCCTCGCCCAGGATCTGGAAGGTGGATTCGTCCAACGACTGGGTGGCCGTGGCCATCTCGCCGAGATGGAACAGCACGGTGACCAAGGCCGCCGGGTTGACGTTGATCTTCTCCGCCAGATCGGCGAGCGAGGCGCCCTGACGCAGGCGAACGGTCTGGCCGTTGCCGGTGGGGATGCGCACGCCGCCGATGACGGGCGCCTTCATCTCCTGGAATTCCTGACGCTTCGCGAGACGGTTCTTGCGGGCCTTGGACGACTTGCCGCCCTGACGGCCGAATGCGCCGGCCGCGCCGCCGCGACCGCGACCGCCGCCGCGCGACGGACCGGTTCCGGACGTGTTGGAGTTGTTCTGGAAGCCGCCGCCCTGACCAGCGCCGGTGCCAGCGCCGGCACCGAAGCGGTTGCCGCCCGCGGGACGGGCGCCGCCGGTCTGACCCGGACGGTTATGCCCCCACTGCCCCGGCGGCGCCCTGCGCTCCCTGACCGGGACGACCGCCACGGAATCCTCCGCGACCGCCCTGACCTGCGCCGGGACGACCGCCACGGCCGCCGCGATTGTCGTTGTGGTTGCCGTTTACGGTCGGACGGGCCATCGGGTGCGGACGGGGGATGTCGCGCGGGGTGGGCGCGTGCATGCCCTGCTTGCGGCTGAACGGGTTGTTGCCGGGACGAGGCCCCGGAGTCGACGGACGGGCGCCGCCGTTGGCGGAAGGTGCGCTGCCTGCGCCCGGCTGCTGGCCCTGGCGCGGCTGACCCTGATGGGAGCCTCCTCGGGAATCCTGCGGACGGCCGCCGGCGTTGCCGCCGTGACCGGGTTGGTGGGAACGCGGGCCGGGGAAGGCGCCGCGCTGCCCTGAAGGCGCGTGCGGATTGTGACGCTGCGCGGGTGAGGGACGGTTCTCGCCGCCTTCACGGTTCGGTCGAGCGTCACGCATGTCGCCGCGGGATTCGTTGCGATTGTCGCGCGGCGTCGTGCCGCGATTCGATGACGGCACATGTGCAGCAGGCGCCGCAGAGCGCGGTTCCGCCGGACGCGGTGCCGCGGCGGGCTTCTTGCCCAGACCGGGCTTGGCTACAGGTGCGGGCTTGACTGCGGGAGCACGATGCTCCGACGGTGCGGGAGCCGGTGTCTTGCGTTCCGCTGCGGACGCTCCCGGCTTCGCCTCGCCCTTCTGGAAGGCGTTCTTCAACTTGCGCGCCACCGGCGCCTCAACCGTCGAAGAAGCTGATTTTACGAATTCACCCATGTCCTTGAGTTTGTCAAGGACGGTTTTGCTGTCGACGCCAAAATCCTTGGCAAGCTCGTACACGCGTTTTTTCGCCACATTACTCCTAATTCTGGGCCGCGCGTAGACTCGCGCGGCTATTTTCCGATGACGGATTCTGCCCGTTTCATCGTGCAACCATGGTCGTGTTACCTCATATCTCGATCCCGTGGCATGACGGCATAACGCATCCACACCCGGTGTGCCGTGTCCAGCATACTAGGGACGTTGGATGTGCCGTCGCCGCGCGTCACCGCCGTGTCGCGGATCACTTGCCTTCGGCAGCGACCTTCTTCGCGTGCGCTTCGGTGGATTCGATGCCGATCTTCCATCCGGTCAGCTTCGCCGCGAGACGCGCGTTCTGGCCTTCCTTGCCGATGGCCAGCGACAGCTGGTCATCATGGATGAAGGCGATGGCGGTCTTGTTCTTCTCGCTGATGACCTGCACGCCGGTGGCGACGGCGGGAGACAGCGCAGAGGCGACGAACTTCGCCGGATCGGCGGACCAGTCGACGATGTCGATCTTCTCCGGTCCGAGGTTCTCCATGACGGCGCGCACGCGGGCGCCGCCGGGGCCGATCAGGGCACCCTTGGGGTTGACGCCATCGGTGTTGGCGCGGACGGCGATCTTGGTGCGGGCGCCGGCCTCACGGGCGATGGCCATGATCGACACGGCACCGGACACCAGTTCCGGGACCTCGCGCTCGAACAGGCGACGCACCAGCTCGGGGTGCGAACGGGAGACGACGATCTCGGGGCCCTTGACGCCGCGCGCCACGTTGACGACATACACGCGCAGACGCTCGCCATGACGGTAACGCTCGCCGGGCACCTGCTCGCGACGGGGCAGAATCGCCTCGACATCGCCGATGGCGACATGCACGTTCGTCGGATCGCTGGCATCCTGCTGAACGATGCCGGTGACGAGCTTGCCCTTCTGGCCGGAGAAGGCGCCGAAGACCTTGTCGTCCTCGGCCTTACGGAACAGCTGTCCGATGACCTGGCGCGCGGTGGCCGCGGCGAGGCGCCCGAAGTTGCGCGGGGTGTCGTCGTACTCCTCGCCCAGCTCCGGTGCGGGATGAGGGTCATCCTCGGTGGGCTCCACCGGGATCTCCTTACGAGCCCACACGGTGAACGTGCCTGCCCGCGTGTCGAGTTCGACACGGGCATGCTTGGCCGCATGAGGTGTTTTCAGATAGGCCAGACGCAGCGCCTCTTCCAGTGCGGCGTCCAGTTGTTCGAGATCGATTCCTTGCTCGATGGCGAGCTGATGCATTCCTGCCAGGTCCAGTTCCATACTCAAGACCTCCTATGAAGTTATAGCCGTGGTGGCGCGCATATGGTCACAGTCGTCTATTAGTGTAGAGGCCTATGCAGACACGTCATTGGCCAGATCACGGCATTCCATGCCGTGAGAGGAACATATCTTCGTGGTGTCGCCGTATCGTCGCGGCACTCTGCATCACCGCCCTGTGCGGCGCCCTGAGCGCCTGCAGCGCGCCCCGGATCGATGGGCGCGCGGAGTCGGAACACCAGCCCAGCGCCTGCGAGAGCGCCTACTGGGCCGCCGACGCGTCGACGGCCACCATGAACGGCCGTCACCATATCATCATGCGATATCTCGCGGCGAAGCAGGCCGTCGGGCAGTGGAGCGAGGTGGCCGCCACCTGCACCCAGCGATTCGCGCAGGGCACGATCAAGCGCCCAGGCCGAGCATGTGGCCGTGACGCTGGGCACAAGGCTCGGTGGCAACGACACCTACCGCACGGTCTCCGACGACAGCCTGAGGCAGGTTCTGGGCATCGACCTCGACGGCGCCACCTTGGGCGCCATGTCGCTGGCCGAGGACCGCGCCGGGTTCGTCATGGAGGTGCTCGCCGCGCGGGATACGCCCGGCGCCACCCTGAGCCGGTCCGACCGGCACAAGACCGCGGGGCAATTGCTCTTCACCGCGTCCGGCTTGAGCCGCGACCCACGAGAAAAGGTCTACGACATCCAGAAGATCCTCGCCTCGCCGACCTCGATGACCGATTCCACGACCGGCCTGAGCGTGCCGACAACGGCCTTGACGGAGATCGACTGCGCCCGGGAGCAGCTCGCCGCAATGGCCGATGACGGGGCGTCGGCCAAGTCGAAGCACACCGACAAGACCGGCAACAACACCAACGGCAACGGCGATACCGACAGTGCAACTGACACCACCGACGTCAACGCCACCGATACCAACACCGTCGGCACGGAAAACGACGCACGCCTGCGTGTCCTCTCCACGCTGATCTCCTCCCACATCACCTCCGCATTCGCACTCGGCTACCCCGACATGGACGCGTTCCTCTTCTCCTGATCGCGTCACTCCCGCAGCCCTATTATGCATACGGGGGTAAAAGCAACACCCGTACGCCGCAGAAGTCAGCCCGATTGCATATGCGCAACATAACCGTTTCTTCGTAAAAGGTCTCACGTTGCCGTGAAACCCGATGGAAAAAACGCCAAACTCACCCTCGATGGCTCATCGATGAGCCAGCAACGACAACGTAGGGGCCTATAGGGAGCTTTTTGTGGTGTTTATGATCGAGGTCTGGCCTTGTACGAGTAGGCGTGTCGGCATGTCTTTTTCCCCGCGTGGAAAAAGATGCGCTCCCGGTGGTGGGCTGGATGGTGTGAGAACGCCATCCAGCAAAGCGAAGAAATGCCCGGCATGCGGGCGTGCGATGAAGAAGAACGGACGGACCGGCAAGGGCACGCAACGGTGGAGATGCCGGGCCTGCCGGCTGAGCTCGACGATGCCGCAGCGCGGCCGCAGACGGGCGCGGACGCTGGAGGAGTTCCTCTCATGGCTGCCGGGGTAGCCGTCGTCCCCAGACGGCGTCGGAATCCACGGGCGACGCGCACGCCCTGCGCAAGCGGATCGCATGGTGCTGGTCAATCCGGCCGCGCATCGCCCCGCCGGACGCGAAGCGCCACACGGTCATGGCCGACGGCACGTACATGGGCCACGGCTGGCGCCTGATCATCGCCATCGACGGCGAAAGCGGAGAAGTCCTCGCCTTCCAGTGGCGCGCATACGAGGAGCTGCGCCGCTGCTGCCGGCGGTTGGAGAAACTGTTCCGCGCGGGGACTCTTCGCCTTTCCCGGGCCGGCGCTTGCCGCAGGTGGGCCGGTGGCGCGCACCACGAACCGGCTGGAGGGCGGCGTCAACTCGGTCGTCAAGAACGTGTTGCGCAACCCGCGGACTGCCCGAGGAGCACATGCTCCGCGCGTGCGAATGGGTGTGCTACATGAAGACCGCGCACCCGCGGCGGAATCATTCATTCCCGACGATCCGCTGGAGGACGGGAAAGCGACGTCGCCCGAACCGGAAGGCGACGCCTCGCCCGCATACGGGATCGGCATCGACTGGAACGAATTCCACACCGGCACGCGATATCCCAACGGCACCGACTGACGCCGAGAACCAGACCTAAAGCACCACAAAGTTCCTATAAGCCCGAAAAGAGGGTTCCGGGAGAATCCCGAACCCTCTTTGCTGGCGGATAGGGCGAGATTCGAACTCGCGGAGGGGTTAGCCTCACACGCTTTCGAGGCGTGCTCCTTAGACCGCTCGGACACCTATCCATGCGCTGCGAAAAAACGCAACTTGTTCATTATAAGTCGATTTCCCGATTACGCAAATCAGCGCGTGGCGCACCTGCCACCGCTCCATCGAGCCTCCATCGGCGAGCTATCTGCGTTTCGAGGGGTGGATTCAGCTCCTGCAAAACATCTATCTGCATTTCAAGGGGTTGGTGGTCAAGTATGACGGCTCGCTAATCCGCATGATTCCAATAGCGTAACAAGCCGAATACATCAGGTATCGCGTTTGAGCAACCCCCTGAAACGCAGATAGATGACCCGAGCAGCCTCAATCAACCCCTCGAAAGCGAGATAGCCCGCAAAACGCCCCAGGCAACCGTCCTCACAGCAGCTGCTCGTGGACGGAGGCGTTCACCCATTGGTTCTGCTGGACCTGATAGCCCGAGAAGATGCCGATGTCGAGCATGCAGTCGCGGTAATCGCGCCCGTGGGCGATGGTGATGTAGTTGTCGTCGACCATGCGGTTGTGGGTGGGGTCGAGCCCGATCCAACGGCCGTCGTGGTAGATCTCCACCCATGCGTGCGTCGCACCCTCGCCGCCCAGCAGGCCCGCGATGTAGCGGGCGGTCAGCCCGACGTGGCGGCACACCGAGAGCATCACGTGCGCGTAGTCCTGGCACACGCCCTTGCGCTGGGCGAGCGCCTGCTCGGCGGTGGTGCGGATCGTGGTCGAGGCGGGCGTATACGTGAACGCCTGATACACCTCGTCCATCACCTCCCATGCCTGATCAATCGGAGTGGCATCGGCCGGCAGCCCGGCGATGCGCGCCCGGCACGCCGCGATCATGGCCTCGATGCACGGCCCGGGAATCGTCAGCGCCGAGTTGAACCGGTACAGCGGCTTATAGATCTCCGACTTGATGTGGGCGTTGTCGACGAACGCGATGCCCTTCACCGAATAGCTGAATATCGTGTGAGGCTGCGGGATGAACCCGGTCATGACCACGGAATCGAACGAGTCGATGGTCGTCTCCAGTTCGACGTCCGGCTCGATGGCGACCTCCACGTCCACCACCTGCTGTCGCGGACACGGTCGCAGGCACGCAGCGCAGTTGGAAACGATGGTCGGTGACCGGCGAGGCTGAACGTCAGCTTCATCTCGTAGTCAAACACCAGTTTCTTCATGACGGCAGGCTCCTCGTCGGATAATGCTCGCAAAAATCCACTCTAGTCTAGCAGAAACGGCGGAGGTCATCCGTCAGCTGACGGCCGCCGACCGGTCACTCTCCGATCGGCGGCCTGCCCCTCACGGACGCTTGGCGTCCATGTTCATCGCGTTGAGCATGCCCGCGTCCTTCGGGTCGCCGGTGATGGCCCGGCTGTTGAAGTCGGTGAGGAACTCGTTCAGGCGGCTCGTCAGCTCCGGGTAGCCGCGGCTCGGCAACTGCCCGAGTAGCCAGCTGATGCCGGACACGAAGCATGAGGGCAACGGCATGCCGTCGAGTGTGCGCGAGTAGGTCTCCAACTTGGCGAGCGGCGCGTCGAGCTCGCTATTGTCCAGATGGAAGCGGGTGTACAGGTCGATGCGCTCGATGTACTTGCCGATGAACACGAACGCCTTCAGTGTGATGTCTGCGGTGGAGTTCTCGATGCCGCCCCAGAACGCGAGCATGTCGTCGGCGATGTCACGCTGCGAGTAGATGTCATCCGCGCTGGCGGAACGCTCGGCGGCCTCGGTGATGTTCTTCACCGCGAGCTCGACGTACTGCAGCAGCCTCGACGTCAGCTCCGGGCGCAGCACCACGGCGTTGTTGAACGCGGCGACGATGGCGGAGCGCACCGAGTCGGGGTTCGTGCCGTCGTAGAGGAAGGAGTGGATGAACCCGTCGAAGTCCTCGAAATCCTGCGGTAGGTCGAGCGCCTTCGCGAACGGGCGGAACGCGTCCACATCGGTGTCCATCACGCGGTCGTAGAAGGGGAAGAACTGCACGAGTGTCGTGAACGCGCGCTCGGTGTACCGCCCGAGCCAGTACAGGTTGTCGGCCTTCGACGCGGTGACCAGCGACAGCGAGTGCCGCTTCGAATGCGGAATGAGGTTCACCGGGCGACCGACTCCTCGCGCTGCCTGTCCGTGCTGCCGTCTTCGGGCGCCAGCACCCACGTATCCTTGAATCCGCCACCCTGCGACGAGTTGACAATCATCTGGCCGGGCACTGACGAGTAGCGCGTCAGGCCGGAATACCACACGTGCGCGTTCTGCCCGGTGACCACGAATGCGCGCAGATCGCACTTGCGCGGGCTCACCTCGCCACTGTCCGGGTCGATCACGTCGATGTCGCGGAACTGGATGACCTCCTGCGCGATAAACCGGCGCGGATCCTCCTTGATGCGGTCGGCCAGATCCTCCCGCGCGGCCTTGTCGAGCGACGAGCCGAACACGACGCCGTAGCCTCCGGCTTCCGCCACGTCCTTGATGACCAGCTCGCCCATGCGGTCGAGCACTTCCTTGCGGTCCTTCTCGAACATCGGCATGTAGGTCGGCGCGTTGTGCAGGATCGGCTCCTCGTTGAGGTAGTAACGGACATCTGCGGCACGAAATAGTAGATCGCCTTGTCGTCCGCGGCCCCGTTGCCGGGCGCGTTGATGATGGCGACGTTGCCGGAACGGTAGGCCGACAGCAGTCCGGGAACGCCGATAACCGAGTCCGGGTTGAACGCGAACGGGTCGAGGTATTCGTCGGACAGTCGGCGGTACACGGCGCCCACGCGATGCCGGTTGCCGGCATAGTCGAGGAAGTACAGCTTGTTGTCGACAACTTCCAAGTCTTCGGGGAACGCGAGCGCCGCGCCGGTCTTCTCGGCCAGGTAGGCGTGCTCGAAGAACGCCGAATTGTAGCGTCCCGGCGTGAGCACGACGGCGATGCCTTCGGTGGATACGAAGTCCATGGCCTTGCGCAGCAGCCGCGGATAGTCGCGGTTGTCGCGCACGTGCACGTCGCGGAACAGTTTGGGATTCGTACGGCGTTCGATGTCGCGCGCGAACAGCGGGTAGCTGGCTCCCGACGGGATGCGCAGGTTGTCTTCCAGCACCCACCAGCGCCCGTCCTCGCCTTGGACGAGGTCTTCGCCTGCGATGTGCGCGAAGATGCCGCCGGGAGGAGTCACGCCGTTGACTTGCGGAAAGTAGCCGGCCGACGTGTACACGTATTCTTCGGGGATGACGCCGTCGTGGATGATGCGCTTGTCTGAGTATATGTCTTTGAGGTAGGCGTTGAGTGCGTTCACGCGCTGCTTGAGGCCGGCTTCCAGCTCGTCGAATTCGTCGGATTCGATGATGCGCGGGATCGGGTCGTATGGAAACAGCCGGTCGTGGTATTCGCCGTTCTTGTATACGCCGAAACGCACGCCGTTGCGGCTCAGTTCACGGTTGATGTCTCCTCGCCTGTTGACCAGTTCCTCGGCGAATTGTCGGGCTGACCGTTCTGTCATGGCGACTCCTTGTCTCACAGATACGCATGCTGAACGCTTATGCTCTATGATACTGAACTCATCCCAGCGTATGCGGCCGTGGTTTCCGCATTCGCTCGAAAAATCGACAATCATGTTACGAATCGGTCGCGCCGCGAACGGTTCACCGGCATGCCGAACGTCTGCCTTCGCGCCCACCCCCGCGTCTACAGCGTGCGCTTGGCGCGTATACGCTCGGCCCTGTTCGGCGAGCTCGTCGTCGGCGGGATAGGCGACGTGCTCCAGCGTCAGCCCTTGCGGCGCGATCGGCCCTGTGGAGCCCTCGCGCAGCGGCACGGCCATCTTCTCTCGGAACCAGTCGGTCGAGCGCTTGCCCATGCCGACCTGTATGCAGCCGCCGACCAGCGAGCGCACCATGTTGCGAGCGAAGGCGTCGGCGACGATGGTGAAGCACAGCAGGTCGGATTCGGCGGCCGGCGTGCGGTATCGCTCCCCCATGCCGTCGACGACCAGCGGCCGGGTGGGGATCCGCCGCCAATATGCGGTTTTGACCTCGCGAATCGTGGTACCGCCCGGATTGGGGTGGCGAACGAGCCGAAATCATGCAGTCCGATGGTCATCGCGGCGGCCTCGTTCATCGCGGCGACGTCGAGGTCGGCGTCGAGGTGCAGCACGAAGCCGCGCAGACGCGGGTCGACTTCGCTGGCACGGTCGGCCACGCGATACACGTAAGTGCGTTCCAGTGCGGAGAACCTCGCGTCGAATCCGCTCGGCGCGACCGTCACGTCATGGATGGTGATGTCTGCGGGCAGCATGCGTTGCAGACGGTGCTTGAGCGCTACGGTCGGCGGCACGCTCATGTGCCCGACGCAGCGGCTCAGCGTTTCCTCGCCGATGTCGAGATGGCAGACCTGATGCGAGGCGTGCACGCCCGTGTCGGTGCGGCCGGCGACGGTCAGGCGCAGCGGCTCGGCGGGATCGTCGACCGGCACGCGCGTAATCGTGTGCAGCACCCGTTCGATCTCGCCCTGCACGGTGCGAATCGTCGGCTGCTTCGCCCATCCGAAGAAGCCGCCGCCGTCATATGCCAGGTCAATGCGCAATCTCATCACGCCCACCAGTATATCGACGCCGCGCCGAGTCCCCCCCCACCTCTCGCGACACCCATGTGCCGATACACTGTGGGCAAATGTTGGATGTAACGGTAAACTTTGTTTATATTGGAGCAAAGTCGCAACGAATGCGGCGATGCGCTAACCAATCAACAAAGATTCCGACAATAACAGAAACAACATTAACCACATACCCAATGGAGAGATTATGCGATTGAGGAGAGTGAAAGCGGCCATAGGCAGTGTCCTGGCAGCCGTGACACTACTGAGTATGTCGCTGACCGGCGTCACGGCGGCGCAAGCCAGCGATGACAATCTTGCACTGAATCAGACCGTAACGGCCAGTTCATATGAAGTGGCGACGACTGCGCCCGAGAAGGCCGTGGACGGCGATCTCGGCACACGCTGGGGCACCGCGCAGAACAAGGCCGCAAACGAATGGATCGAGGTCGGCTTGGGCGGCACCAAGACCGTCAAGCAGATCAACATCGATTTCGAGCGCAAAGATGCCGATCAGAACATCACCAGTTTTAAAGTCGAGCTGAAGCAGGGCGACACCTATACCAAGGTGTATCAGAAGGACACCCGCGCCAAGCAACAGGAGATCATCCTGCTTGACCAGGCACAGCAGGCGTCCGCCGTGAAGGTGACCGTACTGTCCGCCGACGGCGGCACCATGAACTGGGTCAACGTGGGCATCAACGAGATTTCCGTGTACTCCGCACCCAAGGAGACCGTGCTCGACACGGCCGACACGAACCACATGCTCGGCGCCACCATGACCGCCTCCAGCAACGAGACGGCGACGCTCACCCCGACAAGGCGATCGACCAGAACCGCACCGGTACCGCAACAACCGTTGGGCCAGCGGCTACGAGACCCCGAGCAACATCTGGCTGAAGGCGGAATTCCCGCGGCTCACCGCGGTCAAGGACATCCGCATCTATTTCTTCGAGCGTGACGTGAATCCGAAGCCTACCAATGTCCAGAGCTTCGACCTGTCCTACACCGACTCCGAAGGCACCGAGCACACGCTCAAGTCCGGCTACGCGATGACGGCCTCCGGGACCGGTTATGTCGCTGACGTCGTCATCCAGCTCGATCAGGCCGTCAACGCCCGCTCGCTCAAGCTGTCGAACTTCGCGATCAAAAGCTCCGAATACAACAACGTGAGCGTCGCCGAATGGGAGGCGTATTCGAACGATCAGGCCGAGCCGGGCGCCACGCTCGACAGCGTGGTCTCCGACCTCGAATCCAACCACCTGACCATCGAGACCGACACCGACACGCTGGCTCTGCCCACTGTGCCCGACGGCTACACCGTCAAGTTCAACGGCGCCGACTACGAGCAGCTCATCGCCGCCGAAGGCACCGTCAACCACCCGCTGGTCGACAAGACCGTGCAGGTCGCCTACGTCGTCACCGACACCGCCACCGGCAACACCAAGACGACCTCCGACATCCCCTACGTCGTCAAAGGCACCAACCAGCAGCAGGAAGGCAACAACGCCAAGCCGACCATCATCCCCGAAATCGCCGAATGGCATTCGACCAGTGCCGCCAAGCTGGCGGCCTCCGCCGTGACGAAGGTCGTCTACGACGATGATTCGCTCAAGGCCGTGGTCGACGAGTTCGTCGCCGACTACAAGGACTTCACCGGCATCAAGCTGACCGCCAAGAAGGGCGCCGCCGAAGCCGGTGCGTTCAACTTCGTCAAGACCGACTCCACGGCCGCGATCGCGCAGCTCGGCGACGAAGGCTACACGATGAACATCCAGGCCGACCGCGTGGTCGCCAAGTCATCCAGCGTGACCGGCAACATGTACGCGATGCAGACGATCCTGCAGATGACCAAGCAGGACGCCAACGGCTTCGTGATCGGTTCGATGCGCGACTACCCGCGCTTCACCACCCGCGGACTCCTGCTCGACGTGGCCCGCAAGCCCGTCTCGCTGGAGATGATGCGCGAGATCACCCGCACGATGCGCTACTACAAGATGAACGACTTCCAGGCGCATCTGTCCGACAACTACATCTTCCTGGAGAACTACGGCAAGGGCGACAACGAGGACGAGGCGTTCAAGGCCTATGACGCGTTCCGTCTCGAATCCAGCCTGACCAACGACAAGGGCGAATCGCCCACGGCCGAGGACTACTCCATCTCCAAGAAGACGTTCAAGCAGTTCATCCAGGACGAGCGCGCCCTCGGCATGAACGTCGTGCCGGAGATCGACGTGCCCGCGCACGCCAACTCCTTCACGAAGATCTGGCCCGAGCTCATGGTGAAGGGACGGGTCTCCCCGATCAACTCCAACCGACCGCTCATCGACCACCTCGACGTGTCCAAGCCCGAGACCATCGCCAAGATCAAGGAGATCTTCGACGACTACACCAAGGGCGACGACCCGACGTTCGACAGCGACACGACCGTGCACATCGGTGCCGACGAGTTCCTCTACAACTACACGGCATACCGTAAGTTCATCAACGAGATCGTCCCCTACATCAAGGACACGAACACCGTGCGCATGTGGGGCGGCCTGACTTGGATCAACGACCACAAGACGGAGATCACCAAGGACGCGATCGAGAACGTCGAGATGAACCTGTGGTCTCTGCAAGGACTGGGCCGACGGCCTCCAGATGTACAACATGGGCTACAAGCTGATCAACACGATCGACGACTACGGCTACATGGTGCCCAACGGCAGCTACGGACGTGCCAACGCGTACGGCGACCTGCTGAACATCAGCCGCGTCTTCGACAGCTTCGAGCCCAACAAGATCCGCAGCAGCGGCGGCTACCAGGCCGTGCCCTCCGGCGACGACCAGATGCTCGGCGCCGCGTTCGCGATCTGGAGCGACAACATCGACAAGAGCGCATCGGGTCTGACCGAATCCGACCTGTACTGGCGCTTCTTCGACGCGATGCCGTTCTACGCCGAGAAGACCTGGGCCGCCACCGGCAAGGAGAAGGGCACCGCCGCGAAACTCACGGCGCTGGCCGCCAAGCAGGGAACCGGCCCTCGCACCAACCCGTACTACCAGGCCACTTCGAAGAACAGCGTCTACGAGAGCTACGACTTCAACGACGGGCTCGCCGACGCCAGCGGCAACGGCCGCGACCTGACCATCGGCGACGGCAGCAAGGCCGCCGTCAAGGACCAGTCGCTCAAGCTCGCCGGCGGCTCCAGCTATGCCACATCCAAGCTCGACAAGCTCGGCAACGGCAACGAGCTGACGTTCGACGTGACGCTCCAGCAGGCTGCCAAGCCCGGAGACATCCTCTTCGAGGCCGACGCTCCGTACGGCACGCATGACATCCGCGTCATGGAGAACGGCAAGCTCGGCTTCACGCGAGAGCTGTACAACTACTACTTCGATTACGAGCTGCCGGTCGGCAAGACGGTCACCGTGACCATCAAGGTGGACCAGCAGACCACGAAGCTGTATGTTGACGGCGAATTCGTGAGCGATGCGACCGGCAAGTACATCGACAAGGGCATCGAGAAGAAGACCGGCATCACCGCCGCGACCTTCGCACTGCCGCTGCAGCGTATCGGCTCGAAGACCTCTGCGATCAACGGCGTCATCGACAACGTCATCGTCAAGAAGTCCGAGGCCGAGACAGACCAGTACAACAAGTCCTGCTGGACGGCACGACCAATTCCGAGACCCAATACAACGACACGGAAGGTCTGCTGCGGTACGCGTTCGACAACAACCCGAGCACCATCTGGCATTCCAACTGGAAGGGCGCCACGGACAAGCTGACCGGTTCGAACTCGTTCTACGCCGAGATCGACATGTGCCAGAAGTACACGATCAACCAGTTCTCCTTCACGCCGCGTACCAGCCAGGACAGCGGACAGGTGACCAAGGCCGATCTGTACGTCAAGGCCAACGCGAACGACGAGTGGAAGCAGGTCGCCACGGATCAGGTGTTCGAGGCCAGCCGCGCCAAGAAGACCTTCATGTTCGACGAGCAGGAAGTGCGGTACGTCAAGTTCGTGGCCAAGTCCTCGAACGATGGCTGGGTCGCGGTCTCCGAGTTCGGCGTGGCGAACAAGCCGTCCTCCACCGTGCGCGTATTCGTCGCGGCCGATCCGGCCGAAGGCGGTACGGTGAGCGTAGCCGCCGAGGGCGAAACCGGCACCGATACGGCCGTGGACGTCGCATCCGGTGCCTCGGTGACCGCCAAGGCGGTCGCGGCGGATGGCTACAGGTTCAGCGGCTGGTTCACGACGGCCAGTGAGACGGCGGTTTCCACCGATGCCACGTACACGTTCGCAGCCGACGGCAACACGGCTCTGACCGCGAAGTTCACCAAGGACTCCACGCCGGATCCCGGCCCGAAGCCGACCATCAGCTCGATCGCCGTCACCAAGCCGACCGTCACCGATTACAAGGTCGGCGACACGTTCGACGCCACTGGACTGGCGGTCACCGCCACAATGTCGGACGGCAGCACGAAGACCCTGACGGCCGGCGAGTACACGCTCTCAGCCACGCAGGACGGTGCCGCGGTCGCGCTTGACAAGGCGTTCGCCAAGGCCGGAAAGGTCACGGTCACGGTCACCGCCAACGGCAAGACCGCCACCTTCGACGTGACCGTGACGGCCAAGGATCCCGATCCGGAACCCGCGACGCTCAAGTCCATCAAGGTCACGTCCAAGCCGGACAAGGCCACGTACACCGTGGATGAGACGTTCGCCAAGACCGGTCTCGCGGTGACGGGCACCTGGTCCGACGGCAAGACGGCGCTGCTGAAGGACGGCGAATACAAGCTGTCCGCGGTCGACGCCGACGGCAAGACCGTCGACCTGACCAAGCCGTTCACGGCCGCGGGCGACGTCACCGTCACAGTGACCTCCGGCAAGCTCACCGACTCCTTCACGATCACCGTCAAGGCGAAGACCGTGACCCCGACTCCTGACGACAACAAGCCGGGCGAGAACAAGCCCGGTGCCGACAAGCCGAAGCCGAACACGCCTGACGAGGTCGCCAAGACCGGTGCTTCGGTCACGGCGGTCGTCTTCAGCGCCCTGTTGCTGTTGTCCGCAGGCTACCTGCTGGTGCGTAAGCGCAGGATCTGACCGAATCACGTGTCATCCCCGCGGATGACACGCTGAGACTCATAGAGGGGCTCCCGGTTCACGCCGGGAGCCCCTCTTCCGTTGCGTGCAGGTACGTAATAACGTGGATATGTCATTATCGCCTACTGTTGCGTATCTAAGTGCGCGCAGAAACGACGAGTCCGCGCACTTAGATACGCAAACGGGGCTATTTGCGTTCCCTAAGTGCGCACGGTTGTCGTTTCGGCGCGCACTTAGAACGCAACCGCATCTGATGCCAACGCACCCGCTGGCGGAGGGCTGTCCGTGCAACGGACTAGGGCCCGTCAACAGCCTCCAGTACCACCCAACAAACAAAAACAGGGGCTGGAAACCAGTTACGGTTCCCAGCCCCTATCAATGTCTATGAGACGGGTCTCACTCGGCCTTGTCGGCGGTCTCCTCGGCAGCGGTCTCGGCGGGCGCCTCAACCGGAGCTTCAGCGGCGGCGGTCTCCTCGACCGGAGCCTCGGTAGCGGCGGCGACCTTGGTGGCGGCTTCAGCTTCCTTGACGACAGCCTTCTTCGGGCTTACCGGCTCGGTGACGAGCTCGATGATGGCGGCAGGCGTGGAGTCGCCCTTGCGCGGAGCGATCTTGACGATACGGGTGTAGCCGCCCTCACGCTGCTCCATCTGCTCGGCAATCTGGGTGAACAGCACGTGCACGACGGACTTGTTGCGGATGACGCGCATCACGCGACGACGGGAGTGCAGGTCACCGCGCTTCGCGAAGGTGATCAGGCGCTCGGCCAGCGGACGAAGGCGCTTGGCCTTCGGCAGCGTGGTGGTGATGCGACCGTGCTGGAACAGGCTGGGCCATGTTGCGAGCATAAGGCGCTCATGGGCCGGGCTTGACGCCAGACGCGGGCCCTTCTTGGGTGTAGGCATAGTTTCTCCGCCCGTCGGATTCAGGTGGGCACATGCCCGAACGTCCGAATC